>Ga0310345_10000177_pt1 | contig 122287 bp, 96 predicted proteins | sample HC15DNA20500_MG_FD_204667 | JGI IMG/M metagenome (GOLD analysis project Ga0310345, IMG submission 204667) | Marine microbial communities from station ALOHA, North Pacific Subtropical Gyre - HC15-DNA-20-500_MG | ecosystem: Environmental > Aquatic > Marine > Oceanic | place: Pacific Ocean: North... | reverse complement strand
CTCGATCCGAGTCGACATCTGGTCTGCATGAGGCGAGCTCGGCGGAGGAGCCGGATGGTGGAAATCTCCTAGTCCGGATCTGGTGAGGGCCCCGCCTCCGTGAGGGGGCGGGGCTACTCGACAGGGGCAGCGGGACGGCAGGTGGCCGGCGCCCACCCGCTGACTGCGCTCGCGAACGCGCGACGGGAGTCGACGTGGGCGTGGAGTCGCCGAGCTCGGGCGGAGTCGTGGCCGAGGTCGAACGCGAAGCGTCACGGGCCGACCCCCCGACCCACCTCTGCGCCTCTGCGCCTCTGCGTGAAATCGAGAAGCCCCCGGAGACCTCCGATGAGGGAGGTCCGAAGCGCGTTCGAGGAGGAGGCGGGCTGTCTACCGGAGCTCCGGCGGGACGTCCTGCGCCTGGCCGATGAAGAGCACGATGGCGGCGCGCCCGCGCTGCGCGTCGTGGCCGAGCGCCACGCTCCAGCGGGCCACCCGCTGCGCGCTCACCAGGCTGCTCCCGTCGAAGCTGAACGCCGTGCGGCCGTCGGGGAACACCACGATCGAGAACGCGCGCTGGGCCACCATGCGGATCGGCTGGTCGGTCACCGCCTCGGCCACGCCCAGCAGGCCCATCTCGAGCGGGACCTCGTCGCCGGCCTCGAAGTCGTACCAGATCGTCTCACCCGTCGCCTGGGCCGCCTCGATCTCGGAGGGCGACGCGCTGGCGAAGCGGACGTGAGGTCCCTGCGGCGCGCCGCAGGCGACGCACCCGAGGGCAGCGAGCAAGAGGATGGAAAGCTTCGTTCGAGTCATCGAGGCTGCCTATAGACCGCCGGGGCGCGCGGCGCACGCGCCGAGGTCGGAGAGCGTCCAGTCCCGCCGTCGCCTGCGCTCGAGGACCCGCCCGAGCCGCGCCGCCGCGCTCTCCTCGCCCAGGGCGCCGAGGAGCCGCTCGCGGGCGACCTCGCGCTGCAGGTCGAGGCCCGACTGGAGACCCGCGGGGCGCGCTCGCCGCGCCCACTCGGCCACCCGCAGGCGCTCCTCCGGAGGCAGCAGGTGGGCGAGGCTCGCCATCTCGAGGTACCGGGACGGCGAGTGCACGTTGGGCTCGAGCGGGAGCGGCCGCCCGACCCGGAGGTCGTCCAGCCGCCACGCGAGCCAGTCCGACAGGCCGCGGCCTCGCGGCGCCTCCTCCAGGCTCTCCGCCCGGAGGAGCGAGACCCTCGGCGCGAGCGACGGCGGCGGATCGTCGAGGGCCTCTCCGCGCAGCACCGCCAGGACGTGACGCTGGGTCTCGACCCGCCGCGCGAAGGCGCCCGCCAGACCGGGCCACGCCGACAGCGCCGGCGTCACGGCCCGAAGGACGCACGCGGCCTCGTCATCGGCGCCGACGCCGGCCAGCGCCGCCGACAGATAGAGGGAGCTCCGCGCGAACGACGTCGCGACGCGGTCGTCCTCGCGGGTCGCGTCCCGGGTCACGCGGTGCACGATCAGGGCCTCGGCGAGGGCGCGCTCGTCGAGGCGGCCGCTCAGCGCCACCGCGGCGCTCGGGCGTGGAGGCTCGAACGTGTCCAGGAGGCGAGGGTGCGCGGCGCAGCCCCAGCGCTCGCCGCACACTCGCTCGAGCGCGCGTCGCCAGATGGCGGCCCGGGTCCCGCGCCATCGCCCGCGGGCGGCGATGACCACCTCGTGGGCGCGCGCCTCGCGGCCCTGGGTGTGGCGGAGCGTCTCGCGCGCCTCGTCGATCAGCCCCGCGCTCACCAGCGCCTCCGCGCGATCGTGAGGACCTCGCGCGCCCCGGGTGGCCGCGGCGACCGCCTCGTCCCGTCGACCGAGCGCGGAGAGGACCCGCGCTCGCCTCGAGTCGCGCTCGTTCATCAGGTGCAGGAGGATCTCCGCGTCGCGGCGGGCGATCTTCTCGGGGTGCGACGCGAGGATGCGGTTCACGACCAGATGGCGGCGCGTCGGGTCGAGCAGCTCCATCGTCTCCCACCCGGCGCGGGCGCCCCCCGCGACGGCGAGGACCGCGAGCAGCGCGCCCGCCGCCGCGCCTCGGAGCGCGGCCCGCCGGGTCGGGCGCAGGAGCCGCACTCCGTCCGCGTCGAGGCCGACCAGCACCCGCCGCGACGCGCTCTCGCGGTAGCTCCCCGCCTCGTCGGGGGTGCGGGTGAGGGCGCCCATCGCGGTCACCCGGTCGCCGTCGTGCAGCACCCGGACCTCGAGCGGCATCTCCTCGAGCTGCCACGCCAGCTCCGGGTGCGCGGCCTTGGCGTGCTCGAGGAGCGTCGACTGCAGCTCGCCCGGCCGCACCCGCTGCCCCGCGCCGACCACCGTGACGGCGCCGCTCACCTCCAGGTCGCCGTCCGGCGTCTCGAGCCAGAGCTCGCCGCACCGGACCGTGTGCCGCCCGAGCTCGGCGCCCTCCGCGTCGACGCCGGTGATCAGGGTCACCACGCTGCCGTGCCTCGCGCTCGCCTTCAGCCTCCCGGTCACCCGCACGCCCGACTCGGAGCCGCGCGCGCGCAGGGGATCCCGGCGTCGCCGCACCGCCTCGCCGACCGCCGCGCCGAGGACGGCGCCGGCTCCCACGAGCGCGCCCAGCACCCAGAGCCCGTACTCGGAGAGCAGCGCCGTCACGTCGTACAGCCTCGCACGATTCGCTGCGACCGTCCGCGGCGACTGAAGTTCCCCGCCGGGCTCACGGGGCGCTATCGTGCGCCGCATGGGTGGGCCCGACGGCGGCTTGGCGCTCGCGATCCTGATCGCGATGGCGGCGATGGTGGCGCTCCCGGCGCTGGTCCTCGCCGGGGTGGGGCTGCTCGTCGGGCGCTGGCGCGCAGGCGAGGGGCGGCGCGGGCGCGGCGGGCTGCTGGGGGCGCTGGGCGGGCTGGCGCTCGGGGCGGCGGGCGGCGTGCTCGCGATCTGGCTGACGTTCTTCCAGGACGGCTACGACGATCTACCGACGCTCGTGCTCGACGCGCCCGCCGATCGCGAGGCGGTCTACGTGCTCGAGGATCCCGCCGTGTCGACCGAGATCCGCTGGGACGGCGACGTCGGTCGGCTCGCGGTGCCCGCCTCGGGCGTCGTGCGCGTGCGCAGCCTCGGACCGCTCGCGACGTCGGCCGCCCAGGTGCAGACGACGGACGGGCGGGTCGCGGTCGGGAGCGCCAGCACGCCCGGCCCCGCCGAGCTCGGGGTGGCCCAGACCCGCTGCTTCGACTTCGTCCCGTTCGACCCCGCGCGCGAGGACCCGTGCGGCGCGGCCGACGCGCAGCTCGCGGCGCGGATCCGCGCGCTCGAGGGGCGCTGATCAGGAGCTGCAGCTGAGCATCGAGCAGCCGGCGCGGTGGCGGGCCCACTCCGGGCGCTTCTCGGCGTACGCCTCGCGGCCGGGCTGCTCGTCGTAGGGGCGGCGCAGCACGTCGAGCAGCTCGAGGAGCTTGCCGCCGTCGCCCTTCTCCGCCTCGTCGATCGCGAGCTGGGCGAGGTAGTTCCGCGGCACGTACTTCGGGTTCGCGGCGTTCATCTTCGCGCGGCGGGTCTCGGCGGGCACGCCCTCCTCCCGCACGCGCGCGGCCCAGCGGTCGAGCCAGCCCACGAACGCCTCGCGCACCTCGCCGGTCACCTCGTCGGGCGCGTAGAACGCGTCCATCACCGCGTCGAGCCGGGCCTCGCCCTCGCCGGTCGGCGCGTCGGCGAGCTTGCGGAAGAAGATCGGCATGTCCGTCTCGGTCTTCTGCAGGGTCTCGAGCAGCGTCTGGACGAGCGCGTCGTCCTCCTCGGGGCGGATGTCGAGGCCGAGCTTCCCGGAGAACATCTCACGCTGCGCGGTCACGAACGCGTCGCCGTAGGCGTCGAGCGCATCCTCGAGGAGCTTGGGCTCGCCGGCGAGCGGCACGAGCGCGTTGGCGAAGCGCACCAGGTTCCAGAGCGCGATCTGCGGCTGGCGACCGTAGGCGTAGCGTCGGCCGGACGCGTCGGTGGTGTTCGGCGTCCAGCTCGGCTCGTAGCCCTCGAGCCAGCCGTAGGGGCCGTAGTCGATGGTCAGCCCGAGGACCGACATGTTGTCGGTGTTCATCACCCCGTGCACGAAGCCGACGCGCATCCAGCCCGCGATCATCACCGCGGTGCGGCGCGCGATCTCGGCGAGCCACGCGGCGACGACCTCGGGGCCGAGCGTGTCCTTCGCCAGCTCCGGGAAGTGGGTCCTCAGGGCGTACTCGGTCAGCCGCCGGAGCCCCTCCACGTCGCTCCGCGCCGCGAGGATCTCCCAGTTGCCGAAGCGCAGGAAGCTCGGCGAGACCCGGCAGACGACGGCGCCCGGCTCGGGGGCGGCGTTGCCGTCGTAGAACATGTCGCGCACGACGTCGTCGCCGGTGCCCACGAGGCAGAGCGCGCGGGTGGTCGGCACGCCGAGGTGATGCATCGCCTCGCTGCAGAGGAACTCGCGGACCGACGAGCGCATCACCGCGCGGCCGTCGCCCATGCGCGAGTAGGGCGTGGGCCCGGCGCCCTTGAGCTGCAGCTCCCAGCGCTCGCCGCGCGCGTTCAGGACCTCGCCGAGGGTGATCGCGCGGCCGTCGCCGAGCTGGCCCGCCCAGTTGCCGAACTGGTGCCCGCCGTAGCACGCGGCGTAGGGCTCCATGCCGTCGAGCAGGGCGTTGCCCGAGAAGACCGCCGCGAGGCGCTCCTCGTCGAGCGCCTCCGGGTCGAGGTCGAGCAGCCGCGCGCACTCCGGCGAGAGCGCGATGAGCTTCGGCGCGGAGACCGGCGTCGGCGCGACACGCGAGTACATCGCGCCGCGCACCTGGCGGCGGAAGTTCTCTTCCTCGGGGTCGCCGGGGAGCTCCCGGACGAAGGAGTCGTCGAAGTGCAGCGCGTCGAGCGAACCGGTCATCGACCCGAAGTCTCGGGTCCGATCGGGGGAACGTCCACCGCGCCCCGAGAGACAATTCACTCTCCGGTGGCGTGCTCGAGCTGGACGCGGGCGAGGTGGAGCTGGATCGCGGCGTCGAGCTCGGCGAGGCGCGCCCCGTTGAGCTGGCCCTCCGCGGCGAACAGGTCGGCGCTGGTGGCGTGCCCGGCGCGGAGCTGGGCGAAGCGGCTCTCGTAGGCGGCCTCGGCCGCCTCCCGCTCGGTGCGGGCCGCGTCGATCGAGGCGCGCGCCGCCATCCAGCGCGCCCGGGCCTGGCGCACCTCGAGGCGGACCATGCGGGCGAGCTGGGCCTCCTGGGCCTCGAGGGCCGCGATCTCGGCCGAGAGCGCGTCGCCCTGGTGCGCGGCCGACAGCGTGTCGTTCGGAGACCAGACCAGCGCCGCGCCCACCTCCCAGCTCGGCGTGAATTCGGCGCGCGGCGGGATCTGGTAGCGGTTCGGGTTGGCGTAGTCGGCCCCCGCGTACACCGAGAGGTGCGGGTAGCCGCTCGCGGCGCTGGCGGCCCGAGCGGCGCCCCGGGATCGGATCTGCGCGCGCAGGGCCTCGAGCTCCGGTCGCCGGGCCACCGCCTCCGAGGCCAGGGCGGCGGCGGGGCGCGGAGGCGACGGGTCGTCGACGAAGAGCGGCTCCGCGACGCCGTGGGCCGGGCCGTCCTCCGCGTCGAGCATCGCGCGGAGCGCGGCGTCGGCCACGGCCACGCCCATCTCGGCGGTGGCCACCGCGCGCTCCGCGCTCGCGACCCGGGCGTCGGCGGCGAGGCGATCGGCCTCGGTCAGCAGGCCCGCCCGCACCGCCGCCTCGATCTGGGCGCGCAGCGCGTCGGCCTGTCGCGCCGCCTCCTGGGCCACCGCGAGCCCGCCGCGCGCCCGGGCGAGCTGATAGAAGGCCTCGCGCGCGCTCCGCACGACGCCTCGCTGGCTCGCCTCGAGCGACAGCGCCCGCGCGCGCGCCGACTGCTCGGCCGCCTCGAGCGCGGGCATCATCGCGAAGAAGAGATCGCTGACCGGCCAGGTCAGGCGCGCCGAGAGCCCGAAGCGGTCCCGCGGGATCTCGATGCTCGCGCCCCGACCCTGCTGCTCGAGGCTGCCGAGCCAGAGCGTGCGCGCGGCCGGATCGCTCACCCGCTCGGCGAGCATGCGGGCCGCCTCGAGGGCCGCGGGGTCTCCGCCGATGGCGATCTCGCCGTCCGGGAAGCCGTCGATGTGCTGATAGGTGGCGCTCAGCTCGAGGCGGGGGAGCATCGCGGCGCGCGCCCGGGCCACGCTCGCCTCCGCCGCCCGCGAGAGCGCGCGCGCCTCCTCCATCGAAGGCGACGCGGCGAGGGCGCGCGCGGCCGCGCGCTCGGCGGTCATCGGCGGGCCCTCCGCGATCGCGGCCGCGAGATCGAAGGTCGGCCGCGGCGCCTCGGGCACGGCCTGCGCGAGCGCCACCGACGGCGCGAGGGCGCAGAGGAACGAAAGGGCTCGGAGCATGGAGGTCACCTCGTGGAGTTGCGGAAGCGGAGCGCGGCGAAGCCGAAGACGAAGGCCCCCATCGCCGCCAGCACGGCGACCTGGCTGGAGACCTCGGCGAGCCCGGCGCCGCGCAGGAGCACGCCGCGCAGCACCTCGGCGTAGTGGCGCAGCGGGTTGACGAGCGTGAGCGGCTGCAGCCACTCGGGCATCGACCCGATGGGGGTCATGATCCCGGAGAGGAGCGCCGCGGGCAGCATGAAGAGGAAGCCGCCCATGAACGCCTGCTGCTGGCTGCGGCTCAGGGTGGAGATGAGCAGCCCCATGCCCAGCGTCACGAGCAGGTAGAGCACGGTCGCGCCGAAGAGGACGACGAAGTCACCGCGCAGCGGCATGTCGAAGACGAAGGCGCCGACGACGAGCGCGACGCCGAAGTCCACGAGGCCGATGACCGCGAAGGGGAGGATCTTGCCGAGGATGAGCACCCCGCTCGGCACCGGGGTGACCAGGATCTGCTCGAGCGTGCCCCGCTCGCGCTCCCGGCTGAGCCCCATCGCCGCGATCACCGTGGTGATCAGCAGGAGCAGCATCGCGGCCACGCCGGGCACCATGTAGATGGCGGTGTCGAGCTCGGGGTTGAAGAGCACGCGGGCGCGGGTGCGCACGGCGCCTCTCTGGACGCCGAGCTGCCGCAGCCGGGCCCGCACGCGGACCTCGCTCTCGCGCGCCGCGTAGCCGCTCACCGCCGAGGCGGCGACGCCCGCCCGGTTGGGGTCCGAGCCGTCGAGGATGGCCTGGAGCTCGGCCGGGCGGCCGCGGACGAGATCGCGCTCGAAGCCCTCCGGCACCACGAGCACCACCGCGGCGCGCCCCTCCTCGAGCCAGCGCTCCGCCTCCTCCGCGCTCGTCTCCGCGCCGACCTGGGTGAGGGTTCCGTCCGCGAGCAGCCGCCGCAGGTGTGTGCGGCTGGCGCGAGTGGCGTCCCGGTCGACGACCACCGTGGGCACGTCGTCGACCTCGAGGTTCACCGCGTGCCCGAAGACGAAGAGCTGGACGACGGGCGCGATGATCAGGAGCGCCATCATCCGGCGATCGCGCACCGTCTGGCGCACCTCCTTGCGGACCACCGCGGCGAGCATCGCGAGCAGGCGCGTCACGCGACCGTCCTCCGGAAGCGCGCGGTGCTGATCGCGAGGGTGAGCAGCGCGAACCCGAAGAGGGCGAGCGCCTGCGGCCAGAGCACGGAGAGATCGTTGCCCCGGAGCAGCACGCCGCGCAGGCCCTCGACGAAGTAGCGCGCGGGCACGACGGCGGTGACGGCCTGCAGCACCGCCGGCATGTTCTCGATGGGGAAGACGAAGCCGCTCAGCAGCATCGACGGGAGCATCGAGCTCATCGTGGCCATCTGGGTCGCGACCATCTGGTTGCGCGCGACCACGCTGATGAGGAGCCCCTGGCCGAGCATGCCGGCGAGGAAGAGGATCGAGAGGACGGCCAGCGCGAGGGGCGAGCCGCGGAACGGCACGTCGAAGACCCACGCGCCGACGCCGAGGACCAGGAGCACCACCAGCGTGCCCAGCGCGAGGTACGGCAGGATCTTGCCGAGCACGATCTCCAGGCGACCGACCGGGGTGGCGAAGAGCTGCGCCATCGAGCCCTGCTCCCACTCGCGGCTCACGGTGAGCGCGGTCAGGAGCACCGCGACGATGGCGAGCACGTAGGCGGTGATGCCCGGCACGAGGAAGACCGCGCTCCGGCCGTCCGGGTTGAAGCGCGTCCAGGTCGAGGCTGACAGCGGGGGCGCCGCGCGCACGGGCTCGCTCTGGAGAGACGCGCCCAGCGCGCGCGCGGTCGCCTCGGCCTTGGCCATCGCCTGGGTGGCGCTGTTGTTGTCGGCGCCGTCGACGAGCAGCTGCAGGTCGACGTCCCGGCCGCGCGCCAGGTCCTCCTCGAAGCCGGACGGGATCACGACCGCGGCGATCAGCGCGCCGGCCACCAGGGCGCGCTCGGCCTCGGCGGCGCTCGTCATCAGGCCGGCGTCCTCGAAGTCGGCGCTCGCGGTGAAGCGCTGGCGGAGCGCCCGGCTGCTCGCGCTCCGGTCGAGATCCACGAACGCGACCGGGAGCCGATCGAGGTCGAAGCTGACCCCGTAGCCGAAGAGCAGCAGCATCACGACCGGCATGCCGAGCGCGAGGTAGAGGGTCCGCACGTCGCGCAGCACGTGCCGCACCTCTTTGGCGCTCAACGCCCAGATCCGGCGCAGGCTGCGGGTCACGCCGCCTCCACTGCGCCGCCGCCGACGACCTCGAGGAAGACGTCCTCGAGCGACGACTCGACCGGCTCGACGCGGGTGATGGACGCGCCGCTCGCCTCGAGCGCGCGGCGGAGCCCGGCCTCGTCGACGGCGCCCTCCCGGAACCGCACGTGGAGCCGCGCCCCGAACGGCGCCGCCGCCACCACCGAGGGGAGCGCGCGGGCCGCCTCGAGCCCGCGGTGCAGGCCGCGTCCGTCGACCGCGAGCGTCTCGCCGGGCACGAAGCGGCGCTTCAGCGCGTCCGGGGCGTCGAGCGCGACCAGGCGGCCGTCGACCATCAGCCCGATGCGCGCGCAGTACTCGGCCTCGTCCATGTAGTGGGTGGTGACGAAGACGGTCGTGCCGCCGGCCGCGAGCTCGCGGATGAGCCGCCAGAAGTCGCGACGCGAGGCCGGGTCGACGCCCGCGGTCGGCTCGTCGAGGAAGACGATGAACGGGTCGTGCAGGATCGCGCAGGCGAGCGCGAGGCGCTGCCGGATGCCGCCGGGCAGGCTGCCCGTGGTCGCGCTCCGGTGGGCGCCGAGCCCGGTCCGCTCGACCGCCGCGTCGATGGCGCGCGCCAGCGCCTTGCCGCGGAGCCCGTAGATGCCGCCGAAGAACTCGAGGTTGTGGAGCGCCGGGAGGTCCAGGTAGAGGCTGAACTTCTGGGACATGTAGCCGATGGACGACTTCACGCGGGCCGGCGCGCGGGCGACGTCGTGCCCGGCCACGAGGGCCTGACCGGCGGTCGGCGCGAGCAGCCCGCAGAGCATGCGGATCGTCGTCGACTTGCCCGCGCCGTTCGCGCCGAGGTAGCCGAAGATCTCGCCCCGCTCGACGTGGAACGAGACGTCGCGCACCGCGACGAAGTCGCCGAAGGTCTTGCGCAGGTCGCGCACCTCGATCGCGTCCTTCACGCCGCCTCCGACGCCGCGACGCGCGCGAGGAAGAGGTCCTCGAAGTCGGCCCGCACCCGCCTGAGGCGCGCGCCCGCGGTCGACAGGCGCGCCTCGAGCGCCGCCTCCCCGCCGGGGGCGACCACCACCCTCAGCCGCGCGCCGGCCGGGGACGCCGCGACCACCTCGGGGGCGCTCTCGAGCAGGCCGTGCAGCGCGGCCCGCTCGCCGCCCTCCACCTCGAAGACGGGGTGATCCAGCGCGTCGGTCAGCGCGCCGGGCGCGCCCTCCGCGATCAGCCGGCCCTCGTGCATCAGCCCGACCCGATGGCAGCGCGCGGCCTCGTCCATGTACGGCGTGCTGATCAGCACCGCCATGCCCTCGGCGACGAAGTCGTGGATCAGCGCCCACAGCTCGCGCCGGCTCACCGGGTCCACGCCGTTGGTCGGCTCGTCGAGCAGGAGCGCGCGCGGCTCGTGCAGGAGCGCGCAGCTCAGCGCGAGCTTCTTGTACATGCCCCCGCTGAGCGCCTGCGCGCGCCGGTCGACGAAGGGCGTCAGCCGGGTGATCGCGAGCAGGCGCTCGGTGCGCTCCCGGAAGGCCGCCTTCGAGAGGCCGAAGAGCTGGCCGAAGAACCAGAGGTTCTCCGCGATCGTCAGGTCGCCGTAGAGGCTGTACTCCTGCGGCATGAGCCCGAGCTGCTCGCGGGCGCCGCCCGCCATCGGGTCCTGGTCGAGCACCCGCACGACGCCTCGCCCGGGCGCCATCAGCCCCGCGAGGCAGCCGATGGTGGTCGTCTTGCCGGCGCCGTCCGGGCCCACCAGCCCGTAGAGCTCGCCCGGCTCGACCGAGAGCGACACCCCGCGCACCGCGCGCACGTCGCCGTAGCCGCGGAAGAGGCCCTCGGCCTCGATCGCGCTCACGCGCCCCCCAGGGTGACCGTCACCGGCATGCCGGGGCGGAGCGCGCCGTCCGGGTTGTCGACCCGCACCTCCACCGGGAAGACGAGCCGGTCCCGGTCGCTGCGCGTCTGGATGTTGCGCGGCGTGAACTCGGCCTCGAGCGCGACCCGCCGCACGGTGCCGCGGAAGGGGCGCGAGGGGAGGGCGTCGGCGACGACCTCGGCGCCCATGCCCACCCGCGCCTCGTCGACGTCGGCGTTCGGCACGTAGAAGGTCACCGTCACCACCGCCGGGTCGACCACCCGCGCCACCGTCGCGCCGGGCATGACCAGCTCGCCCACCTCGACGTAGCGGCGCTCGAGCACCCCGGCGCGCGGCGCGACGATGCGGCACTCGTCCACCGCGACCCGGGCGGCCCGCACCACCGCCTCGAGCGCGGCCACGCTCCGGTCGCTCGCCTCCGCCTGCGCCGCCGCCGCCTCCGCCTGGCTCGCGCTCGCCGACGCCTGCCGAGACGCCGCCGCGCGCTGGGCCCGGGCCGCCGCCAGCTGCGCCTCCAGCCCGGTCGCCGCGGTGCGCGCCTGATCCCGGCGCGCCGCCGCCGCGTGGTCCCCCATCGACTCGACCCGGTCCGCCTCTCGGGCGGCCACGCTGGCCTGCGCGTCGAGCGCGCTCGCCTGGGCTCGCGCCGCCCCGATGGACGCGCGCGCCGCCTGCGTCTGCCGCCTCGCCGCCTCCGCCTGCGCCGCCGCGCCGGACGCCTGGGCCCGGGCCGCCGCCAGCCGGGCCTCCGCCTCGGCGAGGCGCGCCTCCGGCTCGTCGCAGGCGAGCTCGAGGATCACCGCCCCCGCCTCCACCGTCTGCCCCTCCTCGACCGGCGCGCCGGTGACGCGGGCGCCGATCCGGGGGGCGAGGTCGACCCCCTCTCCCTCGACCACGCCGGAGCCCTGCGGCGGGCCCTCGAGCGCTTCGCGCTGCGCGTGGATCTTCCAGGCGATGGCGGCGCTCAGGGCCGCGGCGAGGACCAGGACGGCGACGACGACGCGTTTCATGCCCGGTCACCTCAGCGATCCGCGTGCCATCGCCGCGGCGGGGCCCGAGCGCGTCCGCGGTGTCCGGATCTCCAGACACTCGCCCCCGGATCGGGTCCGGCCCTCCGGACGCGCGCCGGCCACCGGGCCCCGCGCTCGGCCTGGCGCGGCGCTTGCGCCTCCCTCGGGCCGTGAACGCGGCTGATAGCATCGGGGCTCCCCTCCTCACGCGCCTGATCGCCGCCGTGGCCCGCCCTCCGACCGACGCGCACTCCTTTCGCCGAGACGCCCGCGAGCGCGCGTTCGCGAAGCTGGTGCGCGTCCGGCTCGCGATCGCGCCGCTGCTGAGCGCGGTGGCGCTCACCTTCGTCTTCTTCGAGCCTGTCCTCTGGCGGCGTCGGGTGCTGCTCGCGGTCATCGTCGTGCTGCTCGCGGTCTCGACGGTGGAGTTCGTGCGCTTCCGCCGGCGGGGCATCGGCGCGCTGGTCGTCCCGCTCAACCTCGTGGTCATGGCCGCGGGCCAGCTCGCGATGATCGCCTCGAGCGGTGGGCTCTTCAGCCCGGTGATCCCGGCGGTCGTCCTGATGAGCCTGGTCGCCGCGGTGATGGTCGACCGCCTCGCGCTGGTGCTCACCGTCGGCCTGCTGGAGCTCCCCGCGGTCTGGGCGATGGCCTGGATCCACGCGCACGGGTGGCCGGTCGAGACCCTGATCCCCGAGCTCTTCGGCGGCGCGAGCGCGATCGAGCGGGGCCCCGCGCCCTGGATCGCGGCGTGCCTCTACAGCGCGATGATGTTCATCGCGCCGCGCATCGGCATCTACATGCGCAGCGTCTTCGAGCAGCTCTTCGACGAGGCCGTGGGCGAGCGAGATCGAGCGCTGGCGATGCACGCCGAGCAGAGCCGGGCGCTCACCGCGCTCAGCGCCGAGCTGGCGCACGAGCTGAAGAACCCGCTCGCGAGCGTGAAGGGGCTCGCCGCGCTGGTGGCGAAGACGGCGGAGGGGAAGCCGGCCGAGCGCCTCGGGGTGCTGCGCCGCGAGGTCGACCGGATGCAGGAGATCCTCGAGGAGCTGCTGAACTTCTCCCGGCCGCTCGTGCCGCTGTCGATGGAGGACGTCGACCTCGTGGAGCTCGCCCGCGACGTGGCGCGACTCCACGAGGCGAGCTCGGCCGAGCGCGGCGTCGCGATCGAGGTGGAGGCGGATGCGCCGGCCCGGCTGCGATGCGATCCTCGGAAGGTGCGGCAGGTGCTCATCAACCTCGTGCAGAACGCGCTCGACGCGAGCCCCCGCGGGGAGCGGGTGCAGCTCGGCGTGCGGTCGGGGCGCGGGGTGGCGCTCGTCCGGGTCGTCGACCGCGGCCCGGGCCTCGATCCCGAGGTGGCCGAGCGCGTCTTCGAGCCGGGCGTGACCACCAAGCCGACGGGCTCGGGCCTCGGGCTCGTGGTGGCCCGCGGCCTCGCGCGGCAGCACGGCGGAGAGCTCCTGCTGGCGGCCCGCGACGGGGGCGGCACGGTGGCCGAGCTTACGCTGCCCCGGGAGGCGCCGTGACCCCGCGGATCCTGGTCGTCGACGACGACGAGGGCGTCCGCTACACGCTGCGCGGCGTCCTCGAGGACGAGGGCTACGAGGTGGAGGAGGCGGTCGACGGCGAGGAGGCGCTCGCGAGGATCGACGAGGGCTTCCACCTCGTGCTGACCGACCTGCGCATGCCGAGGCGCGACGGCCTCTCGCTCCTGCGCGCGCTGCGAGATCGCCCACAACCCCCGCGCGTCGTCCTCCTCACCGCGCACGGCTCCGAGCGCGCGGCGGTCGAGGCGATGAAGCACGGCGCGTACGACTACTTCAAGAAGCCCTTCGAGACCGACGAGCTGCTCGCGGTGGTCGCGCGCGCGGTGGAGACGGTGCGCCTCGCCGCCGACAACGAGCGGCTCGAGGCGGAGCTCCACCTCAGCCGCTCGATGGCCTTCGCGAGCGAGCCGATGCGGCGCCTCGCGGTGCTGACCCAGCGCGTCGCGCCGCGCCCGGTCACCGTGCTCATCACCGGCGAGAGCGGCACCGGCAAGGAGCGGCTCGCGGAGGCGATCGTGCGGGGGAGCGACCGGGCGGAGGCGCCGTTCGTGCGCTTCAACTGCGCCGCCATCACGCCGGAGCTCGCCGAGGCGGAGCTCTTCGGGCACGAGAAGGGCGCGTTCACCGGGGCGGTGCGGACCCGGGCCGGGCTCTTCCGCGAGGCCGACGGAGGCACCCTGTTCCTCGACGAGGTCGGCGAGCTCGACCCGCGCACCCAGGCGAAGCTGCTCCGGGTGCTGCAGGAGGGCGAGGTCCGGCCGGTCGGCGAGGACCGCCCGGTGAAGGTCGACGTGCGCATCCTCGCGGCCACCCATCGCGACCTCGCGCGGCACGTGGCGGACGGGGCCTTTCGCGAGGATCTCTTCTACCGGCTCAAGGTGGTGAACCTGCACGTGCCGCCGCTCCGGGAGCGCCCGGCCGACGTGCCGGTGCTCGCGCGGCGCTTCCTCGACGAGTTCGCCGAGCGCTACGGCGCGGGCCCCTACGCGCTGACCGACGCCATGCATCGCCAGCTCGTCGCCTACCGCTGGCCGGGCAACGTGCGCGAGCTGCGCAACGCCATCGAGAGCCTCGTCGCGCTCAGCCCGCCCGGAGAGCTCGACCTCGCGCTCCTCCCCGGCGACGCCCCGGGCGCCGAGCCGCCCAAGCAGGCCACGCTGCAGGAGCGCCTCGCGGCCTACGAGCGCGGGCTGCTCGCCCAGGCGCTCGACGCGGCCGACGGCAACCGCACCGAGGCGGCCAAGAGCCTCGGGATCGGGCGGGCGACGCTCTACGAGAAGCTCGACAAGCACGGGCTCGGCAAGCCGGTGTAACCGGGGCGTATCCGCATCGGGGCCCACGCCGACGCATGCTGGCCGCCATGCAGAAGACACTCCCCCTCTGGCTCGTGCTCTCCTTCGCGGCCCCGGCCGCGGCCGCCGACATCGACGTCGACTCGACCTCGGACGACGCCGCGAACACCACCGACTGCACGCTGCGCGACGCCCTCGCCGCCGCCGCGAGCGACACCGCGGTCGACGGCTGCCCGGCGGGCTCCGGCGCCGACACCATCCGCCTCGACCCGGGCACCTACACGCTCACCCAGGGCCAGCTCGTCGTCGGCTCCGAGGTCACGATCCTCGGCTCCGGCGAGAGCCTCACCGTCGTCGACGGCGCGGGCACCACGCGCATCTTCCAGGTGGACGCGGGCGCCGACCTGACGCTCGCTCGCATCGGCCTCGAGAACGCCAGCGTCGACGGCTCCGGCGGCGCGGTCCTGGTCGCGAGCGGTGCCTCGCTCACCGTCCGGGACAGCCGCTTCGAGGGCGGCTACGCGCGGAGCGAGGGCGCCGGCATCCACGTGAGCGCGGGCGGCTCGGCGACGGTCTCGGGCAGCACCTTCGCGCGCAACCAGGTCGACCGGTTCGCGGGCGCCGGGATCTCGAACGACGGCACCGTCGACGTCGAGGCCTGCATGTTCCTGGAGAACACCTCGGGCGTCTACGGCGGCGCCTTCCTCTCGTGGAGCGGCACGAGCACCATCCGCGACTCGCTCTTCGCCCGAAACCGCGCGAGCAGCCTCGGCGGCGCGCTCAGCCAGGGCGGGGCGGGCGGCACCGTGATCCTCTCGAACAGCACCTTCGTCGCGAACGTCTCGGACCGCAGCGGCGGCGCGCTGTACAAGGACAACTCGGGATCCATGGCCATCGATCACTGCACCTTCGTGGACAACGAGGCGCGCGAGAACGGCGGCGGGCTCCAGTGGGGCGGCGGCACCCGGACGATCACCGCGAGCCTCTTCGCGCGCAACGCGGCCGAGGGCAGCGGCGACGACTGCCGCGGCAACGCGAGCGGTGACGACAACGTGATGGAGACCGGCGGCTGCACGATCAGCGGGAGCGGCAACCAGACCGGCGCCTCCGTGCTCGCGGGCGCCCTCTCCGACAACGGCGGCCCCACGCTCACCGTGCCCGTGGCCTACGGCAGCGACGCGCTCGGCGCGAGCGGCTGCGTCGACGGAAGCGGCGCCGCGCTCGCCGTCGACCAGCGCGGCTTCCCGCGGCCTGCGAGCGGCTGCACCGCCGGCGCGTACGAGCTGCAGGTGCCGCCGGTCCTGGTGAGCACCGTCGCCGAGCCGGCGGGCGCGACCTGCCCCGACGGCGGCTACGCCATCCACACCGGCATCGACCTCGACGGTGACGGCGCGCTCGCGGCGGCCGAGATCGACTCGACCGACTACCTCTGCGCGGGCCTCGACGCCGTGCAGCCGCTGGTCGACGTGATCGCCGAGCCGGCGGGCGCGAGCTGCGCGGCGGGCGGCCAGCGGGTCGACATCGGCTACGACGACGACGCGAGCGGCGCGCTCGACGCGGCCGAGATCACGTCGAGCTTCTACGTCTGCAACGGCGCGGACGGCGCCGACGGCCAGCAGACGCTCGTGAGCACCGCGGACGAGCCGGCGGGGGCGAGCTGCGCGAGCGGCGGCGTGCGGATCGACGTCGGCCTCGACGACGGGAGCGGCGGCGGCGTGGCCCGGAACGGCGCCCTCGAGGCGGGCGAGGTCCAGGACACCCGCTACGTGTGCAACGGCGCGGACGGCACGGACGGCGCCGATGGCATGGACGGCGCCGACGGCGTGGACGGGGAGACCGGCGCCAGCGCGCTCGTCGAGGTCATCGCCGAGCCCGAAGGCGAGCGCTGCGTCGCGGGCGGCACCGTCATCCGCGCGGGCCTCGACGACGGCGCGGACGGCGAGACCGCGGGCGACGGAGTGCTCGGCGACGGCGAGGTCGACAGCGAGACCGTCATCTGCAACGGCGCCGCGGGCCTGGATGGAGCGGACGGCATGGACGGCGCGGGCGGCGGCTGCTCCGCGACCGGCCGGCGGCGCTCCGGCGCCCTCGCGCTCCTCCTGTTCGCGGCGGTCGGCCTCCTCTTCCGCCGCCGCCGATAGCGCGAGCGCCTCCGCCGAGGAACGAGCCGCTCCCTCTCGGGGGAGCGGCTCGACCTGCGTCGTATGCGGCAGTACAGAATGACGTGTGGACTGGCGTCTGGAGACCTTCGATTCGGTGCATGCGTTCGAGCGGGTCGCCGGGGCGTTTCTCGCGGCGCACGAGGCGGAGCACAACTTGATGCTCGGGTTGGTCGGCGCGATCCGGGCCGGTCGCTACCCCGAGGCCTATCTCTCCGTGGCGCGTCGCGGCGACGAGATCGCGTTCGCCGCCCTGCGCACGCCGCCGCACGACCTCGCGCTGTCGCGGGTGACCGGACCCGAGACGCTCGACCTCCTCGTCCGGGATCTCGCCGGCGTCGCGCTCCCGGGGGTGCTCGCTGCCCGACCCGACGCCGCCGCGTTCGCCGAGCGCTGGGCGAGGGCCGTGGGCGCCACCGTCGAGCCTGGGATGCGACAGCGCATCTACGTCATCGACCGCCTCGAGCCGCGCTCGCTCCCGGAGGGGCGCCCGCGGGTCGCCACGGCCGCGGATCGGGATCGCGTGGTCGAGTGGCTGGGGACGTTCGACGCGTCCACCGCCGAGGCCGCCGCCGAGCGATTGCTGTCGGGAGGGGGCGACCAGACCGTCCTGCTGTGGGAGACGGACCGGCCGGTGAGCATGGCGGCCAGCGGCGGCCCGACCCCGCACGGGATCCGCATCAGCGCGGTCTACACGCCCCCCGAGCACCGGAGGCGCGGCTACGCGAGCGCGGTGACCGCCAGCCTGACTCAGCGCATGTTCGACGCCGGGCGCCGCTTCTGTTTCCTCTACACGGATCTCGCCAACCCGACCTCCAACCGGCTCTATCAGCGGCTCGGGTACCGTCCGGTGGTGGACGTCGACCGGCTGCGCTTCGTGTAATCGGTCGGCGTACGAATCCTGCGGGGACGCGGGCGCTCGGCTCTGCCAGGCTGTGTGGATGCTGCGGAACTGCCTTCTCCTGCCTGCTCTCCTGTCTCTTCTGGTCGTGGCCTGCGACGACGGCGCGGCGACGGACGACGCGGCGGCTCCGCCGGCGGACGCAGCCGCCCCGGTCGACGGTGGCTCGACCGACGACGCGGGCATGACGCCCGAGGACGCGGCGACCTCTTCGGTGTGCGACGGCGTGGACTGCGGGCCGGTCGGCCGCTGCGTGGAGGGCGAGGCGCCGTCCTGCGCGTGCGACGCGGGCTACCACGCCGACGGGCTGAGCTGCGTGCTCGACGGCTGCCCCGGGCCCGAGTGCCCGCGCGCGGTGAGCGAGTGGGAGACGCTGTGGCAGGCGGAGTGGGACCGGCGCGACCGGGAGTACTGCACGGAGCTGTCGACCTCCACCGGCGCCGACCAGGAGCACTACTTCCTCTCCTACTGCATCGACGGGCTCGTCTCGATGTGGCGCGCGACCGCCGACGACGCGTACCTCGACCTGGTCTTCGGCCTCATCGACAACACCCTCGAGGACGCGGTGGCCGGCGACGACGGCTTCCGCCACTGGCCCGGGCCGCCCGAGAACGGCGGAGAGTCGTATCCGCTCTGGGAGAGCTACTACTGGCGTCACGTCGTCACGCTCGTCCGCGTGCTGCACGACAACCCGGAGGTGCGCGCCCGCAGCGACTACCAGGCGCGCTACGAGGCGCTGCTCGCCTTCTCGGAGCGGGACGTCTGGGAGAAGTGGCACTCGCGCGGGCTCGGCAACCTGTACCGATCGCGCACCCACATGGCGAGTCACTGGGCCCGCATCGGCATGGAGCTGTATCGGATCACCGGCGAGGCGCAGTACCTCGAGGTCTTCGAGAACATCTCGCACGGCGAGATGCCCGGCCGCCCCTCCAACCTGCGCATGCAGCTCTACCCGAACCCGTCGACGCCGAGCGCCTACACCTGGGCCAGCCACTGGGGCGTGCCCGAGGGCGACGAGGTGCAGGACACCTCGCACGCGGGCGCCATCGTCTCGTTCTGGGAGGAGGCGGTCGAGGCCGGCATGTACTGGACGGTCGACGACCGCGCCGCGCTCACCTCGACCCTCATGGACGTGATGTGGTTCGAGGACGGGAGCTACGCGCGCTTCGTCGACGGCACCAGCGGCTCCGACGGACCGTACCCCGCCCCCGACGGACGCTGCGGCGCGTGCGGGCGGCTGCACGAGTGGCTCGTGCTCGGGCGGCACGACCGGGCGGTCCAGGCCAAGATCGAGACGGGCTACGGCGGCGGCAACCACCGCTACTTCGGCACGCAGGCCATCGGCATCTCGGCCCTGAACGCCCGCTGGCTCCTCGCGGGCGGTCCCGCCTATTGACTTGTCGGGCAGGGGCGGGTCCGCCCCCGCTCCCCCGCTGCGCCGGCACAACGGCGCGCGACTCCGGGCGCATCCGCGCCCTACGCACGCGCCGCTGCACCTGCTCCGCGGGGCCCCCCCACCCACTCCGGAGCCTCGCTCCGCTCGGCGCCGACCCCAGCGCGGGGCGTGGGTCCCCTGCGGCTCGCGCTCGCGCTGCGCACGAGCTGGCCGCCCGCTGCCGCGGGATCGAGCCTCGCGGTTGGCGCGTGGGGCGACCTCCCCGCGCTCGTCGCCTGCCGTCGTCCCGGGCCGGTCGACGTGGACGGCTGCGGAGGCGCCGGCATCGCGAGTCAAGCTACTGAGCCTGGTCGAGCTCCTCGAGGCGCTGGCGGAGCCAGCGATCGTTGCGGTCGATCACGAGGCCACGGCGGTAGGCGTTCCGGGCGTCCTCGGGGAAGCCGGCCTGGCGCCAGACGTCGCCGAGCACGCGCAGCGCCTCGGTGCTGCGCGCGTTTCGATCGACCGCGAGCTGCGCCCAGGCGAGCGCCTCGGGGTAGCGCTGCTGCTGCGCCACCGCCCGGGCCATGCCCTCGATCGCGGCGACGTCCCAGGAGTTGTAGGTGAGCGCCTCGCGGTAGAGCCGCTCGGCCTCCGCGTGCTCCTCGTCCCGGTAGGCGCGGAGCGCGAGCCGCTTGGCCCGGCTGGCGCGGCGACGGCGGTCCGCCTGCGAGAGCCTCGACACGCGTCGGCTCGGCCTCGGCGGCTCGAGCTCGAAGGCGAGCATCGCCTCGCGCGTGGTCGCTTCGCCGGGCGCCTCCTCGGCGACCTCCTCGGTCTCTTCCGGCGCGGCGACCTCGTCCTCCGCCGCCGCGATCGGCGCCTCCTCGGCGGTCGCCTCGGTCGGCGGCTCCTCCATCTCGTCGGCTGGCTCCTCGGCGGTCTCCTCGGCGGGGGCTTCGTCTGCGGCCGTCTCCTCGGCCACGGGAGCGGGCGTCTCGGCGTCGTCGCCGCCGAGCGCGAACACCGCCGCGCCGCCCAGGATCGCGACCCCGAGGACCACGGCGGCTCCGATCAGGAGCCCGCCGCTGCCGCGCTTCGGGGGCGGCTCCCCGCGGTCGACCGTCTCGGAGCCGAGGATCGGCGTCGGCATGTGCGGCGCGAGATCCCGCCCCACCGCCTCGGTCCCGAGCACCGGCGTCGGCATGTCGGCCCCGATCCCCTTCACCGTGGGCATGTCGAGCACCGTGTCCGGCGCCGCGTCCGCGTCCGCCGCCAAGTCGACCTCGGCGACCCCCGCCTCGGCCGCGGTCTCGCCTTCGGGCTCGGCGGCGGTCTCGGCCGCGGTCTCGGCGGCGGTCTCGGCCGCGGTCTCGGCTTCGGTCTCGGCTTCGGTCTCGGCTCCGGTCTCGGCCGCGGTCTCGGCTTCGGACTCGGCCGCGGTCTCGGCTCCGGTCTCGGCTGCGGTCTCGGCGGCGGTCTCGGCCGCGGTCTCGGCCGCGGTCTCGGCCGCGGCGTCGGTCGAGAGCGAGACCTTCGGCGCCTCCGGCTTGGGCGGCGGCGCGCTCGGCGTCTTCTGCGCGTGACTCTCCAGCGCCGCCGCGATGGCCTTCCACGACGCGGGTCGCTTCGGCGAGTAGACCCCGCCCGAGAGCGACGGCGGCTTCACCGACTTCTTCGGCGGCGGCGGAGGCGGGATCGGCTTCTTCTTCGGAGGCGCCTCGTCTTCGCGCGGCGGCGCGTCGTCCTGGAGCTTCAGCGCGGGGCCGTCCTCCGTCATCACCGCCATGCCGATCAGCGTGGCCTTTCGCGCCGACTTCTTGCGCGGCGTGGATGCGCTGTCGTCCTCGGACATCGAGCGACCATGGTGCCGCGTTCCGGCCCCGGTCGCGAGGGAAATGCCGAACGGCCTCAGGCGCGCTCGATGCGTCCGACGAGGAAGTCCACCACCCTCTCGAAGGGCTTCACGTCGAATGCGGCGGCCACGCTCGGCCGGAGGTTGGAGTTCGCGTTGACGTCGTAGAAGACGCGTCGGCCGTCCGGGGTCTCGAGGTACTCGACCCCGCCGACGTCGATCTTCGCGGCTCGCAGGATGCGCCGCGCCGCCTCGATCGCCTCCTCCGGGGCGTCGTGGAGCGGGTAGAACTCGACCGGCTTCTCCTCGACGTCGGGCACCGCGCAGACGCCGTCGCTCCCGTCCTCCGGGTTGCAGACCGGCGAAGGGCAGAGGTTGAAGCGCCCGTGCGTCACCACGCGCATCGGGTAGAGCAGCTCGCCGCCGAGGATCTCGAGCCGGACGATGCCCTGCGCCGGGTCGTGCTCGAGATACTCCTGCAGCAGGAAGAGGTTGTCCGGCGCCCAGACTCCCTCGTCCGCCAGCGCGGCGCGGAGCGCGTCCGGGCCGTCGATCACCTCGATGCGCGCCCCGCTCCCGCCGAGGTCGGGCTTGAGGAGACGCGGCCACGAGTCGGTGCGCGCGATGGCCGCCTCGACGTCGTTGAACACGACCGAGCGCGGGTGATCGATCTCGAGCTCGCGGCAGAGGGCGACCTGCGCCGCCTTCGAGAGCTCGAGCGCGAAGCCCTCCGCGCCGTTGATGACGTCGCAGCCGAGGTGCGCGAGGTGCCGCATGAACGCCAGCGCGTGCGGGACCGCGCGCTCGTGCCCGCGCACGTAGGCGCTGGGGCTCGCCTGGTTGAAGACCACCTTCGCCGGCGGCGCGTCGTCCGACCCGTAGGCCGCCTTCTTCAGATCGATGGCGACGAAGTCCACACCGCGCGCCTCGAGGGCGGCGAACAGCGGCTCCTGCCAGGACGGATGCTCGAACAGGACGGCGAGGTCGTGCATGGCGGGAAGCATGGCGCGCGACCGCGCCGGGCGCCCGCGCTCAGAGAGGGTCGACGCGCACCGGCGTGTCGTGCTGGGTCTCGCCGTCGAGGAAGACGGTGTTCGCCCCGGCCATCGGCCCGCCCAGCAGCTCGATCGCGTCCTGGCCCCAGCACCAGAGCTCCGCGGCGTCGGTCAGGGCGCACGTCAGGCCCACGAAGCTGGCGGAGAGCGAGGCCACGTCGGTGAGCCCCTCGACCTGCACCGGGCCGGCGGGCCCCGAGTGCGTCGCCGCGTCGCCCAGCGCGCCTCCGTCGTCCGTGCCCCAGCAGTGAACGGTCCCGTCGGTGAGCAGCGCGCAGGAGTGCTTCTCGCCGGTCACGACCTGCTGCGCAGCGGCCGGCAGGCTGACGCTCACCGGCGCGCCCTGGACCGCCGTGAACCCCGGGGCCACCTGCCCGTTCGCGCCGTCTCCCCAGCAGAAGACCTCGCCGGAGGCCACGGCGCAGGTGTGGGCGAAGCTCGCCGCGATGTCGGTGACGCCGGTGAGCCCGGTGACCTCGGTCGGCCGCGTGCGGTCCATGAAGGTGCCGTCGCCGAGCGATCCTTCGCCCCCGTCGCCGACGCAGAACACGCGGCCGTCCGCGCGGACGCAGATGTGGCGGTCCGCGATCGCCGCTTGCCGCGCGCCCTCGAAGTCGCCGCCCATGGGGGCGAGCATGGGGTCGCCCGGGCTGGGCTGGATCATCTCCGTCGCGTCGTTGCCGAGCTGACGGCGATCGTTCCGGCCCCAGCACACGACGCCGCCCAGGAGACCGACCGTGCAGGTGTTCGCGAACCCACCGGCCACCTGGTTGAGCGAGCCCAGCCCCGGGTGCTCGAAGGGGGAGGTCGTCGGGGTCCCGCTCGCCTCCCCGTCTCCGATCTGCCCCTCCATGTCCTGTCCCCAGCAGAAGAGCGAGGGCGTGCTGGTGGTCGCGCACGTGTGGAGCGCCGTGCCGCCCACGGTCGTCACCCGGGCGCCCAGATCGACCACGCGGGGGGCGTCGAAGGGCGCGGTGTCGCCGCTGCCGAGCGCGCCCGAGCGGTTGTCGCCCCAGCAGCGCAGCACGCCGCGATCGTCGAGCGCGCACGCGTGCACCACGCCGACGCTCACCTCGACGATGCGCGGCGGCGGGCCCGCGTCGATCCCGCCGTCCTCGTCTCCGCCGCCGTCCTCGACGCTTCCGTCGGGGAGCGCGCCGTCCCGGAGGCCCCCGTCCGTGACGCCGCCGCCGTCGCCGAGCACGCAGCGCCCCGACGCCTCGTCGCGGGTCGCGCCGCCGACGCACCGGTCGGAGAACACGCAGCCGCCCATCAGGGAGACCGTCGCCAGCACGAGCAGCCCGCGCCTCAGAACGTCCACGTCAGCTCTCCGTTCGGGCCCAGGCGCAGCGCGCTCGCCGACTCGCCGCCGCCGCCGTCCGCGAGCGCGACGACCAGCCAGATCACCGCTCCGGCGAGCGCGGCGCCGCCGAGCCCGAGGTACAGCCCGGTCGCCTCCCACGCGGTGGCGCGCTCCTCCACGCAGGTGTCGCCGACGCGGTCGAGGCACTCTCCGCCCCCGATCGCGCCCGCGAGGCCGACCGCGATGGCGGCGAGGCCGGCGGCGCCGAGCGCGCTGGCGCCCACGATCGTGCCCACGTCGGGCCCGGCCGCGGGCGCGCTCGGGGAGGGCTGGACCGTGGCCTCGACCGCGCGCTCCTCCGGCGCGTCGGGCGGCGCGCTGCTCTCGCCCCGCGCGACCGCGGCCCGGAGCACCTCGACCCGCGCGAGCACGTCGCGTCGCCGCGGGTGGTCCGGCACCAGCTCGAGGAACCGCTCGAACGCGTCGAGCGCGACCTCGTCCTGGCGGAGCCGGTCGGCGGCCACGCCGATGTTGTAGAGCAGCGCCGGCCGCTCGCTGAGCTCGTACGCGCGCTGGAAGTACGAGAGCGCGTCCGCGTAGCGCGCGTCGTCGAACGCCACCGTGCCCGCCTCGAAGACGCTCCGCGCCTCCGCGTCTCGCGTGGCCGTCGCGCCCTGCGCGTGCGCCACCCCCGACCACGCGGCGACCATGAGCGCCATCCACCCCCATCTGATCATGGGGCGCATCATCGCCGAGCTTCACGCCCGACGACAACCCCGGTGCATTGCGCGCGGCCGGGCCGCCTCGCATCCTCGGGGCATGCTCGTCGAGTGCGGGAACTGCGGCGCGCCGCTGGACTGCGGACCGAACGACCGGTTCGTGAAGTGCGCCTATTGCGACAAGTCGAACAAGGTCGCCTCCACCCGCACGCTCGCCGCGGTGACCCCGCCGAGCTGGCAGCAGCCCGCGCAGTGGACCGAGGCGGACCGGGCGGCGACGCTGCGCGCCATCCAGCAGGCCGCCGGCACGTCGGCGGCGGTGGGCGCGGCCACGCGCGGCGTCAGCGGTTGCCTCGGCGGCGTGATCTCCCTCGTCGGGCTGGGCGTGGCCATCGCCGCGGTGGTCGCGGTGTTCATGGCCCAGCGCGGCGGCGCGCCGTCGAGCGTGCTCGGGGGGCTCGGCCTCGCCACCTGGGACGGCAGCGCTCCGCTGAGCTGCGGCGGCAACGACGAGCTCCACGTCTCGGGGGTCACCGCGAACCTGCCCGGCCAGACCGCGATCACCGCCGACGCCAACTGCGCCGTCACGATCGAGGACTCCACGATCACCGCCGCCGTCGGGATCGCCGCCACCGGCAACCGCGCCATCCGGCTGCGCAACGTGACCCTCCAGACGACGGCCGCCGGGCTCCTGCTCGAAGGCAACAAGAACGCCTCGCTCGAGAACGTGACCATCGTCTCGGACGGCGTCGGAGTGGAGGCGCACGGCAACGCCTCGGTGCGGCTCACCGCCGGCCGCGTCGAGGGCGCCCCCGCCACCCGCACCGACGGCAACGCGAGCGTCCAGAACCTCGGCGGCGAGCTCGTCGATCGCTAGCGCGCCGCTAGCCTTCGAGCAGCCAGGTCACCAGGTCGTCGAGCTGGCCGCGGACGGTCGCCTCGTCCAGCACGTCGGCGTTGTAGACCCACGACAGGCGGAGCCCGCCGCCTTCGATGGCAGCGAAGAGGGTCGCGTGCATCGGTGTCGGGACCGACGGCGGCTCGTGACTGCCGGTCGGCTCGTCCACCACCCTCAGGCGACGGTGGCGCAGCTGGTCATCGAGCCGCCCCTCGCCGCCGTAGTTGAAGACCAGCGAAGGCATCCGTGCGGCGCCGAGGGGCCGGGCCGGGTCGGTGAATCGAAGCGGCGCGTAGCCGTGACCGCGGTCCGGCACCGCATCGAGCTGCGCGCGGACCGCCGCGATCACGCGCCGCGGCGGGTCGTCCGGGGCGAGCTCGAGGCGCAGCGGATAGAAGTCGCTGAACCAGCCGATCGTGCGGCTGACGTCCAGCTCGAGGGCGTCGCGCCCGTGGGTCACGATCGCGATCAGGACCGCACGCTGGCCACTCCGGCGAGCGACGACGCGGGCGAGCCCGGCGAGCAGCACCTCGTGCATCCTGGCGCCGTATGCCTGCCTTGCGCGCTGTAGCAGCGTGTTCGTGGTCGATTCGTCCAGCTGATCCACGACGGTCCGATTGGAGGTCAGGTGCGGCGTACGCTCCAGGCGGTCGCGCGGCGCAGGAGGTCCGGCGCAGCTCCGCCAGTAGCCGATCTCCGACTGCGTCCGGGCGCTCTGCGCGGTCTCGGCGCGCTGTCGAGCCCAGTCCCTGAAGCTCTCGGTGGTTGGAGGGAGATCGACCGGCTGACCCGTCAGCGCCTCCTCGTAGGCGAGGTCCAGCTCCTCGAAGAGCACATCGAGGGACTGGCCGTCGGAGATCAGGTGGTGGGTGAGGACCAGAAGTCGACCGGGGCGACGAGGCCCAGCGTCGAAGAAGACGACGCGAAAGAGCGGTCCCCTCGCGAGATCGAGCCGGTCTTGGATCGCGAAGCCGAATCGCTCCACTTCCTCCCTGCGCTCGGCGTCGGAGAGCGCCGCCACGTCCACCCGCAGGAACGGGTCGCAGTCGGATGGCTCGGCTACCCACTGCCGCCAGGTCCCGTCGGGCCGGCGAGCGAAGCGGGCGCGCAGCATCTCGTGCCGCTCGATCAGCCGACGTGACGCGCGCTCGATCACCTCGGCACGGGCGGGCGGCGCGACCTCGAGGATCGTGGACTCGATCCACGTGTGGTGCGGCGCGAAGTCACCGAACAGCTCGAAGTACCACGACTGGCTGGGTGTCAGCGGGATGTCCTCGCCGGCGCTCGTGGCTCGCGCCCGCCCGAGCGCGGTGGAGGGCTCGTCCGAGAGGACGGCCGCGAGGTCTTCGAGCACGGGGTGGGCGGAGAGCTCGCGTGGCGTGAGCGCGATCCCTCGCTTGCGCGCCTGTGCGCAGACCTTCAGCGCGAGCAGCGAGTCCCCGCCGAGGTCGAAGAAGCTGTCCTGGGGAGACACGGTCTCGACGCGGAGCACGCGGGCCCAGATCTCCGACAGAGCGCTCACCTTCGCGTCGGCGTGGGCGGGGTTCTCGCTCGCCTTCACGGCCGGCACGATGAGCGCCTGGCGGTCCAGCTTTCCATTCGGCGTGAGAGGCAGCGCGCTCAGAACGACCCACTGCGACGGCACCATGAACGCGGGAAGCTGGCTCGCGAGGCTCCTCCGGATCGCCGCGGCTGCCCCTTCCGCGTCCTGCCGTGGCACCCAGAAGGCCACCAGGCGCCGAGCGTCCTCGGGACCGTCGGAGACGACCGCACACTCGCGCACGAGCGGGTGCGCCGAGAGCTGCGCTTGGACCTCTGTCGGATCGACGCGATGCCCGCGGATCTTCACCTGGTGATCGCTCCGCCCCCGGTACGCGAGCTCGTCGTCGGCCAGGCGCCGCACGAGGTCACCGGTCTTGAAGAGGCGCTCGCCTGCGCAACTCGAGGAGGGATCCGGAATGAACCGCGTGGCCGTCTCTCGCGGGGCCAGGTGGTAACCCACGGCGAGGCTCTCGCCGCCGACGTGTAGCTCCCCCGTCTCGCCTGGCGCCACCGGGCGGAGCGCGTCATCGAGGATGCAAATGGAGGTGCGGGGGATCGGCCGGCCGATGGGGACGACCTCCGGGACGGGTCTCGCGACCTCGTGCCATGTCACGTCGCCAGCGACCTCGGACGACCCGTAGAGGTTGAGCAGCGTGGCACCTCCCGCGGCGGCGAGGAACCGGCTGGCGAGATCGCGGGGAAGGTGCTCGCCGCTGACGGACCACAGCCGCAGGCGAGGCAGCGCGTCTCCAAGGTGCGGCTCGGCATCGAGGAGCATCCGGAGATGGGTGGGCACGAGCACGATCCGCGACACCCTCGCGGCTGCGAGCGCGGAGATGAACGCGGATGGATCGCGCACCATCGCTTCATCGAAGACGTGGAGAGGAACGCCGCGGCAGAGGGGACCGAAGATCTCCCAGACCGAGTCGACGAAGCTGAGGGGGGGTCTTCTGCGCGGTCACCTCACCCTCCTCGAAGGGATAGTCCTGCCACATCCACTCGAATCGCCTTCGCGCGCCTCGGTGGGGCGCCACCACACCCTTCGGAGCGCCCGTGGAGCCCGACGTGTAGATGACGTACGCAGGCGCATCGATGGGCACGACGAGCCCGAGGTTCTCCTCGAGCGCGGGCCCCTCGGATGGCGGTCGCGCATCGGCGCAGATCACCCGAGCGGCTCCGGGTGGGAGCCTGGGCTGCAGGGCCAGGCGAGTCACGACCCGCTGGCAGCCGGAGTGCTCCAACATCAGCCTCACCCGCTCGGGCGGATAGCCGGGATCGAGGGGCAGGTAGGCCGCGCCCGCCTTGAGGACGGCGAGCAAGGCCTCGACCATCGCGGCGCCTCGCGGCAGGAACACGCCCACCACGCTCCCGGGGGCCACGCCGGTCACCCGCAGGTGGCGGGCCAGGACGTTGGCTCGACGGTTCAGCTCCTCGAAGGTGACCTCGGCGTCGGGCGCCGACACCGCGACCCGGCCGGGCGCGAGCGCCACCTGGTGCTCGAACAGCTCATGAATCGTCAATACTGCGGCCCTTCGGCGGCGGACGTGTCGACCCCCACCTGGGCGGGCTACGGGAGCTCGACGCAGAGGAGCCGGACCCTCATGTCGCAGGGGATCAGGCCGTGGCCGCCCTGGAAGTGCTCGTCGATCGGCTCGCCGGTCCAGCCGACGGCCGCCTCCGCGCTGGCCGACCGCGACGTCCAGTTGGAGCACTGGTTCGCGGGGGCCGGCGTCCAGTCCCCGGTGGCGCCGCTCCAGAAGTTGAACTCGTCGCCGACCGGGCTCAGCCGTCGCGCGGGCGCCTCCGTGACGATCGCGTTGGCGTCGGTGCGGAACACCAGCGCGTCGAGCTCGCCGTACTCGCCGTCGGCCACGAGCGGCCAGTCCAGGGCGTCCGGCCCGTCCGAGCAGTTCGCGCTGGTGCACGCGCGGCGCGTGTCCGACATCACCAGCGCGGCGTACTCGACGTCCGGGTAGGGGCGCCGGTCGGACGTGTTGCACGCCGTGTCGAACCCGGCGACGCCTCCGCCCACGGCGACCGGCGCGGTGAAGAACACCTGAAGGAGCGGCGAGCGGGGGCCCGCGTCCCTGCCCGCGTCCCCGTCGCCTCCGGCGTCTCGGAGACCGGCGTCCTCCTCCGTGTGCGCCGCGCCGCAGCCAGCGGCGCACAGCAAGAGACAACAGAGCGAGCTGAGGGTCGTACGACGCATGGGGCTCCCGGGGGTCGAGGCCGCGGAAGAGCGCGCGGCGGCGGGAGGCTAGCCCGAATCGGGGACTGACGGGTCGATCGTCAGTCCTTGCCGCCGAAGAGCCGGCGGAGGTTCCGCAGGGCGCGCTTGCCCATGGGCGTCTCTCGCACGCCGGACGAGGGCGGCTCGGAGGGCTTGGCCTGCGCCTTCATCTCCTCGCTGACGACCTCGAAGCTGCCCGCGCGTCGCCGACGCCGGCGCGCGCTCTCGATCCGGCTCGGCGTCGGGCGCCGCAGCGGCACCGGCGTCGTGCGCAGCGAGCTGCCGGAGCTCGGGGGCCTCGACGAGATCGGACGGTTCATCGGCGGCGGCGGTCGGGACACGATCCGGCCGGCGTCGACCTCGGCCGGGGTCAGCTCGAGCGCGGTCGCCTCCAGATCGTTCGAGCTCTCGATGTCGCCATCGGGGTCGCCGCCGAGGAACACGCGCAGGGCGGCCGCCTCGCGACCCACCGGACGATCGATCGCGGCCTCCAGCGCGGCGGCCAGCTCGGACGCGGACTCGAACCGATCGGACGGGCGGAGCCGGAGCGCCCGGCCCACCGCTCGCTCGAGCGACGGAGGGTAAGGGACGCGGGCGACCGAAGAGAGCCGCGGGGGATGGCGCTTCCGGTCCAGCACGGCCTCCATCAGGCCGCGACGACGGGCGAACGGCGGCTGACCGGCCAGCAGCTCGAAGGCGATCACGCCGAGCGCGTAGACGTCCGCGGCTCGCTCTCGGCCCGTCAGCGACAGCGCCTCCGGCGCGAGGTAGGGGAGCCACGGCTCCTCGACGAGCGGCTCCCTGGCCGCGCGCTCCACCCGGATGTGAGGCGCCACGAGCGGCGCCAGCCCGGAGCCCAGCAGCACCGTGCGGGGGCCGCGCCGGCCGTCCGCCAAGAAGATGGCCCGGGGAGAGAGCCGGTGATGGGCGAGCCCGAGCTCGTGCAGCGCGTCGAGGGAGCGGGCCACGCTCTTGACCAGCCCGACGACCGCGCGCGGATCGTACCGCCGCCTCGGCTCGAGCAGGCTCCCGAGCGGAGAGCCCTCGAGCCACGGCATCGTGATCCGGAGCTCGCCCTCCGACGTCGGCGACGCCTGGAGCACGGGCACCAGCCCCTCCCCGAGAGAGCCCGCCGCGCGCGTCTGCGAGAGGACGCGCATGCAGGTCTCCATGTCCGGGAAGGAGCTGGCCGGAATTCGCTTCAGAGCGCGTACTGCGCGTGCGCGTGCGTCGGGTTCGGCCGTGACATTGCCGAAACCGTCGCCCGAAGAATCCGGACTACTCATGTCCATCCACCGTACGGCAGAAATGCGTGCGTTTACTCTCTCTGTTCTGGGATGGGGCCATGTGACACAGTCAGGGGCTTCGGACGCCAGGGCTCAACGCATCGAGATCACTGCACATCGACCGCGCGAAGAAGCGGCGGAGCATACACGTTCCTCCCATACAGGACAGCATTTGTCCTACAAGGGTCCCCATCTGGCGAGTCACCCCGCCACGGGGCAATCGGGCCCGATCGGGGGCTCAGCGCCGGCGGCGGAGCCAGAGCGCGCCCAGCGCGAGCAGCCAGAGGGCGCCCGATCCGCCACGCCCGTGGGTCGTCGCGCAGGCGCCGCCGGTGAGCACCGGGGGATCGCTCGGGTCGACGCCGCCGTCCACCCGGCAGAGGGTGGTGCAGGTGCCCGCGGGGGACGCGCCGGGGAGCCCGCCGCCGGGGTCACAGACCTCGCCGGTGTCCACGACGCCGTCGCCGCAGTAGCTCCAGACGCAGTCGGGGCGGCAGCCGTCGACCGTCAGGTCCGAGTTGTCTCCGCCCTGGTCGCACTCCTCGCCGCTGTCGGTCACGCCGTCGCCGCAGTACGCCCGGCTGCAGTCGGTGCGGCAGCCGTCCACCGCGGTGTCCGAGTTGCCCGCGCCGTCGTCGCACTCCTCCGCGACGTCGACGAGGCCGTTGCCGCAGCTGTTGGTGCAGACGCTCTGGGTGCCCTCGGGCTCCACGCAGCGCCAGCCCTCCTCGACGTCGCAGCGCTCGCTGCATCCGTCGCCGGCGTCGGTGTTGCCGTCGTCGCACTCCTCGGCCGGCCCGCGCACCGCGTCCCCGCAGGCGACCACGCACTCGCCGGTCATCGGGTCGGCCGTGTAGCCCACGGCGCACACGCAGGTGTTCGGCATGCCGTACTGGTTGACGCACATCTCGCCGGGGCCGCAGCCGCCGGTGCCGTCCGCGCACTCGTCCACGTCGGTGCAGCTGAAGCCCGAGCCCTCGAACCCGTCGGCGCACATGCAGCTGTAGCTGCCGATCGAGTTCACGCAGACCGCGTTGGCGTCGCAGCCGTCCGTGCCCTCGGCGCACTCGTCGATGTCCTCGCAGCTGAACCCGTCGCCGCGGAAGCCGCCGTTGCAGGTGCACTCCCAGTCGCCGGGCAGGTTGGTGCACGTGGACGCGGTGGAGCAGGCGCCGCCGAGCGCCGGATCGGCGCACTCGTCGATGTCGCTGCAGCTGCGGCCGTCGCCCATGTAGCCGGTGTTGCAGGCGCAGCTGAAGGAGCCGGGCGAGTTGCTGCACGTCGCGTCGGCGTGGCAGTCGTCGGCGCCGGTCGCGCACTCGTCGATGTCGGCGCAGCTGAAGCCGTCGCCGCTGTAGCCCGCGTCGCAGTTGCACTCGAACGAGCCCACGAGATTGTTGCAGCTCGCGTTCGCGTCGCACATCGCGACGAAGATCGGGTCGGCGCACTCGTCGATGTCGCTGCAGCTGCGGCCGTCGCCCGAGTAGCCGCTGTTGCACGCGCAGCTGAACGAGCCGGGCGTGTTGGTGCACGTCGCGTCGGCGTGGCAGTCGTCGGCGCCCATCGCGCACTCGTCGATGTCGGTGCAGCCGGACCCGCCCGCGTGCCCGTCGCCCAGGTAGCCGGCCGGGCAGGTGCAGCTGAAGTCGCCCGCCATCGTCGTCGGGTCGCTGCAGGTGGCGATGGCCACGCAGTCGTCGGTCCCCGCGGTGCACTCGTTCTGCAGGACGCAGGTCGTGCCGTCGAAGCCGTAGCCCGCGGCGCAGGTGCACGAGTAGCCCGGCGACGACCAGCTCCCGAGCGGCGTCTCGGTGCAGCTCACCCCGTTGGGCCCGCACGGCGCGCTCGCGCACTCGTCGATGTTGGTGCAGCCCGAGCCCGGCGAGCGCCCGTCCCCCTGGTATCCGGCGTGCGGGCACGTGCACGTGTAGGCGAGCGGCCCGGGATCGTCGCTGCAGGTGGCGAGGGCCACGCAGGTGTCGGTGCCGGCGGCGCAGTCGTCGACGATGACGCAGGCGGTGCCGTTGCTCGAGTACCCGGTCGGGCACGAGCACGTGTAGCCGGGGCTCGTCCAGCTCCCCAGCGGGATCTGCGAGCAGGTGCCGGGGCTGCACGGGTTGCCCGCGCACTCGTTCACGTCGGCGCAGTCGCCCACCCAGTTGCTGTCCGTGAGCGACAGGGTCCCGCTGGTGTTCGCGGCGCAGCTGAACGAGAAGGTGTAGCGGTCGCGGCCCGACCCGTACACGTGCCGCGTCGACGTGCAGACGACGTTGCTGCTGCAGGCGACGCTCCCCGTCATGCTGCCGCCGTTCGCCGCGAGCGCGCACGTCTCCATGTCGCACGAGACGCTCTCGGCGCCGTTCGGGAAGCCGGGCAGCGTCGAGTCGGTGTAGATCTCCTGGGTGTTCGTGCGGTTGTCGCCGTCGGCGTTGCTGCCGGAGACCCCGGGCCACCCCGACGCGTTCAGGTAGTACTGGTAGCCGAACGGGTTGAAGCACGGCTCGAAGCCGGACCCGCAGCCGCTCCCGCCCCCGGAGTTCAGGTGGCACGTCTCGCAGGCGAGGCTCCCGTAGGACGGCGGCCACGCGCTCATCCCCCCCGGGTGATAGTCGGGGTAGGCGTACGCCGGGACGGTCCCCAGCAGCGCGACGGACAGGACGGCAAAGAAGCGAAGCGGGCGCATGCGGCGCCATCATAGCGCACGGGCGTCCCCATGGGGCTCCGCGCGCAGGTGATGCGCGAGCCGCGCGAGCGTGAAGGCGACATACGCCAGCTCCATGATCGCGTCGGGCTCTCGCCTCATCACGCCGAGCGCCTTCCCTCCGGCCCGCGCCGCCAGACCGCCGATCCGCGGCTCGACCGAGTAGCCCCGCCCTTCGAGGTCACGCACGATGGCCTTCGCCTCGGGCTGCGCCATCCAGTACACGGTGTCGCGAGGCAGCGCCGCCGCGAGGAGCGCCATCGCGAAGGGGCGCGCCCGTCGGCGCAGCGGCTCGAAGCTCGTCTGCGGGCTCGCCGCCACCGCCACCGGGAAGCCGCCGATCACCGTCTGCATCGCGCCGTACGCGGGGCCGTCCCGGAGCCACCACGGCGCGAGCCGATCGGGCCACCATCGACGCGCCCAGTCGCCGAGCGCATCGGGGGACGCCACCGGCGGGCTCCCCAGCTGCTCGGCGAGGGCGGCGAGGCGCGGCTGCCATCGTCGCGCGACCAGGCGCCGCGCGATCCATCTCGCGCTCACCACCCCCACGAGGCCGAGGCACCCGAGGGCCGCGTAGGGGGCGAACGTGGGGTTGTCACCGAAGCCCCAGAGCGCGCCGGCCAGCGCGCCGAGCGCGGTGAGCGCGGCCACCGCGAAGACGGTCAGGTGGCGCCTTCTCGCGCGGAGCCTCGCGCTCTCGCGCAGCGCACGCTCGGTCCTCAGATCGCCGCGCCGCCGGTGCGCCGCTTCGGCGAGACGCCCGCTCGCGCCCACGCCCAGCGCCCGCGCCGAGGCCGACGGAATCAGGGGCGCGCGGCAGCTGCCGCAGGTCTCGTCGACCGCCCCGGGGCGGTGTCGGTTCGGCGCGCCGCAGCGCACGCAGGCGAGGGGCACCCGACCCCTCGCGACCTGCGCCGACCAGGCCTCGTTCCGCAGGTTCATCAGCGTGGGCGCCCGGATGACGCGCTGGGCCGCCGCCACCCGGTTGTGATAGGCGCGCAGCGCCCGGTCGAGCGCTGGCGGCAGGATCACCTGGGACGCGCAGTAGGGGCACCGCACCCCGACCGTCAGCTCCGTCGCGTGGCTCGGCGCGCCACACGACGCGCACGACACCTCCGTCGACTCGAGCGTCTGCTCCGCGGCCTCGTCCCGCTCGACCACGACCTCGGCGCGCGCGAGCGGCGTCGGGTCCTCGACCTCCTCGAGGCGTCGAGTGGGACGCCCTCCGGTGCGCTCGGCCAGGCGCACGAGGCGCTCCAGCGCCTGTCGAGCGTCGGCGACGGACGCCGACCGTCGGACCACGGTCGCGGTCCCGCCGGGGGCCCACAGGCTGTCGTCACGCACCGAGCGGGCCGCCTTCGTCAGCTTGGCGGCCAGGAAGAGCACCACGTAGCGGGTACGCTGTCCCTCGGTCCCCACGTGCTCTTGCCAGGTGGCGCAGCACGAGAAGCCGCGAATCTCCATGAGCTCCACCCGCCGGAGCCCATCGAACGGACCGGAGAAGCCGCCGGGCCGCGGGAGAGGGCCGATCCAGAACGCGCGCAGCCACTCGAGCAGCTTGGGGTCGGCGCAGTGGACCGGGAGCTCTGCCTGCGTGTCGGCCGTCGGGTTCGTGTGCAATGCGCCGCAGTCGGGGCACGGAACGAAGGTCGCCGTCGCCTGGTCGCGGTCCGGCCAGAAGACGTGTCGACACCCGCCGCATCGGAGCTGTCCGAGGAGCCGCGCCATCTCAGTGGTTCTCGGCGCGGAGCTGGTGCGCGAGCCGGGCGAGCATGAAGGCGACGTACGCGAGCTCCATGAGCGCTGCGGGCTCCCGCGTCATCCGAGCGAGCGCGGGCGGCTCCGCGCGCGCGGCGAGGCCGCCGAGGCGGGGCTCGACCGTGAACCCTCGCTCCTCGAGCAGGCGCACCAGCGCCAGGGCGTCGGGGCGCGCGAGCCAGTACGCGGTGTCTCGCGGGAGCGCGGCCGCGAGGAGCACCATGGCGAAGGCGCGAGAGCTCCCGCCGAACGGCGTGAGCGGCACCTGCACGTGCGCGCCCACGGCGACCGGGAAGCCCGCGATCACCGTCTCGATCAGGCCGTAGGCGGGTCCCTCTCGGAGCCACCAGGGAGCGAGGCGATCGGGCCACCAGCGCTTCGCCCAGGCCGCGAGCGCGTCGGGGCTGCCCGCCACCGGTCCGGCGAGCTGCTCTCCGAGCACGTTCAGGCGAGGCCCCCATCGCCGACCGAGGCGCCTTCGGCCGATCCACGTCGTCGCGACCGCCATGATCAGGCCGAGCCAGCCGAGCGCCGCGAAGATCGCGATCGTCGGGACGCCCCTCAGCACCGTGAGGAGCCCGCCCAGGACGGTGAGGCCCGTCAGCGCGACGCAGCCGAAGATGAGCAGGTGGCGCTCCTGCTGGCGGAGCCGAGACGTCTCCCGCAGCTCGCGCGCCGCGCGGAGGTCGCCGCGATGACGGTGCGCCTCCTCGGCCAGCCCGCTGCTCGCGCCGCCGCCCAGCGCGCGGGCGGACGCCGACGGAATGAGCGCGGCGCGGCAGCTCGCGCACTCCTCGTCCCTGGCCCCCGGGCGGTGCCGATTCGGCGCGCCGCACCGGACGCAGGTGAGCGCCACCTCGTCGGCGCGGAGCCGGGCCGACCAGCCTTCGCTCCGGAGGTTCATCAGGGTCGGAGCCCGCGCGACCCGGTGAACGGCCGCGACCCTCGCGTGGTACGCGTGGAGCGTCCGCGCCAGGTCGGGCGCCAGCGCCACGGACTCTCCGCAGTAGGGGCACCGCGCGGCTCCGGTCAGCTCCACCGCCCGGCTCGGAGCCCCGCAGGCGCCGCACGAGACGTCGAGCGACTCGAGGTACCGCTCGGCGCCGACGTCCCGCTGCACCTGCTCGGGCGCGCGCTCCAGCGGCGTCGGATCCTCCACTTCTTCGAAGGGGAGCGACGGGGTCGCGCCCGCGCCCCGCATGAACGCGACGATCCGACCGAGCTCCTGCTGCGCCGTCGCCAGCGTCACCTTCCCGTGCCGGTAGTGATGGAGGCCGCCGGGGGCCCAGGACGTCACGGTCAGAGGCTCCTTCGGGCAGGCCGGCGGCGTTGGGGGAGGCTTCGCGGCCACGAAGTAGAAGGCGGCCTGCAACGGCTGCTGCGGGTGCCCGACGACGTTCCACGTCACGAGGCACGCGAAGCCCTGCAGCTGGAGCACCTCGGCGGCGCGCAGCCCTCCGAGCACGCTCACGTACGGGTAGCTCGGGAGGCCCCCCAGCCAGTAGCGCCGGAGCCAGTCCAGCGCGCTCGGGACCGCCGCATGAGCGGGCAACGCGCGCGCCTCGGCGGTGGTGTTGGCGTGCGGCGCGCCGCAGGAAGGGCAAGGCACGAAGGTCGCCGTCGCCTGGTCGCGCTCCGGCCAGAAGACGTGTCGACACCCGCCGCATCGGAGCTGTCCGAGGAGCCGCGCCATCTCAGTGGTTCTCCTTCATGCGGGCGTCATCGCGCGTCGGAGAGGACGGTTGCGTGCGGTCACCGCGGGCAGGCGCCGCCGTCTCCCATGGCGCACGCGTCGCCGACAAGCCGACCGCCCCGCGCCGGGTCCGCCGCCGTCCCGCGGCCGTAGTACAGCATGATGCCCTGGAAGCGACAGGCGATCGCGTGACCGGCGGCGCACGCGCGCTCGAGGCGCGGGTAGGCCTCCGCGTGGCGCTCCGCTTCGTAGTCGGGCGCGGCCAGCTGAACGCACGGGGCGCCGTCGCCGCCCTCGCACGCCCGGGCGAGGAGGCGCTCCCGGCGCGCCGCGTCCGGCTCCAGGCTGGCCCGCGCGCCGCACGCCGCGGCGTGACCCGCCTCGCAGGCGTGACCGAGCAGGGCGCGCGCGTGCGTCTCGCTGCGCTCCACCCCGAGACCCGCGTCGAAGGCGCGGCCGAGGCGGTAGCAAGCGCGCGGGAGGCCGCCGGCGCACGCGCGGCGGAGCAGGGCGATGCCCTCCGAGATGGAGCGCTCGAGGGCGTGTCCCACCAGGAGTCGCGCGCCGACGCGGTCGCACGCCTCCATCGAGCCCCCTTCGCACTCCGCGCGCAGCGCGTCGTTCGTCTCGTCCGGCGCCCGCGGCTCGGCGTCGAGGCCGCGTCGGTACACGGCGGCGAGCCCGCACGCCCGGGCGCCTCCGTCGAGCTCGCACGCGCGCCCGAACAGCTCGACGCCGCGCCGAATCGCGTCTTCCCCCGCGTCGACGTGCAGGAGGTTGTCGGCCGCGTATTCGCAACCCCGCCCGTAGGCGGCGCGACACGCCCGCTCGAAGAACGGGATCGAGGTGCGCAAGCCCGCCTCGCCGTCCTCGGCGCGCTCGGCGCGGATCCCGAGCTCCAGGCAGCTCTTGCCGTGACCGCCGTCGCAGCCGCGCGTGAAGAGCTCGCCCGCGCGCGCGTCGTCCGGGTCTCCGCCCTGACCGCGCGCGAGGAGGTGAGCCAGACCCCAGCACGCCTCCGCCTCTCCGCCGTCCTCGCACCACCCCTGCAGACGCGCCCGCGCCTCGGCGGCCGTCGCCTCGTCGTCCGCGGCCTCGAGCGCGTCGGCCACGCAGCCGTCCATGTCACCGCTCGGGCAGTCCTGGGCGCGAGCGATCCCCGGGAGCGCGATCAGCGCCGCGAGAAACCAGCCGCGCTTCATCGCTCACCTCGCGCGGGCGCGCCGGTGAAGCCCACGGGGACGTAGAGGGGCCCCGTGTGATAGGCGTCGAGGAAGAGGACGACCGGGTCGCCGAGCCCCTCGTAGTGCACCACGAGCGCGTCGAGCAGGCCCCCCTCCGGCATCGGGCAGCAGCTCCCGAGCCGCTCGAACCGGATGGGCTGACCGTCGGGGCCCCAGAGCCCCCGGAGGTATCGCTCCTCGTGGTACCCGGAGACGCCGCCCACGCGGATGGGGTTGGCCTGGGTGTAGCCATAGGTCGGGTCGTCGGTGGGGGTGACCACGATCACCGGGCCTTGCCCACCGAGCCCGCTCTCGCCGCACGGGATGGTGCAACCTCCCGAGCGGGTCGACGAGCCGACGCGGAACCCCTCGGGTGCCGCGGCCTCGGGCACCACCGCGGCGGCCAGCGCGGCTTCGAAGGCGCTCGGCGCGGCCTCTCCGCCCGCGCTGTCCGGAGGCGCGCTCGCCGAGGACTCGGTCGCGCCGCCGCAGGCCACGACCATCGTCGCGAGGGTCGCGAGGGCAAGGATTCGGTCGATCCTTCGCATGGTGTCTTCCTCCCTCTCCGAGTCTACCGGAGGACACCGACCCCGGGGCGCGCGAGTCCTTGGGCCTCAGTCTTCGTTGGCCGCGGGCGCCGACAGCGCGGAGAGTCGGTCGAAGTCCTCGTCGTCGAGCGCGAGGTCGCGGGCGGCGACGTTCTCTTCGAGGTGCGCGACCGACGAGGTGCCGGGGATCGGGAGGACCACGGGGGCGCGACGGAGCAGCCAGGCGAGGGCGAGCTGGCCGGCGGAGGCGTCGTACTTCGTCGCCATCTCCTTCAGCGTCTCGTGCTGGGTCAGCTCCCCGGTCGCGAGCGGGTACCACGGGATGAAGCCGATGCCGTGCGCCTCGCAGTAGTCGACCACCGCCTCGTGCTTGCGGTCGGAGAGGTTGTAGCGGTTCTGGACGGTGACCACGTCGGCGATCGCGCGGGCCCGCTCGAGCGCCGGGACCGGGAAGTTGGACACGCCGATGTGGCGGATCTTGCCCTCCTTCTGGAGGTCGACCAGCGCGCCCACCGACTCCTCGAGCGGCACGTCGTCGTCGATGGCGTGCAGCTGGTAGAGGTCGATGCGCTCCACCTCGAGTCGGCGCAGCGAGTTGTTGCACGCGATCTCGAGGTGCTCGGGGCGCCCGTTGGTCGACCACTCCCCCGGCCCGCGCCGCTCGAGCCCGCCCTTGGTCGCGATCACGAGGCCGTCGTACGGGTGCAGGGCCTCGGCGAGCAGATACTCGCTGGTCTCCGGCCCGTAGGCGTCCGCGGTGTCGATCAGGCTCACGCCGAGGTCCACCGCGCGCCGCACCAGCCGCTTCGCCGCCTCACGGTCTTTCGGCCAACCCCAGATCCCCTCGCCCGTGATCCGCATCGCGCCGAACCCGAGCCGCGAGACCGCGAGGTCCCCACCGATGTCGAAGCTCTCCGTCATGATTCCTCACAGAGGTGATGAGAAGCAGACCAGCGCGACGTCGACTCCGTCCCCTGGGGGATAGGTGATCGAGGCGAGCTGGTGAGCGCGACCTTGCACGTAGGCGGCGATCCGGCCGATCCACGCCATACGAGGCTCCTCGCCGAGCCGAGGGATCGACTGACAGGAGTTCTCGTAGACCCCGCGAGCCCCGCCCCCGGGTGCCCCTGGATTCACCACCCGAACCCGCACCGCGTTCCCTTCGATGGGGGACCGAATGTGCACGGCACGGTGCCCCGGGGGAACGGGACCACCGCAAGCGCTCACGAGAAGTGCCGAGAGAGCCACCCAGAAGACGTGTCGCACGGCTCGAGCCTACCGCGGGGCGAGCGCTGGCGGGAATCGTACGGTGTATGATTCGGCCGGCTCGGGGAAGTCGCGCGCGGGGCGTAGGCTGGGCGCGGAGAGGCCAAATGACGAGGACGTGGACGCTCGCGCTGGCGCTCGGCGCGATGAGCCTGAGCGCGTGCGACGAGCAGGGGGAGGGCGGCGACGGGGGAGACACCGTCCCGCGCGACGGCCAGGTGATCCGGGACGCGGCGCCCCGCGACGGAGGGCCGCTGCCGCCGATCCCGGGGAGCGGCGAGTGCGCGTGGGAGCGCGGCGAGCGGCCGACCGCGGAGCTGCCGCCGACGCGCTCGAACCGCTACGAGCTCGAGTTCGAGCGGTGGGCCATCGCCAACGACCGGCGCGACCCGGTCGAGACGCGCGCCCGGATGAACGAGGCCATCGCCTGGGCCAAGGGCGAGGGCTACGACCACATCGTCGTCCCGCCGGGCACCTACCTCGTCGGCGAGCCGACCAACGACGTGTACGCGGCGGGCATCGAGCTGCCGGGCGGGATCACCTTCGAGCTGTCCGAGGGGGCGGTGCTCGAGATGGCGCCGAACGATCGTCACAACTACTGCGTGATCAGCGTCGATGGGAACGACGAGATCACGATCCGCGGCGGCGAGATCCGCGGCGACCGCGCCGATCACACCTACGCCGGCGGCACCGCGCACGACGAGGGGCACGGCGTCTGCGTGTGGACGGCGGTCAGCCACGTGCTCATCGAGGGCATGGAGCTCCACGAGCTGACCGGGGACGGCGTGCTCATCGTGGGCCGACGCGAGAGCGACGGCATGCCCGAGGCGCCGAGCACGCACATCACGATCCGCGACAACGACATCCACCACAACCGTCGCCAGGGCGTCTCGATCGTCGGCGCGCACCACGTGGTGGTGGAGCGCAACCACATCCACCACATCGAGGGCACCGCGCCGCAGTTCGGGGTCGACATCGAGGGCGCCGGCCGGACCGACCGCGACATCTTCATCTCGCGCAACGTCTTCGATCACAACGCGGGCGGCGACATCGTCACCTCGACCGGCCGGAACGTCTGGATCGAGAGCAACACCATGACGCAGTGCCAGACCGACGCCGACGGCGTGTACGACCCGAGCCTCCCCTGTGAGCTCGAGGAGCAGGTCGACGGGCCGATCGTGATCTGGAAGGAGACCGACAACGTGATCGTCGACAACGTCGTTCGCATGTCGATGCGCACGGTGAACGGCCACTGGGGCATCATCGGCTACACCCGTCGCGACGGGCCCACCCGCGAGAACCCGGTCGGCAACTACATCGCGCGCAACGTCTTCCACGACGCCGGCATCCACATGGTCCACAACAGCCGGACGGTGATCGCCGACAACACCCTCTACGAGGGCATGATCCTCGGGCTCCAGCTCTCCTGCACCCGGCTCGAGAACAACCGCATCAACCGGACGGCGCGCGAGAACTACAAGCTCTGGCACGTCGCCGGGGTCGCGGAGGGGAACGTGCTCAACCGGACCGAGGGCTTCCCCGCCGCCGATGACATCGAGGTGCACTTCCCGATGGCCGACGACGCCCCCTACCGCAACTCGTCCCCGGTGTTCTGGTGATGCGTCGACGAATCGCATGGATCGGCGTGGCCGCGCTCGCGGCGACGCTCGGCGTCCTCTTCACGCGCGGTGGCGACGAGCGCGTCCTCATCGAGCCCGAGCCGCCCCAGCCTCCGGGGCAGGGCTCGTGTCCCTCCGGTATGGGGCCCGAGATGGCGCGACTGCCCGAGGGCTTCTGCATCGACACCACCGAGGTCACCCGCGGGCAGTACGAGGCGTGGCTCGACACCAGCCCCGACGTCGACCGGAGCGGCGCCTGCGCCGAGAACGACGATCTGACCCCCTCCTGCCACTGGCCGCCGGGGGGCAACGCCGACCAGCCGGTGGTCTGCGTGGACTGGTGCGACGCGCAGGCGTTCTGCGCGGCCGCCGGCAAGCGCCTCTGCGGACGGATCGGCGGCGGCGACTACGCGCCGGACGGATACGACGACCCGGCCGTCAGCGAGTGGCACGCCGCCTGTACCTCCGGCGGCCGCTACGACTACCCCTACGGCGACACCCTCGACACCGCGGTCTGCCGCGGCGGAGACGCCGAGGACTACACGACCTGGGGCTTCGACGACGTCGGCAGCTTCACCGGATGCCGCTCGCCCGACGCCCCGTACTCGGAGGTGATGGACCTCAGCGGTCACGCGGCCGAGTGGGACGGCGCCTGCGAGGGCGACGCGCCCGGGGACGGCTGCCGCATCCGAGGTGGCTCGTTCGAGCACAACGCGCACGGGCTCCGCTGCGCGATGGGTCGCGACCTCCGCTGGCCCCGCATGCGCCGCGTCCAGGCGGTCGGCTTCCGCTGCTGCGCCGACTAGCCGCGCGCTGCTAGCCTTCGGGCGGCATGCCGCAGCTGCGCTCGGGCGGGTAGCGCCACTCGACGACCGTCGCGGTGAAGGTGGCCGTCAGCGGGCGGCGCTGGTCGCCGAGGCGGAGGGTCGCGTCGATCGTGCCCTCCATTGCGTCCCCGTCGGCGCGCGTGAGCGAGATGTCGAGCGCGTCGGGATCGAGCACCTCGAGCACGTCCCAGATCTCGCCGGTCGCGGTGTTCGCGTAGGCGACCTGGAGGGGCTCGACTACGCCCTCGACCGAGACGTGGAGGCGCACGTCCAGCTGCTCGAGCGCGTCGCCCACCGTGCGCCGGTAGACGAGGGTGAGCGCGCGGGCCTCGCCGACGTCCTGGTCGATCGCGTAGATGGCGTCGAGGCGGTCGGCGGTCTCGCCGAAGGTGAAGTCGACGGCGCCGTCGCCGAGCCCGGTCGGACCCTCGGGGTAGACGTTCGGGTCGCGGGCGGCGGCCAGGGTGCCGAGGGAGGCGAAGGACTGGGTGACGACGGAGTCGTCCGAGTCGCAGACCTCCACCAGCACCCAGGCGTCGTCGACGAGCGCCGCCATCTCCATGCGCGCGCCGCCGTCGTGCGGGAGGTCGAAGCGGGCGGGGGCGGACAGGCGGACGTCCTCGGGGCCGAAGCGGAACGCAGGCCCGGCCAGCACGTAGGGCGGAGGGGGCGCGGGCGCGGCCTCGAGGCGCTCCACGAACAGCTCGGTCTCCGCGGCCAGCGCGCCCGGCGGCACCTCGAGGCGGGCTCCGTCGCAGTGCACGAGGGTGCCGCCGCCGGGGCCCAGCCTGCCGCTCGCGCGCGCCGGGCAGCCGCCGTCCGGAGGCTCCGCGTCGGCGTGGATCCCCGCGTCGGGGTCCCCGCCGTCGATCGGGCCGGCCACGTCGCCACCGCAGGCCCAGAGGAAGAGGGAAGAGAGGGCGCTTCTCACGAACCAGGTCATGTCCACGCTCATTCCGATCTCATACGGCGGCCCCGCAGGCCGTCAATCCGACCGCGTGGGCTGACTGGCCGGGGCATTCCTGGTAGGTTGAGCCGATGCTTCCCCGGACGCGCCAGAGGGTTGGGACCTGCTGCTGGCTGGCGCTCGTCCTGCTGGCGGGCTGCGCGCGCGGCGGAGACGGCGACGCCGACGGCGGCACCCTCACCCCGCGCGACAGCGGCACGACGACCCGCCGGGACGGCGGCGGCGGGGGCGGCTGCGACGAGCGCGGCGGCGGCGCGGACTGCGAGAGCGCGGCGTCGCTCGGGCCGGTCGCGGTCGGCGCGCGGGTCGAGTCGGACGAGGGGCTCATCGGTCGGGTGGGGGTCTCGCAGTGGCTCCGGGTCGACTTCCCGCCCGAGAGCGCGATGCCGGCGGACGCCGGCGCCCCGAGCGGGGACGGCGGCGTGCCCGACGCGGGGCCTCCCTCGATGGCCGGCGTGGGCACCCCCTCCATCCGCTTCTCGGACAACGGCGGCGACGCCTACCGCTTCGAGATCCGGACCTCGTGCGGCACCGTCGCCGGCTGCGGAGAGGGCGGCAGCCCGTCGGCGCCCGGGAGCGCGACGAACATCACCGAGTGGTCCTTCACCGACACCGTGACCGCGGGCGACGAGGGCGACGGCGCCCTCTCCAGCCGCGACGCGCCCTGGCCCTCGACCGTCTGGATCCGGGTCTACCCGACCACCGCGCCCGACTGCAGCACCTACCGCCTCGAAGTCACGCGCTGAAGGGCGAGAGGGAGAGATCCGGGGCGAGCGCCGTATGTCGCGGCGAGAGCTTCGGCGTACGTCCCCCTACGCCAGCGTTTCCCACGAGGCTGGAGAGCAGAATGAGGACGATGACGGTGGCCGCCCTTCTGGCGGCGATGGTGGCGTGCGCCCCGACGAGTCGGGCGAGCGCGCAGGTGGAGATCCAGGCGTCCGCGACCGTGGAGGCGATGCCCGCGGCCGGCGGCCGGGACGACGTGCAGTGGGAGGAGCGGCGCGACCGCTACTTCGGCGGCCCGGTGCGGCCCGGCGCCCAGGTCGACGGGAGCATCAGCCCCTTCGTCTGGATGGGCGTCGGCGGCTTCGCCGGCGGCTACGTGCTCACGCTGCTCTACGCCGGCGGTCAGGAGATCGCGGCGGTGCCGATCGTGGGCCCCTGGCTCGCGATCGCGAACGTCTCCGGCGGCCAGCCGCTCGAGGGCACGGGCACCGCGCTGATGGTGATCGGCGGGCTGCTCCAGCCGGCGGGCATCGTCTTCGGCGTCTACGGGCTGCTCAACCCCGACCTCTTCCTCGTCTACGACGCCCCGGTCGGGCAGGCCTCGCCCTTCGAGACCGCCGCGGTGCGGCTCCTGCCGGGCGCCCCCGGCGCGGACCTCGGCGCCACCGTCCAGCTGGAGACCTTCTGATGCGCGCGCTGACGATCCTCCTCGCGGCGGTCGCGCTCGTGGGCTGCATGCCCCGCGCGCGCCGGCACACCAACCACCCGCTCCCGCTGACCGCCGAGGCGGCGGCGCGCATCAACACCGGCGACGCGGTCGTGAGCTACCTCCGGCAGCGCGACGCGGACCCGAGCCTGTGCAACCCGACGGGCACCGGGACCCACGCGATGCTGACCACCGAGCGCGACCTCGAGGACGTGGTCGACGGCGTCGGCCGCGGCGTGCACCTCGAGAAGTGGGAGCAGTGCGTGCAGGGGCTGCTCCACGCCGTGCCGCCCGAGATCGCCACGGTGCTCGTGGACCGGGTGCTCGAGCGCTACGTCGAGCGCATCACCTACGCGCGGCTCGACGACGACCCGCAGATCGTCGCGCAGATCGAGAGCGTGCGGCGGGTCTACGACGAGCGCCCGAACGGGCGTGACCCGAGCCCCGAGACGATCGACGAGGTCATCGTGCAGCTCCAGGAGCACGACGAGAGCACCGGCGCGGCCGGCCAGATCTATCGCCAGCGCCTGGTCGAGGTGCTTTACCTCGAGCGCGGCCTGCTCCCCGACGGCCGGCCGGTCGCGGTGGCGGACCTCGACCGGATGTTCCAGGAGGGCAACGAGGAGCCGCTGCTCCTCTACAGCCGCCGCATGCCCGACGAGGGGATGCGCACCGAGGCGCGCCGACGCCTGGTGCGGCTGCGGATCCAGCACTCGCCCTACGCGGAGCTCCGCGATCACGCCGCCCAGGTGGAGAACGCGGTGATGCAGCAGGGGCGGTTCGTGGTCTCCCCGTCCGACGCCGGCCAGCGGGTCACCTTCGACGCCGAGGGCTTCGCGTTCCGCGGCCTGGTGGTAGAGCAGAACGTGCGGCAGCAGGCGGCGCGTCTGCTCAGCTTCCGCGACACCGAGGACAACGTCTCGGTGGTGCCCTCGATCGACCTGCGCGGCCACCTGCTCTTCCACGTGAGCGCGTTCCAGCGGCCGATCACGCTCTGCGGCGACCCGGAGGAGTTCGAGGTCTCGCCGTGCATCGACGCGGCGGAGGCGGGCCTCGGCGTGCCCTTCGCGACCCTCGAGCAGAACGGCACCTTCCGCTTCGCCGAGACCATCGGCATGGACCACGTGCTCCAGCTCGCGCAGGGCGAGGAGTTCGCGCTGCCGGTGCTCTTCCGCGGCCAGGAGGTGGTGCAGGTCCGCTGGGCCATGCGCTTCCGCACCACCGGCCCCGTGATCTTCCAGCCGGGGTACGGCCAGCCCGGTCCCGAGGTGCACGTCGAGGTCGACGCCAACGGACCGAACGTGGTCTACACCATCGGCGAGGGGCAGCCGATCTACGCGGTGCTCGATCACGACAACGTCACGAGCTTCGGCGTGGTCGCGGCCGGCGGCGACGGGATGCCCGGCGAGCCCGGCGCGGCGGGTCGGCCCGGGCGTGACGGCGCCGCCGGTCGCAACGCGAGCTGCAGCAGCGGGCCGGCCACCGACGGCCAGGACGGCGGCAACGGCGGCCCCGGCGGAGACGGCGGTCCGGCGGGAGACGGCGGCCCCGGCGGCCTCGTCCTCGCCACCCTCCACTGCCGCGGCGCGCACTGCGGGCAGGTGCGGCGGGCGGTCGCCTCGACCCTAGCGGCGCCGGGCGGCGCGGCGGGCGTCGGCGGGGCGGCGGGTCCCGGCGGGCGCGCGGGGCGCGGCGGGGCCGGCGGCTCCTCCACCACCTGCGACGGCGTGAGCCTCGAGGCCGGCCGCCGCGGTCGGGACGGAGTCCGCGGCCCCGACGGTCGCCGCGGCCCCGACGGACGCCCCGGACCTCGCGGGCGCGTCGTGCTGCGCATGGGTCGATGACCCGCGCCGCGGCGCTCCTCCTCCTCTTCGCGCTCGGGTGCGAGGAGGAGGCCTCGATCCGCCCCGAGCCGCTCGCTGCGCCCGCGGCGGCCGCTCCCGCGCCGGCGCCGCTCGACCCCTACCGCGTCCGCTTCGTCCGCCCGTGTCCGGTCTGGAGCGGGCGCCCGCTGCTCGCCACGACCGGCTACGTGATGAGCTGCGCGCGTCACGACGCGGAGAGCGGGGCGCTGATCGACGTGCCCGACGAGACCGACCTGCCGTACGACGAGGTCGCGGTCGGCGAGCGCTCGGTCGAGGCCGCCGGGACCGGTGGCTTGATCCTGCGGGACGCCGACCGTCGGTCCCGCCGCGTGGCCTCCGGGACGCGCTTCGAGCGCGCGATCGCCCCGTCGCCGGACGGCGCCCGCGCGCTCGTCGTCGGCCCGGACGGGCTGGCCGAGCTCGACCTCGCGTCGGCGCAGCTCACGCCGGTCGCAGGCTCTCGGGCCTGCGGCGGAGCGTCGCAGGTGGGCTACGACGCCGAGGGGAGGGCGCAGTGCGTGGTCTACGCCGACGGGGCCGCCGCGCTGCGGACGGTCGGGCTCGAAGAGGCGGCGCCGCTCGCCTCCTACCGGCACCTCCGGTGGGATCCTCGCGGCGGCCGGCTCCTCGTCTTCTTCACCGATGACGTGGCGCGCTGGCTGCGCTCGGATGGCGCCGTGATCGCGGAGCGACCCGCCGAGGAGGCGCGCCTGCTCGCGATCGGGCCCGAGGGCGAGGCGCTGGTGGAGGTCGAGGGCGAGCGCACCGAGCGCTGGACGCTCCAGGGCGACGCGATCGAGGTCGAGACGCTCTTCCCGCGCCCGGCGAGCGCGGCCGCCTACGCCGGCTCGCAGATCGTGCTGTCCCTGCCGACATCGACGTTCGTGTGGCTGCACCGTGGCCCCGCCCGCCGTCCGCCCGTGGGGGACCTCGAGCCGCCAGAGGGCTTCACGCGCCTCGCGGCCGGCGAGGAAGACGGGAGCCCGGTCTGGCGCTCGGAGACGGGCGGCAGCTGGCCCCGTGAGGGGAGCGACGTGGCCGCCTTCGTCCGCCGACACGTGGTGGTCACGGTCGCTCGGACCGATCGCGCGGAGCTCGCCCGCTTCGAGGCGGACGACGCCGCGTGGGCGCGGGTGGTCGCGGCGCGCTTCGTCGAGCCGGGCGCCGAGCGCTGGGCGACATACTGGCGAGACGACGAGGGGCGCGCGCTGCGCGGCCACGCCTACATCGGCGGCTGCGAGCGGACCCACGTCGACGTGCTGGCGCGCGAGCGAGGCGACGCGATCGAGCTCCGGGTCATGCACACCGGGCTCCAGCAGCAAGATCGCGAGGCGCTCCTCCGCGCCGGCCTCGGCGCCGTCCCCGCCGACGCCCTGCCCGCGCCCGGCGTCGACGGCGGGGGCTACCCGGGCGACCCGTCCATCGGGCGGGTGGGCGACCGCAGCAGGCCGGCGGGGTCGAGCCGGTAGATCCGGCCGCGCCACTGGATGGAGCGGGAGAAGAGCGCGCGGAGGTAGAGCTCCGGCAGCATCGCGAGGGTGACGACCGGCGCCCACCAGAGGCGGAGCGGGAGGCGGGCGCCGCCCAGCGTCCGCCGGAGCCGCTGCAGCGACACGGGCACGGCCGCCGTCGCGACGAGGGCGAGGCTCATCGACCAGAGATCTCCGTGCAGCGCCGCGAGCACGGCCAGCAACGGCGCGCCGAAGAAGACCGCGACCCACCCGAGCGCCGGCGCGTTGAACGGCCAGAAGGGGATGCCGGTGCGGCCGTAGATCATCCAGCGCAGCGCGAGCCCCCGGAGGTCCCTCCAGGACAGGCCGCGCTGCACGATGTGGAGTGGCGCGCCGATGAGCACGTTGCGCCACCCCGCGGCGTGGAGCCGAGCGCCGATGTGCATGTCGTCGACGAGCTGCCCCTCGGAGCCCTCGAGGCCGCCCGCGGCGTCGAGCGCCTCCCGGCGCAGGACCATCGTCTGCCCCATGATGAACGGCAGCGCGCCCTCGATGGAGAGCGTCATCGCTGCTTGCGGTCCATAGACGCCGTCGAGGAGCAGCGCGTAGGCCGCGTCGCCGCCGGTGCGCGGACGCTCGGCGCAGACCGCGGGCGCGAAGGCCGCGCCCACGTCGGGCTCGCTCGTGACGCGCGCCGCGAGCCGGGCGAGCAGATCCGGGGTCGGGCGCGTGTCCGAGTCGGCGAAGCAGACGAGCGGGGCGTCGCCCCGGGCCCTCGCCATGCCCTGGATCATCGCGTGGAGCTTCCCGGTGCGCGCCGGCCGCGGGGGGCCGGAGAGCACGATGCGCGCGTTCGCGTCCGGGCACGCGCGGAGCACCTGTCGCAGGATCGGGAGCGCGGGATCGGACTCGTCGTCGAGCACGAACAGGGTCTCGAGCGGCCCGGGGTAGCGCTGGCGGAGCGCGGCGATCGCGTTGCGCACGAGCCCGGGATCGCGACCGCGGACCGGGCGGATCACGAGCATCGCCGGGAGTCGCGCCGGCGGCGTGGGGCGCGAGGCCTGGAGCGCGCGCAGCGAGCGGCGCAGCGCGACGTGTACGAGGCCGACGAGGATCAGACCCAGGGCGGCGGTGAGCAGCAACGAGGCGTTCATGGCGGCGGCTCGTTTCCGGGGCGGAACAAGCCCGTCCCATGCCTCTCACATGCGCACCGCGCGCTCCGCGTCGCGCTCTGCTCCCGGCGGGAGAGCCCCGCGAGAGGACATCCCTCAGCGCATCTCGGTGATGACGATCGAGCCGTCGGTCGCCTGCAGGCGCTTCTTCACCAGGTAGCCGTCGGCGTCGTACCAGAGGCTCGCGACGTGCTCGCCGCGCACGTCGTAGCGGCGGGTCGCGAGCCGACGTCCGGCGACCGTGAGGGTCTCCTGCCGCGGCGCGCTCACCCGCACGCGACGCAGCGCTCCGTCCTCCGCCTCGATCATCAGCGCCTCTCCGGGGGAGAGCACGTCGTAGTGGGGGGCGGCGGGGATGGCGTGACCCGGCGCGGTCGTGCGCGCGCCGTCGGCGCCGCGGATCCGGATGCTCGAGCCCCCGCGCCGGGCGAACACCTGCAGCGCCTCCCCGTTCCGGTCGGTCGTGGCGGTGAAGCCGACGAGCTGCCGGCCGCGCCAGACCTCGCGGGCGCGCAGGTCGTAGCTGTAGGCCTCGAGGGTGAGCACGAAGACACGGATGTGCAGCTCGTGCTCGACCGTGCGCTGCCCGTCGCGCTCCTGGAAGCGCACCCGGTGCGTCCCGATCGCGTCGCCGTTGCGTGTGATCGTGTAGTCGATGGTGCGGCCGGTCTCGTCCGCGTGCGCCGGGGTGACGTGCGCCGGGGCGACGAGCGCCAGGGCGAGCGCCGCGAGCAGGGCCAGGGTTCGATGCGTCGTCTCGGGCATGGTCAGGGGTCCTCGAAGCGGAGCCGCACGCTGGTGATGGAGCGGTCCACGGACACCACCGCGGCGTCCGCGTCCAGTGGGAGCGCGTGGCGGTCGCGCTCTCGGGCGTCGCAGAGGCTCGCCGACCGGAGGGCGCGGCCGGGGCAGCGCAGGCGAGTCTCCCAGGCTTCCGTCGCGTCGACGTCGGCGCGGAGCCGCACGATCACGCCGTCGCCGCGCGACGCCCGCTTGATCGCGGTGACCACGACGTCCTCCCGGTCGCACACCGCGAGCTGGCTCACCGCCGCGTCGAGGTCGGCGCCGTCGTCCGGGTAGAGCGTCTCCCGGAGCGCGCGCCGCCCGCGGGCCAGCAGATGATGCCCCCGGAAGTCGCCGTCCGGCGTGAGCCAGAGCGCGTAGTCGAACCCGCCCTCCGACGTGCCGACGCCCGACGCGGGGTGAGCCGGCAGCGGGATGAAGCCGAACGCGCGCTCGAGGGGCGCGTGCCGCAGCGCGACCCACTCGATCGTGCCCGGCGCGGGCATCGCGACGCAGGCGGGCCCGCCGAGGAACACGGCGAGGCCGCCGTGCTCGGGAGTCGAGAGGAACGCGAACGAGCGCGCCGCCCAGTACGTCGGCGCGAAGAGCTTCTCGCGCGGCCGCTCCACCACCCCGCCGGGTACGTTCATGGTCAGGGTCTCGGCCCGGAGGGTGGTCGGGAAGCGGCAGGCGACGGTGGTGCCCTCGGCGGCCGCGCCGTCGATGTGCATCCGGAGGATGGGCGAGCCGCCCTCGACGAAGAGGCGCCGCACCACCCGCTCGGCGCCGAGGTACGACCTCACCGTGATCACCAGCACGCCGTCCTGCTCCTCGGCCGCGACGCGGGCCGGCTGGTCTCGCGAGCGCAGCGCCTCCCGGTAGGTGCCGCCGAGGAACTCGTGCCCCATGCGCCAGAGGCCGCCGGAGTCGCGGTAGGCCACCAGGTCGTTGCCCGGGCCGGCGAGCCGCTCCACGCCGCCGGTCCGCAGGCTCTCCACGCACCCGCCGGCGCGCTCGCTCAGCCGGAGCGCGAAGTGATCGGTCTCGACCTCGAGCACGCCGTCCGCGAGCGACCACCGCGGCGGCGTCGCCGGCGGCTCGGGGGGCAGCCGCGCGTTCGCGCCCCGCGCCCGGGACACGCAGGCGTCGGCGAGCGCCTCGGCCTCCTCGAGCCAGGGCAGCTGCTCGCGGCGGTACACGCGCTCGGGCGTGGTGCCGGTGATGAAGTCGTGGTGATTGCTCACCGCGACGAGGTGCCAGGCGCGCTCGAGCTCCGGGTCGGGGGGCGGCCGGGCGTGCGCGCCGAACGCGAGCTTCTCCGCCAGCACCAGCTTCCGCGCCACCCGGTTGCACCGCCGCTTCACGTTGGGCCGCGTCGCGTAGAAGCCCATCCAGTAGGGGTTGGGGTCCAGCTCGAGGACCGGCAGGGCGTCGCGGTGGAAGTCGACCAGCGCGAGGTGGTCGTCCATCCCCGCGTTGAGCGTCCAGACGCCGCTGCGCTCGTAGCGCTCCCGGTTGTAGCGATCGAGCAGCTCCACCAGCCCCGGGATCGGGCCGTTGAAGTCGCAGCCGATGGGGCAGAAGAGGTAGGGCGTGCGGCTCAGCGGCTTCAGCTGCGCGACCAGCTGATCGACGCGTCGCGCGACGTGGCGCCCGGTCCGCCAGGGGACCCCGAGCGTCATGCCCATCCAGCGGATGATCCCGATGTGCGCGAGCATGTCGCCCTGGAAGTAGGTGAAGGCGTTCCAGTGGCAGAGCGCCTCGGCGCCGTCGGGCGCGCGCCAGACGAAGTCCTGCGTCTTCAGCTGCGCGCCGAGCAGATCCGCGCTCGTGCCCTCGAGCGGGAACGACCAGGGCGGCCGCAGGTCGGCGCCGACGAAGTACATGCCGTCGATGCGCGTGATGCCCACCCGGTCGAAGCCCATCGCGTCGAGCAGGGAGGGCAGCGCCGGCGAGTGCCCGAAGTCGTCGGGCAGGTAGGCGAGCCGCGGCTCCGGGGTCAGGTCTCGCGCGCGCAGCCACTCCTGCCCGATGAGGTAGTCGCGCAAGATCGCCTCGCTGCTCGGCAGCAGCGTGTCGGGGGTGGTGATCCCGGAGCCGAGGAGCCGGAGGCGCCCGTCGTTCACCAGGCTTCGGAGCCGCTCCCGCTGCGCGGGGTGACGGTCCCAGTAGAGCTGGAAGAAGAACAGGCACTCGATCCCGAACACCCGCCGCGGCTCCGCCTCGAGCGCCTCGAGCACCTCCTCGAAGATCGGCACGATGCGTCGGTCGAAGTACTCCTCCGAGGTCAGCAGCCAGTTCGGATCCCAGTGGCTCGTCTCGCCGAACACCAGGACCGTCTCGGCGTCGGTCGGGATCCCCAGCGCCTCGCGCAGCTCCGCCTCGCTCGGATCGGTCCGACGCGCGTCCATGCCCGCGACGTGCGCCCGCCTCGTCGCCGCGCCATCCCGCGGCGGCCACGGCCCGGCCCGGTGGCGATCCCACCCGCCACCTGTGGGGTCGCACCCCACGATGGAGGGTCGCCTCGGCCGCCTCGAGCCTCCGGCACGCGCCTTGGATGTAGACTCGCCCATGATGTCGCACCGTCTCGGGTCCGCGCTCGGCGCCTGCTTGCTGCTCGCCGCCTGCTCCGGCCCGGCCCCCGGGGTCGACGCCGGGGTCGACCCCGGCACGCCGCGACCCGACGCGCGCGCTCCGGAGCGAGACGGCGGCTCGCCTCGCCCGGACGCGAGCTCGCCTCCGCGCGACGCGGGCGTCGTCAACCGAGACGCCGGCCCGACCGACGACGACGCGGGCCCGGCGCCGGACGCCGGGGTGGACGCCGGCGCGCCGGTCGACGGCGGCGTGGACACGGGGCCCTTTCAGATCTTCGTCGCCACCGACGGCCGGGACACCGACCCGGGGACCCGCGCGCGTCCCATCGCGACCCTCGAGCGCGCCCACGCGCTGTTGATGGCGGCGCGACCCGACCGCGACGTCGAGATCCGGATCGCGCCTGGCGTCTACGTCGGCCAGGCGGTCGTGTGGCGCTACGTCGACCCGGCGCACACCACGCGCTTCCTCCCGCGCGACTGGACCGGGAGCGGCACGCCGACGCGGCCGGTGTTCGACGGCGACGGCGCCCGGATGCTCTTCTACCTGAACCGCACGTCCGCCCGGAGCGGCGTGCGGACCAACCTCGAGTTCCACTGGCTCCACCTGCGCGACTACGTCGTCTCCGGCATCACCTTCGCGAGCAACCGGGACGACCCCGCGGGCTTCTCCAGCCACAACCGCGTCGAGGACTGCGTCTTCGAGGACATCGGCAACGTGGGCGGCGAGCCGGACGCGGGGCTCGGCGGCGTGGTCCTGAGCAACACGCGCGACAGCCACGTGCTCCGCAACACCTTCCGGCGCCTGGTCAACGCCCCCGGCGACGCCGGCCTGATCCACGGCGTCTACCTCACGCACAACGCGACCGGGAACGACGTCAGCCACAACACGTTCCGCACGGTCTCCGGCGACCCCATCCGGGTGCGCGACGCGAGCCACTTCAACACCTTTCACCACAACACCTTCCGGAACGCCGGCGAGGCCGCCGTCTTCGGCGACTGGTACTGCCATGGTCGCCCGGACTGCGTGCGCCGCGAGTGCCCCTCGTTCGGCAACTCCCTGCGCTACAGCGATCTCGGCTGCACCGGCCACGGCGGCGCGACGGTGCCGCTCTTCTATTTCCATCACGGCCGCGCGTGCGTCCCGAGCGGCTGCCCCGATCTCTTCGCGACCGGCGAGTCGCGCCTCACCACCGCGGGCAACGCCTTGCCCGACACCGACGGCGACGGGACGCCCGACTGCTCGCTCGGGCCGACCCAGCCCCGGGGCTCTTGCCCGTGACGATGTCGTAGCCCCCCTCGCCGATTGGGGACTGCGCAGCTAGGATGGCGCGCATGCGCACGCGCTTCATCCTCTCCGCGCTCTTCATGCTCGCGGCGGCCGGCTGCGACTGCGGTGGCCCCACCGGCGGCGACACGTGCACCTCGAACGCCGACTGCGAGGCGGACCAGGTCTGCGTCGACGCGGTCTGCGAGGCGCGGCCGGACGCGGGGGAGGGCGGCGACGATGGCGGCGGGAGGATGGACACCGGCCTCCCGGTCACGCTCACCGGCGTCCGGGTGGAGCCGGCGAGCGTGGAGCTCGTCTCCGCCGATGGCGCCCGCCCCACCCAGGACTTCGAGGTCGTCGGCGAGTACAGCGACGGCTCGGAGCTCCCGCTCGCCGGACCGGTCTGGGAGCTCGACAACGTCTCCATCGGTCTCGTCGACGTGGCGAGCGGCCTGTTCACCGCCAACGGCGCGATCGGCGGGACGAGCATGGTCACCGCCACCGTGCCGAACCCCACCGGCGGCCCGGCGCTCGTCGGCACCGCCTCGATCCGCGTGCGGCTGGAGCGGACCCTCGTGCCGGCCGAGATCCCGGACGCCCCCGCGCGCTTCGACGCGGCGACCCCGGTCGACGACGCGGCCCGCGCGGCCGAGGTCGTCTACCCGCTCGACCAGGTCGTCATGCCGCAGAACGTCTACCCGGCCGACGTGCAGTGGATGCGCGGCGCCGCCGGCGACCTCTTCCGGGTGACGCTCACCAAGCCCGACGTCACCGTGGTCGCGTACGTGGCCTTCGACGGCGACAACCACTGGCTGGTCGAGTCGTCGGCCTGGCGCGCGGTCGCACAGACCAACCCCGACGACCCGGCCTCGCTGACCGTCGATCGGCTCGAGGCGGCGAGCGGCGAGGTGGTGCGCGGCGCGCCCCTCGGGATGACCTTCGCGCGCGCAGCGCTGACCGGCAGCGTCTACTACTGGGACATCGAGCGCGGGCGCATCGTGCGCATCGACGACGGGACGGCGACGCGCGTCGAGTTCATGCCCGACCCGCCGCAGGGCTGCGTCGGCTGTCACTCCGTCTCCCCGAGCGGGCGCTACATGGCGGGCCGCTTCGGCGGCGGCGACAACTTCGGCAGCGTGCTCGATCTGACCACCGACCTCACCGCGTCGCCCGCGCCCACCCTCTGGTCGCCCAACCGCCAGTACTGGTGGTTCAGCTCGTGGAGCCCGGACGAGAGCCGCCTCGTCGTCGCGCGCGTCGGCGGCAACCCGACCCTCGCGCTCCTCGACCCGATGACCGGCGACGACGTCCCCGTGACCGGCAGCATGCCCAACGGCACCTACCCGTCGTGGTCTCCGGACGGCACCCAGATCGCCTACGTCGGCGACCAGAACGGCTGGGGCGACCGCCCGACCCGGGGCAACGTCTACGTGCTGCCGATCAGCGGCGACGCGGTGGGCACGCCCACCCGGATCCACGAGGGCGCGTCGGTCCCCGGCGCGACCACCGACAGCTACCCGACGTGGGCGCCCGACGCCTCCATGATCGCCTTCGCCAACGGGGACGGCGCGCGCAGCGAGAGCTCGAGCGCGGCCCTCCGGGTGATGGCGCCCGACGGCAGCGGAGACACCGCGCTCGCCACCGCCGCCTCGACCGGGCTCGACTACCAGCCGAGCTTCTCGCCCTTCCATCAGGGCGGCTACTACTGGCTGTCGTTCCTCTCGCGCCGCGTCTACGGCAACCCGCAGATCGGCAACTCCACGCGCCCGGCGACGCGCATGCAGCAGATCTGGGTGACCGCCATCCGCGACGACGCCGCGCCGGGCACCGACCCGAGCTCCGTGCCCTACTGGCTGCCCGGGCAGAACACCCAGAGCGCCAACATCTCCGCCTACTGGGCCCCGCGCGCTTGCCGCCCCGACGGCGAGAGCTGCTCGGTCGGCACCGAGTGTTGCGGGGGCGACTGCCGCCCGCCGGCCGGCGGCGGAGATCCGGTCTGCTCCCCGCCGCCCCCCGATCGTTGCCGGAACGACGGCGAGACGTGCTCGACCGACGCCGACTGCTGCGAGGGCATGGGCCTCACCTGCCTGGCCAACGTCTGCGTCGCCGGCCCGGGGTAGCCGTCCTATCGACGGCCGCGTCGGCGGAGCACGGAGGGACGCTCCGGCTCGGTCTGCACCTCGCGGCTCGCCTCGAAGTGCTCGCGGACCAGCCGCGACCAGCGGACGCGAGGCGTGCCGATGCAGCGCAGGCGGAGCGTCGAGAGGCGGCCTTGCCGCGTGACCTCGGCCGGCAGCTCGAGCGATCCGCGGTCGTCCTCGATCCGCAAGGTCACCGCCGCGCGAGGCGGTAACCCGATCGCGTCGAGCCCCTTCAGCTCCGCGCTCCGCGCCGACGCCGACACGACGCGCACCGGCACCCTCACCACCGTCCCCCGCGACTCCACACAGACGAACCCATCCACTGGCCTGCCTCCGCTCGGCCTGGATTCGTGCATCGAACGTCCGCCCCTCGCAGTCGGGACATGCCCCACAATCGGGTGCTATGACGATCGTCATGCGACGACGAGGCACCCCGTGCTGGCTCGATGTGAGGACCGACGTGGAGCGCGCGAAGGCGTTCTACGGGGACGTGCTCGGCTGGACGTTCACCCCGATCGGGCCCGAGTTCGGCGAGTGGGTCATGGCGCGCCTCGACGGGCGGCCGGTCGCCGCGATCGGGCCGGGCGAGCCGCGCCCCTGGCAGGTGTTCCTCGAGACGGACGACATCGGCGAGACCTGCCGCGCGGCGCGCGCCTCGGGGGGCGTGGTCACGGTGGTGCCGGGCGACATCGGCGAGCTCGGTCGGGCGGCGCAGGTCCGGGATCCGGGGGGCGCGACCTTCGGGCTCTGGCAGCCGGGCGAGAACGCGGGCTTCGGCGTCACCGAGCAGCCGGGCGCGCCCGCTTGGTTCGAGGTCAACGTGCGCGAGGGCGAGGCGGTGCGCGACTTCTTCGCCGGCCTCTTCGAGCTCACGAGCGAGACGATGACCGAGATGGTCTATCACACGCTCCACGCCGACGGCCGGCCGCTCTTCGGCGTGCTCCAGATGACGGAGGCCTGGGACGGCATCGACCCGGCGTGGACCGCCTACTTCGCGGTCGCCGACACCGACGCCGCGCTCGAGCGGGTGAAGGGCGCGGGCGGCGCGGTGCTCTACGGGCCCTTCGACACCCCGTTCGGCCGGGTCGGCGTCTGCAAGGACCCGATGGACACCGTCTTCTCCGTCATCCAGCTCCCGTGATCAGCGGAGCACGTTGAGCGACGGGTTCGGGATCGCCTTCTCGAAGTCCTCCCAGATCCGCGAGTCCTCACGGCAGTCGTACTGCCGGCAGACGAGCGGCCGCTGGGCGTGCACGTGGCACCCCTTCGTCTCGGGGTCGCAGTGCGAGCACCAGCCGTCCTCGCGATGGCGGATGTGGTAGGGCCGGCCGACGTCCCACTTCACCACGCCCTCCTGCAGATCCTGGCGAGAGATGTGGAAGTCGAGCCGGCAGCAGGCTGCCTTGCACAGGTGTAGTCGGGCTGCGCAGTCGATGCGGGGCCCCTCCACCGTGTACTTGTCGGTCGGATCGTTCAGCACCTCGGCGCCCTGCCACTGGGTGAGCGTGCCCTGGATCATCTGCTCGCGGGTGCGCGCCTTGCGCTTCTCCAGCTCGTGCAGCGACAGGACGCCGGACGCGACGAGGGTCTCGGTGAGCGCGTACACGTGCGCGCTCAGCTCCGTGTCGCGCAAGATGCCCTCGCCGAGCTTCTCGTGCACGTAGGCGAGCGCGCGGGCCAGCTCGGGGTCCACCGGCGCCTGAGGATCGTGTTCTGCATCCGTCACGGGTCGTAGCCTTGTAGAGGGTTCACCGATTGCGGATACTACCGGCCATGGCCCTGGAGCGCGACCTCACCCTACGCCTGGAGAGCGATTCCCTGACCGGTGACGAGCTCGTCATCGAGCGGGTCTCGGGTCTCGACGCCCTCTCCACCCTCCCGGTCTGGAAGATCGAAGCGGAGCAGGGGGGAGACGGGGCGCTCGACGAAGACGCCGTGATGCTGAAGCCGGCGTCGCTCGCCTTCTCCACCACCGACGAGGAGGTCCACCGCGTCTTCGGCCTCGTCTCGGAGATCCGCAACCTGGCCGACCCGCACTCGGCGCGGCACCGCTACGAGATCACGCTCGTGCCCCGCTGCTTCGCGGCCACGATGCGCGAGTACCTCGACATCTTCATGGAGGTCTCGGTCCCCGAGATCATCGCGGAGTGCCTGACGCGCTGCGGCCTCGAGGCGGGCGAGCACTTCGACCTCGAGGGGCTCACCGAGGACTACCCGCCGCTCGAGTTCGTCGTCCAGTACAAGGAGACGGACTTCGCGTTCATCAGCCGCCTCTGCGAGCACCACGGCATCTTCTTCTTCGTGGACTGCACGCAGGGGAAGGACGTGCTGACGTTCGGCGACGACAACAGCGTGTTCCCCGAGTCGGAGCGCACGCCCGAGCTGCCGTTCCTGCCCGCGGGCGGCGCCGCGGAGGGCCTCCACGAGCGCGTGCTGCAGGTCGACGTGCGCCGCAACGCGATGCCGCGCCGCTACACCGTGCGCGACTACAACTACCGCACGCCGGGCGTCGACCTGAAGGCCTCGGCCGACGTGAAGGCGGACGGGCTCGGCGAGATCGTCGAGTACGGCGCGCACTTCAAGGGGCCGAACGAGGGGCAGCGCTTCGCGGACATCCGGGCCCAGGAGCTGCTCGCCCGGGAGCGGATCTGGACCTGCGAGGGCGTCGCCCCGGCCCTCGCCGCCGGGCAGACCGTCCTGCTCGCGAACCACCCGCTCGGCGACGTCGCCCTGCTCGTGACCAAGGTCGAGCAGCGCTGGGGCACCGACGGGAGCGACGGCGGGTCCGACGTGACCACGGTGATCACCGCGATCACCTCCTCGACCCGCTATCGCCCGCCGCGGGTCACGCCCAAGCCGCGGGTCGGCGGCGTCATCACCGGCATCGTCGACGCCGGCGTGCAGGACGGCTACGCGGACGTCGACGACCAGGGCCGCTACCGCGTCCGCTTCATGTTCGACACGGCGGAGCGCGGCGAGGGGCAGGCGAGCCGGCTGGTGCGCATGGCTCAGCCGCACGCCGGCGAAGGCTACGGCCTCCACTTCCCGCTGCGCCCCGGCGTGGAGGTGATCCTCAGCTGCGTCGACGGCGACCCCGACCGCCCGATCATCACCGGCACGGTGCCGAACCCGAGCACCGCCAGCCCGGTGAGCAGCCAGAACCGCGACCGGAACCTGATCCGGACCGGCGGCGGCAACGAGATCGACATCAGCGACGAGGACGGCCAGCACCGCATCAAGATGTCCACGCCGTTCGAGGGCACCGTGTTCCAGCTCGGCGCGCCCAACGCGGCCGAGGCGGGCGCGATCATCTCCTCGAGCGCCAACGTGGTCACCCAGGCGGCCGGCACCGCGGCGGCGTTCTCGGACGTGAAGAGCACCATCGCCGAGATCAAGGGCAGCGTGACCGGGACCAACGTCACGTCGGTGGCGGGGATCCCCAACCCGATCGTCGGCTTCGAGAAGGTCGAGAAGCTCTTCAACTCCGGGCTCAAGGCGTCCCAGGCCCTCGCGGGGCTGACCGACAGCGTGATGGGCTTCGGCAAGTCCATGAAGGACAGCCACAAGAAGAACATCGACGGGCGCAAGAAGGCGGCGGAGGACGCCATCCTGGGCACGCCCGCGCCGAAGTACCCGGACGACGCGCAGTACGTTCAGACGTCGGACGGCCAGAAGATCTACGAGACCGAGGCGCAGATGCGCGCCCGGATCATCCAGGAGAAGATCGACTCCGGGGCGGCCGACGCGGGAGACGTCTCGACCTACAACGAGGTCAAGAGCATCGGCGCCGACCCGGTGCTCGGGCCGGTCACCCTCGACGGGAAGTGGAGCGGCGACGGCAGCACCTACGGGGACTGGATCAAGCCCGGCTGGGACGCCGCGAACAAGGCCGGCGCCGCGGCGAGCGCGGTCATGGCCGCGAAGAAGAAGCTCTTCAGCGACGCCCACAAGGACTCTCAGAAGCTGATCAACGCGACCGCTTGGGCGGCGGCGAGGGGACTCGCCATCGATCAGACCGACGCCATCCTCAGCTCGCGTCCGCGGGGCTCGTGGAACTTGCGGATACCGGGAGAGAACTATCACCTGAACTATGCCACCGACAGCCTCGTGACGTTCGGCATGCAGGGCACCTATCAGGTCTCTCCGCATGTCAACTATACGTACGGCCGGTCTCGGGCGATGGTCGCGTCCGACAGCTCGCTCTGTCTCTTCGGTGGGACCCACGCCGAGCTCGCCGCCAAGACGGTGAAGATCTCGACGGACATCCTGCTCGACGTGAAGGGCAAGCAGCAGATCAAGGTGGAGTCGGGCGCCGACACCACGGTCAAGGTCGGGAAGAACCTCAGCGTCACCTCCGAGGACGACACGAAGCTCGAGGCGAAGAAGAAGTTCTACGTGAAGTCGAAGGAGCTGCTCGACGTCGACGGCGGCGACGAGGCGAAGCTGACCGCGAAGAAGTGGAGCTTCACGAGCAGCGAGGGGGACGTGAAGGTCACGGGCAAGGGCACGTGGGACGCGAAGGTGAAGGGGCGCATCCTGTGGGAGCACGACGGCAAGTCGCGTTTCTACGCCAACGGCGGTGAGATCCTCGCGAAGTACAACGGCGGCGGCATGTTCCTCGCGAACAGCAGCGAAGCGCGGATGACGAAGGAGCGAGGCGGAGCGAAGATCTCCGTGACCGCGTCCGGCGGCAAGATCGACGGGAAGGCGGGCTTCGAGATCTCGGCGACGAAGGTCGACATCAAGGGCAAGGTGTTCCTCGGATGACGGCCGAGGTCGACCGGACTCGCCTCGACTCGCGCGAGGCGGTCCTCGAGCGGGCCGCGACCCGCCGCGGGCTCTCCGCCACGCACATCGTCGGGCTCGACCTGAGCGAGATCGATCTGCGGGGCGTCCACTTCGCGGCCGGTCTGTTCGAGGACGTGATCTTCGACCGGGCGAAGCTCGACGGCGTGCGGCTGATGAACGCGACGTTTCGCGGCTGCAGCTTCCGGGAGGCGACGCTCTCCGGCTCGAGCTGGTTCACCGTCACCGCCGAGCGCTGCCTCTTCGGCCGCGCGACCCTCGACGGCTGCGAGATGCCGCTGGCCACGCTGAACGAGTGCGATCTCACCGGGGCGACCTTCACGCGGGCGGATCTGAGCCGCTCCCATCTGGAACGGTGCCGCCTCGAGGCGACCAACCTCGGGGGCGCGCTTCTCCTCGACACGGTGATCGACAGCTGCGATCTGAGCAGCGCGTTCCTGGACGACGCCGATCTGTCCTCCGCGCACCTCCTGGGCTGCGTCGCGCGGGGCGCGCGCTTCCTCCGCACCAACCTCACCGGGGCCACCCTGATCGACCTCGACGCGGAGGGCGCGCGCTTCGAGCGCGCGGCCGCGTCGTCCGCCCGCTGCGAGCGGCTCCGGGCTCCGAACGCCACGCTCGGCCACGCCGACTTCACCGGCGCCACCTTCGTCGAGGTCGACCTCACCGACGCCAGCCTGGTGGGAGTGTGCCTCTCGGGGGTCGCCGGGGAGGCGGCCGACGGACGGCCCTCGATGCGCGCCGCCGGCGCCAACCTCCACGGCGCGAGCCTGAAGGGCGCGACGCTGCCCCGGGCCGATCTCTCGCGGACCAACCTCTCGCTCTGCGACGCGAGCGGCGCGCTCCTCGGAGGCGCCGATCTCCGCGGCGCTCAGATCGTGCGCACCACCTTCGACGGGGCGCGACTCACCGGGGCGACCTTCGACGGGGCCCTGCTCGACGGCGTGCTCCTCGATCGGGCGGACTGCGCGGGCGCGCGCTTCGGCGACGCCACGTTCTGCAGCATCGACCTCGGCGGGGCGCGCCTCGACGACGCCGACATGACCCGCATCCGGGTGATCGAAGAGCGGTGAGCGACGTCATCACCACGCGCGAGGAGCTGCTCGAGCGCTCCGCGAAGCGCACCCTCTCGGGCTGCCGGATCGAGGGCGTGGATCTCGCCGGCGCCGGGCTGCGCGGCGGCGTGCTGCTCGACACGACCTGGGTGGGATGCGACCTGAGCGGCGCGGAGCTCGACTCGGTGAAGCTCGTCCGCGCCCGGCTCGAGCGGGTGATCCTGCGGGAGGCGCGGCTCACGTCCGGCGCGCTCCTGGAGGCCGAGGTCCTCGACTGCGATCTCACCTCGATGCGGGCGGGGGGCGCCAACCTCGCGCGGACGCGCTTCCATCGCTGCCAGCTCGACGAGGCGTGGCTCGCCGGCGCCGACCTCGGCGGGGCGACCCTCGAGGCGTGCAGCCTGGGCCGCGTCGGTCTGGAGGACGCGCGCCTCGAGGAGGCCACGCTCCGCGACTGCACGGGGACCGACGCCTCGCTGGTGCGCGCGCTCGCCGACGGGCTGCGGATCGAGGGCGGTGAGCTGCCCCGCCTCGCGGCGATCGGCGCGAGCCTCGAGGGCGCCAGCTTCCGCGGGGCGCGCCTGCCGCGGATCGATCTCCGGGACGCGGTCGCGCCCGACGTGGTCCTCGAGGGCGCCTCGCTCGAGCACGCCTACCTGGTGTCGACCGACCTGGCCCGGCTCCGGGCCGAAGGCGCGCCGAGCTCGCTCGCCGAGGCGACCGTCGAGCACACCCGCCTCACCGACGCTTCGCTGCCCGACGTCGACCTGCGGGGCGCCGCGCTCCGCGACGTCGAGCTCTCCGGCGCGCGCCTGACCCGGGCTCGCCTCCGGGCCCTCTCGGTCTTCGAGTGCGTCGTCTCCGGGGTGAGCGTCGAGTCCGCCGACGCGCGCGGCTCGCGCTGGGAGCGCGTCCGGGGCGCAGAGCTCGACGCGCGCGGCGCCGACCTGACGGACGCGACCTTCGTCGACGTGCGCTCGCCGGGCTCGCGCTTCACCGACGCGCGCCTCGACGGCGTCACGCTGCGCGAGGTCGAGCTGAGCGGGAGCGACTTCCAGGGCGCGAGCCCTCCGGCGTCGATGCACGCGACGAGCCTCGCCGGGTCGAAGCTCGGCGCCTGGCCGCTCGCCCGGGTCGCCATGGACGGGGTGCTCCTCGCCGGCGTGGATCTGAGCGGGGCCGAGCTCCGCGCGGTCCCCCTGGCCGGCGTCGATCTCGCGGGGGCGAAGCTCCGCGGCGCCGACCTCGAGGGCTGCGATCTGCGCGGCGCGCGCCTCGCCCGGGCCGGGCTCGAGGAGGCCCGGCTCGCCGGCGCCGATCTCACCGGCGCGGACCTGACGGACGCGCGGATCGACGGCGCCGACTTCGCCGGCGCCGTCCTGGACGAGGCCACGCTCGACGGGCTGCCGCTCGACCGCTTCCTGGTCGCGGGCTGCTCCCTGCGCGGCGTCCCGCTCGGCGAGGTGGACTTCTCGCGGGTGGACTTCGAGGGCCTGAGCCTGGTCGGCGCCGACCTCGCGGGCGCGCGCCTGCGCGGGCTCGACCTCGCCGACTGCGACTTCACCGGCGCCGACCTGAGCGCCGCGGATCTGAGCGGCGCCGCGCTCGGGCGGGCGCGCTGGACCGGCGCCAACCTCGACGGCGTCGACCTCCGGCAGGCGCGCCTCGACGGTGTCGACCTGCGGGGCGCGCACCTGAGGACGGAACGGGTCGACGGCGCGGACCTCCGCGGCGCCCGGTTGCACGAGGCCGACCTCACCGGGGCCGACCTGACGGCGTGTCGCCTCGACGGCGTGGAGCTCGTCGCGTGCCTCGTCGAGGACTGCGTGGCCGACGGCGTCTCGCTGGCGGAGTGCGTGCTCGACGACTCGAGCTTCGCGCGCGGCCGGATGGCGGGCGCCGACCTGCGAGGCGCGTCGCTCCGTCAGGTGAGGCTGAGCGGGGCCGACCTCCGGGGCGCGAAGCTGGCGGGGGCTCGCGCCGAGGGCCTGGACGCGCCCGAGGCGGATCTGTCGCGGGTCGACGCGAGCGACGTCGACCTGACCGACGCGCACCTCATGGGCGCGAACCTCTCGGAGTCCAAGCTGGAGCGCGCCCGCATCTCGCACGCGCTCCTCGAGGGTGCGCGCCTCGTCGGCGCGAACCTCATCCGCGCGGACCTGAGCTTCGCCGACCTGAGCCGCGCGGACGCGCGGAGGGCGGTGCTGATGGACGCCGACCTGCGGTGCGCGACCCTGCACCGGACCCAGCTCGAGGGGGCGCACCTGACGGGCGCCCGCACCGACCACGCCGCCTGGACCGACGAGGAGCGGGCGCGGGCCGAGGACTTCACCACGCAGACGACCTGAGCGCGGTGGGATGACGACCGACGGGAGGAGACACAGTGAGCTCGACAGCCAGCCGTGAAGCCAGCGCGCGCGCCGCCGCCCTCTTCGAGGGGGTGATCGCGGAGGTCGCCGAGGGGCGCGTTCGCCTCCACCGCGCCGACCTCGCCGGAGCCCTCGTGGACGCGCGCAACGCCGTGCACGGCTACCTTCCGAGCGAGGGCGACCGCGTGCTCTGCGCGGCGTCCGAGGGCGGCGTCTACGTGACCGGCGTGCTCGTCGCGCGCCTCGCGCCCGGGGTCCTCGAGGTCGACGGCGCGCGGGCCACGGTGGAGGACGGACAGATCGTGCTCCGCGGCGACGACGGCGGCTGGATCGCGCGCTACGACGCGAAGGACGGCGTGACGCTGTCCGCGCCGGAGAAGCTCCGGCTCGCGGCGCCGGAGATCGAGATCGAGGCCGACGCGCTCACTCAGCGGGTGCGCCAGCTCGTGACCGAGGCCGACCAGGTCGCCATCTCCGCCGATCGGTGGAGCCTGCGCGCCAACCGCATCCGCGAGCGCGCCAAGGACGTCTTCCGCGACGTGGAGTCGCTCCTGCAGGTGCGCGCGGGGACGCTGCGCAGCATCGCGCGGGGAGGCATGAGCCTCTTCGCCCACCGGACCTCCATCCGCTCGGAGAAGGACACCGCCGTCGACGGCGAGCGTGTCCTTCTGGGGTGAGCCCATGTACTTCCCCGTAGCGACCAAAGGCGGCGGCAGCTGCGCCGGCTTCCCCGACGTCTGCAAGGTGCCGGCGCCCCCCGCGCCCCCGATCCCGACGCCGTTCCCCAACATGTCCCAGGTGCGGAACAGCAAAGGGACCTGCGAGAAGGTGAAGGTCTGCAAGAAGGACGTCGTGGTGGAGAATTCGGAGCCGGGCTCGAGCAACGGCGACGAGGCCGGCACGCTCAAGGGCATGGTCAAGGCGCCCAAGCTGGCCAACGAGACCGGCTTCCTGAAGGGCAGCAGCAAGGTCTACGCGGGGGGCAAGAAGGTGGTCCATCACCTCACGCCCACCAAGCACAACGGCGGCAACCTGCCGGCGGGCGGGGTCCACGTGGCGCCCTCGCAGACCCAGGTCTTCTCGCACGTCTGACCGCGCCATGGCCCTGCCGACCCCCCCGCGCGAGCCGGACTCCGTTCCGGTCCTGACCTCGATCCCTCTGCCCGCCTTCACCCAGGCGTGGCAGCTGCGCCCGCCTCGCGACGCGCAGATCCTGACGGTGAAGGGCACCTTCGACCTGGTGCCCGGAGGCCCGGCCACCCCGGCCGAGGAGCAGGCCCTGCCGCTCGGCCCCACGCCCTTCGAGGACGCCGAGGACGCGCTCGTCTATCCGGGCGACATGGCGTTCTTCAAGCCGCGCTGCGACGTCTTCCTGACCGGGCACGCCTACCGCTCGCGCAAGGCCGGCCCTCCCGTGCAGCGGGTGGAGATGCGCCTCGGCCGGGACCTCCATCACGCCTTCGCGGCGATCGGCGAGCGCACCTGGCAGCGCGGCGCGCCGAGCGAGCCGGCGCCCTTCGAGAAGATCCCGCTGCGGCCCGAGCGCGCCTTCGGGGGGCCGGACGATCCGAACAACCCGCTCGGGGTCGGGCGCGCCGGGGAGGGCGGCCGCCTGCCGAGCTTCGAGCGGCTCGACCGGCTGCTCCGCTCGCCCCAGGATCGCCCTCCGCCCGCGCTGACGACCCCGATCCCCGAGACCTGGCCGTCGCGCCAGCGCTTCGTGGGGGACTACGGCGGCGGCTGGGCGGCGAGCCGCGCGCCCTACTTCCCGGACAGCTTTCGCTACGACTTCTTCCAGGCCGCGCCCCCCGAGCTGCAGATCGCGCACCCGCGGGGCGACGAGTGGTACCGGCTCGCTGGCGTGCGCCCGGACGACGAGATCCTCGAGGGCCGGCTCCCGTCGCTGCGCGTGCGCGCCTTCGCGCAGCCGCTCGCGTCGTCGCACGCGCTGAAGGAGCTGCCGATGCAGCTCGACACCGTCTGGTTCGACGCCGACCAGCTGCAGGTGATCCTCGTCTGGCGCGGCGCCATCGAGGTCGAGGACCAGTACGGGAGCGACCTCGCGAGCTTCTTCGTGCTCGCCGAGCCGAGCGCGCAGCCGTGCGGCGAGGCCGAGATCCACCGCCGCTTCACCGAGGCGTACCGGGCCGCGCACGAGCGCACGGCCGAGGAAGACGAGCCGGAAGAGGAGCCCGCGCCGCAGCCGCCCGAGGGCTACGTCCCGCCCCGCGGTCTCACCACCGATCACGCGCGGGCCCTCGGCCTCCCCCCGTGGGCCGCGACCGTCGCGTCCCCGCCGCTCGAGCCGAAGGCGCCGCCTCCGCCCGCGCCGGCGCTGGCGCCCGCCGCGCTCGCCGCGCTCCTCGACCGAGGCGGCTCCCTCGGCGACGAGGACCTCTCGCACTGCGACCTGACGGGCCGGGACCTCTCGGGGCGCGATCTCGCGGGCGCGCTCTTGATCGGGGCCGATCTCAGCGGCGTGTCGCTCGCGGGCGCCACGCTCTCGGGCGCGGTGCTGACCGACGCCAAGCTCGACGGCTGCGACGCGTCGGGGGCGGACCTGCGCGGCGCGAGCCTCGCGGGCGCCTCGCTGTCGAACGCCAAGTTGACGGACGCGAAGCTCGACCAGGCCTCGCTCGATCGAACGCGGGCCACCGACGCGCAGCTCGACGGCGCCTCGCTCGACGGCGCGAGCGTCAGCGGCGCGGACTGGAGCCGCGTGAGCCTGCGCGGCGCCCGCCTCGCCGCGGCCGACTTCACCGACACCCGGCTCGAGGACGCGGACCTCACCGGCGCGCAGATGCCGGACGTGCGTCTCTACGGCGTCGCCGGCGCGCGCCTCCTCGCGTCCGACGCCGCGATGGACGGCGCACGGGTCGACGGCGCCGTGCTCTCCGGCGCCTCGCTGACCCGCGTCACCGCCGCCGGCTCGAGCCTCCGGAAGTGCGACTTCAGCGACGCCGACCTCTCCGGCGCCACCTTCGAGGACTCGGTCTTCGAGGACTCGGTCTTCGACCGCGCGAACCTGAACCAGGTGGAGGCGAAGAGCTGCCGCTGGCCGAGGGCGAAGGCCCACGGGGCGACCTTCGTGAAGGCGAACCTGATGCGGGGCTACTTCGAGGGCGCGGAGCTCGCCGAGTGCGATCTGCGCGGCGCGAACCTCTACGACGCGCAGACCTTCCGCGCGACCTTCCGCGCCTGCCGCCTCGAGCACGCCATCCTCGGCGAGTCCGGCGTCGGCTGACTCACGTGCTCCAGGCGTGACCGCAGCGCACGCAGCGCCAGTCGCGGCGGAACGTGCTCACGCTCCGCTGCACCGTCTCGGTCCCGCCGCTCGCGGCCTGCACGTGGACGCTCTCGGTCGAGGTGCCGGTCTTCACGAGCGCCAGCAGGCGCCCGCCCAGCCAGAGGCGGCAGCGCGGGCAGCGGCGGAGGAACGCGTCGAGCGCCACGAACGACACCAGCGTGACCGGCACGCCGATCGCGAGCGGCAGGAGCGAGTACCCGGTGGGCTCGACCGCCGCGCCGGCCACCCCCAACAGCACGCACGCCATCGGGAGCGCCACCCACACCCAGATCCGGCTCGCCACCGAGAGCAGCTGCCGGACGGGGCCGACCGGCCGGCTCGCGCGCTCCTCCCGCAGCTTCCGCACGTGCTCGGGGTCGGGCCCGTGCATCACCACGCTCTGAAACGCGGTCTGCGCCCCCGGCACCCCGGCCGCCTGCGCCTCGGTCAGCGCCCGCATCAGCCGCTGCCACGCCTCGCCGCCGAAGCGCCGCGCGCCCCCACGAGCCAGCTGCGCACAGGCCCGCGCGGCCTCGGGCCCGCCCGCCGCGAGCGTCGCCTCGAGCCGCCGCGCGACCTCGTCCAACACCGACGGCGGCGCCGACCGGAGCTCCTCCAGCCCCGCCGCCGCGAGCGCCTCGTCCTCCGACGCGATCGACTCCGCGAACAGCGCCCCCCGGTCCCTGGAGCTCGACACCGCGCTACCCTGTCGCGGCGTGGTCCACACCGCAAGTCGCGGGGCGCCCGGGAGCCGCGGCTTCGTCAGCGCTCGTAGGGCTCGATCATCGACGCGCGCTCGCGGAGCCGCTCGATCACCGCGCGCACGTCGGCCTCGTCGAAGGTCTCCTCCGCGAGCTGCACCCAGGCCCCCGACGGCTCCACCATGAACCCGACGTGGTGATAGCCGCCGCCCCGGCCTCGCAGCGCCTCCGTGCCGAGGCCCTCGACCGGCTCCTCCTCCGAGAGCCGCCGACGGTTGAAGTCGTAGCCCCCGCGGAAGTGATCTTCGTGCACGCTGATGGCCGCCACCGGGAGCGGGTCTCCCTCGGCCATGATCCGCAGCGTGCAGACCTCCAGGTCCGAGTCGGCCTCGCTCAGATCTCCGGCCTCGAGGGGGCGACCGGCGAGCGCGCTCAGCTCCTCCACCGTCACCAGCTCGCGGCACTTCGAGAAGCGCCCGCCCAGCCAGCCGTAGACGCCGAGCGGCCACGCCGCGACCAGCGCGATCCCCAGGCTCACGAGCGCCGTCGCCCCCGCCACCAGCTTCACCGGCACCGGCGCGCCTTCGTGGATCTTCCCGCTGTCGAGATCGATCTCCCCGCGCCGCAGCGTGACCACGCCCGCGATGCCGAAGAGACAGGCGAGCACGAAGCCGATGATGATCAGGCGCAGCGGCGCGCGCGCCCCCCGGAAGGCGCCGGTGAACAGCAGATAGACCGCGAAGCAGGAGAACATGGCGCTCGCCGCCGCGAAGGTCAGCGCGCCGACGCCCATCACCAGCCGACGGATCATCACCGCCCGCAGCAGCTTCGCCTCGTAGTCGTCGCTCACCCGGTGGAGGGTGCCACGCGAGAGTCCTCCGCGTAGACCACCTCGTCGGGGCCCGGCGACGCGCTGAACACGAGCAGCTCCGCCTCGCCGTCGCCGACGTTTCGGAGCGTGTGCGCCGGGGGCCCGGCCGGGAGCGCGACGAAGTCCCCGGCCTCCATGCTGCGCGAGGTCTCGCCGAGCATCAGCTCCACCTGGCCCGCGACGACGTACACGCACTCCTCTCGAGCGGTGTGATGGTGCGGCCGGCTGCTCCGGCGCCCCGGGTCGAGCCGCTCGTAGTGCACCCGGAGGTGCTGCAGCTCGCCCGCCAACATCGCCACCCGCCCGAGCAGCTCACCGCTCGAGAGCGCCGTCATCTCCCGGGTCGGCAGCGCGCTCGGTCGGACCACGGACGGGAGGTGCGGCGAAGTACTGCCGCAGCTCCCACGCGCGTGAGCGCGTGAGATGGGGCGACCGCCCGGAAACTCAGCCAGCGAGTCGTCATCGGTCGGCATGTTCACGGGGGTATGGCCCGGCCCTCGCAACTCGTCACGTCGGGGGCGACCGGGTAGCGGACCTCGGTCGGGGCGGCGGGCGGCACCTCCGTGCGGAGCCCCGCCAGGGCGTGCTCGAGGCACCGGGCGAGCGGCGCGGTCGGGTCGCCGGCGAGCGGCTCGAGGGTGTCGCCGTCCCACCGGTAGTGCGTCACGGAGAGCGCGCGTGGCGCGCCGATCTCCCCGTCGGTGCCGACCGCGAGCGCGAGGATCACCCGGCTCGGCTGGGCGCCGTGAGGGCCGCTGGGCGCGTCGCGGTAGCAGGCGAAGAGCTCCGTCGTGCGCGCCCGGATCGCGCGGCGCACGCCCTCCGCCACGCGGCCGGGAGTCGGTTCTCCGCGGCGCGCCTGGAACGGCGACCGGGGAGCGCCGGACGGAGTGAAGGCGACGGGGCGCGCCGGCTCCGCCGCGGTCTCCCGACGCGGGGCCGGAGGAACTGGCGTCGACGGGGGCGCCGCTCTCGCCGACGCCGCGGCGCGCTCCGGGTGCGGTGCGCCGCACGCCAGGAGCAGCAACGTCAGACTGGCGTGGAGCGGTCGTGTCATCGCACCGTGCGACTCTACACGAGGGAGCGCGGGTTTGTCATTCGAAGCGCGCGAGGGCGTCGGCGAACGGGATCGCGTAGTGGAGGTCGTCGTCGGCGCTGGCGACGTCGATGCCGAGCGGGTGGCCGTGGCGGTCGACGAGGAGCGCGCCGCGGACGAAGCCGAGCGTGTCGTGCGCGAAGACGCGGCCGAGCTCGATGGGCGGGTTCTCGCGGCGCGCCTGGCCGCGGAGCCAGCCGCAGCCTCGGTCGCCCAGGGGAGGCGCGTCGACGACACCGGGCTGGCGCGCGTCGTCGGTCACCACGCCGACCAGCGGCCCGTTCCAGCGCGCGGTGACCACCGTCGCGCCGACCTCGGGGCGCGCCGGCTCGGCGTCGAGAGGGACCAGATCGGGCGCGCCCGGCACGCGCAGCAGCGCGAGCTCTCCTCGCACCGCCACGATCTCGGTGGCCAGCGGCTCGCCGTCCTCTCGGAGCAGCTCGGGCGCGCCGCCGGCGACCACCTCCGCCGTCGTGAGGACGCGGCCTCCCTCGATGACGACGCCGCGCGCCTCGAAGTCCAGGGAGGGGCTCGTCAGCCCCACGACCGAGCGCGCGGCGCGGCGAGCGGTGACCGCGCCGGCCAGCAGCGTGCGGTGGCGGCTCGGGCGGCCCACCTCGTCGCGCTCGAAGGGCGCCGCCTCTCGCGCTGCCGGGCGCGGAGAGACCCGGCGCGCGATCCGACGCGCGATCCGAGGCGCGATCCGAGGCGGCAGCGCGCTCGCGAGCGCGACCGGAGAGACCACGCCGCCCGCCCCGACGATCACCCCGACGAGCGCGCCGTCGAGGTCGACCACCGGCCCTCCGCTCATGCCGGGCGCGGAGCCGCAGGCGCTGTCGAGCATGTGCTCGAAGCTCAGCTCCGGTTCCGACACCCGCCACGCGTGGTCGACGTCGGCGGCGAGGCCCAGGGTCGCGAACGCCTTCGGGTCGGCCGCCGCGCGCCCAGGGTAGCCCGCGCACACCAGCCAGGCGCCCTCTTCGACCGGGCGGTCGGAGAGCGCGAGGTGGGCGTCGAAGGGCGCGCCCGCGTCGAGGACCGCGAGGTCGCGCGCGGGATCGGTGGCCACCACCCGCAGCGGCCGCGCGCCCGTCCGGTACCGACCCGGCGCGTCCACCACGTGGAGAGCGGTGAGCACCAGCCCGTCCGCCGACACGACCGCGCCGCTCCCCACCCGCCTCCACCCGAGGTACGGCGCCCAGCCCTCGATCGCGACGGTGGCCGCCTGGATCGCGGCGAAGCGCTCCGCGAGGAGCGCGGCCTCGGGGGCGAGCGAGTCGCCGGTCACCTCCTCCGCCGGCTCCTCCGTCGGCGGGGCGAGCGGTGTGGGCTCGGGGCGCGGCGCGGGCGGCCGCGAGCAGCTCGAAGCCACCATCCAGATCAGGGCCGCCACGGTCCGGTGCACCCTCTCGCCTACGCTCGGAGCCCGCCGAGACTCCCCGCGCGACACGCCCGCGTGTCCCGGCTGCCTCGCTCGGCGCGCCCACCGTGTCACCGGCCCGGCGAAGAGGCCGCGGCACCGCGGTTGCAAACCACCGCGCATGCGCGTCCGCTACCGCCTCCTGCTCGTGGGCTCCGCCGCGTCGCTCGCCCTGGTCGCCGCGCTCCGGGGAGGCCCGCGCCCTCGTGCGGAGGAGCCCGCTCCTCGTGACGCGCCCCCGACCCCGATCCGGTCGCGACCGGCGGCGGCCCGGCTCCCGGCGGCCCCGCTCGAGGCAGCCCCGCTCCCGGCAGCCCCGCTCCCGGCAGCCGGGGCTCGGCGCCCTCCGGCGCTCTCCGATGCGGGGACCGTCGAGCCCCCGCCCGCGCTCTCCGCGGTGCAGGCGCGCGCGATCGAGCGATGGTTTGACGACGCGGCGGCGGCGTGTGCGTCGGCCGAGCCGACCCCGCCAGCTCGCTTCTCGGGCACGGCAGCGGAGCTCACCGAGCACGTCTGTCCCCTGCTGACGCGGCGCCACGGGCCGCGCGTCGTCGACCCCGACGCCTCCTGGATCGAGCGCCCGAGCCGCCGAGCCCCCGGCGCCACCGTCGCCTCCGTCGGCTCGGGGGACCGCGGCGACTGGTCGTGGGAGCTCTACTTCGACCTGCGCCCCGACGGAGAGATCGTCGCCGTCTGGGCGGGAGGCTTCGCAGCGTGCCCCTACGTGGTCGTGCGCGCGGGGGAGGGTTGGATCGAGCGGGGCGAGATCCTGCGGCACCTCCGCGGGCCCGAGCGCGAGGCCCGCGAGTCCCTGACCGTGCCCGTCGGCGAACGCACCCTGCGGATCCGGATCGAAGAGCGGAAGAACGAGGTGACCTACCTCGACGACGTCTATCTCGAGCGCGGAGGTCAGCGCGTCCGCCCCGTCCGGTGCCCGCGCGCGGCGCATTGCCGCGACGACCAGCGCTACACCCGCATCGAGCCCGGCGAGGCGCTCGCGCTCGCCTTCCGGGTGCCACCGTCATGGCTCGGTCGCGACGCCGCCCTCGTCGCCGAGGGGCACTACCGCGTTCGCATCGAGCCCCCGCCGCCGAGGCCCGGTCGAGCCCGCCGACCGAGGTGACCGCGCGATCAGGCCCCGACCGTGGAGACCGCGCACCAGTCCCGGGCCCGGGTGAGGCCGACATACAGGAGGCATCGCTCCTTGCGGTCCCAGAGCGCGCGGTCCTCGGGGTCGCCGCCGCCGGGATAGCGCGCGGGAACGAGCTGGCGACCGGCGATGACGACCCGGGGCGCCTCGAGGCCCTTGGCGCGGTGCAGGCTGCACAGCACCAGGGGCTCGGTGGGGTCGGGGCGGCCGGACTCGAGGAGCCGTGGCTCGTGTCCCCGCGCGCGCAGGAGGTCGCGGAGGCGCTTCAGCCACGTGCGGGTCCTCGCCAGCACCAGCATCGGATCGCCATCCGCGATCGACGCGAGCCAGTCGGCCTCGGCCTCGGGGCTGTCGAAGCGCTTCTCCACCGGCGGCTCGCCGCGGCGCAAGGACCGGTAGCCCCGGAGCGAATCGACGCCCTCGTCCTCCAGCTCGCCGGCGTCGAGCCCCGTCACCGTCGCCACCGCCGCCCGGCGGATCGCCTCGGTCGTCCGGTAGTTGAGCCGGAGCACGCGCGACGCACGCCCGCGCACGTCGATGCCGCAGGCGCGCAGCGTGACCGGCACGCGATAGATCCGCTGGTAGCCGTCGCCGCAGAGCGTCAGCCCGTTGCGGCGGAGCTCGCCCGTCTCGGGGTCGGACGCGAGCGCGACCAGGAAGCGCAGCTCGCTCGCGCCCACGTCCTGCACCTCGTCGCACACGACGGCGGCGTAGGGCGACGTGGTCTCACCCTCTCGGATCGCCGTCGCCGCGTCTCGCGCCAGCGCGATCGCGTCGCCCCCTTCTTCGCGGAGCGCGCTCTCGAACGCCTCGAGGACCTTCCAGATCTCGCGGCGCTCGCGGCGGTCGAGGGGAGTCCCTCGCCCGGTCCGGCGCACGCGGAGGTAGCGCGCCTCGTCCCAGACGTCGGCGGCCGCGACGACGTGCTCGCGCTCCGACTCGTAGAAGGCGCGGCCTCGTCCCGCCGCGTCGTGGGCGAGCGCGCGTCTCCACGCCTCGGTGACGTCGGTGACCAGCGCGTTGGGGCGCCCGGCCGAAGCCAGGACGTCGCGCGCCACCGCCACCAGGCTCCGCGCGGTGAGCCGTCCGCGCGTCGGGCCGTCGCCGCAGAGCTGATCGAGCTGCTCACGAAGCTGGCCGGTCAGCGCGGCGCCGAAGGTGGTCACCAGCACCTTCGCGTCGTCCGGCAGGGACTCGGCCACGTGACGCGCGCGGTGCATCGCGACCACCGTCTTGCCGGTCCCGGGGCCGCCGGTGACCTTCACCGCGCCCTTCGCGTCGACCCGCACCACCTGTCTCTGCGTCGGGTGCAGGAACACGCGCCATGCCGCGAAGCCGTCCCGCAGGGCGCGCAGCGTTGCCTGATCGTGCGGGTCGGGGATCCAGAAGTCGGCCGAGTTCACGTCGTCGCGCAGCGCCGCGGCGAGGGTGGGCGCCTCGGCCTCGGCGTCCATCGCGGCCCGGTACTCGCGCTCCGCGCGGGCCACCCCGTCCGGGTCGGTGGCCAGGCTCAGGAGCGCGTTCCCGCGCGGCGGGGGAAAGTGGGACACGAGATCGAGCAGCGCGTCCTCGCTCTCGATGCCGCGCAGCAGGTCGGTGGTGGGCGGCTCCACCTCGAAGCGCGCGAAGTCCGCGTCGTCGACCGCCGACAGCGGCCCCTCGACCGTCGGCTCGACCACCTCGGCGTCGACCTCCTCGAGGCGCGTGCGCACGATGCGCACGAAGGACCCGACCTGCCGCACGCGGTGCCGCCGCGCCCACTCGTAGGCCGCGTCGTGCGCCGCGACCCAGAGCAGCAGCAGCGTCCGCTCCTCGCGCTGACAGATCACCCGCAGCGCGTCCCGGTTCACGCCGAACGAGACGAACGGCATCGGGTCCAGCTTGTGGACGCGCGCCGAGGGCAGGCCCCTCTGCACCTTGTCCATCGCGTCCGCCAGGGCGACCCGCTGCGGGTGGTCGAGCGCGTCTCGGCTCTGCCAGAACGTCTGGCTCGTCGCCAGGGCGTACGCGTACTGGCTCACTCCTCCTCCTCCTCGGGATCCGCGCCGTCGTCGGCCTGGTCGTCGACCTCTTCGGGGAGCTCCAGCGCGGCGCGGAGCGCGGCCTCGGCGCGACGCGCCCAGCCCGCCTCGGCGGTGTCGGCGTGGTGCACGGTCCAGCCGGCGGCGGTGAGGGCCGCGCGCTCTTCGTCGAGGAGGTCCAGGCCGAGGCCCACGCGCGCCTCGTCCCAGGCCAGCTCGAGGTTGGCGAGAATCGGCTCGCCGACGTCGGCGCCCACGCGGGGGAGGCGCGCTCCGACCGACAGCAGGCGGGAGACGGCGCCGCGGAGCTCGGGGGCGACCTCGTCGTTCACCGACGCGCGGGGCGAGCTCGGGAGCGCCTCGTGAGGGCCGACGAGCACCGTCTCGACGTGCTCGCAGGCGGCGACCGTCGAGAGCAGGGCCTGGGCGTAGAGCCGGAGCTGAGCCTCGTAGCGCGCTCGCAGCGGCGAGCCCTCGGCGGGGAGGTCGGACTTGAAGTCCACCACCACCCAGCGGGTGCGCGAGGCGTCCTCCGGGAAGCACAGATCGATGACGCCGGTGACGGCGCGCCCGCGCTCGTGGAACGAGAACGGCGTCTCCTTCCAGCGCTCGGGGGCCCGCCGCGCCCGCTCCATCACCGGGTGGGCGAGGATGCTGCGGACGACCTCCGCGCAGCGCTCGGTCGTGTACGCGTCCGCGCCCAGCTCGAGCGCGAGGGCTTCGACCAGCGGATCGATCTCCGCCTCCACGTCGCGCGTCCACTCGAGCTGCTCGAGCGCCCGGTGCACGACCAGGCCCCCCTCCGTGCCCAGCCCCGAGCCGACGGTCGGCGCGCGGTGACGGCTGACCACCTCCCCCACGCTGCGGGTGCGCCGACAGCGCCGCGCCGACGCTCGCGCCGCCTCCCGGAGCGCTCGCTCGCGCGCCTCCATCGCCGGGTCGCCGCGCCCCGCGGGCGCCTCGAGCAGCGCGTCCACCGCGCGGTCCCGGCCGGGGAACGTCTCGGCGGTGTAGACGACCGCCGCCAGCGCCTCGCCGCGCCGCACCCGCACCTCGACCCCCTCCGCCAGGGGCTGCTTCGTCTCGTGCTCCAGCGCCTCGGGATCCCAGCCGCCCTCGAGGTGCGACAGCAGGCTCGCGCCGTCGTGTCGGAGGATGACGAGCTGATCGCGGGCGCGCGTGCACGCGACGTAGAGCAGGCGCCGCTGCTCGTCGGTGAGCGCCAGCAGCTCGTCTTGCTTCGCGTGATCCCATCCCGGCGGCGCGAAGGCGCCAACCTTCACGCTCACCTCCTGCTCGCGGCGATGCGCGATGGCGTCCCGGACGCGCGCCTTTCGATCCATGTCGAGCAGCGCGACGATCGGCGCCTCGAGGCCTTTGGCCTTGTAGACGGTCGTGATGAGCACCGCGTCCGAGCTCGGGTCGGCGCGCGAGAGATCGTCCTCGTCCTCGCGCTGCTGCATCTCCTCGAGCAGCGTGATGACCTGCGACGCCGATCGGCTCTCGAGCTCGAGGCGGCGCACGATCGCGCGGAGCTTGTCGAGGTTGGCGAGCCGCGCGCGGCCGTCCGGGCGCAGCGACCACACCGCCGGCGCCCGCGTGTGCTCGAGGAGCCGGTCCAGCGGCGGCACCCAGGAGTCCACCCGGCTCATGCGCAGGTCGCGCAAGGTCTCGAGCGCGTCGCTCACCGAGCCGGGCGGCTGCTCGGGCACCGTCATGCGGAAGCTCCCGCCCGCCGCGACGTGCGCGGCCAGCGCGTCCCAGGTGAACCCGAAGAGGCCGCGCAGCACGTGCACCACGGCCTCGGTGTCGGCGGGCTCGCTCATCGCTCGCAGCGCGCTGACCGAGAGGCGCACCTCCTCGCCCTCGAAGAACGTGCCGCCGCCCTCCACCACCGCGTCGATCCCGGCGCGCTCCAGCCGCGACACCAGCGCCGACACCCGCGACCAGCGCGGCAGCAGGATCATCACGTCGCCCCAGCGCATCGGCCGCGGCTCGCCGCGCTCCGGGTCGAGCACCCGCGCGCCCGAGCTCTTCAGGTCGAGGAGGTGGCGGATCGCGTGATCGAATTCCTCCTCCGCCGTCGTCTCCACGACCACCACCGGGTCGAGCGAGGCGGGCCCACGCGCGGCCACCTGCGGGGCGAAGCCCGGCATCTCGGCGAACACGTGGCTCGTCCACGCGACCACGCCGGGCACCGAGCGGAAGTTCTGGGTCAGCGCCTTCGGCTCGGTCCCGCTCCCGGCGATGAGCCCCTCGAGGTCCCGCCAGACCGTCACGTCGGCGCGGCGGAAGCGGTAGATCGACTGCTTGGGGTCGCCCACCGCGAAGAGCCGGCCCGGGCGCGGCGCCGCCGAGAGCCACGCACCCTCGGCGCTCGGCGCCCGCGCGAGCAGGGCCGCGATCTCCGCCTGGATCGGGTCGGTGTCCTGCACCTCGTCGATCAGCACCGCGTCGAAGCGGTCGGCGAGCCGGGCGCGGGCCGCGGGGTCGCGCGCGAGCAGCTCCGCCGCGCGGAACAGGAGGTCCGAGAAGCTCGCCTGCGCCCGCTCGGCGCGCACCTCGGCCGTGGCCTGGATCACGTGCTCCCGGAGCGAGGTCACGAGCGTCCGGTGCGCGCGCTCGCGGCAGCGCTCTCGCCACCCCTCGATGGCGACCGCCGCCTCCTTGAAGACCTCCTTCGAGTCGCCCGGCCAGTCCCCCTTGCGGCCGCCGGCTCGACCGCCCTTGGCGTCCGACACGAGCGCGGCCAGGGTGCCCTCGGGCGCGCCGAGCTCGACCCACGTCGCGAGCCGCGCCCGGAAGTCGACGTTGTTCGCCAGGAGCTTGTCGCCGTCCGGGTGGGTGCAGGCCGCGGCCGCCGCGTCGAGCGCGTCGCGCACCGCCACCAGCTCCGCGTGGGCCACCTCGAAGTCCAGCGCCTCCCGGCCGACGCGGGGCGCGAGATCGCGGTAGGCCACCAGCGACTGCGCCGCGGCATGCAGCGCTCGGTCCGAGCCCGTCAGATCGATCAGGCCGAGGAGCAGCGGGTGCGCCTCCGCGGTCTCCGTGCGCCACCGTCGCAGCCCCCGCGCGATCCCGACGCTCTCGAGCTCGACGATCTCGGTGCCCGGCGCCCAGCGGGCCGCGAGCGGCTCGAGCGCGAGGAGCTGACGACAGAAGCTGTGGATCGTGGAGAGGGTCAGCTCGTGGTAGCGGTCCAGCTGCCGGGCGATGACGTCGTCGCCGGTCTCCGCCAGCCGCCGCTCCAGCGCGTCGCGCACCCGGCGCTGCAGCTCGCCGGCCGCCTTCTCGGTGAAGGTGATCGCGGCCACCCGGCTCGGCTCCACGCCCGCCGCCAGCACGTTCACCAGCCGCTCGGTCAGCACCGAGGTCTTGCCCGAGCCGGCGCCCGCGCTCAGCGCGATCGACGCCCCAATCGCCCGCGTGACCTCGTCCCGGACCGCCTGATCCACCGCCGTCATCCGACCCATTGGCTCCACTCCTCGACCGGGTCCTCGCTCCGCGGCTGCGCGTCGATCTCGAGCGCCGGCCCGACCCCGTACCTCCGCCGCCGCGTCGGCCCGGCGCCGAAGAACGCGCCGCCCTCGACCATCGGCGTCACCGCCTCCAGCCGCTCGTGCAGCAGCGCCTCCACCTCGGGGAGCTCACGCGTCCAGTGCTCCCCTTCGACCGTCACCCAGCGCGCCTCGGCGATCTCACGCCCGCTCGCGTGCAGCGCCACCGCCTGCGCGAACGCGCCATACAGGAGGTCGCGATCCTTGACGCGCTTCGGCGACTCGTGGAGCAGCCACTCGAGGCCCGCGCCGTTCTTCCGCGCGTCGCTCCCGTCCACCGCCCACGGCAAGTCCCGGCGCAGCGTCAGCGCCTCCACGGGGGGCGTCGGCCCGGCGAGCGGCTCGGTGCGGACCAGGAGCCGCGCCATGCGCTGTCCCATGCGCCGCAGCCGCCCGAGCGTGGTGTCGTCGAGCGCGCCGGCGCGGCGGAGCTCCTCCGAGGCCGTCCGCTCGAACGCGGTGAGCAGCCCGTCCGGCGCGAGGCCGCCGTTCGTCAGCAGCCGGTGCGCCTCGTCGCGCACGATGCGGCGCACGTTCCACTGGCTCACCGGGTCCCAGTCCTCGCGCAGCCGGGGAGGGCGCCGCGCGCCGAGCATGAAGCGGCAGAGGAAGTCGAGCGGATCGCGGAGCAGCGCCTCCAGCGCCCGGGGGCCCAGCGCCTCGCCGTCGAGCCCCTTGCAGGGCAGCGCGGTCACGAACCCGGCCCACGGCCTCAGCGAGTCGTCGCGCGCGCCGGCGCGGATCCGGTCGGCGGCCCGGGCGGCGCGCAGCAAGCGAGCCGCGATCGCGTGGTCGGCGAGCCCGGACAGGGCGTCTCCTTCCGTGGCGAGTCGCGCGAGGAGATGCTCCAGCGCGCCGATCGCGTCGTCCGGATCGGTCGGGAACGCGCGGTCGCGCTGCCCGCAGGGCTGGAGCTTCGCCTCGAGCGCCTCGAAGCCCACGCGCTCCCCCGCGAGCTCCGAGGCGAGCTCGAGCAGGAGCGTGCCCGGCAGCAGCGGCCGGCCGCGCAGCATGTCCACCCGTGGGCAGCTCAGCCACAGCTCCCCGCGAGCGGCCGAGCGGAGCGCGGCGAACCGGCGTCGCTCGAGCGCCACCCGATCGCTCGACACGAACAGCCCGGCGTCGAAGCGCGCGTTCAGCGCCTCGGCCAGGGGGTCGCTCAGGATCGGATCCTCGGACGGGCTGACCGGGAAGCGGCCCTGGCTCAGCCCGGCCACGCAGACGAGCTCGAAGCGCGCGCCCACGCACTGCATCGGCGAGAGCACGCGCACCGAGGGGTCGCCGAGCTTCCCGATCACCACCTGCGTCACGTCCAGCGCGTCCCGCAGCGTCGCCGCCGCCTCCGGCAGGGACAGCGGCGGGCCCAGATCGCTGCGCGCCCAGCCCTCGAGCAGCCGCCGGAGCTGCCGCGCGTCCGAGGACTCGCGCCCGAAGCGCCGCACGAACCACAGCCAGCTGTCGGCCCAGCGCCCGATCGTCTGCGCCGCGCGCCAGCTCTCGGTCACACCGCGGAGCTCGTCGAGGCTCAGCATCAGCCCGTCGAGCGCCGCGCGGTCCGCGTCGTCGTCCTCGCCGAGCGCCTCCCGGCACGCGGCGAGCGCGTCCTGGATCACCGCCCCGCCCCGGTAGGCGCCGCACCGCGCCAGCAGCCGACGCCAGCGGCCGCGGCCGGCCACCGCGTCGGGGCCGAGCGCCTGGCGGAGGCGCAGCCCCGGCCACGTCAGCAGCTCGTACCACGCCGCCACCGAGTCCTCCCCGGCCGCCAGCGACAGGGCGTGCAGGAGGAGCGACGCCGCCGGCGTGCTCGCGAGCGCCGGGCCGGTCTGCCACGAGGCCGGGATCCCGGCGCGCTCCAGCTGCTCGCGCAGGGCCACCGACTCCGACGGATCGGGCAGCACGATCGCGATCCGGTCCAGCGCCACGCCGTCGAGCACCGCGCGCTGCACCCGCCGCACGATCTCCGCCGTCTCCCGCACCGGATCCGGCGTCCGCATCCAGCGGATCGCCGGGGCCGGCGTCGTCATCTCGACGATCTCGGCCCTCGGCGCGGCCGCGGTGAGCCCACCCCAGGCCGGCGGCGGCGCGTGGGGCAGCGCGAGCCGCGCCACCTCCCGGCGGTCGAGCCAGGCCGCCAGCGTGCGCGCCACCCGCTGGGTGCTGCGCGCGTCTCCGAGGAGCACCGCGCCGGTCGGCACGTTCGCCGGGATCGGGGCGCCCGCCTCGATCGCGGCCCTCGCGGCGCGCGCCTCCGCCTCTGGCCCGGCGATCCGCTCGGCGCGCCGCGCGTCGTCGACCGCCTCCATCAGCGCCGCCAGCATCCGGCCGCGCGCCTGCAGATCCGCGTCGTCCACCTCGAGCGCGCGCACGCTCGCCGCCGAGAGCCCGCCCGCCTCGAGCGTCTCCACCGCCCGCGCCAGCGCCGGCAGCCAGCCCGGCTCCCGCAGCACCTCCGCGTACGGCCCGAGGTCCAGCCGATCGAGCGCGCGCCACGCCGTCGCCCGCAGCCACCCGGGCGGCTCGGGCCGGAGGCCCTCCGCGCGCAGGCCTGGGAGAGCGAGCTCCCGATGCAGCGCCCGCGGCGTGACGAACGACACCCGGATGAACGAGGTCACCGCCGCCAGCTCCCGGCGCGCGAACGCCCCGTTCACCTCCGACGGCGTCACCACCGCGACCGGCGCCGTGCTCCCGGCCCGCGCGCGCACCCGCCTCACCGCCTCGGCGAGCCGCTCGCCGAGATCCTCCTGCACCACCATCCCGCTAGACTATTGCAAGCCAGCGGGAAATGCAGTCATGCAAAGATGCTCTAGCATCCTGCGAAGCACCTCTAGCATTCCTGCGCGAGCAGCCGTGCCTGCGCGTGCGACCAGTGGAAATCGCTCACCACTCCACGCGCACATCGAACGCGCTCAGCGAGACCCACCGGTAGCGGATGCGGGCGTCGGGCTCGAACAGCTCGCAGGTCCCCTTGATCGCGCCGAAGAGGTAGGCGTGAAACGCCCACACGTCGCGGACCGACACGTCGAACGCGCGCGGCGGTCGCTCGGTGGTGCGGAGGTCGCCGAACGAGACCCCCAGGCGCCAGGCGCGCTCGGCGTACTGCCCGGCGCGCATGAGGTCGCCGCCGATGAGGGCGAAGAGCACGCGCCCCGCCGTCGACTCCTGGAGCGCGGGCCCGATCTGCTCACCCGCCGCGCAGAGCCGTCGCGCCCCTTCCCCGTCGCGCTCCGCCTGGGCGAGCAGCCGCACGAAGTCCTCCAGCGGATACTCCCGGAACGCCGTCCGCTTCGGCTCGTCGAGCCCCAGGCGGCGCGCCACCGCGTTGAACACGAACCCCCGGACCCGCCGCCCGGCCGGCAGCGCCGCGAGCCGCGCGTCCACGTCGAGCGGCGCGTCGAAGTCGAACGGAGCGAAGCCCTCCTCGTGCACGCCCCAGAGTATCCCGACTACTCCCGGCCCAACGCGTGAATCGCCGTGAGGCATCGAGGGTCGCGAAAGGGCGCCCTCGAGCGTGAAGTTCATCCGCGATCCGCTCGGATCGGTGTCGCGCGCCGGCGCGTGGGGACCACGCTCGATCGACGGGGCATCCGAGGTCGTTCTGCGGCGAGGCCTCAGCGTAGGCGACCGAGGTTGCGTGGTAGCCTCGCCGCATGGCGAAGGGACGCGTCTGGGGAGAGCGTTCTCCGCGGGGCACGCTCGTTCTCCTGGCGATGACGCTCGTCGGGTGCGACGTCGACACGGAGAAGTGGACCTGCACCGCGGTGGGGCTAATCGCGATGATCGTCGGCATCCGGTGGCTCGTGAGGTACGAGACGCGGCACGAAGCCAAGCGGCGTGCCCTCTTGCGGGACGGTGTCGCGGTGATGGGCGTGCTCGACGGCCTCCGCGTGGTCTCGGGGCCGGGCGCAGCCGAGACCAACCCGACTTCGTCGGTCCGCCTCGTGGTGAAGATCGAGGGCGGGCAACGGGTGACGCTCACCGAGTTCGTGCCCTCCCATCGAGTGGGCGCTCTCCGGGAAGGACTGCAGATCGCTCTGCGACACGCGCCCGGGCGCCCCGAGACGGCGGTCGTCGACTGGGAGCGGACGCCGCTCGGCGGGGAGTGAGGCGGCTGGCGTGACTACGCTCTACTCACATACGCTTCGCATCCTGACATGCGCAAACTGCGGTGCCCTGCTCGAGGCGCAGCCCGAGGGAGGCTCGTTCACCTGCCGCTACTGCGGCGCCGTCTCCCAGCTCCAGCGCAGAGACGAAGCGGCCGACCGGACCGCCGCGGCCGAGGCTCGGAGCTCGGCGCCGAGCAGTCCGAGCGCTACGCGCGATTGCGGCAGCAGGACGCGCAGGGGGCGCCGTTGCCCGGCGGGCTCGCGGCGTGGGTGGTGAACGGAGCGCTGCCCTCGGAGCGCGTGGAGGCGGCCGACGAGCTCTGGCGACAGACCAGGGCGGAGATGGCGATCACACCGTCGTTTCCGGTCTGCGAGCGGTTCTTTCACCTCACGGTGCTGCTGGCTCCGCACCTCGACGAGCGTCGTCGCCGGGCCGCGCTCGAGACCGCGGTGGAGCTCCTGCCCGACGCGGGGCACCGCCACGTGCTGCGCTGCAAGCTCGCGAGGGAGGCCGCGCGCGTGGGCGACGTCGACGCCGCGGAGGCGTGGCTCGAGGCCGTCAATCCACGCCCCACCGACCTGGAGCAGGACACCGCCTACCGTCTCGCGACGGCGACGATCGCCGCGGCCCGAGGTGAGCCGCAGCGCGTAGTCGAGGCCCTCGGCTTCCGCCCGGCCGACGTGCCGCTCTTCGATCGCGACGAGCTCGCCTGCACCCTCCTCCGCCTGGACGCGCTCGAGCGCCTGGGCCGGGAGGCGGACGCCACGAGCGAGATGTCGCTCTTGGTCGAGCGCCTCGGCCTCCCCGTCGTGCAACACGCGGTGCTGTCGCACCGTCCGCTGACGCTCTGCGGTCGGTCGTTCGAGGCGGCCCGCCAGCGAGCGGAGGGGCACCGCGCGGCTGCGCATCGGGAGCACCTCGAGGCGCTGCGCCGGGGCGTCGTCTCCCAGCTCCAGCGCGTCGAGCCGCGCGCGAGCCAGAGGCTGACGGCCGTGGTGCTCGGCACCGGGGCGCTCGCGTTTCTGCTCGGGACCGTCTGGACATGCTTGCTGACCGGGCTCGTCCAGACCGGGCCGCTCTTCGGCGCCCACGCCGCGCTCGTGTGCCCGCTGGTGTGCAACGACTGCGCCGGTCCCTACCGTATCGCGAGCTGGAGGAGCAATGTGAACGGGGCGGAGAACAGTCACCTCGACGTGTTCTGCAGCGATCGTGCTGGCCGAGTGTCGGCGCTGAGCGAGGGCGGTCTCCGGCTCGCCGCAGCCACCGACGCGGCCGAGCTCGAGCGCTATGAGGTCCCGGCAGGCATCTGGGGGATCGGGCTCTCCATGCAGATCGTCTTCACGCCCCTCGCGCTGGCGCTCATGTTGCTGCTGCAGCTGCGTCGCGCCCTCCGCGATCGTCCACGAGCGAGAGAGCTACGCGGTCGCCTCGCCGAGCTCGACCGGCAGCTCGCCAGCGGAGTGCGCTGAGGTGGGGCCTCGCTGCCAGCGCGCTACGCCCGCTCGACGCGGACCCAGCGAGGAGGCGACATGAGCGAATCGGAGACGCTCCTCTTCACGTTGCTCCTGCTCTGCGTTCCGGTCGGGTTGCTCTTGCTGTTCGGTTACATCCTCTGGAGCCAGGTCTTTCGCGGCGCGACGAAGCGGCAGACGGCCGAGGCAGACGCTCGCGCGGAGGACGCTCGCCGGCGCTCCCATGGGTTCCTGCGAGACGCGAAGGTGATCCTCGCGTCGCCGCGGGGCGACCGTGAGCTCATGGACGCAGGCGACTTCGGTCGCTACCGAGACGTCGACCTCACGCTCGAGGTCTCGGCGCCCGATGGGGCTCCGTACCGCGTGCGTGTCGTCTGGGAGGTGCAGACCCTCGCGCTCCCGAAGGTCGCGCCCGAGCAGCGCGTCACGGTCGCCATCGACCCCCGGGACCCGGAGGCGGTGAGCCCCTCCGCCGAGTGGGCGCGAACGCGTCCTGCGCTCTGACATCGTTGTCTGCGCCGATGAGCACGACGAGCGCGCTGGGCGTGCCCTCCCGGCATTGCGCGCGCACACCACGATGCGCAGGTTCCGCGGGTCATGAGCACGAGAGCGAGCCGCGGAACGTCCAAGTGAGGGATGCGGTGTGGGTGTGGCGGCTGGCGCGCGCGGCGGAGCGCGGCGACTTCGAGCGGGCTCGCGCGCTCGCCCTCTCGCCGCGCGTCGGGTGGCTCTCTCGTCGGATCCTGCGGCGCCACCGTCGCTCCATCCTCTCGATGGCCCCGAGCCTGGAGGCGGTCCGTCGTCTGCTCCCGGTCGCGCTCGAGCACGAGCGGCCCGAGACCGCCGCCCTCGGCCTGTACGACGTGTACCGTCGGTATGGCTCGCTGAGGGACGCGCTGAACCGGTCGACGCCCCAGCCCGTGCTGGACGCGCTCCTGCGGCAGGCGAGCTTCTACGCCGAGCGCGCCCTGGTGACTCGACTGCTGGAGTGGGGCGCGGATCCCGACGCGGTGCTGGGCGGAGGAGACGGGTCGGTCATGCGGATTCACGGCGACGTGATCCGAGCGCTCGTGCGCGCCGGCGGGACGCCTTCGCCAGCGATTCGCGCGCTCGCCGAGGGGCGTCACCTCATCGGCGATCGTTGAGCGCGGTCAGCTCTTGCGGAGGATCTCGTCCATCTGCTCGCGCAGGACGGGGTCCCACTGCTCGCGGAGCTCCTTCACCTTGGCGATGAGCGGCTCGTTCTGGTGGTAAGGCACCTCGAGGTCGTAGAGATCGGCGACCTCGCGCATCGAGCTGCGGTCCATCTCCTCGAACGCGTCGGTCATCCGCTGGGCCTGCGCGCGGTCGATGCCGAGCGCCTCCAGCGCCGAGCGACCCATGCGCAGGGAGCTGTCGTAGGTCTCGCGGATCACGTCGCGGCAGCCGTAGGCCCACAGCTCGTAGACGTGGTTGCGGTCGATGGCGCGCGCGGTGACGTGCAGGCTCGGATAGTTGGCGATGGCGTACTTCACGAGGCGGTCGATCTGCTCGCGGTCGTCCAGCGCGACCACCAGGAGCTTCGCTCGCTCGATGCCGGCGGACTTCAGGAGGTCCGGCCGGGTCGCGTCGCCGAAGTACGCGCGGAAGCCGAACTTGCGCACGATCTCGAGGTGCGAGCTGTCGTAGTCGATCACCGTGGTCGAGTAGCCGGCGGCCTGCAGCATCCGGTCGACGAGGCCTCCGACCCGCCCGCGTCCGGCGATGAGGATCGGGCCGTCCTCCTCGATCACGTCGGCCTCGCGCTCGCCCGAGGTGCAGTAGAAGCGCGCGACCACGCGGTCGTAGACGATGAAGAGCAGCGGCGTCAGCAGCATCGTCAGCGCCACCACCAGCAGGAGCAGCTCGGCGAGCGCCGCGTCGAACACCGCGTTGCCGACCGCGTAGCTGATGAGCACGAACGCGAACTCCCCAGCCTGCGGGAGCGCCAGCACGAAGAGCCAGAGCGCCTGCCGCCGGAGCCCGGAGGCCCAGCCGATGGCGTAGAGCACGGCCATCTTCACGCCCATCACCACCAGCGCCCAGAAGACGACCGAGCCGACGTTCTCCCGCGCGAGCTCGAAGTCGATGCCGGCGCCGACGGTGATGAAGAACAGGCCGAGCAGCAGGCCTTTGAACGGCTCGATGTCGCTCTCGAACTCGTGCCGGTACTCGCTGTTGGCCAGCATCACGCCGGCGAGGAAGGTGCCGAGCGCGGGCGACAGCCCGACCAGCGTCATCAGCAGCGCGACCCCGATGACGAGCGCGAGCGCGGCGGCGGTGAAGAGCTCGCGGAGGCGAGCCTTGGCGATGACGCGGAACAGCGGGCGCACCAGGAACGCGCCGAGGAGCACCACCGCGACCACCGCGCCGAGGGTGGTGAGCGCGGCCAGCCAGTCCGGCATCGACGCGGTGATGTTCATCCCCTCGCCGTGACCGCCGCCGTGATGGTCGCCCGCCGCGCCGACGAGCCCGGGCGCCGCGAGCACCGGGAGCACCGCGAGGATCGGGATGATCGAGACGTCCTGGAGGAGCAGGACCGAGAAGCTCGACTCGCCGCCCTCGCTGCGCAGGAGGCCCTTCTCGGTCAGCGTCTGGAGCACGATCGCGGTCGACGAGAGGGTCAGCACGAGCCCGATCGCGATCGCGGTCTGCCACGCGCGCCCGTCGATCAGCGCGATGCCCGCGAGCACCGCCGCGGTCACCAGGACCTGGCTGCCGCCCACCCCCAGCAGCTTGCCGCGCATCTGCCAGAGCTTCTTCGGCTCGAGCTCCAGCCCGACCAGGAAGAGCATCATCACGACGCCGAGCTCGGCGAAGACCTGGAGCGCCCCGACGTCGACGCGGAGCGCGCCGAGCAGCGGGCTGATGGCCACGCCGGCCAGGAGGTAGCCGAGCACCGAGCCCAGCCCGAAGCGCGTCGCGAGCGGGACCGCCACGACGCCCGCCGCCAGGATCAGGAACGCGATCACGAGAGCGCCAGTCATCGCCCTCCTATCGTCCCCGCCACGCGGCGGTGCAAGGGGGGGAGGGGGGCTGGGCAGCGCTCGCGGGCGAGGCGTATGCTCGCGGCCATGACCGTGACCTTCGACGGCGCTCGGTTCACTGTCGGCGGGCTCGAGGCCACGCTGGATGAAGTGGCGCGAGTCTACTTTCACCACGTGCACGTGAAGTACCGGGGCACCGCGGCCATTGCCCAGCCGTTCCTCGGCGGCGAGCAGGGCACCATCCGGGTCGTGCTCGCGGACGGCCGGGAGGCCTCCGAGCGCGTGCGCGGGGAGGGCGCCACCGAGGTCGCCCGGCGGCTCGCTCACGAGGCCGGCCTCCGCGCGGGGGCGCGCGACCTGGAGAAGCTCCGGGGCTGGGAGATGGTCGACTACGGCCCGGTCGGTCTCTCCAAGACGGGCATCCGGTTGAAGAAGAAGGTGATCCCGTGGGCCGAGATCTCCGGGTACCGCTTCTTCCAGGGCGCGCTGATGGTCGACCGTCAGGGGAAGCTCGCGCGCACGATCTGGCTGAGCCGCATCGCCAACCTCTCCGCTTTCCGGAGGGCGCTCGCCGAGGTCGCGCCGGATCGCGACTACGAAAGGCTGCCCGCCGACCAGCGACCGAAGGGCTCGCTCCTCTTCCCGTCGGCGGCGACCCGCGACCCGCGCTACCCGACCTTCCGGGCGCGCATGGCGGCGCTCAGCCTCTTCGTGATCTGGATCCCGCCCTACCTCCTGCTCATCGTGCCCTTCGCGCTCTCCCACCAGACCACGCTCGAGGCCGACCGCGTGCACCGCGCCCGCGTGCTCGAGCCCGCGCTGGCGAGCCTGCCTCCGGAAGACGCGCCGCTGGCCACGCCCTTCGGAGAGGGCTGCCCGGCCGAGCCCATCGCGCCCGAGGCGCTGCTGGCGCTCGGCCGTGATCGCTACGACTCCCTGGCGACCGCGGTCGTCAGCGGTCCGCACGCGGTGGCCGTTCCGACCCGCAGGCCGCGGGGGCCCGTCACCTTCGGCCAGGCCTACTCGAAGCTCCTCTACGAGGTGCCCACCGACTGGCCCCTGGGCGGCAGGGGCGACCCGTGGGAGGCGGTGCGCTGGACACTCGTCGCGAGCGAGGTGTCCGCCGAGCGTCGCGTCGCCGGCTCCCGCGAGACCGTCGCCAACCTCCGCCTCCTCCGCGACGGCGAGCCGGTCTGCGAAGGCGCGGCCGTGCTCGAGACCGCCCCGGACGCCTACGCCTCCGGTCCGGGGGCCCTCGCGCTCGGCGGGCTGGCGGCCGTGCTGACCCGGCAGTGCCCGGCCCTCGGCGCAGTCTGCGACGACCTCGCGGGCCAAGTCAGCGCGCGGCCCCGCTGAGCGCCCGGGAGCGCCGCACAGCGTGCGATTCGGGTGGGAGCCGGGCCGTGAGAGATCCGTAGACTCACGCTCGGCATGACCCCTCTCCTGCGCTGCGCGCTCGCTCTCGCCTTCCTCCTCTCCGCCTGCGACGGGGAGGCGCCCGACCCGCGCCCGGACCGCCCCGAGACGAGCCTCGACGCGCAGGTCGTGGCCGACGCCGCCCCGCCCGGCGACGCGGGGATCGAGGAGGACGCGGCCACGGACGGCGGAGCGCCCGACCTCGTCCGGCTCGGCGAGCGCAAGGCGTTCCCCACCGCGCACGGCTACGGCGCCTACACCTCGGGCGGCCGCGGCGGGCGGGTCATCGAGGTGACCAGCCTCGACGAGACGGGCCCCGGCACGCTCGCCGAGGCGATGAGCGCGACCGGCCCGCGCGTCATCGTCTTCGCCACGTCCGGCTACATCGAGTGGTCCGCGATCGAGCGCAGCATCCGGGAGCCCAACGTCTCGATCCTCGGCCAGACCGCCCCGGCGCCCGGGATCACCCTGCGCCACAGCACGCTCCGGGTGAGCGCGTCGGAGGTGATCCTGCGACACCTCCGGGTCCGCCGGAGCAACCGCGACGGACGCAGCAACGACGCCCTGCGCATCATCCGGCAGCGCGACGGCGAGCCGCTGCGCCACGTGATCGCCGACCACTGCTCGCTCTCCTGGGGCACCGACGAGAACCTGTCGTTCGGCGGCCGCCCGACCAGCCCGGTGAGCGACGTGACCGTCCAGCACTGCCTGCTCGCGGAGGGCCTGAACCACTACCAGGTGCTCATCGCCCACGACACGGCGCGCATCAGCCTCATCCGCAACCTCTTCGCCCACACCGACAACCGGATCCCCGAGAACACCTACGGCCGCGGTGAGGTCTACGAGTTCAACAACAACATCGTCTTCGACTACAACCGGGCCACGACCATCGCGACGGTCGCCACCGTCGACGTCATCGGCAACGTCTACAAGTCCGGGCCCGTCCCGCCCGAGCGTACCCACAACGTCACGTTCAACGTGAACCGCGTCGAGAACCCGGACGCCTCCCTCGACGACGCCGAGGTCTACGGCGCGGACAACCTCCAGGTCGGGGCCGACGTCGCCGAGATGTACGACTCGAGGTTCATGACGCACGCGCGCGACCGGCGGGCGCACGAGGGCTCGCTCTACGACCCCATCCCGGCGAGCGAGCTCGAGGGCGCCCTCCTCGAGGACGTCGGCGCGAGCCGCGCCCGCGACGCGGTCGACGAGCGAGTGCTGCAGGACTACCGCGACGGCACCGGGGTCCGCGGCCTCGACACCATCGACGAGGTCGGCGGCTTCCCGCTCCTGGCGGTGAACGTCCACCCGGACTCTCACGACGCCAACGGGAACCACGTGGCCGACGACTTCGAGGCGGAGCACGGCATCGACGACGTCCTCGCCATGCCGGAGACCTTCACCCTCGACGGCGTGACCTTCGACAACCGCGAGTACGCCGGCGGCTCTTACCGCTCGGCCTCCGGAGCGACGGCCAACGCCTACACCGGCGGCGAGCTCACCGGCGCGCGCCTCTACACCTGGCGCGAGATCTACTGGGCCTGGCTCGCCGGAGATTTCGCGCCCAGCAACTGGGGTCTCGACTGAGCCGTCAGTCCTCGGGCCCCCGCTGACAGACTCCGCGGAGCGCGGTCGACCCGTCGAAGCGCGACGGGTCGATCGCCTCGAGCGAACGACGATCACACGTGAAGCCCTCGCCGTAGCCCCAGCAGTCGCCGTCGTGCACGCAGGGGAGCGCGCAGACCTGGTCGACCGGATCGCAGGTGAGGCCGTCGAGGGCGCACGAGGGATCGCAGGCGCGACCGACCGGCAGGCGACACACGAGGTGCGGGAAGCCGTCTGGGAGCTCTCCGGCGAACCGCAGCGCGCCGCTCGGGTGTCCGTCTCGATCGCACTGCCGCGCCTCCTCCGAGTAGTCGTCGACGTACCAGCCGCGCCCTTCGGGTGGGCGTCCGGCGGCTCGGTCCGCGGCCGTGGGTACGAGCTGGCGGAGCTCGCAGCGCACACCGCCGAGCTCGTCCGGCACCGAGCCCTCGCCCGGGACATCGACGCAGCCCCGCTCCTCGCTCCGGTGAAACGAGAGCGTGCAGTCCACGCCGCCCCCGGGCGCCCGGGCCACCGGGCTGGGCATGCAGGGGAGGCTCGCCGATCGGACCACGCGCTCTGCGGCCCTCGCCAGGACCGGGGCGTACGAGTCCGCGCAGATGGAGCCGGCGACCACGCTGAGCCCTCGGGCGCGGAGCTGGCGAGCGAGGGTCACCGTGCGCGCCGGGGGATACCCCACGATCTCGTCTCCGAGGCACGATGGCAGCAGCTCCAACGGGCTCGCCGGATCGGGCCGCGGCTGCATGCGCTCGTCGTCGGCGATCGCGTCGAGCTGCTCTTCGCTCGGCTCGAGGTCCTCGGGGATGCCCACGATCGGGACGTAGACGATCCGCGCCGTCTCGCGGCCCAGCGCGACGAAGCCGTCGACGTAGCGAGAGATCGGGTGGAGCGACTCGGGCCGCTCGACGCACCGCAGGTCCGACCGCGGGACATCTCGAAAGAAGGAGAGGTCGCGCACCGAGCAGTCGTCCTCGGTGGAGAGGTGCACGATCACCAGGAGCGCGTCGGGCTGCCGGAAGAGAACGTTGACGCCGTCGCCGTGGCCCACGGTGCCGAGGGCGAACTGGGGCGCTTCGTATCCGTCCGCCGTCCAGGAGGTGGGCGCCGCGGGAGACAGCGCCTTCAAGATCGCCTCGAGCGGCTGCTCGAACCCGCAGCCGTCCGTGCCGACGCGCGCCAAGCACCCGAGGTGGGTGGCGAAGGCGGCGTTCGCGTCCCGACGCCCGTCGTGCGCGAGGATGGGGGGATAGCTCGCCATGCACTCGGGCCACCGCCGGTCTCCGCGCGTGCGGAGCTGCCCGTCGTCGCCGAAGACGGATCCGCACGTCGGTATGTCCGCGCCCCCGGCCCCCATGTCCGCCGTCACCACCCCCACGTGCAGCTCCAACTCGGCCGAAACGAGACGCTCGACGAACCCGGGCAGCGCGGCGACCAGGCGCTCCTGCGGCACCCGCATGTCCGACGACCCGTCGACCATCAGGAGGACGTCCGCGCGGAACGGCGCAGACCCGAACCCGAAGCGTTCGACCGGCGCGGGCGCCGCATCGTCGGGGCTGGCGCACGCGCAGAGGAGCGCGAAGACCACGGGCCAAGCTCGCATGCGCCGACACTCAGCAAGCTTCGCGCCGCGCCCGGCCGAGGGGTGAGAGCAGCGAGGTCGCCAACCTGGTTGCGGACGCGGTCGCTCCGGATCCGGTGCTACCGTCGCGGCAGTGAGCGGCGGCGGCGAGATGGCGGTCATCCGTCCAGCGGAGAAGGGCGAGCTGCCCGAGGTGCACCGGCTCGAGCGCGCGGTGTTCGGGGAAGAGGCGTACCCGGCGTTCTTCCTGCGGCAGGCCTGGGACCTCTGGCCGGGCTCGCTCCTGGTCGCCACCCGAGATGCCGCGCTGGCGGGCTACGTGCTCGCGGGGCGAGGGGAGCGCGAGGGCGAGGGATGGATCTTGTCGCTCGCGGTGGCCCCGTCGGCGCGCCGGACCGGGCTCGGCCGCCGCCTGACCGAGGCCGCGGTCGAGGCGCTCGCGACGCAGGGCTGCCGGCGCGTCCTGCTCACCGCGTCGCCGGGGAGCGCCGCCGCTCGGCTCTACCGGAGCCTGGGCTTCGAGGAGCTTCGCTCCGAGCCCGACTACTTCGGTCCCGGCGAAGCGCGCGTCGTCTTCGCTCGGGTCACCGCCTCGCGGTAGCCAGACGGCGACGTGCCGAGCTCGCGGCGGAAGGCGTCGACCAGGCGGCTCGGGCTGCGGAAGCCGAGGTCGTAGGCGATCTCCTTGATCGAGCGGTCGGTGGTCTCGAGCGCGCGCTGCGCCTCGCGGACGAGGGCGCGGCGACGGAGCGAGCGGAAGTCCTCGCCGCGGGCGCGGAGGCGGCGCTGCAGGGTGCGGGCGGAGGTGGTCAGGGCGGCCGCGACGTCGGCCACCGACGCCGTCGCGCCGAGCGCTACGACGCGAGCCTCCACCGCGGCGACGAGCGCAGCGTCCTCGCCCGCCTCCAGCCATCGTTCCGGCTGGAGCGGGCCCCACCCGACGGGATCGCCCAGCCACTCGAAGGCGCGCGCCGCGCTCGAGAACGCCCGGCCCTCGAAGGGCAGCTCGGCCGCGCGATGGAAGCCCTCGGCGAACGCGCCGAGCACGCCACCGGGCCGCACGACCGCCTCGCGGGCGACGCCCTGCGCGTACGCCCCGTCCTCCTCGTGAAAGCGCACCAGCGCCTCCATCGAGGCTGCCGAGTACGAGCGGACCCGCTGCAGATCGACGAGCTGCCGACGCCGCGTGCCCAGCCGGTGCGCCTCGCGGAAGAGCGCCATGCCCTCCTCGATGTCGCGCGCGTGGATGTCGCCGCGCGCCACCATCGCCAGCGTGCCGCCGTCGGTGACCGTCACCGCGAACGAGCGCCGGGTCAGCGCCCGGCGTCGCGGCGCGGCGAAGAAGGCCTCCACGTCTTCGGTGGGCGTACGCACGGCGCGACGCTGTCATCACTTCCGGGCGCGCGCCAACCCGTTCCGCCTCCGCGCCATCCGCCGCCGCGCCTTCGAGAATGGCTCAACCTCGCCCGTCATGAAGCACCTCGCCGTTCTCTGCCTCGCCCTCGCCACCTGCGGCTGCGACGACCGCGCGCCCGTCACCGAGCCCACCGACGGCCCCACCGACGACCCGGGCGCGTCTCCCGTTCAGCTCGCCTCGCCGGTCCTGCTCGAGCACGACGCGGACGCGCCGGCCGCGGTGCAGGCGCTCGCCCTCTCGCCCGACGGAACCACGGTGGCCGCGGCCGGGTGGGGCGGCCGCGTCGTGGCGCTGCCGCTCGACGGCGCGGCCTCGCGGGCGCTGCATCAGATCGGCGACGGCGACCTGTTCATGGAGGGCGCGCTCGCCTGGAGCGGCGATCGCGTCGCGGTCGGCACCTTCTCCGGCCTGACCCTGCTCGACACCGGCGGCGCCGTGATCGCCGCGCTCGAGGGGCGGACCCGCGCGGTCATCGCGAGCGGCGACGGCTTCCTGCGCACCACCCGGGACGAGGTGCAGCGCGTGGGCCCTGACGGCGCGATCGCGGTGACCTCCGCCGTCGCCGATCCCTACGCGGTGGTCGAGACGTCCGAGGCGGTCTTCGTGCTCACCAGCCCCGACGGCGTCGAGCGCGAGGTCGCCGAGCTCGACCCGGTGACGCTGTCCGAGCGCCGCCGCTGGGCCGCCGCCGGCAACGTCCTGTTCGGCTCGCGCGACGGCACCCTCGCCACCATCGTTCTCGACACCGTGACCCTCCGCAGCGCGAGCGGCGAGCCCCTCGGCGCGCTCTCCACCGACGACCTGCCCGGCGACCTCGTCGCGCTCTCGTTCGCGGGCTCGTGGGTGGCCGGCGTCGGCTTCGCGGAGGGCGTCGCGATCTTCGACGTCGCCTCGCGCCGCCTCCTCGCTCGCGCCGGCGGCGCCACCGAGCGAGGCCTCGTGCTCGACGGCGACCGCCGCGTCATCGTCGGCGGCGACGACGGCGTGCTCGTCTACGCCACCGAGCGCTGACGGGACGTCTCACACCGCTCGGTCAGAGACAGGACTCCGAGCGCTCCACCTCTTCGCGGATCGACGTGAAGACGAGGTCCGAGAGGTTGAAGGCGTCGCAGCGACCGGCGCCGGGGTAGGCGATGCCCACGTCGTAGCCGGTCACGCTGAGGCTCTCGAGCGTCACGCCGTCGAGGCGCCCGTAGGGCGCGGCGTCGTCGGCGGTGAAGATGCCGTAGGAGCGGGTCGTCGCGCCGGTCTCGACGTACTCGAAGGTGCCGCGACGAACCGTGACGTCCTGGCTGTCGATGACGGCGAGCCCGTAGCGGCCGCGCGTGGTCACGTCCTGCACCGTCACCCCCTCGGCGTCTCGCAGGTAGACGCCGAAGCTGCTGATGGCGCGGCCCTCGGCGACCCACTGCCGAGACCCGACGTCGCCGAGATCGAGGTTCGAGAAGACGATCCCCTCGCCGCGGGTGCCGCTCGCGTTGACGCCGTAGCGGAGCTGCCCGTCCACCGAGAGCACGCGAATGTCGTGGATGTTCATCCCGCGGATCGGCAGCAGCCGCTTCATGAAGTCGACCCTCGAGGTGCCGACGGCCGTGGTGCGGATGAGCTCCGTGCTGTCATCGCGCGCCACGATGGCCACCTCGAAGTCGCCGACGTCGATGCCGCTCATGATTCGCCCTCGGTCCTCCTCCTGCGCGTGCAGATCGATCTCGTCTCCGGGCAGGACGAAGAGCACCTCGCCGGTCTGGCCGCGGAAGCCGCTCAGCGTCACGTCGTAGCTGGAGGAGATGGCGGCGAACCGGGCGCTCTGTTCGATGTTCAGGTCTCGGATGGTGATCCCATGCGGGTGGTAGCTCTCGTAGACCTCGTAGCCCGGGGCGAAGAGCGCGGCGGGCGCGGGCGCGATCGAGCTGTGCGCGCCCCAATGGAGGATGGTCGCGGTCGAGTGGTTGCCGGTCATGTGGATGTCTTCGACCAGCACGTTCGACACCCTGCCGACGATCGTGAGCGCCGCAGCGGTGAAGCCGCTCCGCGCGATGCGCAGGCGACGGAGGGTGACTCCGTCGATCCGCGGGGAGGGCGTGGTGCGCAGGTACTCGCCTATCGTGACCCCGGTGCCGAACTCGCCCCGGCCACTGCTGTAGTGAACACCGTGGAGGCGGATGACGAGGTCGACGTCGATGGCGAGGTCCTCGATCGCGACGCCCGACGACATCACGCGCACGGAGGCCTGCGTGTTCTCGATGTGGAAAGTCACCTGGCTCCCGCCCTCCTCCCGCCCGGCCCCGACGATGCGCACGGGGTGCTCGAGCCGGAGCTCGCCGGTCTCCTCGAGCTCCCCCGCGCCGAGATGAACGGTGGCCGAGTCGTAGTCGCCCGCGAGCGCCGCGACCCGCCCGATCGCCTCGCGGAGCGTCCCGAGCGCGGTGGCCTCGCTGGTTCCGTCGGCGTCATCCGACCCATCGACCTCCACGTAGAGGTGCAGGTCGCGATCGTCCTCGCAGGTGGCGTGTATGGCCGTCGACTCTCCGTCGAGGGCGCCCTCGACGCATCGGCGCGCGTGACCCTCACAGTCCTCCCCGACCGGCGCGTGGGGTGCCACGAACCAGGTCGCCACCGCGCCCTCGGCGACGCGGACTCCGTCGAGCTCGCAGCTCGCGCCCGCGTCTGCTTCGAACGCCCCCGCGTCCGGCACGGCCGCGTCCGACAGCGCCGCGTCCGGCGCGGCGGATGGCGACCCACAACCGAGGAGGAGCAGCATGCACACCGCACACCTCGCTCCCCGGGCTCCGATTCCACGCGCTGCGCTCATCCGCGCAGAGTACCGCGACTCGAGCTCTGCTCGCCGCGTGCAGGGGAGTATCCGCAGGAGGTGACGTATAGGGGGCATGAATTCGTCACGATGGATCGTCTCCCTGCTCACCGTCGGCCTCGGGGGCTGCGACGGGACCCCCGACACCCCCGGCCCGACCGAGACCGACGCCGGCGTGACGACGACCGACGCGTCGAGCACGGCGGAGGACGCCGGAGCGGTGGAGGCGCCTCGCGTCCTCAACGGCAGCTTCGAGCGCAACTCGCTCGAGCCCGGCTGTTACGACAACCTCAGCAACGCGGTCTTCAGCGAAGCCGTCGAGGACGTGACCGCGTTCGGCGCGTACGAGCAGACCGACGTCTACGGCGAGTGCTACGGTAGCCGCCCGTCCGACGGCGCGTATCAGGTCGCCCTCGGCGCCAGCGCTGGACAGTCGGACGCCATCGCCATGGCGCTCTCGGGCCCGATCCTCGCCGGCCAGCGCTACCGGCTGCGCTTCGTCGCCGAGCACGGCGACACCGGCGGCGCCACCAGCACCAACGTCCTCGTGGACGTCTCCGGCACGGACTCCGCTTTCGGCGAGACGGTCGGCGAGACCGGACTCCTGCCCTCCGACCCCACCGAGCTCACGGTCGACTTCACCGCCGCGGCGGACGGCGCCTACCTCACCCTCCAGGTCGAGGTCGACGGTGACCTCGGGTGGGCGATGATCGACGACCTCCGCATCGAGCCGCTCTGACGTCAGCCCGTGGGTTCGGAGACAGGATCCGGTGGACTCGACGTAGCATGTCGCGATGACCGCTCGAGACCGGATCCTGGGTGCCGCCGTCGCCGCGCTCCTCCTGTGCGCGTGCGGCGATGGCGAAGGCGACCTCCTCCGTCGCCGATCCCTACGCGGTGGTCGAGACGTCCGAGGCGGTCTTCGTGCTCACCCGCCGCGACGGCGTCGAGCTCGGGGCACCGCGTCAGCGTGCGTCCCAGCATCCCAGCGGTGTGCCCAGCGGCGGCAGCCCCGACCGCGCGTACAACCTCGTGCCCAAGCGGTGGCGGTCCGTGTACCCGTCGAACGTCAGCTGGTATCGCCCCGGCGCGTGCCATCGTTCGCGAGGCGCGATCGGGACGCCGTCGGTCGAGAAGAGCACCACCTGGGTCGCCTCGCCCTCGGAGGCCGTCAGACGAACGACCGGCGCCAGATGCTCCCACCCTTCCTCCACGCGGGCGGGGAGCGGACGCCCTCCCGACGTCACCTCGAGCCGACTCGGAGCCCGGGCGACGTCGATGGAGACGGTCGGTCGGGTCGCTGGATGGAGCGCGCCCAGGACCCGGCGCGCGCCGACCGGCCAGACCGCCTCGTAGTCGCCGCTTACGCCGTCGTAGTGCACGTCGTATTCCCGATCGTGAAGCCACAGCGTGTGGGTGGTGACCGGGACGATGCCGCCCTCCGGCGCAGCACGGTAGAGCGGTACCCACGCGCCGGCGGCACCGGGGCCCCGTTCCGTGGGGCCCACCCAGAGCGAGGGTGCGGTGCCCCCATCGGCCGGCAGGTCCGGCGGCCGCTCGCCGTCGAGCGTCACGGCGAGCGTGAGCGCGTGACGCGGCACGAAGAGCGAGACCTCCGGCGATTCTCCGCGAACCTGCACCGCCGGGAGCGCCGCCACGTCCGCCGGCCAGCCGCTCTCTCCTTCGGCGCAGGGCTCACCCGGCCTGAAGCTCGGCACGTACTCGCCTTCGAGGACGCGCGCCGTCACCCGCGTCTCCTCATCGCTCGGTCCCAGGTCGATGCGGGTGGCGCCGAGAAAGATGTGCGCGGATCCCGGGCAGCCCGGGCGCGGCCCGGCGCTCGTCGTCACCCGGAACGTGGCCCGCGTCGTCGCGAAGTCCAGCACCCGCCGCCCGTCGGTCGCCGCCACCAGCTCGACGCCGCGGGTGCCCCCGCCGGCGGCGCTGCCGCGATACTCCAGACCGTAGATGCCGGGGCGGAGGGTGAGGTCGGTCGACGCCGGGTCGGTGAGCTCCACGACAACATCCGGCTCGCCGTCGCGTGAGAGGACGAGACGATGCGTCCCCGGCCCGGCCGGCGATCCATCGAAGCGCAGCTCGACCGCGAGGCGCACTGCGCCGATGTCGAGGTCGACGACGTCGCCGTCGACCGCGATCGACTCGTGGAGTGGGGAGAGGTCGTTCCGGGGGAAGGCGGCGAAGGCCGCGTCGTCGCTGCCGTCGTACCGAACCGAGAACGGTGCGCCGGCCACCAGGGGGACCGTGATCGCCGCGCGCGGCTCGCCCGTGACCTCGTCGTAGAGGGAGACGAACGTCGACCGAGCGACCTGGAGTCGGGGTGAGCTCGACCATCCGTCGGTGACCTCCGGCAAGGCCGCGGAGGACAGCCGAGTCCGCAGCGTGACGTGCGCGACCGGGATGTCGACGACCACGGTCGCGTCCCCGGGCTCGACGCGGAGCGCGGTCAGGCGAGTGTGCCCGGCCCACGGAAACGGGGCGGCCGGATCGCCGCCCTCGAGCGAGTACCAGACCTCGTAGTCACCCGGCGGCAGGTTGCCCTCGAGGCGGTCGCGAAGTCTCCACGATCCGTCGTCGAGCTCGTACGGGTGCAGCCAGTACCCCGACCTCGCATCTCCGGCGGTCGCCTGCGGAACGATCTGCAGCGTCGGCACTGCTCCCCCGGCCGCTTCGGGCAGCGGAGCGCCGTCGAGGGTGACCTCGAACGTCACGGGGTGATGCGGCAGGTCCACGGCGAGGGAAGACCCGGTGCGGCAGCCCGTGGTGCAGCGCGCGGCGCCGAGATCGCAGACCTCGCCCCGATCGCAGTCGGCGTCCGAAGCACACTCTCCGCCGCACCGAAGGGGCCGCACGAACCCGCACGCCTCGCCGAGCGCGCAGTCTCCGCAGGCGAGCGAGCCCCCGCAGCCGTCGTCGATCGCGCCGCACTCGGCGTCCGCGTCCTCGCAGGTGATCGGCACGCACGGCCCTGCGTCCACCGCGGCGTCCGCCGGCACCTCCCCACCGCCGCACGCGCTGAACCAGAGGAGCGCGACGCAGCGCAGGACGAGGGGAGAGCGCACCCGCCCAGAGTAGCGCGCCCCGCCGAGCATGGCCCCACCCCTCGGTGAACGAGCCCTCGTGGTGGGTAGCGCCCCATGGCAAAGACGCTCCACTGGGATGCAGTTGGGGTTGAGCATCAATGCTCGTAGTCGCCCCGCCCTCTTTTCTGGGGCGATCTAGGCTCCGGCGCGTTGCCCCGAGACCGGTCGGGGTGCCTCGAGGAGGGAGAAGATTCTCGCGTCGATCTGAGGCCGCCAGAGGAGCCCCCGATCCGCAGGATTCGGAGACAGGATCCGGTGGACTCGACGTAGCATGTCGCGATGACCGCTCGAGATCGGATCCTGTGCGCCGCCGTCGTCGCGCTCCTCCTGTGCGCGTGCGGCGATGGCGAAGGCGCGCCGGACGCCGCGGGGGACATGGACGCGGGGCTCTCCGCGGACGCCGGCCCCGAGGACGCAGGCCGCGCAGACGCCGGCCCCGGGGACGCCGGTCAGGGCGACGCGGGCACGGACGCGGGGCGCTTCGACGCCGGGGCGGACGCGGACGTGCCGAGGGACGGCGGGCCCGCGATGGGCGAGGGGCTGCCCTTCGACCACCCGTTCCCGGCCTCCGCGACCGGCGGCACCGCGGTCCGGCTCGACCAGGAGACCTTCGTCCTCGCGTACGCCGACGACGCGGACCCGGCCACGCCCGAGGGGGAGGAGCTCGTCTTCCAGCGGGTGCGCCGCGTGGGCCACCGCCTCGTGTTCGACCCGCCGCAGCGCTTCGCGCACACCACCATCCGGCGGAGCGACGCGCCTCCGTTGGAGCTCATCGGCGCCCTCGGCGACGCGCACTTCTTCACCGTGGTGCTCGGCCCCGGCTTCACGCGCTCGATGCGCGCGTTCCGGATCGACGCGGGCACCCTCGTGGACCTCGGCACCACCACGCTGCCGGGCGACCCGCAGGAGACGGTCGGCCACCCGGTCGACGCGACCCGCTACATCATCGGGTACCGCGACAGCAACACCGGGCAGCCCCTCCGCTATCGCCTGCTCATCCGCGCCGGCGACACCTTCCGCTTCGGCCCGCCGGTCACCCGCCCGGGGCCCGAGAGCTTCCCGGGCCTCGCGAGCGAGGACTCGGGCTCGGACCCGCCGCTCTTCCGCGTCGGTCCGACCACGTTCGTCGAGGCGCGGCCGGGCTACGTCCGACCCCCCGGCTACCTCGCCACCTGGACCCTCTCGCTCGGGGCGGGGGACACCCTCGTCACCTCCGACCCGCGGGTCCACTCGACCCGCGAGCTCACGATGATCCCCGAGGTGGGCGCGGACGGCCGCGGCGGGGCGCTGGTCGCCTACCACACCTACCGCGAGACCGACTGGACCTACGGGCTGTACGACCACGCCACCGGCGCGCTCACCGAGATCGGCCCGCTCGGCACGAGCGGCCAGAGCTCCATCCGCAACCACGACGGCGAGTCCACCGACCGCTACTTCGGCGGCGCGTACTACGTCCGCCTGCCCGGCGACTCGAGCGACACCGCGCCGCTCTTCCGCGTCGACCCGGTCGCCCGCACCGTGCAGCCGCTCGGCGACGCGCCCTCCCTCTGGCACGCGTACCAGGCCCCGATGATGCTGCGCGCGGGCTCCATCGCGCTCTTCGTCGGGCGCTCCCGCGCCCGCTTCATCGACCTCGCGCCGAGCTGCGGCGACGGCGTCCTGGACGCGGACGAGACCTGCGACGACGGCAACAACCTCGACGGCGACGGCTGCGCCGCCGGCTGCGTCCCCGAGCCCTGAACCGGACGCCTCGCGCTGGGCTGTCGCGCCAGGCTCGCGATCGCCGAAGGCGATGGGCGAGGTCGCTCGACTCGACGCCGACTTCTGGCGCGACGCCACCTTCGAGGAGCGCCTCGCGGCCGCCTGGGAGATGGCGCAGATGGTGTGGTCGATGGAGGACCCCGATGGACCTCCCCTCCGACTCGAGCGATCTGTTGGCGGAGCTCGCCGACGAGAGGGTTGAATACCTGCTCGTGCATGAAACGCTCGGCTCTCGCGCGGCACGGAGCCGTCATGAGACGAGCATGGATAGCGCGCGGGCTCTTCGTCCTCGGGTCGGCTTCGCTCCTCGCCGGGTGTTTCGCGAGCCACGGGCGTGAGAGCGAGGGGACGCGGGTCGAAGCTCCCGACCCGACCGACTCCGGGGGGCCGACCGACGCGGGCGGAGTGCGCGACGCCACGCCGTCGCCTCATGGCGAGGACGAGGACGTCTGCGAGCTGTACTGTGAGGCGGAGGAGCGATCGGGATGCACGGCGCCCGGGTGCTACGACGCTTGCGACGGGCGCCGTCGCCAGGCGCGACGGATCGGGTGCGACGCCGAGTGGAAGCTGGTGATCCGATGCGTCACCGAGCGTCCGTGCAGCGACGGGGAGTGCGGCGATGCGAGCGGGTGGCCGGAGTGCCTCAGGCGCCGAGGCCGGAGGTGAGACGCCGTAGTCCGGGCTAGGCTGCGGCGATGGAGCCCGTGGAGTCTCTCGCGCGTCGTCAGCTCGACGCTTACAACGCCGCCGATCTCGACGCCTTCTGCGCCTGCTATCACCCGCAGGTCCGGGTGCTCGACCACGACGGGAACGAGGTCTGCGTGGGCATCGAGGCCTTCCGACGGCGCTACGAGGCGCTCTTCTCCACGCGCACCTTCGGCGGCGCGGTGGAGACGCGGCTGGTGGTCGGCGAGCACTGCGTCGATCACGAGCGCTGGTGGCGCACCGACCCGGCGACCGGCGAGCGCAGCGAGGGCGAGGTGCTCGTCCGCTATCGCCTGCGCGACGGCTCGATCGGCGAGGCTCAGTTCTTCCGCTGACCGGTTCGCTCTGCCCGCAGACGCCACACGAGGAGCAGGGCCGCGAGCAGGCCTGCGCTTCCGAGCGCCCACCCGAGCGGGGAGGCCCGCTCGACCTCGCAGACCGCCTCGACGTCGTCGGCGAGGACCGCGCCGATCAGGAGCCGGCGCGCGCTCGCCGAGTCCGGCCGCGCGGCCAGCGAGAGGGACCAGCCGGAGCGCACCGTCTGGCGGAGGCACGCCACGCACATCTCGCCTCGGCGCACCCCGCGCGCCTCCACCCCATCGAGCACGAGGGTGCAGGCCGGCTCGGCCTCGCAACTCTGCGAGTCGAAGTGCGTGCCCGCCTCGGCGCCGACGAGCGGCTCGGGCGGCGTCGCGGTCGCGGGGCCGACCTCGTGGACCTCGACGGCGCCGCGCGGCCCGTACAGCGCGGCGAATCCCGGGGGGAGAGAGAGCTCCATCAGCCCGCCCAGCGGGACCCGGAGAGGCCCCTGCCGGTCCTCCGCCACGAGCGGCGCGAGCTCCGGCCACGCGTCGACGTCACCGGACTGGCTGATCCGCAGCGTCAGGCCGTCGAGGTGCTCGACGAGCCGCTCGCGGGTCGACGTGCTCGGGCACCACGCGGTGAGGGAGCGAAGCCCCGAGGTGCGACCCTCCACCGGCGCGGTGCAGTCGGCGGCGAAGGCGTCTCGAGGGCGCTCCGGCCAGGTCCGAGCGCTCTCGCGGAGCCGCGCGGTCCAGCCGGGGCTCGCCGCGAAGCAGCTCCCCGGACCGCGCGCCTGGACGATCGCGGCCGTCACCTCCCAGTGGGACAGGCAGCTTCCGCGGGGCTGCGCTTCGGCCGCGCTCGGCGCCGTCACACCGAACGTGACCAGCGCGATCAGCCAGCCGGGCGTCGTCCTCGAGGCGGTCCACGCGCCTGTCACGCTACGGGTCGTACGGTCGAAGCTCCGTCCTGACAAGGAGCGCGCCCGAGTGATCCGTCGACGAGGGACGGGTGAGTGGCGTAGAGTCGCCCCGATGCCTCGCTGCCGTTTGCCTCGCGTCCTCGTCGCGCTCTCCTTCCTGGCCACTCTCGCCGGTTGCGACTGCGAAGGAGAGCCGCCCGACCGCTGCACGACCACGGGCGATTGCGCCGCGGGCGAGGTCTGCCGGGATGGCGTGTGTTTCCCCGTCGCCGACGCCGGCGCGAGCGACGCGGAGGTCGACGGAGGGATGACCGTCACCTGCCCGGCCGCGCTCGAGTGCGGCGGTCCCACGCCGTGCTGCGCCGAAGGGCAGGAGTGCGTCGACGGCTTCCAGTGCCTGGACATCTGCGAGACGGTCCGCTGCGGTGACAACTCGATGGAGTGTTGCGCGGCGGGCCAGGTGTGTCTGGACGGCATCGTGTGCGCCGCCGACTGCGGGGACGCGCCGCTCTGCGGGGCCGACCTCGACATCTGCTGCGCCTCGGGGGACGTCTGCCTGGACGACGCGTGCGCGACCCCGGGGGACGCGTGCACGGACGACTACGATTGCCTCACGGAGGGCGACTACTGCGAGGCGACGGTCGGGCGATGCCTGCCGATCCCCGAGGGGATCGACTGCGAGGTGCGCCCGGAGTTCGAGGAGGTCTCGCTCGAGGTGGAGTGGCATTGGGCCGGCGTGACGATCGGCGGGCGGCTGTACGAGAACGTGATCGCGGCCCCGATGGTCGGCGACGTCTCGGGCGACGGCGTGCCCGACGTGGTGGTCCCCGTCTACACGGGCGGAACCACCTCCGACACCATCCTGGTGGCGCTCGATGGCGCGAGCGGGACGCTGCTCTGGTCGATCACCGGCGCGGATCGGCCCGACTGGATCACGTCGGTGGGGCTCGCGAACTTCGACCCGAGCGACGTCGCGCTCGAGGTGTTCTATCGCCTGCACACGGGCGGCTACCGCATCGTGGACGGCGACGGGACGACCGAGATCGCGCGCCGCACGACGGGCGGGTCGGCGTCCGGTCGAGCGAGCCCCTCCATCGCGGATCTGAACGCCGACGGGACGCCGGACGTGGTGGTGGGCTGCCACGCGATGAACGGCGCGAACATCGGGGACGCCTCGCTCGACTTCTTCGATCACGGGCTCTGCGCTGCCAACGGTGCGTACTCGCTCACCGCGGTGGCGAACCTCGACGGAGATCCCGAGCCCGAGGTCACCTCGGGCGGAGTCGCCTACGACCTCGACGGCTCGACGCTCTGGAACGCGGGCGGCCACGGGTTCCCCGCCATCGCCGATCTCGACGGCGACGGAGCGCCCGAGGTGATCGTGGTGGACGCGGGCTCGGTGGTCGTGCGCGACGGAGCCACGGGGGCGATGCGCGTCGGGCCGGGCGGGAGCTGGGCGGACGGCACCTTCGCGATCCCCGGCGGCGGCATCGGCGGCGCGCCGACGGTGGCGGACTTCGACGGAGACGGCCTGCCGGAGATCTCCACCGCGGGCCAGGCGTTCTACGCGGTCTACGATCCCGACTGTCTGACGACGCCCCCGCGCAGCGGCGGGACCTGCGTGACGATGGGCTCGGGCACCGACTTCATCCTCTGGCGGACGGCGACCCAGGACATCTCGTCGAGCATCACCGGCTCGAGCGTCTTCGACTTCCAGGGGGATGGCGCGTCGGAGGTCATCTACAACGACGAGTGTTTCCTGCACGTCTACGACGGCGCGACGGGCGCCGACGTGCTCGCCGCCCCCGTGAACAACTCGTCGCGCACCGCGATCGAGTACCCGCTGGTGGTGGACGTCGACCGCGACGGCAACTCCGAGATCGTCGTCCCCGCGAACCGCGACCAGGCCATCTCGCGTGACGACTGCCCCGTCGCGACGTCGGGCGTGTACGTCTACGGCGATCCCGGCGACCGCTGGGTTCGGACCCGGCCCATCTGGAACCAGCACACCTACCACGTGACCAACGTCGGCGATCGCGGCGAGGTGCCGGCGGTCGAGACCGACAACTGGACCCGCGGCGACCTCAACAACTACCGGCAGAACGTGCAGGGCGCCGGCGTGTTCAACGCCCCCAACCTGCAGGTCGAGCTGACGGTGGTCGGCGTGTGCGCGGAGCGCGCGGTGCGGCTCTCCGCGCGGGTCCGCAACGTGGGCTCACGGGGGGTGCCCGCCGGGGTGACCGTCAGCTTCTTCCAGACGGCCCCCGGGCCCGAGGCGGAGGTGGGCACCGCGACGACGACGACCGCGCTCCTGCCCGGCGCGAGCGAGCGCGTCACGGTGACCGTCGCCGACATCGAGGCGGACACCGATCTCAGCTACGAGGCGCGGGTCGACGGGAGCTCGATCGGCGTCGTCGAGTGCGTGAGCACGGACAACAGCGACGCGGGTGACGAGCGTTGCCCCGGCCTCCTGTAGGGCAGGTCTACAGCGGGAACGGGTCGCCCGCGCGGTAGCCCAGCGTGTGGCGCGTCGGGTAGGCGAGGATCGTCTGGTCGGCGGCGACGCCCTCGAGCGTGTAGCGCGGCCCGTCGTTCGGGTAGATGACCTCCACGTCGACGCGGTCGTGCGCGCCGAGGCCGAAGTGCACCTCGGTCGCGTAGTTGGCGTAGGGGAGGTTCTGCACCTGCCGCTGCGCGATCAGCCGTCCGGTGCCTGCCTCATAGACGCGGATGCGCGCGTGTAGACCGTCGGTGTTGTTCCCCTCGCCGCGGACCTTGAGCTTCAGGTAGTGGAAGTCGTTGTTCGTGTTGTTCTGGAAGAGCCCGACGCCGACGTACGACAGGCCGTCGATCTCGCGCGAGCGGCCCGTCTTGGCGAGGTCGAGGAGGCCGTCGTCGTTGAAGTCGGCGAGGGAGACGCGGGCCTTGCCGTGCGCGCCCTCGAAGTCGACCGGGTTCTCGATGATCGCGAAGCGGCCGGTCCCGTCGTTGAGGTAGATCGTGATCGTGTCGCTGCGCGCCTCGCCGGCGGAGACGATGTCGATGTCTCCGTCGTTGTCGATGTCGCCGACGTGGGTGTTCGCGTAGTTGATCCAGTGCGGCGGGCCGCCGGCCGTCGGGACGTCGTGACAGACGAAGTGCGCGGTGCCGTCGTTGAGGCACATGCGCGCGAACCCGAGGGTGTCCTCCTCGTTCCGGGGGCCGACCCGGTAGTAGACGTCGGCGAAGCCGTCGTTGTCGAAGTCGGCGGTGGCCGCGTGCCGGGTCTGCCAGAAGGGGCCGCACGCGCCGCCGCAGCCGGGATCGGAGTGGTTCGCCGGGTCGTCGAAGCGCCCGGCCCGCCAGGTGAACGTGTCGGCGCAGCCGCTCGCGGTGCGGTCCTTCTGCCAGAACCCGTCGGCGAAGAGGTTCACGATGTCCGGGCAGGTGTCGTTGTCCAGGTCGACGATGAGGTAGGTCGACGCTGCCGACCCCTCCGCGTCGCCCGAGACGTTGTCGGCCGGGAGCACCACCTCGTCGGTGAGGATGTCGCGGATCTCGCGCTGCACGTTGTCGGGCGCCACCGGGCGGCTCGCGCTGATCGTCACCATGCGATTGTCGTTCATCAGCGCGCCGAACACGCAGTTGTCCCGGCCGTAGCGGCACCCGCGGAGCGGGGCGGGCGCGTAGCGAGGCGACTCGTCGCCCACGCCGTGCTGGGCGAGCAGCAGGATCGAGGGCCCCCCGTCGGGATCGTGTCCGCTCATGTCCGGCAGCCCGTCGGCGTCGACGTCGATGAAGAAGAAGTTGCTGGTCGCGCGCTGATGGCCGCTGACCCGGTGCAGCCCGGTCGCGTTCGCGTCGAGGAAGCGGAACGTCCCGTCCGGCCGCTGCACCCAGATGCGCGTCGTGCCCACGTGGTCGGGCAGCGCGAGGTCGAGCCGCCCGTCGCCGTCGAAGTCGGTGAACTCGAACTCCCACGCGTTGTTCGTCCCCCAGCCGTCGTCCACGTCGGCCGGCGTCGGGTCGAGGTAGCGCGCCGTCGTGTCGACGAAGGACACCTCACCCACCGGCCCGAGCGGCACGTCGCGCGGATCCGGCGGCCGCGACGCGTCGGGCGCCTCCACCCCGCCGTCCTCCTCCGGCGTCGACGCGTCGCCCATCGTCGGCGGGGGCGGCGGCGGCGGATCCACCTCGGTCCCGGCGTCCGGGGCCGGCTCCATCTCCACGGGATCCGAGCAACCGGCGATGGCGAGACAGCAACAGAACGACAGGGCCAAGCGCGTCATCGAGAAACCTCCGCGCCGACCTCACGCACCACGCGTGCCACCCGCCCCGCGCGCACCGCGAGCCGCTCCTCGCGGTCTCCGTGGTCTGCAGCAGCAGACCATGGTCTGGGCGAGCCGACCTCGCCGTGGCCTCCGCCCGCGCTTCACGTCGCGCGACGCGCGTGGCACGGCGCGTGCCCCGTGGCGCCGCCATGAAGACGAGAGCCGCGCGTTTCCTCTCCTGCCTCCTGCTCGCCCTGGTCGGCTGCGCCGAGCCCGACGCGGGCGTGGACGGCGCCGTCGCTCCCGCCGACGGGGGCATCGGCGACGACGCGCGCCCGCCGCGACCGAGCGACGCCGGGCGCCGACCTCGGACCCCGGGCGACGGGCACATGCCCCCGGACCTCGGCTACGTCGACACCGCCTCGCCCGAGTGGGAGCGCTTCTACGCCTACGTCGCGGACCAGCTCGAGGACGGTGCGCCGTACCCCAACTCCCTCGGCGCCGACGACGCGGCCTACGTCTACCGGGTCACCGGCGAGGCGCGCTTCTGCGAGCTCGCGGTCGCGATCACCGAGGAGGAGGTCGCCGAAGCCGAGGCCGCCGTCGCGAGGGGCGAGCGGCCGCGGGTCGCGCGCGACTCCTACCTGCACGTCGGCCGGGAGATCAGCGCGCTCGCGCTCGCCTACGACTGGTGCGCCGACTTCGTCACCGACGCGCAGCGGGCCCGTTGGGCGGCCCACGCCGAGCAGGCCATCTGGAACCTCTGGAACCACCGGGACGCCGAGTGGGGCGGCGTCGCGCATCGCTGGTCCGGCTGGAGCGTCGAGAACCCCGGCAACAACTATCACTACAGCTTCCTGCAGGCGACGCTCTACTGGGCGCTCGCGAGCCACTCCGACGCGTGGATGGAGTTCCTCCGCACCGAGAAGCTCCCGCCGCTGATCGCCTACTACCGGACCCTGCCCGGCGGCGGCTCGCGAGAGGGCACCGGCTACGGCCTGGCGCAGCAGCGCCTCTTCCACATCTACCGCGTGTGGTGGGACGCGACCGGCGAGGACCTGGCGGCGGAGTCCACGCACGCGGCCGACAGCCTCGACTACTGGATCCACGCCACCACGCCGGGCTTCGAGTACACCGCGCCCATCGGCGACCAGGCGCGCGTCTCGATGCCGCGCCTCTACGACTACCACCGCGCCATGCTGCTCGAGGGCAGCGCCGTCGCCCCGGGCACCCCGCAGGCTCGTCGCGCCGCGTGGTGGCTCCGCCGCATCCCGATCCAGGGCATGAGCAGCCGCTTCAACTACATCGACAACCTGCTCCCGGTCGGCGAGGAGGAGGCGCCGAGCGCGCTCGCCTATCACGCGGAGGGCACCGGCCACCTCTTCATGCGCTCCTCCTGGGACGACGACGCCACCTGGCTCAGCTTCGTCGCCGGCCCCTACGACGAGGCGCACGCCCACGACGACCAGGGCGCCTTCAACCTCTTCCGCCGGGGCTGGCTCGCCGTCACCGCCAACGTCCACTCGCGGACCGGCATCAAGCAGGACCTCGGGTACCAGAACCTCGTCCGCTTCACCCGCGCGGGCGAGACCATCCCGCAGACCTACCGCACCACCAGCCGCATGACCGTCTCCGGCGCGAGCGTCACCGCCGACCTCGCCGCGGCCTACGGCGACAGCCCCGACGTCACCGCCTGGACCCGCGACATCGAGCTCTCCGCCGAGCGCGTCGACGTCGTCGACCGCTTCACGGTGGCCGGCGGCGTCGAGGCCGTCTGGCAGCTCCACGTCCCGGTCGAGCCCCGGGTCATGCCCGACGGCACCCTCGTCGCCGGCGACCTCCACATCGAGCCCCTCTCCCCCGCCGACCCCGCCATCTCCATCGAGGCGTGGAGCGCCCTCGACGAGCAGGTCTCCGAGGGCTGGCGCGTCGAGCTCCGCGGCGGCGCGAGCGAGTACCGCGTGCGCCTCCGCGTCCTCCCCTGACGGGCCGCGCCGACAAGCCGTGCTTCGAGGAGAGCATGGATGTATGAACGCACGATGCGTCGCGTCCACGGCCTCCGCCCCGACCCCGGCACCTGGTGGCTCCTCGGACCCGACCCGGTCGCCTCGCTCGAGGGCAGCGAGGGCTCCGCGTGCAGCTGGTGCGGGAAGGTCGACTTCGCCGAAGAGCGCTGGGACGGCCTCGTCGCCGAAGACCTCTCGGCGTTCCTCTACTTCGTCTCCGCCCCGCGCTGGCTCCCCCAGAGCGGCCACACCCTCGCGATCGACCCGCAGCTCTTTGACGTGCTCGGTCTCGAGCCGCTGCGCCCCTTCTTCCGCGAGCTCCCCATCCAGGCGCTCAACGGCGAGGCGCCGTCCACCATGCTGCTCCTCGTGGGCCCCGCGCAGGTCACGCCGGCGGTGCCGCGCGACTTCGGGCCGAGCGGCTGGCGCTGCGAGTGCTGTGGGACTCACATCTACGCGGACTTCTCGAACCTCAACCACCCGAGGTGGTTCGTCGCGCGCTCTCAGCTGGGCGACGAGCCGTTCGTCTTCGGCGCCGCGCGTGGCTGGCTGAGCCTCGCCATTCCGGCGTCCCATGTCCGCCGGCTGGAGGACTACTCGCAGACCCGGGACCACCTGACCCCCCTCGTGCCACTCGAGGACGACCAGCTCGTCGCGCCGGAGGCGTTGCCGATGATCCCCGAGCTCCGCCTCGCCGACTATCGACCCGAAGACGTCTCGCACTGAGCGCTGCGTGGCGACGGGCGCCGAGTGGGCGGTCGACCTATCGGCCGGGGCGCTCCAGCGGGCGCAGCCCACCGGGCAGCGAACCCAGGGTCGACTCGCTCCATCCCATCCCCGCCTCGCGCGGCGTCCACAGCACCTCGAGCGCGGAGACTTGCGGGCGGACCGCGACGATGCGGCGGAGGCCCTCGGTGAGGTCGGCGGCGGTCCTGGGCCAGTGGAGGCGGGGGTCCGCGTGAATCGCCGCGATCACCCGCACCAGCACCAGCCCGGTGTGGTCGCGCGGGCGCCCCAGCGCGTCGTAGGCCTCGCGCGCCTCGGCGAGCCAGCGCTCGAGCTCCCGCCGCGCGTAGCCGCTCCCCACCGCCGGCGCGCCCGCCGACGTGCGCGAGGCCACGAAGCGCGCGTCGCCCGCGCGCGCCGCCAGCACCTCGAGCGTGCCCTCCAGGAGCGCGGGGAGATGCGGCGCGTCCTGGGCGACGACCTCGAGCGCCCGCACCACCTCCCGCCCGGCGCGGGTGGAGAACGCGAGGTGCAGGTCCAGCAGCGACACCGGCCCGCGCGGCGGCGTCGGCCGGACGCGCATCCGGCGCGCGATCAGCCACGCCACCAGCGTGAGGGCGAAGAGGGGCACCAGGGGGGACGCGCACCACGCGAGGCGCCGGAGCGACTCCACCGTGCAGCCGCCCCCGCCGCGACCCGAGCCGCCGCTCGACCCGTGCGCCTCGTAGCCCCCCGACGAGCCGCCCGACGACCCGCTCGAGCGGCTGCTGCTCCCGCCGCCGCCGCCGCCCCAGTCGCTGCCGCCGAACCCTCCGGTGCTGGAGCTCCCGCCGTAGCTCCCGCCCGACGACTGCGCGGACGCCCCCGCAGCCGCGACCAGCGCGGTCAGGCAGACGAAGGCGAGCAGCACGGAAAGTTTACGCACGGGGCGAGCATCGCACGACGCGATCGCCTCCGTCACGCCGGGGCGCTCAGACGCGCAGCACGAGCTTGCCGACCGTCGCCCCGGTCTCCAGCGCGCGCTGCGCGGCGGCGGCCTCCTCGAGCGGGTAGGGCGTGATCTCGGGCAGCGCGAAGCGGTCCTCGGCCCACCAGGTGAGCAGCCGCTCCATGCCCTCGGCGAAGAGCTCGGCCTCGTCGAAGAGGTAGCTGAGGTTGAACGCCAGCACGCTCTTGCAGTCCTGCGTCATCGCCATCGGATCGAAGCGCGGCGTGCGCAGCCAGTCGACCGCGAGCCGGACGTAGCTCTTGCGCTCGCCGGCCCGGGGCAGCATCGACGCGAAGCCATAGACCACGAGCTTCCCGGGGCGCCGCAGGTGCTGATAGCTCTGCCGCAGCGTCGAGACCCCGTTCGCGTCGAGCACCACGTCGAAGCCCTCGGGCGAGATCTGCGCCGCGCGCCGCCAGAGATCCTCGCGCGACTTGTCGATGACGTGGGCGCACCCGAGCGCGCGCGCCGCCTCCACCTTGTGGCTGGCCCCGACCACGCCCGTCACCTCGCACTCCGCGATGCGCCCGAGCTGGCAGAGCGCGCTCCCCACCCCGCCCGCCGCCGAGTGCACGAGGATCCGCTGCCCGGGCCGCGGCCGGGCGAGCTCGAGCAGCCCGTACCACGCCGTCGCGAACACCGCGGGGAGGGCGGCGCCCTCCTCGAACGAGCGCCCCTCGGGCAGCGGGTAGACCTGCCGCCGCGGCGCCACCAGCGCGCTCGCGTACCCACCGAAGCGGGTCACCGCGATCACCCGCGCGCCGAGCTCCAGGTCGTCGACCCCCTCGCCGAGCGCGTCGACCGTCCCGGCCACCTCGAACCCCGGCGTGATCGGCCACCCCACGTACGCCTTCGCCGACGAGTAGAGCCCCATGCGCACGATGCAGTCGGCGTAGTTGACCCCGGCGGCGCGCACCGCGACCCGCACCTCGCCCGGCCCCGGCCGCGGATCGTCCGTCTCCTCGATCCGGAGCTGCTCGTAGCCCCCCGCCTCGTCGATGCGCACGCGTCTCACGCCCCCGCGCATAGCACGGCGGCCGGCGGGGCAGGACAAGCGGAGGAGGAGCGCCGTACCCTCGTCAGGCCGAGGGCGCCGCGCGGCCCGCGGTGTGGCACCTCGCAACCGCGAGGCGTCGCGCACGATGCGAGCGGCAAAGGAGACTCTGCCATGACCTACCGCCTCGACGTCGTCCCGCGCCGGCAGACGAGCATCTATAGCTGCTGGTGGGCGGCGACCCAGATGCTCTTCGAGTACCACACGAATCGGTTGCCTACCGTTCCCCACGCGGTCGACCCCGCCTTCTTGGAGCCGATGCGACCGCACGGCGGACTGGCGCGACCGATGCTTGGTCTTCGTCCCCTTCCAGGGACTCCCGCGGGCCGCATCCCGCCGGGCTGTACCCTCGCCGATCGTGCTCGGGGTGACAGCAGACTCCGTCAGATCCTGGAGGCGTGTATGACGCAGCCGGGCAACTTCATCGAGCCGCACCATTGGTACCACCGCGGCGTGCCCGTCAACGTTCCCCACCTGATGCTCTGGGCGTATCTGACCGGGCTCACGCCGGCTCGGCCAGGCCTGGACAGTGTTCAGCGGGACGGGTGGATGGCTCGCGTAGACCCCGAGTTGGTGGAGAGGATGCTTCGCTCGAGTGGTCCGATCGTCGTGATCCGCCGACGCCCCGAGGGGCATCACGCCATCCTGGTGACCGGGCTCATCTGGGACCGGACCCTCCCCGATGAGTTCCAGATGGTCGACATCGTAGATCCGGCCATCGGCCCGACCACCATCTCCCTTCGACGGCTGTACCAATGGGTCACCCCGGAGCTTCGAGACAAGAACGTTCTCGTCAAGGCGGGGCGTCGGCGGTCTCCTCCGCGTGAGGTCCAACCGTGAGCGCACGGCTAGTGCTCGCCTGCGTCATCGGTACGCTGCTCCTGGGGTGCAGCGAGGCGCCAGGCCCCCCGCCACCCCCCGCCGTCGCGCTGCCGAGCTGCGCTTCCCCCGACCCCGGGGCGGAGGCCGCCTTCTCCATCGACGCGGCTGGACGGGTGCACCTGCGTCGCGGGCCGTGGAAAGACGCGCACGAGATGGGGGGAGCGGGGTGGCTGCGAGACCTGGAGACCCTCTTGCGCCGCACTCACGGTCCGGTGGTCCTCGCGGTCGACCCACAGCAGCCGATCGAGGCGCTCACGCTTTTCCTCGTGGCCGGCCATCACGCCGAGGTGGAGATCCGCCTGCTCACCGAGCACGAGGGTGAGCGCCACGCCATCCCGATCTCCACGACGCTGCCTCCGCGGTCCACCTCTGCACTCGAGGTCCGTTGGAGCTCCGGAGACGTCACGCTCGAGCATGGACCGCTCCGGCTGCCGCAGTGGGTCGCCACCGCTCGCGTGCCGGACGACGGCGTGTCCGCCATCCTCGACGAGCTCTCGGTGCGCCAAGCGGAGGTGCTGTTGATCCGTGTGCTGCACCTGGCGCGTCAGGACCCCCTCGAGCCGCTGCTCCGCCTGCTGTGTGCGGGGCGCGCCCGCGTCGATCGCGTGGTGGTGATCCCAGAGGTCCTGGAAGACGAGGCGGCGTTCGAGCAGGACCGGCTGCTGCGCGAGTGGCGCCAACGTCGAGGTCGTCGACGATGAGGCGGGTTACGCGCGCGATCGCGAGCCCGGCGCCTCGCGCCGCCGGGCGAACCGCGTCACAGTCTGCGCCATGGGAAGAGCGGCGGCGGCGCTCGGGGTGGCTCTCGCGCTCCTCGGGTGCGGAGGCGAAGCGGCGCGGATCGACGCCGGCCCGGACCCGCGTCCCGATGCGGCCCCCGAGGTCGCCCCCGACGCGGCCACCGCAACGCCCAGCGACGCCGCGATACCGCCCGATGCCGCCCCCGAGCCCGAGCTCGACGCCGGGCGCCCGCCCGCCGCGAGCCGCTGCACCGACATCGACGGCGTCGTCGACTGCGAGTACGAGACCCTCACGCTCCTCACCGGCCTGAGCGGCCTCGTCCCGCGCGACGTGCACTACCAGGTCCCGACGACCGCGCCGCCGCCCGGCGGCTACCCCGTGGTCCTCGTCTTCCAGGGCAGCCTCTTCACCGGCGAGCTGAGCTGGTACGGCTGGGAGGGCGCCCCCTTCGGCGCCCTGCACCAGGCGAGGACCGTCAAGACCCTGCTCGACCGCGGCTACGCCGTGCTCACCCCCGAGGCGCACGCGAACGGCTCGACCTACTGGGACACCAACGTGCCCCCGTACAGCGCGAGCTGGGAACTCGCCCCCGACCACCGCTTCATGCTCGACATCTTCGAGGCGATCGAGGGCGGCCGCTTCGGCGCCCTCTCCCCCGAGCGCTGGTACGCCACCGGCATCTCGAGCGGCGGCTACATGACCAGCCGCATGGCCGTCGCCTACCCCGGCCGCTTCCGCGCCCTCGCCATCTGCTCCGCCAGCTACGCCACGTGCAGCGGCCCCCTCTGCGTCGTCCCCGACCTGCCCGCCGACCACCCGCCCACCCTATTCCTCCACGGCGCCGCCGACGCCGTCGTCCCGATCTCGACGATGCGACCCTACGCCGCCGCGCTCCGCCCCCTGGTGCCGGTCGACGTGGTCGTCGACGACGAGGCGGGCCACGCGTGGATCCCCGCCGCGCCGGACGCGGTCGCGGGGTGGTTCGACGCGCATCGGTAGCGGACCCGGGAGAGGGTCAGGGCGTCTCGACCTGTACCCGGGCGGCGCCCAACCGGATGCGCCCAACCGCGCTGCGCCGCTCGATCAGCGTGAACGCGTCGTCGACCCCGAGGTCCGCGAGCTGACGCCGAGCGCGACTGACGTCCAGGTTGAGCTTCTGTCGGCTGATCCGCAGGCCCTCGGCCAGCGCCTCCGCTTCCACCCAGCCACGGTCCGGGGGCGCGAGCCCACGCTCTCCATCGGCGACGCGCTCGCGGGCGAGGAGCGCTAGCAGATAGTGAAATGACCGTTGCGGTACCGCGACCGTCTCGTCGGGCCAGCGGAGCTCGAAGCGAATGTCCTCTTCGTCCCGGCTCACGCGAAATCGCGCCTCGGCGGCAGCGAGGAAGCGCCGCCGTCGCGATGTCGGGCTCGTGGGCGGCAGGGGGCCGTGGGCCGTGATCGGCGGCAGCTCGAGGAGCCACACCTCGTCGCCCACCTGGACCACCGCCTGATCGCTCACCGGGTGTTCACCCGCCTCTGTCTCGGCGAGCCATCGCTCGTCCGCACGAGCGACGGTCAGCCTGACGGCCTCGTCGTCCGGCAGATAGAGGAGCCCGCGACGCGCGTGACGCTCCTCGCCGTCGGCGATGCGACGGGCCAGCGCCTCCGGCGGCCCCACGCTCACGAGCTTCCAGCTGAGCTGAGGGGTCACGTCGCCCAGCGAGACGATGCTCCCGCATCGAAGGGCCACCGGGCGGCCCGCCTCCACGGCCTGTCCGTCCAGGTACGTCCCGTTCGTGCTGCCGAGGTCGCGGAGCCACCAGCGCTGATCCCGGTAGGCGAGGGTGGCGTGCTCCGTCGAGACGCTGTCGTGGCTCACCAGGAAGCCGCAGTGCGGTGCTCGCCCCATCAGCGTGTGGGCGCCCAGGGTGCAACGCTTCCCGCTCGCTTCGTTCGCGATGACCGCCACGTTGGGAATCAGGTTACCATCGTCCGGTGGGGGATGGGTCGCGGGGAATCGACAGGTCCGAGTCCGGGCTTCGCCGGTCGGGAGACGCTGCGACCGCCGACCAGGTCGCCGTGCGAGGGAGCGACTACGCCGCCCGGTACCGCGACTTGGGGCCGCTCGCCCGCGGCGGATTCTCCGAGATACGTCGGGCGCTCGACGTCCTGATGGAGCGCCACGTCGCGGTCAAGGTGCTCTCCTGGCAGCACGTCGATGATCCCGACAGGGTGGCCCGGTTCCGGCGCGAGGCCTCCATCACGGCCTTCCTGGAGCACCCCGGCGTGGTCCCCGTCTACGACCGAGGGGAGCTGGACGACGGTCGTCCCTGGTTCGCGATGAAGGAGATCCGCGGGGTCACGCTGGCCGCGGCGCTGGAGGATGCCCTGGCTCGTCCCGCCGGGGCCGAACGCCAGCGGGCGCTCCGCGGGCTCGTCAGCGCGTTTCACCGGATGTGTGAGGCCATCAGCTACGCGCACAGCCGCGGCGTGGTTCACCGCGACCTGAAGCCGGCGAACCTGATGAAGGGCGAGTTCGGCGAGGCGCTGGTGATGGACTGGGGCCTCGCCAAGCGTATCGGCGAGGTCGACGCCCCGAGCTCGATGCCTTCGCCGCAGCGCTCCGGAGACGAGACCGAGGACGGCGACGTCTTCGGTACTGTGCCCTACATGGCGCCGGAGCAGGCGCGGGGGGCGAGCGGCGAGATCGGTCCACCGACCGACGTCTTCGCGCTCGGCTTGATCCTGTACGAGCTCCTGACCGGTCGCCGTGCGTACGCCGGAGGCGGTCCTCCGCTCTGGGCCAAGGCGATTCGTGGGCAGGTGGATCCGATCGAGGCGGACCAGCTCCTCGACGCCGGCTTCGGAGACCTGCGCGACATCGTGACTCGCGCCACGCGGCGGGAGGCGTCGGAGAGGTACGTCGACGCGACCGGGTTGGCGACGGCGCTTCAGATGTGGCTGGATGGTGAGGCCAAGCGGCAACGCGCGAGGGACCTCTTCGACGGTGCCCGCGAGGCCGCAGCGCGACTCACGCGGCTGCGGACGCGAGAGGCGGAGGTCGCCGCGCGCCTCCTCACCGCGCGACGAGAGATTCGCGACTTCGACCCGGTCGAGCGCAAGGCGCGGGTCTGGGCGCTCGAAGACCAAGAGCGCGCTCTGACTCACGAGCGGGAGGCGCTGGAGGCTGACCAGACGGCCGCGCTCCAGGATTGTCTGCACCACGATCCGGCGTTCTCCGACGCCAAGCACGAGCTGGCGCGCGTGTTTCGAGCGGCGGCCCACGCCGCGGAGCGAGCCGGACAGACCCACGAGGCGGAGCGGATCTCCCGGCGACTCGAGGCGCTCGCGCTACCCGAGCACGAGTCGTTCGTGCGGGGGCGCGGCATGCTCGCCGTCACCACCCGCCCCGAAGGGTGGGCGGTCACCGCCCGCCGCTTCGTCCTGGAGGGGCGGCGCTGGAGAGCGAGTGAGCGCGAGTGCCTCGGTCGAACCCCGCTGGCGCCCCGGGAGATGCCCGCCGGCAGCTACGTGCTGGAGCTCGAGGGGCCCGCTGGCACCTGGCCCCATCCGGTCCGGGTGTCGCGAGGAGGTCACGCGAGCGTGGCGCTGGACCTGCCGGGCGGACCGGTCGAGGAGGGGAGCCTGCTCGTGCTGGCGGGTTGGTTCATGGCGGGAGGAGACGGTCGAGCTGCGGAGCCCATCCCCGAACGACGGGTCTGGGTCGACTCGTTCGTGATCCGCAGGTTCCCGGTCACCGTCGCGGAGTACTTCGCGTTCCTCGACGCGCTCGTGGACGCCGGCGAGCACGAGGCGGCCGAGAGACACGCGCCTCGCCTGCAGCCGGGGGCCGGCCGTGACGGCGCTCCGGCCTTCGTCCGTCACGCCGACGGACGGTTCGCGCCGGCTCCGGACGAGATGGGGCGGACGCCGGATGCACACGCTCCCATCGCGCTGGTGACCTGGCACGACGCACGCGCATACGCGCGATGGTGGTCCGAGCGGACCGGGCTCCAGTGGCGGCTGCCCAACGAGCTCGAGTGGGAGAAGGCGGGGCGAGGCGCCGACGCGCGTCACTTCCCCTGGGGGAACGAGCCGGAGCCCACCTGGGCCCGTGTGCTCGGGACCACCGAGGACGTGCCGAGCCGGGTCCCCGTCGACAGCTACCCCGTGGACGAGAGCCCGTACGGCGTCCGCGGGATGGCGGGGAACGTGCGCGACTGGTGCGAGAACGAGTGGAGGGCCGAGGGGCCCGAGCTCGACGCCGCGGGGAGGCTCGTCCGCGCGGACGACCAGGGCGAGGGGTTGCGCTCGATCCGGGGCGGAGCGTGGAGCACCGTCCCGGATCTCGCGCGGCTCGCTGGCCGCTTCGCCGCACCGCCAGAAGCCCGCTTCCCCGTGGTGGGCTTCCGGCTGGCGCGCTCGCTCACGGCGACGTGATGTGCTCGTCGAAGAAGTGGTTGGCGCTGATGCTCGAGTAGGACTTCCGCGACAGCTTGACGAGCTTGGTGTTGTTGTCGGGATCGCCGTCGAAGAGGGGATGAGGCGTCTTGGTATCGGAGAACCAGACCAGGTTCTTCAGCGACCAGACGTTGTTCGCCGAGGCAAACTCGAAGGCGACGTGTGACACGGTCGTCTTGCCCTGAGGCCGGTTCTGGTCGTCGATCTCGAACGCCATCGTCTCGCTGTCATTGAGCGAGGGCTTGGTGCCGCTCTGCCAGTCCGTACTCGACAGGATGGGCATGCAGCGGAACTGAAAGCTCGAGTCGGACTGGTAGCTGCCCAGCGTCGGATAGCTGCCGCCCTCGACCGTCGCCACGAGCTTGCCGCCGGCGTTGCCATTGAGGATCGAGCCCCAGTGTACGTTGCTCTTGAGGAACCAGTGTTCACGGAGACGGCGATAGCGGAGCCCTTGCACTTCATGATCCGCGTCGTCCGGCATCACGGTGCTGTGGAGGACTCGCCCGAGGTTGTCGAGATCCACCGCGAAGACGCTGGCCTTGCTGAGCGTCGGCGGGAGCTGCTTCGGTATGGATACCCATCCCAGCCCTCCGAGCCTCCCGGCGATGATGTCGATGACGCTCCTGGCCCATTCGACATCGTGGACCTCCTCATCCGCTTTCATGTCCATCTCAGTTTCCTCCCCATTCGAGGTTCTCTGGCGTGTCGTGCTCCGGTGTGGAGCCCGCCCGGAGGCCGCGCAGTAGCCGTGCAGACGCAGAGCTCGCGCCCGACACTCGCCCCTCGACGCGAACGTCCACCGCCGCTTCCGTTGCGTTACATAGCCGAACGACCGGTCGGTTGTCATCCTCGACGTTCTCCGCCCTCTGGGGCGCCTCCCCGTACGAGTCCGCCCCCTGCCAGATCCGGAGGTCGATGTTCGCGCCATTCTCCGCGTGTGCCACCCAAAGGACGCAACCCTGGGGCGGGAGCGACTCGACGGCAGGCCCGCACGAACCTCCGACGGCCGACCACTCCGGAGCGAAAGAGCCCGAGCACTCCTCGACTGCGTCCGACCCCGCTGCGCTGACGAGCTCGTCGCGCAGGTCGTCGAACGAGGGGCCGTCGCTCGCCGCCCTCGACTGCGGCTGCGCGGGCTGCGCGGCGACGCGACAGACCAGCGCCGGTGTCCCGAACACGGGGGACACGAGACGAACCGTGGTCGCCTCTCCGGTCGCTGGACTCCAGTGCCCTCTTCCTCGCCATCCGAGGCTGGTCGGGCCGGATGCCTCGAGCGAGGCGCTCTGATCCGCCTGCGCCGGCCCCAGCGCGATGCCCCCTGCGGGAACGAAGCCAGGGACGGTGACTTCCAGGCGATGACCGGCCGGTACCTGGACGGCTACGCCCTCCTCGCCTCCGAGGTGGGCGAGGCAGCAGTCTCCGGTCGAGCTCTCGGAGCAGGCCTCGGGCAAGGTCTGGCCTCGAACCGGGAGCTGCCCCGGGTACCGCGCGACGTAGGCACGTGTCTGCCCGCTCCCGTCGAAGCGACCCGTGACCGCGACCTCGAGCGCTTGGTCGTCTCCATTGCACGCCACGACTACGGGCCAGTTGTCCTGGGCGTAGTCATGAGCGCGCAGCGTGCCGTTCGCGGACTGGAGGTCCACCCGAAGGTCGATGTCGTGGTTCTCGGGAGCGACCGCGACCCACACGGCGCACTGACCCGCAGGAACCGGGGCCACGAACGCGGCGCAGTCCCGCCCCTGCTGCACGGCCTCCCAGTCCTCGCGAAAGAGCGCGTCGCACTGCGCGGTGGGCGCCGAGCCGGGCGCGATCACGTCGTCGAGCGCGTGCGCGACGAAGTCCCGGAGCTGATCGCGCAGGTCCGTGTGAGGTGGCAGGACCACCCTCCGACCAGCTCCCAGATAGCCCCCGACCCCCAACCCGAAGAACACGGGCGCCTCCCGTTGCTCGGTCAACGGGAACCAAGGTGCGGCCCAGGCCTGCAGCAGGACGCCCCCGGCCGCGCCGTCGGAGATGCCCGCCTGCTGGCCCACCTCCAGCTCCAGACCGAACTGCGGGACGAGATATCCGCTGATCTCGGTCGCGCTCACGCCGGGCTCGAGGAAGAAGCCGAGTCGGGCCGGGCCGTTCTCGATGCGATACCGAAAGCTGAGCGCAGCCGCGCCGCGGAAGTAGCCTCGGTCCGCGGCCTCCGGTCCGACGTCGTGCAGCGAGGCGAACCCTCCCCCGACACGAAGCTCGAAGGAGACGACCTCGCTCACCGCGAGCTGGTACCCCGCCGTCACCTCGACGAGCCCTTGCCCCGCGGCGTTCCCTCCGCCGTTCAGTCGGAGGACGGCCGCGTGCTCGGGCTGGATCACGGTCTGGGCGGCCGCCACGCTCGGACCCGCGAGGAGCGCGGCCATAGCCCACGAGGTGAAGATGCTGAACGCACGCATCACACACCTCCCAGGGCCGTCGCGAAACCGACGACGTCGAAGAAGAGGATCAACCCGAAGTTCTCGGCGGTCACCTCGCCCTGCTCGGCGAAGGCCCACCCCAGGAGCCCGGTCTCGGCCGTCCCCGCGCCCTCGGTGAGCGTGCCCTCCTGATCCACCCCGAGGATCGGGACTCCGCGGTACACATCGAAGGTCACCGCGAACCCGAGAATCCTCTCGAAGAAGCTGATGCCCAGGCCGAGCGAGACCGCCGACTGCTCCGGCCGGTCGGTGGAGTACTGAGCGGTCAGCATGAAGGCCACGCTGATCAGCTGGAAGTCACCGCCGCCGCGGGGCTCGATCTCGAAGGGGCGCCCGGTCGGGTCGACCGAGACCAGGAAGCCCACCGAGCCCGGGAGCGCCTCCGGCGTCATCTCATACGAGCGCAGGCGTCCTGGCTCCGACGGATCACGCAGGGCCCGAAGCTCGAGCAAGGACGTGGAGATCCCCCAGCTGATCGCCAGACCCCCCGCGGTCTCGACCCGTCCCGTCCCCCGGGTCTGAGCGGTCGTGGCCTTCTCCTCGTCGTCGTCCGCGGCGACGGGCCCCGCGCCGAGCGCGATCACCATCCCGAGCACCGCCATCGTTCTTCTCCGCATCTCACACCCCTCCATCGGTCGAACCCCCGTCGCCATCGCTGGCCCCCGAGTCCTCTCGCCCGCCGTCTCCCGGTCCTGCGTCGCCCGCCGCTGCGTCGCCGGTCGGACCGCCGTCACCCAGCCCCGCGTCTTCGGGCGCGACGGGCTGCCCGGCCCCCGCGTCCACCACGCGCGGACGGGCGGGCTGGACGCACATCGGCAGCGTCTCGGGCTCGCGGTCGCAGAGGCCCCCGTCCTCGGGCGGCGCGCGCCTCGCGCAGTCCAGGGCCCGGCAGGCGCCGAGCACGTCCTGAGCGGCGCGGAGCCCGCGGTTCTCGGCGAAGCAGGTCGCCGCGTTGGTGCAGTCGTCGCGCACGCAGATGCCGCAGCCGTCCGCGCAGAAAGACCCGCACGGGCAGTCCCGGTCCTCCTCGCACTCGCGCGCGCAGAAGCCCCGATCGGTGCAGAACCCGCGGCTGCCCCCGTCCTCCTCGCGGCAGTCCTCGTGCGTGCGGCAGGCGTGTCGGACCCCGCCGGTGCACGCCGTCAGCAACCCCGCGGTGACCGTGAAGGCGAATAGTTTCGGTGTCATGGCTCCAGGCTGCGCGTCGCGCCTGTTGATATCGACCACGGGCGATATCAGCCGATATCACCGCGCCTCGCTGGAGCCGGCGGGGCCGGTTCGCGGCGGTCGACCTCAGGACGCGGCCATCGCGGGGAGGGCGACGTCGTCGTCGGAGAGCGCCACCGTCTTCCGGTACTCCTCGGCCTCGGCGTTGGTGACGAACGTGATCACGCCGTGGTGCTTGGCGACCGCCTTCCGGATGTCCGCCAAGGAGACGCGGAAGAACTCCTTGCGCGTGTTGACCCGGTTGACGCGCAGGCCGTCGAACTCCGAGTGCAGCGCTCGCTCGAGCGTGGGCGCGTCCTCGCTGTAGATCATGGCGTGGACGTCGAAGCCGAAGGGGACGGAGGCGTCTCCGAGCTCCTTGACGCGGATCAGGGGCTCCAGTCGTCGCGTCATGCCGATCTTGTAGACCCCCTCGCCGAAGGAGCCGAGGTTCGAGATGACGTACACGTGCCCCGACCGGGTGAGCTGGGCTCTCGCGATCGCCTTCGCCTTCCGGTCCAGCGCCTCCTTCAGCTCGTTCTCGAGCTTGCTCACCAGCTCGGCGAACCTCTCGTGCTGCGCGCCGCTGGCCTTGGCGAGGTCGGCGCGCGCCTGTTCGAGCGCCGCCTCGTAGCGCCTCTCCTCCTTCAACGCGTCCGCCTGCGCCTTCTCGATCTCCTTCTGGGCCTTCTGCTCCTCCCGCATCTGCTCCTTGATGCGGCGCTGCTCCTCCTTCTCCCGCTGCAGCGCCTCGTGATGCTCGTGCGTCAGGTAGAGCTCGTGGAGCTTGAGGTTCAGGTAATCGCTCGTGATCCAGACGCGCTGAGTCTCGCCGAGCTTGTTGACGGCTTCGCAGGCCTTGACGAGCCTCGCCTCCATCTTTCGGACGTTGTTGTAGCGGACCTTCGCCATCGCGGCGTCGCACTCCCCGTTGAACGCCCGCAGCATCAGCTTCATCTGCTGATTGATCATCTTCCGGCCCTTCGCCCGGTTGCCGTCGACGGTCCAGTCGCTCGGGCAGTGGGCGGCGCGCTTCGACTTCACGAGGTCCTTCTGCGCGTCTCTCACCTGGCGCAGCGCATCCTTGAACTGCTCCGAGTCGGTGAAGCTGTAGTGCGGTCGGTAGAACCCGAAAGACTGGAACTCCAGCTCCTCCTCCACCGATCGCAGCTCCGCCTGGAGGGCGGCGAGCTGCTGCTGCCCTCCGCTCAGGTGCTGATGGAGCGCCGCGATCTGGGCCTGAGCGCTCTGCGTCTGCTCGTGCACCGCCTGCTGCTGGCGCTGCATCTCGGCCTGCGCGCGGGCGACCTCCTGCGCCGCCGCGGCTCGGTGCTGCTCGACCTCCATGTGCGCCTGCTGCCGAAACTGGTCGATGTCCCGGACGGGCGCGTACCGGGCGAGCTGCTGTCGTGCGCGGAGCAGGAGCCAGACGAGCACGCCGCAGGCGGCGAGCGCGGCGGCGAGGAGGAGGGCGACGAGAACGGTGGCCATGACGAACCTTCGCGTGAGCGGAATGGAGGATTGCGTCCACGCTACCCCGGCTCCGGCCATTCGAGTATCCAGCATCCTTGCTATAGCGCGCTCGCGCGGCCTAGCGCATGAATGCTCGAATCCAGGTCGCCAAGTTGCGGTCGCGCGCCCGCTCGCGCACGGAGCTCGCGCCAGGGGGCGCGGTTCTCATGGCGGTGGACATCGGGTCGCGGTCGTGACAGTAAGGTGTGCATGGGTGGGTCGCGCTGGGGGGCGCCGCGTCTGGTCGTGGTCGCCACGGTCGTCGCTCTGAGCGGCTCGGGGTCGCCCGCGCGGGCCGACGTGGTGGGCCCCTTCGAGGTCACGTGTCCTGCTGGAGCGCGCGCCGAATCCACCTACCCGGGGCACGCATACCGGTGCGTTCCCGCGACGTGCGCGACCTCTGTAGGTTCCGGAAATTCTGCGGCTCCGATTCCAGAAATTCTGCGGTCCGCGGTTTCGTCCGTGTGATCGTGGTCGTCGGTCATGGTGCCGTCGTCCGCCA
>Ga0310345_10000176_pt1 | contig 123913 bp, 117 predicted proteins | sample HC15DNA20500_MG_FD_204667 | JGI IMG/M metagenome (GOLD analysis project Ga0310345, IMG submission 204667) | Marine microbial communities from station ALOHA, North Pacific Subtropical Gyre - HC15-DNA-20-500_MG | ecosystem: Environmental > Aquatic > Marine > Oceanic | place: Pacific Ocean... | reverse complement strand
GGGTTTGGTGCAAACCCTCACCCCATTGGGCAAAGCGCCAATGGGGCCCCCCTCCCGACTCCGCCGGCGCGTCGCGCTTCGCGCTCGCGCCGCGACCCCAGCGACGGGGCGCTGGGGGCCCCTGCGGCTCGCGCTCGCGCTGCGCGCGAGCTGGCCGCCCGCTGCCGCGGAATCGAACGACTCGAGTGGCGCGCGCGGCGACCTCGCTGCGCTCGTCGCCTGCCGTCGTCTCGGTCAGTGCCGTGGAAGCGGGCGGGGGTGCCCCGGCGCCATGATTCGCCACCTCTTGACTTTGTTGCGCCCGCGGCGGGCTTGTTCGTAACCTGCCACCTGACACGGATCTGTCCGTGGGGAGACCACGTCATGCGCTCAGTAGCTTTCGCCTCCATTCTCCTCGCCCTCGGTCTCGCCGGCTGCGGTGACCCGAACGCCGGCGCGCTCTTCGCCGACATCCAGTACGCCACCCGCTGCGAGATGGCGGCGACGCCGCACTGCGGCGGTCCGAAGAACCGGGACGTGTGCGGCATCGACAACGGCGACACCTGCGAGGACGGCGTCGCGTCGCCGTCGCTCAGCTGCAGCGTCCAGGAGCAGGACGACGGGACCCGCGTGGTCAGCTTCGGCGCCCAGCAGGGCTCGGACTTCAGCATCGCGGTGAACCAGGCGGTCTTCGCGCCCGGCTCGTCCTCGGCCGGCGGCGCGGGCTGCACCGTCACCCTCACCGAGGGGGCCAACCGCTACCGCGGCGACTGCGGCGCGAACCCGCCGAGCGAGGCCCAGCCCTGCCAGATCAACGCGGTCCGGTTCTACGACGAGATGGGCAACCCGACGATCGAGGGCGCCATCTTCTGCCAGGGTCTGGAGAACCAGGCCAACCCGATGCTGACCCTCGAGGTCACCCAGGTCGGCTCCACGCCGTCCAACGAGATGACCCCGGGCCGCTTCATCTTCCAGAACTGCGACGGCCTCACGCTCTGAAGGAGCGCGCGCCCGGTCACTTGATCGGGCGCTGGGTGTGCTCCTTGCCGTCGAAGCGGAGGAGCACCGGCTTGCTCTCGACGAGCGTGTGGATCTCCACCGGGCGGCGCCACACGCGCTCGAGGGCGCGCAGCACCTCCTTGGCCCAGTCGAGCTTGAGGTCGACGCCCTGGTGGTCGTGGCTGAGCAGCAGCTCGCCGCGGTTCTCGTAGTTGTTGTCGACCACGTAGATGAAGGGCTGGCCGGCGTTGGTCAGGCTGAAGAGCAGCTTCTCCTTCACCGACTGGAACTTCCGGCTCTCGATCTCGTAGCGGTCGTTCCGCTGGTTGTAGCCGAACGTGTAGAGCTTCTGCTCCGCGACGAACTCCGGCGTGAGGAACTCGTCGATGAAGGTCACGTCGTTGTAGAGCGAGCGGACCTCGAAGATCTTCTTCCGCCCGAGCCCGGTGCGGCGGTCCCAGTTGCGGCGCGCCTCGAGGGAGTCGCAGTCCTCCCACTCCTTGCCGAACTGCCCCTTGTTCCACCGGTCCTCGATGTGCCGGTAGAGCTCGACCCCGATCTTGTACGGGTTCAGCCGCCCCGACCCCGTCTCCATCACGCTCGCGTTCCGCTCGGCGTACTCGATGATCTCCGCGTCGGTGGCGACCTTCGTCGTCATCATCTTGGAGTGCCAGTACGAGTTGTGATTGACCAGCCCGGCGGCGGCGTAGCGGTGCGTGTCCTCGACGGTGATGTCGTAGACGTCTCCGCGCCCGTGCTCGATCGCGACGATCTCGTCTTGCCAGCGCTCGCGCTTCAGCCAGCGCTTCGAGGCCAGGTACGCCTCCAGCGCCTCCTGCTTTCGGGCCAGCCCGAAGCCGATCTCCTCGGCGAAGCGCTTCGCCGACGCGCCGGTCACGTGCAGGTGCCAGACCCCGTCCTTCTGCTCGCGGCGCCGCGACAGGATCCCGAAGCCCAGGAGGAGCAGCTGCGTCTCCCGACCGAGCCGCTCGCTCGCGGTGCTCAGGATCACGCCCTGCTTGCCCGCGTAGCCGTCGCAGTCGAAGTACGCCCGGAGGAACGAGGCGACGACCGGCTTCGGCGAGCGCAGGATGGCGCGCGGGATCGACTTCTCGCGGGCGCTCGGCCCATGGGTCAGGCCGAGGCCGTCCACCAGGAGGTCCGAGAGGTGCTCGGCGCTCACGCTCACCCGGATCCGGCCCTCGTCCTGGCGGAGGGTCGGCCGCACGTCGAAGAGGCGGGTGGCGAGCTGCGCGAAGCGCTCGGCCTGCGGCGCGTCGGCGGTGGTCAGCCCCAGCGTCCGCTTGGCCCGGCTGATGTGCCCGTCGCCGACGAGGTAGCCGAGGAACGCGCCGAGGTCGGCGTCGACCGTCCGCGGGACGCGGATCGCGGCGCGCTTCTTCATCGACATCGGGAGCGCCTGGTTCGCCGGCGCCTCGTAGGCCTCGAGCGCCGAGGCCACCGCCTCCGCCCGCCTCACGGTTCGGCCGGCCCGGTGTCGGAGCACGGTCCAGATCGAGACGTCCGCCTCCTCGGCCACGTCCTCGAGCGACACCCGCGAGCCCGGCGTCCAGCCCAGCGAGACCTGCTCGGTCGGCCACATGCCCGCGCCGCCGCCTACCCGGACCTCGTCGCCGAGCGAGAGGGCATCGAGCCGCCGCCACTCGCCGTCGGGCGTCATCACCCGGTGGTTGTCCGACCCGGTGAGCACGAGGCCCCGGCGCGTCCGCACCGTGATCGTCGCGTGGTCGCGGATGACGTTCTGGTCGAGCACCCGCTTCGGCGCGTCCCCATCGGAGACGGCCGCGCACGCTCCCTCGACCACGTCGCGCATCGTCAGCAGCCCGCGATCGGTGAAGACGAGGGTGTCGGGGGCCACGCAGGCCCAGCCCTCGTTCATGATCTTGGTCTGCATCTGCGGCCAGAAGTAGTAGGCCTCGCGGCGCACCACGCTCAGCAGGTCGCGCTCCCAGCGCTCGAGCGGCGCGTGCTCGAGCAGGAAGCCGAGCACGTCGCGGTCGGGGTGCTCGGGGGTCCTCTTGGCCTGCTCCCGCTCCTGCTCCGCCTTCGCCTTCTGGGCGTCGAGGAACTCCTGCGGGTTGATGTAGTCCTCCATGTACTCGTGCTCGACACGGAGGCGGGCGATCTCGATCGGATCCTCTTCGCCCTCGCCGGCCTTCTCCTCGGAGCGCCGGACCGGCTGGAAGGGCTTCTGCGGATCGATGAGGTTCTCGAGGCTGAGGCAGCTGTCGATGAACTCCTCGACGCGCTCGATGCCGACGCGGTTCGCCCAGCGGCGCACGATGGCGCCGTGGTTGGCCATCGTGTCGACCCACTTGCGGAAGGGCGTGCCCGAGGCGTGGTCGATGCCCTGGTTGGTCGCGCGGAAGGTGAAGTTGTTCTTGAAGAAGTCCACGTGCGCGTACACGTGGGTCATCACGAGCTTCTGATCGACGAGGCTGTTGCCCTCGAGCAGGTAGGCGATCGCCGGGTTGTTGTTGATCACCATCTCGTAGATCTTCGACAGGCCGTACTCCGCGCTCTTGCTGAGCTGCTCGTACTCCATGCCGAAGCGCCAGTGCGGGTAGCGCACCGGGAACCCGCCGTAGGCGGCGAGCTCGTTCATCTGGTCGTAAGCGACGACCTCGAAGATGGTGGGGAAGAAGTCGAGGCCGAAGTCCTTGGCGACCTCCTCGACCTCGAGCTGGATGTCCCGCAGGTAGCGCGGCAGGTGCGTGGCGAGCTTGTAGGAGGCCATGCGCTCACTTCCCTCGGCCGAGGAAATCGCGGATCGAGCCGACGATCGCGTCGCGGTCCCGGATCTCGCTGGTGATGATGCGTTCGTCGGACTTCAGGTGCTCGCGGAGGTCCTTGATGAACTGTCCGCTCCCGTAGGGGCTCTCGACCTGGCCGTAGCAGAACACGTTGCTGGCCGGCAGGAGCGTCTTCTTCATCAGCTCGATGCACAGCAAGGTGTCGTCCACGCTCCAGTTGTCGCCGTCGGAGAAGTGGAACGGGTAGATGTTCCACTCGGCCGGCGGGTAGTCCTTGTCGATGATCTGCGCGGCGAGCTTGTAGGCGCTCGAGATCATCGTGCCGCCGCTCTCGCGCGTGCGGAAGAACGTGTCGCGATCCACCTCGCGCGCGACCGCGTCGTGGATGATGAACCGGGTCTCGACGCCCTTGTATTGCTTCTGCAGCCACGCGTCGATCCAGAAGGACTCGATGCGCACGATCTCCTTCTGCTCGTCGCCCATCGAGCCGGAGACGTCCATCATGTAGATGATCACCGCGTTCGCGACCGGCTCCTCCTCCGTCTTCCAGGAGCGGTAGCGCATGTCGTCGCGCGTCGGGATCACGATGGGGTTCTCGTCGTTGTAGGTCCCCATCACGATCTGTCGCTTCAGCGCCGCCTTGTAGGTGCGCTTGAAGTGACGCAGCGAGTTCGGGCCCACGCGGCGGATGCCGACGTAGCGGTCCTTCTGATCGATGATCTTCGACTTGCCGCGGTTCTCGATGTTCGGGAGCTCGAGCTCCTCGCCGAGGATCTCGGCCAGCTCGTCGAGCGTGACGTCGACCTCGAGGACGTGCTGCCCGGCGTCCTTGCCGGCCTGCCCGGTGCCTTCGCCCTCGCCCTCTTCGCCGCCGACGGGATCGCCCTCGTCGCCTTCGCCTTGCCCCACGCCCCCCTGCTGCTTGTCCCCGTAGCGGAACTTGGGGATGTCGATCTGCGGGATGGGGATGCTGACGACGTCCTTGCCCTGCTTGCCGATCAGCTCCCCCTGGGAGATGTACTGGCGCAGGTTCTTCCGGATCCGCCCGCGAACGATCTGTTTGAACCGGCTGTGGTCCTGGTCGATGCGAAGGGACACGTCCGCAGGATAGAGGTGTCCTCACCCCCTGGCTACCGAAGACCGCGGTCTGTCACCCGCGCCGGCCGGTGCTATGCTCGCGCGACTTGCTTCTCGGGGGTCCCAGTGCGTGCACGCGTCCATCTCCTCTTCGCCATCCTCGCCTGCGCCGGCTGCTCCGTCCTCGTGGACGGCGAGCTCTCCAACAAGGACATCGACTGCGAGGTCGAGGCCGACGGCACCGAGTGTGACGACGACCGGATCTGCGTCGACGGAGCCTGCGTCAGCAGCATCTGCGGCGACGGCTACGTCGACCCCCTCGACGACGAGGAGTGCGAGGACGGCAACGACGAGCCGGGCGACGGCTGCACGGCGTGCCGCTTCGACTGCGTCGACGACGTGGACTGCGACGCGACCGATCCCTGCGCGGGCCTCTACAGCTGCGTCGACAACGCCTGCGCGCTCGGCGACCCGCTCCCCGCGGGCACGCCGTGCGAGACCGACGAGGTGCCGGACGGGGTCTGCAACGCGAGCGGCGCGTGCGCTCCGGCCGGCTGCGGCAACGGCGTGGTCGACGCGGGCGAGGACTGCGACGACATGAACGAGGTCGACTCCGACGGCTGCACCACCCTCTGCGCCTTCACCTGCACCGCCGACTCGGACTGCGACGACATGGTGATGTGCACCGGGATCGAGACCTGCGACCTGGAGACGCACACCTGCGTGGCCGGGACGCCGACCGACTGCAACGACGACGATCCCTGCACCGACGATCTCTGCGACGACGCGATGGGCGGCTGCTTCAACCCGCTGATCGACATGGACGGCGACGGCCACGCGCCGATGGAGCTGGGCGCGTGCGGCGACGACTGCGACGACACCCGCGACGATCGCTACCCGATGGCGCCCGAGCTGTGCGACGGGATGGACAACGACTGCGACGCCGCCACCGACGAGGACTCGCCGACCTGGTACATCGACTGCGACGAGGACGGCTACGCGGCCGGCACCGACTCCAGCCGGGTGAGCTGTGACGCGCCGCCCTCGAGCGCCACCGGCTGCGGCGGGGGATGGACCAGCCGCCGGCCGATCGACGCGAGCACGACCGACTGCAACGACGCCAACGCCAACATGCGCCCCGGGCAGACGGCCTACTTCACCACGCCCCACCCCTGCAGCGGCTGCAGCGGGGACGCGCGCTACGAGAACTACGACTGCAACGGCGCGGTGAACCGCGAGCTCACCACCACGACCGGCGCCGACAGCAGCGGGAGCTGCGAGTATCAGGCGCCGCGCTGCTTCACTCCGCCCTTCGGGGTCCCGGTCTGCTTCACGGAGCAGTGCAGCGGGTCGGTGGGCTGGACCGGATCGAGCGCGCCGAGCTGCGGCGGCTCGGGGAGCTTCACGGCGTGCAACGCGCCCGAGTACTGCCCGGGCAGCGACGCGCTCTCCTGCCGCGGCTACTCCCTGGAGTGCACCCAGGACTCGCCCATGTGCGACTGTCCGCGCCCCCCTTGCTGCACGCCGGGCACGCGCGGCTGCCCGTGGGCCTACGTGCGCTGCACCCGGAGCACCCGGACCGAGCGCATGGGGTGCCGCTGACGCGGCGGACCTGCGCTATCCTCCGCGCAGGGGGACCATGCTTCGACTCTCGCGCCTCGGCCTCGTTCTTCTGACCGGCTGCTCGATCGTCGTCGACGGAGAGCTCGCGAACCGCGGAGAGACCGCGGACTGCGCCGACGCCGCCGACGGGACCGCGTGCGGCAGCGGGCTCATCTGCCTCGACGGCGAGTGCGAGCTGAGCATCTGCGGCGATGGCTTCGTCGACGTGGAGGACGGCGAGGAGTGCGACGACGAGAACCGGGTCGACGACGACGGATGCGACGCGGACTGCACCTTCTCCTGCGTGGCCGACGTCGACTGCGGTGAGGGCGTGCCCTGCGGCGGCAGCCCGAGCTGCGATCTGGAGACCCACGCCTGCGTGGTCTCGGATCCCCCGGCCGACGGCTCGGCCTGCGATCTCGAGGGCGAGGAGGGCGTCTGCCGGGCCGGCGAGTGCGTCAGCGCGGGCTGCGGCAACGGCCTGCTCGAGGGCGACGAGGTCTGCGACGACGGCAACGACGTCGAGCGCGACGGCTGCGACAACGACTGCACGCTCTCGTGCCTCGAGGACGTGGACTGCGTCGACGAGACGGTCTGCAACGGGTCCGAGACCTGCGACACCACGACGAACGCCTGCGTCGCGGGCGAGCCGCTGGACTGCGCCGACGAGGATCCCTGCACCGAGGACGTCTGCGATCCCGAGACGGGCTGCGCGAACCCGATCGCCGACGCCGACGGAGACGGGCAGGCGCCGACCTCGCTCGGCACCTGCGGGACCGACTGCGACGACACCGATGACACCATCTTCGACGGCGCGGAGGAGCTCTGCGACGGCGAGGACAACGACTGCAACGGCGTCGTCGATGACTCCGCGCCCACCTGGTACATCGACTGCGACGGGGACGGCTTCGCGGCCGACACCACGGGCGCGGTGGGGCCGAGCTGCGACCCGCCGACCTCCCCGCCGGCCGGGTGCGCCGGGGGCGCGTGGACGAGCGTGCGGCCGGTCGGGCAGCCGAGCACCGACTGCAACGACGCGAACGGCGACGTCTTCCCCGGCCAGACCCGGTACTTCGACGTCCCGATCCCGGGCTCGTCCGGCAGCCTGCGCTACGACTACGACTGCAGCGGCGGACACAGCCGGCAGTACGGCTGCGTGCCGAGCGGCTCCACCTGCAGCAGCGGGTGCGGGAGCGGCTTCGCCAACCGGGACAGCGACTCCAACCCCAACGGCTGCACGTTCATCTGCATCATCGGGGGCAGCTGCTTCGCGCAGTCCCCCGACTGCGGGGTCACCGCCCGCTACAACTCGTGCGGCGGCTCGGGGCGCCTCTGCACCGTGTTCAACGGCTCCCGGCGCCAGGCCTGCCGCTGACGGTCAGAACGCGCCGACGACCTGGGCGCCGGCGACGTCGGGGCCGAGCATCGGCACGACCATGGCCGACTCCCCGGAGCCGCCGTCGTCGAGCACGAACATGAGCACCACCCCGGCGGCCACCGCGACCGCGCCGACCGGGAGCAGGATGTCGGTGACCAGGGCGAGGGTGCGGGCCTCGTCGGCCTCGGGGCCCTCGTTGCTGGGCGCGCTGCCGGCCGCCGCGAGCGCGAGCCCGCCGGTGATCGCGCCGCCGATCAGGATCGCCCCGCCGCCGGCCGCGACCGCGACGCCGACCATCGAGATCCCGCCGCCGCCGCCGCTCGTGGTGGTCGCCGCCTGACCCGACACGCCGGCCACCAGCTCCACCGCGACCTCGACGCTCTGCCCCGCGCTCACCGCGACGACCGAGACGAAGTCCTCGTGGCCCTCGGCGCGGACGACCACGCGGTGGCTCCCGGGCTCGACGCGGAGCGGGTCGGGGTGCGGGAGGCGCCCGCGGTCCTCGCCATCGACCAGGATGGCGGCGCCCTCGACCCCTCCGGTCAGCAGGATGCTGGTGTTCCCGACCCGCTGCTCGAGCGACGCGATCCGGGCCCGCGCGTTCTGGGCCCGCGGGTCGTCGCCCGGGGTGTTCTCGACGTAGATGCGGTAGGCCGCGACCGCGCGATCGAGGTGCCCGAGCCGCTCGTACGCCTGCGCGAGGTTGTACTGGAGCAGGGGGCGCGGATCCATCTCGTAGGCCCGCTCCCAGTTGGAGACCGCGGTGTCGTAGTCGCCTGTCTCGTAGGCCGCCTGGCCCTGGAGGAAGAGCTCGCGGGCCTCCTGCGCGGAGGCCGTCGCCGGCACCAGAACGAGGAGCGCCACCAGGAAGGGAAGTCGTCGCATCGCGCGCATCATACCCGAACGCGCGCTCCTGCCTTCATCCCCATCCAGGGGCATGCGTCGGGCGGGGGTCCCAGGGCGGGCTCTCGAGCAGCTCGGCGAAGAGCACCCGCCAGGTGACCCAGCCGTGGCCGCCGGGCGCGGTCCCGTGGTGGCGGGGCGGGAGGGCGGCGGCGAGGATGCCGATGCCGGGGCGGAGCGAGTCCTCGGTGCCGACCGCGACGTAGAGCTCCGGCATGTCGTCCGGGCGGCTCGCGTAGCCGGTGAGCCAGGCCCAGAGGGCGTCGTCGAACTCGTCCTCGTCCCACGGGTCGGCGTCCTCGGGCGGCGTCCAGCGCGCGAGCCCGCCGGCGTCCTCCACCGACTGCACGAGCGCCGCGTCCCCGAGGAAGGGCGCGAGCAGCACGACGCCGCGGATCCGGCCCGCGTTCTGCTGCGCGACCATCAGCGCGCCGAGGCCGCCCATCGAGATGCCGACGAGCCAGATGTCCTCGTAGCCGCGCAGCTCGGCCCGCCGGAGCACGTCCTCGGCCACCCGCTGCCGGATGATGCCGGCTCGGTAGTAGCCGAAGTGCGCGTCGATCGCGACGAGGTCGCAGCGGCTCGAGGCGCGGGCGGCGGCGTCGAGGAAGCCGGCGTCGACGAAGTTGTCCGGCGTGTCGAGCATGCCGGGCATGAAGACCACCAGGCAGCTCCGGCGCACGTGCGGATCCATGCGCGCCTCGAGCGCCTGCATGGGCTCGTTGTTGTTCCGCGCGAAGTACGCGGCGAAGTTGCAGCCCCCACAAACGAGCGCGGCCGCCAGGACCCACCACCGACGCATGCGGCAGTTGTAGGTCTGGCGGCCCTTGGGCGTCCAGCGAGACGGCTACTTCTTGGCGGCTACTTCTTCACGTCTACTTCTTGACGTCGCCGCGGGCGAAGATGCTCGCGACGTAGCTGAGGACGTCCTTGGCCGAGGCCTCGTTGTAGCCGTAGTGCTTGATCAGCCGGCTCTTGATGACGTCGATCTTGTCCTGCGTGTCCTTGTCGATGACGTTCGAGACGAAGCTGGAGAGCTTGATCGAGTCCTTCTGGTCCTCGAAGAGCTTCATCTCGAGGGCGCGGCGCAGACGGTCGTTCGTGTCGTAGTTGAACTTCTTGCCCTCGATCGCGAGCGCGCCGATGTAATTCATGATCTCGCGCCGGAAGTCGTCCTTGCGCGTCTCGGGGATGTCGATCTTCTCCTCGATCGAGCGCATCAGCCGCTCGTCCGGCTCCTCGTCGCGGCCGGTGTAGCGGTTCTTCACCCGCTCCTTGAGCGTGTAGGCGCGGACGTTGTCGATGTAGTTGGCGCAGAGGCGCGCGATGGCCTCCTCGTCGGCGCTGATGGCGCGCTGCACCTCGTTCTTCACGATCTCTTCGTACTCGGTCTTCACCACGCCGATGATCTCGCGGTAGTGCTTCCGCTGCTCCTCGTTGGCGATGAGCGAGTGATGCGCGAGCCCCTTCTCGAGCTCGTTCATGACCATGAAGGGGTTGATGTAGCCCTCGACGCCGTCCCGCACGAGCGCGTTCGAGACCTTGTCCTGGATGTAGCGCGGCGAGATGCCGTCGAGGCCCTCGCGCGTCGTCTCCTTGCGGAGCTCCTTCACGTTGTCCTGCGTGAAGCCGGGGAGGGTCTTGCCGTCGTAGAGCTTCGCCTTCTGCAGGAGCGAGAGCTGGTGCTTCTTCGGCTCCTCGAGCCGCGAGAGCACCGCCCACATCGCCGCCACCTCGAAGGTGTGCGGGGCGACGTGCTTGCCGCGCAGCCGCTCGTGCCCGAACTCCTTCTTGTAGATGCGGACCTCCTCGGACATCTTCGTGATGTACGGGATGTCGATCTTGATGGTCCGGTCGCGGAGCGCCTCCATGAACTCGTTGTTCAGGAGCTTCTTGTACTCCGCCTCGTTCGTGTGACCGATGATCACCTCGTCGATGTCGGTCTGCGCGAACTTCTTCGGCTTGATCTTCCGCTCCTGCGTCGCGCCGAGCAGGTCGTAGAGGAAGGCCACGTCGAGCTTCAGGATCTCGACGAACTCCACGATGCCGCGGTTGGCGATGTTGAACTCGCCGTCGAAGTTGAAGGCGCGCGGGTCGGAGTCGGAGCCGTACTCGGCGATCTTCCGGTAGTTGATGTCACCGGTCAGCTCGGTCGAGTCCTGGTTCTTCTCGTCCTTCGGCTGGAAGGTGCCGATGCCGACGCGGTCCTTCTCGCTGAGCAGGAGGCGCCGCACGCGGATGTGGTTGTGCACCACCTTCGACCAGTCGCCGCCGTAGCGCTCCATCAGCCCGTTGAAGATGAAGCGGCAGGCGGGGTTGAGCGTGCCCTTCACGACCACGCGGTGCCGGTCGTCGCCGAGCCCGAGGTCGCGGATCGCCTGCTCGCGCCACTCCTCCGGGATGAGCTTGAGCGGCTCCTCGTTCATCGGGCAGGGGAACTCGTCGTCCCCGGCGGCGAGGCCGGTGTCGGCGAGGTTCACCCACCGGTAGGTGTAGAGCGCGCCCTCCTGGGTGCGAGAGTAAGCCTCGATGCCCTTCTTCAGCAGCCGCGCGATGGTGCTCTTGGAGGATCCGACCGGGCCGTGGAGGAGGATGATGCGCTTCTCGGGGCCGTAGCCCAGCGCGGCCGCGTGCAGGACGTTCACGAGCCGCATCAGCGGGATGTCGAGGCCGAAGATCGCGTCCTGGCCGCCGCCGATGGGATCGGTGAAGAAGGGGTAGCGCACGAGGCGCTTCTTGTTGTCGATGTACTCTTCTTCGCCGTAGCTCACGACCATGTCGTAGAGACGCTGGTACGCGTTGCGCGTGACCTGCGGCCGCTCCTTCACGATCGCGAGGTAGTCCTCGAACGTGCCCTCCCAGTGGAGGTCGCGGTACTGGTCGTAGTCCTGGAACGACGCGATCTTCGAGACGAGGTTTGTGGTCTCCGCCATGAATCCTCCGGGCCGCGGCCGATGCGACCTGCTCCCGCACAGGGTAACACCTGCGCTCGGATCCTGCTGTAGGTCCAGCTTCGATGTGACGCTCCCGATCGCGCCTGCTACGTTCGGTGATCGAAACGATGCGTCGCCGTATTCACGCTTCCGTCGTGCCGCGCGAGCTGCGAGAGGCCGACGCGCTCATGAAGCGGATCGCCGACGTGGCCCGGCTGCTGCCTGCGCTGACCGCGGAGAACGCGGCGGTCGAGCGGGCGCGGCTGGTCGACGCCGTCGCGCGCGGCGAGACGCCGGGCCCGCGCTGGGAGCTCTCGCGCCGCCGCGTCGAGCCCGAGGTGTGGCGCATGCTCGACGCCGCGCGTCGGCTCGTGGCGCACCTCCCGGTGGCGAGCCTCTACGAGGATCGGCTCGAGGAGCTCGAGGTCGAGCTGGCGATGATCGAGGCGCTCGGCGAGAGCAAGCGCATCCGGCCGCTCGCCGCGCGCCGCTTCGGGACCGGCAGGACGCGGGTGCCGCTCGACGACGGCGACGTCACCCTCGGCGGCGTCGCGCGCACGCTGATGGACTCGCTCCCGCACCGCGAGGAGGAGCGCGTGGTGCCCGCCTCCGGGCCGAACGGGACGCTCTCGCTCGCCGCGCTGATGCTCGCGGTGGCGCGGTCGGCGGGGCTCGACATCGACGTGAAGATCGAGCCGCGGCTGAGCGCCGGCGCGGCCACCGGTGACCGCACCGTCTTCCTCGCGCCGCGCTCGTTCGGGCGCGCGGAGTCGCTGCGCTTCGCGGTGCACGAGGTGCTCGGGCACGCGGTCGCCGCCGCGAACGCCCGCGACCAGCCCATCCGCCTCTTCGAGATCGGCACCGCGGGTTCGTTCTCGTCGCAGGAGGGGCTCTGCCTCTGCCTCGAGGAGCGCGCCGGGGTGCTCGACGCCTACCGGCTCCGCATCATCGCCGCCCGCGTGCTCGTCACCGACCGCATGCACGACGGCGCGCCCTTCGGCGAGACCGCGCGCTGGCTCGTCGACGCGCACGACTTCTCGGCCTCCGACGCGATCGCGGTCACCGAGCGGGCGTACCGCGGCGGCGGCGTGGCGCGCGACGTCGGCTACCTTCACGGCTGGCTCCGCGTGCGGTCCGCGCTCGAGGCCGACGAGACCTCGATCGATCACATGCGCGTGGGCCGCGTCGGCCTCGACGTCGCCCGGCAGCTGCCGGCGCTGGTGGAGATGGGGCTCGCGCGCCCCCCGCGTCACCGGCCGAGCTTGGCCCGCAGCCTCTCCGCCACCGACGGCGGCACCAGCCGCGACACGTCGCCGCCCAGCGTCGCCGCCTCCTTGACGATGTTGGAAGAGACGTAGAAGTAGGCGTCGTTGGCCATGAGGAACGCCGTCTCGACCTCCTCGTTGAGGTGACGGTTCATGTTGGCCATCTGCAGCTCGTACTCGAAGTCCGCCACCGCGCGCAGGCCGCGCAGCACCACGCGGACCTCCTTCTCGCGGCAGTAGTCGACGAGCAGGCCGTCGAAGGAGTCCACCTCGATGTTCGGCTCGTCCGCGAACGCCTCGCGGATCATCTCGAGCCGCTCCTCGACGGTGAAGAGCGACCGCTTCTTCGGGTTCTTCAGCACCGCGACCACGAGGCGGTCGAAGCACACGAGCCCGCTCTGGATGATGCTGACGTGGCCGTTCGTGATCGGGTCGAAGGAGCCGGGGTAGATGGCTGCGCTCATTCACTCTCCCACGCCGCCACCAGGACGGCGGTGTCACCATAGCGATAGCTTCGGACCTCGCCAAAGCCGGGGGGCAGGGTGGGGGGCTCGCGGCGCGCGTGCTCGACGACGACGACCGCGTCGGGCTGGAGCTTGCCTGCCGCCGCGAGCGCGGACAACAGCGGCTCCACCCGCGCGATCTCGGCGTAGGGCGGGTCGAGGAAGACCAGCGACGCCGGCTCGACGCCGTCCATCCAGCCGGCCTTCGTCAGGTCGGCCTGGATCACCTTCGCCCGGGCCTCGAGCCCCAGCTCGCGGGCGCTCTTGTCGATCGCGCGCGCCACCGAGCGGCTCTTCTCGACGAGGAACGCCCGGTCCGCGCCCCGCGAGAGCGCCTCGAAGGCGAGCGCGCCGGTCCCGGCGAAGAGGTCGAGCACCACCGCGCCCTCGATCCATCCGCGGGCGTCGAGCGCCGAGGCGATCGCCTCGCGCACGCGCTCCGAGGTGGGCCGGGTGGCGTCACCCGGAGGCCCGGAGAAGCGCCGCCCCCCCAGGCTCCCGCCGACGATGCGCACGCTGGCTCGTCAGAAGCTGCCGCGGGCGGTCAGCGACGCGCCGTCGGGCGTGATGGAGGGGATCAGCATGAAGGCCGAGTCGCCCTGGGCGTCGTCGCCCATGAGGGCCTGCACCAGGAAGTAGGCGCCCACGCCGGCCGCCGCGGCGGCCGAGATGCCGAAGACGAACTCGAGGATCTCGTAGGTCCCGGCCTCGCGGCAGAGGCCGTGCAGATCCTCGTTGGCCACGCTCAGGCGGCCCATGGCGTCGCGGCCGATGATGTTCTTCTCGCAGATGTCCTCGCCGCGGAAGGCGTTCTCCCGGGCCATCACCACGAGGTCGTCGTTCTGGATGTCCACGGTCACGTGGTACCAGGAGTAGATCCACGCGGCGGTGAGCCCGCCGGCGAGGACCAGGAGGCCGCTCCCGAGCAGGAGATCGGTCGGCACGTCGCCGCCGCCGCTGGACGTCTGGTCGAGCTCCGCGTCGAAGCTCGCCTCGCCGTACGCCTCGACCGCGATCGTCGAGCGGATGCCCTGGTGGCCCACGGCCGCGACCCGGACGCTCCGGTTCCCGGTCTCGACGTTCTCGACCAGGAGCGTGCCCTCGGCGTCGGTGCGCCCCACCGACTCGCCGTCGACGAAGACCTCCGCGCCCGGCACGTTGACCGCGATGCGCAGGCTGCCGACCCGCGGCGCGCCCGAGAGCGCGGCGATGTAGCGGCGGACGTGCCCGCGGAGATCGTCGATGTCGCTGCGGACGGCGGGGATGGTGTCGGCGACCGAGTGCTCGATCGTGTCCGAGTCCCCGTTGAACAGGTGCAGGTTCACCGAGAAGTCGAAGCGCTCGCCGGCGCTGGTGCGGCGCACGTCGCCGTAGATGACGCGCTCGGCGGAGAGCGAGTCGGCGATCTCGGCCATGCAGCCCGGGTTCGGGTCGTCGCAGCCGTGGGCGAGCGCCATCTGGGCGAGCGTGACCTCGCGGTCGCTCACCTCCCACCCGTCGACCTGGGCCGCCGCGTGCCGGAGCCCTCCGGTGAGGTTCCGGGCGAAGTCGTCGTCGCCGTCGAGGGATCGGACGCCGAGCACGATCACGTTCTGGGCGCTCGCGAGCGCCGGGACCGAGAGCCCGGCCGAGAGCGCCGCCAGGGCGATGAGCCCGCGCATCGGAATGGAACGCTGCCACTTCATGCTGGTGGCCGCCACGATACCCTCCGGCCGCGCGAAGCGGCAAGCATCGCGCAGCCTCGGGTGGCGCCGGGTCAGAAGGAGCCGACGACCGAGAGCCCGCCGCCGTCCGGGCTGGCGGTGGGCACGAGCAGGAACGCGTGCTCCCCGTCCCCGTCTGCGCCCATCACGCCGTCGAGCAGGAAGTAGAGCCCCACGCCGGCCACCGCGGCCGCGCTGACGGCGAAGACGAACTGGAGCGGCTCGAGCGTGTCGGCCTCGTTGCACAGGCCGGTCACGGTGTTGTAGCCGGCGTCGCCCGGGGCGATGGTCGCGCAGATGTTGTCGACGGTCTCGGGCTGCGCGGCCCGCGCCGAGACGAACGCCGGATCGTTCTGGATCTCGTTGGTCACCCGGTTCCAGGACCAGATCCAGCCGGCCGCGAGCCCGACCGAGACCGCGAGCAGCCCGGCGCCGACCACGATGCCGGTGGGGAACTCGCCGCCGCCGCCGCCCCCGCCGCCGCCGATCGCCTGCAGGTCGGCCTCGAGGCTCGCCTCCTCGTACGGCTCGAGCGCGACCTGGGAGGTGTAGGCGTCGTGCCCCTCGGCCGCGATGCGCACGTTCCGGGTGCCGGGCTCGAGGTCCTCGACGAGCAGCTGCCCCTCGGCGTCGGCCACGCCCACCGCCTCGCCGTCGACGAAGATCTCGGCGCCGGGGAGCGCGACGACGCGCAGGGTGCCGGTCCGCGGCGCTCCGGCGAGCTCCGCGACGTAGCGTCGGACCGGCTCGCGCAGATCGTCGATGTCGGTCCGGATGCTCGGGATCGTGTCGGCCACCGACCGCTCGACCTGATCCGACTCCGCGTTGAAGAGGTGCAGGCTGACCGAGAAGTCGAACTGCGCCTCCGCGCTGGTGCGCCGGACGTCGCCGTAGATGACGCGCTCGGCGGAGAGCGAGTCGGCGATCTCCGCCATGCAGCTCGGGTTCGGGTCGTCGCAGCCGTGGGCGAGCGCCATCTGCGCGAGGGTCACCTCGCGATCGCTGACCTCCCAGTCCGACACCTGCGAGGCCGCGTGCCGGAGCGCGCCGGTGAGGTTGCGGGCGAACTCGTCGTCGCCGTCGAGCGAGCGGATGCCCAGCACGATCACGGACTGCGCGCTCGCGGTGGCGGGCGCGGACAGCGCCAGGGTGGACAACAGGGTGAGCAGGGCGCCCATCCGGAGGGTACGGAACGACGGGAGACGCATCGTCACGCCACCATACCGCCCGGCCGCTTCGGCCAGCAAGCACGGAAGGCGTAGGCCGTTTTGCGGTCCCGGCGCGTCGTAGGTATGCAGAGGAGGCGACCGATTCGGTCTACGACGGTACGATTCGAGAGCATGGACGCCCTGGCCAAGGTGTGCCCCAAGTGCGGGCGTCGCTACGACACCGCCGCGGCGTTCTGTCAGAAGGACGGCGCGCGCCTCCAGCTGACCGACGAGCAGCCGGATCCGTACATCGGCCAGACCCTCCTCGATCAGTTCAAGATCGAGGAGCAGATCGGCGCCGGCGGCATGGGGAGCGTGTACCGCGCGCGGCAGACGACCCTCCACCGCGACGTCGCCATCAAGATCCTGCACTCGGAGCTGGCCGACAACCGCGACGCGGTCCGCCGCTTCAAGCGGGAGGCCCGGGTGTGCACCGCGCTCGACCACCCGAACGTCGTGCGCGTCTTCCTCTTCGGACAGCTCGACGACGGCTCGCTCTACATCGTCATGGAGTACCTCAAGGGGCGGTCGCTCCTCGAGGTCCTCCAGCGTGAGGGGGCGCTCCCCGTGCACCGCGCGCTCCACATCGCCACCCAGATCTGCGACGGCGTCGGTGAGGCCCACGCGCAGGGCGTGGTGCACCGCGATCTCAAGCCCGAGAACGTCGTCCTGGTGAACAAGGCGCGCGACCCGGACTTCGTGAAGGTGCTCGACTTCGGCATCGCGCGGGTGCTCTGGGGGGACGAGCAGACGGTGGCCACCCAGAGCGGGCTGGTGTTCGGCACGGCGCGGTACATCTCGCCCGAGGGCGCGGCCGGCGAGAGCACCGACGTCCGGAGCGACGTCTACTCCCTCGGCATCATCACCTATCAGCTGCTCTCGGGGGACACGCCCTTCGACGCGCCGTCGCCGGTGGCGATGCTGATGAAGCACATCCACTCGAGCCCGCCGCACCTCCTCTCGCAGGAGCGCGCCAAGCACGTGCCCGAGGCGGTGGCGGACGTGGTGATGCGCGCGCTCTCGAAGAACCCCGAGGGGCGCTACGACGACGCGCACGCCTTCGCGGACGCGCTGCGCGGCGCGGCCGAGCGCGCCGGCTTCGAGGTGCACGTGCGGCGCCCGGTGGGGCGCCCCTCGATCGGCCCGCCCTCCGATCCGGGCACCCGCGCGGCGGCGACGCCCCCTCCGTCGAAGGTCATCACCCCGACCCCCGCGATGGGCGAGCCCCCGCCCCAGCCGCCGTCGACCACCCTCGACGGCGCCCCGAGCCCCTGGGGCGACGAGGACGAGCCGGCGATCCCGGGGCTGCGCCGGCGGCGCGCGCTGAGCGGCAACCTCAAGATGGTGGTCGGCGCGTTCCTGGTGGGCGCGCTCCTCGTGGGCGCCGGCTACGGCGTCTACGCGTGGGTCGAGGGGGTGAGCGGCGAGGAGGAGGTCGACGTCGACGCGCTGGCCGCGCAGGCCCGCGACGCCCTCGGCCGCGGCGCCTACGACACTCCACGCGACGTCAGCGTGCGCGGCCTGACCGACCGCATCCTCGCCGAGCGCCCCGAGCACGCCGAGGCGCGGCGGCTCCGCTCCGAGGCGGCGCGCCGCCTGATGCAGGACGCGGCCCGGCTCGTCGAGCAGGACGACCGCGAGGCGGCCCGGGCCCTCTACCTGCGCGCGCAGGCGCTGACCCCCGAGGCGGCCGCGATCGAGGAGGCGCTCGCCGAGCTCGACGCGCCCCCCGTCCCGCCCGCGCCGCCCGGCGTGCGGACCCGCCCCGCGCACGTGCAGGAGGGCGACGAGATCACCCTGGTGGTCGTGCTCGAGGAGGGCGTCGAGCTCGGGGAGCGCACGCGGCCGCGCTTCGTGGTCAAGCGCGGCCGGCGTCAGATCGGGCGCTCGATCGAGGCGCAGCCCGACGAGGACGGCGAGCGCACCTTCACCGCCAGCCACACCTTCACCCGCGCCGGCACCTACACCCTGTTGTTCCGCGCCGGGAGCGGCGCCGAGCGCGTCGAGATGGAGACCGAGGTCGAGGTGCACCGCGACCCGGATCGCCCGCGCCCGACCCGCCGCGGCGGCGACCCCGATCCGCCGCCGGTCACCACCCAGGGCTCGGCCTGGCAGCCGCCGACCATCGCGCCCGCCTGGACGCAGACGCCGTCGAACCCGACGCCCACGCCGGCCCCCACGCCGGACCCGCCGCCGCCTCCGGCGCCGTGGACCGGCAGCGTGCTGTGATGGTACGACGAGCCCCGTGCTCGTCTACACCGTCACCTGCGCGCTGCCCTCGGAGGCGGAGTGCGCCCGCTACCTCGCCTGGCTCGAGGACGACCACCTGAACGACGTCGTCCGCGGGGGCGCGCTCTCCGGAGAGGCGGTGCGCCTCGACGGCGACGCGATCGTGGTCGAGACCCGCTACCGCTTCGCGTCGCGCGAGGCCTTCGCCGCCTACGAGGCCGGGCCCGCCGAGGCCCTTCGGGCCGAGGGGCGGGAGACGTTCGGCGAGGGCACCGGGATCACGTTCACGCGCTCCGTCGGCGAGGTGCGCGTCCGACGCGGCGGTTGACGTGGCGGCCGAGCGACCGCGCGCCGTCCTCTGGCTCACCATCCTCGCGGCGCCCGGCGCCCTGGTGGTGGAGACCGCGCTCCGGAAGCTGATCTTCCCGCCGGAGTTCGACGAGGTGCGCGCGTTCCTCGAGCCGATGCTCACGCCGGTCGGCTGGGGCATGGCCGCGGTCGCCGCGATCGGCGCGGCCCTCGGGCTGGTGGTCCAGCGACGCGTCGCCCTGAAGCGGCTGGCGCGGCTGCCCGACACCGCGACGGTGGACGACCGCTACCGGGAGATCTTCGCGGTCTTCCTCCTGACCACCGCGGTGCCCCAGATCCCCGCGCTGCTGTCCACGTTCGTCTTCATGTTCGGCGCGTCGGTCTGGACGGTGATCGCGGCGATCGCGTTCTGCAGCGTCGGGGTGGTCGCGCAGGCGCTGCGGGTGCCGGCGATGGCCGAGAATCCGTGAGCTGCGCGCGACCGCCTGGTACGCTCCGGCGTCGTGGAGTCGGACCAGGTCATCGTCCTCGCGGACCGGTTCCGCCTCGACGCGCTCATCGACGGACGCGGCATGGGAGACCTCTTCCTCGCGACCGATCTGAAGAAGCCGCGCGTCGTCGCCGTGCACATCCTGGCCGAGCGCTGGACCTCGCACGGGCCGTCGATCGCCCGCCACCTCGAGGAGGTCGCGCGCATCAGCGCGATGGGCCACTCCGGCCTCGTGCGCGCCATCGGCGTGGGCCGGATGACCTCGGGGCGCTGCTACCGGGTCACGCCCTGGCTCGGCGAGAGCAACCTGGGCGCGGTGCTCGCGAAGATCGGGCGCATCGCGCCGGACACGACCGCGGCCCTCCTCGTCCCGGTCGCGCACGCGCTCGACGCGCTCCACGCCTTCGGCGCGATCCACCGCGGGCTCACGCCGAGCAAGATCCACCTCGTCCCCTTCGCCCCCTTCGTGCAGCTCGGCGGCTGGGGCCTCGGCGCGCTCCTCGCCCCCGAGGGCGACGACGACGGTCGCCCCACCGGCGTCATCACGGGGCCCGGCATGCTCGAGCACGTCGCGCCCGAGTTCGATCGCGGGGCCGCGAGCGATCACCGCGTCGACGTCTACTCCCTCGCCTCGATCGCCTTCCGCGCGATCAGCGGCGCCTCCCCGTTCCCGGCCGAGACGAGCTTCGTGCGGGCGCTCGTGCAGCGACAGAACGAGCCCGCGCCCTCGCTCAGCGCCGTCGTCCGCGCGCCGGTCCCGGGAGCGCTCGACGAGGTCCTCCGCCGCGGCCTCGCGCCCGATCCCGAGCAGCGCTACCGGTCGGCGAGCGCCTTCGTGCGCGATCTCTGGCTGACCGCCAATGGCATGGACGCCGACGACGACGCCACGCTCGACGAGGTGCCCGACGAGGCGACCCGCGAGGCGGTGGTCGCGCTCGTCCCCTCGAACCAGGTCGACGACCCCTTCGATCCCGACACGGAGGAGCGCATCCCCGCGCCGCCGGACGACGCGCTCGCCCCGGTGGCCGTCTCGACGATCGTCCCGACCGGCGCCGATGGCGTGGAGGAGGTCTGGATCGAGAGCCGCCCCGAGCCGCGCGAGCCGCACACCCCCGCGCGCCGCCCGACGGTCGGCGGGGTCGGCGAGGTGATCACCTCGGTGATCCGCGAGCAGCTCGACCGGATCAGCTCGATCCCGCCGCAGGAGTGATCAGGCGATCCGGCGCCAGCGCGCCTCTTCGGCCTTCTTCTCGGTCTGCTTGGCCCACCAGCTGAGGCACTCGCGCTCGCGGCCCCGCACCACGCGCCGCCCGGTCAGCGGGCCGCGGTACTCGGTGACCACCGTCGCCTGATCCTCGTGCCCGCCGTGCTCCCAGTAGACGACCACCCAGTCGTCGGTCTTGCCCAGCTGATGCGCCTGGGCCGAGTTCGAGAAGAGCAAGGTGAAGTCCCACCCGTCTCTCTCGACGTGCCAGATCGGCAGCCAGCGCTCGCCGGTCGGGTTGAAGCGGCGGGGCGCGATCGTCGGGAGCTCGCCGCTCTCGGCGCGCGCGCGGTAGGCGACGTCGAGCTCCAGCAGGAGCCCGATGTCGGGGCGCTCCACGTCGGGCTCGGTCGGCACCATCGCCGGCACGATCGGGAGGTCGTCGGCGGGGCCTGGCGGGGGCGGCGGCGCCTCGCTCACCCGGCGCACCCGGCGGCGCGGCGAGCGGCTGAGCTGGGTCGCGAGCATGTCGCGGATCGCCTGCACCCGGCGCGGCCCGAAGCCCTCCAGCCGCTCGAGGCGCCCGTCGTGGGCGGCCAGCTCCAGCTCCTCGAGGGTGTCGATGCCGAGGGCGTCGTGGATCCGGCCGGCCAGGGTCTCGCCCATGCCCGGCAGGGTCATGAGCGTCTCCTCCGGGGTGACCTCGCCGCGGAGCCGGTCGAGCTGCGCCCAGCGCCCGCGCCAGGCCATCTCCTCGATGGCGCCCGCGATGCTCTTGCCGATCGTCGGGATCGCGATGAGCCCGTCGACCCCCTCCCGGTCGAGCACCTCGATCGCGTGCCGCCGCATCATGCGCAGGGTGCTCGCGGCCTGCGAGTAGGCGCGCACCCGCCACATGTCCGCCTCCTGGCGCCTCAGCAGGCCCGCCATCTCGTCGAGCCGAGCGGCGATCTCCTGATTCGAGGGGCGATGAGGAGCCGGGAGCACGAATTCAACGTAAGCCCGGTATCAGTCGCGGCAACGTATGGCAGTGTAGTGCCAGCTTTACGTCCGCGCGGATCGGGACCAGATCGGAGCCATGATCCGCATCCGACGGTCCGAGGAGCGCGGCCACGCCGATCACGGCTGGCTGCAGAGCGCCCACACGTTCTCGTTCGCCGGCTACCACGACCCGGCCCACATGGGCTTCCGGTCGCTCCGGGTGATCAACGAGGACCGGGTCCGCGGCGGCGCCGGCTTCCCGCCGCACGGCCACCGCGACATGGAGATCCTCAGCTACGTGCTCGAGGGCGGGCTGGCCCACGAGGACTCCACCGGTCACCGGGAGGTGCTGCGCCCGGGCGAGGTGCAGCGCATGAGCGCCGGGCGCGGCGTGATGCACAGCGAGTTCAACGCGAGCGAGACCGACGACGTCCGCTTCCTCCAGATCTGGATCCTGCCCGCCGCCCGCGGGCTCGAGCCGAGCTACGAGCAGCGCGCCTTCCCCGAGGCGGAGCGGCGCGGTCGGCTGCGGCTCCTCGCGGCGCCCGGGGGTGAGGGCGGCGCGGTCGACATCCATCAGGACGTGAAGCTCCACGGCGCGCTCCTCGATCCGGGGCAAGAGGTCGTGCACGAGCTCGCTCCCGATCGGCACGCCTGGATCCAGATCGCCCGCGGCGCGGTGACGCTGAACGGCGAGCCCCTCTCTCAGGGGGACGGGGCGGCGGTGAGCGACGAGAAGATTTTGAGGATCGCGGCGACGGACTTAGCTGAGGTGCTGGTGTTCGACCTCGCGTGAGGAGAGAAGAGTGAGCGAAGAGATCCGAATCGTCGGCATCGCCGGCAGCCTGCGAGAGGGCTCCTTCAACCGCGCGCTGATCCGGGCGGCTACCGAGCTGAGCCCCAGCGGGGTGCGCATCACCCCGTTCGACCTGGAGGGCGTGCCCTTCTACGAGGCGTCGCTCGACGAAGGCGACCTGCCCGAGCCCGCGGCCCGCCTCAAGAAGGCGATCTCCGAGGCCGACGGCGTGCTCATCGCGACCCCCGAGTACAACTACGGCATCCCCGGCGTGCTCAAGAACGCGATCGACTGGGCCTCGCGCCCGGGCTACCGCTCGCCCTTCCGCGACAAGCCGGTCGCCATCCTCGGCGCGTCGCCTTCGGGCATCGGCACCGCCCGGGCCCAGCAGCACCTCAAGCTCGTGCTGCTCGGCATGGCCGCCGCCGTCTTCCCCTGGCCCGAGGTCGCGGTCGCGCAGGCGATGAACCGCATCGAAGACGGCCAGGTGAAGGACGACGGGACCCGCGAGAAGATCGAGGAGCTCCTCGCCGGCTTCGCCGACTGGATCCGCGCCGTCCGCACCTACGGCGCGAACGCGAAGTGACCTCGGCTCAGAACCGTCGGCCGCGCCAGATGGCGAAGTCGACGTCCTGCTGGGCGGCGTAGCGGGTCTGGACGCGGATGAGCTCGCCGTAGGTCGCCGGCATCTGCGGCGCCGCGGAGAGCAGCACCTTGCCGGTGGCCTCGGCGTCGTTCGCCGCGCGGTGGGCGTCGTCGAGCGGGATGCCGAGGTGCTCGCAGATCGCGCCGAGCTTGGCGCTGACGTCCGGGTAGAGCTCGCGGATCCAGACCAGCGGGTCGATCCACTCGACCTCGCGCTGCATCGCCGGCGGGAGCGCCTCGCCCCAGGTGGCCTCGCCCATGCGCTCGAGCTCGGCGAGCAGGAACTTCTTGTCGAAGCCGGCGTTGTACGCGACCGGGAGCCGGCCCTCGAGGTGCTGCCGCATCTCCGCCCAGACCGCCTCGAAGCGAGGCTGGTCGGCGAGCATCTCGTCGGTGATCCCGTGGATCTTGGACGCCTCCTCGGGCACCGGGATCGTCGGATGGATGAGCCAGTTGTGGCTCCCGGTGAGCACGCCGTCGTCGAAGGTGACGATGCCCATCTCGAGCACGCGGTCGACCGCGGGATCGAGGCCGGTGGTCTCGAAGTCGATGACCGCGAACGACGCGACCGCCCACTCGAGGTCGGGCTCGAAGCCCGTCGCGAGCCCGCGCACGTCCATCGCGCCGCGCGCCTTCGCGAGGCGATCGGCGATGCCGGGGTAGTGGCGTCCCGTCGGGAAACAGCCGCAGATCTCGACCTGACCGCGCACGGCCGGACCTTCCCGCGAAAGCAGGCGCGGAGCAAGCGGAGATCCGCTATGCCTCCGTCGTGAGCGTCTACCGCGGCCGCTTCGCGCCCTCGCCGACCGGGCCCGCGCACCTGGGCACCGCCCGCAGCGCCCTCATCGGCTGGCTGCGCGCGCGATCGAAGGGCGGCGTCTTCGTGCTCCGCATGGAGGACCTCGACGGCCCGCGCGTCCGCGAAGGGGCGGCGCAGGCGATGCTCGACGATCTGCGCTGGCTCGGGCTCGACTGGGACGAGGGCCCCGACGTCGGCGGCCCCCACGGGCCCTACACCCAGTCCGAGCGGCACGATCGCTACGCGGAGATCATCCGGCGCCTCGCCCGCAGCGGCCACACCTACCCGTGCACCTGCTCGCGCCGCGAGATCGCCGAGATCGCCTCGGCGCCCCACGGCGACGAGGGCCCGATCTACCCGGGCCTCTGCCGCGACGGCCCCCGCCACCCCGATCGCGAGCCGGCGACCCGCTTCCGCATGCCGGACCCGCCGCCGGTCTTCGTCGACCGCTTCGCCGGCGAGGTGCGGAGCGAGGCCGCGGGCGACTTCGTCATCCACCGCAAGGACGGCGTCGTCGCGTATCAGATCGCCTGCGTGGTCGACGACCACGACATGGGCATCACCGAGGTCCTGCGGGGCGACGATCTGCTCCCCTCCACCCCGCGGCAGATCGCGCTCTTCGACGCGCTCGGCTGGACGCCCCCCGCGTTCCTGCACGTGCCGCTGGTGCTGGGCGCGGATGGTCAGCGGCTGGCGAAGCGCCACGGGGCGATCGCGCTCGCCGACCTGCGGGAGCGAGGGCTCACCGCCGCGCAGATCGTCGGCAAGCTCGCGCATGGGGCGGGCCTGACCGACACCGACGCCCCGGTCGAGGCGCGGGCGCTGGTCGAGGGCTTCTCGCCCTCGAAGCTGCGGCGCGAGCCCACTGTCTGGATGTGACCGTCTGGATGTGACTGTCTGGATCTGACGATCAGGCCAGCTCGAGCTCCCGCGCCCGGTGCTGGTGAAGCAGCAGGTGCGCCATCACGTAGGCGCTGCCGACGACGTAGTGGGCGACTCCCCCCGGAATACCGATCACCCTGCGAATCATGCGTAGGTCCTTTCTCTCCAGCCTTCTCCAGACACTGTGACCGCCGCGGGTTTCGGATGTGTTTCGGCCCGACGAAACCTCTGTAAGAGACTCGAGCGGTGGCAAACAATGGCGCGGGGGCTGCCCGAGCCCGCTTCCACGAAGACCGACCCGAGACGACGGCAGGCGACGAGCGCAGCGAGGTCGCCGCACGCGCCACTCGAGTCGTTCGATCCCGCGGCAGCGGGCGGCCAGCTCGCGCGCAGCGCGAGCGCGAGCCGCAGGGGACCCAGCGCCTCGCGCTGGGGTCGGGGCCGAGCGGAGCGAGGTCCCGGAGTGGGTAGGGGGGGCCCCGCGGAGCCGGTGCAGCGGTCACCGCGTAGGCTGCGGAGCAGCCGGAGTGGTGACCGTTGTGCCGGCGCAGCGGGGGGGCGGGGGCGGACCCGCCCCTGCCCAGCAAACTCAATGCCACATCTCGAAGAGCGTCAGCCCGATCTCGAAGACGATGAGCCAGATGATCGCCTGCTCCGCGTGGTGGGCGCGGTTGGACTGGAGCACCGCGAGGAGGCTCGAGGCGCTCTCGTCGAGCAGCTCGATCTTGCGGCCGAGCGCGCGGTGCCGCTCGCCGAGGTCGTACTCGTCGCTGAGCCGCAGCCAGAGGCGCTCGAGGTCGGGGCGGTCCCAGACGATGTCGGGCTTCTCGTCGACCTCGACCCGCCAGACCATCTCCTGCCGCACCGCCAGCGCGTGACCGATGCGGGCGACGAGGTCCTTGGCGCGGCGCGCGGTCTTGCCCTTGGTCCGCATGCGCTCGACCAGCGGCTGCATCTCCTCGAAGACCTTGCCGATGGTCTGCTCGTGGTGGTCGAGCACCACGCTCTTGGCGAGCACGTCGGCCACCACCCGGAGGCGCAGCTCGCCGAGCGAGTCGAGGATGCAGTCGCCGTCCTCGTCGAGGCCCTCGGTGTGCCGACCGGGCAGCGCCCGCACCAGCACCTGGTCGACGACCGGCTCCACCGCGTCGACGACCTTCTCCTTCAGCTCGTCGAGCAGCTCCCGCTCCTCCGCCTCGGTCAGCCCGACGGTGACCACCGCGCCGAACGGGAAGAGGATCGCCAGCCCGTCTCCGACCCGCCGCGTGTTCGGCTGGGTGACGGGCCGCCGGCGGCCTCCGGTGCGGAGGTCGAGCCGGCGTCCGAGGTAGAGCGCCCGCGTGAGGACCCGGTCGCCCGGGGCGAACCAGGGCTCGGGAGGAGCGGGCTGCGCGCCCGCGATGGCATGCACGATCGGTCCAGATAACGCTTCCCGGACCGCGGTCAATGGCCACCGCAGGCGCCACCCCCACCTTCAGGTCAGGGGCTGAGCGGGAGCAGGGTCTGGGTGCCCGGCTCGCCGCTGCCGGAGCGCATCGACGCGTCCTCCTTGAAGCGGAAGTTGCCGTCGGCGCCGACGCAGTAGTCGTAGCGGCGGTCCGATCCGGTCACGATCGTGTTGCCGTCGAGGGTGTAGGTGTCGGACTCGTTCACCGTCGAGTTGAAGGTGATGTCGCACTCGCACCCCGGCGCCTCGTCGCGGCAGGTGGCCATCCCGTTGGACCCGAGCGCGCTGTTGATCGCCGCCTCCGTGGCGCGACACGTGAAGATCTTGCAGCCCGGCCCGAGGTAGAAGGTGCCCGTCGCCTCGCTCATCACCATGCGGGTGAGCATGGTGCCGGTCAGCGTGGCGTTGCCGTCGATCATGCCCGAGGAGCTTCGCACCTCGATCTCGTCCAGCGTGCAGTCGCGGGGCACGCCCATCTGCATCAGCACCGGACCGAGCAGCTCCTCCTTGGTCATGCAGACGTCGGCGTAGCACCAGCTCCCGACCTCGTCGCCGCCGCAGGCCGTGAAGGCCGGGCACATCTCCGCGATGCGGATGGTGCCCATCGAGCAGCTCAGCACCGGGGGCCCGGCGTCGGGATCGGTCGTGCCGCCGTCCGGGTCGGTCGTACCCGAGTCCGGGTCGGTCGTGCCCGAGTCCGGGTCGGTCGTGCCCGCGTCGGGCTCCGGCGTCTGGGCGTCGCCCGTGCTCACGCCCGAGTCGGTGGTGCCGGTCGACGCGTCCACGTCGACCTCGCCGCCATCACAGCCCGCCGCGGCGAGCGCCAGCGCGAGCCCGAGAGTCCATCCGAAGCGATCCATCATCATCTCCCTCCAAGACAAGTGGGCAGGGATAGCGGATGGACGCGCTCCTGGGAAGCCGGAGCCCCTGAACGGCGCTCACCAGCTCTCGACGTGTGGCCGGAGATCGAGCTCGAACGTCCAGGCCGAGCGGGGCTGGGTCGTCAGGTAGTGGGCCGCGTCGGCGATCGCGTCGGGGTCGAGCTTGGTCTCGTCGTCCCCGCCCGCCTCGCCGATCTGGCCGTCGATGATGAGGAGCGAGACGTGCACGCCGCGGGGGCCGAGGTGGCGGGCCATCGCCTGGGCGAGGCTGCGCTGGGCCGCCTTGGCGGGCGCGAAGCCGGTGGTGAACGGCTTGCCGCGGAGCGACGCGGTCGCGCCGACGAACACGATGTTGCCCGTGCCCTTCAGCAGCATGTCGACGAGCGCCTGCTTGCTGGCGAGGAACCCGCCCAGCGCGTTGACGCGCCAGCCCCGCTCGAAGTCGGCCGCCTCGAGCTCCTCGATGTTGCCCCACGAGCCCGAGCCCGCGTTGAACAACAGCACCTCGACCGGCCCGAGATCGGCGCGCACCGCGGCGAACGCCTCCTTCACCGACGCCTCGTCCGACACGTCGCACGCGTAGGCCTTCGCGTCCCCCAGCTCCTCGGCGAGCTCGGCGGACAGCGCGGTCGAGCGCGACAGCAGCCCGACCGCGTACCCCTCGCGGCTGAACCTCCGGGCGAACGCCGCCCCGTTCTTCGGTCCGATCCCACAGACGACACACACGGGCTTGCTCATGTCGTGCGAGTACCACGCGCCCCGCGCCCCCGAGTAGGCCCCATCCCGGGACGCCGATCAGGACGCGGGCTGGCGCGCGGTCCGCCGCATCCAGATCCAGCCGAGCAGGAGCAGCCCGAGGCCGGCGAGCGACACCCAGCTGCCGGCGCGGCCGCGCGCCGCCTTCGACTCCGGGATCAAGCGGAAGCCCGCGTCCGCGAAGGTGAGCCCTCGGCCCTCGAGGCGGCGGCGGAAGTCGAGCCGGTCCGACTCGGTGGTGAAGCCCTCCCAGCGCCCCGGCCCGGCGGGCGCGTCGGCGGCGAGCAAGGCGGCGACCACCACGCCGTCGGAGGAGGAGGTGACGGGCGTGTAGCAGGACTCCCCTCCCCGGCGGTCCCGGCGGCAGAGGCGATGCGCCGGGCGCGCGAAGCCGCGGAGCTCCACGTAGTCGCCGGCCTCGCCTTCGCCGCGCTCGAGCGCCGCGAGGTCCACCGCCTCCACCTCGACCCACGCCGCGTGCGCGACCATGCCGACGCCCACGAGGGCCATCACCGCGCCGCTCACGAGCAAGGCGAGCGGCCTCACCCGGGCCCGCAGCCACGCCGCGCGCCGGGCCCGGGTCTCCGCGTCCCCGCCCCGGAAGAGCAGCGCGCCCCCGATGACCAGCCCCGACGAGACGAGCACCGCGATCGCCGCGACGATGTCCCCGTCACTCACCCGCGAACGAGAGCAGCTTCGGAACACCGAGGCAACCGGCCGCCTCACCACAGGGGCGCGAAGGACGCGGTGATGCGCTCGAGCGCGTCGACGCCCTGCGCCCGGAAGCCGACGCCGTCGGCCGTGCTGCCCACGTCGGCCGTGTTGGAGAAGAGCAGGTGGGTCTCGCTCGGCGCCAGGTGCAGGCCCGGGAGGTTCGGCTTCAGGGAGTCGAGGTCGGTGCCCTGCAGCTTGCAGAGCCCGGGCGGACCCAGCGTCGCCACCCACACCTCCTGGCGCCAGCGCGCGACTCCGCTGATCGGCGCCGACGCGCGGGTGACGGCGGAGAACCCGTAGGGGCTGCCCTGGATGAGAGTCCCCCGTCCGCCGCCGACCCAGACCTCGTCCGAGGCGTCGACGTGCACCGTGACCAGCGGCTCGGTCCCTCCCTCCGGCGCGCGGGCCCATCGCGAGCCATCCCATCGAGCGAGCAAACCTCCCTCACCGACCGCGACGAGGTGGTCTTCGCGGCTGCCGCCCATGGCGACGATGCGCTCGGGGCCTGGAGCCGGCATGTCCGCCCACCGCTGGCCGTCGAATCGCAGCAGGAACGAGCGGCCGCCGCGCAGCCCCCAGGCGTACACGTGCGTGTCGTCGAGCCCCCAGACACCGACCATCATGCCCGGCACGTCGTGGGCTATCCAGGGGCCGCGCACGTCGTCGGCCTGATGGATCTTGCCCGGCGCGTGGGTCACGAAGGCGCGCCCGGAGGGCGACCACCACAGTCCCGTGAACCAGCCGCCCACCTGCAGCCGGCTGGTCAGCTGCCCGCCGTCGAGGTGGATGAGCCACGAGTCGCCGGCCTCGGGGCGGAAGCCGATCCCCGCCGGGCCGCGATAGCCGAGGGCGATCGCGTCCTGATGGCTGCGGCCCGAGACGGCTCCCCACGTGTATTCCAGGTTCTCCATCGGTGCTCCGTCCTCTGTCGTCATCGCGCGCCGGCCTCTCGTGATACGCAGGGAGAGTGCAACACGGCTTCGTGCGCGGCGTTCGCTTCGAGCGCGAGAGGGTGCCCGACTTCGGGCGCTACCCGTTCGCCATCCCGGCGGTGCGCGATCTCGAGACGCTCGAGCTCGACCCGAGGGTGACGTTCCTCATCGGCGAGAACGGGAGCGGGAAGTCGACGCTGATCGAGGCGCTCGCCATCGTGCTCGGGCTCAACGCGGAGGGCGGGAGCCAGAACTTCAGGGTCGCCGAGCGGCCGAGCGAGTCGGAGCTGCATCGCTACCTGACGCCGATCCGGTCGCACCGACGACCGCGGCGACGCTTCTTCCTCCGGGCCGAGAGCCTCTTCAACGTGGCCACCGAGGTCGAGCGGCTCGAGCTCGACGAGTACGGGTGGGAGGCGCTTCACGATCGCTCGCACGGGGAGGCGTTCCTCTGGCTGCTCCGCGACCGGTTCGTGCCGGGCGGCCTCTACCTGCTCGACGAGCCCGAGGCCGCGCTGTCGCCCAGGCGGCAGCTGGCGATGCTGACGCGCATGCAGGAGCTCGTGCGCGGCGGCTCGCAGCTCGTCGTCGCCACCCACTCGCCCATCCTCATGGCCTACCCGGGCGCGAAGATCCTGCTGCTCGACGAGGAAGGGATGCGCCCGGTGCGGTACGAGGACACCGAGCACGTGCAGATCACGCGCGACTTCCTGAACGAGCCGAGCCGGTACCTGAGGCACCTCCTCGACTGACGCGGCTCGTCGCCGCGCCCGTCAGCCCTCCTCGCGGAGGCCGAGCTCCTTCATCTTGGTCTGGAGGCTCTTGCGGGAGATCTTCAGCAGGCGGGCGGTGTGGGTGACGTTGCCGCCGGTCTGGCTGAGGGCGCGCACGATGAGCTCGCGCTCGACCTTGCTCGCCGCCTCGCGCACCGCCTCCTTGAGGCCGGGGGTGGGCTGGTCGCTCGCCGGCTCGGCCGCCTTGGGCGGGGGCGCGCTCGCGGCGCTCGAGGGGGCGTCGACGCGCACCTCGGGCGGCAGGTCCCCGACGTCGATGCGGTCGCCCTCGGAGAAGAGGATGCAGCGCTCGATGACGTTCTCGAGCTCGCGGATGTTGCCGGGCCAGGGGTGCGCGAGCAGGCGCTGCATCGCGCCGTCGGTCGCGCCGACGACGTCCTTCTTGAGCTTCTCGCGGAAGCGCTTGACGAAGTGCTCGATGAGCAGCGGGATGTCGCTGGTGCGCTCGCGCAGCGGGGGCAGCCGCACCTGCACGACGTTGAGGCGGTAGTAGAGATCTTCGCGGAAGCGGCCCTGCTTGATCTCCTGCGCGAGGTCGCGGTTGGTCGCGGCGACGAGGCGCACGTCGACCTCGATGGTCTTGATGCCGCCGACCCGCTCGAACTCCTGCTCCTGGATGGCGCGCAGGAGCTTGACCTGCATGTTGACCGGGATCTCGCCGATCTCGTCGAGGAAGAGGGTGCCGCCGTGCGCGAGCTCGAAGCGGCCGGGCTTGCTGGTGACCGCGCCGGTGAAGGCGCCCTTCTCGTAGCCGAACAGCTCGCTCTCGATGAGGTCCCGCGGGATCGCCGCGCAGTTCACCCGGATGAACGGCCGGTCCTTACGGCTGCTGTTCTCGTGCAGCGCCCGCGCGATCAGCTCCTTGCCGGTGCCGCTCTCGCCGGTCAGCAGCACGGTGCTCGGCGTGTCCGCCACCTTCTCGATGACGTTGTAGACCTCGACCATCGGCGGCGACTGCCCGATCAGCCGGTAGCGCCCCGGCTCGCTCGGCTCGGGCGCGACCTCGCGCTGGGTCAGCTCGCGGGTCCTGGCCGCCTTGCCGACCACGTTGCGCAGCTCGCTCTGCTCGAACGGCTTGGTGATGTAGTCGAACGCGCCGAGCTTCAGCGCCTCGACCGCGGTGTCGACCGTGCCGTGCGCGGTGATGATGATGACCGGGACGTCCGGGAAGTCGGCCACCGCCTGCTTCAGCAGCGTCATCCCGTCGACCTTCGGCATGCGGAGGTCGCTGATGATCACGTCCACGTGGTGCTCTTCGAGCGCGTCGAGGGCCTGCTGGCCGTCCTCGACCGCGATCACGTCGTAGCCGTCGCGCTTCAGCTGCGCCTCGAGCACCCGCCTCAGGTTCAGCTCGTCGTCGGCGACCAGGATCTGCTTCTTGTCGTCGCTCAAGGTGTCTCCCGCGCTCAGCGTGGCTGGCAGCGCATGCCGGACGTCGTAGCAGGATCGTCGCCGTCGAGCCCGGAGCAGAGGAAGACGTAGACCCTGTCGCGCCCCGGCGCCGACGCGACGAGCTCGTCGCGGCCGTCGAGCCCCGGCGCCGCGGCCACCGCCCAGCCCAGCATGTCGCCCGTGCCCGGGCTCGGGTGCCGCAGCGCCACGACCTCCGCCGACAGATCGGACAGCGCCGCCGCGCCCCGGAACACCCAGACCGCGCCCGCGCCACCCACGTCGTCCACGTCCGCGGTGCGCGCGCCGACGATCAGCTCGCCGCGTCCGTCGCCGTCGAGGTCGCCGATCGCGAGGGCCGACCCGAAGGCCGACGCGTCGTCGCAGGCCGCGCCGTTCTGCGCGCTCGGGCAGGCGAGCTCGGCCGCGACCGGCCAGGAGCCGTCGCAGGTGCCCTCGGCCGGGAGCGCGGCGCCGTCGTAGACCCGCACCACGCTCAGCCGCGCCCCGCCGCCGGGCCCGCTCGAGACCGCGAGGTCGGGCGCGCCGTCGCCGTTCAGGTCGCCGATGGCCAGCGCCTCGCCCCAGCCCTCGGCCGCGTCGTCCAGGCAGTCGCGCACCGACACGGAGCCCGCGTCGGCGGTGGCGACGACGAGCCGCTTGGTCCCGCCGGCCGAGGCGGCGGCGGCGAGCAGCACGGAGTCGGCGTCGATCGCGGCGATCGCGACCCGGCGCCCGAGCTCGGCTCCCGCGCCCGCGCCGCCCGAGAGATCGACCGCGATCGGGCCGCCGGTCTCGGGGAGGCGATAGACCGCGCCCGCGCCGCCGCCCGCCCCGGGGGCGCCGAGGAGCGCGACCCCGAACGGGTGCGGCGCCCGGAGCGACGCGGCCGAGAAGCCGAAGCGCTGCCCGCCGGGCCCGGTGACGGTTCTGGTGAGGGTGGCGTCGTCCTCGCAGCGCAGCTCGACGGTGCCGGACTCGGGCGCGACCGCGCCGACGCAGCGCTCGCGGCCGCCGTAGCGCGGCAGCCCGACCAACGTGGCCCCGGCGCCGGTCGCGCACGGCGCGTCGACGTCGCAGCCGTCGAGGATGGGGCCGTCGAGGCGGAGCTCGCCGTCGATGAGGAGCGGGTAGACGGTGAACGGAGAATCGACCCCCGCGCCGGCGCCGATGCGCGAGCCGGACGCGTCCCCGAAGGCGACGATCTGCTCGCCGAAGCCGGCCTTGGGGTAGTCGTCCGGCGGCGCGAGCGCGACCACCTGCGACTCGCCGCGCAGATCCTCGAACTCGGTCGGCACGCAGCCGACCGCCACGCAGGCGACGAAGAGGAGCGCGCTCACGGCGAACACGCGGCGCATCAGAACCTCCCCGTGAAGCCGAGGCTGGCCGCGCCGTTCACCGGGTCGATCATCGGCGCGAACGCCCAGTCGCGCGCCTCGCGGACCGAGCCCTCGCTCGGCGGCAGGGGGTCGTAGAGGAAGTAGTAGAGCGCGAGCCCGCCGAGGATCACGCTCAGCCCGAAGGCGGCGTCGGCGGCGATGTAGAGGTAGAGGCCCTGGTCGAAGCGCGGGTCGTCGCTGGTGAGCCGCCCCGCCTCCTGCTCGGCGCGGAGGCCGCTCATCCAGTCGTTGCCGAGCAGCGCGAGGGTCACCCCGCCGCCGATGAAGAGCGCGGTGAAGACGCTCGTCACCCAGGCGCTCCCCCGGTCGACGCCGGGGCGGAGGCGCACGCGCATCGGGGTGAGCTGCCCGTTCTCGATGGTCACCTGGGCCTCGAAGGCCTTCATGCCCTCCGACTCCACCCGCACCCGGTGCAGGCCCGCCGAGACCTGCCCCTCGTAGGGCACCTCGCCGACCTGCACGTCGTCGACGAGCACCCGCGCGCCCTCGACGTTGGCGACCACCCGCAGGCGGCCGTACTCGACCCGGCTCAGCTCGAGCTGCACCGTGACGTCCTCGCCCACGCCGACCTCGACCTCGCGCTGGGCGAGCTGATAGCCCGGCCGCTCGACCCAGATCTGGTGCGCGCCCACGGGGATCGGCGCCTCGAACGGCGTCTGCCCGCGCGGGCCCTGCGCGCGGTCGTCGATGTAGACCTGCGCCCCGGCGACGTCGCTCTGCACCCGGAGGTAGCCGAGGAACTCGCCCTGGCTCATCTCCACGATGACCACGTAGACCTTGCCCGGATCGATCGAGACGTCTTGCTCCACCGTCTGGAAGTCGGGGTGCTCGACGACGACGTGATAGCGCCCCTCCGCGAGGGTGTGGGCGAAGGGCGTCGGCCCGCTCGAGACCTCGCGGTCTCCGTCCATCACCCGGATGGTCGCGCCGGCGGGGTTGGTGCGCACCGACAGGAGCGACATGAGGTTCTCGAGCGACTCCACCGGCTCGGGCGCCTCCTCGGGCGCCGGCGTCTCGGCCGGCTCGGGCGGCTCCGTCCCCTCGGGCGGGCTCTCGACCGGCGGCGGCGCGGCGGCCGCGCGCAGGCTCGCGATCCGCTCGCGCACCGACGCCGCGTCGGCGCTGCCCGGATCGGTCGAGAGGTAGCGCTCGAAGTAGTCGGCCGCGCGCCCCGGCTGCCCGGCGCGCTCGAGCGCCACGCCCGCGTTGTAGAGGAAGGCGCTGAACGGCTGCGCCTCGTAGGCCGCCTCGAACTCCGCCGCCGCCTCCTCGAACCGCGCCTGCAGGTAGAGCGCCTGACCGCGCTCCATGTGCTGCCGCGCGCGCTCGATCGCGCCTCCGTCATCCGTCTGCGCCCGCGCGGTCGCCGCCGAGAGCAGCACCGCGCAGGCCACCATCACCCATCGCATTCGCGTCTCTCCCCTCGCCTCCGACTCTATCGCATCGAGGGGGCGGGCAGCGACGGCGTCAATAAACGAAGGGCACGATCCGGTGCGGGACGCGGCGGCAGTACTCGTCCCAGTCGTCGCCGTACTTCTCCTTGCAGAGCGCGTGGTCGCGGCGCTCGCGGTTGATGAGGAGGGGCGCGAAGTAGATGAAGTAGAAGTAGGGGACGACCGAGGCGAAGCCGCAGGCGAGGCACCAGGCGAGCGCCATCATGAGGTCGCCCATGTAGTTGGTGTGCCGGGCGAGGCCCCACCAGCCGCTCAAGAGAAGCGACGTGCCGCGCTTGGTCTTCAGCACCTTCGGCGGCTTGCCCCAGACCTTCGCGCTCGGGTCCCGACGGAAGCGCTGCTTCTGCAGGTTGGAGTCGCGGAAGACGACGTAGCCCGTGAAGTTGAGGACGAGCAGGCCGACGATGGCCCAGATCGGCAGGTCGGTCGGCTCGGCGAGCAGGTACTGCTGCTGCAGGGTGAAGTTGAAGGGGATCCACACGAGGAACGCGTGGGTGAGCATGAACCCGTAGTTCTCGTAGATGATGTCGAGCATCGAGAGCAGGTTCGACTCGAAGACGAAGAAGTCGGTGATGTAGAAGAGCTGGCAGATCGTCACGACCCACATCGCGCTCGAGATGCTGCCGGTGCGCTCGAGCTCGGCGGCCGGCAGGAGCACCGCGAGCGCGCCCCACGAGCCCATGCCCACGTGCGACTCGAAGAAGAACTTCAGGTCGAACAGGCCGAAGCGCGGGTTGAGCACCGTGCCCATGTAGAAGTCGTAGGCGACGTTGCCGCTCGAGCGCTCGAGCGGCCCGCGCTGCCGGCCCCAGGCGTAGAACCAGACCGCGAGCGCCACCGCGACCAGGGTGGCGAGGGTCAGCAGCGGACCGAGCTCCGCGAGCACCGACGACGCCGACAGGGTGCCGGTGGCGAGGAGCGCGAGCAGCACGCCGATGGACACCACGAACGCGCTCAGCCCGTTGAGCTTGTACTTCAGCCGCTCGCCGTTCGGCAGGAGCGCGCCCTCGACCACCTTGCCGGGGCAGACGAGCTGCAGCACCACGTGGAGCGCGAGCCAGCCGCCGAGCATCGCGGTGGCGCGCCAGGTCGGCGCGGGGACCATCGCCGTCAGCTCCGCGAGCGACGTGGGCACCCAGAGCGAGCCGTCGTGCAGGCTGACGCTGGCCCAGAGATAGAAGGACACGACCGGCATCACGATCGTGAGCGCGAGCGCCCCGATCGGTCCGCCGAAGTGGTCCGCGGGCACGCGCTCGGCGGCCTCGGTGGACAGGGGCTGGGTGCTGCTCTGGCTCGTCACGGCGCGCCACCATAGCGGCCGAGCCCCCGGCTGACCATCCGATCAGAACGGGTCGACCCCGGCAAGACGAGGAAGCGAGGGCTCTCGGCTACTCGATCCGATCCAGCGTGAGCGCGACGCTCCACCGATTGCGCCGAGATGGCCGTATCCCCCGCGCGCATCACCAGGCTGCGCTCAGCCTCCGCCCGGACGCTGCGGCCCGAAAGCCTCAGCTCGTTGGATGCGGCGATCTCGATCGACGGAGCGTGGATGCGGCACCGCCTATCGCTCGGCCGGAACTAGGAGCACGCCGCCGCCCGGCGCTCGGAGCGCGACGCGAGCCTCCCTGCTCGTTGACGTCCTCCTCGAGCGCCACTCCGCTCGGCACCTCGTAGCGCGTGATGGCGACAGCGCTCGCGTCGGCTCGCGCGGCGCCCCCGAGCGCCCGCCGCAGCTCATCGGTCATCAGTCTCTACCCACGTTGCCTCTCCTGACTTTCACGCCGCCGGCCCTCGACGCGGCGACTCGAACGCCTCCGCTGTCGCCTTGGCCTCATCGCCCCGAGTGACGTCGCGTTGGGTATCGGTCGCCTGGGCCAGGCGGAGGAACTGGAGGTTGCCGGGCAAGCCACCTCACCCAGCCCTCGACACCATGGCGCCGTGAGGAGCGCGAGGGACGCGGCCACGAGAGGAGGCGCGGCCATCAGTCTTCGCCCTGCCTGAGCGCACCCGTGCACCCGTCGAAAGCGCGCGTGAACCCGTTCGTCTCGCCGCGCTCTCGATACGCGCCGCGCGCCACGAACATCGCGAGGACGAACAGGAAGGCGAGGAGCGCCAACAGCAAACGACGTAGCGTGAGCGATGCCGCGCCAGCGCTCGGGTGGGGCGGCTTCAGCTCGGTCCTCGGCTTGGGCGGGATGTACTCGGGTGCGCGCGGCGGCTGGTCGACCCCGTAGCTCCGCCGCTCCGCACTGCTGAGCCGGGCACGATCTCGCGGAACCGGGTCGTCGACGCGCACGTCCTCGGCTCGCACCTCTCGCAGCTCCGCGCCCGCTTCTCGGTACCCCTCGCGCCCGTCCCCGACGGCCGCGTGGACGCCCGTCACGGTCACCCGGTCTCCTGCGCAGATGACGCGCTCGGCGGCTTGCCACGTGTGGAGGGGGTCGTGCCGCGCGAGCCGCACCTTCGGAAAGAGCATGAAGACCGCGAAGGACTCGCGCTGCAGCGCCTCCCACGGCCCGACCGTTCGAACCGTCTCGACGTCCAGGAGGCGCACGCGGGTCGGGTCGACCCGAACCATGTGACCGCCGTCGAGGCGTAAGTCGAACGGCTCTCGGCAGAAGGCCCTCGTTTCGACTTGGAGCCCGGACAAGAGCGCGACATCCGCGACGGGCACGAACGAGTCGCTCACGACGATCCCGTGGAGCTCGGAGACGTCCACCGAGGAGCGCGGTCGAACGGACTGGACCCTGAGCCGCGTCCCCTTCCCCTCGGCGATGAACGTCACCGCGGCCCAACCGGCGGAGTCGTCCGCGTCCTCGGGCGTGACCTCCAGCTCGAGCCCGAAGAGCGGAGATGTGGCGCGGCGAGCGTCACGATCCCAGCCGTCGATACGGAAGCACGCGAGCTTCTCAGCCACCCCCCCCGCGTCGATGGCGATCAGTTCGAGCTCGGCTACGGCCTGACCGCTTTCACGGGCCTCGGCGTAGTTGGGAGCAGACATGGGGAGGCTGGCACCACGTTCCACCCACGGCGTCGGCTCCCCTCCACTCTCGGCGAGGGCGAGCGCGCACCCCAGCCGACCACCCTCGACGGGGACGCGGACTGAGGGTGCCGTGACGCGCTTACCGGCCTTGGACCACGGCATCCCGAGGAGGAGTTCGTTCATGAGCTACCTCGTCGTCAGCCGAGGTTCACGCGACCTCGAATGGTCGTCTCACCACTTCGAATCCGCACCCGATGCACGGAGAACTCGCTCGAGGTCAAGATGGCGGTCGTCGATCCGGAACGCAGCTCGATTTGGTCATTGTCGACCGCGAGGGTCGCCCTTCCCTGTCGCAACTGTACCGAGCGGTCGCCCTGAACGATGACGTCATTTGGGGATCGCACTCGCACGCGCTGCTCCCCCTTGATATCGACGAGGCCCACCTTCGCCGACACCTCTACGCGGTCCTTCCCACCGATGTCGACGGTGTTCCCGGCCACCGCGACCTGATCTCCGTCGAGCGCGGCCTTTCCCTTCGCCTCCACCAGCACCGCCCCCTCGGACTTGAGGAAGGCGCCCTGTTTGGCCTTCATCTCGATGTAGTCGCCGCCGGTACCGACCACTTTCCCTTTGATGCCGACCACACCCTCGCTCTGAAGCGTGGCGCTCGCGATGCCGAAGACCTTGGCGTTGCCGCCTGCGCTCATCGACGCGCTCGAACCGGCCTTGAGGCTGAGGTTGATGGGCGCGCCAACGCTGACGCTGTCTTCGGAGAATGCGGAGATCTTGCCGCTGCTCGAGAGCGTCATCCCGCCAACGGCGTGGAGTTTCATCTGAGGCCCTGAGTCCGTGTGGTCGAGGGCGTTCGGGTCCTCGAAGGCGGCACCGAGCGCCGTGAGTGTCCCCCACAGCCCCTCTCCGAGCGTCATGGTGGAGCGGACGAAGCCCAGGACTCGCGCCGTGTTCCGTTCGGTGCTCGCTTCCTGCACCCCCTCGGTCGGGCTCGCCATGAAGTCCAGCCACGAGCTGAGGGCGGACTTGATGCTCCAAGCCTTCCAGGCGTAGGTCCATGCGTTCTTGACGGACCGGATGCTGTCGCGGGACCGAGCCGTGTTCACCTCGGGCGGAGACGGGACGGCCATCGCGGGACGTACCGTGAACGCCGGGTCCGTGAAGCCCGCATCCCCGGCGGTAATCTCCACGTCCTCGACGGTGCCGACCTTGACGTTTGCATTGGAGCTGATTCCGACGTCAGCCTGCGCGAGGACACGCGCCTCCTCGCCGGTGTGAAGGATGGTGTTCCCGTCGGTGTCGAGGATCGTCGAGCCCTGTATCTGGGCGCCAAGGTTCTCGACGGTGTAGAGCGCGACGCCACCAGGGCCCTCCGCCCTCCCCTCGGAGGTTGCGTGCCCGGCCGCGCCGACCGTCAGCAGCGAGTCGGGGGTTGGTACATGCAGCCGGGCTCGTTGCGCGCCGCCGCGCGGCGTCTCGGGCGTCGGGAAGACCTGCTCGAGCCGCTCGAGGCGGTGCTGGTGATCGGCGAGCTCGGCGTCCTGCTCCTGGTCGGTCTGTGTCATCTTGCGTCCCTCCTCAGCAATCGTCGTCGAGCTCGAAGACCACGCCACTCCCCGTGCGGATGCGGCTTTGGGGTGCGTTGCCGGCAATGACCGGGCTCTGGGTCGCCGCGTTCGGCACCGCACCGACGATCAGCGGCCGGTCGGGGTCGCCGTTGACGTGAACGATGGCGACCTCGGCGCCAATGTGCAGCGGGAAGTGCATCCCGTAGCCCTCACCCGCCGAGGGCTGGGCGCGGCGCACCCACCGCGAGGCACTTCCACCCGAGGTTCCGCCTCCGTCGAACGGGAGTACTACACGATAGCGACCTTGCTCGTCGATCGGCGTCGCGGTGCTTCGCGTCTCGCCATCCACGATGGCGTTGATTGCGCCATCGATGCGCGGCCACGGTGTCGTTCGCGGAGGGCGGTAGGTCACCGAGTACGGGATCGCCTTGAAGGTGTTTACGTAGGCGTGGCCGTCCTGTGTCGTCTCCGAGGTCTCGGTGACGAGGTAGCGCTGGTTCAGGTCCGGGTGGGGGTGGTTGACGAGGTCGAAGTAGGTGCCCGGACGCACGCCGCGGAGCGAGGTCTTGGCCTCGAAGGTCTCCGCAGCAACCTGCTGCTCCTGAGCGCGGACGCGCGCGAGCCTCGTCGCCTCCGCGGTGTCGGGCACGTGCTCGCCATACAAGTCGAGAAAGCCGTACCCGCTCTCTTCATCCACCGGCTCGACCGCTCGCACCGGCTGATGAGGCGCGCGCCAGTTGTAGTCGCGGAGTTGAACCTCCGCGTAGCGCGCTGAGCGGATGCGCCGCAGACCCCAAACTCGTGGGGCGCCATCATCGGGCGCGAGATCGTGCGGGTGGTAGCGCAGCTCATCCGCCTCGTGAACTGGCGCGAACGACGCGTTTCGGTCCCCGAGCACGATGGCTTCAGTGCGAGGGTGCTGCTCGAAGCGGTAGTGGACGCCGTTGTGCTCGAGCAGGCGAGAGATGAACGCGAAGTCCGTCTCTCTGTGCTGCACCACGTACTCGTGGGTCGGGTACGACTCCTCGGTCTGGTCGAAGACGTAGGCGTCCGGATCGAAGCCGTGCTCCGCGAACACCGCGAGCACCACCTCCACGTGCGTCTTGTTCTGAAACACGCGGGAGCGCTTCACGAGGTTCAGGCGCCAGAGCTTGGGGACGAGTGTCAGGTCATAGTGCGTCTCGCGCGGCCCCGTGACCTCGAGCATCTCCACCTGGCGCAGCACTCCGTACACCTCTCCCTCGCTGTCGTCCCGGTTGAGGCTGATGCGCGCGGGCTGGCGGAGCATGTCGTTCAAGGCCTCGTCATCCAGCCCTCCCTCGTGCTCGACCTCGACCAGGACGTGCCACTGGTAGAGACCGCTGAGGCGCTGCGTGCCCGAGGCACGTTCCGCGAGGAGCCGGGCTCCGACGTCCGCACGCGTGTGAAACGACAGCCGCCGACCGCTGACCGCCCGCTCGATTGATTGGTAGGTGCTGACGACGCGCTCGGCCGACCGACTCACGGCTGCCGCCCCGCGAAGCGCCGAGGCGGCGGTGTCGAAGCCCTCACGGGCCTCCTCGGGGATCGCGCCGGCCACGCCATCGACGAGCGCTCCCGTCGTCCCAAGCACGCCGCCGGTGAGGTTCCCGACCGCGATGGCCGCCCTCCCCTCGTCGCCCGCCTCGAGCGCCTCGCCGAGCTGCTCGGCCGCTTGTGCGGCCTTCACGACGTTCGAGACCGCGCTGGCGACGTCGCCCGCCGTCTCCATCGCCGCGCGCGCCTCCTCATCTTCCTCGGGAATCTGCTCCGCCGCGCCGTCGAGGCCTTGTCCGACTTGCTCGGCCACCTCGCCGAGCGTGTCCTCGGGGTCGGTATGCTCGGGCACCTCCGGCCGCTCGCTGTCGTTGCTCATCGCCCGTCCCTTCTTCAGTCGAGGTAGATGCGCTCGCCGCGCAGCTTCATGTCCTCACGCGCCTTCAACAGCGTCCGGCGCCCGAACGCGCGTAGTGTGTCCTCGGCGACGAGCCGCACCCGCTGCGCCTTCGTCTGCGCGAGGTCCTCGGCCTCGCGGAGGCTCTGCCAGGTCTTCTCGACGAGCAGCCGGGCGCGGCTTTCCATCTCCTCGGCTCGCTGGACGAGTCGCCGCGCCCTCGTCTCAACTACGTCGCCGACCAGGCGAAAGCCCTTCGTGGTCCAGCTCGTCTGCTGGCTCGTGACGGCGATCTCTTCAGCGAGCAGGCTGAGGTGGCGAGGCTGCGCCGAGATGGCCGTATCCCCCGCGTGCATCACCAGGCTGCGCTCGGCCTCCACGCGGACGCTGCGCCCCGAGAGGCGCAGCTCGTTCGAGGCGGCGATCTCGATCGACGGCGCGTGGATGCGGCACCGCCCGTCGCTCGGCCGGAGCTCGAGGAGCACGCCGCCGCCTGGCGCGCGGAGCGCGACGCGAGCCTCCCCCTGCTCGTCGACGTCCTCCTCGATCGCCGCGCCGCTCGGCACCTCGTAGCGCGTGATGGCGCCCGCGCTCGAGTCGGCTCGCGCCGCGCCCTCGAGCGCCCGCCGCAGCTCATCGGTCATCAAGTCTCTACCCACGTTGCCTCTCCTGACTTTCACGCCGCCGGCCTCGCCGCGGCGGCTCGAACGCCTCCGCTTTCGCCTTGGCCTCATCGACCCGAGTGACGTCCCGTTGCTCGGCGCCGGCGAAGTTCGCCCCCTGCTCGGTCGAGCCCACCAGGCTGCTGCCGCTCAGGTCGGCGTCCCGCAAGCTCGCCGAGCCGAGGTGGCAGCCCTCGATCCGGCTGTAGCGAAGGTCGGCGTGATCGAAACGGGTCTCCCGCAGGTCGACCCCGACGAGCTGGCACCGACTCATCGGGCAGAGCTCGAAACGCGCGCGACGCGCAGCCCCTCCGCGCATCTGCGCCCCCCGGAGGTCGGCGCCACGTAGGTCCGCCCCCTCCATCGCCGCGTCCGTGAAGTCGGCGGCGCGTAGGTCGGCCCGGAGCCACGACGCGCCGGTCAAATCGGCCGAGGTCAGCTCGAGCTGCTTGCCCCGCACCTCGTCGAGCACCGCGCCTGACAGCAGCGCGCCCGTGAGCTCGGCACTCTCGAGCACGCAGCCTCGGAACACGACGCCGCTCAGATCCGCGCTCCGCATCGTCGCCGACTCGAACGAGGTCTCGGTCGAGACCTTCACCTGCCGCAGGTCCAGCGCTTGGAGGTCGGCTCGGAACAGACTCGCTCCGCGAATGTCGGCGGCGGCGAGCGTCGCTCCCCGCAGGTCGGCGTAGTCGAGCCGCGCGCCCGCGAGCGTCGCATCGGACAGGTCCGCCTCGCTGAGGATCGACTCCAACAGGTCGGCGCCGGCGAGGTCGGCCTCGGCGAGCCGCGCCATCGAAAGATCGCACTCGTCGAAGCGCGCGCCGCGAAGGATGGCGCGGGCGAGGTTCGCGGCGCGAAGGTGGCATCGCTCGAGCCGCAGGCCGGACAGGTCGGTCACCGCGAGGTCGACGCCCGCGAGGCCGACCTCGACCCACGCCGCACCCTCTTCGATCTCGATGGCGCGGAGGCTGCTCCCGTCGAATCGTGCGCCGTCGAGCACGGCCGCGCCGAGGCGCGCCCCCCGAAGCGACGAGCCCGAGATGCGCGCGCCGCGCAGATCCGCGCCGCGCAGATCCACCTCCGACAGGTCGACGCACTGCCCTCGCGCCTCGACGAGCGAGGCGCCGCGGAGCGACGCCTTCACCACGCGCGCGCCTGCGAGCTCGCAGTCGTCGAGGCGGGCGTCAGTCAGGTCGGCCCCCTCGAGCCGCACGCCGCGGAGGCTGGCCGCGGTCAGGTCGGCGCCGGCGAGGTGCGCGCCGAGCAGATCGGCGCCGTCCAAGGTCGCCTCACGCAGGTCCGCGCCTGCCATCGCGCGGCCCGCCAGGACCGCGCCGCTCAGGTCCGCGCCCGCGAGCGCCTGGGGCATGGCCTCGACCGCATCGAAGCGGACGCCCGAGAGAATGGCGCCGGCCATCGACGCGTCCGCGAAGCTCGACCCGCCGAGGCTCGCGCCATCGAGTCGCGCCCGCTCGAAGCGGGCACCGGTCGCGTCACAGGACCGGAGCGTGACCATGGACAGCGACGCGTCGTCGAGCACCGCCCCCCGCAGATCGCAGCGCTCGAACGACGCGAGGCCGAGGGTCGCTCCGGCGAAGCGCGCCTCGCGAAGGGCGCACCCCGCCCACCGCGCGTTCTCCAGCGACGCGCCCGTGAAGTCGACCCGCGCGAGGCCCACTGCGTCGAATGTCGCGCTCTCGAGCGACGCGCCCGCGAAGCGGGCCCCCGCGCAGTCAGTCACCTCGTCGCCCTCGCCCTCGAACCGCAGCACGCCCGAGTCGAGGCGAGCGCCTTCGAGTGACGCGCCGGACAAATCGCAGCCTCGGATCACGACGTTGCGCAGCACCACGCCGGTCAAATCGACGCCAGCGAGCCGGCAGCGGACCAGCTGCACGCGCGAGAACACGGCGGCCCGGAGCGATAGCCCCTCGAAGTCCACCCCGCGGATGAGCACATCGCGCAGGTCCGGCCCACCGCCGCGGCGCTCGGCCGCGTGCAGGCGCGCCTCCACCTCGGCGCGGCTCGACAACTCGGTCAGACCGGAACCGCCGACCGTCACGCGAGCTTCGTCCCTTCGACGTTCGCGCCATCGAGGCGCACGTCCGAAAGCTCCGCGCGCCAGACCTCGGCCCGAAAGAGGTTCGCGCCGCTCAAGTCGGCGAGCCGCATTTCTGCCCCCTCGAAGCGGGCCCCGAGCAGGTCGGCCCCGGCCAGCGAGCTCGCGCTCATCCGCGCCTCAGCGAAGCTCGCGCCGCGCGCCCGGACCGCGAGCAGCTCCGCGCCCTCCATCCGCGCCTTGGTGAAGCTCGCCCGCGTCAGGTCCGACTCGGTCAGCTTCGCGCCGATCAGCGTGCTTTCGGAGAACGACGCCCCCGACAGCTTCGCCCAGCGCAGCCGCGCCTCCGACAGGTCCGCGCCGTCCGACGCGCGCAGCCCCTGCGCGCAGATTTGGTCGAGACACGCGGTGCGCAGGCTCGCCCCCTCGATCCGCGCGTCGGTCATCGACGCACCGCGGAAGTTGGCCTCGTCGAAGTTGCTGCGCGCCATCTCGGCCTCTTCGAGCACCGCCCCCTCGAACAGAGCTCGCGTCGCGAGACACTCTTCGATGGTCACGCCGGCCGCGTTGGCTCCCGTGAAGTCCGCACCGGGCAGCATCGCGCGCTCGAAGACCGCCTCCTCGAGGTCGGCGCCGCGGAAGCTCACCCCCGACGCCTCCACCAGGGCGAGGCTCGCCCCGCGGAGCACCGCGCGCTCGAGGGTCGCTCCCTCGAGCTTGGCCCCGTCGAGGTTAGCGCCGCTGAGGTTCGCACCGGTGAGGCTGCTATTGCGGAGGTCCGCCCCCATCAAGAGCGCGCCGCTGAGGTCCTGCCCCGACAGGTCGAGCAACGTCAGGTCGCCGCCCGATAGATCGAGCCCCGCCAGCGGCTCGCCCTGACCGAGCCGGAGGCGCGCCAGATCGCGCTTCTCCTGCGCGGCCCAGAGGTCCGGCGGCGGCTGCGCCGTCGGGCCCGAAGGCTGCGGTTGCTCGGGAGGCGGCGCGACGTGCTCCTCGAGCATCCGCCTCAGCGACTCGGCGACGTGCGGAGAGCCGAGCGCCTCGGCCGCTTGGAGCGCCTCCTCGAGCTGCGCCCTCACCGCTCCGACGTCGAGGCCGGACCCGTCGGGCAGCGAGCTCGGGTAGAGCTGATCGACGATCGGCTCCGGCCAGCCCGCCTCGAGCGCTTCACGGCGCCGCTCCTCGTGCAGCTCCGCCGCGCTCGGCGGCGCTCCCGGCGGCGGCTCCACCCGAGACGGCTCAGCGGTGGGCGGCGCCGCCTCGGGCCGCGGCTCGGCCGCGAACGCCTGCTCTTCCTCCCAGAGCGCGCGCAGCCGCGCCACGAACGCCTCCCAATATTCGGCCTCGCTCCGCGCCTGATCGAGCGGCTCGTGCGTGACGTACAGGTGCTCGGTCTCCTCGAGCGACTCGGTCACGCACGGCGCGCTGCCGCGCCAGACGGCGAACGCCCTGCCCTCTCCGACGTCGATCGAGATCGTGTCGAGCACCAGGCCCACCTCGCGCAGCGGGCCGTGGGATCGCGCCGCGTCGTGCAGGAAGGCCCGCGGCTTGATCCCTGGCAGCTGACACCGCAACAGCGGATGCGCGGGGTGGAGGTTCGCGAGCTCGATCGGCTCGTCTCCCCGCCAGTACCCCTCGCGCTGGAGCCCCGGCGGCGCCGCCTGGAAGAAGCGCCACGCGAAGTCCTCGGCGAGGTACGGCCACCGCTGGCGCGCGTACGCTCGATCGTAGGTGCCCATCAGGCGAGCGCGCGCCGGCCAGCTCGGCGGGATGGGCCACAGGCCCGCGGGCTCCGGGCGCTCGGACGGTGAACGGATGAGCCGGCCGGCGTGCTCGATGTTCGGCAGCGCGACGCGTCCCTCGGCGTCGTACGGGTCGGGGGCGACGCCGCGGCCGGCGGGGTTGTCCGACAGCCCCGGCCCCCCGAAGCAGCGCTCCCAGCAGAGCTCCATGGCCGTGAAGGGCTCCGGCGCGGTCATGCCGCCGTCCGAGCGCCACCAGCGATCGCCGATCACGCTGAAGCGCGCCTCCACATCTCCAGCTCGGGCGCGACACGACAGCTCCCGCACGGGCTCCGGCGAGCGGAGCGTGCCGCTCACCAAGAGCTCACCGCGCGGTTTCACAGGCGCGAGGTCCGACGCGTACCGCAGCGTTCGGTCCACGTCGTCGTCCCAGAACAGGTCGCCGGTCACCGGCGCCTGCTCGTCGGCCAACGCACAGAGTCCCTCCCGCGGCAGCTCGAGGGTCGCCTTCACGGTAACGATCATTCGACGCTGGTCGGCCGAGAATGACCACACCTGCCAACCGACCGACAGCGGCGTGTCGCGGACGAGCTTCATCCCACGATCACGGTCGTCTGGCTCGGCGCCGCCTGCGTGCCCATCGGGGCATTGGCGTTCGAGCCGTTGTGCGCAGTCGGCTTGAGGTGCGTGACGATGTCGTGCCCTTCCACCTTCACGCTGCTGACGCCGGAGCGGAAGACGGCCTTGTCCATGTTCGTTCCGCTCATGACGCCCTTCGCCGTCCCCGCCTCGTCGCCACTCGTGCTGGAGACCTCGGTCTGCACCGTGCAGGTCTTCCGGCCTCCGATGCGCACACGATCCGAGCAGGTCGAGCCGTCAGCCTGGTTGAGCATGGCAACGTTCGGAAACGGCGTCGGTACCGGCGGTCCCGGCGGCGCAGGAACCTGGCAGACATCCGGCATCGCCATCGCCTGCCCTCCCCCATTCGTAGATGCTGGAAACACTTCGGTCCTCCTCTCGTGCTCAGCCGGTACTCGTCCGCCGCAGAGGGGGGTTGCGTGCGAGCCCCAAAAAAGATGGAACGCCCGCCGAACGCCGGTGGCTCACGGGAGCTCAGCCTCTCGCTCGATCGCTTCGAGCTCCGCTCCGAGCAGTATCAGGGGCTGACCGTGCGCCCGGCCGCGAGGATGGGCGAGGCGAGCTTGCACGCGCTCGACGGTCTCGAGCCGGTCACCGAACCCCACCCCCGCGAGGCTCGAGGCATCGATGGGAGCCAAGACCTCGTCGGACCTGCGAGCCCCCGCTCGAGAGCCGCATGCCACCGAGGGTACGCGACGTAACGACTCCCGGTCTCGCGCCTAAGCGCTACATCAAGAGTGATGAGTGAACCCTCTCGATGGCGGCGGAGCCTGCGCGCGGCCTGGCCCTGGCTGCTGATGGCCGGGGCGATCGGGCTCTGGACGTTCGGCCGCGGCGGCCCGGCGATCGAGGAGGGCGCGCCCGCGCCGGCGCTCGTGGTGCCCTGGACCGGGGGCGGCGAGCTCGACCTCGGCGCCCGCGAGGGCAAGGTCACGGTGCTCGCCTTCTGGGCGACCTGGTGCGGGGCCTGCCGCGCCGAGGGCCCCGTCCTCTCCCGGGTGCACGAGCGGCTCCGCGAGCGCGGCGACGAGGTCATCGGCGTGTCGGTGGACGAGCTGCCCCTCGAGCGCGTGCACGATCGCGCCCGCGCCTACGGCATGGACTACCCGATCGCGCTCGCGAGCCGCGCCGACACCGATCGCTTCCAGGTCGAGCTCCTCCCGACCATCTACGTCATCGGCCCCGATCGCCGCATCGCCGCCGCGTTCACCGGCGGCGTCGGCGAGTCGAGCTTGATGGAGGCGGTCGAGCGCGCCCGCGCCCGCTCCAAGTGATCTAAGCGATCAGCTTGCCCGGGTTCATGATGCCCTCCGGGTCGAGGGCCGCCTTGGTGGCCTCGAGCACGCTCATGCCGAGCGCGCCCTTCTCCGCCGGGAGCCAGTCGGCGTGGTCGACGCCGACGCCGTGGTGGTGGCTGATCGTGCCGCCGTTCTCGCTGATCGCGCGGCTCGCCGCCTCCTTGATGCGCCGCCACTGGCCGACCTCGTCGTCCAGGTCGCGCCCGAAGAGGAAGGTGAAGTAGAGGCTCGTGCCCGACAGGTAGGTGTGGCTGATGTGGGCGAGCACCTGCCCCCGGTGGCCGCCGGCCGCGATCGCGCCGAGGATGGCCCCGCGCACCGCGCCGTAGAGCCGCGGCACGTTGGCCCAGGTGGTCGAGGTCTCGAGGGTGTCGAGGCCCACGCCGCGGTCGAGCAGCGGGTCGCGGAAGTAGGGCATCGAGAAGCGGTTCTCGTACCAGCTGTTGCCCGGCCCGCGCCCGACGAAGAGGCCGCCCTTGCGGGTCGCGATCGCGAACGCGTGCCGCCAGCTCATGCGCACGATGGCCGCCGGGCCCTCGAAGCCGACCATGAGCACGCAGGGCGCGTCGAAGCCGACCTTGCCGAGCGCGCCGAGCGCGATCTCCTGCGCCTTGGACGGCTTGAGCACCGCCTTGAACTCGCCGTAGAAGTGCGTCTCGGCCACGTCGCTGAGCCGCAGGGTCGAGACCGGCAGCTCGGCCTGGGTGATCGCGCGCACCGCCTCCACCCCGCTCTCCCAGTCGCGGAAGAGGAAGGAGACGAAGTCCCGCGCCTCGGCCGTCTCGTGGATCTTCACGGTGGCCTCGGTGATCACGCCGAGCGCGCCCTCCGAGCCGGCGATGACCTGGTTGAGGTCCGGGCCGGCGGCCGACGCGGGGAACGGCTGGGTGCGCCACTCGCCCTTCGGGGTGGCGACCCGGGCGGCGACGAGCTGCTTGGCCGCGCCGCCGTAGCGGTTGGACTGCTGGCCGGCGCCCCGGGCCGCGATCCAGCCGCCGAGGGTGGAGAACTCGAACGACTGCGGGAAGTGCCCGAGCGTGTAGCCGCGCTCGGCGAGCACCTCCTCGAGCTCGGGCCCGTAGATGCCCGCCTCGAACGTCGCGGTGAGGCTCGTCTCGTCGAGATCGAGCAGCCGGCTCATGCGCGTCGTGTCCAGGGTGACCACGCCCGCCTGGCCGCCGTCCTTCCGGGCCTCGACGCCGCCGACCACCGAGGAGCCGCCCCCGAAGGGCACCACCGCGACCCGCTGCTCGGTGCAGTACGCGAGGATCTGCACCACCTCGTCGTGGCTCTCCGGATAGACGACCGCGTCCGGCGCCTCGGCGATCTCGCCGGACCGGATGCGGACCAGGTCGTAGTAGCTCTTGCCCACCGCGTGGAACGCGCGCTCGTAGGCGTCGGTGCGCACCCGGTCGTCGGCGGTGATGGCGCGGAGCTGGTCCAGCACCTCCTCCCGCAGCTCGACCGACGGCAGCGTCAGCGCGTCGAGGGGCTTGGCCGGCGTGTCCGGCAGGGTGTCGACGCCCAGGGCGTCCTTCACGAAGCGCCACACCTCGGCGTCCCGGCCGTGGAGGTCGAAGCTCTGCGCCTTCAGCCCCCAGCCATTGAAACGAAGCTCGTCGCGGCGATATCGCATGGGAGGCGAGCCTGCCGCGGCGCGATGCCCCGGGCAACCGCCGTCTTGACTGAGATTCCGGGCGCCCTATGGTCACCCGGCCCCGTCCCGGGAGAGGGGCAACGTCTCCCGAACGTGGTTAGGATCTTCGTGGACGCGCTCCACGCTCGAACCCAGGGTTTCGCCAACGAACAAGGTGGCTGACCCGATGAACTTCGCACTCATGACCGACCCGACCCGAGAGACGACCGTCGAACGTTACGCGGAAGCGGACGTGCCGACCGAGTACGGCCTCTTCAAGCTGATCGTGTACCGCGAGCGAGGCACCACGGACCTCGTCGAGCACGTCGCGGTGGTCAAAGGCGACGTCTCCGGCAAGCACGGCGTGCACATCCGCGTGCACTCCGAGTGCCTCACCGGCGAGGTGCTGCACTCGATGAAGTGCGACTGCCGCGAGCAGCTCGACTTCGGCCTCCGTCACATCAGCGACGAGGACCACGGCGCGGTGCTCTACCTCCGCCAGGAGGGCCGCGGCATCGGCCTCGGCAACAAGATCAAGGCGTACGCGCTCCAGCAGAAGGGCATCGACACGGTCGACGCCAACCGGATGCTGGGCTTCGAGGACGACCTCCGCCGCTACCACATCGCGACCGACATGCTCTCCGACCTCGGGGTCGAGTCGGTGGTGCTGCTGACGAACAACCCGGCCAAGGTCGACGCCCTGCGCAACGACGGTGTCCAGGTCAGCGGCCGCCTCCCGGTGCACATCGAGCCGAACGAGCACAGCCGCGACTACCTGCTGACCAAGCGCGCCCGCATGGGCCACATGCTCGGCAACCTCGGCGAGCTCCTCCTCGACGCCGAGTAGGCGACGGGGCATCCTCGCCCCGAGATGGAGTGCGCGGAGCACGGCTTGCACGGTGCCTGCGTGCGCTGCGGCAGCTTCGTCTGTCGCGCGTGCCGGCGCTGGGTCGACGAGCGGCTGCACTGCGCCGCCTGCCAGGCGCGGGTCGGTGACGGGCCGGGGACGCTGGCGATGGCGGCGGCCCTCTGCTCGACCGTCGGCCTCGGCTGTCTGCTCCCCGGCGCGCTCGGCGCGATCCTCGGCGGCCTGGCGCTGCGGGCCATCCAGAACGGCGCCGCGCCCCCGGCGGGGAGGCCGTTCGCGCGGCTCGCGCTCTGGCTCGGCCTCGCCGAGGTGGCCGCGCTGATCGTCGCCCTGCTTTTTCTGGCCGCCACGAGCGCGTAGCATCGCCGGATGCCGAAAAAGAAGTTCGCCGTCGAGGAGGGCGCGCCGAAGCGCCTCGAGGTGGAGTGGAGCGGGCAGTTCGACACCACGACCTTCCGCTGGGACGGCGCGACGCTGAGCGAGCACGACGGGTTCGAGATGACGGAGGGCGTGACCCTGTCCCTGCCCGAGGGCTTCACCGTCGAGGCCATGGCCGTCCGAGGCGGCGGCCTCTGGCCCGGCAGCAAGGTGAAGCGGCTCACGCTCCGTTTCCCGGACGGCTCCCCGGTGCCCGGCTCCGGCGAGGACCCGCGAGAGGCGAGCAGGCAGGCAGGCTACCTGCTCTACTTCATCGCCGGGCTGAACGCGCTCTGCGGCGTCTTCGCGATCGTGACCGGCGCCGACGCTCTCGCGGCGGCCGAGATCGGCGTCGGGCAGATGTGCGCGGGCGTCCTCTACGGCGTCCTCGGCCTGTTCACCATGCGGGGCTCGCGCGTCGCGCTCGCCATCGCGATGGGGCTGTACGCGGTCGACGGGATCGCCACGCTGGCCATGAGCGTGGCCGAAGGCGGGAGGCCGAGCGTGTTCGGCCTCTTCATCCGGATCGGCTTCCTGATCGCGCTCGGCACGGCGTTCCGGACGATGAAGCCACGGCGTTGATAGAGTGGAGGCGTGAGAGCCCTCGCGTTCGCCGTCGCCCTGACCGGATGCGCCGACGTGGGCGCGGCGAGGGCGCCGATCGCGAACGGCGTCGAGGCGCCGGGCGAGGCGAGCGTCGAGGCGAGCGTGGTCGCGCTCGTCGATGCTCGAGGCGACCTGCGGTGCTCGGGCGCGCTCATCGGAGAGCGCGTGGTGCTGACCGCGGCCCACTGCGCGGCCGACTCCGCCCGGGCGGAGCCCGACGTGGCCGTGGTCTTCGGTCCCCGCACCGACGAGGAGGGCGTCGCGATCCTCGAGGCGCGCGCGCACCCGGACTGGCGCGGCGAGGCCGACGACGACGTCGCGCTCCTGCTCCTCGCCGAGCCCGCGAGCGCCGCGCCGCTGCCGCTCGCTCCGGGCGCCGCCGCCGCGCCGCCGCCGGTCTCGGTCCGGCTGGTGGGCTACGGGCTCACCGCCGCCGGGGCCGACGACGACGACCGACGGCGCGCCGGCGACGCGGTCACCACCGAGGTCACGCCGGGCCACGTGGTCCTCGGCGCCGACCCCGCGCTCGCCTGCCGCGGCGACTCCGGGGGCCCGGCGCTGATCGACGGCGCGGTGGCGGCGGTCATCAGCCGGGGAGACGCCGCGTGCGAGACCCGCACCCGCGCCGCCCGCGTCGACGCGGTCCTGCCGTTCCTGGAGGCCACCCTCGCCGACTGGGCGGACGGAGCGCGCGGCGCGGGAGAGTGGTGCCTGCACGCCGACCACTGCGAGGGCGGCGCCTGCGTCGAGGCGCCGGACGAGCCGGCGATCCGCTACTGCGACGCCCCCTGCGCGGCCGACGCCGACTGCCCGGCGGCGATGACCTGCGCCTCCGGCCGCTGCGCCTACCCGACGCCGACGCCGGGCGCCTTCGGGGGCCCGTGCGCGTCGGACGCCGAGTGCGCGCGCGGCGAGTGCGTCGACGACCCGTCGTTCTGCAGCGTGCGCTGCGTGACCGGACGCGGCGACTGCCCGAGCGGCGCGAGCTGCGCTCACCTCGGCGGCGTCGACTTCTTCTGCGTCCCCGACCCGGCCCCCGCCGGCTGCGCCATCGCCCCGACGCGCAGGTCCGGCGCGGGGCTCCTGCTCGTCCTCGCGCTCCTCACAGCGTGGCGAGCCAGTCCTTCGCGCTCATCGGCTTCGAGAACATCGGGAAGTCGAAGCGGATCGCGTTGTCGTGCTCTTCCTGCGAGGTCGCGGCGGCGCAGTCGGTGAGGGTGATGACCTCGTAGCCGTTCTCGTAGGCGCTGCGCATCGTCGACTCGACGCAGCAGTTCGTCAGGAAGCCGCCGAGCACCACCGTCTTGATGCCCTTCGAGCGGAGGATGAAGTCGAGGTTGGTGCTCGCGAAGGTGTCGAGGCCGCGCTTGCCCTCGACCACGATGTCGCCGTCCTGCGGGGCGAGCGCGTCGACGATCTCCGCGCCCCACGCGCCCTTCACGAACGCCTCGCCGTCGACGACGCCCTTGAGCACGCCGTAGGGGTGCTTGGTCAGCTCGCCGTAGCCCGGCGCGAAGGTGATCGGGGCGTGCATCACCGTCACCCCCTTGGCGCGCGCCGCCTCCACCACCGCCTGGGTCTTCGAGAGCATCTCGGTGCTCTCCATCACGCCCTTCACGGCGTCGTGCAGGACCCCGCCGGGGCTCGTGAAGTCGTTCTGGTACTCGATGAGCACGATCGCGGTCGTCTCGGGATCCATGGGCGCCTCCTCGTGTTTCGAGCAGGTTACCAGCTTGTCTGACAAGTTTCCAGCAGGTATCTTCCGGGTCATGGAGGACGTCTTCGATCGCGCGCTCGCCGAGGTGGGCCGAGAGCCCCTGTGCATGACCGTGGCCAGCCAGATCCGGGCCTCGATCCTCTCGGGCGCCCTCTCGGACGGCACCGCGCTGCCCAGCGAGAAGGAGCTGTCGGCCCGGCTCGGGGTCGGCCGCTCCACCGTCCGGGAGGCCCTCCGCATCTTGCAGGCGCAGGGCCTGATCAGCGGCGGCAGCTCCGTCTCCACCAAGGGCCCGGTGGTCACCCGGGACGGCGCCCTGCCGATCGCCGCCTCCGCGCTCGAGGCGGTGGTGGCCCTCGGTCAGGTCCCCCTCGCCGACCTCGTCGGGCTCCGCACCCTGATCGAGAGCGCGGCGCTGCGGGCGGCCGCGGAGGCCCGGCGGGAGGACGCGCTCGAGGCGGCCGAGGCGGCCCTCGAGGAGATGCGCGCGGCCGGCGCCGACGTCGAGCGCGCCCACCGGGCCGACGTCGCGTTCCACGCCGCGCTGATCGACGGCGCCGCCAACGGCGCCTACTCCCTCGTCTACCGGGTGCTGCGCGAGAGCATCGCCGCCCACCTCCGCGACGCGCTCGACGCCGAGCCCGACCCGGGCGGCACCGTCGCGCGCCTGGTCGCGGAGCACGAGGACATCCTCGAGGCGGTGCGCGCCGGCGACGGTCACGCGGCGGCGGCCACCCTGCGCGGCCACCTCGACGGGTTCTACGGATCATGAGCCTGCTCGACCGGCTCGCGCGCGACCTGCCGCCGGAGGCGCTCGTCACCGACGCGGACGTGATGGCGCAGTACGCCCGCGATCAGGCCGGCCCCTGCCCCGCCGGCGCCCCGGCCGCGGTGGTGATCCCGCGCTCGGTCGAGCACGTCGCCCTGACCCTCCGGCTAGCGAGCGAGACCCGCACGCCGGTCGTGCCCCGGGGCGCGGGCACCGGGCTGAGCGGGGGCGCCAACGCGATCGACGGCTGCGTCGTGCTGAGCCTGCACGCCCTCGACCGGGTGCTCTCGATCGACCCCGCGACCCGCCTGGCCACCGTCGAGCCCGGGGTGCTGAACGCCACCCTCGACGCGCGCGCCCGGGAGCACGGCCTGATGTACGCGCCCGACCCGGCGAGCCGCGAGATCTCGACGGTGGGCGGCAACGTGGCCACCAACGCCGGCGGCGCGTGCTGCCTGAAGTACGGCGTCACCGGAGATCACATCGCCCGGCTGCGCGCGGTGCTCGCCGACGGCACCGAGATCCAGACCGGCAGCGCGACGGTGAAGAACGTGGCCGGGCTCGATCTGCAGCGGCTGCTGATCGGCTCGGAGGGCACGCTGGCGGTGGTGGTCGAGATCACCGCCCGGCTCCTCCCGGCGCGCCCGGCCTGCGGGACCCTGGTGGCCTTCTTCCCCTCGCTGCAGGCGGCGGGCGAGGCGATCGTCGCGCTCGAGCGGCCGCGCGCGCTCTCCAAGCTCGAGGTCATGGACCGGACGACGGTGCGCGCGGTCGAGGACCTGACCCGCATGGAGCTCGACACCGACGCGGCGGCGATGATCCTCGCCCAGGCCGACACCGCGGACGCGGCCGCGCTCATGGAGCAGACCGAGCGCCTCTGCGTCGAGCGCGGCGCCACCCTCGCGATGACCACACTCGACGAGGCGGAGGGCAAGATGCTCATGGCGGCCCGGAGCGCGGCGCTGCCCGCCCTCGAGAAGAAGGGCCACTGCCTGCTCGACGACGTCGCGGTCCCCGTGCCTCGCGTCCCCGCGCTGCTCGCCCTCTGCGCGGAGGCGGCGGAGCGTCGCGGGGTGACGGTGGGGACCTTCGGCCACGCGGGCGACGGCAACCTCCACCCCACCCTCGTCTACGACGCGCGCGACCCGGCGGAGAGCCAGGCCGCGCTCGAGGCCTTCGACGACATCCTCCGCGGCGCGCTCGAGCTCGGGGGCACCGTCACCGGTGAGCACGGCGTCGGCACCCTCAAGCGAGATTACGTCGAGCGCATGGTCGGGAAGCGGGAGCGGACCCTGATGCACGGCATCAAGCAGGTCTTCGATCCCCTCGGCATCCTCAACCCCGGCAAGGCCTACTGACCGCTCAGAAGGCCTTCGGGGCCGCGTCGAGCTCGGCGTCGGCGGCGCTCGGGAGCTCGGTGTCGGCCGGGCTCACCGCCGCCTTCTTCTGCCCCCACTTCGTGCGGCCGGTGATCTGCATCATCACGAAGAGCGTGAGGATGGCGCCGATGGTGATGGCGAGGCCGGTGAAGCCCTCCCACATGAAGGTGTAGGAGAAGAGCACCAGGTAGAGGAGCTGGCTGATGCCGATGTGCTGCAGCGCGAAGCGCCAGCCGGTGAACAGCCGCGCGTAGGTCGTGACGAGCAGGACCGAGACGCCGGCGCTGATCGCGAACGAGGCGCCGATCTCGAGATGATCCACCAGGTAGGCGAAGAGCAGGTGGAACGCGAAGAAGCTCGTGCCGAGGAAGAAGTAGTGCATCGGGTGCAGGTCCTTCTTGCGGTCCATCGCGAGGATGCCGACCACGAAGAAGAAGAACAGCAGGCCCACCGGCGCGAAGAAGGTGATGCGCGCCGCGAGCGGGCCCGGGTTCACCCGCACCGGCATCTCGACCCCGATGGGGCGGTTGGCGATCAGGCTCTCGAAGTCCCAGACGCCGCGCCAGCCGTCGCCGCGCTGGCCGTGCTCGGTCGGGCTGAGCGTGTCCTCGGGGAAGTCGACCTCGCCGAAGTCGGTGGTGATCGCGAGCCGGAAGTTGCGGACCCGCGAGGTGCCGGCGGCCATGCGGTAGCGCCAGGTCTCGGTGCCGCGGCTCCGGTAGGTCACCCGGAAGGTGCGCGCCTCGCCGGGCGCCATCTCCGTGGTCCAGGCGGCGTGCTCCCCTTCGATGGCGAAGTCGACGCTGCGCCCCTCCTCGTCCTCGACGTCGAAGGCGTCGTAGGTCGCGTTGGGGGCGCCGACCGGCGCGTAGCTGCGGCTCGAGTCCCAGCCCTGCTCGGCCGCGCGGGCGGAGAGCGGGAACACCAGCTGGATCTCCCGCGCGACGTCGGTGTCGTTGCGGAAGGTGTACCGGCCGTCGAGCGAGACGGTGTAGGTCGGGTACCAGGAGAGCCCGCGCCGCCGGTGCTCGAGGTCGAGGTCCACTTCGACGTCGGTGCGGGTCAGCTCGATCGCGACCTCGCGCGTGGTCGTCGTCGGCGGCAGCGGGTTGCCGCTCGGGTCGTAGGTCACGGTGCCCGGCGTGGACGGCTCGGGCTCGCGGAAGAAGGCCCGCGGCTGCCCCTGCTCCGCCGGCGGCCCCCAGAGCTGATGCACGTCCCCCTGCCCGCTGATGCCCGAGTCGTCCGAGCGGACGAGCAGGGTCGAGCCGAGGATCACCCACGCGAAGCTGCAGCCGATCCAGACGGTGGCGATGCCGAACAGTCTCTTCATCTCTCTTTGCCTCCCGACCCATGGATACGCTCGGGGTGGCGCGACGCTCCGTCGGCGGCGAGGAGAGAAGGAGGACCAATTGTGGCGAAGATATGGCGGCGGCGAAGTTATGGCGGCGACGAGGATGTGGCGGCTACTCGATGATCACCACGCCGCCCGCCTCGCGGACCCGGAACACGGGGTTCGACTCGCCGCGGCCGACCTCGGTCAGCACCTCTCCGGTGCGCACGTCGAGGCGCCAGCCGTGCCCCGCGCAGACCACCACGTGGCCCTCCATGCGCCCCTCGCAGAGGCTCTGACCGCTGTGCGGGCAGGCGTCCTCGATCGCGTAGACCCGGCCGTCGACCCGCACCGCGAGCACGTCGTAGGGCGGCCTCGGGCAGCGCACCGGCGCGCCGTCGACCAGCGCGTCGGACGGGAGCCGGATCAATGCAGCTCGCCGCCGTGCCCGGAGCTGCGCAGCTGCGCGAGCAGATCGACGAGCGCGTCGTGCACCCGGGCGAGCCGCACCTTCACGTCCACCGCCTCGAGGAGCTGCTGGCGCGCCTCGGGCTCGGAGACCAGACGGTCGGCGATGCGGTCGGCGAGCACGCCCGGCGGCGTCTGCGCGTCCACCCCGAGGTGGAAGTCCGGGTAGCGCTCCCGGACCAGCGCGACCACCGAGGCCGCCGTGGCCAGCACCGGCGTGGTCACCTTGTGGATCGCCTCGGGGTGCGTCTCGCGATCGTCGAGGCGCGTCGCCTTGGCGCGGCGGTAGGAGAGGCCGCCCTCGGGCAGCTCCTCGAGCTTCACGCGGGAGAGCCCGTGGAGCAGGAGATCGAAGCGGCCGTCCTCGCGGCGTCGCCAGTCGAGGATGCGGCCGGCGCCCGCGATCTCGTGGATCTCGGGGCGGCCCTCGTAGTCGGCCTCCCAGTCGCCGCGCAGCAGCGTCACCGCCATCGCCATCGGGCCCTTGGAGACGCAGTCCTCCATCATGTCGCGGTAGCGCTCCTCGAAGAGGTGGAGCGGCAGCGTGGACCCGGGGAAGAACACCACGCGCGGCAGCGGGAACACCGGCAGGTTGGAGAGCTCTTCGTCGGTCAGGGGCTCCGTCTCTTCGGGGAGCTCGATCATGGTTCGCCTCGGCCGGTGATTTGAATGGCGCTGAGCAGCTGTTGTTGGAGCGACGGGTCTTCACTCATGGAGCCCGCGAACGCAAGCGTCGTGGCCCGGGAAGCGTGACGCCGGTCCCCCCGCGCCGTCATGCACGTGGGAGCTAGGTCCACGACCGCGCCAGCGCCACGCGCGCCGAGGTGGGTGACGAGCGCCTCGGCGATGTCGCGCCCGAGATCCTCCTGCAAGCGGAGGCGACGCGCGAAGCAGTCGACGAGCCGGCCGAGGGCGCCGAAGCCGACCACCCGCTCGCCGGGAAAGTAACCCACGTGCACCACGCCGGCGGCGGGCATCAGGTGGTGCGGGCACATCGTGGCCGTCGCGAGATCGGTGACCACCACCAGCCCCGGCGCGTTCGACGCGGTCGCGTCGGCGAGGATCTCGGCCGGATCGTCCGCGTAGCCGGAGAGGAGGTCCTCGGCCCAGGCCTCGGCGACGCGCCGGCCGGTGCCCTCGAGCTCGGGGTCTCGTCCGACCGGAGCGCCCACGGCGCGCAGAAAGGCTTCGATCGCGCGCGCGGCGCCGTCGAGGTCGGGGTCCGGCATGACGCCCGGTCTACTTGCAGTCCCGGCCCCAGAGCAACCGCATCGCCCGGGGCAGATCGCTGCGCTCCATGACGTCGCAGTCGAAGCAGCTCTCGGGGAAGCTCTTGGACTCGCAGCCCTGGCACTCCTGGATGATCGCGACGGTCTGCGCCAGCTCCTCGCGGAGGCGGCGGAGGCACGCGATCTTGCGCTGCATCTCCTCGATCTGGCCCTCGAGGACCTCCTGCATCGCCTGGCTCGCGCCCTCCGGCGACGGGTGCTCCTTCTTCAGCTCGAAGAGGGCCCGGATGTCGTTGAGCGAGAGGCCGGCCTCGCGCAGATCCATGATGAGCTGCAGCTTGGCGAGGTTGTCCTTGCCGAAGAGGCGGTGGCCTCCCTCGGTGCGGGTCTCCGGACAGAGGACGCCGGCCTCTTCGTAGAAGCGGACCGTGCGCACCGTGGTGTCGCAGGCCCGGGCCAGGTCCCCCGTCGTGAGGGGCCTCAGCCGGTCGCACGGGACCTCGGGCTCGTCCGACGCGGGGTCGGCGGCGCTCGGGTCGGGGTGTGTGCTCTCGGCGGCCATACGTGTTTTCTGCTTTGTTTTCGCTCGATTTCGGGGCGAAGCCCTCGATCGATATAGGTATCTGACCGGCGCAGTGTCAACTGGGGCGAGGAGGACGTCCGTGAGGAAATCAACCTCGACGGAACTTTGTGGCCGGCAGGAGGAAACCGCCAGGGGCCTCCGACGATGAGGCGGTCAAACCCCCAACGGGGTCGTCCTTGCGGCCCCGGAGTCACGTTGCGTATTCTCCGCGGAGGTCTTCCATGAGCACCCCCATCAAGCCCCCCGGTGGCTCCCCCGACGGGATCCCCGAGCCGGCTGACACCCCCGAAGGCAGCCAGGTCGAAGGCGGCGAGCTCCGAGGCATGGTCGAGCGCGCCGGCGCCGATCGGGCCGAGGGCTCGGCCGGCAGCGAGGCGGCGTCGCCGCTCGACGCCGTCCGCGCCGACGTCGAGGCCGGGCGCATCGACGCCGATCAGGCGATCGAGCGTCTCGTGCAGCGGGCCCTGGCCGGGGCCTCCGGGCTGTCCCCGTCCCAGCGCGACGCCCTCGAGGCGCAGCTCCGGGACGCGCTCACGGAAGATCCGACCCTGGTCGCCCTGCGGAAGGATCTCGAGCGTGCTTCTTCGGCGAAGCCTTAGCTTCATCACCCTCGCCCTCGCGCTCGCGCTCGCCGCGGGCGCGTCGGCGCAAGAGACGCCCCGCGTCTACATCGTCTCGGTGCCCATGGAGGCGGGCCTCGACGCGGAGGCCACCCGCGCCGGCGCCGCCGCCCGGGCCGCGCTCCGGGGCATCGAAGGCGTCGACTGGCGCAGCCCCGATCAGCGCTTCCTCGGCTACGACGACGCGGCGCTGGGCATCCTCGACCGGGCGCGCGAGCAGCTCGACGCGGGGCGCCAGGCGTACCTGCAGCTCGAGCTCGACGGCGCCATCGAGCAGCTCCGGGGCGCGGTCGAGAACTTCGACGCCGCCGCGGTGGCGCTCGAGGATCCGAACGACCTCGGTCAGGCGCTCCTCTTCCTCGGCGCCAGCCACGCGTTCAACGGCCAGACGCGCGACGCGATCAACGTCTTCCGGCGCCTGCACACGCAGATGCCGTTCATCCAGCCCGACCCCGACACCTTCCCGCCGGACGTGGTGCAGCTCTACGAGCGCGCCCGGCCGCGCGACGCGAGCAACCCGCAGGGCATCGTCTCGATCGACTCGAACCCGCAGGGCGCGATCGCCTACGTGGACTTCCTCGCCCGCGGCCGGACCCCGATCAACGTCGACGACCTCATCGGTGGCGACCACGTCATCCGCGTGACCCGACCGGGCGCGACGCCCTTCGTCGAGAGCCTCGGGGTGCGCCGCCGTCGCGCGTCGACCTCGAACGCGTACCTCGTCGACACCCCCGGCCTCGAGGGCCTCGCCGACGCGATCGACGACATCCCCGAGGCGGACATCGAGACCCTCGACGAGGTGAACCCGATCGCCCGCGTCGCCGAGATGCTGCAGGTCGACAAGATCGGCGTCATCCGCGTCTCGAGCGGCGGCGACGGTCAGGTCTCGATGGAGCTGCTCCTCTTCGACACCGAGACCGGCCGCCGGCTGGTCCGCGGGCAGGGCAGCGCGCCCACCGCGGTCGGGGAGCTCGAGTCCAGCGTGCAGCGCGCGGTCAGCGGCGCCTTCGAGGCGGCCCTCCGCCCGTCGCAGGCGACCGACGAGGAGGAGATCCCCGCGTTCACCGACGAGGAGACGCCCTTCGACCAGCAGGAGGAGCCCAGCGGGCCCCCCGAGCCGCTCATCGAGCAGTGGTGGTTCTGGACGATCATCGGCGTGGTGGTCGCCGGCGGCATCGCGGCGGGCATCGCCGGCGGGGTCGCCGCTCAGGGTCCTCCGCTCGGGCAGGACCCGGGCGGACAGGTCGTCTTCACGTTCTGATCCGATGCGCCTCTCCATCACCCTCGCGGTCGCCCTCGGCCTCGTCGTCTCCGCTCGCGTGGCCTCCGCCCAGGAGGTCACGGCGAGCGCCGTCATGCTGCGTGAGGCCGGCGCGACGCCCGGCCAGGACGCGGTGGTCTCCACCGGCCTCCGGCGCGGGCTGCGCGACGTGGAGGGCGTCCGCTTCGTGCACCCGGTCGACGTGCTCAGCACCCCGGAGTTCTCGCCGGACGTGCAGGACGCGATCGACGAGCTCGAGCCCATCGCCGACATGGTGCGCACCGGCGACGCCCGGTACGCCTACCGGCGGGCGGACGAGATCGCCGAGCTCTTCGAGCAGAACCTCGAGCGCGTGCGCCGCACCCAGCTCGTCGACGCCTACCTGCTCGCCGCCATCGGGCGCTGTCAGGCCGGGCAGCGCCGGGACTGCGAGGCGCGGCTGCGCGACGTGATCGCCTTCCGCGAGGGCCTCGTCTACGACCCCGACCGCTACGGGCCGGAGACCCAGGAGATCTTCGAGCGCGTGAAGGTCCGCGCGCTCTCCGGCGGGCGCGGCACGCTGGTCGTCGAGACCGACCCGCCGGGCGCCGAGATCTACGTCGACGGCCGGAGCTACGGCCCCTCGCCCGCGCGGGTCGACGGCCTGCTCGCCGGCGGCCACTACGTGACGATCAAGGAGATCGGCCACCTCGAGCGCGTGGTCCGCGCGGAGGTGCGCGCCGGCCGCGAGAACGTCGAGACCTACGAGCTGACGCCCAACCCGCGCGCGCGCCTCATCGTGAGCGAGGAGGCGCAGGAGCGCATCCGCGGCCAGCTGGGCGAGACCCGCGCCGGCCCCGCGATCCGCAGCCTCGGCAACACCCTCGGCACCGCGCAGGTGATCGTCGGCGTGCTGCGGCCCGCGGCGGGCGAGCAAGTCCACGTGCAGCTCTACCTCTACCACGTGCACACCCGGCTGCTTCAAGGTCAGCTCGAGGCGACCGTCAGCGTCGACGAGGCGGGCATGGAGCGCATGCGCCAGCTGACGGCCGAGCTCTACGACGGCGTCGACCTCGGCGGCGGCATCGCGGCGCCCGAGGACGACACCGAGATCGCCGGGCCGCAGCCCGAGATCTGGGAGCAGTGGTGGTTCTGGACGGCGGCGGGCGGCGGCCTGGTGGCCATCATCGCCGGCATCGCCATCGGCGTGCACTTCGCGGGGCAAGAGAACATCCCCCCGGGGTTCCTCCGCGCCTCCGGCACCCTGCCGTGATCGCGCGAGGGGGAGCCTCGCTGACCCTGGTGGTGCTCGCGCTGATGGGGTGCGAGAACCCGCCGCCGCCGCGCGTCGAGCACTTCGAGGACGACGAGCTCGAGGCCGAGGTGATCGAGGAGTCGGAGGCCGACGCCCCGACCGAGGCGCCGCCCGCGCTCGGCCCCGCCGACTTCGAGGCGCGGTCCCGCGACGCCCGCGATCGGACGCCGCCGCCGATCACCCCGGCGGCGCACGGGGACGCGGAGTTCGACGGCGAGGAGCCGGTGATCGCGCGCCGCTACGTCTACCGCGTCCGCATGGTCGTGCCGGCCGGGGTCGGCGAGAGCGACGTGACGATGATCCCGCCCGCCGCCGAGCTCTTCGTCGACGTGGCCCACGAGCGCCTGAGGGCGCGCTTCGCCGGGCGCGGCTGGCCGGTGCCCGCCGGCTCGGAGGTCCGACTGCGTCGCGACCGCCCGGGGGTCTACGTCTTCGACGGACGCGGCGGCCGGCCGCTCGAGCCGGGCGGGCTCGCGAGCTGGTTCGAGGGCGGACGGGTGAGCCGCCGCGGCCCGCCGCTCCGCGTGTTCCCGCACTGGGGCTTCTCGCGGCGGCAGCCCGAGCCCGACGACGAGGAGGCCCCGGGCGAGCTGATGTGCGCGCTCCTCGCCGAGCTGGCCGGCGAGCCGCGGGAGAACGTCATGCGGCGCTGCGAGCGAGGCGCGCCGCATCTCTGGCGCATGGGCTTCTGGCGGGCCGAGCAGACCGCGGGCGTGCCCCTCGAGCTGCCGCGGAGCGCGATGCGGGCCGACGAGCGCGAGCCGCCGCGCCCGATCGCCGAGGCCTCCAGCCGCGCCTTCCTCGAGCCCGAGGCGCTGTCCCGGCTGCCCGCGCGCGCCGCGACCGACGAGCCGGCGGAGGGCGCGCCGGCCGAGGGGCTGCGGGTCCGCAACGACTCGGCCACCCGAGTCCTGGTCGCGGTGGGCGGCGTGCTCGCGGGGTTCGTCGACGCCGGGTCCGAGGGCTGGTTCGTGGGCCTCGCCCCGGGCGAGCACGAGGTCGGCGCGCTCCGCCCCCTGGGCGCGGTGGTGCAGCGGAGCCGGCCGGTGCGGGTGCCGGGCGTGCACCGGGTCTGCGACGGACGCTGCAGCCGCCGCCCTCCCCCGGAGGAGACCCCCGAGTGACGGCCTTGCGTTTCCGCCGCCGCTGCGGTGTGCTGCGCCGGTGACGCGAGAGGACGAAGCCATCACCCAGCCCGATCTCGTGCTGGGCGAAGAGGAGCGCCTCCAGGCCCTCGACCTCTGGCTCGAGCACATCGAGATCCCGGCGATCCTGATCCCGCTGCTCGAAGGCGTGGTGCTCGGCCATCACCACGGTGACCTCGCGGCCTACCTCGGGGCCGAGCTCCAGGAGCTGCCGCTCTGGGAGCGCTGCTTCGCCCGCTGGGCCGAGCAGACGGTCTACCAGGCGGCGGCGGACATCCTCGACGCTGCCCGGCGGTGATCGATGTGGGCCGAGTGTCCGCGGGCACGGGCAGGGGCACGGGCACGGGGATCACGCCGCGCGCGGCGTGATCAGGCGTCGACCGCGGGGCTCTTGCCGTCGAGGACCGACGCGTAGACCTCGTGGCTGAGCTCGACCGGGCCCTCGCCCTTCGAGGCCGCGAGCGCGCCGAGCACCGAGAGGGTCTGCTCGACGACCTCGTGGCGCACCGCGAGGCGGTGGTAGTCCTCCTCGCGCACCGGGCCGGTCGCCTCGAGGGAGCGGGTGACCGCCTCGCGGTCCTCGGGCATCAGCGCGAGGTGCGCCGCCCAGTCGGCGAGGGCCTGCCCGTGGAGCGCCTCGAGCACCACCCCGATGGGGTTGAGGCTGAGGAAGACGCGCTCCCCCTCGAGCCGCCAGCCCTGGTAGTCCTCCTTCGGCGTGTGCCACCGGAACCCGGGCAGGGTGCGGCGGAGGACCTCGCCGAAGTAGGCGCCGGCGCAGGGGGCGACGAGGGCGACGACCTTCTCGTCCGGCACGCCGCCGTCCTCCTCGCGCAGGGAGATCAGGTAGTGGTCGAGGATCGGGAGCGTCTCCGCGGTGAAGTCGAGGTCGAAGCCGAGCTTCTCCTTGACCAGCCGGAAGGCGCCGAGCGCCAGGTCCTCGACGACGGCGGGGGTGTCGGACATCGCGGCCGCAACGTAGCAGAAGCCGGCCGCCGCGCATGAAGGGCAGGATCCTGTAAGTCTCCGCGTAGGTCGGACCGTCCGGGGATCTGTGATACACGAACCGGATGTCTCGAGCCGGGCAGGAGCGATGATGGCGGTAGGTGAGCCGAGTGGGGCGCGCGCCCAGCGCGCGGAAGAGCAGGAACCCTCCTACGAGGGCGCGCCGGGGCGAACCCGCCTCCGGTCCATTCACGTCCCGCTGCCCAGCGGCTTCGTGCGCACCGTCCAGGTGTACGACGTGGTCAATGTCGCCACCGATCCGAACCTGCGCGAGCCGGCGCTCGCCGGAGCGCTCCACCGCTTCGAGACCGGCGAGGTCCTCGCGGTGCCGTTCGTCTACCACGACCCGGGCGCCCGCAAGCTCGCGCTCGTGGTGCCGGAGGTGCTGCGGCATCAGGAGCTCGAGCTCCGGGCCAAGCTCCTGCTGGAGCTCGCCGAGCACGCCGATCAGCCGCTGCCGAGCTACGCCCGCGAGGCCACCTGCGTCATCGGCACCGCCGAGCTGCGCGGCTACCTCGAGCGGCCGAACACCACCGCCGCGCTCGGCGAGATCGTCGAGCTGCAGCGCGAGATCACCACCCGCGAGGCGCAGCTCGAGACGCGCGCCCAGGACGTGGAGATCCAGAGCGAGGCGCTCACCCAGCGCGAGGCGCGGCTCCACCAGCGGGCCGAGCAGGTCACGCGCCGCGAGGACGAGCTGCGCGCCTACGGCGAGGAGCTCGAGGCGGCGCAGGCGGACCTGGCGATGCGCGAGCAGGAGCTCGAGAGCCGCTTCGAGTCGCTGCGGCAGCGAGAGACCGCGCTCGAGGGCCGCGAGGCGGGGAGCCCGGCCGCGCTCCCCGGCGAGAAGACCGGCGTGACCTCGCCGGCCGCCGTCGAGGCGGACATCGCCGAGGAGGTGGTGCAGCTCGTCGACGACGAGGTCGAGCCGATGGAGGCCATCGAGGAGGTGGTCGAGGACGTCGACGACGTCGAGGAGCTCGAGCCCCTCGAGACCCACCCCGGCGAGGCGGAGAGCGACCTCGCGGACGAGGTCGAGATGATGGCCGACGCGTCGGTCGAGGCGGCGCCGATCGAGGAGATGCCGCTCGACGCGGTCGAGGACGTCGAGGAGATCGTCGACGACGTCGAGGAGCTCGAGGAGGTCGAGGCGATCGAGGAGATCACCGGCCTCCACGCCCACGAGATCGGCACCGACGAGAACGACCTCCGGCTCACCGAGTCCAAGACGACCATCTCCGACGGGCTGCCCGCCCGGAGCGAGCCGCCGCCCCCGCCGTCCGAGCCCGCGGTGAGCGCCGCGCCGCCCCCGCCCTCGGTCGCGCCGCCCGCCGGCTTCCTCACGCGCAAGCACGGGCCCGACGCCGAGGCGATCGACGAGAAGGGCACCGTGCGGATCTTCGCGCGCCTGCCGCAGGGCAAGCAGGAGTGCTTCCAGGACGGCGAGAAGGTCGACCTGCTCGCGCAGCTGGTGGTGCTCGACGAGTGCCCGGTCGTGCTGCTGAGCCTGGTGGAGGACGACGGCAAGCGGCCGGTGGTGCTGCGCGCGGCCCTCGACCCGCGGCGCAACGACGAGCGGCGGGTCATCGAGGATCTCCGCCGCACCTTCGGCGCCCGCGTCTCGCTCTTCGACGCGGACGGCGGCTACGTGCGCACCGTCGAGGTGGCGGCGCCGCGCGAGGTGAACGCGGCGCGCATCCTCGAGCGCGTCTCGAAGATGCGGACCGCCTCGGCGCTGGATCCGCAGACCGCGATCGAGCGGGTGCTCAGCGCCCCGCCGCCGGTGAAGGCGAAGGACCATCCGTTCCGGCCGGCGGAGGAGATCGAGGCGCCGAAGCACGCCGCGGCCGCCCGTGAGGCGCTCGCCAAGCTCGCCACCTGGAGCACCCACGACCAGATGGATCACGCGCTGCTCGTGCTCTCGATCCCGAAGGACGTGGTCGACGGCACCCTGCGCAAGGTCATCGAGCACGCGGTGGGCTACGGCCTGCCGCTCCCCGGCCGGCTGACCGAGCGGGCCATCTCGCTCGGGGTCGCCGCCGACGGCGCCGCGCTGATCACCAAGCAGATCACGGCGTTCGCCGAGACCAGCGGCTCGCTCGCCCAGGGGCAGCTGACCCCGGAGCAGGTGGCCGAGGCGTGGGAGCAGCTGCTCGAGCGGGCGGCCGAGAACGAGGTCGCGATCGACACCGAGACCCACGAGCTGGCGTGGCGCGCGATCCGCAAGGTCCGCGGCGACGACGGCTCGGTGGACGTCGACCCGGCGAAGCTGCCCGAGATGGGCGCGCCCGAGCTGCTGATGCTGCTCGAGCACCCGAAGTACCGCCGCGACGCGGCGATCGAGCTCGCCTCTCGCAAGGACGCCGCGCACGCCGAGACGCTCTGCAAGGCGGTGCGCAAGATGCCCCGCGCCGAGGTGGTGCGGGTGGTCCCGAAGATCGTCGAGATCGGCGACGGGGCCGGCGACGCGCTCATCGACGGGCTCAACGCGCGCAAGACCTTCGTGCGCCAGGCCTTCGCCCTCTCGCTGGCCCACCTGAAGCTGCGCCGCGCGGTGGTGCCGCTCGTGCACCTGCTGGCCTCCGAGGAGAGCGACGTCTGGAAGGAGGTCGCCCGGGTGGTCGGCGCCTTCGGCACCGCGAGCCTCCGGAACGTGCAGCGCCAGCTCAAGGACCCGAAGGGCAAGCAGGAGCGCTACATCCTCACCCTCGCCCACCTCGCCAACCACGGCTGCGAGAAGCAGGTGCAGAAGCTCGCCTCGGACGACCGCCCGAAGGTCGCGATGATGGCCAACGAGGCCCTGACGTTGCGGGAGAAAGCCAAGAAGACCGAGGCCGAGGTGCTCGGGCAGGCCGATCCGAGCGGCAAGGACGCGGTGATCGCGTTCTCCCGCCGCTTCTACGAGGTCCTCGAGGGCAAGGCGCCGGAGGCGGACCTCGAGGAGACGGATTGAGTCAGCTCACTCGGTTCGGCGATTTTTCTGACGCTTCGTCACGTTCGCCGCACACTGATCTGGGGTAAGCTGGCGGAAACGATAGTGATGGACAGTGGCGCGGTGAGGCTCTATACCCCTCCACTGGGTTCGGGGCGAGGCGCGCCCTCTGAATGGCCATGCGGCTAGGCATCTTCAGCGACGTACACGCGAACATCGAGGCGCTCTCGGCGGTCATGGAGGCATACCGCTCCGAGAGCATCGACGAGTTCTATTGTCTCGGTGACGTCGTCGGCTACGGCGCCAGCCCCAACGAGTGCGCGGACATCATCCGCAACCAGGCCAAGGTCACCATCCTCGGCAACCACGACGCCGCCGTCGCGGGCCGGATGGACTACTCGTACTACTACGAGGCCGCCCGCCACGCGCTCGACCTGCACGCGCGCCGGCTGAAGCCCGAGAACATGAAGTGGCTCGAGACGCTGCCCTACCGGCACGACCTCGAGGACCACGGCGTCACCCTCTGCCACGGCTCGCCGGTCCGGCTCGAGGAGTTCGAGTACATCTTCGCGCCCGAGCAGGCGCGGGAGTGCCTCCCGATCCTCGACGACCTCGGCGACATCACGTTCATCGGCCACTCGCACCTCTGCAAGGTGTTCGCGCTGCGCGCCCCGGGCGCCGGCGGACCGGGCGAGGTCGAGGAGCTGCCGGCCCGCAAGTTCCAGCTCAAGGATGGCTACAAGTACATCGTGAGCGTGGGCTCGGTGGGTCAGCCCCGCGACTACGACAACCGCGCGAGCTACACGATCTTCGACACGGAGACGCGTGAGTTCGAGTTCAAGCGGGTCGAGTACGACATCGAAGCCGCCGCGATGAAGATCTTCGAGGGCGAGCTCGAGCGAAACTTCGGGCACCGCCTCTTTATCGGGGTGTGAGCGGCATCGGCGTGTGAGCGGCGCTACTCGAGCGCCGTCAGCCTGAACAGCCCCTCCCACGGAGGCCTCCCGTCCGCGAGCGACAGGAGCGACGGGCGCTGCATCCGCCCCGCCGGCGCGACCCGCGGCGCCACTCCGGGCGGCAGCGAAGCTGCGACCGAGCGGCGCAGGGCCGCGTCCCCGGCGACGCCGAGCGTCTTCAGGTGCACGCCCAGCGAGCCCAGCGCGGCGCCGACTTGGCGCGCGTCCTCGAGGTCGAGGACCATCACGTTGCGCCAGCCCGGGCTGATCCGGAGCGCCGCGCGCCCCTCGTAGCTCACCGCCCAGCCGTCGCCCTCGTGGAGCTCGCCCCGCGCCGCCGCGACCCCGCGCCACTGGATCTGGGCGGCGCCGACGTCGGCCGGCAGCGCGCCTCGCGGCAGATCCTCGGCCAGGCGCCCGAGCTGGGTCGCGAGCATCGACGCCCAGCGCCTCGCGTCGATCGCGCCTCCGCGCTCCACCCAGATCACGTGGGGCGACATGCAGCCGCGCTGATCGTAGGCCGCGACGTCGAGCGCGAAGGCGGTGGCGGCGGCGGCGGCCTCCGCCTCGTCGCCGAGCGCGCCGCGCGGCACCAGTCCCACGCCCAGCCCGTGGCCGTGCGGCACCAGGGTCGCGGTCGGAGAGAGGCGCTGCCGCACCGCGGTGAGGGTGGCGTCGCTGCCGTAGACCGAGACCACGTCGGCGCGCGACATCAGCGCGCTCTCCAGGCTCGGGGTGCCGCCCGGGAAGGTGACGACCTCGCAGGCCTCGGCGAGCTCGAGGTCGATCTCGGCGAGCGCGGCCACGAAGAGCTGCGGCAAGACGTCGTCCTTGCTGGAGGCCTTCACGATCAGCGGCGAGCCGGCGAGCAGGGCCATCGAGCACGGCTGCACGCAGGCGGTGAAGACGTTGCCGGCGAGGATGAGCGCCGAGAGCCTGGCCGGGGAGAGCGCGGCGCCTTCGGCGGGCGTCATGCGGCGCGCGGCCTCGAGGTGCGCCGCCTCGTCCGTCTGCTCGAAGGTGGCGCGCAGCGCCCAGGCGATCATCGGCAGGCTGAGCCCGGTGGTCTCGGGGAGGCGCTCACGCGCGGCGCGACCGGGCGCGCGCTCCGGATCGGCGATCAGGCCCCACGCCGCCGCCACGAGCGACGCGACCTCCTCGCGGGGCCGGGCCCGGAGCTGCGCCCCCGCGGAGATCGCGGCCTCGACCCGGTCGCGGAGCTCCGCCTCACCGATCACCGAGGGCCTCCTCGATCGCGAGCGAGCAGCCGCGCGGGGTGGCGCCGCTGGCCCGGCCGTGCAGCTCGAGCGTGTCGCCGTGCGCGCCATCGCGGCGGACGGTGGCGAGGTCGCTGGTCTGGATCCCGACCGCGGTGTCCAGGTTGGCGAGGTCGTCGATGCGGAGCAGCCCCGGCTCTCCGTCGGGGCGCGGGGCGAGCGTCTCGGGATCGACGGCCACGCAGCGCACCCAGCCCGGGACGCCGTAGCGCCGCGGCGCCTCGGGCGCGCGCAGGGTGGTCTCGTACATCTGCGAGCTCAGCTCGGTCATGCCGTACTCGCCGACCACCCGGGCCTCGGGCACGCCGTAGCGCGCCGAGATCGCGGCCCGCAGCGCGTCGGGCGCGACCTCCCGCGAGCGGCCCTTGAAGCCGCCGGTCTGCATCACGAGGCTGCCCGCCGGCAGCGAGAAGGCGCGCTTCAGCGCGTCCTCGGCGAACACGAAGGCGAACGAGGTCCCCAGCACCGCGGTGGGCGCGTCGGTCTCGAGCGCGGCCTCGAGGGCGACGCAGTCGAGCCGGCCCTCCGAGAAGACCCAGCGAGCCTCGGTCCCGAACCAGTCGACGAAGCGCCCGAGCATGTAGCTGAGGGAGGAGTCCGGCGCCTCGTCGGGGTGCGGCGCGAGGAAGACCAGACGCATCGGCCCGGCGGAGAAGAGCGCGCGCGTGGCCTCCGCCTTCGCGGCCCGGTCGTAGAGGTCGAGCTCGCGCACGCACGAGGCGCCCCGCGCCCCGCTGGTCGTGCCCGAGGTGCGGAAGACGCGCGCGTCCTCCTCGGGCGGGTGCGCGGCGACCCGCACGTAGCGGAAGACGTCGGTCGGGACGGCGGGGAAGCCGAGCGGGTCCTCGCGGCGCCCGGCGAGCTTGGCGAGCGGCTTCACCCGCGTCCGCTGCCAGGCCGCCGCCTCGCTCAGGAGCGCGTCGCGGGCCGCGTCGTCCCGCGCGCCGTCGGCGAGGCGATCGATCAGGGCCGCGATCTTCGCGGCGAGCGCGGCGCGGCTCACGACGACAGCCTCCGGGCGAGGGTCCGGGTGAAGGCGTCGAGCAGCGCCTCGTCGATGTTCAGGGGCGGGGTGAGCTGGAGGACCTCGGCGCGCGGGCCGGCGGGCAGGGTGATCCAGCCCTCGGCGAGCAGCTCGGCGACGAGCCGGAGCACCCGGGCGCCGTCGTGCAGCTCCACCCCGACCATCAGCCCGCGCCCGCGCACCTCCTTCACCGCGTCGAGGCCGCCGAGCGCCTCCCGCAGCGCGCCGGTCCAGCGCGCGCCGACCTCGGCCGCCCGGGCGGCGAGGCCGTCCCGCTCCAGGATCTCGAGGCTGGCGAGCGACGCGGCGCAGGCGAGCGGGTGGCCGCTGAAGGTGGCGGTGTGGATGGCGGCGCCGCGGGGATCGCCCCACGCGCGCATCACCTCGATGCCGCCGATGCACGCGCTGACCGGCAGGGTCCCGCCCATCGCCTTGCCCGCGCAGAGCAGATCGGGGACGACGCCGTCGGCCTCGTGGGCCCAGCGCCGCCCGGTGCGCCCGAGCCCGGTGAAGATCTCGTCGAAGACGAGCAGCGCGCCCCGCCGATCGCAGGCCTCGCGCAGCGCGCGGAGGAAGCCCTCGGGCGGGAAGCGCAGCCCGCCGCGGCCGAGGGCGGGCTCGACCACCACCGCGCCGACGTCATCGGTGAAGTGGCGCTCCACGTCGAGCGCGCCCCACGGGGCGAAGCGGACGTGCGGGTTGAGCTGGGCCGCGAAGGGCTCGCGGAAGGGCGGCGCGAAGCCGCAGAGCGCGAGCGGGCCGTACATGAGCCCGTGGTAGCCGCCCTCGAACGCCAGCACGCCGGGCTTGCCGGTGTGGAGCACGGCGGTCTTCATCGCGGCGGCGAGGGCGTCGGCGCCGTTCTGACCGAGGATCACGCGCGCGTCGTCCATCGGGGCGAGCGCGGCGAGCCGCTCGAGCAGGCGGATCTTCGGCTCCGACGGGTGCACGTCGCCGAGCGCGTGGAGGAGCTTGCCCGCCTGCGCCCGCACCGCCTCGACCACCTCCGGGTGGCCGTGACCGACGGCGGCGACGCTGAAGCCGGCGATGAGATCCACGAAGACGTTCCCGTCGACGTCGACCACGTTCGCGCCCTTCGCCTCCGCCCAGACGATCGGATCGTTCGGCGCGCCCGCCCGCTCGGCCCGGCGCGCGCGGCGCTCGGTCAACGAGGGGCACTCCGTGCGCGCGAGGACCTCCACCCAGCGGGCGGAGTCGGCGCCGGGGATCGGGCCCCGGATCTCCGGGAGGCGCTGGCCGAGCTCCATGAGGCTCTACGTAGCAGCGTCGCGCCGTCCGAGCCCGAAGGCGGCCCCCTCCGGGTCCTCGCAGGCCGCGACGCGCAGCCCGTCGAGCGCGGTCGTGGGCGCGCCGATCACCCGCCCGCCCTCCGCCTCGACGCGCGCGAGGGCGGCGTCGAGGTCGTCCACCGGGGCGTGGAACAGCCAGTGCGGATGCACCCCGGGGAGTCGGCCGACTGTCTCGAGCACGGCCGTCTCGAGCACGGCCCCGCCGGAGCGCAGCGGCCAGACCGGTCCCACGCCCGGCAGCGCCACCGGGTCTCCCACGTCGACGGGCGTCAGGGCTCCGTAGAACGCGGTCGCGCGGCGCGCGTCGTCGGTGTGCAGCGCGGCCCAGTCGAAGGGCCCGCGCGCGACCGGCGCCGCGTCGAGCCCGAACACCGCGCCGCCCGGATCTCGGCAGACGGCCCGCGCCTCCGACACCGGCCCGAGGGTCAGGCCGCCGGCCGCCCGCACGCGCTCGACCGCCGCGGCCACGTCGGCCACCGCCAGCCGCCCCAGCCAGTGCGACGGCGCCCCCCGGGCCCGCGCCGGCCCCGGCAGCGGCTCGACCGCGATCTCGCCACCGAGCCGCTCCCCTTCGAACACCCTGCGATAGAACCCGGCGGCGGCCGCCGGATCGATCGCCCGAAGCACGTGACCCGCGAAGCGCATGCCCGGAGCCATAGCCTCCCGACCGCGGCGCTCGCCACCCCCACCTCGGCGCCTCCTCGCTTCCGACCTTCCTCCCTTCCGGGGAGTCGGAGGCTTCCGAACCGCGAGCGACCGACGAAGGCGGGGGGCGCTCACCCCCCGAGGAACGGGTTCCCTGCGGCGTCGCGCGCCGGAGGCTCCTCGACCGCGACCTGGAGGGAGTCGATCCAGAGGACCTGGTCGCGGGGCGCGCCCTCGTTGCCGAACCAGGTGAAGATGTTGAGGCCTCGGGCGACGTCGGTCGCCTCCACGAGCGTGCGCTGACCGGTGGCCTCGCCGACGAGGGCGCCGTTCTTCCAGACGCGGACGCGGCCCATGCCGCCCTCGTCCACCGGGAGCTCGTCGAGGTAGTAGTAGACCTCGTAGGTCTCCCAGGTGTCGCGCTGGACCTGCGTCTCGGGGGTGCCCCAGCGGCTCCAGCGGTGCGTGCCCTCGTAGATCCAGTGATGCGGCCGGGAGTCGTCGCGGCTGGCGAGGTACCAGTCGAGGTAGCCCCGCGACTCCCCTCCGTCGGCGGCGAAGGTGCGCAGCCGGAGGAACTTCGAGCGGCCCTCGTTGAACTGCCAGTCCGAGGGCACGTAGAGCGCGATCCGGATCCAGATCTCGTCGCCCTTCACGAGCTGACCGAGGCGGCGGTTCAGGATGCCGCCGAACGCGCCGAAGCCCTGGCGCCCCTCGGGGACCCCGAGCCGGCACGCGGTCGCGCCCTCGAAGACGTGGGTGTCGTCGCGCACGCTGAGCGAGAACGACTCGTCGAAGCCGTCCTCACCCCAGCAGCCCTCGCCGACCTCGCGGTCCTCGAAGTCGGCGTCGATCAGGAGCGTCGGCGCCGGGAGGACGCCCGCGTCCGGCTCGAAGCCGGCGTCGTCGATCGCGCCCGCGTCGTCGCTGGCCCCGGCGTCGGAGGGCACGTCGACGAGGCCGGCGTCGTCGGGCGCGGCGGCGTCTCCCGCGCCGGGGGCGGTGCCGCAGCCGAGCGCGAGCACGATCCAGAGGGTCCGAGGCATGATGCGCATGCCGTCCACCCTGCCGGCCCGGCGGGCGCGCCTCCACTAACCTTCCCTGATCTCCCGTCCGCCCCCAGCCTTCGATCGTGCTCTGCCACCACCGCCTGCCCGACCTCCGCCTCACCTGCCTCCTCGTCGGCGCGGTCTACGTGCTCATCGCCGGCGCGATCCTCGTGCGGGGCGCCGACGCGATGGGCGACTACGCGGTGCCGGCGGAGGTGATCGCCAGCGCGCACTACGCCGACGCGATCACCTGGGTCTACGTGCACATGCTCGTGCTCGGCCTGCTGATCGCAACCCTCGGGACCCTGGCGGTCACCCCCACGGCCAAGCGCTGGGTCCCGCGCGGCTTGCTCGCCGTCCACCTCGTGTACCTTCTCCTCGACGTGCGCACGTCCGACAGCGCCCTGGGGAACGCGCTCTACCGGGGACCCGCCTCGCTCGCCCCGGCCATCGTCGGCGGCGTCGTGGCGCTGCTGTTCGTGCACCTGAGCGTCTGTCGCGGAGAGGCCCGTGGGTGACGCCGAGGCGCGGATCGCGGGCGCGGTGGACGGGCTCGTGGCGAGCGAGGTCCTGCGGCCGGTCGCGCTGCACTCCCCGGAGGAGCGCCTCTTCGCAGACTGCGACCTCGCCTCGCTGGCCGAGAACCGGCTGGCGGAGTCCGTCGATCCGCGAGGGATCGACCCCGCCACCCGCGCGCGCTTCCTCGACGAGGCGACCGACGAGACCCAGCGGCTCCCGAGCGAGCGCGCCTACGAGCGCTGCTTCTGGCTGATGGACGAGGGCGAGCGGCTCGGGACCGTCAGCCTGCTCGACTCGAGCTGGGGCTCGTCGCGCGCCTACCTCGCGAGCCTCTACGTCTTCCCCGACCGTCGCGGCCGGGGCCTCGGCGCCCGCGCGATGCGGGCCATCCGGGACGCGCTCGCGGCGCGGCGCATGGGGCTGCGCCTCGACACGAGCTGGCTCTGGCAGGACGCGGTGCGCTTCTACCTGCGGCTCGGCATGCGCTGCTGGATGTGGAAGCGGAGCCTCTCGTTCTGCTGGGACCTCGACGCCGTGACGCCGGCGCTCGAGGTCGAGGGCGCGCGCGCCTCGCTGACCCTGGGCCCGGAGACCACCGTCGTCGCCGCGCACGACGGCGCCTGGCTGAGCCTCGAGGACGGCGAGGGCCACCGCCGGGGTGACGCGCACACCCACCTCGCGCTGGAGCTGGCGATGCGCGGCTGGCCGCTGCTCCGGAGCGAGGCCGAGCGGAGGCGTCACCGGGCGTCGGACGCCGGCGCCCCCGAGGCGCTGGCGGATCGGATCGAGGTCTGGGAGGCCTACGCGCGCCACATGGGCTGGCGGGTGGAGACGCCGCGGATCCCCGGGCTCGCCTACCCGAGCTGGGCGGAGCTGCAGCGGGCCTGGACGGAGACGTAGGCGCTACTTCTTGCGCCAGGGATAGAACACGACGCCGGTCGCGCGCGCGTTGCGCATGAGCTCGGGGTCGTCGAGGAGGAGCACGTCGAGCTGCGCCCCCTCGGCGTCGCCCGCGCGGCGCACCTCGCTGACGATGTCGTTCACCCGCTGGCGGAAGCCCGCGTCGACCCGGAGCCCGACGGTGGGCGAAGGCGCGGCGGGGCCGCGGGCCGCCTGGACCATCGCCGCCCACTCCACCTCGGGGTAGTTGCGCAGCACCACGGTGAGCGCGTCGAAGAGGGCGTCGCTCGGCATCGAGGCGAGCGGCTGCAGGCTCACGCTCGTGCCGCCGCCGAAGGCCGCGGCCGAGGGATCGAAGTCCTTGCTCACCGAGAAGCCGTCGTCCTCGTCCTGCGTCGGCGCCGGCTCGAGCCCCGGCGTGGACGTGGGCGGCTTGATCTCCGCCGGGACGCGCGGCGCGGCGAGCGATCCGGGCGCAGGGGTGGCGGTCATCGGCCCGGCGCTCGGCGGCGGGGTCGGGCGCACCGCGCGGATGAGCGACGAGGAGATCTTGCCGGCGCCGGCGAACGGCCCGGACGAGTCGCGGCGCGCCGCGGGGCTGAGCAGCGGCTCGAACTCCTCGCGCGCGATCTCGAGGGCGTGATCGTCGGCGATGTCGATCACGACGTAGCTGAGGTTCTCGCGCACCGCGTAGTTGAGCGCGGCCCGCGCGCCGAGCTCCTGCGCGGGGGCGTTGCCGTGCGCGTCGAGCCAGCCGTAGCGCCGCGCCGCCTCCTCGAGCGCGGCGCGGTGCGTGAAGACGGGGAGCGCGGCCACCCCCTCGCTGTTCACCAGGGTGCGGAACCCCTCGATGCCCTGCGGCCAGGGCACGAGGTGAACGAGGCGCTGCGACAGCGCGACCAGCGCGTCGACCTTGGCCTGACCGCCGTGGTGCGCGTCACTGATGAGGCGATGAAACGCCGCGAGCTGAGGATCGTCCGTTCGAGCCAAAGAGATGCCCCTTGGTGAAACATTGTAGCGTTCCCCTCCGAAGCACCCACTTAACTGCATACTCCGGGGCATGTACCGAGGTCGGCGACGCGCGTGCCCGGGATGCCGCAGCCCGATGGACGAGGTGCCCGTCGACGCCGGCGCCGGCGCTCACGCCGAGATCGACCGGTGCCCGGCCTGCGGGGGCGTCTTCCTCGAGTTCTTCGACGGGGAGCCCGCCGCCCTCTCCCGCGGCCTCGAGGGCGCGGCCCCGCCCGCCTCGGGTCGACCGACCGGCGACGCGGTCTGCCCGGACTGCGAGGAGACGATGGTGCTCCGGCCCTACCTCGACGAGGGTCCGGTGATCCCCCGCTGCGAGGGCTGCCTCGCGGTCTTCCTCACCCCGGCCCTCCGCGAGGAGATGGCCGCCTGGCGCGCCGCGCCCGACGCCCCCGAGGAGGCGTCCTGGGTGACCCGCCTGCTCGGCTGGCTCGACCGCGCGTGAGGGCGACCATGGAGGCCGGGTTCGGGCGCGCGGACATCACGTTCTTCGAGCGGGGCATGCCGATGCTCGGCTGGGGGAGCCCGCGCAACGTCGCCCTCGGCGTGGAGGCGCCGCTGTACGCGCGGGCGCTCGCCGTCCGGAGCGGAGGGCGCGCGGCCGTCTACGTCTGCGCGGATCTCTGCTTCATCGCGGCCGGGCTGCGGGTCGCGGTGGAGGAGGCCCTCGCCGGTCGGGTGCACCCCGCCGATCTGCTGCTCACCGCCACCCACACCCACAGCGGGCCGGCGGGCTACAGCCACGCGTTCTTCTACGACCTGAGCGGCCCCGGGTTCTCGCGCCGGGTCTTCGAGGGGCTCCGCGACGGGATCGTGCGCGCGGCCACCGACGCGCTCGACGCCCTCGCGCCCGCGCGGCTGACGCTCCGCTCGGGCTTCGTGCCGGGCGCCGAGCCGATCGCCTTCAACCGCTCCCCGGGCGCTCACCGGCGCAACCCGGACGCGGCGGGCGAGGACGTCGACCGGGAGATGCTCGTGCTCGACACCGGGCGCGGGGTGCTGAGCCTCTTCGCCCTCCACGCGACGTCGGTGCACGGCGACGGGACGCGCATCCACCCCGACCACAAGGGCCTCGCGTGCGAGGCCTACGAGGCGGCGCGGGGCGTGCCGGCGATCTTCGCCCAGGGCGCGGCCGGCGACGTGAGCCCGAACTTTCGCGCGTCGAGCGCGCGCGGGGTGACCGTCGGCCGCTACGACGACGACCTCGACAGCGCCGCCTACGTCGGGCGGGTGCAGGCGCAGGCCGCGGCCGCGATCACCGAGCGCGACGGCGTGGCGCTGGACGGCCCGGTCGGGGGCGCGCTCCGGCGCGTGGACCTCGAGCGAACCCCGACCGCGCGCGGGCGCACGACGATCGGGCGCCTCGGCCTGGCGATGGCGGGCGGCACCGCGGAGGGGCCGGGCCCGCTGGCCGCGCTCGCCCCGCTCGTGCGGCTCGCCCCGGGCAAGGCGCCGCTGCTCGAGATCGGCCCGGACCGCCGCCGCCGCCTCTTCGGCCTGATCGATCCGACCCGCGTCGCCCTCGATCACCCGGCCTTCGAGCACGCGCGCCGGGTCGCCGCCGCTGGCGGGCTGGACGGGCAGCCCTGGATCCCGACCGTGCTCCCGGTGCAGCTCTGGCGGGTCGGCGCCTTCTGCGTCGCCGCCCTCCCCAACGAGCCGACGGTCATGGTCGGCCGCCGCCTCCGCGCGCGCCTGGAGCGGATCCTCGCGCCGCTGGGCGTGCGCCGCGTGCACGTGCAGGGCTACGCCAACGCCTACGCCGGCTACCTCACCACGCCCGAGGAGTACGCCGCGCAGCGCTACGAGGGCGCCTACACCCTCTTCGGCCCGCGCACCTACGACGCCTTCGCCGAGACGCTCGACGCCCTCGCGCCCGCGCTCGCCGCCGACGCGCCGCACGAGAGCGGCCCGCCCCTCCCCCGCTGCGACGACGCCCAGCTCGCCGCCCGGGCCTGGACCGGACCCGAGCCTCAATCCTCGTGAGGCGGCTCCTCCCAGTCGATCGGCATCGGCTCGCCCATCAGCGGCTCGGGCTCCACCATCCGGCCGACCTCGATCTCGCCTTCGAGGCCCTTCGCGAGCTCGCCGACCACGGTGCGATCGAGCCAGCCGGCGAGGTCGACGCCGCTGACCCGGAAGAGACCGAGGGCGGCGACCATCGAGACGAGCGCGACGAAGAGGGCGGCGGCGCCGGCGAGGGTGCGACGCGCCGCCCGGCGGACGGCGGCGAACCGGATCGGGGCGCAGTCGACGGTGCTCACCGTGCCGTCGGCCCGGCGGTAGAAGCGCACGCAGAGCTTGCCCTCGCGCTCCTCGATCAGCGCCTGCGCCCGCTCGCGGGTCATCGCCGAGAGGTCGTAGACGTTCTTCTCGCAGAGGCCGCAGAAGCGGACCTCGCCGTCGCCGCGCATCCCCGCCCAGTCCTCGGGGCAGGGGTCCTTCACCGTGAGCACGTCGAGCTTCAACTTCGTCACTGGCCCTCCTCCGCTTCGCCGACCGGCACCTGCTCCATCGGGGGCGCGCCCATCATCATCACCGGCTCCGGCGCGATCTTCTCGGCGACCCACTCGCTCGCCCCGACCACCGAGGCGGCCCCGAGGCCTCCGGCCAGCGTCAGCACGCCCGCGAGGGCGGCGGCCGCGATCTTCAGGCTGCGCCGGGCGGCGGCGCGGGCCGCGGCCAGCCGATCCGGGGTGCAGTCCTTGGTCGTGACCGTGCCGTCGGCGCGCCGGTAGAAGCGGACGCACGCCCCGGTGGCCAGCAGCGCCTCCGCCTCGTCGGCGGTGAGGCGCGACAGGTCGAAGACGTCGCGGTCGCAGGTGCCGCAGTGGCGACGGTGCCCCTCGCCCGTCATGGCGTCCCAGTCCTCGGCGCAGGGCTCGGCGATGTCGAGGACTTCGAGGTGTACGTGGCGCTGCATCGGCCGGTGGAACCCGGGGCGCGGGGCCGACCTTGGGCGCCCAAGCTCGCCGGCCTTCGCCCGGTCCGTCGAGCCATGAAGCGCGCCCTCGCGACCCTGCCCCTGGCGACCCTGAGCGGCTGCGCCGCCGGCGCCCTGTTCGCCCTGATCGCCGCCGCCCTCTCCTTCGGCCCCCTCGAGGACGCGCGTCATCCGCTCGGGCTGTTCGCGCTCGCGCCGCTGCCCGCGATCGCCGGCGCGTGGCTCGACTGGGCGCGCCTCTGGCGGCCGAGCGGTCGCACCCGCTTCTGGAGCGCCGCGCTGCTCGCGCTCACCTTCGCGGCGTCGGTGGAGACGTTCGTGCTCTCGGGCAGCGCGCTGTGGGCGGCGGCGATCCCGCTCGGCGCCCTCGCGGTCGTGTCGACCGGCGCCGCGCTGCTGACCCGCGCCCCGGCGCTCTTCGGCCTTCGCCTGGTCCACGGCCGCGTGCGGCGCGACGAGGAGGAGCGCGTCATCCTGGAGAGCGAAGGCGGCGCCCTCAGCCTCGATCGGCGCGATCCCGAGCTCGGCGCCCAGCAGACGGTCGACGTCTCCATCGGCGCGCCCCTGGCCACGCTCGCGCGGGTCGTGCCCGAGGTCGGCGACGGCTGCCCGTTCCGCACCGAGCGGCGGGCCCGCGCCAGCGCGCTGGTCGCGGTGGCCCCCGACGTCGCCGGGCTCCGGCTCACCCTGCGGCGCCGCGCCAGCGCCTGGGCCGCTTTCCTCTTGCTGCTCGCGGTCGGCGCGAGCGCGCTCACCGCGGCCGCCGCCCATCGGCCGACCGTCGACTCCCCGTCCGAGGACCGCTCCGTCGACGCGTGAGCGGGGCACCTGCCCGACCGGGGGATGTCCCGGCCGGCGAGCCGCTCTATAGCTGGCAGGATGGAGTCGCGCCGACGCTGGATGCTGATCGCCGCGGTCGTCGCCCTGCTGGGGGCGGCGGCGTGGTGGCTCTGGCCGGCCACCGCGCGCCTCCTGGAGACCGGGGCGGAGGGCGCGACGGCGGGCTTCGAGGATCCCGACGTGCTCGGCGGCGCGGGCGGCGGGAGCGAGGCCGAGCGCGCGGCGCGCATGCGGGTGCTCGGCGACGCCGGCGCCGGCGCGCTCGACTGGACCCCGACCGCGACCGTCTCGGACGACCCGGCGAGCCCGCACGGCAGCCTGCACGGCCGGGTGCTCTCGAGCCGTGACGGCGCCCCGGTCGCCGGCGCGGAGCTCGTCTTCACCCACGAGGGCGCGTCGATCACCGCGCGCACCGACGCCGACGGCGCGTTCTCCGCCGCGGTGAGCCGACCCGGGCGCTACGAGCTCTCGATCGCGACCGCGGAGGGCTTCCTCCCCTACGCGCCCGAGTGGGGCCACAGCGCGATCGCGTTCGAGGCCCGCCCGCGCCAGCGCATCGAGGGAGTCGTCGTGCAGCTCCGCCCCGAGCGGCGGGTGGAGGTGGTCGTGGTCGACCGGGAGACCGCGCCGGTGGCGGGGGCCACGGTGCGCGTCATGGGCGCGGGGAGCGGCGAGCGCGCGATGGCGCCGGTGCAGGAGCAGTACACGACCGACGCCGAGGGCCGCGCGACGGTGGTGGTGTGGCGCTGGGCGGCGCTCGAGGCGCGGCACCCGGAGCGCGGCGTCGGGCGCGAGCGCGTGGGGCGCGGCGACGGCCCGGTGCAGATCACGCTGCGCGCCCTCACGGGCGACGAGACCGCGTCCGAGCGGATCGCGGGCGTGGTCGTGAACGCCTCCGGGGAGCCGGTCGAGGGCGCGCTGGTGACCGCGTTCCGGCGGGCGCGGGGCATTCACCCGTCGGCGCAGTCCGCCACCGACCAGGGCGGCGCCTTCGCGCTCGAGGGCCTCGACCGGGGCGCCCACGTCCTGCTCGCGCGACACCCCGCGCACCCCGACGCGCGGCTCGCGCCGGTCGAGTCCGGCACCGAGGACGCGCGCATCACGCTCGAGGGCGGGCTGACCGTGCGGGGCCGGGTGGTCGACGAGACGGGGCGGCCGGTCCCCGCCGCGCAGGTGAGCGTCCGCCGCGGCGCCTCCCGGCTGACCCGCCGCACGGTCGGCGGGGTGGTCAGCTACGACGCCGACGGCCGGTTCGAGGTCAGCGGGCTCTCGGAGGGCGAGCTCGAGCTCGTCGCCGCCTCGCGCGGCTACCCTCCGTCGGAGCCGGTCCTGGCTCGCGCGGGAGACGCCGACGTCACGCTGACCCTCGAGCGGGGCGGGCGAATCGAGGGCGTGGTCCGGAGCGAAGACGGCGCCCCGATCGCGGGCGCGCGGGTCACGATCGAGAGCGGCGTCGGGCGCGGGAGCGCGGCCGGCAGACCGATCGCGCCCACCGTCAGCGACCAGGGCGGCGCCTTCGCGCTCGACGGCGTGGGCCGCGAGCCCCGCTCGATCCGGGTCGGCGCGGACGGCTTCCACGGGCGCCTCGTCTCCGGCTTCACCGTCTCCCCCGGGCAGACGCGCCGCCTCGAGGTGACGCTGACCCCGGTGGCCGAGGGCGAAGAGGAGCGCACGGAGCTGGTGGGCATCGGCGTCAACGTCTGGCCCCGCGGGGACGCCCTGATCGTCGGCCGGGTGGTCGAGGGCGGGAGCGCCGAGGCGGCCGGCCTCCAGCGCGGCGACCGGATCCTCGCCGTCGACGGCGCGCCGGTCGAGGGCCTCGGCTTCCGCCCCGCGCTCGAGCGGATCCGCGGCAGCGAGGGCAGCACCGTCGTGCTCACCATCCAGCGCGCCGGGGAAGACGCGCCCGCCCAGCTCCCGATCGTGCGCCGCCGGATCCGCACGTGATCGGTCAGCGGCTCGCGAGGAGGCGCTCGATCTCGCGCAAGATCTCGTCCGGTCTCACCGGCTTGGTCAGGTGCCGATCGAAGCCCGCCTCGCGTGCGCGCCGCCGGTCCGCCTCCTGGCCGTAGCCGCTCGCCGCCACCAGCGCGATCGACGCGCCGAGCTCGCGGCGCACCGCGCTCGCCACCTCGTAGCCGCTGAGCCCCGGGAGGCCGATGTCGATCACGGCCGCGTCGGGCCGCTCCTCGAGCACCAGCGCGAGCCCGCTCGGGCCGTCGGGGGCCGACACGACGCGGTGACCGCGCCGGGTGAGCGCGAGCTCCATCATCTCGCGGGTGTCGTCGTTGTCCTCGACGAGCGCGATGCGCCGCGTCGGCGTCGGCGAGGGCGCCTCCTCGGCGTCCGCGTCCTCGCCCGACGCCTCGGGCTCGAGCGCGGGGAGGCGCACGATGAGCTCGGAGCCCCGACCGAGGCCTTCGCTCCGCGCCTCGACCGAGCCGCCGTGGCGTTCGATGAGGCTGCGGACGAGGGTCAGCCCGACGCCCATGCCGCCCTGCGCCCGGTCGAGGCTCCCCTCCACCTGCATGAACTCGTCGAACACGCTCGAGAGCACCGAGCTGTCCATGCCCACCCCGTCGTCCGCGACCCGTACCGTGACCCAGCCACCCTCCGCCGAGGCGGTCACCCGCACGTTCCCGCCCCGCGGCGTGTACTTCACGCAGTTCGTCAGCAGGTTTCCGATCGCCTGCTCGAGCCGCGCGGCGTCGGCCCGGACCCGCAGCGCCGCCTCGCGCTCGAGCTCCAGCGTGACCCCGGCCCCCTCGAAGCGCGGACGCCACGCCTCGATCCACTGGCCGAGCGCGCGCGACAGGTCGAGCGGCGCGAGCTTCAGCTGGAGCTTGCCGGTCGTCACCCGGGCCACGTCGAGCAGGTCGTCGACCAGCCGGGTGAGCTGCCGGGTCTGACGGCGCAGGACCGCGACCGTCGGATCCGCCGCGCCCCGCTCGCCCTCGAGCTGCTCGCCCGCGAGCGCGATCGACGACAGCGGGTTCCGCAGCTCGTGGCCGAGCATGGCCAGGAACTGATCGCGGCGCCGGATCGCGCCCCGCGCCGCGTACTGCCGACGGCGCGCCCGGAGCGCCGCCTTCGTCGCCTGCACCAGCGTGCGGAGCCGGAGCGGGGTGTCGAGCAGGGTCACGTTGCCGAGCGGGTGGAGCGCCGCGCTCGAGACGCGCCGGACGTGCCGCCCGCTCGCGACGAGCACCGGCAGATCCGACCAGGGAGCCTGCGCCGACAGGAGGGCGCCGAGCCGCTCGATCGCCGGCGCGGTCAGCAGCTCCTCGCTCAGGACGAGGGCGCCGACCTCCTCCGCGAGCGCGCCGCACACGGCGTCCAGGCTCGCGCAGCTGCGGGCCTCGACGTCGTGCTCGGAGAGGGTGCGGCACGCCACCTCCGCGTCCGTCGCGCTGGCCGACCAGAAGAGGACGAGCTCCGAGCCGCGGTCAGCCGTCGTCATCGGCGCCGCCCATCAGCCCTCGCGACGCGCCGACGAAGCTGGGGATACCGGACAGGACGCCCTGGAAGTCGGTGAGGGGCGCGCCGATGCGCACGCCCCCGGCTCCGATCGAGAGCTCTCGGATGGCGGTCTCGTGAGCCCCGAAGCGGTTCTTGAGCATGGAGACCCCGCGCCGGACGCGGCCGAGCGCCTCGAAGAAGCGGACGAGCAGCAGCGCGTCCGCCACGTAGGTCACGTCGGCCGGCGCGGTCACGTCTCCGAGGAGCCCGTGCTGGGCCATCACGAGGACCGTCACCACGCCGCGCTGGCGGAGATAGTCGAGCAGCTCGTGCACGTGCAGGGTGAGGAAGCGCTCCTCGGGCATCGCGTAGACGTAGCCGTTCACGCTGTCGATCCCGACGAAGCCGACGCCCTCCTCCTCGACCTGCTCGCGCACCCGATGGGAGAACTCCCCCGGGGAGAGCTCCGCCGGGTTCACGTGCTGGAGGCGCAGGGCCCCCGACCCGTGCGCGTCCCGGAGGCCGGGCATGCCGAGCGCCGCCGCCCGCTCCAGGAAGGTGTGCTCGCTCTCCTCGAACAGGTAGATCGACGCCTTCTCGCCCTGGGCGACGGCGGCGCTCGCCAGCTGGGCGAGGAGGCTCGACTTGCCGGTGCCGGCCGGGCCCATCAGCAGGGTGCTCGACCCGCGGGCGAGCCCGTCTCCGAGCAGGGTGTCGAGCTCGGCCACGCCGGACCCGAGGGGCGCGCCGCCGCTCACCTGCCGGTGGTCGCTGGCGACGAGGCGCGGGTAGACGCGCACCCCGCCGGTGACGATGCGGAAGTCGTGATAGCCGCCGCGATAGCGCGTGCCGCGGAGCTTCTGGACGCGCAGGCGGCGCCGGTCCGAGCCATACTCGGGGGCGCGGTTCTCGAGCCGGAGCACGCCGTGCACGAGGCTCTGGATGTCGAGCTCCGCGCGGGCCGCCGACGAGTCGCTCATCAACAGCCCGGTCGCCCCGAGCTTCATCAGCAGCCGCTTCAGGGCGAGCAGCTCGCGCCGGAAGACCAGCGACGAGCCCGCCATCAGCTGGAGCTCCGCGAGCGAGTCGAAGACGACGCGCGAGGGTCGAAGGCGCTCGACCGTGTCGACGATGGACTGGCTGGTCTGCCGGAGCTCGACCTCCGCGGGGTCGAACATGGAGCGCGCCTCGCCGCCGACCGCCTGGCCCGCCGCGTCGAGCTCGAACAGCTCCATCCCCTCGAGGCTCCAGCCGTGCGAGGCGGCGACTTGCTCGACCTCCTCGCGGGTCTCGGAGAGCGAGACGTAGAGCGCCCGCTCGCCCCGGGCGACCCCCTCGAGCAGGAACTGGAGCCCCAGCGTGGTCTTGCCCGCGCCGGGCTGGCCGAGCACCAGGTGGAGTCGGGCGGTGGGCCAGCCTCCCTGGAGGATTTCATCGAGACCGGGGACACCGGTCGACGCGTAGGTGGCTTCGGGTCGTGACATGGAGACGGCGACCGCGACCTAGCCCCGCCCATGGTGGTCGCGAGCCCCTTCCCGCGGATACGCTGGCGCGATGCGAAGGCTGGCTCTGGTCGCGGCGATCCTCACGGCCTGCGGGCCTCCCGACCCGCTCCCGGACGCGGCCGTCGACGGCGGGCCCCGTCACACCCCGGCCCCGTTCACGCCGACCGACGCCACGCGCGCCTACTGCCCGGGCGACGACGACGCGATCGAGGCCCGGATCACCGCGCTGCTCGGCGCGCTCACGGTGCAGGAGAAGGTCGACCTGATGACCGGCGCCGGGCTCTCGCTGCAGGACCACGCCTGGCGCACCCACGGGGTGCCGCGCCTCGACCTGCCGGGGCTCGCGATGCTCGACGGCCCGCGTGGGCTCAGCCACTTCACCGGCCTGCGCGGCACCGCGTTCCCGGTGGCGATGGCCCGCGGCGCGACCTGGGATCCGGCGCTGGAGCGCGAGGTCGGCGCCGCCATGGCGCGCGAGCATCGGTCGGTGTCCGCCAACGTGCTGCTCGCCCCGACGATCAACCTGCTCCGGCACCCTCGTTGGGGGCGGGCGCAGGAGACCTACGGCGAGGACACCTGCCACGTGGGCGAGATGGGCGTCGCGTTCATCGAGGGCGTGCAGTCGGAGGGGGTGCTGGCGAGCGCCAAGCACTTCGCGGCCAACAGCATCGAGGACACGCGGCACACGGTGAACGTGGAGCTGGATCCGCGCACGCTCCGCGAGGTGTACCTCCCGCACTTCCGCCGCGCGGTGCAGGACGCGCGCGTCGCCTCGGTGATGAGCGCCTACAACCAGGTGAACGGGCTCTACTGCGATCTCCAGGGGCACCTGCTCCGCGACATCCTCAAGGACGACTGGGGCTTCGCGGGCTTCGTCGAGTCGGACTGGTTCCGGGGCACGCACGGCGACGTCGCGTCGGTCCGCGCCGGGCTGGACATCGAGATGCCCAACGACGCGCACTTCCGCCGGCTGCGCGGGGCGGTCGAGCGCGGGGACCTCGACGAGCGCGAGCTCGACGACAGCGTCCGCCGGATCCTCCGGGCCCAGCTCTGCTACGGCCTCGACGACACGGGCCGCGGGGTGGACCGCCCCGAGGAGCGGGAGACCGACGCGCACCTGGCGCTCGCCCGCCGGGCCGCCGCCCGGAGCCTGGTGCTCCTGAAGAACGAGGGCGCGCTCCCCCTGGCTCCCGACGCCACCCTCTTCGTCGCCGGGCGGGTGGCCGACGTGGAGAACATCGGAGACGAGGGCTCGAGCCGGGTCACCCCGTCCGACGTGGTCACGGCGCTCGAGGGCCTGGCGGCGCGCGGCGTCGCGCTCACGCACGTCGAGGGCGCGACCCTCGCCCCGGCCGACGAGGACGCGGCGCGGGCGGCGGACGCGGTGATCGTCTTCACCGGCCTGGTCGCCGAGGACGAAGGCGAGGCCGACATCGGGGGCGGCGACCGGGAGAGCCTCGCGCTGCCCTCCGACGAGGTCGCGCTGATCGGCGCGCTGGCCGCCCTGAACCCGAACCTCGTGGTGGTGCTCGAGGGCGGCGCGGCCTTCACCGTCGAGCCCTGGGCCGACGACGCGCGCGCCCTCCTGATGGCGTTCTACCCGGGTCAGCAGGGTGGCCACGCGATCGCCGACGTGCTCTTCGGCGACGCGCCTCCGTCGGGGCGGCTGCCCTTCTCGATGCCCGCGCGGGAGGCCGATCTGCCGCCGTTCGACAACGTCTCCGACACGGTCACCTACGGCTACCTGCACGGCTACCGCCACCTCGCGAGCGAGGGCACGCCGGCCGCCTACCCGTTCGGCTTCGGGCTGAGCTACACGACCTTCGCGCTCGAGGACGTGACGCTCGCCGAGAGCGCGATCGGCCCCGACGGCGCGCTCGAGATCACCGCCGACGTCGTCAACACCGGCGCCTCGGCCGGGCGCGACGTGATCCAGCTCTACGTCGCGGTGGAGGACAGCCGCGTCGCGCGCGCCCCGTTCGACCTGCGCGCGTTCGCCTCGGTGGAGCTCCCGCCCGGCGCGCGCGAGACCGTCACCCTCCGCGTCGACGCCCGCGACCTCGCCTTCTGGGACGAGGTCGCCGGCGCCTGGGAGGTCGAGCGCACCGGATACACCGCCCGCGTCGCCCATCACGCCGAGGACCCGGGGGTGACGCGGTCATTCCGGATCGAGTGAGGGCAGCGGCCAGGTGTGGGACCGACCGGAGGGGACGTCGTCCGGGAGGAACCGGTCGCCACCGAAGAGCAGGGCCCAGCTCCCGGTGCGCAAGCGCAGCCGGATCCGGCCCGCCCTCGCGCCCCAACTCGCGGTGGCCGACGCTCGGTCGACGACCCGATGGCCATCGACCGGGGTGAAGCCACCGTCCGGCGCCTCGCCGCGCCAGCTCTCGAAGGCGAGCGGGAGCGGATCCGCGCAGGTGGGTCCGGGCGCGCCGAGCGCGCAGACCGTGAGCGAGCGTCGCGCGTAGCCGACCGCCTCTTCGCCCTCGAAGTCGATGAAGTCACCCGCGCTCTCCACCGCCCAGAAGGACCGCCCGCCCGACCGGAAAGCGCGGAGCCGCAGCAGCTCCACGTCGCCCGCCTCGGTCGGCCCGGCGTCGATCTGCTGGAGCCGCGCGATCACGCGGCCGCTGGAGGACAGCAGGTACAGGCGCACGCCCAGCGAGAAGTCGATCTCGAGCGCGGCCGCCCCCTGCGGCGCCGGGCGCACGGCGCAGCGCATCGCAGCTCCGAAGCCGCGCGCCTCCACGGCCCACGGGGTGGACGCCGCGCGATCGCAGAGCTCCTGGGCGGTGCCGGACGCGCCCAGCAGCGCCGGCGTCGCCGCCTGGGTCGGGATGGTGGCGACGACCCCCTGTGCCCGCGCGGGGGCGGACCCGAGCAACGTCAGGGCCAACACGATCCATCGCATGTCACGTAGACACACGCTCGTTTACTCCGGAGGCGGCGCGCTGGCGCGCTCGTCGATCTGGCGGGGGTCGAGGGCCTCGCGGGCCGCGTCGGGGCCACGCCAGAGGAGCAGCAGGACGAAGCCGGCGGCGGTGAGGGCGATCTGGACGGCGTGGCTGAGCAGGGCGATGGCGATCGCGCGGGTCTCGGTGGTCTGGAGGATGTCGGCCGACATCTGGAACCCGAGCTCGCTGGCGCCGAGCTGACCCGGGATCATCACCGCGACGGCGGCGATCACGAGGTAGACGCCGTGCACCGCGAGCGCGCCGATCACGCTGGGGCTGATCCCGACCGCGGTCGCGACGACGCCGAAGTGCGCCGCCTGGAAGAGGCGCCCGAGGATCATCGCGCCGACCGGCTTCGCCGGATAGAGCGCCGTCTCCCGCGACGCGCTGTGGAACGCGGCCGCGTGGCGCGCGACGCGAGGGAAGCGCCGGCCGAGCCAGACGCCGAGGCGCTCGTAGCGGGCGGCCGCGCGGAGCGCGAGGCCGAAGACGTTCATCGAGAGGAAGTGCGCGATCAGGGCCCAGGTCAGCACGGACCAGCCGGTCGCGAGGTAGGCCGCGCCCGCGCTGAGGAGCGTGAAGGTGCCCGAAGAGAGGAGCACGTTCGCCTGGTTGGCGGTGCCCATCGCGGCCGCGGTCGCGCCGCCGGTCCAGCGCGAGAGCAGGCTGGCCTTCACCGCCTCCGCCGTCGCGCGCCCGGCCGGCGCCACCGCCATCACCGCGTAGGCCACGAGGTGCGAGGCGAAGAGCGGCCACAGCGGGACCCCCTTGCCACGCGACCCGAGGGTGGCGCGGGTGGAGACCCCGTCCATCGCCACGCGCAGGAGCTCGAGCGCGGTCGCGAGCGGCAGCCACGGGAGCGCGGGGACGAGCACCGCCGAGAGCTCGTCGACGCCGACCTCGAGCACGACGAGCACGACCGCGCCGAGCCCCAGCAGCGCCAGGGCCACGCGGACGCCGATCCAGAAGCGGGCGCGGTTCGTCGGGCTCACGAGGGCGGCCGCAGGATGATCGATCGCAGAGATTTCGCAGCTCCTTTTCTTCGAGAGACGTGACCCCGGGGCGGCGGCTCACGAGCCCGAAACGCGCATCGACTGCGCGCGGCTCACGATCGGAGGGACGCCGACGCCGCGGATGCGCCGCGACCGGCAGGCCCTGCGCGTCGCAAGGCTTGCGTGGGGCCGCGGGCCGTGGAGCGGGCCCGGCGGGCGCGTACGTGCGCGGGGAGAGGAGACGGAAGATGCTTCGCCAAACCTGGATCTCGGGCCTCGCCGCGCTCGCCCTGGTCGGGTGCGCCGCCGACGTGGAGACGACCACCGGGAGCCTCGACCGCACCGTACCCGGGGCGCCCTTCTTCGACGCCGGCCAGGAGGTGTTCACCGTGCCGAGCCGCTCCGAGGCCACGAACGGCTCCGACCCCAACGCCTACGAAGAGTGCGCGGCGGTGCGCTGTCGCCCCGGCGACTCCTGCTGCTGGGCCGACGGCCAGTGCTACCCGGACACCTGCCTGGACTGCTGCCCGTCGGAGGACGACCGCGCCTTCCCCGTCTTCGCCCGCATGCGCACCGACGTGATCCCGCGAGACGACCTCGCCGGCCCGCGCCCGCCCATGCCGCCCGTGCCCGAAGGCCCCACGCCTCCCGGCCCCGGCTCCCCCGACCCCGGCCCGATGCCTCCCGGCCGCTGACCCCGCGGGGGGGGGGGAGGCCGCTGACCCCGCGGGGGGGGACGGAGTGAACTTGTTAACTTAGGTAGTCCGAATGCCTACGTAAGTTAACAAGTTCACTCCGTCCCCGGGTCCCTGTCTCCGGAGCCCCCACACCGGAACGGGGCTACAGTCGACGCGGTGCGGTCGCTCGCGTTCACCCTGTGTTTGTTCGCCCTGCCGGGGTGCAACGTCGTTCGCTGGCAGCAGGCCGCGCTCGCGGGGGACCTGAGGGATCGCGGCCTCGAGAGCGCGGACGCGCGGGTGGGGGAGGCCACCGTACACCACTGGCGCCGCCGGGGTGAGGGGACGCCGGTCGTGTTTCTCCACGGCTTCGGGACGCCGGCGATCTGGCAGTGGCAGGCGCAGATCGACGCGTTCCCCGAGCGGCCGCTCGTCCTGCCCGACCTGCTGCACTTCGGCGGCTCGACGCGGCGTGGCGCCTTCTCCCTGGATGCGCAGGTGGAGGCGATCGACGGGCTCCTCGAGAGCCTCGGTATCGAGGAGGCGGACGTGGTGGGGATCTCGTATGGCGGCCTCGTCGCCTACGAGCTCGCCGCCTCCCGGCCCGAGCGCGTGCGGCGGCTCGTGCTGATCGACAGCCCGGGGCGCGCGTACCGACGCAGCGACCTCGCGCGCCTGCGCTCGAGGTTCGGGGTCCGCCGCGCCGAGGAGCTCTTCATCCCGACGACCGACGCCGAGACGCGCCGGCTCATCGGGCTGGCCTACGCGGATCCCCCGTGGATACCGGATCTCCTGCTGCAGCAGGTGCGCGAGGTCTTCTATCGCGACCCGGTCTCGCTCCGGGCCCTCGTCCGCAGCCTCACGGGAGACCTCGAGCGGCTGCGCGCGCGCCCCGATCCGGTCGCGCCCACGCTGCTCGTCTGGGGCCGAGAGGACGCGGTGTTCCCCCTGCCGATCGGCCGCCGCCTCGCCGCGCGCCTCGGGGATCGAGCGCGCCTCGTGGTCATCGACCACGCCGCGCACGCCCCGAACGTGGAGCACCCGGAGCGGGTGAACGCCCTGCTCCGGGAGTTCTTGCGGTGAGTCCCCGTTCGAGGGACCGGGGACGGAGTTTCCTTGTTGCCCAGCGGGGCTCCCGACGTCCGAACGCCCTCCGATCAGCGCCGCGAGAGGCCGGATGCAGGAGAGATCAGCCCGGAGAGGGCGACCTGCGCGGGCCTCACACGGCCGCGAGGTGGCGTTCGGAAACAAGGAAACTCCGTCCCGGAGTCTGAGATCAGCGACGTTGGAGCGCGGCGCGGAGCTGCTCGGCGGCGTCGAGCATGCCGACTCCGGGGTCGTCGAGGAGGTCCCCGTCGAGCTCGATGACGTCGTCCGGGCAGGCGCGGAGGTGGGTCAGCGCGGGGTGCTGGCAGATGGGGCCGCGCATGCCCTCGCGGGTGACCAGGAGGTCGGGGTCGAGGGTGAGCAGCTGCTCGGCGGCGTACTGCGGCCAGCCGTCGAGGTGTGCGGCCGCGTCCTCGAGCCCGGCGGCGACGAGCACGTCGTGGTAGCTGGTGCCGCGCGCGCCTCCGTAGAAGCGATCCGCGTAGACGCTCAGGTAGAGCGCGCGCCCCGACGGGGCTCCCCCCGACAGGGCGTCCATGCGGCGGTCGAAGGACGCGGCGAAGCGCTCGCCGCGATCCGGCGCGCCACACAAGGCGCCGAGCTGGCGGATGTCCTCGGTGAGGGTGCGCCGGCCCTCGAGCGCGCCCAGGTCGAAGACGGTGAGCCCCGCCTCCCGAAGGCGCTCGACCCGCCGCCGCGCCGCGACGTTGTGGGTGATCACGAGGTCCGGCCGCAGCGCGAGGATGGCCTCGGTGTCGTCGAGCGTGCCGATCGTGTCGGTGCCCGCGTAGCGATAGCCGTCGGGCCCCTCCAGGCTGCGGGTGGTGACGGCGACGACGCGGTCCCGCGGGCAGAGCTCGAGGAGCAGGCGGTCCGCGACGGTGCTGGCCGAGACGATGCGCCGGAACTCGCGGAGGCGGACCTCGACGCCGGTGGCGTCCACGAGCGAGGTGACGCGCTCGCCTTCGCCCGCCGCCGCCGCTCCACCCCCTCGAGACCAGCGCCCGGCGAGGCCGACCGACGCCGCGATCGCGAGCAGCGCCGCCGTCAGGTTGAGGAGCGACGTGCGGCTCACGCCGGCCCCCCGAGCCGGAAGCCGAGCGCGGCGTCCTCGAGCAGCTCGACCCCGTAGACCGCGCGCACGTGCTCGGGCGAGACGACCTCGGCGCTCGGGCCCGACGCCACCACCGCTCCGTCCTTCAGCAGCAGCGCCCGATCGGTGCGCCGGCGCGCGGCGTCGAGCCCGTGCAGCACCACCACCAGCGCGTAGCCCTCGTCGGCCAGCTCGCGCAGCAGGGCGTGGAGCTCGAGCGCGTGCCGCACGTCGAGCGCCTCGGTCGGCTCGTCGAGCAGGATCACCCGCGCCTCGGTCGCCAGGGCCCGCGCGAGCAGCACCCGGCGCGCCTCTCCGGCGGAGAGGTGGTCGAAGCGGCGATGGGCCAGCCCGACCACGTCGCAGCGCTCCATCGCGTCGTGAATGGCGCGCCGATCCCCCTCCCCCGGCCGACCGAGCCCGCCGGTGTGCGCGTAGCGGCCGTGCCCGACGACGGTCTCGACGTGGAGCGCCGACGTGAGCTGGGTGCGCTGCGGCACGTAGGCGAGGCGGGTCGCGCGGTGGCGCGCCGGGAGCTCCTTCAGGGGCTCGCCGTCGAGCGTGATGGCGCCGTCGTGGGGCAGCAGGCCGACGATCGCCTTGAGCAGGGTGCTCTTGCCGGCGCCGTTCGGGCCGAGCACGCAGCTGATCGCGCCCCGCGGCGCCTCGAAGTCGACGCCGTCCAGCACGACCCGACGACCGCGCCGGACGCGGAGCCCACGCACCTCGATCACGCCTCCTCCTTCGCCGTCCGGAGCAGCAGCGCGAGGAAGAGCGGCGCGCCCACGATGCCGGTCACCACGCCGAGCGGGACCTCGGTCTGGGTCGGCACCACCCGGGCGAGCAGATCGCACGCCCCTAGGAAGACGCCGCCGCCGAGGAGCGCGGCCGGCACGAGCTTGCGGTGCTCCGCGCCGACGAAGGGGCGCAGCGCGTGCGGCACCACGAGCCCCACGAACGCGATGTTCCCCCCGAGCGCGACCGCGGCCGCGGTGAGCACGGCGACCCAGACCACCGACCAGCGGCGCGCCCGGGTCACGTCGACGCCGAGCGTCGAGGCCTCGTCGTCGCCGCTCAGGAGCAGGTCGAGCGGGCGGCCCCACAGATACGCCGCGAGCACGCCGGCGCCGACCAGCGGCACCGCGAGGCGCACGTGCGACCAGCCGACCCCGCCGAGGCCGCCGAGGGTGAAGGACACCACCGCCCGGCCGAGCTCGTGGTGCTCCTGCGCGAGGGTCGTGAGGAAGGAGCCCACCGCGAGGAAGAGCGAGGTGAGCGCGAAGCCGATGAGGAGCAGCGACAGCAGGTCCGCCCCGCGCCGGACGAAGGCGAGCAGCACGAGCAGGCTCAGCAGCGCGCCCAGGAGACACCCGACCGGCAGCAGCATCTCCGGCGCCAGCCAGGAGATGGAGAGGGCCCCGTGGGCGAGCAGCACGCACTGCCCGCCGAACGAGGCGCCGGCGGTGGTGCCGAGGATGGACGGCGAGGCGAGCGGGTTGCGGAAGAGCCCCTGGACCACCACGCCGCCCACCGCGAGCCCACCCCCCGCGAGCAGCGCCGCGAGCACCCGCGCGCCCCGGAGCTCGAGGAAGATCTCCCGCAGCCCGGCGTCGCCCAGGTCGCCGGGCCCGACGAACAGCGCCCCGATCGACACGAGAGCGAGCCCGGCGAGGAGCACCAAGTACGTCCGAGCGGCTCGGCCCACCGGGCCTCCGTAGCACGCGCGCGGAGAATTCGCCGTGGTTCCCGGGCGTTGCGGCGCCTCGCCCATATCCCCATCCTGGGGCGCTTGATAATGAGATTGACTTTCAGTCCGGAAGGGTTAGATCGAATCTCGTCGTGCTGGTCTGTCACTGCCATCGGGTCAACGACCGGGTCATTCGCGAAGCCGCCGAGGCGGGCGCGCGGAGCTGCGACGATGTCGGCGCCGCGTGCGGAGCCGGCACCGGCTGCGGCGGCTGCCGTCCGGCCATCGAGGGCGTGTTGACGAGCGTGCGCGCGGCCGAAGGCGGCGCCTCGCTCCCCGTCATCCGCGCCCCCGAGCCCGGCGTCTGACGACACCGACAATCGTAGTCATTCTGAGGTGTTCCGCTTTGACGTGACGCCCTCGATGTTCCGCGTTAGCGTGCGGGCATGAAGGGCGATCCCGACGTCATCGAGCTGCTCAACGAGGTCCTCACGGCCGAGCTGACGGCGATCAACCAGTACTTCATCCACGCGAAGATGTGTGAGAACTGGGGGTATCACCGCCTCGCGAAGAAGAAGCGGCACGAGTCCATCGAGGAGATGCACCACGCCGACTGGGTCATCGAGCGCATCCTGTTCCTCGACGGCGTGCCGAACATGCAGCGCCTCTTCCCGGTGCGGGTCGGCGAGAACGCCGTCGAGCAGCACGAGCTGGACCTCGCGGTCGAGGTCGAGGCGCGCGAGCGGCTGAACAAGGGCATCGCGCTCGCCCGCTCCAAGAGCGACAACGGGACCGCGGACCTGCTCGAGAAGATCCTCGAGAACGAGGAGGAGGGGATCGACTGGCTCGAGTCCCAGCTCCACGTCATCGGCGAGATCGGCAAGGAGCGCTACCTCGCCGAGCAGATGGGCCACGACGAGGAGTGATCACCGGCGGCGCGCGAGCAAGCCGAGGAGCGCCAGGAGCGCCCACGGCGCCGCGCGCCGCGATCCGGTGGCCCGGCAGCCGCAGCCGCCGCCCTCCTCGCTCGCCGCGCCCCCGCCGTCCACGCTGCTCCCCGCGTCTCGCGGAGGTGTGGACGCGTCGACCGGCGGCCTGATCCCGGCGTCGCCTTCGGGCTCGACGCCCGGCTCGTGCCACTCGTAGGCCCCGACGTCGACGCCGGCCCCCTGCGGCCGCGCGATGCCGTCGAGGTCCGTCGCCGGGGCGCCGTCCTCGGTCCCGACGTCGATGGCCGGCGATCCCGGGAGGAGGTGCAGATCCCACGGCGCGGCCGGCCCGACGAAGAGCGCCGCCGGATCCTCGATGAGCAGGTTGTGGTCCTCGACCACGCCGTCCCCCTCGTTCGCGAGCGCGGTGACGAGGTTGTTCCGCACCACCCCGTCGCTCTCCCGGCCGTCCTTGTGGGGCGCGATCTGGATCCACGGCGGCCCGGGCCGCTCACCGTTCGGGTCGAGCACGGTGTTGTTGACCACCCGCGCGTTGCGCGCCCCGAGCAGCGTGATGCCGTGCCAGTGATCGGTGACGATCACGTTGTTCTCGACCACCCAGTCCACGAAGAAGCCGTCGAAGCAGCCGATCCCCTGCAGCGGTCCACGGAGCGGCTGGTCCGCGTCCTCGTAGTTGACGATCACGTTGCCGCGGAGGGTCATGCCCCGCACCTCCCCGGTGCCGACGCCGCCCTCCCCCACCGACCAGCTCTGGAAGCCGTCGTCGTGATTGTCGTCGACGTCGTAGCAGTTCGCCACGTAGTTGTGCTCGAAGGTCGAGTCGTCCCCGAGGCCGCGCAGACCGTCGCCGGAGAAGTTGCGGATGGAGTTGCGGGACACCAGCGTCCGGTCGCCGCTCGCCGAGATGCCGAAGCGCACGTTGGTCAGCGTGTTGCCGCGCACGATCACGTCTCGCGAGTCGGTCGAGATGCCGCTGCACGCCCGCGCGACCCAGTCGTCCGCGCTCCAGCCGGACACGTCTCGCACCGTGAACACCTCGTTGTCTTCGATCACCACGTCGAAGCTCGGGCCCCGGAAGCCGTGATCCTCGACCTCGACGATCGTCACCCGCTCGAACGGCTCGGCGTACGAAGGGCTCAAGGAGACCCCGCGCAGCACCCAGCCGCTCGAGGCGCGGAAGAGCGCGCGCCGCAGCGTGGGCGTCGCGCCGTCCATGGGCGCGATCGTGATCGGGGCCGCGTTGTGCATCGACTCGACGACCAGCTCGCCGTGGTGCCCGGAGCCCAGCAGGATGCGGTCGCCGGGCCCGATGGGCGCGCCCGGATTCACCGGCTCCAGCGCCGCGCCGTCCGCGTACGGCAGCGACGCCCAGTTGCGGCTCTCGATCAGGTCCGCCTCGACGACCTCCTGCAGCGTTCGCCAGGGGCGCGCCGCGCTGCCGTCGCCGTCGGGGCTGCCGGAGGCGGGGTCGACGCAGAAGTCCTCCGCGCTCGCGAGGGCGGGGCAGAGCCAGACGGCGAGGGCGAGGCAGGTCACGCGCATGGGCCGAGGATACCCCGGGCGCGGGTCTCGACCGCACGCCTGGGCTACGGTTCGCGCATGTATCGGATCACCAAAGGGATCCACGTGCACTTCGCGCATCACGTGCGAGGTCACCGTGGCGCCTGCATCTCGCTCCACGGGCACACCTGGAAGCTCGAGGTCACCGTGGCCGCGGCGGAGCTCGACGACGAGAGCTTCGTCGTCGACTTCGCGGTGATGAAGCGCGAGGTGCTCCAGCCGGCGCACCTCCTCCTCGACCACAGCCTCGCGATCGGAGAGGCGACCTGGGGCGAGACGAAGGGCGAGCTCGCCGCGCTCGGCAACCTCCTCGTCGACTCGCGGCAGCACACCATGGGCAGCCGCGGCGAGCTCCAGCCCCACCTCGAGGGCGAGCTCGCGGGCGCGCGCAACGAGCTGCCCGGCGACATCAAGATCGCCGTGTTCCCGTTCGCCCCCACCTCGGAGACCCTGGCCCGCTGGCTCTACGAGCTCGCCGAGCAGCGCCTCGCGGACGAGCGGGTTTCCGTCGTGAACGCCCGGATCTACGAGGCGCTGCACCCGGTCGAGACCTGGGCCGAATGGTCGCCCTGATCCGCCATATTCTCGTCACTTGACGACAGAATCGTCTGCCGTATGCCTCCCGGGCAGATGATTCGGCTAGACGACACCGATCGGCAGATCCTGGCGATCCTGCAGCGGGACGCGCGGACGAGCCTCGCGGCGCTCGCGGAGGCGGTGGGGCTGACCGCCACGCCGCTCCGCGCGCGGCTCGACCGGCTGGAGGCCGACGGGGCGATCCGCGGCTACCACGCCGACGTCGACCCGACCCTGGTGGGCCGGCCGGTGCGGGCGTTCGTGCACGTCACGATGAAGGACCAGGGGCTCGACCACCACGAGCGCTTCGTGCGCGAGGTGGCGGAGCTGCCGTCGGTGGTCAGCGTGCATCACATCGCGGGGGAGGAAGACTTCATCCTCGAGGTCCTCTTCGAGGACATGGGCTCGGTGCGCACCTTCCTGCTGGAGAAGCTCGGGTCGATCTCGAGCATCGGCAGGGTGAAGACGAGCTTCGTGCTCGACTCGCCGAAGCACCGCGCGCCCGTGCCGCTCACCGGGGACCTCGAGCCGGAACGACCCAGGAAGAAGCGCAAGAAGCGCGGAGGTGGATCGTGAGCGTCGCGGCGTTCGGTGCGCTCTGTGTCTCGTCCCTCTTCACCGTGATCGACCCGCTGGGCGTGGCGCCCATCTTCGCGTCGATGACGGCCAAGGCGGACGCATCCGCGCGGCGACGGACCGCGCTGAAGGCGGTGCTGACCGCGCTGTGCGTGCTCGCGCTCTTCGCGATGAGCGGCTCGGCGCTGCTCCGCCTCTTCGGCGTGACCATCGAGGCGTTCCAGATCGCCGGCGGCATCCTCTTCGCGCTGCTCGGGCTGACGATGCTGAACGGCTCGACCGCCCGCCCCGCCGCCGACGAGGCGGAGCCCGCGGAGGATCCCAGCGTCGTCCCCCTCGGCGTGCCGCTCATCGGCGGCCCGGGCGCGATGACGACGGTGATGGTGCTGACCGGTCAGGCGGAGACGCCCGCCCACGTCGGCATGCTCGCCGGCGCGGTCCTGGTCGTGCTCGGCCTGACCTGGGCGGTGCTCGCCATGGCGCCCTCCCTCTTCGCCCGCCTCGGCCCGCAGGGCGTCGCGCTCACCACCAAGATCATGGGCCTGGTGGTGCTGGTCATCGGCGTGCAGTTCGTGATCAACGGCGTCGTCCCCGTCGCCCGCGCGATCATCAGCCCCTGAAGCGGACGCGGTTGTAGGCGACGACGGCGTGATTGAAGCCGTCGACCGTGGACTGGAAGGCGCGCTGCAGCAGCCGGAGGACCGGGTGCGGGTTGTCTCGGACGTAGCGCATGAAACGAAGCTGCCCGCGCAGCATGTCCTCGGTCTCTCGCACGTAGGTGGCGAAGCCCTCGGGTAGGTGCTCGCCCTGCGCCGGTCGGTACCCCTGGATCCTCTCGATCTCCTGCTCGAAGACCGTCACCGCGGACACGTAGGCCTCCCGGTCGGAGGCCGGGATCGCCCCGGTCCGGTCGAAGGTCAGGATCAGCGCCTGCCCCTGGTCGAGGAGCTGTCGCCCCCGGAACATCGTGCGCTCGACGAGGAACGCGCCTCTCCGAAGTGGGTCCGTCTCGAGTTCCGCGAGTCGCAGCTCCATGCGCCTCCGCTCCACCACGTCGAGCTCCGCGCTGAACGCCCGCTCCGCCTCTTCGTAGGACCGGATCGCGGGCATGAGGCGGGCGTGGATCTCGCGCCCGCGGGCGAGACCATCGTCGCGGAAGGTCCCGCGCTGATAGTACGGGTCCAGCTCACGAAGGATGGGCACCAGCCGCTCGACCTGGGTCGCATAGGCTTCCCCCGTCCGCTCGAGCTCGGGCATCGAAGGGGCCATCGCCGCCGCGCGGGTGTGAGCGCGCCGGCAGAGCGAGGTGTCCACGCGGGGATCGAGCCGCGGCGGCCCATTGTGCGGCACGTCCTGGACGTCCGGGCCGGTGCGCTGGATGAACTCGCGGTACCTCGTCGTGGAACGCTCGATCGAGTCCCGCACCCGGTTGTAGCAGTCTCCGATGTAGACGTTGGTCTTCTCGGTCTGCTGTCCGAGTCGGTCCACTTCGGTGGGCGCAGCGTTGGTGGGCGGAGTCGGGCCGGGCGGATCGTCGCCGCCGAACGGAAGGGTACAGCCGAGGACGCCGAGCACGGCGAGGAAGACGACGAGACGGGACGTGGTGCGCATGAGCTCTCCTCTCGAGGCGCCCATCGCGCGTCCGGCGCCCAGGTTGCGTGGCTCAGCGCGGGGGGGCGCCGATCGCGGCGAGGTGGCCGGCGAAGCGGGCGGCGACCTCGGCGCGGGCGAGCAGCTCGAGGCGCCGGCCGAGGCGAGGCGAGGCGCGGAAGAGACGCTGGAGCTCGCGCGCCTCCTCGCCGGCCCGTCGGGACGCGGCGCGGACCGCCATCCGGTCGAGCACGTGCTGCACCCGGGCGCCGGCGTGCGCGCCCCGGATGCCGGGCGACCACAGCACGTCGAGCACGTGCCGCCGGCCCTCCTCGAGCCCTCGCTGCCAGGCCTCGATCGCCCCGGGCAGCGTCGCCTCGTCCGCGTGCGCGGCCGGCATGGGGAGACGCAGCGGCGCGTCGTAGTGTCGGGAGAGCTCGAGCAGCTCTGCGGGAGAGGAGGCGTCTTCGAGGGACCGCATCGCGCCCGTTCGAGGGTAGCCCCTCCGCGTGCACGCCGAAAGCACGGTTCGGACGTCTCACGACAGGGAGGTTGACCGCGCAGCCGATGAAATTGTCGCGGAGCGCCTCGTTCGGCAGGCTGCCGCCATGCTCAGGACGTCGTTCCTCCTGCTCCTGCTCTCCTTCCCCGCCGTCGCGCACGCCGGGCCGATCGCGGAGCTGCCACCCGGCGAGTGGTACCGGATCCCGAACAGCCGCATGGACGCCGTCGCCTTCGAGTGGTCTCCCCGCACCCCCGGGCGCACGCGGGGCATCATGCAGGCGTGGGGCGGGGGCGCCTACGACACGCGCGAGGAGCGCCTCCTGGTGCACGGCGGCGGGCACGGCGACTACGGCGGCTCGGAGGTCTACGCGATGGACCTCGACGTCGCCGAGGAGCGCCCGGGCGACAACCCCTGGGCGCGGCTGTCGGACCCCGACGCCTACGACGCGCTCGACCCCGACTGCGCCAACGAGGACAACCTCACCGACGGCGACCATCGCCGCTCCCAGCACACCTACGGGCGGCTGGCCTACCTGCCGAGCCGGCACGCGCTCTGCGACACGGGCGGGTCGATCGGCTACGTCTACTGCCCGGCGCTGCGGCAGCTCGACTGCTTCGATCTGACGACGAACGCCTGGACGCTCGGCCTCGCGGAGGGGCGCGCCTCGGGGACCGGCTCGACCGGCGCGGTGCACCCCGTGACCGGTGAGTGGTGGCTGCAGGGCGGGTCGGGCTCGGGGCTCCTCGGGCGGCTCGACCCGGACACGCTCACGTGGACCTACGGCCACTACGACAACGTCCCCGGCTCCAGCCCGCGGAACCTGACCGCGGCCATCGATCCGAGCCGCGGGCTCTTCGTCGCGATCGGCTCGGGCCGCATGTGGGTGCTGCCCCTCGAGAGCTTCGCGCCGGACGAGACGGAGCTGAGCGAGCACGCGGTGACGCCCTCGGGGGACGCCTCGATCCTCGACGCCAGGGCCCCCGGGCTCGCCTACGACCCGGTCTCGGATCGCATGGTCGCCTGGGACGGCGGCGCCGACGTCTTCCTGCTCGACCTCGACACGATGACCTGGAGCCGCGAGACGATGGGCGGCGAGCCGCCGGGCGACGCGGCGAACAACGGCACGTACGGGCGCTTCCAGCGCTCGCCGCGCTACGGCGTCTTCGTGGTGGTGAGCGACACCGGCGAGGACGTCTACGCCCTGCGTCTGCCGGGCACGCCGCTCCCGGAGCCCGACGCGGGCGTGGCCGACCCCGACGCCGGGAGCCCGTCGACCGACGCGGGCGCGCCCGGTCCGGACGGAGGCCCGGACGCGGGCTCGCACGCCGTGGTGGACGCGGGCGACGGCGAGACGCGCACGGAGAGCGGCTGCGGCTGCGCCATCCCCGGATCCGCGCCGTCGACCTCGTGGCTCGGCGGGCTGCTCCTCCTGGGCCTCGCTCAGCGGCGGGCGCGGAGGCGGTGGAAGTCGCCGGCGACGTCGGCCAGGTAGAGCTCCAGGCGCCCGTAGCCGGCCTCGTTCACCACGTCGGCGGGCGGCTCCCAGTCGAGCGGCACGCCGTCGGCGTCGAGCGTGGCCGGGTCGCGGCGCTCCGACGGATAGTCCGGGAAGACGAAGGTGGCGCTGTCGCCGAGGCCGCCGTCGCCGGGGCGCTCGGAGATGAAGCTCGGGCCGCCGCCCTCGCGGGCCCAGCCCAGGTACCGCGCGTCGATGGGGTCGGCGACGGAGCGCGTTCCGTCCGCCGCGAAGCGCACCGCCGAGCCGCAGTCGCCGAGCACGTCGTCCTTCACCTCGTCGACCGGCGTCAGCGTGATCGGGAAGGTCGCCTCCGGAGCGCGCTCCGAGCGCCGGGCCTCGTCCGAGACCGGCGCGTCGGCGCGACCGTACGAGGAGTCGCGGAAGTGCGTGAGCATCGGCCAGGCGTCGTCGGACGGGTCGAGGAAGACCGACCCGTCGCGATCGAGGATCAGGTTCTCGGCGATGAAGAAGTTGGCCGCGACGGGCACCGGGGGCGACAGGTTGTAGAAGTCGTTGAAGTCGAACTTGTGCATGCGCGTGAAGTCCAGCGCCTGGTTGTAGGGCGCGGCCTCGTACACGTTGCGATAGAGGTCGATCGGCTGGTTGCCGTTGGTGTGGCGGCTCATGCGCGAGTACCAGCCGTAGACGTAGTTGTTGACCACGTGGTCGGCGATCTCGCCGTTGCCCGAGGTGTTGTAGAAGCGGTGCGTCAGGCCGATGAACGCGTTGTGGTGGTTGGAGAAGCCCTCCCACGCGGCCCACATCTCGGCGCGCTCGCTCTCGGGGAACTGCGAGCGCACCCAGTCCATCTGGATGCCCCCGACCCCGCCGGTGTTGTGACCGGCCACGCCCTCGTGGAGGAGGCTGCGCTGGGTGGTCGCCCGGCCTCCCCGGCGCGTGCGGCGGTTCGCCTTGGAGGGAGATCCGCCGACGTAGCTGCCGAAGCCGCCGGTGTAGTGGTCGATGATGATGTCGTAGACCCCCTCGAGGGTCATCGGGTTGTGCCGGGTCCCGTCGTTCTCCCACTGCCGCCAGCCGTACTCCACCGAGATGAAGCGGATGATCACGTTCTCCACTTCGGAGAAGTAGAGGCGGCAGTCGCGCGTGGTGTCGGCCCCGCGGATGTGCACGCCGCCGAGGTCGTTCGCGGTCTCGCCGGCGATCGTGAGGTCGCCGCTGTCGACGTAGAGGAGCGAGTCGAGCACGAACGCGCCGCCGACGAGGAAGTAGACGATGCGCGGGTAGTCCTGCTGGAGCGCCCAGCGGAGCGAGCCCTCCTCGCCGGTGTCCTCGGTGGTCGTGACGAAGAGCACACGGCCGCCGCGGCCGCCGGTCGCCTCCGCGCCGTAGCCCTCGGCGGTGGGGAACGCCTTGAGGTCACGCAGCACGATCGGCGGAGGTCCGCCGTCCTCGCCGACCGTCGCGTCGACCCGCGGGGAGGCGTCGCCGCGCCCCCCGTCCCGCGCCTCGGCGTCGGTCGACGTCGCACCGTCGCGCGCGCCCGCGTCCGGGTCGTCGCCCGCGTCGCAGGCGAGGAGCAGACAGCTGGCGAGCGTGGCGAGCACGAGGCGAGACATCGCGTCAGCGTGACCGCGCCCGCCGCGCCGACAACCCACGAATCGTACGCTGACCGGGAGCCTCGGGGAGGGGCCCGGCTAAGACTGGGCTACCGCGCTGCTAGACTGGGAGCATGTCCGGGCCGGCGTCCCCGCTCCGCATGACCGCGGCCGAGTATCTCGCCTGGGAGCGCGAGCAGCCCGAGAAGCACAACCCGAGCGTCGTGGTGGAGGTGCTCTCGCCGAGCACCGAGCGCTACGACCGCGGCGAGAAGTGGCGCGCGTACCAGCGCCTCGGCTCCCTGCGCGACTACCTGCTCGTCTCGCAGGCCGAGGCCCGCGTGGAGCACTACCAGCGCACCGACGGAGGCTGGCGCTACCGCGCGCTCGGCGAAGGGGAGCGAGTGGAGCTGACCGGCGGCTCGTTCCTGGTCGACGACCTCTACCGCGGCGCCTTCGACTACCCCGGCGACGAGCCCCCCGAGCCCCCCGACCCGGACGCGTGAAGCCGGGCGCTCATCGATAGCCTTCGGCCTGCAGGGCGAAGAGGCGGGCGTAGCGGCCCTGGTCGGCGACGAGGGACTCGTGGGAGCCCGACTCGAGGACGCGGCCTCGGTCGAGCACGATGATGCGGTCGGCCATGCGCACGGTGGAGAAGCGGTGCGAGATGAGGATCGCCATCTTGTCGCGGGTCAGCTCCTTGAAGCGCTGGAAGATGAGGGCCTCCGCCTCGGCGTCCATCGCGCTGGTGGGCTCGTCGAGCACCAGGATGTCGGCCCCCTCGCGCATGAACGCCCGGGCCAGCGCGACCTTCTGCCACTGCCCGCCGCTGAGCTCGGTGCCGCCCTTGAACCAGCGACCGAGCTGCGTCCGATAGCCCTCGGCGAGCTCGTCGGCGACCGCGTCGGCCATGCCCTGCGCGGCCGCGCGCTCCCACCGGGCGACGTCGTCGAAGCCCTCCACGTCGCCGGCCCCGATGTTCTCGCCGAAGAGGAGCTGGTAGCGCACGAAGTCCTGGAAGATCACGCCGATGCGACGTCGGAGCGCGGCCGGGCGCCAGGCGCGCAGATCGGTGCCGTCGAGCAGGATGCGGCCGGAGGTCGGCGTGTAGAGGCCCCCGAGGAGCTTGATGAGCGTCGTCTTGCCGGCGCCGTTCTCGCCGACGAGCGCGATCTTCTCGCCCGGCCTCAGGTGCAGGCTCACGTCCTCGATCGCCGGGCGCGGCGCCCCCGGGTAGGCGAAGCTCACGTGCTCGAAGCGCAGGCCGTCGCCGGGGCGCGCCCCCTCCTCCACGTCGCCCGCGTCGTCGTCCACGGGGTGCTCGAGGAACTCGTAGAGGTTCGAGAGGTAGAGGTTGTCCTCGTACATGCCGCCGATCGCGGTCAGGATGGCGCTGAGCGCGCTCTGCCCCTGCTTGAAGAGCAGGAAGTACATCGTCATGTCGCCGAGGGTGATCGCGCCGGCCGCCGCGGTGAGGCCGATCCACGCGTAGCCGCCGTAGAGCGCGAGGGTGCTGACGAGCCCGAGCAGGAAGCCCCACACGCCGCGGCGGAACGTCAGGGCGCGATCCTCGGCGAAGACCTTGTCGAAGATGGCTCGGTAGCGGCGCAGCAGCAGCGGCCCGAGGTCGAAGAGCTTCACCTCCTTCGCGTGGTCCTCGCGGGCGAGCACCGTCTCCAGGTACATCTGTTCGCGGGCCTCGGGCGCGCGCCAGCGGAAGAGGCGGAAGGCGTCCTTGCTGAAGCGGGTCTCGGCGACGAACGCGGGCACCGCCGCGAGGCCGAGCACGAGCAGCGCCCAGGGAGAGAAGCCGAAGATGATCGCGGCGTAGGAGACGAGGCTGATCGCGTTCTGCACCACGCCGAAGGCGCGCTTCACCAGCGAGAGCGGCCGGCTCGAGGCCTCGCGCCGCGCCCGGGTCAGCCGGTCGTAGAACTCGCTGTCCTCGAAGTCCCGGAGCGAGAGCGTCAGCGCCTTCTCCAGGATCATCTCGTTGACCCGGTGCCCGAGGAGCGCGCGGAGCAGGTTCTGGGTGACGTCGATGCCGCGCTGGGCGGCCGCGAGCACGGCGACCAGGGCGAGCTCGGCCCCGATGTACCAGAGCACCATCTCCCGGTCGGCCTCGGCGCCGGTCCGGGCCGCCCGCACCACGCCGTCGACGATCAGCTTGCCGACGTAGGCGACGCCGGCGGGGGCGACGCCCGCGATCACGCTGAGCGCGGCGAGGGCGACGCTCAGCCCGCGGTGCGTGCGCCAGACGAGCGCGAACGCCCGCCCGGTGTAGCGCAGCACCCCGAGCCCGAAGCGGGCCTCGTCCTCGTCCTCCACCCCCGAGCTATGGGGCGCCTCGAGCCCGCCCACAACTCGCCGATCGGGCGGGGGTCACGCGTCGGCGGGGGCGGCGGCGGGGACGGCGTGGTGCTCGAGGGCCTCGAGCGCGATGAGCTCCAGGGCGCTCTCCTCGGTCGCCTCGAGCACGACCGGAGGCGCGGCGTCGGCCTCGAACGCCTCGAGCCAGCGGGCCGCGCAGAGGCACCAGCGGTCACCTGGCTTCAGGCCCGGGAAGCCCGGGCCGGGGCTGCTCAGGTCGTTGCCGCGGGCGCGGCTGAAGGCGAGGAAGTCCTCGGTCATCAACGCGCAGACCACGTGCCGGCCGAGGTCGCCGGCGTCCGTCTCGCAGCAGCCGGTGCGGAACCAGCCGGTCTTGGGGCGCTCGCTGCAGGTAGAGAGCGGCCCGCCCAGGACGTTTCGTGCGTCGCTCATGGCGCGCAGCCTGACAGGCCGGACGCGTCAACGCGACCCCGAGCTCTCGGAGCTCGCCTCCCCCCCCACAGCGTTGGCGGAGCCCCGAGGCCCGGGGTTGCCCCGACACTCAACGGCAACCGGTCGAAATTCTCAACGGGCCCATCGCGTCACGCCGACGGTTTCCAGGATCAGCCAGCCGACGAACGCCGCGTACAGCACGAGGAGCAAGACGCCTTCGGTGCGGGTCAGCCGGAGGCGGGTCCGCATGAAGGCGAAGAGCGCGATCGTCGCCAGGGTCAAGAAGCCCATCAGGGGCGCCGCCACCCCGAAGTCGACCGGCGCCTCGCCGGCCACGAGCACGCCGGCGGGGATCGCGACGAGCAGGTCGAAGATGTTGCTCCCCAGCACGTTGCCCATGCTCAGGTCGCCGTCGCCGCGGCGCGCGCCGCGCACGCTGATGACCGCGTCCGGCAGGCTGGTGGCCGCGGCGACCACGGTCGCGCCCCAGATGAAGCTCGGGGTGCCGAGGGTGTCGCCGAGCCACAGCGCGGTGCGCAGCAACATCTCCACGCCGGCGACCACCAGGAGCAGACCGAGGAACAGCGTCCACCAGTCCCGCCACGCCGGGCCGTCGACCGCCTCGCGCTCGCCTCGCTCGGCGCCCTCCCCGCGCGTCTCCTGATGCTGGAGGAAGAGGTAGAGCCCGTAGAGGGCGAGGGGCACGAGCACGATCCAGCGGTCGAGCGTGCCGGTGAGGTGCTCGCCGGTGGGCTGGTAGATGAGCGCGAAGCTGAACGCGAGCAGGAGCACGGCGACGCTCGTCAGGTAGAACTGCGCGTCTCGATAGACGAGCTTGAGGTCGTAGCGGAGCCCCTCGCCGGAGAGCGCGCTCACCCCGGGGATGACCAGGATGTTGAACACGGCCGAGCCGACCACCGAGGCGACGCCGAGCTCCATCTCGTCGTGAATGAGCGCGGAGGCGATGGTGGCGGTGACCTCGGGGAAGCTCGATCCGACGGCGACCACGAGGGTGCCCTGCACGATGGCCGGGAGGTGGTAGCGGCGAGCGAGCCGGTCGCCCGCGGTCTCGAGCGCGCCGCTGCCCTTCCAGGCCAGGGCGGTGCCGACCACGAGCATCGAGAGATGGATCAGGGTGTCCACGACGTCCCGGACCTAGGTCCGAGCGGCGCGTGCGCACGATCCGGGCCCGTGTGATGCTGGCGAGGTGCGCTGGCTCCTCGCGCTCACGATCCTCGGCTGCGGCGCGACGCCGGACGCGGCCCCCGACGCGGGCCACACGCCGCCGCCGAGGCAGACCGAGCTCCGCGCGGCCGCGGTCACCGTCGACGTCACCCCGGAGCCGGGCGTCGAGATCGTCGGCTTCGGCCGCCGCACCTCCACCGCGGTCCGGGATCCGCTCTTCGGCGCGGTCCTGGTGGTCGCGTCGCCGTCGGGGGTCGTGGCGATCGTGACCCTGGACGTGCCGGGCATCTTCGAGTGGCACGCGCAGCTGATCCGCGGACAGGTCGCGGCCGCGGTGGGCGTCGGGGTCGAGCAGGTCGTGGTCGCCGCGAGCCACACCCACTCGGCGCCGATGCTGGGAGACGACGCCTGGAGCCGCCGCACGATGGACGCCCTGGCCGACGCGGCGCGGCGGGCCCGGGAGACGCTCGCGCCGGCGTGGCTGGGGGTCGGGCGCGCCGAGGTCGGCTTCTGCGTGAACCGTCGGCTCGCGGTGGACGGCGTGGTCCGGGCGGCGCCCAACCCCGAGGGCCCGGTCGACCCGCGGATCCGGGTGCTCCGGCTCGCCACCCCGGAGGGCGTCCCGATCGCGACCGTCACGCACGCCGTCTGCCACCCCAACCTGCTCCTCGGCGCCGAGAGCACCGCCATCAGCGCCGACTTCCCCGGCGAGGCGCGCGCCCGGCTCGACGATCCGTGGCTGTTCCTGCCCGGCGCCGCCGGCGACGTGAGGCCGCTGACCGTCGACGCGGAGGGAGAGTTCCGGCTCGCCACCGACGCCGAGGTGCGCGACGTGGGGCGCACGCTCGCGGAGGCGACCGAAGCGGCGCCGGCCGCTCCCGCGCCGGTCCACGGGGACGCGATCGACAGCGCCACCACGCGCCTCGATCTGACGCGCCGCGACGACCGCCCGATGTCGGTCGAGCTCTCGGCCCACCGCGTCGGCGACGTCACGCTCGTCACCATCCCGGGCGAGCCCTTCGTCGACATCGGCCTCGCGGTCGAGCGCCGCGTCCTGGCCGAGGGCCTCGCCGGCGAGGTGATCGTGATCGGCTACGCGAACGGCTACGCCGACTACATCGTCACCCCGGAGGCCGAGCCGCTCGGCGGCTACGAGGTGGAGCGCTCGCTGTTGCCGCCCACCGCGGCGGCGGAGATCGAAGACGCCCTCGTCGCCCTCGCCCGCCAGGTCGCCCCGTGAAGGCGCGGCTCACACCTCGTCGAGGATCTGCTCGCGGCGGCGCTCGTACTCCGCGCTCGTGATGCTGCCCTTCTCGTGCAGCTCCTCGAGCGTCGCGAGGCGAGTCGCGAGGTCGTCGACGCTGGCCCGGGCACGAGGCGCGGCGGGCGCCTGCTCTTCGGCCGCCGCCTGCTCGGCCGCCTCCCGGGCCTCGCGGCTGCGCGCCCGCTTCGGATCGAAGGCGTCCTTGGCGCGCGCCTTCACGTCGGCGAACACCTCGCGCATCTCGGCGTCGCTCATCTGGCCGTCGCTCGCGAAGTAGAGGCGCGCGACGGTGCCGAGCGCGACGGTGGCCGCGAAGATGAAGGGCGCCGCGATCAGCCCGCCGAACCCGGGGAGCAGGATCTTGCCCGCCGTGCTCGCGAGCTTGCTGCCGACCAGCGAGAGCCCGACGGTCGCGCCGATCTTGGTCAGCAGCTCCAACGCCGACTCGCGGGAGAGCTGCTTGCCGTAGTGCTCGCCGATCCCGATCACCATGCCGACGTGGACCGGCATCACGCCGATGAGCTCGCTGCCGGGGATCGGCAGGAGGGTCAGGGCGGCGGTGGCGTAGCCGCAGCGCTCGATCAAGCGGCGCGAGCGGCGCTCGGCCTCGTCCTGGGCGGGTCCGAAGAGGTAGTCCTGCATCGCCGGAGGATACGCGCGAGGGCGCGCCGATGTTTCCTCGCAGCGCGCGCAGTCATTTTCGCCGCGCGCTGCTAGCGACGCGCGAGCGCGCGGAAGATCGGCGTGGCGATCGCGGCTCCGAGCACGCCGGCCGCCGCGAAGCCCGCCACGCCCCAGATCGCGAGCAGCAGGAGCGCGCCCCGCGGACCCATGACGTAGACGCGCCCGGAGTCGTAGAGCCACATCGCGAGCACGGCGCCCAGCGCGCCGAGCCCCGCGCCGACCCGGAGCCCCCACGCCTGCGCGTCGAGCTGCCGCGCGAGCGCCCCCGCCAAGAGCTCTCCGTGCCGCTCCTCGCTCATCCCCGCCGACCGCCTGTACATGCTCTTCAGAACGCGGCGCGAGCGCCCGGATTCCCCCTTTCGGTGCGCCCACGTCACACATCGGGCGGCGGTGATCCCACATTGCCATCGTTCAGGATTCCGCGATCGACCGAAAGACGTAGCGAGGCTGATGCGGTCGCGCGTGATCGCGCGTGAAATGGGTGAAAGCCCTACCGACGCGGGCGGCGTCGCCTTGCTACCCTTGGCGCGGTGGCAGAGCCCCAACCGGCTGAGGAGCCCGAGCGCCTGGCGCCGGGGACGATCCTCGAGGAGCGCTACCGCATCCTCGGCGAGCTCGGCGAAGGCGGGATCGGCTGGGTCTACCGCGCCGAGCACGTGAAGCTGAAGACGCCGGTCGCGATCAAGACGCTGCAGCCGCAGTACGCGCACCACGAGCAGATGCGCCCGCGGTTCGAGCGCGAGGCGAAGGCGCTCGCCTCGCTGAGCCACCCGCACATCGTCACCCTCACCGACTTCAGCGTCTCGGAGGGCCGGCCCTACCTGGTCATGGAGCTGCTCGAGGGGCGCGGCCTCGACGCGCTGCTCGCGGAGGGGCCGCTCGAGGAGTCGGTGGCGCGGCACATCGCGATGCAGGCGCTCGACGCGCTCGTCTACGCGCACGAGCGCGGCTTCGTGCACCGCGACCTGAAGCCCGCGAACATCTTCCTCTGCAAGCTCCCGACCGATCCGCACCACGTGAAGCTGCTCGACTTCGGCTTCGTGAAGCTCGTCGCGGACGAGGGCGAGGCGCCGCAGTCCGTGCTGACCCAGTCCGGCATCGCCTTCGGGACTCCGTCGTACATGTCGCCCGAGCAGGCGACCGGGGACGTGGTCGACGCTCGCGCGGATCTCTACGCGTTCGGCGTCGTGCTCTTCGAGATGCTCGCCGGCCGGCGTCCCTTCGTCGGCTCGCTCCCGGAGATCGTGCGGCAGCACCTGACGGCGCCGCTGCCGCGGCTGTCGGTCGGCGGCCGCGCGATCGACGCCTCGCCCGGGCTGCGCGACGTGCTCGCGCGATCGCTCGCCAAGGAGAAGGGCGACCGCTTCCCGGACGCGGCGGCGATGCGGAGCGCGCTGCGCGCGTTGCCGACGCCCTGGACGGTGCCCGGCATCGGCGAGAACGAGACGCTGCTCGCCGTGCCGGCGAAGGACGACGTGGGCTCGGCGGCGACGGTGGCGGCGACGCCCGCGGCGAAGTCGGAGAGCTCCGCCCCGCGCCAGGATCCGGCGCCGGTCGCGGCCCCTCCGCGCGCGTCCACCGTGGGCGAGCCGCCGGCCCGCCGCTCCTCGACGCTCGGCCTCGGCTTCGGGCTGCTGCTCATCGCCGGCCTGAGCGGCGCCGCGATCTGGTACTTCGGGATCCGGCCGGCCGAGGTCGCCCAGCTCGGCACCAGCGCGCTCTCCGGCGCCCTGCCCGAGACCGAGCCCGCGACGCCTCCGCCGGAGCCCGAGCCGGAGGACGAGGACGCCCCGCTCCCCGAGGCGGAGGAGGGCGAGGCGCAGCTCGCGAGCCTGCTCGACGAGATCTCGGGCGAGTGGTGGACCGAGCCGGAGGACGACGACGAGCCGCTCGAGGCGTGGGCGGAGACGGAAGACGACGGCGCCCTCGATCCGGCGGAGGCGATCGACGCGCTCGGCGCGGAGGCGCCCTCGGCCCCGGACCCGGGCGAAGCCGAGCCGGCCGAGGCGGAGCTCGAGGCGATCGAAGACGAGGCCGCCCCCGAGCGAGCGGAGGGGGAGCCGGACGAGCCGGCCCCGGTCGACGCGCCCGAGGCGCTGGCTGAGGCCGCGCCGACCGACGAGGCGGCGGTGGCCGACGAGCCCGAGGTCGCCGACGCGGACGACGCGGACGACGCGGACTCGGACGAAGCGGTCGAGGAGGTGGAGGAGCCGCTCGGGCCGAACCCGTGGCGGGTGCGACCGGTGGTCCCGCGCCTCGTGCGCGCCCGGCGCATCGTGCTCGAGGGCCGGCCGCTGACCCGGGACCAGATCCGCGCCCTCCGCGAGCTGGTCCGGGCCGACCGCGGCGACCCGCGCCCGCACCTCGTCATCGCGCAGAGCTTCGTGGCCGAGGCGCAGCACACGTCGGCGGTGCAGCGCTACGACCTCGCGCATCGGGTCGACGAGACCTCGCGTGGCGATCCCCGCATGCTCTTCGATCTCGTGCGGCTCTCCACCGAAGGCGACGCGCAGCGCGCGGCCACCGCGACGCTCGAGCGGGTCTACGGAGAGGACGCGCTCCTGCTGATCGACGAGCTCGTCGAAGACGAGGATCTCGCGGACGAGCGACGCGACGCCCTGCGCGCGCTCCGCGCCCGGCTCTCCGGCGACGCGCCCGAGGCCACGACGCGCCCCCGCGCCCGCGCCCGACGCGCCGCGGCTCGACGGCGCGCGGCGGTGCGACGGCGCGCCCGCGCCCGACGCAGCCGGGCCCGCGCCTCCCGCCGCGCCCGCGTCCGACGCCGCGCGCGCGCCCGACGCGCCCGCCGCCGACGGTGAGCGCGCCTCACCCTCGCGCGTCGAGGACCCGGTGGATGGCGGCGGCGACCGCCTCGGGCTCGCTGCCCATCTCGACCGGCCGGTTCGCGAGCGGGCTGTCGATGCCCTCGAGCGCGCCCTCGTGGTAGCGCGCCTTGAACTCGGTGAACTTGAGGCCGTGCGCGGTCGAGATCACGACGACCCGCTCGTCCTTCCGGATCTCTCCCCGCGCCACCAGCTTCTCGAAGCAGGCGAGGGCCACGCCGGTGTGAGGGCAGTTGAACATGCCGGTGCGATCGGCCCGCGCGACCGCGTCGGCGAGCTCCTGCTCGGTGGCCTGCTCGACGACGCCGCGGGTGGCGACCAGCGCCTCGACCGCCTTGGGCAGCGAGACCGGGTGCCCGATCCGGATCGCGCTCGCCAGGGTGTCGCCGGCCTCGATGGGCGCGAAGTCGGCCACCGTCAGGTCTCGGTCCTCGGCGCGCGCCTTCGCGTAGGCGAGGTAGAGCGGGTTGGCGCGCGCCGCCTGACAGCAGACGAGCCGGGGCAGCCGGTCGATCAGCCCGAGCGCGCGCATCTGCCGGAAGCCCTTGGCGATGGCGCTGACGTTGCCGAGGTTGCCGCCCGGGACGAGCACCCAGTCGGGCACCTCCCAGTCGAACTGCTGCACGATCTCGACGCTGATCGTCTTCTGCCCCTCGACCCGCAGGCTGTTCATCGAGTTGGCGAGATAGATCGACGGGTCCTCGGTCAGGTGCTGGACCACCCGCATGCAGCCGTCGAAGTCGGTGTCGAGGCTGCACACGATCGCGCCGTTGGCCATCGGCTGGACGAGCTGCGCGGCGCTGATCTTGCCCTTGGGCAGGAGCACGATGACGGGGATGCCGGCGGCGGCGCCGTAGGCCGCGAGCGCGGCGGAGGTGTCCCCGGTCGACGCGCAGGCGACGGCGCGGATCGGGCGCCCCTCGCTGATCATCTGCTTCACCGAGCTGACGAGCACGGTCATGCCGAGGTCCTTGAAGCTGCCGGTGTGGCTGGTGCCGCACTGCTTCACCCAGAGGTCCGGGACCCCGATCTGGGCGCCGTAGCGCTCGGCCCAGAAGAGGTTCGTGTTGCCCTCGTAGAGCGAGACCACGTTGTCCGGGTGCACGTGGGGCTGCACCCACTCGTGCTTCGACCAGACGCCGCTGCCGTAGGGCCAGCTCGTGCGCCCGTAGCGCTCGTCGAAGAGGCGCATCCACGCGGCCGCGCTGCGCTTCTTCAGCGCGTCGAGATCGTGCTGGACCTCGAGCAGCGCGCCCGACTCCGGGCACCGGTAGATCACCTCGTTGAGCGGGTAGCGCGCCTCGCCCCCCGCCACGCTCCTGAACCAAGCCGAGTACGCCATGGTCCGGAGAGCTTAACGTAGCCTCTACCGTGACGGGGCCGCGTCGTAGCTGCGCGCGTGGAGGCTGAGCTGGACGCCGGCGTTGACCTCGCCCGGGACGAGCACGTTGGTGCCCACGAACACCGACAGGCCGGTCCAGGGACCCACGAACCACTCGACCGCGATCCGCGGCTCGACCACCCACTCGGCGGTGTCCGACAGCGTGCTCTCGACGCAGTCGCCGACGCGGGTCTCGCTCGAGAGGAGCACCGCCCGGCCGCCGAGGAAGAGCTCGGGGCGGATGGTGAAGACGTCGACCGGGATCCCGGCGCCGAGCACGAGCCCGCCCCCGAGGAAGCTCACCGAGGTCGGCGTGTGCACGAGCGCGCCGTCCGTGCGCGGGGCCCCGGAGACCGACGCGCCGGCGAAGGAGACCTCTCCGCCGACCGACACGTAGTCGAAGATCGTGAGGTCGAGCCGGGCGGTGAGGCCGCCGGTGAGCAGGTCCGCGTCGTGGAGATCCCGGCCGGCGTCGCCGAGCGCGTGGGTCTCGTTGTGATGCTCGGCCTGCCCGCGGAACGAGAGGTGCCCCACCCGCGCGCGGCGCGCGTTGCCGGCGAGGGAGAGTCGCAGCGCCGGCACCCCGGTCACGTCCCAGCCGCGGCCGAAGCGCCGGCAGCGCTGGAGGCCGACCACGTCGCTCGTCTCGACGCACACCTCCTCCTCGCTCGAGCCGCTGGAGTCGTCGTCGTCGTCGTAGCTCCACGCCACCGGGCAGCTGTCGCTCGAGCCGGAGTCGTCGTCGCCGCAGCCCTGCGCGAGGGCGCGCCCCGGCGCGAGCCCGAGCGCCGCGAGCAGCACCGCCAGCCAGACCTTCCCCATCACCCCTCCAGATCCAGGCACGCCGGCGCGCCCCCGAAACGCACGCAGACCCGCGAGACGTGCTCCGCCGTCACCGGGGGCTCCCACGCGATCCGCTCCTCCATCGTCGCGCGGCCGTCGAGCAAGGCGGCGCCCAGCTCCCCGCGCGGATCGTACGGACGGAGCGGCGCGAGCCTCCCGCCCACGTCGGCGGTCACCTCGAGCGCCCGCAGATCCACCGCCACCGGGTGCGCGCAGCGGTTGCCGATCCGCAGGCCGAGCACCGGCATCGGGCGCGGCAGCCCCGCGTCGAACGGCCGGGGCGTCACCTCGAGGTCGAGGCACGCGTCCGACAGCCGCAGCGCGCCCGGCTCGGAGACCATGCCCCCGTACCCGCCGCCGCAGCCCACCAGCCACGCCGCGGCCAGGAACGATGCGCAGACCGCGAGCCTCCCCTTCGACGCCCTCACCGGACTCACGTTGGGCGACGAGCGCGGCCCGCGCGAGCCGAAAAATGACGATCCGGTCCCGAAAAACCAGCAGACACACAGTGGCACTGTCCGGCTCAGTGTGAGCACGCGACATCGCGGTGTGAGCCCGCTTCTCGCCTGATCTCGGCGAATGGGCCGCACCCGGGACATGGCACAGTCGGTGCCATCAGCCACGGCATGCGCACGCTGATGATCTTCGCCCTCCTCTCCCTGCCCGCCGCCGCGTCCGCCCAGGCCGCGGGCGCGCTCGGGGATCCGACCGGCGCCGCCCCGGTGGTCACGCCCGAGGGCTATCACTACCCGGGCCTGCCCGAAGCCTCCCCGGCGCAGCCCCCCAGCTACCTCTCGCTGGATCCGGAGCGCGCCCCGGTGGCGGCGCTGCGAGATCGCCCCCGTGGCGTGCGCTTCGGGCAGAGCTTCGGCCACGCCTGGATGGGCTTCGGCCTGGGGGCGGGGGTCGGCGCGGCGGTGGGCGCGCTCGCGACCGAGCTCGGCTGCAGCGACGACTTCTCCTGCGGCAGCCAGTGGGCGATCGGCGCGGCGGTCGGAGGCGCGACGACCGCCCCGCTCGGCGCCGCGATCAGCGTCTGGGCGTGGGGCGAGTCGCGCGGCGCGGGCGGCAACTTCTTCGCCTCGCTCGCGGGCGCCTATCTCGGCGGCGGCGTGGGCGTGGGGCTCACGGCCGCGATGTTCGAGTCGCGCGACTTCGGCCTCGCCCTCGCCGCGATGTTCATCGGGCCCGTCGTGGGCTCGGTCCTCGCGAACCTCGGCGCGGTCATCGGCTATCACGTCACCGCGAGCGGCCCCGACGAGCAGACCTCCTCCGACGGCCCGACCCCCGCGTTCGCCCCGACGATCGCGCCCACCGAGGACGGCCGCGGGGCCACCGTCGGCGCCGTCGGCGTATTCTGAACGGCCGGCTGCGGTTGCGCCGACCCCCTGCGCGCGCGACGTTTTGCGCTCGGGGAGAGAGACGGTGAGCCGACGAATGAGCCGACGAGACATGTTGAAGCAGGGCGCGGCGGGGACCGCGGCGCTCTCCATGCCCGCGGTGCTGGGCGCCTGCGGCCCCACCGTGCGCGACGCCGCGAGGCAGTCCGTGCCCGCCGCCGCGCCGGTGGCGCCCGATCTCTTCGCCGTCTTCGGCGTCGACGCGGAGCTCGCCCGAGGCGCCCTCGGGGAGCTGACCTCGCGCGGCGCCGACCGGGCGGAGCTGTACTTCCAGTCCTCCCGCTCGACCTCGATCCTCTACCAGGACGGCATCATCAGCCAGGCGCACGCGAGCGTGGACCTCGGCGTCGGGCTGCGCTGCGTGGTGGGGGAGCAGACCGGCTACGCCTACACCGAGGAGCTGACCCGGGAGAGCCTGCGCGCGGCGGCGCGCACGGCGGCGGCGATCGCGCAGGGCGCGGCGGTGGCTCCGCCCCAGGAGATCCGGCACCAGGCGCTGCCGCACGACCGCTACGCGATCGAGGTCCCCTGGCGGGACGTGGGCATCGATCGGAAGCTCCCGATCATCCAGCGCTGCGCCGAGAAGGTGCGCGCGCTCGAGCCCTCGATCGTGAAGGTCGACGTCTCCTGGGCGGACGCCGAGAGCCGGGTGCTGATCGCCGACATGGAGGGCCGCGTGGTCTTCGACGAGCGGCCGATGACCCGGCTGAGCGTGACCGTGACCGCCGAGCGCGACGGCGAGCGGCAGACCAACCGCGCCAACCTGGCGGCCCGCCGCGGCCTCGACTTCTACACCGAGGAGAACCTCGACCGGGTCGCGCGGCAGGCGGTCGACCGGACGATGATCCTCTTCGAGGCGCGCCGCCCCCCGGCCGGAGAGATGCCGGTGGTCCTCGCCAGCGGCGCGAGCGGGATCCTGCTGCACGAGGCCATCGGCCACGGCATGGAGGCCGACTTCAACCGCAAGGGCATCAGCATCTACGCCGAGATGCTCAACCGACAGGTGGCCGAGCCCTTCGTCACCATCGTCGACGACGGCAGCCTCGAGAACGAGCGCGGCGCGCTCAACGTGGACGACGAGGGCCGACCGGCCGGCCGCACCGTGCTCGTCGAGAACGGGCGCCTCGTCAGCTACATGCACGACGGCATCAGCGCGCGGCACTACGGCGTCACGCCCACCGGCTCCGGGCGCCGCCAGAGCTTCCGCCACGCTCCGCTGCCCCGCATGCGCTGCACCTACATGGAGGGCGGCCCGCACACGCGCGACGAGATCATCGCCTCGGTCGATCGCGGCATCCTGGCCGAGACCTTCACCAACGGGCAGGTCCAGATCGGCGCCGGCGACTACACCTTCTACATCAAGAACGGCTGGCTCATCGAAGGCGGCCGGCTCACCGCGCCCATCAAGGACGTGAACATCGTCGGCACCGGCCCCGAGACGCTCCGGCGGATCTCGATGGTCGCCGACGACGCCGAGCTCGACACCGGGGGCTGGACCTGCGGCAAGCGCGGGCAGAGCGTGCCGGTGAGCCTCGGCATCCCGACGGTGCTGGTGAGCGAGCTGACGGTGGGAGGCGAAGACCGTGCTGCGTGAGCTCGAGGCGCGAGCCGGCGACGCGATCGAGATGGCGCGCGCCGCGGGGGCCGACGACGCGTGGGCCTCCGCGAGCCGCAGCAACGGGGTCGAGGTCGAGGTGCGCGACGGCCAGGTGGAGAAGCTCCAGGAGAGCACCTCGCGCGGGCTGTCGATCCGGGTCTACGTGGACGGGCGCTACGCGACCTACCGGACCAGCGACCTGCGGCCCGAGCCGCTCCGCGCCTTCGTGCGCGACGCGGTCGCGATGACGCGGGCGCTCGAGCCGGATCCCTTCCGCGAGATCCCCGACCCCGCGCTCTACGAGGGCCGCAGCGACGTGGACCTCGAGCTGCACGATCCGGCGGTGCTCCAGCTGACGCCGGATCAGCGCCTCGGCTGGTGCATGGAGATGGCGGAGGAGTGCGCGCGGCACGACCGGGTGGTCAGCGCGACGGTCAGCGTCAGCGGCGGCCACTCGCTGGTGGCCTCGGCGAGCAGCAACGGCTTCTCCGGTCACCACGAGCGCACGAGCCACTGGCGCGGCGGCAGCGTGACGATGCGCGACGAGGGCGACGCGCGGCCGGCCGGCAGCTTCTACGCGGGCGCCCGTCACCTCGCCGACGTGCCGGACGCGAGGGAGATCGGGCGGCGCGCGCTGGCGGAGGCGGTGCGCAGGCTCGGCGCGACCCAGGGGCCGACGCGCCGCACGACGATGGTGGTCGATCCCCGGGTGGCCGGCCGGCTCATCGGGCTGCTGCTCGGCCCGGCGACCGCGCGCGCCTTCTCGCAGCGGCGCTCCTTCTGGCAGGGCCGGGTCGGCGAGCGGGTCCTGGCCGAGCGGCTGACGATCGTGGACGAGCCGCTCCGGGTCCGCGGGCTCGGCTCCCGCTACTACGACGGCGAGGGCATCGCCGCGCGCACGCTCCCCATCGTCGAGGCCGGCGCGCTCACCCACCTCTTCGTCGACACCTACTACGGCCGCAAGGCGGAGCTCGCGCCGACCACCGGGGGCGCGAGCAACCTGGTGGTGGCCCCCGGCGAGCGCGACCTGGAGGCGATCGTGCGAGACGTGCCCGAGGGTTGCCTGGTCACCGGGTGGCTCGGCGGCAACAGCGACGGGACGACCGGCGACTTCTCGCTCGGCCTGCGCGGGCACACCATCGAAGGCGGCCGGATCGGCGGCCCCGTCCAGGAGATGAACGTCACCGGCGATCTGATCTCGCTCTTCGCCGGGCTGGTCGAGGTCGGCAACGATCCCTGGCCCTGGTCGAGCCGCGAGGTGCCGACCCTCGTCTTCGAAGGCGCGCAGCTCAGCGGCGCGTGAGGCGGAGCCCGTCGTCGGTCGCGGCGCCGGGCGCGATCGCGGCGACCCGGGTGAGCAGCCCCTCGAGGCGCCCGTGGTGCAGCGCCTGCTGGGTGAAGGCGAAGCGCGGGTCCGCCTCCGCCCGCCCGGCGAGATCCGCGAGCGTCAGGCCGCGACGCGCGAGGGCGAGCTCCAGGTGGAGGTCGAAGCGCACCGGGCCAACCGACGCGCGCAGCGCCTCGGCCTCGGCCTCGGAGCGGCAGACGACCGCCGCCGCCGCCTCGACCTCGGCCGCGTAGAGATGGAAGGCCTCCGCCAGCGCCGCCTCGAGCGCGGCCGGGCTCGCCTCGGCCTCCGCGCGCGGTGTGGGCGCGACGAGGGGCTGGGGCGCGACGCCCGCGCAGCCGGTCGAGAGCAGGAGGAGGAAGATCGTCGACGCCCGCATCGCCTCTGGGCAACGACGCACCGGCGCGAGACTTGAGGCCGCGCTAGCTTCGGCGCGTGACCGAGATGACGGCGAACCCCGAAGTGCAGCGACAGGCCGACGACGTGCGGAGGCGGCTGAAGGCCGCGATCCCCGAGCCGCAGGTCGAGCTGGATCACGAAGACGCGTGGCAGCTCGTGGTCGCGACCATCCTGAGCGCCCAGAGCACCGACAAGAAGATCAACGAGGTCACCCCCGTGCTCTTCGCGCGCTACCCGACGCCGAAGGATCTCGCCGAGGCGGACCGCGAGGAGCTCGAGACGATCCTCAAGCCCACCGGGTTCTACCGGAACAAGGCGAAGTCGGTGCAGGGCGCCGCGAAGAAGGTGGTCGAGGAGTTCGGCGGCGAGGTGCCGCGCACGATGAAGGAGATCACGAAGCTGCCGGGCGTGGCCCGCAAGACCGGCAACGTCGTGCTCGGCAGCGCGTACGGGATCGCCACCGGGATGGTGGTCGACACCCACGTGAAGCGGGTCTCGAAGCGGCTCGAGCTGACGGTGGAGACCGACCCCGAGAAGATCGAGGCGGAGCTGTGCGGCCTGTTCCCGAAGCGCAGCTGGGTGAAGCTCAGCCACCGCCTCGTGCTGCACGGCCGCTACGTCTGTCAGGCGAAGAAGCCGCGCTGCGGTCGGTGCCCCCTCAACGAGATCTGCAGCGCCCACGAGACGAAGCCCGAGACCCGCGGCTGGAAGCAGCGCGCGGAGTGGGAGACCCGGCTGGTCGCCAGCCGCGGCGCCGACGATCAGCTCTGACGGGGCGGGGGCGCGTGGCGGCGCACGGCGCCGAGGATCTCGGGCAAGCCGTCCTGCTTGCGGAGCACCCCGGTCACCCCCGCGCTGGCCGTCACCTCGCGCGAGCTGACGATGAAGAACGGCGGCGCCTCGTCCTGGAAGCGCGAGACGAGCAGCGCCGCGAGCTGGGAGCCGTCGAGCGTCGGCATGTCGTGGTCCGAGACGACCACGTCCGGCTGATGATCGATGCAGGCCTCGAGCGCGGTGAAGCCGTCCGGGCAGCTGACCACCTCGTAGCCCTCGTGCTCGAGCCGTCGGCGCAGGGTGGCGCGCCAGACCGGGTCGTCGTCGGCGAGGACGAGCACCGGCTTGCGGGTGGCCTCCACCTCGGGCGGCAGCTCCGCCTCCCCGCGGCAGAAGGCGGCGACCTCCGACGGAGTGCTCGCCGACGGGAGGTGCCGCGACCGCTCGAAGCCCCGGCCGGGCGGCGGGCCGCCCCAGAAGATCGCGTGGGCGGACTCCGGGAGCACGCGCGCCAGGGTCGCCAGCATCGGCCCCCGCAGCCCGGGGAAGCCTCCGTCGATCACCAGGTAGAGCTCCCGCTCGGCGTAGCGCTCGGCCATCTGGAGCAGCCCGAAGACGTCGCGCGCGCGGTGCACCTCGGCGTAGCCGCGGAGGTGGGCGCCCACCCGCTCGGCCCGCTGCTCGTCCTGGAGCACGAGCAGCACGACGCGCTCGGCGCGCTCCCGGAGCCGCTCCGGGCGTCGCCGCACCCCCGACTGCACCAGCTGGCGCACGACCCGGGTCAGCGCCTCGGACGTCGCCGTGGCGATCTCCGGATCGATGACCTCCTCCAGCGCCGATCGCAGCGGACCGCGCGCGAAGAGCCCGAAGCCCACCGGCTCCTCGGGGACGGCGGAGACCCCGGAGAGGTCGAGCGCCCGGCTCAGGACCGCGCTCGACTCGTCGGGCGTGCAGACCCGCCCCAGGTGTTCGAGGGCCAGCCGGGCGAACTCGTCGCCACGCCGCCTGGCGCTGCCGTTCGCGTTCTGCACGAGAGGAAAGATACGGCTGGACTGCCCACCGGACCAGTGGGCTGTACGTTTTTTTCACAACTGCCGCTGATCAGCGTTCGAAGCCGGTGAGCGTGGCCCCGACCCCGACGCAGGCGGCGACCTCGAACACCAGGTCGTCGACCGGGGCATCCTGCGCCACCAGGGCCACCACCCCGGGGGGCGGCTCGGGGAGCTCGCCTTCGGCCACCAGGATCACCGGGGGCGCGTCGGCGCCGAAGCGGCTGCGGAGGAGCGCCACCAGCTGCGCGCCGTCGAGGGTCGGCATGTCCAGGGCGGCGATGACCGCGGCCGGCTCCTCGTCGATGCAGCGCTCGAGCGCCATGAAACCGTCGGGGGCCGAGGACGGCGCGTACCCCGCCTCCTCGAGCGTGCGGCTCACCCGCGCGCGCCAGGTGGGGTCTCCGTGGGCGAGGACGAGCCTCGGCGCTCGCTCCGCGCGGGGGGCGGGCGCCGGCTCGTCGTCGGGCAGCGCGGCGACGCACATGTCCCCGACCGCGTCGATGTCGCGCACGTCGCCGAGGCGCAGCCACTCCACCCGGTAGGGATCTCCGCGGAGCTCGGGCTGGGTGTCGTTCGGCCCGAACAGGATCACCTTCGCCCCCTCGGGCAGCAGGCGGCCGAGGGTCGCGAGCGTCGAGGGCCGCACCGCCTCCATCGCGTCGTCGATGACGACCACGAGGTCGGCGGTCGGGTAGCTCTGCGCGGCCTGGAGCAGCGCGAAGATGTCGTAGGCGGCCACCACCTTGGCGCGATCGCGGAGCCGGGGGATGAGCGCGTCCACGTGCGCGGGGCGACCCGACGCGACCAGCACCACCGGGGCGTCGCGGACCGGGGCGGCGAGGGAGTGCCGCTTGCGTCGGCGCACCCCGCTGTCGGGCGGGTCGGAGAGGAAGGCGGGGGCGAGGTCGGCGAGGACCGCCTCCGCGGCCTCCTCGCCGAGCCGATCGGTGACCGCCTCCCGGAGCGCGCCGCACGCGAACGAGCCGAAGGTCGCCGCGTCTTCCGGCACCGCCTCCACGCCGTGGCGCCGCAGCGCCTCGTCGAGGAGCGCGTCGAGCACCTCCGTGCTCGCGAGCCGACCGATGGCCTCACGAAGCAGCAGCGCGTGGTGCCCGCCGGGCACCGGAGTCGCACGCTGCCTCCGACCATCTGTCACGGCTGGAATCGTACGCCCACCGACCGAGCACAGCCAGCCCCGGCCGAGCGATTTCTCCTGCCGGTTCGAGGCGTCACCAGTCGGTGATATCGCCCTTCACCGGCGACGGAAGAAGTCGATGAGCGGGGCCAGGCGCAGGGTCCGGGCGCGCCCGAGCCAGTGCCACCACCAGGTCACCGTCCAGCCGCCGATGGCGAGCGCGGTGAAGAGGAAGAAGAAGAAGATGCGCGCCCAGTCCATGTAGCTCTCGTAGCCGGCGGGCATGGAGACGGCGGCGGAGATGGTCATGGACGCGGCGAAGAGCGCCACCGCGACCCGGGTCGCGCTCTGGTAGACGGTGTCCGGGAGCTTGTCGAGCTTCGGGGTGACCGGCTTCACGTGCACGTTGCCGGTCTCGAAGTCGTGGAGGATCTGGTCGAGGTGGGTCGGCATCGTGCGCAGGAGCGAGGCGACCCCCACCCCGCCGCCGAGCGCCTGCTGCACCATCTGCTGGGGGCTCCAGCGCTCGCTGAAGATCCGCTCGACGTAGGGCTTGGTGATCTCGAGCGCGTCGACGTCCGGGTGCAGCGAGCGCACGAGCCCCTCGACCGTGCCCGCCGCCTTCACCAGCAGCGAGTACTCGATGGCGAGCTTGACCCGGTACTTGCGGACCGCGTTCGCGAACTCCTCGATGAAGCCCTCGGTGTCGATCTCGCCGACGCTCTGGACCATCACGTACTGGGCGCGGACGCGCACGATCTCGCGCTTGAGGTCGCCGATGTCGACCCGCTGGGTGGGGGTGCCCATCTTCAGCAGCACCCGCGCCACCGTGCTGGCGTCGTCGAGGATGGTGCCGAGCACCAGGGTCACGAGGTCGTCGCGCTGCTCTGGCGAGAGCGTGCCGACCAGGCCCATGTCGAGGAAGCAGATCGTGCCCTCGTCGTCGACGAGGATGTTCCCGGCGTGCGGGTCGGCGTGGAAGAAGCCGTCGATGAAGACGCCCTTGCACATCGCGTGGAGGACCTCCTCCACCGCGTGGGCCGCCTCGTCGCTGCCCGGCTCGAGGTCCCGGATCGGCCGGCCCTCGAAGTGCGTCATCGTGAGCACGGTCCGGCAGCTGAGCTCGGGGATCGGCTCGGGCGCGGTGACCGGGCGCTCCGGATCGAGGAGCTGGCGGGCCCGCACCAGGTTGGCGAGCTCCGCGCTGAAGTTGAGCTCGCGCAGGAGGTTCTTCTCGAACTCGGCGACGACCTTGGCCGGCTGGATGAGCTTGAGCTCGTCGATGCTCGCCTCGAGGCCGCGGGCCGCGAGGTAGAGGAGATCGAGGTCGCCGCGCATCACGTCGCCGATCCCCGGGCGCTGCACCTTCACCACCACCGCGCGCCCGTCCTGGGTCCTGGCGCGGTGGATCTGGCCGATCGAGGCGGTCGCGAGCGGCGTCTCGTCCAGCTCGGTGAACAGCTCCGCGACCGGGCGGCCGAGCCCCTGCTCGATCACCTTCTCCACGTCGGCGTAGGGGATCACCGGCGCCTGGTCCTGGAGGGTGCTCAGGGCCTGGATGTAGTCGGCCGGCAGCAGGTCGGCGCGCATCGAGAGGACCTGGCCGAGCTTGATGTAGGTGGGCCCGAGCGCGCCGAGGAGCTTGGTGAAGCGCTCCGCCGGCGTGCCCTGCGCCTCCTTGCCCTCCCGGGCGACGTCGCGGCCGAGGACCTGCGCCGCGAAGGGCATGCGCAGGAGGATCTCGCCGAAGCCATGGCGCGCGACGACGACCGCCACCTTGCGCAGGCGGGTCACGTCGCGGACGGCGACGCCGAGGATGCTCTTGGTCTCCCCCTGGGTCACGGAGGCCCGCAGGTTATCCCGCGCGTTGCCGCGGGGCGAATCAAGTGTCGATCGTCTCCGACACGGAGTCGGGCGAGACGGGCTCGGGAGACACGGGCTGCGGGTGCGCGGGCTGGCTCGGGCGCTCCGGCGGCGGGCGCGGCGCCGACGGCTCGGTGATCGTGAGGATGACCCAGACGATCATGCCGCTCAGGATCGCCACGAACAGGCCGACCAGGAGCACGAGCAGCACCCAGACCACGCCCGGCATCGACGCCCCGCTCGCGGCGGGGGGCGGCGGATCGGTGGGCGGGATCTCGCCCGGATCGGAGCCGGTCTGCCAGGCCTCCGCCGGGGGTGCGTACGACGGTGGTGCGTACGACGGCGGGGCGGGCGACGGCGGGGCGGGCGACGGCGGGGCGGGCGACGGCGGCGGGGTGCGCTCGGGAATGGGCTGGGACGCGGGCGTCGCGCCGTCCTGCGAGCTCGACGAGATCGCCGCGCGGACCTCGGACCGATCCACCTCGACCGTCTCGGCGAAGGCGACCGCCGACCGATCTCCGGCCGGGCGCGCGCCGAGCACGGGCGCGAAGGCGTCCCACATCTCCTGCGCGTCGCGGAAACGGATCTGATGGTCCCGCTCGACCGCGCGGAGGAACCAGCGATCGTATTCGGCCGACAGCGGCGTCGAGAGGCCCATCGACGCGGCCCGGGTCGAGGGCGGCTCGACCGGGTCGACGTGCAGCTCGCGGAGCAGCCCCCCGATGCCGGACGAGTCGGCCGCCGCCTTCCAGTAGATGCGCCCGGTGAGCACGTAGAAGGTGAGCAGCCCGAACGCCCAGACGTCGGTGCAGGTCGCGATGCGGCCGCCGGCCGAGGTCTGCTCGGGCGCCATCCACATCGGCGAGCCGACCGCCCCGGTGCCGGTGCCCGAGGTGCGGTGCGCGTCGATCAGCTTGGCGACCCCGAAGTCGAGCAGCTTCACCCGCTCGTCGGGCCCGTGCAGGAAGACGTTCTCCGGCTTCACGTCCCGGTGCACCAGGCCCTCCCGGTGGGCCGCCGCGAGCACTCCGGCCAGGGCCTCGAAGAGGGGAGCCGCCTCCTCGAGCGTCATCGGCCCGCGGGCCTTGATTCGGGCGCGGAGGTCCTCGCCCCGCAGCAGCTCCATCACGATGAACGGGATGCCCGCCTCGTCGTCGATCCCCGTGTGGTAGACGCGCGGGATCCCGTCGTGGGCGAGCTGCATCGCGATCTGCGCCTCCTGCAGGAAGCGGCGCCGCGGTCGCTCCTCGGCCACGAGGTCGGGCAGGAGCACCTTCAGCGCCTGCTCCTCGCCGGTGCGCCGATCCCGGACCGCGTAGACGGCGCCCATGCCGCCGGAGGCGATCGGCCGCAGGACCTCGTAGTCGCGGGCGAAGACGGCGCCCGGCCGCAGCCGAAGGGACCCGAACATGGGTCGGTTCAACCTATCACGCGCCGCCTCCACCGCCTCGCAACGCGTCCGCCCGGCGGATGGATTCCGCCCGGGCTGCTATGCTCGCGGCCATGAGGCGCGCTCTCTGGATCCTCCTCCTCGTCGTCGGGTGCGCGGAGCCCGGCGAAGCCGCCGACGAGGCCGCCCCGGTCGAGCGCCCCGCGCCCGAGGCGGTGGAGCGCTCTCCCGACGAGAACGAGCCGGTGGAGCCGCGCCCGTCGGTGGAGCTCACCGGCGCGGTGCTCGCCGCCCATCATCAGCGGGCGCTGCAGCTGCGCGAGGGACAGCCGGCCGAGGCGGTCCGCCTGCTCGAGGAGGCCTGCGACCGGTCCCACTCCCCGAGCTGCGTCGCGCTCGCCGACATGGTGGAGGCGGGCGAAGGCGCCCCGGCGGATCCGGATCGCGCCCGGGCGCTGCTCGAGCAGGCCTGCTTCGACGGAGCCCAGGCCGCCTGCGATCGCCTCGGGCATTGAGTCTTCTGGAGGGTTTGGTGCAAACCCTCCCCCCATTGGGCAAAGCGCCAATGGGGCCCCCCTCCCGACTCCGTCGGCGCCTCGCGCTGCGCGCTCGCGCCGCGACCCCAGCGAC
>Ga0310345_10000175_pt1 | contig 124114 bp, 117 predicted proteins | sample HC15DNA20500_MG_FD_204667 | JGI IMG/M metagenome (GOLD analysis project Ga0310345, IMG submission 204667) | Marine microbial communities from station ALOHA, North Pacific Subtropical Gyre - HC15-DNA-20-500_MG | ecosystem: Environmental > Aquatic > Marine > Oceanic | place: Pacific Ocean... | reverse complement strand
AAGGGTAGTAGTGAAGGATGATCGCGGGCACGTTGTCGAGAAAATGGCTGTGTTAGACGCCCTTTGCGGAAGCGAAGGTGCCAAATTGACAGCCAGAATCAAAACCGCCTGGAACCAACACAAATACAGAACCAAGCTAAGATTAACCAATCAGAAGAACATCAACATGGTCCTCAGCACTAGGGCGATTGAAAACTTAAAAACGCTATCCGAAAACCTCTACAAGCCCCAAAACAAGGTCATTGAGGATCTGATACAGGAAAAACTCCTGCTCCTGGCTGAGAAAGGGCAATTACGACAGCCCTCCCCCTCAATTGAAGCCCTCCAAATGCCGGAGACCAATATCATCCAGCCGGAACCTCTCTCTCTCCCCCTAGCAGGAGCAAACCTGTATGAGAGCAAAGCTAATGCTGACGAAGCCCCCCTCACCAAGAAATATTCAAAAGTATAAGGGCTGGCTACTTCTCGATAAGCAACTGCATATGAGCAGCCCATCGCTGCAACCACTCTCGACATTCAGCCTATATCCATGCAGGTCATAAGTCCCCTCAATCCCCTTTCGTGAGTGCCCCAAGATAACTTCAGCCACCTCACTCGTGCACCCCATGCGAGCCAGTCCAGCACGGACCGTACGTATAAGTGTAGTGGTCTACTAAACCAGGACAGCGTCATTATGGAGAGTACGTCGCACCTCCCACTGTCCTTTGGGCTTCCTGGCCCTGGCACCCTCAGCTTATCCCCGGTTCGGGGGCTGCCGCCGTCCGGTCCTCAATAGCTTCCGTCAGGTACTGCTCGACCAGATCGGTCACTGTTAAGCGGCCGAGGCTTCCGCCAACGCGGCCTTTCTATCTGTTCATAGAAGAAGCAAAGGAGAAGCTGGATAAAATTGCGGAACGGCAAAAGCGATCAAGGCACGACATTGTTGAAGATTGGGTTCTGCACGCCTTCGAGAAAGGCGACTTCTAGCCAACCATAGAAAAAACCGCCAACCCGAAATGGCAACCAGAACAGGTAGCAATTGAGAAACGGCAACCAAACGGCGACCAGATGACGAAAATTATGGCGACGACCCAGAAAAAGAAAAGGCCAGTCATCTATGACCGGCCTATCTTGTTGTTTTCCCGACCTTTATTTGGTCGGGGCGAGAGGATTCGAACCTCCGACCCCTTGCACCCCATGCAAGTGCGCTACCAGGCTGCGCTACGCCCCGAGATGTCTGGCAACCACTGGCTACCAAAGCGGCGTGCATAATAGCGGATTTGATGGGGGGATGGAACCTGCAAGATGCTGTTTGCTCAGGGTTTGATCGGCCCATGGGGTCAATGCATGAAAAAGCCCCGCCAGCAGGCTGGCGGGGCTTGATCGTCATGCTGAAGCATGGCGCGTCACGTATGACTCGTCAGGACGCCTTGAGTACGTCCAGCACTTCTTCCAGCTCGGTGATCATTTGCTTGATCAGCTGGTGATACTGGGTGGCCTGCTCCGCGTTGGCACCGCCGGTAAGCTGCTGACGCGCGCCACCGATCGTGAAGCCCTGATCGTACAGCAAGCTGCGAATCTGGCGGATCATCAGCACGTCCTGGCGCTGATAGTAACGACGGTTACCGCGTCGTTTCACCGGCTTGAGCTGGGGGAATTCCTGCTCCCAGTAGCGCAGTACGTGTGGTTTCACATCGCACAGGTCGCTGACTTCGCCAATGGTGAAATAACGCTTACCCGGGATCGCCGGGAGTTCGTCGTTATGGCTTGGTTCCAGCATAGGCCTCAACCCGTTGTTTTAGTTTTTGTCCTGGACGGAAGGTCACAACCCGTCGGGCGGTGATGGGAATTTCCTCACCGGTTTTAGGATTACGGCCGGGTCGCTCGCTCTTGTCGCGAAGGTCAAAATTACCGAAGCCGGAGAGTTTCACGGGAACGTTGCTCTCAAGGGAATGGCGGATTTCCTCGAAGAACATTTCCACCATTTCCTTGGCTTCGCGCTTGTTCAGGCCAAGCTCTTCGAACAGGCGCTCGGCCATGTCCGCTTTGGTCAGCGCACCCATGAAAAGACTCCCAAATCCCTGAATCAATCCCTCAAAGTGGCGTTAAACTGCTGTTTTACTTGAGAAACAACAGCCTCCACCAAGTCGTTGACTTCTTGATCCTTAAGAGTGCGCGAACGGTCCTGGAAGGTCAAGCCCAAGGCGAGACTTTTGCGATTTTCACCAATGCTATCACCTTGATATATATCGAAAATCCGAACATCAGTGAGACGTTCGTCACAGGTGTCGCGAACCGCTGCCACCAAATCCCCTGCCGGAACGCCAGCGTCCACGACAAAAGCCAGGTCGCGACGCATCCGCGGCTGATCGGAAACACCGGCAAAGTGAGGCAGTATTCCTTGCTGCAGTGGCGCCAGCGCCAACTCAAAGGCATACAGGTTGGCCGGCAGGTCCAGATCTGCCGCCAGGCGCGGGTGGATGCGGCCAAGGTAGCCGACCACCTCACCACCGCGACTCAAGGCCGCCGTCTGCCCCGGGTGCAGGGCAGGATGCTCACCCGCGGTAAAACTGAACGCGCTGGCATCGGACAGACTGAGCAGGGCTTCCACATCCCCTTTCAGATCAAAGAAGTCTGCCGCCCGCTTGCCTTCCCAGTTTTGCGGCTGGGCGCTGCCGTAGACCAGCCCGGCAATCATCGGGGTTTGTTCCAGCTCGCCTTGCGCTTGAGGCATGAAACGCAGGCCGGTCTCGAACAGACGCAGACGATCCGCCTGACGGTTCAGGTTGTGGCGCGCCGTGCTGAACAAACCGGCCAGCAGCGTGGTGCGCATAACGCCCAGATCAGCAGAAATCGGATTGAGCAGCGGCAGCGGCTCAACGCGAGGCTCCACCTGCTTGAGCAAACCCGGCTCCACAAAGGTATAGGTAATCGCTTCAAGATAGCCGCGATCGATCAAGGTATCGGCCAGACGGCGCACTGCCACCACATTCTCGCCGACGGTATCGCCCGACGGAGAGCCTGCCGGCACGCGACTCGGCAGCTTTTCATAGCCATAGATCCGCGCCAGCTCTTCGATCAGGTCGGGCTCGATGGCCATGTCAAAGCGCCAGCTCGGCGCCAGCACGGTCCAGGCATCACCGCTGGCGGCGGGCGTGATGGCCATGCCCAGACGACCAAGGATGTCTTCGACCTGCTCGGCGGGCAATGCCATGCCCAACAACCCTTCGATACGCTCTGCGCGCAAGGCAATCTCGGCCTGCCGTGGCAGTTTGGCGTCTTCCACGGCCTCACACACAGGCCCTGGCTGACCGCCGGCGATCTCCAGGATCAACGCGGTAGCACGCTCAATCGCATCCTGCTGCAATTGCGGATCAACCCCGCGCTCAAAACGGTGAGAAGAGTCGGTGTGCAGGCCGTAGGAACGGGCCTTGCCGGCAATCGCCAGCGGCGCAAAGAACGCACACTCCAGGAAAATGTCCTGGGTCTGTTCGGTGACCGCGGAGGGCTGGCCTCCCATGACACCGGCCACGGCAAGCGCGGCGCTGTCATCGGCAATCACCAGGGTGTCATCCCGCAGCGTCAGCGTCTGCTCGTCCAGGGTTACCAGTGTCTCGTCAGCCTTGGCCTTGCGCACGGTGATACCGCCGCTGATCTTGGCCAGATCAAACGCATGCAGCGGCTGGCCCAGTTCCAGCAGGACATAGTTGGTCACGTCGACAATCGGGTCGATGGTACGCAGGCCGGCCCGGCGCAGGCGCTCGACCATCCACAATGGGGTGTCAGCCTTGACGTTAACGCCCTTGATGACCCGGCCGAGATAACGCGGGCAGGCATCGCTGTCAGCCAGGGTGATGGTCAGGGTGTCATCAATCGCAGGCGTCACCTGGCTGATGGCGACTTCGGTGAGCGGACACTGATTCATTACCCCCAGCTCGCGGGCGATACCGCGCACGCTCAGGCAGTCTGCGCGGTTCGGGGTCAGATCCACCTCGATCACCGCATCATCCAGCTGCAGGTACTCCCGGAAATCCGTACCCACCGGCGCATCGTCTGGCAGCTCCATCAAGCCATCGATGAGGTCTTCCAGACCCAGCTCGGAGGCGCCACACAGCATGCCGTTGGATTCCACGCCACGCAGCTTGGCCTTCTTGATCTTGAAGTCACCGGGCAGCTTGGCGCCCACTTGCGCGAAAGGAATTTTCAGGCCTGGGCGGACATTGCTGGCGCCGCACACCACCTGAGCTGTCTGCGAGCCGTTACTCACCTGACAGACGCGCAGTTTGTCCGCATCAGGGTGCGGCTCGCAGCTTTCTACCTGCCCCACCACGACACCGGAAAATACCGGCGCCGCCGGTTCCACGCCGTCCACTTCCAGACCAGCCATGGTCAGCTGCTTCACCAGGGTGTCCGTATCAACCGCGGGGTTAACCCATTCCCGCAACCAGGCTTCATTTACGAGCATGTTCAAATCCTTACTAGCGTCTTGTTACCACAGAGGGCACAGAGTCATTCTCTGTGTGCCCTGTGGGCTCTGTGGTGAATGTGTCAGCTGAACTGAGACAGGAAACGGGTGTCGTTTTCAAAGAACAACCGCAGGTCGTTCACGCCGTAACGCAGCATGGTGATACGCTCAATCCCCATACCGAAGGCAAAGCCACTGTATTCACTGGCATCGACACCGCCGTGCTCAAGCACTTTCGGATGCACCATGCCGCAACCCATGATTTCCAGCCAACCGGTATGGGAGCACACACGGCACCCTTCTCCACTGCAGCTCACACAGCCCACATCCACTTCCGCACTGGGCTCGGTGAACGGGAAATAGCTGGGACGGAAGCGCACCGGCAGGTCTTCCACCTCAAAGATGAAACGCAGGAATTCCGCCACGGTGCCACGCAGGTCGGCAAAGGTGATGTCCTTGTCTACCAGCAGCCCCTCCACCTGGTGAAACATGGGGGTGTGCGTGAGGTCGGAGTCACACCGGTACACACGCCCTGGCGCAATAATCCGGAACGGCGGTTTGCCCTGCTCCATCACGCGCACCTGCACCGGTGAGGTGTGCGTCCGCAGCAGACGGCCATCACCAAAATAGAAGGTGTCGTGCATGGCACGGGCCGGGTGATGGGAAGGAATATTCAACGCTTCGAAGTTATGGAAATCATCTTCCACTTCCGGGCCTTCGGAAATATCGAAGCCAAGACGCAGGAAGAAATCCTCGATACGGCGGCGCATGCGGTTCACGGGATGCAGGTTGCCCGGCATCTCACCGCGACCGGGCAGTGTCACATCCACGGTTTCACTGGCCAGTTGTTCGGCCAGGGCGGCTTCTTCCAGCAGGGTCTTGCGAGCGGTAATCGCGTCCTGAACCTTCTGCTTGCCTTCATTGATGACCGCCCCGGCCTTGGGGCGCTCTTCTGCGCTCAACTTGCCCAGCCCCTTCATCAGGGCACTGATTTCCCCTTTCTTGCCCAGGTATTTCACCCGCACATCGTCCAGGGCCCGGATATCACCAGCCTGCTCTACCTCTGCCAAGGCGGCATCGACCAGGGCATTGAGATTTTCCATCGAAGACTCCGCAGTCTTTTATAAGCTGCAAGCTTCAAGCTGCAAGCTTCAACACGGTTCGCGACTGTTGCCATCCGAAACCGCTTTCCCCGCGCCGCTACGTTCGGGCGCGGCATTGAGGCTTTCGAATAGCACAACGCTGAAGCCGCGTTGTAGCTTGCAGCTTGTAGCTTGTAGCTGGTCTTTTAAACAAAAACGGGGGAAGAGCGCGAGCTCTTCCCCCGTTGAGTATGCTGCTTCGTTCAGGACGAAACAGTGAATCAGGCGGTGAGACTCGCTTTGGCTTTCTCGGCCAAAGCGCTAAAGGTTGCCTGATCGCGAACAGCGATGTCCGCCAGTACTTTACGGTCGATATCGATGGATGCCTTTTTCAGGCCATCGATCAGACGGCTGTAGGACAGGCCGTTCAGACGCGCAGCGGCGTTGATACGCACAATCCACAGACGACGGAACTGACGCTTGCGAACCTTACGGTCACGGTAAGCGTACTGACCGGCTTTGGTAACGGCCTGTACCGCTACACGGAATACACGACTGCGGGCACCGTAGTAGCCTTTAGCCTGCTTGAGAATTTTCTTGTGCCGACGACGGGCCTGCACACCACGTTTTACTCGTGCCATTGTCTAGTCTCCAGATCCGTATCAGTTATGCGTAGGGCATCATGCGTTTAACCAGAGCTACATCAGACTCATGTACCTCGGTTTTCGGACGCAGCTGACGGATAGTCTTGGAGGACTTCTTGGTCAGAATGTGGTTTTTGAATGCCTGCTTGCGCTTGAAACCGGAGGCGGTTTTCTTGAAACGCTTGGCAGCCCCACGATTTGTCTTGATTTTAGGCATGGTACCTTCTCAAGTTGGTTAATTTAGGGAGTAACACTTTCCGAATCAGAAAGGGTTACTTCTTCTTTTTGCCCGGGCCGATCACCATGATCATCTGGCGACCTTCCATATTCGGGCGTTGCTCCACAGTGCCGAACTCTTCCAGGTCCTTCTCGATACGCTCGAGCAGTTCCCGGCCCAGCTCCTGGTGAGCCATTTCCCGGCCGCGGAAACGGACGGTAATCTTGGTTTTGTCGCCGGCCTCGAGGAACTTTCTGAGGTTACGCAGTTTCACCTCATAGTCGCCGATATCGGTGCCGGGACGGAATTTGATTTCCTTGACCTGAGTCTGGCGCTGCTTCTTGCGCCCCTCTTTGGCCTTTTGCTTCGCCTCAAACAGGTGTTTGCCGTAATCCATGATTCGACAAACCGGCGGTTCCGCACCAGGGGAGATTTCTACCAGATCCAGTTGCTTCGCGGTCGCCTTGTCCAGTGCATCCTGCAGGCTGACAATCCCTACCTGCTCACCGTCCACATCGATCAACCGAACTTCGGTTCCCTGGATTTGCTGATTGATCCGGGCGCGTTGCTCGCGGCCCTTGTTGCCTCCACGCTTAATGTCGTGAACCTCCACTCTGTTTTAGACAATGAGGCGACGCCTCGCCGCCCCAGTAAAGGCGCGCATTGTATGCCACTACAATGGGCACAACAACCCCAAACCCGCTGGTTTGAAGCGCGCAACTGACTGAAACGGAATGAATTCTGCCCGGCAGTGAGACTCTGCTCACGATCCGGAAGCCGTCTCAGCGGCCCCGAATTCCGGGAAGGCTGCGTATTTTAAGCAAATCCGCTTGTTTTTCAAGCAGCAAAACGGCCTGACCGCCAACAAAAAAGGCGGCCACAGGCCGCCCTTTTCGCTGATCCGGCCTTACTCCCACTCAATCGTGGCTGGCGGCTTGGACGAAATGTCGTAGGTCACCCGGCTGATGCCAGGGATTTCATTGATAATGCGGCTGGAGACCAGCTCCAGGAATTCATAAGGCAGGTGTGCCCAGCGAGCGGTCATGAAGTCGATGGTTTCCACCGCACGCAGCGCGACCACATATTCGTAGCGGCGGGCATCGCCCACCACGCCCACGGATTTGACTGGCAAAAACACCGCAAAAGCCTGGCTGGTCTTGTGGTACAGCCCCGCCGCTCTCAGCTCTTCAATGAAGATATGGTCCGCCAGACGCAAGGTGTCGGCGTATTCCTTCTTCACTTCACCAAGGATACGAACCCCAAGGCCCGGACCCGGGAAGGGGTGGCGATAGACCATGTCGTAGGGCAGGCCCAATTCCAGACCGATCTTGCGCACCTCATCCTTGAACAGCTCACGAAGAGGCTCCACCAGCTTGAGCTTCATGTCTTCCGGCAGGCCGCCCACATTGTGGTGGCTCTTGATCACGTGCGCCTTGCCTGTCTTGCTGGCGGCGGACTCGATCACATCCGGGTAGATGGTGCCTTGGGCCAGCCAGTTGGCGTTCTTCAGCTTGCCCGCTTCTTCATCGAAGATGTCGATAAAGGTATTACCAATGATCTTGCGCTTCTTCTCCGGGTCGGCCTCTCCGGCCAGCTTGCCGAGGAAATTGTCTTCCGCGTCCACACGGATCACTTTCACGCCCATGTTGTCGGCAAACATTTCCATCACCTGGTCACCTTCCTGGTGACGCAGCAGGCCGTTGTCCACAAACACACAGGTAAGCTGCTCACCAATGGCCTTGTGCAGCAGCGCCGCCACCACTGAGGAATCCACGCCACCGGACAGACCGAGGATCACCTCGTCGCTACCCACCTGCTCGCGGATGGTCTCGATAGCGTCGTTGATGATATTGCTGGGGGTCCACAGGGCTTCACAGTCACACAACTCACGGACAAAACGCTCGAGCAGCCGACCACCCTGCAGGGTATGTGTCACTTCGGGGTGGAACTGGATGCCATAGAACCGCTTTTCATCGTTGGCCATGCCGGCAATCGGGCAGCTGCCGGTGGTGGCGATCACCTTGAAGCCGTCCGGTGTCGCACCGACACGGTCCCCGTGGCTCATCCACACATCCAGAAATTCACTGGCATGCTCTTCATGGTCGACAATGCCATCGAGAAGGCGGTTACTTTCTGCCTTTTCCACCCGGGCGTAACCAAACTCGTGTTTCTCACCCGCGACCACCTTGCCACCCAACTGCTCGGCCATGGTCTGCATGCCATAGCAGATACCCAACACCGGCACGCCAGCGTCAAACACCGCCTGCGGTGCACGCGGGGTTTCAGCCGCTGTCACAGACTCAGGACCACCCGACAGGATAATGCCCTTGGGCGCAAACTCGCTGATCTCTTCTGCGGTCATGTCAAAGGCACGAATTTCACAGTAGACCCCGATTTCACGCACACGACGGGCGATCAGCTGGGTGTACTGGGAACCGAAGTCCAGAATAAGGATGCGCTGGGCATGGATGTCTTGCATGGGGTTCAATCCCGCGGTGGTTGCCGGCGGCTGGCACCGGGCCTTGTTGGTTACGGGTCGGACGTCGGATGTCTGACGTCGGACGCTTTAAAAAAACAAAACGGCCGGAGATGCCTCCGACCGATTCTGGCGTCAGACGTCCAACCTCAGACGTCCGACCCCTTTCAAGTCACGATAGACCTCGAATCACCCAACCGGATAATTCGGAGCTTCCTTCGTAATCGTCACGTCATGCACGTGGGACTCTTTCATCCCGGCGGCAGACACTTTCACGAACTCGGGCTTGGTGCGCATTTCATCGACAGTGGCGCAGCCCGTGTAGCCCATAGAGGCACGCAGGCCACCCATCAGTTGGTGAACGATGGCGCTCATCGGCCCCTTGTAGGGCACCCGGCCTTCGATACCTTCTGGCACCAGCTTTTCAATACCGGCCGCCGCATCCTGGAAATAGCGGTCGGATGAGCCAGTCTTGCCCGACATGGCACCCAACGAGCCCATGCCACGGTAGGCCTTGTAGTAGCCCCCCTGGTACAGCTCGACTTCACCCGGGGCTTCTTCCGTTCCTGCCAACAGGGAACCGATCATGATGGCGCTGGCACCCGCCGCCACAGCCTTGGCAATATCACCGGAGAAACGAATACCGCCATCGGCAATCAGCGGCACGCCGGTACCGTCCAGGGCGGCCGCCACGTCAGAAATGGCAGAAATCTGTGGCACGCCGATACCCGCAACAATACGGGTGGTACAAATGGAACCCGGGCCGATACCGACTTTCACCGCATCGGCACCCGCCGCCACCAGGTCTTTTGCCGCTGCCGCGGTGGCAATGTTGCCGCCAATAACCTGCACATCCGGGAAGTGTTTCTTGACCCAGGCGACACGGTCGATAACGCCCTGGGAATGACCGTGAGCGGTATCCACAACGATAACGTCGACACCCGCTTCAACCAGTGCGGCCACACGCTCATCCGTACCGGCGCCCGTGCCCACCGCGGCCCCCACGCGCAAGCGGCCCTGAGAGTCCTTGCAGGCATTGGGATATTTGCGGGCCTTCTCGATGTCCTTCACGGTGATCATGCCGCGCAATTCACCCGCATCATTGACCACCAGCACCTTCTCGATACGGTTCTTGTGCAGCAGCAGCTGGACTTCGTCTGCGCCGGCGCCTTCCTGCACGGTCACCAACCGGTCCTTGCCGGTCATGATGTCTTCAACGTGCTGGTCGTAGTTGGTGACGAATCGGGTATCACGACTGGTGACAATACCCACCACCTTGTCGCCTTCGACCACCGGCACCCCGGAGATATTGTTGGCTTCGGTCAGGCGCAGCAACTCCGCCACGGTGGCTTTAGGACCGATGGTGATCGGGTCTTTCACCACACCGGATTCGTATTTTTTCACCATGCGCACATTTCGCGCCTGGTCTTCCAGGTCCATGCTCTTGTGGAGGATGCCGATGCCGCCTTCCTGGGCCATGGTAATGGCCAGGCGGTGCTCGGTGACCGTATCCATGGCTGCAGACACCAGAGGGATGTTCAAAGAAATGTCCCGCGTCAATTTGCTCTTCAGGGACACATCCTTGGGCAGCACATTGGAATGGGCGGGTACAAGCAGAACGTCGTCGAACGTCAATGCTTCTTGCACGATTCTGAGCATATTGCACCGTAGGAAGTGAGAGGGTTTCTGACCTGAACCGCTGATTGGGGTTCTGTCAGGCGCACCCGGAGTTAAGGAGGGGACCCGGGTGCCGCCGGTCAAGGCGGCTTGGGAGCCTCTGGGCTATCCCTGAGTCTCGCCGGGCCACCCCCGGAAATTAAGCGGGCGATTATACGTCATTTCGCCCCTTGTACACAATCCAGACAGTAGCGGGCGGCGGCGAAAGTCGCTACTCTCCCGCGATGAGTTTTTCATCGCGTACCGACCCCCTTTCCATCAGCCAGCTGAACCTGGAAGCCCAGGGACTACTGGAAGGCTCCTTTCCGCTGATCTGGCTGCAGGGAGAGCTGTCCAACTTCTCCCGGCCTGCCTCCGGTCACTGGTACTTCAGCCTCAAGGATGCCCGCGCCCAGATTAATGGGGCCATGTTTCGAAACCGTAACAGGCTGCTGGATTTCCATCCGCAAAATGGCCAGCAGGTGCTGGTACGGGCCAAGGTCACCCTGTATGTCCCGCGCGGCAACTTCCAGATTGTGGTGGAACACATGGAGCCCGCCGGGGAAGGCGCGCTCAAGGCCCGATTTGACGCCCTCAAGGCCCAGCTGCAGGCAGAAGGCCTGTTTGCCCAGGAGCGCAAGCAGGCCCTGCCGGACTGGCCGCGACAGATTGGCGTGATCACCTCCCCGTCCGGCGCTGCCATCCGCGATATTCTTCAGGTTCTCAAGCGGCGCTGCCCATCGATCCCGGTGGTCATCTATCCTGCCGCTGTCCAGGGGGCCGATGCCCCTGCCCAGCTGACACAGGCGCTCAACACCGCGGTCGCACGCAATGAGTGCGACGTACTGATCATCGGCCGTGGTGGCGGCTCCCTGGAAGACCTTTGGGCGTTCAACGACGAAGCCCTGACCCGGGCCGTGGCCGCCTGTCCGATTCCCATCGTCTCGGCAGTGGGCCACGAGGTCGATACCGGGCTGACAGACTTTGCCGCCGACCTGCGCGCGCCGACCCCGTCTGCTGCCGCCGAACTGGTGAGCCCGGATCTGTCCGTGGTCAGCCAGCGGTTCAACACCCTGCAACGTCGTCTGAAATGGGTCATGGCCCAACAATTGCGCACGCCCGGCGATCGCCTGCGACACCTGCGCCAACGGTTGCGCTCCCCGCGTCACTCGCTGGAGCAAGGCAGCCAGCGCCTGGACGAACTCCACGCTCGCCTGCAGCGCCAGATGCAACATCGTCTGGACCTGCTTGGCAGCCGCCTGAAGCCCAGCCAGCAACGACTGGCAAGACAGTCCCCACAGCGAGTGCTGGCCGAGCGACAACAACGACTGGACAGCCTGAATAAACGGTTACCCGCCCCGCTGTTGCGACAATTGCAGCAGGAACAAGTCCGACTGGGAGGACTGGGAAAACGGCTGGATACCGCGAGCCCGCTGCGAACCCTGGCGCGGGGCTACAGCATTACCTTCAAAGGGGAGGACGCCGTGCGCTCCGCCGCACAGCTGCAACCCGGCGACACCATCACCACACGCCTGACAGACGGGGAGTTCAGCGCCCGGATTGAGCACGTTCAGGGGTCAGATACGGGGTCAGCACACGACTGAGTTGCTGACGGCGGAACGGCTTGGCCAGATGGTCGTCCATGCCTGCGGTTAAACACCGCTCACGCTCTTCTTCCATGGCGTTGGCGGTCAGGGCAATGACCGGAATAGGTGCCCTGCCCTGCTCCCGCTCCCACTGCCTGAGCTGACGCGTTGCCTCCATGCCGTCGAGCACCGGCATCTGCACATCCATGAGGATGCAGTCAAAATCCCGTTGCTTGACCCTGTCCAGCGCCTCTTTGCCATTGATAGCCGTGACCACCGTCACGCCCATTTGCTCAAGAATGCGGCGAGCGACCATCATGTTCACTTCGTTGTCTTCCACCAGCAGCACCAGACCGCTGAGCGTGCGCGGCTCAGGTTCACCGCTAATCAGCACCACTTCATTCTGCTCTGGCATGTCTTCCCGGAACAGCATCCGCAGCGTCAGTGTGAACGTACTGCCACCACTCTCTGAGCTATCCACGGTCAGCTGGCCACCCAGCATCTCGCTAAGCCGACGGGCAATGGCCAGCCCCAGACCCGTCCCGCCAAAACGTCGAGAGGTAGAGGAATCCAGCTGGGAAAATGCCTTGAACAATTGCGCCTGTTTTTCCTGCGGAATCCCAATGCCGGTATCTTCCACCGACAGTTTCAGATCCAGCCAGTCAGGTTCTACACGGGCACCGGCCACCCTCACGGTTACCCCACCTTCACTGGTGAACTTGATGGCATTGGAGATCAGATTATTCAGCACCTGTCGCAAACGGGTCGGATCGGTGCGTACAACACGATCATTGATAAGCCCGGTGGCCTCAAGGTGCAGATAGATGCCTTTCTTTTCTGCCAGATAACGGAAAGTGGAGAGACAGTTCTGCAGCAATGGCATCAGCTCGAAGTACATGGGATCCAGGTCCATGCGACCGGCTTCGATACGGGAAAAATCAAGAATATCGTTAATCACATCCAGCAGGTGACCAGTGGATTCCAGCGCTACCTGGGTGTATTCATGCTGTTCGTCGCTCTGGCGAGTTTCCTCCAGCAGCTGCAGCATACCCAGCACCCCGTTCATGGGAGTACGAAGCTCGTGGCTCATCATGGCAAGAAAATCACTTTTTGCCTGACTGGCACTCTGCGCCTGCTGGTGTGCTGCCTTCAATTCACCCATGGCCAACTGCTGGTCCTCATGAGCGGTCTCAAGGCTACCAGCCAGCTGATTAATGTCATCCTGCAGTTCGCCCAATTCACCGTGCAAACGGCTGGTTCCCCGCACATGGTAATCACCGTGACGCAGGGTCCTCAGCAACCCCGAGAGATAATTGATCGGTGACGCAATCTGGCGTGCCAAGTACTGGGCAATCCACAAGCCCAGCAAGGTGGCAGATAACGCAGGAATCAAACTGGCCAGCAGGATTTCCTTTTGCCGGGCCAGCAATCTGGCGTTGGACATACCCAGTACTACAGAGCCGATACGCACCGGCTCAAGGTTGTCATCCAGGGCCAGCCGCAAGGTATCGGTTTCCGCCACCGGCTGCTGATAGATGCCAGACTGGAACTCCATAATGCCCTGAGTACGGGGCTGATCATTGCGCCCCTCGTAAAGCAGCACTTTGCCCTTGTCATCACGGAATACCACATACTGCAAATCGGCTTGCTGCATGGCCAGCTGCGCCTGGCGGCGCAAGTCACCGTAGTTGCCCGCCAGCACCCCATACTCCGAGGAAGACGCGATCTGTTGGGCCATAAAGCTGCCCAACGCCTGTAAATCGCGATCAGCATCTTCGAATCGCTGCCAGGTCAGCGCCACCAGTAACAATCCCAGCATGAACAGTGCGGGCACCACACCGAGAATCTGAAGCTGCTTGCGAATGCCGGCCTGCTTTTTCATGGCAGCATCTCCAGCGCATCGCGCAGCGCGTCGGTGTTGCTGTAGCGCATGTCAAAGCTGCCAGCCACATGCTCATTAACGATCACCGAGGGGGTGTGCACAAAACCGGACCGACGGAACCGCTTGCGCTTTCGGAACGATTCCAGATGCACCAGGGTTTCTGATACCAGATCTCCTCCACTGGCATAGAGACTGGCGACGCTACCCGCCTGAACATAGCTTTGCTCTGGACCGAATACCGGTCGCCGCAAGCGGTAGCTGGTCAGCAAGATAAGTTTTGCTGCGGTCGGGCCAAACAAGGATTCATCCACCGGCAACAACAGCACGTCCAGATCCGGCAAGGCCTCTCGCAATACATCCCCCAGCTCATTGCGCGGGGAGACAACCATGGGAAACAGACTCAGCCGGCCGCTATAATCCTGGAGCGCCCCTTCTGACCAGGCACTGTTCTCTCCCAGTATCACGCCCACCTTACGCGCCAGCGGCATCATGTTTTCCAGCATGGCGAGCTGATCATCCAGCGCTACTCCCGCCCAAATCGCTGCGCAGTGACACCCCTTGCGCTCCACCTTTTCGGCAAGGGCACGGCTGACAAACACCCCCAATACCGGCTTGCCATGGGTCAGGGCTCGGCTAAAGGCCTCATCCCCCAGCCCGATGAGCATATCGCTGTCATCCACAGAGGCCACCAAGTCCAGCGGCTGGGCATCTGCGCTCAACGCCTGTATGAAACCGCGACGAAAGTTGCCCTCAGAGCCTTCCACATACACAGCTAGTGGAGGTATTTGGGCAAAAAGGGACGGGGCCGCCAGCACCAGCAGCAGCGCTATCAGCCAATGTCGTCCCTGTCGCATCAGATCTTCATCTCCAGCTCCAGCCACATCCTGTCTTCCTGGTACTGGTTTTCCTCGAAGACAATCGGTTCTTTGTTCAGCGCATGCTGAACCACCGCTCGCCACTCCAGCTCCGCCGGACCCGCGCGGTGACGGAAACGGATTTGCAAATCCGCCCGTTGGTAACGATAGTCGTTATAGTCGTTGGCCTGATAATACGCCGTAGAGAGCCCCCAGCGGGAAGCAAACTGCCACGCCCACAGGACACTGCCAGAATCCCTGGCCGCAATTCGGCTCTCGGTCTTCTTGTTGGTATGGGTATGAATGTGCGCCCCGGTCAGCCGGAGAAGATGATTGACCGTGGGCCGAAAGGTCAGCTGAGCTTCCGTTCCCTGGTGGTTTACCCAGCCCTCATTATTGGGTTCAAACTCGAACGGATTCAACGCATGGCTGAGCAGATCAGTGAGTTCTTCCTGAAAGTAGCGTACGTCCAGTTCCAGATAACGGAACTGGCCATAATAACCCACTTCCTCTGAACGAATTTTCTCTGGCTTGAGGGTGCCGGGGCTACTCTGGGTAATAAAGAAATAGGCAGGTGACCATCCCAACAGGCCATTGGGGTTACTGGCGAAGGGCTGAGACATCTCCATCGCCTCAATATTGGTGTGCGCCTGATCTTCGTAAATGTCCGGGGTACGCACCGCGCGAGAATAGACATAACGCAAGGTATGGCTTGGCGCCACACGCCAACTCACACCCCCACGGGGACTGAAGTGCTCACCGCTGATCTGGTCCCGCTCCCAGTACCCACCAAGGTTGAGGGTCAGCGGGCTCAACACATCGACAGCCAGATTCCCAAACAGCCGGTAACTGAGATTATCTTCAGTACCGGAGAGATAGCTATCCGAGCTGACACGGTCGTGACGCAGATTGGCACCACTGACCAGTCGCAAACGTTCATTGATCTGCCAGGTATCCTGCACTTCAAGATCATAGCGCTCTTCCTGCAAGTCCAGTTCACTGTCAGCACAGAAATTGCCCACCGCGCCTTGAAGGGTACCGTAACGAGACAAGACAGCCGCGCTTGATGGCACGGCCGAAAAGGTAGCCCCTGTATCGCCTCCATTTTGCAGATACAGCTCGCGCAGCTCTCTGGAGAACAACAGCCCGCCACCGGGACCAGGCTGCCCGGTAAACGGATCCAGGTAACAAACCCCAAACCCCGTGGCTTCGTTGCTGTATTGCCCGTAGGTACTCAGCTTGAGCTGATGAGTCGCCGAAAAGACATGCTGCCATTCCAGCGACAGAAATGCCTTCTCCCCTTGTTGAACCGGGTCATGGGTGTAATTGCCAATGTCGGCAACACCGGATTCTTGCTGGCGCTCGAGCCAGCTCTGACTACCGCCCGCCTGCACCGAAAAGGTGTTGCGGTCATCCACTTCCCAGAGCCACTCGCTGTTCAGGGTTTCAATCCGCTTTCGATCCGGACGAATCTCGCCTTCAAACGGTTCGTCGTAACCGTCATCCGCGCGGCGTGACACCGAGGCTCGCCAGGCGCTGTTGTCACCATGACCCACAGCAGCGGCGCGACCATCCAGAATGCCATTATTCCCCCCGCGGACAGACACGGAATGCTTGCTGATATCCCGCGGATCACGGGTAATGATATTGACCACTGCCGTGAAGGCGTTGGCACCATAAGCCGCCGCTGCCGGGCCGCGTGTCACCTCAATGCGTTCCACGTCCCGGATATCCACGGGCATGTCATTCCAGCTGACCCGGGACAGCCCTGGCTGATACTGGCTACGGCCATCCAGCAACACCAGCATACGACGGGAATCCCGCGCCTGGGTACCGTGATAAGCCACCGTGGGGACATTGCCATCCACTTTGATGGCCGTCATGCCGGGCACCAGTTTCAGCACTTCATAGAGTTCACGGGCGCCACTGGCCTCGATCAGGTTTCGATCAATGACCGTGACACTGGCGGGCGCCTCAGACTGGGGCTGGCTGACCCGTGCGGGAGTGAGCACCATACCCGGCTGCTCGGCAAGAGGCATCATGGGCTCCATGGCCCACAGGCTGGCAGGCAAAAGCGCACCTGCAACAATACATCCCCTCTTCCCCCAGCGTTTGATGATCAGCCCTCCCCAGGCGATTCGTCACTTCTTCATGCGTTTTATCATACGGCGCCGCTTATGGGCCTGACGCTCGGTGAGCTCATTCTTTCGCCCCTCATAAGGGTTGGAGCCGGATTTGAATTCCAGCCGGATCGGTGTGCCTTCCAGCTGCAGGGCTTCACGAAAACGGTTTTCCAGGAAGCGCTTGTAGGTGTTGGGCAACGACTCGGTGCGGTTGCCGTGCAACACGATGGTGGGAGGATTGTTGCCCCCCATATGCGCAAAACGCAGCTTGGCACGGAAACGGCCATTACGCGGCGGCGGATGCCCGGCGGTGATGGACTCCATGATCCGCGTCATTTCGTTGGTGCCAACCTTGATAAAGGCGCTGTCCCAGGCTTTTTCCACCATGCCCCAGAGGTCGCCTACGCCGGTGCCATGCAGGGCTGAGATAAATTTGATCTTCACCCAGGGGGCAAATTCCAGCCGACGCCCCAGCTCCACGCGCACCCGCTCCTTGTGGTCCGCTTCCAGGCCATCCCATTTATTCACTGCAATCATAAGCGCACGACCGCTATCGAGAACATAGCCCAAAAGGTGAAGATCCTGATCGGTAATGCCTTCCCGGGCATCGATCACAATGACCACCACCTGAGCGGCCTCCACGGCCTGCAGGGCCTTGATGACAGAGAACTTCTCCACCATCTCGTAGACCTTGCCACGACGACGTACCCCGGCCGTATCAATCAGCGTGTAGGGCTTGCCCATGCGCTCAAAGGGAATTTCGATAGAGTCTCGAGTGGTCCCCGCGTGGTCAAACACCACGACCCGCTCTTCACCAAGCATGCGGTTGATCAGGGTGGACTTGCCCACGTTGGGCCGCCCCAGCACCGCCACACGGATGCTGTCATCCTGCCGGGGCCTCTCGGCTTCCTGCTCAGGATCAAGCGGCTCCAGATCCGGAAACGCCTCCATGACGGTTTCAATCATGCTGCGAACGCCACGCCCATGGGCGGCCGCGATGGGCAGCACGTCGCTCATCCCCAGGGCATAAAAGTCTGCCATGGCGGTATCGGCATCAATGCCATCAGTCTTGTTGACTACCAGATAGGTTGGCTTGGGCAACTTGCGTAATTCGCCCGCGATCTGCTCATCCGCTGCGGTCAGACCGGCGCGGCCATCCACCATGAACAGCACCAGATCCGCTTCCCCTACGGCGCGCAGGGACTGGTCTGTCATGGGGGCATCAATGCCATCCTCATTCTCACCAATGCCACCGGTATCTACCACGGTATAGGGGTAATCCCCCATGCGCCCGTCACCGTATTTACGGTCGCGCGTCAGGCCCGGAAAGTCTGCCACCAAGGCATCACGTGTACGGGTGAGTCGATTGAACAGGGTGGATTTGCCCACATTGGGCCGCCCCACCAGGGCGATGACCGGTTTCATAGATGTCTCTGCAAGGGTGTTTGGGCGCTATGGTAACGCGAAACGTGTCTGTACGCTTTACGCAAAACGCCCCACAGGAGCAATCCTGCAGGGCGTTCTGAGAAGGTTGGCCGGATGGTGCTAACGTGGCGTCAGCTGATAGGCAGACAGTTTACCGTCATAGCCCAGCACATACAGGGTGCCGTCATAACTGACCGGGGTGCCGGCAAAGCCGTCACCATCATGGCGTTTGCGCGCCACAATGCTGCCATCGTCAGCGTTCAGCCAGTGGATGTAGCCCTCGTAGTCCCCCACCGCCACCAGGCCATCCTGGTAGGCCGTGCCGGTAAGGCGTCGACCGTAGAGTTTATCTTGTTTCCACAGTACCGCCCCCCCGCGCTGGTCTACTGCGCGTACCACGCCCACATCATCTGCTACGAACAGGTTTCCGCTGCCACTGGTGCTGATATTGAGGGCACTGGACATGTCTTTGTCCCAGTATTGGCGACCGCTGTCCTGATCCATGACGCTGATGCGGCCCTGAAAGGACACGGCAAACACCCCACCGCCTTCCACAATCAGGTTACTGTCCACATCGATCAGACGATCCAGCTCGGAGCGGCCGGTGGCTTCGGCAATACGCTGTTCCCAGACCGGCCCACCAGAGGCGAGATCCAGTGCCGCCACTTTGGCATTGGCAAAGCCGGCATACACACGATCATTGGCAATGGTGGGCTGCGCCAGCCCCCGCAGGGTCAGGGTCGGCACCGGCGTTTCATAGTCCCAACGCTGCTCGCCCGTGGCGGCGTCCAACGCCACCACATGACCATCCTGGGTCTGGAAAATCGTCAGACTGCCATCGCTGACAGGAATGGCCAGCGCTTCACCGGAGAGCTGGGTACGCCATAGCTCATCACCCGTTTCAGCGTCCAGCGCCACAGCCATACCTTCTCGGGTACCGTAAAGCACCATGCCGTAGCCGGCATAGAACCCACCAGCAATGCGATCACCGGTTTTCTTGCGCCACAAACGCTTGCCCTTGTCCCGGCTTACCGCGTAGATATCGCCAAAGACATCGCCAGCAATGACTTGCTGAGTAGTTACCGCAGGGCGCAGGGTGAGCTGGCTGTCTTCAATTCCGTCCCCCACACCCTCGCTCCACAGCCGCTTGACCTTGTAGCTGGCCTCGAAGTCAGGCAGATCGTTGGGTTCAATGGCGTTGGGGTTGGAGCTACAGCCGACCAGCACCAGGCTGGCCAGCATCAGGGGAAGGAGGAAATATTTCATTTAGCTCTTCAGGTCGTCCAGTTTCATTTGCACGCGGTCTTTCTCTCCGCCGTCCTGGAGCGCAGCCAGCGCTTCTTCATAGCGCTGCACCGCCACTTCGGCATCGCCCTGGCCCTTGGCCAGATCACCGCGCAGTTCCAGTGCCATGCCGTTGAAGGCTTCCGGGTAGCGCTTGTCCAGCTGGGTCTGCGCCTTGTCCCAAGCTTGCTGGTGAAGGTAGACACGAGCCAGGCGCAAAGCCGCGGTATATTCGATGGCGTCGGTGGCACCGTTGCTGGCAACTGACTGCAGCAGCTCCGCCGCCGGATCAAACTCACCGGACTGTACTGCAAGGCTGGCTTTGGCCAGGCGCGCATAGTCGGCATACGCAGTTTTCGGGTAGGCCTCAATCAGGGCATCGGCCTTGGCCGTGATGGAGGTCACATCCTGTTCCGGGGCGACCAGCTCACGCAACATTTCCTGATACTGGGCAGAAGCTTCAGCCGATTGCCCGGCACTGTGGTCTTGCCACTCCCGCCAACCGATCAGAGCGGCCACCGCCAACACGATGGTAATGATGGCGGCAGTGCCATTTTGCTGCCACCAGTTCTTGAGCAGTTCCGCCTGCTCTTCTTCGTCACGGATGTAATCGACCACCCTGATCTCCTTTCCTTTTTTATTGTCCGGAATGCGCGACCCCGGTGTCTGAATGTTAACCCGCCGGTGCCGTTATGACTCCAGCAGGGATATGACCGCGTTGGCGATATCCCCTTGTGCTACCTGTGTCTGTTCGCCCTGGCCACGTAACGGTTTCACCATTACCACACCACTGGCAAGCTCATCTTCGCCGATGATCAAGGCAATGGCCGCACCACTGCGATCTGCTTTTTTCATCTGGCTTTTGAAACTGCCGCCACCACAATGCAGCTGCACTGCACGGTCGGGCAGCGCATCGCGCAACTGCTCGGACAATGCCATGGTGGGAGCCAATACATCCCCCATGGCCATCACATAGACGTCAACCGGCGCCGACAGTTCCGGACGGTTCTGCTCAATCAACAGAATCAGTCGCTCAACCCCCATGGCGAAACCCACTGCCGGGGTGGGCTTGCCGCCCAGCTGCGCCACCAGACCATCGTAACGACCGCCAGCACACACGGTGCCCTGGGCGCCCAACGCGTCGGTGACCCACTCGAAAACGGTCTTGCCGTAATAGTCCAGCCCGCGCACCAGATACGGGTTCACTTTATAAGCAATGCCATTGGCATCAAGCAAGGCTTTCAAGCTCTCAAAATGGGCGCGGGCGTCCTCATTGAGGTAATCCGCCAACTGCGGCGCCCCTTCCAGCACTTTGCGGGTGCCTGAGTCCTTGCTGTCCAGTACTCGTAGCGGACTGCGCTCGATACGCTTGCGGGAGTCCTCGTCAATCTGCTCTACATGCTCCTGCAAATAGGCTACCAGCGCGTCCCGGTAGCGGGCACGATCATCGGCATCTCCCAGCGAGTTCAGCTCCAGGGTGACCTTGTCGGCCAGGCCCAGGACTTTCCACAAACGCGCCGTCATCAGAATCACTTCAGCGTCGATGTCCGGCCCATCCATACCGAAAGTTTCCACCCCGATCTGGTGAAACTGACGATAGCGGCCAGCCTGCGGCCGCTCGTGACGGAACATGGGCCCGGTGTACCACAAACGCTGAATCTGGTTGTAGAGCAAACCGTGCTCTTCGCAAGCGCGTACGCAGCTGGCAGTGCCTTCGGGGCGCAGGGTCAGGCTGTCACCGTTGCGATCGTCAAAGGTGTACATTTCTTTTTCGACGATATCGGTCACTTCTCCGATGCTGCGCTTGAACAGATCCGTCTGCTCCACAATAGGCATACGAATTTCCTGGTAGCCATAGCTGGCCAACACATCGCGCACCTTGCCTTCCAGCCACTGCCAAAGGCCGGTTTGCTCCGGCAGGATATCGTTCATGCCGCGAATGGAAGTAATCTTTTTACTCACGAAAATTCCTTGCTAAAAACGTCAGACGTCGGAGGCCAGACGTCTGACGCAAAACCTTCCGAGCTCAAGCGTCAGTCGTCAGACACCCGACGTCCGAGCAGTCATTCACTTCTCGCGATGATGCCTTTCGCTTCATCTTCGCGTTGTTTTTTTACCTTGGCGCGAACCATGCGCTCCAGCTCATCGACCAGGTCATCCTTGCTGACGTGATGGCTCTTCTTGCCATCCTCATAGGACAGATTATTCGGGGTGCCGCCGGTCAGGCCCACATCGGCTTCGCGGGCTTCGCCCGGCCCATTCACCAGGCAACCGATCACCGCCAGATCCACGGATTCGTTGATATCTTCCAGCCGTGCTTCCAGTTCGTTGACGGTCTTGATGACATCAAAGTTCTGCCGTGAGCAACTGGGGCAAGCAATGATGTTTACGCCTTTCTTGCGTAGATTCAGGCTCTTGAGAATATCGAAACCCACCCGAACCTCTTCCACCGGATCTGCGGCCAGCGAAATTCGGATGGTGTCGCCAATCCCTTCCATGAGTAGGGATCCCAAGGCCACGGCAGACTTTACGGTACCGGAACGGAACGTCCCGGCCTCGGTCACACCAAGGTGCAAAGGCTGCTCAATCTGAGCGGAAAGCTTGCGATAAGCCTGCAGCGTCATGAAAACGTTGGACGCCTTCACACTGACCTTGAAGTCCTGAAAATCGTGACGATCGAGAATGTCCACATGCCGCAGAGCAGACTCCACCAGCGCATCCGACGTAGGCTCGCCATACTTACGTTGCAGTTCTTTTTCCAGGGAACCCGCATTCACACCAATACGGATGGGCAACCCCTTGTCCTTGGCACACTGAATGACAGCCTTGATGCGATCTTCCCGGCCAATGTTGCCGGGGTTGATGCGCAAGCAGTCCACACCTTTTTCCGCCACTGCCAACGCAATCTTGTAATCGTAGTGAATATCCGCCACCAGCGGCACATCCACCTGTGAACGAATCTTGCCGAAGGCGTCAGCGGCCTCCATGCTGGGCACAGACACCCGGACGATATCGACCCCCGCATCCTGCAGCCGGCGGATCTGGCCAACCGTGGCGTCCACGTCACAGGTTTCGGTGTTGGTCATGCTCTGCACGGAGATGGGCGCGTCACCACCCACCGGCACCTTGCCGACAAAGATCTGCCGGGTCTTGCGGCGCTCAATTTTGACTTCCGGTTCCATGGTGTTTCCTGGTCTCGCGAATCAGGGAAGGGTGATGCGGACAACCTTACCGGGTGAATCCGTCGGCAAGGTGACAGCCTCGCCATTAAGGTGAATATCAGACACCGCGCCGGCATTACCCAAGGTGACATTGAAAGGTGCCTGGCCATCCAGTTGCAGGGAGGCGCCAGCTTGCTGCTCACCCTGTCGCAATGTACGCCCTGAGGCGTCCGTGATTTGCACCCAGCAATTGGCGGAAAAGACCAGAATCAGACGATCAAGGCCGTTGTCCGCCAGCATCGAGGGCGCCACGGTGCCCACCTCTGCCTCAGGTTCAGGCTGCGCCGGCTCGACAGGCTCGTCAACCGGCAACATCTCTTCACTGCCCTCAGGAAATACCTGATCAGCCTCGGCGCCGGAACGGTCATCGACCGAGTCCGTTAACTCAGCGGCCTCATCGTCCGAGGCCTGAGAGGCCAGCGGCTCCTGCTGGGTACTCTCCTCGACGACAGCCGCGTCCTCACGGCCTTCCGGCCAGGCTAACAGACCGATGACCACCACGAGCAAGACCAGCACAATCCAGACCCAGGGCCGTGACAGCAAGCCCCGCTTGAGAGGCATGGACGGCAATTCAAGAGGCTTGTTGAACGCATCCTCGTTGACCATTTGCTGAAAAGTATTGGCCACCTCATCTGCGGGCAAACCCAACAAGCGGGCGTAGTTTTTCAGGTAGCCCTTGACGAAGGTTGCCTCGGGGAGCCGCTCGTAATCGTCTGCTTCCAGCGCCAGCAGATAGGTCTGTGAAAGGTGCATGCGCTTGGCGGCTTCTGCCGGGGTCCAGCCCATGGCTTCCCTGGCTTTTCGGCAACGCTCACCGGGCAGCACAACCATGTCTTCACTCATTGTCCACCCTCCGCTTTGGCTTGCTTCCAGGTCTGCCACTCACGGTACTCTGGCGAGCGGCGGTAGAGATTTTCCAGTGCCAGCTCATAGCTGGACTGCTGGTCCTTGAGGCCACGGGCACTGGCAAGCTGGATACCCAGCCATAGCGAACGGGCACTCTGGCGATTGGTCCGCTGCAGATACTGCTTGTAATAATCCCAGGCCAGACGGGCATTGCCTTCGCTGTGATACAGATCCGCCAGCTCCAGGTTTGGCACCACAGAACGGGGATTCAGTCGCAACGCCTTGATAAAGGCCTTTTGCGCCTCCTCATCACGACCCAGCTCACGGTAGCAACGCCCCATATTTTCCCAGGCACTGGCCCGTCCATCATAACTGGGGTCATTGGCGGCCTTGTCGAACTTGTCCAGCGCCTCTTTGTAATCCCCACGAGAGAACAACAGGGTGCCGTAGTTGTTCAGCGCCGGAGAGTACTTGCGATCAGCACTCAGCGCCTTCTTGTAGTGGTATTCTTCCAGCTCGGGATCTTGCTCATATTTATAGAGCAGCGCCATGGCGTTGTGCGCGATGGCGCTGTCATCATTGAGTTCGAGCGCCCGGGAAAAATGACGGCGGGCTTCGGCCGGGTTACCTTGCTGGAGATACTGAAGCCCTGCCGCCACGCGGCTGGTCACCGCTTCGTCGATCTTGACTTCCTGCTTGCCCGTTTCCACCGTCACACACCCGGTGGTCAAAAGGCCTGCCAGAAGCAGGCCCGCAAAACCGCGAATAAAAAGAGTCATTAGGCTTGCGCTGTATTGTTATCCGAGTTTTCGGAGCGGTGAAAAATGGATTCCTTCCAGCGCTCACTGCGCCGGGTCCGGTCTTGCACCTGCCCCACCAGCTGACCACAGGCGGCATCAATATCATCGCCACGAGTCGTCCGTACCGTCGTCAACAATCCATTGTCATTCAGATACTTATGGAATTCCAGAATATCGCTCTTGCGTGAACGCTCGTACCCGGCATGCGGGAACGGGTTAAAAGGAATCAGATTCACCTTCACCGGAATACCGTTAAGCAGTTTAACCAACTGGCGGGCATGTTCCGGTTTGTCGTTCACATCCCGGAGCATCACGTATTCCATGGTAATGGTGTTGTGCTTGTGGGAAATGTTCTTGGTGTAACGCTTGCAGGCCGCCATCAGCTCCTTGAGCGGATACTTGCGATTCAGCGGTACCAGTTCGTTACGCAGCTCATCATTGGGGGCGTGCAGGCTTACCGCCAGCGCCACATCCAGATCCTGACTGAGCTGGTCCATCTTCGGAATCACCCCGGAGGTAGACAGGGTAATGCGTTTCTTGCCGATGCCGTAACCAAGGTCATCCTTCATGATGCGCATGGCGGTCAGCACGCGGTCGTAATTCAGCAGCGGTTCACCCATGCCCATCATCACCACATTGGTAATGGGGTGCTCACCCAGGTTACGACGCGGGCCGAAAGAACGGGCGGCCTGCCACACCTGACCGATAATCTCGGCGCTGGTCATGTCTCGCTGAAAGCCCTGCTTGCCCGTGGAGCAGAAGCTGCAATCCACGGCACAGCCCACCTGGGACGACACGCACAGGGTGCCGCGACGACCATCGGGAATAAAAACGGTTTCCACGGCACCGCCGTTGTCCAGTGCAAACACCCACTTGCGGGTGCCATCACGGCTGATGCTTTCGTGGCTCACTTCCGGACCGCGAATTTCGGCGACCTCGGCGAGTTTCTGGCGCAACGCCTTGCCCACATCGGTCATTTGCTCGAAGGAATCCGCCTGATGATGGTGGATCCATTTCAGCACCTGCTGGGCACGAAACTTCTTCTCGCCCATATTCAGGAAGAACTCTTCCATTTGCGGGCGATCAAGACCGAGCAGATTGACTTTCTGTTGGACAGTCATGGCATTCTCCAGTCAGGCAATTTCCAGTGCCTGTATACAAGTCTGCCACGGCCGGGGCCGTGGCAGACAGAGCTACACCGCTGAAATTAGCGGGTGCGCGGGCACAGTTCTTCGTCAGAGAAGAAGTAGGCCACTTCGCGGGCGGCAGACTCGGTAGAGTCAGAGCCGTGTACCGCGTTCTCGTCAATGGTCTGAGCGAAATCAGCGCGAATGGTTCCAGCCGCAGCGTCTGCCGGGTTGGTAGCGCCCATCAGGTCACGATTCTTGGTTACAGCGTCTTCGCCTTCCAGAACCTGAACAACCACAGGACCGCTGGTCATGAAGGACACCAGATCCTTGAAGAACGGGCGCTCCTTGTGCTCGGCGTAGAAACCGCCCGCCTGCTCGTCACTCAGGTGTACCATTTTCATGGCAACCACTTTCAGGTCAGCCTTTTCGAAACGGGCAACGATGTCGCCGATTACGTTCTTGGCCACGGCATCAGGCTTGATGATAGAGAGGGTGCGCTCAACAGCCATCAGTCTGTTCACTCCAGATTTGCGTTAAATGGTCCTCGGAAACCCAAACGGCTCCCCGGGGCAATGACAGGGGTGATCGGCAGACTGGCAAAGCAGCCCACGCAGCAACCCCCTGGAACCGGCGGATTATACGCAAGCAGGGCGAATTATGATACCGTTGCCGCCCGTCGGACACGCACCGCCCCGCCGTCACCGGGCCACGGCCTTTCAGCCCCCGCCTCCATTCGACAGCGCCCGCGAAAGGCGTATAATACCCGACTAAATTACTCTGGTATTCACTTACACTTCTGGACCGCAGGCGCTGATCTATGAGCCAAGCCGAACTGGACAAGCTGATTCGCTCCAATTACGAGGCCGGTTTCACCACCCAGGTGGACACCGAGACCCTGCCCCCGGGCCTGAGCGAGGATGTCATCCGCTTTCTGTCTGCCAAGAAAGGCGAGCCGGAATGGATGCTGGAATGGCGGCTGGACAGCTACCGCAAATGGCAGGAAATGCCCTCCCCGAGCTGGGCACACCTGAAGCACCCGCCCATCGATTTCAACGAGGTGTCCTACTACTCCAAGCCCAAAAGCCTGGATGACGCCCCGAAAAGCCTGGACGAAGTGGATCCTGAGCTGCTTGCCACCTATGAAAAACTTGGCATTCCTCTGCATGAGCAGGAAATGCTGGCCGGGGTTGCTGTGGACGTGGTGTTCGATTCCTCCTCGGTATTCACCACTTTCAAAGAGAAGCTGGCCGAGGCCGGGGTGATCTTTTGCTCCATTTCCGAAGCCATCAAGGAACACCCGGAGCTGGTGAAGAAGTATTTGGGCTCTGTGGTTCCCCAGGGCGACAATTTCTACGCCGCCCTGAACAGTGCAGTGTTTTCCGACGGCTCCTTTGTGTACATCCCCAAAGGCGTACGCTGCCCCATGGAGCTGTCCACCTACTTCCGCATCAACGAAGCCAACACCGGCCAGTTCGAACGTACGCTGATCATTGCCGACGAAGGCAGCTATGTGAGCTACCTGGAAGGCTGCACCGCCCCCCAGCGTGACGAAAACCAGCTGCACGCAGCAGTAGTGGAACTGGTTGCCCTGCCCGGTGCCGAGATCAAATACTCCACCGTTCAAAACTGGTACCCCGGCGATGAAAATGGCAAGGGCGGCATCTACAACTTCGTGACCAAGCGCGGTGTGGCCCACGACAACAGCAAGATCAGCTGGACCCAGGTGGAAACCGGCTCTGCCATCACCTGGAAGTACCCTTCCGTGATCCTGCGTGGCGACAACAGCATCGGCGAGTTCTACTCCGTGGCCCTGACCCGCCACATGCAGCAGGCGGACACCGGCACCAAAATGATCCACCTGGGCAAGAACACCAAGAGCACCATCATCTCCAAGGGCATCTCTGCCTCGCGCAGCCAGAACGCCTACCGGGGCCTGGTGCGCATCAGCCCCCGTGCGGACAACGCCCGCAACTTCACCCAGTGCGATTCCTTGCTGCTGGGCGATCAGTGTGGCGCACACACCTTCCCCTATATCGAGTCGAAAAACCCCACGGCCACCATCGAACACGAGGCCACCACCTCCAAGGTGAGTGATGACCAGATGTTCCTGTGTCGCCAACGCGGTATCGACCCGGAAAAAGCGGTCTCCATGATCGTGAATGGCTTCTGCAAGGAAGTCTTCAAGGAACTGCCCATGGAGTTTGCGGTAGAAGCCGGCAAGCTGCTTGAAGTCAGCCTGGAAGGCGCAGTGGGCTAGGCCCCGACACTAACTACGCCGTAGGAGCTTGCCTGCAAGCGAAACTGCATTGGCCAAGGCCAAATCGTCTGCAGGCAAGCTCCCACAGAACCCTGAATCAACCCGGAGCCGGGAAACCCGGCCCAACCGAAAGGCGCATCGAAACATGCTGGAAATTCGTGATCTGCACGCCTCCGTGGCGGACAAGCCGATTCTTAAAGGCCTGAACCTGACCGTTAATCCGGGCGAGGTCCACGCCATCATGGGCCCCAATGGCTCCGGCAAGTCTACCCTCGCCAATGTGCTGTCAGGCCGTGACAATTACGAGATCACCGGTGGCGAAGCCCTGTTCGAAGGCAACAGCCTGGCGGAGATGGAGCCGGAAGAACGCGCCCAGGCTGGTCTGTTCCTGGCCTTCCAATACCCGGTCGAGATCCCCGGGGTCTCCAATATGGAATTCCTCAAGGCCGCCCTGGAATCCGTGCGCGGCGCCCAGGGCAAGGAAGAGTGGGACTCCGTAACCCTGCTTCGCCAGGCTCGTGCCGCTTGCAAACAGGTCAACCTGGACGCCAGCTTCCTCAAGCGCGGTGTTAACGAAGGCTTTTCCGGCGGCGAAAAGAAACGCAACGAAATCATGCAGATGATGCTGATGGAGCCCAAGCTGGCGCTGCTCGACGAGACCGACTCCGGCCTCGACATCGACGCGCTGCAGGTGGTCGCCAAAGGCGTCAACTCCCTGCGCAGCCCGGAACGCGGCATCGTGCTGGTTACCCACTATCAGCGCCTGCTGGACTACATCGTCCCGGACTTCGTACACGTGCTGTACAACGGCCAGATCATCAAGTCCGGCGGCAAGGAACTGGCCCTGGAACTGGAACAGAAAGGCTATGGCTGGCTCACCGGAGAAGAGGAGTCCGCATGACCGTCTCCGCCAATGAACTGGCGCTGGAACTGAAAACCCAGGCGCTGGCAAACGCCCGTCGCAACGGCAGCGAAGGTGTGGTGCTGGATGCCCTCGAAGGCGCCAGCTTCCCGCAGCGCAAATCCGAACGCTGGAAATACACCTCGCTGCAGGCACTGGCCGATGGCCACCTTAATGGCGTCGCCGCTGGCGACATTGCCCAGCCGCTACCGGCGCTGAGTGAGTGCGTGGTCTCCATTACCAATGGCGCCCTGACCGGCAGCACCCTGCCCGACGGTGTCAGCCTGCATCACGAAAGCCCCGAGGTGAACGGCCTGGAAACCCCGTTTGCCCTGTACAACAGTGCAGTGGCACGCGCCGTGGTCCTGGAAGTCGCCGCCAACACCCGCGTTGCGCAGCCCATCCATGTGCAGATCCAGTCCGCCAGCGATGCGCCGGCACACTGCAACCCCCGCGTGATCGTCAAGCTCAACACCGGTGCCGAAGCCACCGTTATCGAGCACTACCACGCCGAGGGTCAGGCACTGACCAATGCCGTGACCGCCCTGATCACGGCTGACAATGCCAAACTGACCCATTACCGCCTGCAGGGTGAGCATGCTTCCACCCTGCACATCGGCACCCTGGTCATTGATCAGCAGGGCGTCAGCACCGTGGACAGCTACCAGCTGATGACCGGTAACCGTCTGCGCCGCAACGACGTGCACGCACTGGTGAACAAGAGTGGTGCCGAGCTGAACATGAAGGGCATCTTCGTGGTCCGCAACAAGGGCCACGTGGACAACCAGATGTGCGTGGAACACGCCGTGCCCAACTGCGAGTCCGACCAGAACTTCAAAGGTCTGGCAGGCGAAAGCGGCAAGGCCGTGTTCAACGGTCGCATCCATATTCACCCGGGTGCCAGCGGTACCAATGCCGAGTTGTCCAACAAGAACCTGCTGCTCAACGCCGGGGCGGAAATCAACACCAAGCCGGAGCTGGAAATCTACAACGACGATGTGAAATGTGCCCACGGCACCACCGTCGGCCAGCTCGACGCCATGCAGCAGTTCTACCTGCAATCCCGGGGCATCGCCGCTGCCGAAGCCAAGCGCATGCTGAGCCTGGGTTTCGTCAACGAACTGTTGATGGCCCTGCCCCACGAAAAAGTGGCCGAGTGGGCCACCCCGTGGCTGGAAGCCGAGCTGACCCAGGCCAGCCCGGCGGGAGCTGATGCCGCGTGACCGCCAAGGCACTGGATATCCACGCCCTGCGCGCCCAGTTCCCGATTCTGGACCAGCAGGTCAACGGCAAGCCACTGGTCTATCTGGACAATGGCGCCACCACCCAGAAACCAGTGGCGGTGCTCGACGCCCTGCAGAACTACTATCGCGGGGTGAACTCCAATGTGCACCGGGGCGCCCATTACCTGAGTGACGAGGCCACCGGCCAGTTCGAAGGTGCGCGCCAGACCGTGGCGGATTTCCTTAACACCAGTCGCGAAGAGATCCTCTGGACCAAAGGCACCACCGAGTCCATCAACATTGTTGCCCAGTGTGTGGCCCGCGAGCAGCTGCAGCCCGGTGACGAAGTGCTGATCAGCACCAGCGAACACCACGCCAACATTGTGCCCTGGCAGCAGGCCTGCCTGGCCACAGGCGCCACCCTCAAGGTGATCCCGCTACACGACGACTGCAGCCTGGATCTGGACGCCTTTGATTCACTGCTCAGCGACAAGACCAAAATCGTGGCCATCGGCCATGCCAGCAATGCACTGGGCACGCTGAACCCGGTGAAACACATGGTAGCCAAGGCAAAAGCCGCAGGCGCCATTACCCTGGTGGACGGCGCCCAGGCAGTGGCCCACTTCCCGGTCGATGTGCAGGATCTGGGGGCAGATTTCTACGCCTTCTCCGGCCACAAGCTGTTTGGCCCCACCGGCATTGGCGTGCTGTACGGCCGCCGCGAGCTGCTGGAAGCCATGCCGCCCTACCAGACCGGCGGCGAGATGATCGAAGTGGTCACCTTCGAAAAAAGCACCTGGAATCAGCTGCCCTACAAATTCGAGGCCGGCACCCCGAATATTGCTGGCGCTATCGGGCTGGGCACAGCGATCAACTGGCTCAACGGCCAGGACCGTGCCGCACTGGAAGCCCACGAAAACGCCTTGCTGGCCCACGCCACCGAACAGGCAAACGCCTTTGATGGCTTGAAAATCATTGGCACCGCCGCCAGTAAAGTAAGTGTGCTGTCGTTCCTGCTGGACGGTGGTCACCCGGCAGATGTGGGCATGCTGCTGGACAAACAAGGCGTCGCCGTCCGTACCGGGCACCACTGCACCATGCCGCTGATGGACAGCCTCGGTATTCCCGGCACTGTGCGGGCCTCGTTCTCGATCTATAATACTCTTGATGAGGTGGACCGCCTGTTTGCGGCGCTTGAGAAGGTGAAAACCTTTCTCTAACCCTGGCACCCACCTTCACTGTAGGAGCGTCGCTGGCGGCGCGATCAGCAAGCGCAGTTTATCGCGCCGCCAGCGACGCTCCTACGGAAGCTCAACCATGCATTACGCAAGGTAGGTAACACCCATGACGGTTCAGACCTTTACCCCCGGTCAGATCACGCTCCACCTGACCGACGCTGCCAACAAACAGGCGCTGCGTGAAATCGCCCGCGCCAATGCCGCCGGCATCCGTCTGGATCTGGACGAGTCCGGCTGCTCCGGTTTCATGTATGTGCTTGACTTCGTTGAAGACGCCAAAGACGGCGACACACTCTTCCAGATTGACGGGGTCAACCTGTACGTGCCGGAAAAGTGGCTGCCCATGCTCAATGGCCTCGTCATCGACTACGTCACCGAGGGCGTCAACAGCCTGTTCAAGTTTCGCAATCCGAATGCCACCGGCGAATGTGGCTGCGGCGAAAGCTTTACTGTCGACGAGGTCTGACCCTTGTTTGAAACAAACAAGTCACAGGAACAATGCACGGTCATCGTTCAACGTGATGTTCCGGCCCGCAAAGTCCCGGATGGCACCCGCATTACCATCCCCAAAAACAGCTTCGTCAACCTGCGCCAGGCGCTGGGCGGCACCTATACCGTGACCATCAACGGCAACATGGCCCGCATAGATGGCACCGATGCCGATGCTATCGGCCAGGAACCGCTGGAGCTGAATTTTGCGCCCGCCAACGAAGATGGCAGCGTGCGTCAGGACGACCTGGACAATACCCTGCAAACCATCTTCGACCCAGAGATTCCGGTCAGTATCAAGGAACTGGGGCTGGTCTACGGCTGCGATGTGATCCAGCGGGACGGCCAGAACGTGGTACAAATCCGCATGACTCTCACCGCACCCAACTGTGGTATGGGCCCCGTACTGGTCGGAGACGTGGAAGACCGTCTCGGCAAGGTCCCCAATGTGGACAAGGTGGAAGTGGCCCTGGTATTCGATCCACCCTGGAGCCGCGACATGATCAGCGAAGAAGCCCAACTGGAACTGGGCATTTTTTGAAGAAAGCCTGGCGCCCCCAATATTGGCTTTTCATTCTTGCGCCAGACGCCGGACTAACGGCGTCAGACCACGGAGCTCAACGACGTGTCTTTTGATATCCGCAGCATCACCCTCGGCAGTGATATCACCGCTGACGACATTGCCGAAGATCTGGAATTTCTTGACGACTGGGAAGAGCGTTACCGCTATATCATCGACCTGGGCAAGCAGCTTCCCGGCCTGCCCGACGAGCTGAAAACCGAAGACCGCTTTGTGCGCGGCTGCCAAAGCCAGGTGTGGCTGGAAACCGACTACGACAGCGACGCCGGCAAGCTGTATCTGGCGGTCGATTCCGATGCGCTGATCGTGAAAGGCCTGGCCGCCATTGTGCTCTCGGCGCTCAACCGTCAAGCCCCCAAGGCCATTCAGCAATACGACATGGACGGCTTCTTCAACCGCATCGACCTGCTTAGTCATCTCAGCCCCACCCGTGGCAACGGCCTGCGCGCCATGGTGGCCAAGATCCGTCATCAGGCCGAGCAACTTGACGGCTAAATCCACTCCCGGGTGGATTGAACGTTAACGTTTATACCGCCTGGCGGGCGCTGGAGTGCGCCTCGCTGAACTGGAACACGAAGCGTACTTCCTCCCCGTCCCCAGGTTCACAGGCCAGCAATGCGGCTTCCTCCTCAAACCAGGCCGCCACGCCCTTCACCGCCCCGGGCACCATCGCCCCCATATTGCGCTGCGAGGCATAACGAATTTCCACCAGATCGCTACCACAGCGGTTGACCACAATGGCCGGCGCACTGGCAGAAGGGTCTTTCATGTGCACGATACGTTCGTGGGTTTGCTGAAGATTGAGCAGAAAATCGATTGCATTTGCGCCGGCAGGAATGACCGCCTGATACATTTGCATCATGGGGGCGATAACCCATTCCCCGAAGTCTGCCAACAGATCATCACGGCGCAGCCCGGTTGCCCTTTCCGCTGCCGCCAACAACGCCTCCATTTCACCATCGGGGTACAGCGCAACAGGAAGATAGGTTTTCCCTTTTAGCCCTGCGTCGTTGATCACCTCTCCCCAGGTCCCTTCCCCGAGAAACTCGTCCAGGTAACGCTTGAAATTGGATACGATTGCCCCGTGCATGACAGCCACCCTGTTTGCCGGTTAATACCTATATCCAGCAAAACGCATACCCAAATGGCTACCATTCGGCCCGACAATCACACCGCCCAGCCTGGAAAAGAGACCCCCGTCACGCAGGGGTGACAATCAGGGTCACATTGTGTGATGGCAGGTCGCTTACGCCACCTGCCGCAGGCGCCCCACTGCCTCCAGCACATTGGCCACGGCCCGCTGGATATCCTCTTCTGTGGTAAAACGCCCGACTGAAAAGCGGATGGAACCATGGGCCAAGGCATCCGCAATGCCCATCGCCTTGAGAACATAGGAAGGCTCCAGAGATGCCGAGGTACACGCCGAGCCAGAAGACACCGCCACCTGATTCAGGGCGGTCATCAACATTTCGCCATCCACACCCGCAAAGGCCACATTCAGATGGCCAGGCAGACGCGGCGCTCCAGCGCCATTGATGCTGAGGCCCGGCAATCCAGCAATGCCCTCCCACAGCTGGTCACGCAGTGCGGCAATGCGTGGCCCCTCTTCCGTCGTCAAACGGCCAGCCAACGCAAACGCCTCGCCCATACCCACAATCTGATGAGTCGCCAGGGTGCCAGAACGCATGCCGCGCTCATGACCACCACCGTGGATCTGGGCCATCACCCTAACGTCAGGAGAGCGGCGCACATACAGCGCGCCAATACCCTTGGGACCATAAATCTTGTGCGCACACACAGACACCAGATCCACCGGCAATGCGCGGACATCCAAGGGCAACTTGCCAACAGTTTGGGCGGCATCGGTATGGAACAACACCCCCCTCTCCCGGCACAGCGCGCCTATTGCCGCGATATCGTTGATCACCCCGGTCTCGTTGTTGGCATGCATCACCGACACCAGCACCGTATCTTCGCGCATCGCCTCACGCACCGCGTCGACCGACACCCGGCCATCGCTGGACGGCTTGAGGTAACTCACCGGGTGCCCCTGCTGCTCCAGCCACTGGCAGGCGTCGAGAACCGCCTTGTGTTCGGTAGCAGAGGTAATCACATGGCCACCACCACGGGCATCGATCACCCCCTTGATGGCCAGGTTATTGGCCTCAGTGGCACCACTGGTCCACACCACCTCACGGGGGTCGGCATTAAGAAGATCGGCGACCTGGCGACGGGCGTTTTCCACAGCCTCTTCTGCCAGCCAACCGTACAGGTGGCTTCGAGACGCGGGGTTGGCAAAAGTCCCTTCAGGACCGAGATGGCGGACCATCACGTCAACCACCGCCGGATCGACCGGGGTGGTTGCCGCATAGTCCAGATAAACGGCTTGGCTCATGGCTGACTACAAGGAATGGTTGGCTGTGAGGCGCGAATTATAGACTACTGACGGGCAAGCGCTGCTGCTGACGATCCTGACGCATGGAAATCTGCCGCACTTCCTGGCGAGCCACCAGCTCACCCAGTGAAATACCGGTCAGGAAAGCCTGAATCTGGTCTGACAGATCGCACCAGAGGTGGTGAGTCAAACAGGTATCGCCTTCCTGGCAATCACCGTTGCCACCGCAACGGGTCGCATCCACGGACTCGTCCACCGCAGCAATAACGGCAGCCACATCAATATCCTCACTGGAGCGGCTCAGCTGATAGCCGCCACCGGGACCGCGCACACTGCTGACCAGTCCATTGCGGCGCAGCTTGGCAAACAACTGCTCCAGGTAAGAAATGGATATACCCTGACGCTCGGAAATGTCCGCCAGTGACACCGGGCCGGCGGCAGCGTGCAATGACAGATCCAGCATGGCGGTCACGGCATAGCGGCCTTTTGTGGTTAGACGCATATCCACACCTTTTTTGCGTGTATTTAACGAAAGAGACTAATAATCCCGACCGTTTTGGTCAAGTATTTAACAGATAATAAACAAGAATCATTATCGTTTAAAGTGCCACTATGGCAGAATTTCCTCCCGCTTGCCAGCAACTGTCTAAACATTGTGCAGCCGCCACCGGGAAGGCTTGACACCCGCACCTGCCTCACGGAGAATTCGCGGCCTCGAATGGCAAGGTAGCTCAGCTGGTTAGAGCACAGCACTCATAATGCTGGGGTCGGCGGTTCAAGTCCGCCCCTTGCTACCAAACGATGAAAAAGGGCTGGAGAGTGATCTCCAGCCCTTTTTTGTGGCCGCTTCGCGGCTGCTGCGCAACATGCCAGAGCGGCAAGCCACAAGCCTCAAGCTGCAATACAAGGCGAGGCTTCTGCCAAACCACTCCCTTCTGACTCCGTGCTGACAACAACTGGGTGCAGGAACGCCCCTTGAGGGGAGAGCCGCACAAACACAGGCAATCTCCCCCGCTTGGACCAGGGCGGAACAGCAGCTAATCCACGCCGATCAGATCTTGTCGACTTTGACGCCCACCGCCGACGTCATCTGAATGACGACTTCCACACCGACATGCTCTTCCTTCAGTTCCACGTCTGGCCACACGGCAAAGGGTTCCTCGCTACCGTCAGGGAAGCGCAGCGTCGCGGTGTGTTTTTCAAGATCCACCGCCGTGACCACGGCAACGATTTCATCCACTTCCGCAATCACGCCAGCCGGTTTCTGGCCCTTTTCTGCACTCTCCATGAGCAAGGCAGAGCCCAGATCGGCCCCGCTACCCGGCGGCCGGGCATAAACGACCATTTGCTCGTAAAACACCACATGAACCTTGTCACCCTTCTCCACCTGATCCAGGTTCTCTACCATCGGCCCGACGGTCAGAGTGGTGCTTTCGCCCACGTCATTCTTGAGCGTCACTTCCCGGGTGTCGTGATTGATGGCTGTGACCAGGGCAACCAGATCGAGACGACGCACTTGTGCACTGCCCGGCTCACCCTCGTTATGAATTTCCTCTGTCTGCATCGACGGCTCCGGGAGCGCATCCTCCGCAGTAGAGGCACAACCGGAAAGCCAGAGTAAAACGGCCATTGCCGCGGCAGGAAACGAAAACAGGGGGGCGATACGCATTGCCTGACTCCTTGTCAAAATGAAATCCTTTTCATCTGCCAACACGGCAGCATTGCCTGCCAGTCTAGACAAGGCGGCGGCCAAAACCTATGAACTAAAGCATGTGACCGGAGACGAAAGCAGCAGCCCCATGGAATAAGCGCACACCAGGCAATCTGGACACCTGTCACAGTGCTGTGTATGTTTTGTATTCCTCCCATCGCTGCCAGTCTTCGCCTCAAGGCTACCCCGGTACCTTGTACGATCTGGAGCACCCACTATCCGGAAGCTGTCCGGCCATCACCCAACGCCGTCGTGGTGTGGTCGCGCCGTGGGCTTTCGACAGTACGCCGGGTTCGCGCCCTTCAGGCTCAAGCGCCGATACGTGCATGCCCGCTAATAACGGAATCTCATCCGCAGTGCCATCAGAGAAAGGCACGCGTCTGAACCCTGGGGGAAAGAATGAATCGGTTTCTGATCTGTATCCTGCCTGCCACTGTGCTCACCCTCACAACGACTGCCAGCGCGCAAACGCCCGTCACACAGAACAAATGGAGTCCCAGAATCGGGGTGGAAGGCAAACCCGGCACCGATCGCAGTCTCGGCGAAGCCGATCTGTTCTTTCCTGTATGGCAGAACAACGACACCCTCCTGTTCGCCAATCTGCGTGGACGCTTCGATAATCAGGACAGCCTCGAAGGCAATGCGGGCCTGGGCCTGCGTCACATGCTGGACACGGGCTGGAACCTGGGCGGCTACGGCTATTTCGACCGTCGCAGAACACCCGGCGACAACCACTTCAACCAGGCCACATTCGGCGTGGAAGCCCTGTCCCTGAACTGGGACTTCCGGGCCAATGGCTATATTCCTGTCGGCACCACCGAGCACGAAGCGGACAGCGCCAGCGTCACGCAATTCACTGGCACGGGTTTCACCTATCGTGCCGGTGAAGAACGCAGCATGAGTGGCTTCGATGCAGAGATAGGCTGGCGACTCCCGCTATTCAAGCGCGATGCCGCCCACCAACTACGGCTATATGCGGGTGGCTACCGTTTCACTGACAGCAAGGCAGAGACGATAGAGGGGCCGCGCACCCGGCTGGACATGAATTTCAATGACGTTCCGTTTTTAGGGCAAGGGGCGCGGTTATCCCTGGGGCTGGAGCACCAGCACGATGATCCCCGTGGCAGCCAGACGTTTGGGCTGGTTCGCCTGAGCATCCCCCTCGGTGGGCCAGAACGCGGCAGCAGGCAGCCAACGCCCATGGAGCGCAGAATGACCGACCCGGTGATTCGTGATGTGGATGTGGTCAGCCAGGCCGGGGCCTACGGTCGAACAGAGCACATCACCGAAACAGCCGAAGGCAAACGCATTACGGTGCTAGACAGCACCAGCATCAGCAATGGCACAGATTTGGCCACCGCGATCAATGCCGCCGGGGCCAACACGGCCGTCATTCTCAATGGGGACTACACCGACATCAATCAGCTCGCGGTACTGCAGGACGGTCAGGACATTCTGGGGAAATCGACACTATTGGCCAAAACCCCCTCTGGGAAAATCGTCAACCTCACGACACCATCCGCCAGCATTACCGGCGAAGGCGATAATGACAGCGGCGGCCCCAACCGTTTTTTTGAGATGGCCAACAACAGCAGCCTGGTGGGCGTCCAGGCGAGCATCAGCCGAAGCGGCTCCGCTGTGATCGCCCAAATGGATAACGTGTCCAATGTTCAGATCCACGACAATGTGTTGCACTCACAGGTCTCTGCCAGCACCGCTGCGCTCTTTCTGATAAAGAACAGCCACCATATTTCCATCCGCAACAACAACGCCACGGTCGTGGCCAATGGCAGCACGGGGCAGGCGCTCGCCTTTACCGACAACAATAGCTATATCGACTTTTCCGATAATACGCTGTTCTTTTCCGGCACCGTGTCAACCGCAGATATCCATACCTACCTGCTTGCCGGAGGCGTCACCATCACCAACCTTTCAGGCACCGGTAATACCGCCAATATCGCCCGCTGCTATATCGTCAGCACCTACACCATCACCGGTGCTATCGAAACCAACGGTACCGACATGTGTCCATGAGTTTATGGGCTCAGGCACGACAAAAGCGAGGGCGTTAAAGGCAACGCGAGCGGAGCCAGGGCTAACGCCTGAACCGGACAAGCGGCCAGAGGGGAGGATCTTCCTCCCTCTGGCGAGCCGTTGACGACGAACCTGGGTTGCCCGCAGTCTCAGGGCCGGATAACGAAATAGTAGTCGTCGCTGAGCCGCAGTCTCAGGCAATCCGCAGCACCACTCGTTTCCCGCTCCCACTCCACAGACTGCACACCCAAATCGAATGCAGCAGTATTTCGTGCAATGTGTTTTAGGCGTTCAATATCGGTGGATTCGGTAATCAATACCGGGGGCGTTGGCGCACTACTGGCGCTGCTTTTTTCGCGGAACAGTTTCATCGTCTCTCTCCTTGCGCCTTCAAAGCGACAGCCTGGCTGCTTTGAGATGACGTCCGCCGCATCCACCACAGTGGGCGGGAAGGCGGTTATCGTTATTCGAGCTCCTTAACAGACCCTAATGTTGTTACCCGAATTCAGGAAAAGACGCAATTATCCCGTTTTCTCATATTCCAGATATTGCAGTGACCGGGAAGCCGTGGCCGGGACGGCACTGTCGCCCGGCCTTGCTCCTGAAGAATCATGGTCTAGAGAATGACAAGATGATTGGGCAGCTCGTTCTTCTGGCGGGTTGCGGGTACATGGGCAGCCAGCTTGTCACCACAGGCCGTTACCGTTTCCTGAAAGCCCTGTGCCGTCTGCCCGGCTTTGACCCGGGAAATGAAGGTATCCACTATCGCCTGCCATTCGTCATCACCGACATGTTGGGCAATCCCCTGGTCCGCCAGGATTTCCACATAATGTTCGGCTTCGCTGACGAAAATCAGCACGCCAGTGGCATCCCGGGTACGATGCAACCCCTGTTGCAAAAACGCGTTGCGCGCCAGGCTGGCAGCCCGCAAATGCTGCAGGCGACGCGGCACCAAACGGAACTGCAGGGGCTTCCAGCGGAACAGCACCGCCAGCACCAGCAGCATACCCCATTGCAGCAGCAGCGCCTCAAAGGCGGTCAGCCAGTGTGGCAAAAACAGCAGCGCCGCAGGGACCAGCAGAGACAGCAGCGCCGCCCACAACAAAGTGACATAACGGTAATCATCTGCCTGCGTGGCCAGCACGGTGACCAGCTCGGCATCGGTGCGTTTTTCCTGTTCGTTGATGGCCTCGGCCAATGCCGCCTGGGCGGCTTTATCCAGTAACACTACCTGTCTCCCTTACCAGCCACCGGAGGCGCCACCGCCACCGAAACCACCACCGCCGCCGCCGAAGCCGCCGCCACCAAAACCACCACCGCCGAAACCTCCTCCCCCCATGGGCATGGGCAGGAACATGAAGCCACCGCGACGACCACCCCGGCCGCCACCGCCCCCGAAGGAGAGCAGGAAGGTCAACACGATCATCACCGCCAGAATGCCCAGCGCCTTCAGCCCGGACACTTTCTGCCGTGGCTGCGGGGTGCCGGCATACTCACCCTTGATGGCAGCCAGAATCGCCGTGACACCAGCCTGGATGCCGCCATAAAACTGCCCCTGACGAAAGGCGGGCAGAATTTCCTGCTGGATGATCACGCTGGCCAGCGCATCGGTGAGCGAACCTTCCAGGCCATAGCCCACCTCGATACGCACCTTGCGGTCGTTGGGAGCCACAATCAGCAGAACACCGTTATCGTTGTCCTTGCTGCCGATGCCCCAGTGACGGCCCAGCTGATAACCGTAGTCGGCGATGTCATAGCCCTGCAGATCCGACAGGGTGACCACCACCACCTGATTCGAGGTATTCTGCTCGGCCCCCGCCAACGCCTGGGTCAGGCTCTGCGTCTGGGCCGGGGTTAACAGGCCTGCCTCATCGACCACACGGCCGCTAAGCTCGGGGAACGTCGGCGCCGCCCACAGGGGAGACGCCAACAGCAGACTGAGAAACAGGAAAACGCGCATCAGTCGAAGCTGACCGCCGGTGCCTGGTCGGCCCCTTCCGAGGTCGCCTCATAGGTCTCGCGGATGTCCATGTCGCTGTACAGGAAGCTGTGCCACAGCCGGCCCGGGAAAGTGCGAATCTCGGTGTTGTACTGCTGCACCGCCGCAATATAGTCCCGGCGAGCCACACTGATGCGGTTCTCCGTGCCCTCCAGCTGCGACTGCAACGCCAGGAAGTTCTGGTTGGCTTTCAGATCCGGATAACGCTCTGCTACCACCATCAAGCGCTGCAAGGCAGAGCCAAGCTGGCGTTGCGCCTGCTCAAACTGCTGCAGTTTTTCCGGGTTGTCCAGCAGGTTGCCATCCACCTGAATAGACCCCACCTTGGCCCGCGCCTGGGTCACATCCACCAGCACTTCCTGCTCATGACTGGCATAGCCCTTGACCGTGTTCACCAGATTGGGAATCAGATCAGCACGACGCTGGTACTGGTTTTCCACCTGGCTCCAGGCCGCTTTTACCTGCTCATCATAGGTGGGGATATTGTTGATCCCGCAGCCACTCAACCAACCCGCCAGCATTACCAGCACCACACTACGCCACAAGGCCATTACTGTGTTCTCCATTCATGTTGAATTCAGGCATCGTCCAACCAGATCGACAGCGGGGCACGACGCTTCTCCTCACGCAACGCGGCCAGCAAGCGGTCTTTGCCAGCCCGATTCAGCCGTTTGAGTCTCGCCTCCAGCTGCGAGGCCGACGAGCGATCCCCGCCGGGTACCAGCAGTACCGGCACCACAGGACGTCGCACCCGCGTGTAGCGAGCCCCTTTCGGGCTATGGTTGTGCTCATGGAAACGGCGAGCGGGTTCGGTACAGATCCCCGTGTACAGGGACTGGTCGGCACAACGCACCATATACACCCACCACTGTTGCATGCTTTTACATCTGCCCGCGAAATCATTGCTATGATGCCAGAGACGTTACAGACAACAAGGATGAAAAATGATTACGTATCTCTACTGGTTTCTTGTCGCCGCTCTGGTCATCGCCGCCCTGGTCGGTATCGGCGCTCGCGCCGGCAAGTGGAAGCCGGCCATCATCATCGCCGTGATCATCTGGCTGGTCTCCACCCTCGCCTACTATTTCTGGCTCCAACAAGTGTTCGTCAAGCGCTTTGGCGGCACCATGAGCATCACCATCCCTGAGGAACACTACCACCTCAATGCCACCTGGAAAGATGACAACCTGTGGATCGAGGACTACGACCCTGCCACCAACGAATGCATCTTCCGTGAGTATTCCCGCGGCAACATGCTGCAGGGCCGGGTGGTACTGAAGAACTGTAATCCGCTGGGCGCCCGCAACCTGCCTGCTGCCCCTGCCGCCGCCCAATAAGGGGCCACCGGCCTTCCCCTGTTCCGGGGATAGCGCTACCCTTCTGCGTTTTGAACCGGAACAGGATTCCCCATGAGCAATTCCGTCGAAACCCTGCTGTTTGCCCTGAACCTGATGCCTGAAGTGGTAGCATTTGAGCAGGTCCAGGCCGCCATTGACGAGCACTATGACTACACCCCGACCCGCTTCACCAATGGCAGCGGTGACGACATGGTGATCAATGAAGCAGGGACCAACGAGGGCTCCTGCAAGATCTTCGCGTTCGCCAAGCTGCACAACCTGAACGACGAGCAGACCCTGGCCTGCTTTGGGCATTTCTTCCGCGACCATGTGCTGAGCAACCCGGAAGGCGACGACCATGCCAACATTCGCACCTTCATGCGTCATAGCCTCAAAGACGTCCACTTCGACGGCGAAGCCCTGAAGCCACGATAATGTGAAACTCTTCGCGCTATCTTTACTGGAATTCCGCGAAGCTCAGTGCATCCCGAATGGAGACGATCAATGATGATGCGATGGATCCCCGCCCTGTTCAGTCTGTTTCTGCTTAGCCCCGCCAGCCACGCGGAGCAAAGCTGCGCCGCGGCACTGGATGTCACGGTGCGCAAGCTGCACTCGGACAAGCAGCTTGATCTGTGCGAAATGACCCGCAACCGCACCACACTGGTCGTCAATACCGCCAGCCAATGTGGCTACACCGGGCAATTCAAAGGGCTGGAAGCCCTGTACAAGGCCTACAAGGAAGATGGCCTGGTGATCGTCGGCTTTCCGTCCAACGACTTTAACCAGGAGCTGGGCAGCGAATCCGCCGTCGCCGACATTTGCTATATCAACTACGGGGTCACCTTCCCCATGGCCGCCACCAGCTCGGTGAAAGGTGATCAGGCCAACGCCGTGTTCCAGGTGCTCAATGCCGCCACGCAAGCGCCGGGCTGGAACTTCAACAAGTATCTGGTTTCTGCCAACGGTGATGTCATCACACACTTCCCCTCCTCTGCCCAACCCCGCGGAGGAGAGCTGGAAACCGCCATTCGCCAGGCACTCGGCAAACCACCCGAGGGCCAGTAGCCGCCTGCGGCGGACCCTGATATGGTGGATAATTCCACTCACAACCTGGGATCAGTCCCGTGAAGGTTCGTAATAGCAAGGAAATACAGCGTCATCGCCTGGAACGCGATATGCAACGATTCCTGGCAGAAGGTGGATCCATTCAGGAGGTCGCCTCCGGCGTCAGTGGTGCCGACCCCATCAGCGGCAAGGGCCACCAGACGGTGCTGTTCAACGGCCCCAAAGAGCCTCGTCGCACCGACCTGACCCAGGTTGCAGCCACCATTGATTCACGCAAGGAAGCGCGAAAACACAAGCCAAAACGCCAGCGTCTGGCCCCCCGACCACGTCGCAAGCTGGTCTACGATGATTTTGGCGAACCCCTGCGCTGGGTATGGCAGGAAAACTGATTCAACCACTTTGTTAATCTTGAAAGAGGACAGGCAATGAAACGGCTAGGGCTGTGGTTCGTGCTATTGGTCTTGGGGCAAACCGTGCAGGCGGACATCATCGAAACGCAAATCACTCTCCCCGACAATCTGGGTACCGGGGTGATGTACCTGAACGACAAACAGAAAAACCCCTCCGCAGGCGTGATCGTTATCCACGAATGGTGGGGGCTGAACGACTACGCCCGTGCCCGTGCCCGCATGCTCGCCAAACAAGGCTATGCAGCGTTGGCCATCGACATGTATGGCACCGGCAAGGTGGCCACCCACCCCAAAGACGCCAAGGCCTTCATGGAAGCCGCCATGGCGGACCCTGAAAAGATGAATCAACGTTTCCAGGCCGCCCGCACCCTGATGCTTAAACAACAGCAGGTCGATCCGGCACGGCTGTATGCCATTGGCTACTGTTTTGGCGGAGGGGTGGTTCTGCATCAGGCGCGCAGGGGCACAGACCTGGCGGGTGTCGCCAGTTTCCACGGCAGCCTCGGCACAGAACAGCCCGCCAAGGCCGGCGAGGTCAAAGCCCGGGTGCTGGTGGCCACCGGTCAGGCCGATCCCATGGTGCCTGCCGAGCAGGTCAGTGGTTTTGTCTCCGAGATGACCGCCGCTGGCGTCGACCTGCAACTGCTCAGTTTTCCCGGCGTGAAGCACAGCTTTACCAACCCCGGTGCCGACGCAGTAGCAGAACGCTTTGACATGCCGGTGGGCTATGACGCCCATGCCGATCAGGCCAGCTGGGAGGCCCTGATGGACTTCCTTGCCGCCACCCCGGAATAAAGCACCAACACGGGGCATTCCCAACCCGAATGCCCCATTTTAAATCGCGCCTTCCCCTCAAACCTCCCCACCCCACCAGGCCCCAACAGCTAACCCGCTGAATTCCTTGGCAATGAAAAGGTTGGCACCCCACTTGCAGCACACTCCGTCGAGGAATCGAATGGCCACGCTGCCATCACGCACTCAATACAATTTGCACCAATAGACAGCTAGGGTTCCGGTCACCTGCTTCAGGGTGATGCCTGGTCCGAGAGCTGGCGACCTTCACAGACTGACTTGGCAGAAGGTTACACGGCGGGACAAAAGCCCGGGAGAGCACGATGACAGCAGTGTCATTGGATTCCTCTCCGTCCGTAGCCAAGGAGGTCTGACATGACCCGTTCCGTACGCAACACCGCTGCCGCCGCAGCACTTTCCCTGTTTGCCGTCCTGACCCCGGCCAGTGCCATGGCCAAAGACTCCTTCAGCATTTGCTGGTCCATCTATGTGGGCTGGATGCCCTGGGACTTCGGTGCCCAGCAGAAAATCGTCGACAAATGGGCTGACAAGTACGACATCGAGATCGACGTGGTGCAGATCAATGACTACGTGGAATCCATCAACCAGTACACCGCCGGTGCCTATGACGGCTGCGCCATGACCAACATGGACGCCCTCACCATTCCGGCTGCCGGCGGCGTGGACTCCACCGCCCTGATCGTGGGGGACTTCTCCAACGGCAACGACGGTGTGGTACTGAAAGGCACCGACAAGCTGGCCGATATCAAGGGCCAGAACGTGAACCTGGTAGAGCTGTCCGTTTCCCATTACCTGCTGGCCCGTGCCCTCGATACGGTTGGCCTGAGCGAGAAAGACCTGACGGTGGTGAACACCTCAGACGCCGATATGGTCTCAGCCTTCACTACGGACGATGTCACAGCGGTCGCTACCTGGAACCCGCTACTCAGCGAAATCACGGCCATGCCAGACAGTCACAAGGTGTTCGACTCGTCGAAGATTCCCGGTGAAATCATCGATCTGATGGTGGTCAACACCGACACCCTCAACGCCAACCCGGACTTCGGCAAGGCACTGACCGGTGCCTGGTACGAAATCATGGCCACCATGTCCGCCGACAACGAGGCAGGCAAGGCCGCCCGTACCTTCATGGCCAAAGCCTCTGGCACCGACCTGGCCGGCTATGAGGCGCAACTGGCCTCCACCCGCATGTTCTATCAGCCCAGCGAGGCCGTTGCCTTCGTCAACAGTGCTGAGCTGAAAGACACCATGCAGAAAGTCGCGGAGTTCTCGTTTGAGCACGGCCTGCTCGGCGAAGGCGCACCGGATGCGGGTTTTGTGGGCATCGAAACCCCGGCCGGGGTATTCGGTAGCGACAGCAACATCCAGCTGCGTTTCATCCCGGACTACATGGCCATGGCGGCCGACGGAACGCTGTAAGAGAAAAACGTCAGACGTCTGAAGCCGGGCGTCTGACGTCTAACAGGCTGTTAAACCACACCGGGATTCATCATGAAGAAACTGATCAACCGCCGACCCGGCAACGCCTTGAGCTGGGCGTTGGGGCTACTGCCATTCCTGCTGCTGATAGTCGCCTACATGGTGGCGTCTGATGCACGCTTGGCGGAGAACCCCAACGACAAGCTGCTGCCTGCACTGGACAGTTTTGTTCAGGCCATCGACCGCATGGCATTCGAACCCAGCAAACGCAGTGGTGAATATCTGCTTTGGGCCGATACGCTAGCCAGCCTGCAACGGCTCGGCATCGGTGTTGCCATTAGTGCCCTGGTAGCGGTGGTGGTCGGTATTGGCAATGGCACTATTCCGCTGGTGCGTTCCACCTTTTCGCCACTGGTAACCGGCCTCTCGCTGGTCCCACCCATGGCGATCCTGCCGGTGTTGTTCATTATTTTTGGTCTGGGCGAACTGGCCAAGGTCATGCTGATCATTATCGGGATTACCCCCTTCATGATCCGGGACCTGCAACAGCGAGCACGGGAAATTCCCGCCGAACAAATCATCAAGATGCAAACGCTGGGCGCCAATACCTGGCAGATCATCACCCGACTGGTGTGGCCACAACTGATGCCGCGACTGATCAGTGCGGTGCGCCTGTCACTGGGCCCGGCATGGCTGTTCCTGATTGCCGCAGAAGCCATCGCCGCGACGGAAGGGCTTGGCTACCGGATTTTTCTGGTGCGCCGGTATCTGGCCATGGATGTGATCTTGCCTTACGTGGTGTGGATCACTTTTCTGGCGTTTGTCATCGACTTTTTACTCAGCCGCTATTCGCAATGGCGCTACCCCTGGTTCCACCAGAAAGGGCACTAAGGAGCGATACCCATGGCGATTATCGAAATGAAAAACCTGTGGAAGGAATACGGCGATCAGGTCGTCCTGGAACGTCTTAACGCCACTGTCGAGGAGGGCGAGTTTGTCACCATTGTCGGCGCCTCCGGCTGTGGCAAGACCACCTTCCTCAAACTCTTGCTCGGCACCGAAGACGCCACCCGCGGCGAACTGCTGTTGGATGGCCAGCCTCTCCCGGCCGAACCTGACGCCAGCCGGGGCATCGTGTTCCAGCGTTACTCCGTGCTCAACCATCTCACCGCAGTGGAAAACGTGATGCTGGGAGGCGAGCTGGAAAGCAGTCGCTGGCTCGGTATCAGCGTAGGTAAAAAACGCAAACAGCTACGCAAGGATGCCCTGGAGATGCTCGAGTCCGTGGGACTCGGCCCGGCTGCCGACAAGTACCCTCATGAATTGTCCGGGGGCATGCAGCAACGTCTGGCGCTGGCCCAGGCACTGATCAAGCGTCCACGCATCCTGCTGCTGGACGAACCTTTTGGCGCACTGGATCCGGGCATTCGTGCCGACATGCACAAGCTGGTGCTGTCCCTGTGGAAATCCCAGCGCCTCACGGTGTTCATGATCACCCATGACATCACCGAAGGGTTTTATCTGGGCACCCGCCTGTGGGTCTTCGACAAACCCCGGCTGGATCCGCAAGCCCCCGGGGCCTATGGCGCCCGTGTGACTTATGACCTGCCGGTAGGCGATTGTGAGAACGGCACCCTGACCAGCATCAACCAGCGCGTGACCCGCACCAGTCGCGTGCTTAACGACACCCTCTGAAAGGCCAAGGAATTCATCATGAGCGACAGCCTTTACACCACCACCCTGCCCGGCAGCGCCCACTGGTCGCTGCGGGTGCGTCGCGGCATGCAGCTGCGCTTCACCGATCTGCAAGGCGGCGCCAATCTGGCCGTACTGATGTACAACCCGGAAGCCCTGCTGGAACGCTACAACGCACCGGATACCCTCAAGGGCCAACACACTTTCAAACTGACCCGGGGCAACTGCCTGTATTCCGATATGGGTCGGGTGTTCGCTTCTATTGTTGAGGATAATTTCGGTTGGCATGAAACCGTCTGCGGCACCCTCAGCGAAAAAACCTTGCAGCAGAAATACCCGGTGCGCTCCTACCAGGACCATCACAATCAGTGGACCCTGAGCGGTGAACACAGCTTCCTCACCGAGCTGGCCAAGTACGGCCTGACCGAGCGCGACATGGCAGCCAATTTGAATCTTTTTTCAAAAGTGGCCGCCGCCGATGACGGCAGTTTGCAGTTTGATCCTGAAGCAGCCAGCCCCGGAGCCAGCGTCACCCTGCGGTTTGAAATGGATACGCTGGTAATCCTGCACACCTGCCCACACCCGCTCAACCCGGCAACAGACTATCCCATGAAGCCGGTGCAGATAGACATGCTGAAAGCCGATCCGGTCAGCGACGATGATTACTGCAAAAATTTCCGCCCGGAAAATGGCAGAGCCTTCGAGAACAACCGCCTGTATCACCTCGGGCTGTAAAAGCTGCAAGCGACAAGCTTCAAGCTACAAGGAACGAAAAATGATCAAAGAAAGTTCACGACAACCGGAACAGGCCAGCTTTCGCGAAACCGTTGCGGCGGGTGATTATTTCATTCGCACCGTGAAAGCAGGGCAAACCGTCCGACTGCTGGACCTTGAGGGAAACCAGGCTGCCGATACGCTGTTCTACAGTGCCGCAGACCCGGCCGAGCGATACAGCGCCATGGACACCCTTCGCGAACAGGGCAATGTGTACCTGACGGCGGGCACCGTGCTGATGACCAACCGCATGAACCCATTACTGGAAATCGTAGCCGATACCTGCGGTCGACATGACACCCTTGGCGGCGCCTGTGCCACCGAAAGCAACACGGTCCGCTACGATCTGGAAAAGCGTTGCATGCATGCCTGCCGGGACAGCTGGATGTTGGCAATCAACGCCCACCCGGAATTCCATCTGGCCAAACAGGACATCACCCACAACATCAATTTCTTCATGAATGTGCCGGTCACTGCAGAAGGCGGGCTGACCTTCGCCGACGGTATTTCAGCACCGGGAAAATACGTGGAACTGACCGCCTGCATGGATACCGTGATGCTGATTTCCAACTGCCCACAGCTGAACAATCCCTGTAACGGCTACAACCCGACCCCGATTGAAGTACTGATTTGGGATTAACCCTGGCGCAGTATTCCCTGGGGACGACCTCAGCGGCCAAAGGATTCAATAACGGGACGACCCGTTACCTGTCGAAGAGACGATGCCATGTTCAAGACTGTTCTGATTGCCAACCGCGGAGCCATCGCCACCCGGGTAACGCGCACACTACGCACCCTAGGCGTGAAAGCCATTGCCGTTTTCGCTGAAGCCGACCGTGATTCCCTGCATGTGAGCCAGGCTGACGAAGCCTACTGTCTGGGTGACGGCAGTGCCCGCGACACCTATCTCGATCAGGACAAACTGTTTGCCCTGATGGAAAAACATGGCATTGATGCCGTCCACCCCGGCTACGGTTTTCTCAGTGAGAACCCGGATTTTGTCAAAGGGTGTGAAGCACGAGGCATTGCCTTTATCGGGCCCACGCCAGAGCAGATGAATACCTTTGGCCTCAAACACACCGCCCGCGCCCTGGCAGAAAAAACCGGCGTTCCACTCCTGCCCGGCACCGGTCTGCTGACCGACAAAGAAGCCGCCCTCAACGCTGCCGAAGAGATCGGCTATCCGGTCATGCTGAAAAGCACCGCCGGCGGTGGCGGCATCGGCATGCAGGTATGTGACAGCGCCGAAAGCCTGAACAAGGCTTGGGATACCGTGCGCCGTCTCAGCGCCAACAATTTCTCCAACGACGGCGTTTTTATCGAGAAATACATCGCCCGCGCCCGCCACATTGAAGTGCAGGTGTTTGGAGACGGCAACGGCAAGGCCGTAACACTGGGCGAGCGTGACTGTTCCGCCCAGCGTCGCCACCAGAAAGTTCTGGAAGAAACCCCCGCCCCCAATTTGCCCGACCCAGTGCGCAATGATCTTCAAAACACGGCCCGCACCCTCATGGAAGCCGTTCAGTACCGCAACGCGGGCACCGTGGAATTCATTCTCGATCAGGACACCAATGCCTTTTATTTCCTGGAGGTGAACACTCGCCTGCAGGTAGAACATGGTGTGACCGAACAAATCTTCGGCGTAGATCTGGTGGAGTGGATGGTCAAGCTCGCCGCAGGCGACCTGCCGGCACTGGACAGCCTCGGTCCGTTCCAGTCTCAGGGCCATGCCATCCAGGCTCGGGTTTATGCCGAAGACCCCAACAAGGATTTTCAGCCCAGCGCGGGATTGCTTACTGCCGTTACGTTCCCCGACACAGATGGCAAACAGTGCCGCATTGACCACTGGATTGAAGCCGGATTGACGGTTTCGCCGCTGTTCGATCCCATGCTGGCCAAAGTCATCGTCCACGAGGACAACCGCGAGGCCGCGCTCGCCGCACTGAGCAAAACACTGGATGCCATCACGCTGGAAGGCATCGAAACCAACCGTGAGTATGTACGCACCATTCTGGCAGAACCGGTGTTTGCAGACGGTCGCATGACCACGCGGTACCTGAATGACTTTCTCTATCAGCCCCACACTCTGGATGTGCTGGCCGGCGGCACACTTACCACCGTGCAGGACTACCCCGGTCGCAGCGGCTACTGGCCAGTGGGCGTCCCCCCATCAGGGCCATTTGACAGCCTCAGCTTCCGTCTCGGCAACCGCCTTCTGGGCAATGACGAAGAGGCTGCCGGCCTTGAGTTCACCCTCAACGGCCCGACACTCAGGTTCAACCAGGCCACCCGCATCGCCCTCACCGGCGCGGACATGCAGGCCACTCTGGATGGAGACGCCGTTGACTGCTACCAGGCCATTACCGTGCACCCTGGCCAGGTGTTGAAACTGGGCAAGGTTCGCGGTGAAGGCGCACGTGCCTATCTGAGTCTTGCTGGCGGCATTCAATGCACGCCCTATCTGGGCTCCCGCAGCACCTTTACCCTCGGGCAGTTCGGCGGCCATGGCGGCCGTGCCCTGCGCACCGGCGATGTATTGCACTACGCTGCCGATACCGGCGAAACCCCTGTGCTGAACGTCCCTGAAACGCTCAAGCCAGGCCTGGGCAAACACTGGACGTTGCGAGTCATCTACGGCCCCCACGGCGCGCCGGTTTTTTTCACCGACGACGACATAGCCATGTTTTTCTCCACCGACTGGCAGGTGCATTACAACTCTAGCCGGACCGGCATTCGACTGGTTGGCCCCAAGCCTCAGTGGGCACGCAGTGATGGCGGTGAAGCGGGTATGCACCCGTCCAACATCCATGACAATGCCTACGCCGTCGGCACCGTGGACTTCACCGGCGACATGCCTGTCATCCTTGGACCGGATGGGCCATCGCTGGGTGGCTTTGTTTGCCCCGCTACCGTGGTGCTGGCTGATCGCTGGAAACTGGGACAATTAAAAGCCGGCGACACCCTGCGGTTTGAGGCCATTACTCTCGAAGACGCAGACGCCCTGGCCGCTGAGCAAACTGCTTGCATTACCGACCTGACGGCGCCGATCCTGGCCACGACAGGCAGCACCATTACCACACCGGTACTGGCATCCCTGAGCGAAAGTGACGTCGGGGTAGAGGTCGTCTACCGGGCCGCCGGTGACCGTTATCTGCTGGTGGAATACGGGCCGCTAGTCCTGGACCTGCGGCTTCGCTTCCGCGCCCATGCATTGATGTTGTGGCTGGAAGAACAGCAACTGGACGGGGTGATAGAACTCACACCCGGCATCCGCTCCCTGCAGATTCATTTCGATCCGCTCAGACTGCCACGGCAACAACTCCTGGCGCTCCTTGCTCGCGCTGAACGGGAACTGGAAAAGCAGGACGATCTGGAAGTGCCCTCGCGTATCGTGCATATCCCCCTGAGCTGGGATGACGAGGCCTGCCATCAGGCCATCGAAAAGTACATGCAGTCAGTGCGCAAGGATGCCCCCTGGTGCCCCTCCAATCTGGAATTTATTCGTCGTATCAACGGGCTCGACAGCATTGCCGATGTCAAAGAGATCCTGTTCAGTGCCCGCTATGTGGTGATGGGGCTTGGTGACGTCTATCTGGGTGCCCCCGTCGCCACGCCCTACGACCCGCGCCATCGTCTGGTCACCACCAAGTACAACCCCGCCCGTACCTGGACCGCTGAAAACTCGGTGGGTATCGGCGGTGCCTACCTGTGTGTCTACGGCATGGAAGGGCCAGGGGGGTACCAGTTCGTCGGACGTACCCTGCAGATGTGGAATCGCTACCGGAAGACCGAGGCCTTCGAACAACCCTGGTTACTGCGCTTCTTCGATCAAATTCGTTTTTACGAAGTCAGCCACGACGAACTCAACCAGATTCGTCGGGATTTCCCCAAAGGCGAATACCCGATCAAGGTGGAAGAGACCACCTTCAGCCTGAGTGCCTACCAGCAATTTCTGGATGACAACCAGCAGGACATTGCCAGCTTTACCGATGCACGCAACCAGGCCTTTGACGAAGAGCTGCAGCGCTGGGTGGAAAGCGGCCAGATCAACTTCCAGTCTGAACAGGATCTCGATGCAGACAATGGCACCGACGAAGTGGAAGGCACCCCGGTGGAATCCCCCACCGCGGGGAATATCTGGAAGCTGAATGTGGCCGAGGGCGACACCGTGAACGAAGGCGACGTGGTGGCCGTACTGGAATCAATGAAGATGGAAATCGAGATCTATGCCCCCGCTTCCGGAAAGGTTGTGGCCATTGCACGCCAGGAGGGCCAGCAAATCAATGCGGGACAGGCGATCATGGTGTTGGATTGAAGAACACCAGCTATCAGCTTCCAGCTACGAGTGAAAAACATTGGGTTTATCTTTTCCTCGAAGCTGGAAGCTGATAGCTGGTAGCTGCTTCAAGGCGCAGCCGTACAGCTGGCAGGCCGGCTACGCTGGTCGAAGATCAAAAAGCGATTGGTATCGATATCATCACACGCCCAGCGCTCACCACTGGGCCAGCTGACGGTCAGGTCCGCACTCATGGCCGAGCCCAAGCCAAAATGCATATCCGGCGGATTCTGGCCATTGAAGTTGGTGTTGGCCATGGCGAAGCGGGTCTGGGTTTGCATGCCGAACTCGCCGCCAACATTGGCAGTGACCTGCACTCTGGCGCCAATGGCTTCGGTATTGGGCGACTCCCCAACCAAACGGACGGACAGGAAACGCCTGTCGAAACCATGCCCAACCTGGTTACTGAAGAACTGCAACCCGTTGGAATGATCCAGTAACGCCACATCAATATCGCCATCCCGGTCATGATCCAGGCAGGTTATGCCGCGCCCCTCACTGGGAAGCAAGATGCCCCACATCACCGCTTCTTCCGTAAAACTTCCATCCCCCTGATTGATAAACAACCGGGGCAGAGAGTCGAAGTACTCCTGGGTAATGGTCTTGTACTGCTCAATCATCCCTTGGCCAAACTCGGACGATGAGGTGGATTCTGGTATCGCGCCAAATCCATTCACGTGGAAAAGATCGAGGAAACCATCATTGTTGAAATCAGCAAAGCAGGCACCCCAACCCCAGTTGCCATCCGCCACTCCGGCTGTGTCAGTGACATTTTCCAGAATCAGATCACCCTGCGCACTGTTATTACGGTACAGGCGATTGCCGGTGACACCCCAGTTGGCTTCCGCTTCGCCACTTGGGTCAAAAATGGAGGTCACAAACCAATCCAGATCACCGTCATTGTCATAATCGCCCAACGCGGAGCCCATGCCGTTTTCATCAGTAATAATGGTTCTGTCGGTAATATTTTCGAATGTTCCTTCACTCTTGCCCTTCATCACCACACTGGTCCCGAAATCGGCCCCCAGCAACAGGTCCAGTTCACCATCTGCATTGATATCGGCAAATTGTGGAGAAAAATTCCATGACTGGGACAAATCATTATTGGACAACCCGGCCGCCACATCATTGTGCTCTACCTCGGTACCGCCATTATTGACCCAGAAAACAGGCGCGGTCAGTACATTGCCCGGGAACCAGTGGGCCAAAAACATTTCCGGGTAACCATCATGGTTGGCATCCGCAAATGACATCCCATAGGTGTTACGGCTCATGCTCAAGGTCGCGACAGGATAGTAATCCCCATCTTCGTTGCTCGAATAGATCGGCAGTTTTTTCTGTTGCAGGTTCCCCAGCAGCATTTCCCGGCGGTAATCCCCATTCAGGTCAATCATTGCCGAGCCGGTAAACTTCCCACCAGGATCGTCCGTCAGCAAGTCCACAGCATCAAAGCCTAACTGGCCACCCCGGTTACGGTAGAATACCATCCCGGAGGTATCTCCACCGGCATACACCAGGTCTAGCCAGCAGTCGTCATCCAGATAGGCTGCACTGACACCACCGGCAATCATGGTGGGCTCAATGCTGACGACCGAATCCAGATTCCAGGTACCCGCATCAAAGCCATGGGGATGAAGGGGGCGCCCGATCAGATCATAGAGCCCAAAGGAAAACAGGTGCCGCGGCACAAAAACCGACAACCCTGAATTCACCGCAACCATGGAGGGCGCTTCGCTACAGCTGGCTAATTCAGCGAAGGTATCAAGCCCCGGTGCAGTGAAATTCAGCGCTACCGTTTTGGGGTAATCGCCCGGTTCCACCGGAGGATCCTCCGGGTCTGGATCCGGCTCTACCGGCAAGGTGGGATCCGCCGGTGGGTTCTCACCCACCACAAGCATATTCCCGTCAGGATCCTCTCCGGCTTCCGGGCGCCACTGATTACGGCAGGTGTGATTTTTCACACAATCATCCGTCAACGTGCGCAGGAAAACGGTTAGCGCATTCACTTCTGAATTCGTGAGCTCCCGGTTTGGCAGCAACGCTTCTGCCAGAGCGAAACTGGATGCCGCCTGCACCGCCGTGCTATGGCCTGGCGCATAATCGTAACTTGCCATGCCAAGAAACTGGGATATCTGCTGAAGGGAGAAATCAAATCCGCTCAACGCCTGACGAGGGTTCGCGTGATATCGAATCACCTCAGAAAGATCATCAAATGTTCCAGCATGCCCGTAAGGCATGGTTACCTGCACATTCAGCAAACTCGGAACCCGGAAAGCATATCGATCCTGTTCCACCCGTGTACTGTTCCAACGGCCGATATCGTCTTTTTCCGCTCGCATAAAACCACGGCCGATTTGCGGGAACCCCACGTTGTAGAATTTTTCGTTGGTGAAGAAATCACCGCTGTGGCAGGCCACACAATCGAGCCCTCCCTCCTCACGAGGAGCGAAGAACAAGCGGGCCCCTTTTTTCGCTGTCGCGTTGAGCGCGCTGTCATTTCCTTCTATATAACGCTTCCATGGGCTCTCGATAAAAATCATGGAGCCCATGTATGCCGCCAGCGCGCGCTGCACATTCACCAGCGTTATCACATCAACGGCATCTGCATCCGGCTGCTGAAACGCAGCACGAAACAAGGCGAGCCAGTTATCCCGCCCCTGCGGCAATAAAAAATCTGTATCCACCTCGCCACGCAAACGGGCGACCAGATGCTCACGGTACTGTTCTTCTGACAGGGAGCTGAACAGGTAAGCCCGCATTTCATTGTGGTTGGTCAGGGGGAATTTTGAGAAGACTTCCAGCAGCCCATCCGCCGCAGAAACGTCAAAAAGGTTACCCGTTTCCGGGGTGCGGATGGACTGGCCCTTCCCCCCTGCCCGGACTTCCTTATCGAGTCGTCATAGGACAGGCTGCGGTCATACAAGGACGCGTTGAATACCGTCTGGCTGTTGCGGTGCATGTTGGGTTTGCCATCCGCGGCGGGATCCTGGTCATTGAGGCTATTGAGCCTGCGGGGTGGGCCGACCTGAGACGCATCCAGAGGAGACACACCGACCCCCAGTGACAGGGCATCGCTGCCCCCGAAGTCAGGCATGTGGCAGCTTGCGCACGACGCAGTGAGATCACCAGAGAGAGTATGGGAAAAAAACAGTAACTGCCCCAACTTGATCAGCGGATCCTGGGCCGGGGTTTTCTGTTGCCTCTGACGAGGCGTAGCCGGGTCACCCGTGAGTCCACGGTCAACAATGACCTGACGTAGCCATTCATCCAGGTCGGGAGGCGACGATGTGTCTGGGTCCGGGTCCACCGGCGCAGGTGTCTGAACGCTGCCCCCGCCGCCGCCAGACGAGCCACCACCACCGCCACCGCAAGCAGCAACCGTGACACCCAGCAATACCATAACCAGTAGCCTGAAGCCCTGTGAGGAGTGCATTCCCGTGGCCATACCCAAATTCCGTTGTTGTTATTCTTGGACCCTGCAACAAATGCAACAGTGTGCACCAGGTCTCATTATGCTAATTTGGGATTATGGTACGAATCTTTTCAAAAACGCCACTGAAATCTCTAATGAGGCGCTAAACCGGGCCACTTCAGGGACTGGAGGTATGCGTATAAGACCATAGCGGGGATTACTGCGCCGTCACCTTCTGCTTGCCACACCGCTCGCAACGATGCACCGTCACCAGGCGCCCCTGCTTCACATCAAACTGCTTTTCCTTGCACACAACCCACTTATGAAAGCCGTGCTGACACATCCCCTTGCGCGGGGCTTTTCTAACCGGTTTTTTGAAAGGAAGGATATCGGCCATAACGGTCACAATAGTGATTCAAACGCTTGCCAGCATACCGCAACCCACCTGCTTTCAGCGAGGCAGCCCCTCCCGGATAGCGTCGTCCGGCCAATGAGTTGCGCTCAGGCATCGAAGGCGCAATCCCAAACCCGTATAATTCGCCTCCCCAGGAATCAACCGGCAGTGAGTATGAGTGACTTTACCCCCGGCCAGCGCTGGCTGAGCGAATCCGAAACCGAACTGGGTCTCGGTATCATCAAGGAGCTGGATTACCGGCTTGTCACCGTGGAATACCCGGCGGTTGAAGAAGAGCGGACCTACGCCATCAATAATGCCCCCTTGTCCCGGGTGACCTTTGATGTGGGCGACACCATCCGTACCGGGGATGAGCTGGAACTGACCGTTGCCGAGGTCAATGAGCTGAACGGCCTGAAGGTCTACATGGCCCACCCGGCCGGCGAGACAGACAACGTACAGCCGGTACCCGAGACCCTGCTGGGCCATACCCTGAAACTGAATTCGGCCCTGGACAGACTACTTTCCAACCAGCTGGCCTCCAACCGCTGGTACGAACTGCGTGTGGATGCCCTCAATGCCCACTGCCAGCAGCAGCAATCACGTATCCAAGGGCTGCGGGGCCCGCGAATCGATCATATTGGTCATCAGCTATACATTGCCGATCAGGTCGCCAGCCGTTATGCCCCGCGGGTATTGCTGGCCGATGAAGTCGGGCTCGGCAAAACCATTGAGGCGGGCCTGATTCTTCATCAGCAATTGCTCACCGGCCGCGCCAGCCGGGTGCTGGTAGTAGTGCCATCACCGCTGGTGCACCAGTGGTTTGTGGAAATGGTGCGCCGCTTCAACCTGCACTTTTCCATCTTCGATGCGGAACGTCTGGAGGCCCTGCAGCCGGAAACCAGCATTAAGGACATGCTGGCGCAGATTATTGAGGAAGAGCGCCTCGGCGAGGAACAAGGCGAAGCGCCAGCCAACAATGATAATCCCTTCCTGTCGGAACAACTGATCCTGTGCAGCACAGACTTCCTGAGCGAATGCGATATCGACCAGCTGGCCAGCGCTGACTGGGACCTGCTGGTGGTGGACGAGGCCCATCACCTGGCGTGGTCGGAACAACACCCCAGTGACTCCTATCTACGGGTGGAAACCATTGCTCAACAGGCTCGCGGCCTGCTGCTGCTCACCGCCACCCCAGAACAGCTGGGATTGGAAAGCCACTTCGCCCGTCTGCGACTGCTGGACCCGGACCGCTACCCCAGCCTTGAGGCCTTCCGGGAAGAACAGAGCCATTATCAGGAGATCGCCCAACTGGCCGGCGAGCTGCACGACCAGCCAGACTGGGACTCCGCCCTGGTGGAAAAAGCCAAGGCCCTGCTGCCCGACATGGAGATTACACCCGATGCCCGCGACAGTGTGCTCGCCGAGCTGCTGGACCGCTCAGGCCCGGGTCGGGTCATGTTCCGCAATACCCGCCACAATATTGCCGGTTTCCCGCTGCGGCACGTCCACGGCAGTCCCCTGCCGCTCCCTGATGAGTATCGCTACGATCAGGACGAAGAACTGGAAGGCCACCTTCACCCGGAAACCCTGTACCACGATGATCGCTGGTGCACGCTGGACCCACGTGTAACGTGGCTGGAGCAGTTCTTCAAACAGCACCGCCACGACAAGGTGCTGGTGATTTGCGCCAGCCGCCATACCGCCAGCGACCTGCATGCCCATTGCAACTACAAACTCGGCATGAACATCGCCATGTTCCATGAAGACATGGACCTGATTGAACGGGACCGCGCTGCGGCCTTCTTTGCCGATGACGTGGATGGCGCCCAGGCGCTGATCTGCTCAGAGATCGGCTCTGAAGGGCGTAACTTCCAGTTTGCCCATCACCTTGTATTGCTGGACCTGCCACTAAACCCGGATCTGCTGGAGCAGCGCATTGGCCGACTGGACCGTATCGGGCAGCGCGAAGATATCCAGATTCATGTCCCCTACTTTGAAGGGCACGCCCAGGAAGTGCTGTTCCGTTGGTACCACGAGGGCATGAATGCCTTTGAGCACACCAACCCGGCCGGCCACGATATCTACCTGCGCAGCCGCGATGCGCTCGAGCCGCTACTGAGCAGCGACCCGGAATACACCGCCATTGATGCGCTGGTCGCCGACACCCGTGTGATCGCGGATGAACTGCACACCCTGATGGAAACCGGTCGCGACCGTTTGCTGGAACTCAGTTCCTGCGATACAGATCGTGCCGATGCACTGCGGGACGAGCTGGCGCAAGCCGATGCCCAGTCTCCCCTGCCCTTCATGCAACGTGTCTTCGATCGTTACGGTGTGGATCAGGAAGAACATTCCGATACCGCTGTGATCCTCAAGCCTGGCCCGCACATGCGCGACGCCTTCCCCGGTCTGCCGGACGAAGGGATTACCATGACCGACGACCGTGCCACCGCGCTGGCCCGGGACGACATGCAATTCATGACCTGGGAACACCCCATGGTCACAGGCAGCCTGGAAATGATCCTTGGCGAAAACCGCGGCAAGGCCGCCGTCAGCCTGCTGAAGAATCCCCGCATCAAACCCGGCACCCTGCTGATCGAAGCTATCTACACGGTGGAATCCATGGCCCCCCGTTACCTGCAGGCAGACCGCTTTCTGCCCTGCACCGTGATCCGTCACCTGTTCGATGCCAACGGCAAGAACATCAGCAAGGCGATCAGCCATGAGGGGCTCAGCCAGCAGTGCCACAAGATGGACAAGGCCCTCAGCCGCAAGATTGTCTCTAGCCAGAAAACGCTGCTGGAAAAACTGCTCAAGGCCAATGACGTGGCTGCGCGCAAGGAAGCTGACGACGTGGTGGCAGCCGCACTCATTGCCATGCGCGAAGAGCAGAACCATGAACTTGCCCGTTTGAAGGCCCTGCAGGCCAAGAATCCGGCGGTGCGTGATGAAGAAATCACCGCACTGGAACAGCAAACCGCGCAACTGGAAAAGCTGATTGGCGATGCCCAGTGTCAGCTCAATGCTGTCCGCGTCATTGTTGCCGCAGGAGAATAATCATGACCGCACGACTCAACTGCATCGAAATCGAACCGACCCAGCCTGCCGTGGCCAGTGTTATCTGGCTGCACGGCCTGGGCGCCAGTGGCCACGACTTCGAGCCCATCGTGCCAGAGCTGCAGCTACCTGAAGATCTGCCTGTGCGGTTTCTCTTCCCTCATGCTCCCAACATCCCGGTCACCGTCAACGGCGGCATGGTGATGCCCGCCTGGTACGATATTCTCGCCATGGACATCGACCGCAAGGTGGATGAAAACGGAGTACTCGCTTCAGCTGACGCCGTGGACGCCCTGATCGCGCGGGAAATCGAACGGGGCATTGCCAGCAATCGCATTGTTATCGCCGGCTTTTCCCAGGGCGGCGCGGTGGCTTATCAGTGTGCGCTACGCCACCCGAGCCCCTTGGCAGGGCTACTCACCCTCTCCACCTATATGGCCATGCCAGTCACGCCCAGCGAAGCCAACCGCCAACTGCCAGTCATGGTCAGCCACGGCAGCATGGACCCGGTGGTCCCGGAACAGCTCGGCCGGCGCGCCGTCGCAAGCCTGCAAGACATGGGCCTTGAGCCGGAATATCACCACTACCCCATGGAACATATGGTGTGTCTGGAGCAAATTCGGGATATTGGCCAATGGCTTAACCGCCAGCTCCGCCGGAAGTAATCGACGACCACCGCCCCGCGACCGGTGCGCCAATCACTTCGGGGATCACCCCTACAAACGCCGGCATGGTTTGTCCTGCCAGAGCGCCAATGTAAGTCGGGTCCGCGACCAGCCAGGCACTCCGCCCCACAGTCTGGCGGTCACCCTCACCGGGCATATCGACGGCAACGGCAACATGCCCTGGATAGAGCAGCCCCACTGCGTTGACCTTGAGCAGCAGGCGTAACGCCTGTACCAGAAAGATCGATCGGTCTTCACAATCCGCCGCCGGATGGAACAGTAACTCGTCCGGCAGTTGATAGTACTCCCGACCAAACTGCTCCTGATCCGTTTCATAGGGCAGCCCGAACTGGACCAACCGCATCAGCGCATTCAGCTTGTCCAGCGGCCGGGTATAGCGTCCCTCCAGCCTCGCCCACGAAGCACGCAATGATTGCGCCACGGGCTCACTCAGGGGGGCGGCAAAATAGAATGCCAGATCCACCGTCGGGTGCCCTTGATAATAGCGAACCAGCTCACGATCAAACTCGAGGGACAGCAGCTCATCGCCATGGCGCAACTGCCTTTCCTGTAGATCGGGAACGGTGACCGGGTGGCGATAGAACGCAAAGTCCACGGGCTGTGAATCGCTGACCTGACCGTGGATCAATAATGACTCACCAGCCGAAATCACATCCGCCAGGTCGTAGTAGGCCAGCCCGTCAACCGGGTAGTAAGCCAACCCGTACACTGGCTGGGCGGTTCGGGCCAGCAACACCACTTTGCTCTGTCTATAGCCCAGGCGCACATCCCAACCCAGCTCAGACAACAAGAACCATTGCCGCACGGTTGCCTGCATCCCATCGGTACTGTGCCCGCTCTCACTGACGGCCTGCACCAATTTCCACAACCCCCAGTCCCCTAACGCCAACCCCTGGCGCTGCTCACGCAACCAACGGACGGTGTCCTGATACCGGGTGGCAGTCAATCGTTCGTAGCCACGCACTAATCCTTTAGGGGAGTCGTAGTCAGAAACCGTTGCCCATTCCCATTCAGGAGCAAGAAGAGAGTGACCAAGAAACACCAGCGCCTTTCCTTGCTGCGGCAATAACGGCACAGGATCTGTGATCACCTCTGGCATGTCGTCCGCGAGAGGCACCGCCAGAGGCTTCTTCCCACCGTCTTTCACCGGAGGGCTAAACGGTTTGGGCAACGGGTCGCGCACCTGTCCCGGTTCGGCCGTTACGGCCGTCCAATCTTCGGAAAGCATGTTGCGAAACAGCTGTTGCCGTCGCGTCATTTGATCCTGAAAGGCCCGCTGTTGGGCAGCTTTCCATTGCGAAAAACTGTCGCCCCCAGCGCTTGATGCCACACTGGCATCGATCAGGCCCACAAGCAGTAACATCACCAACCATGCTTTCACCGTACCGCCCCCATCTTTGGCAAGGTTGTTACCATCGTGGACGCCACCCTGGGGTTAACCTGCGTCAACAGCGCCAGCAGAATGGGCAACTGGTAACTGTCTTCCCCCTCGACCAGCCCCTGCCCCAAACGCAATTGATGTAGGGTTGAAGGAGGAAGCGGCTGGTCCGATAGCACCGCCAGATAGAGATCCCGCGTCGCTTTGTCTGTTTCGGCCAGAGCCGCTTCAAAGGTCAGCTCCTCCTGCGGAACGATCTCTGCCTTGTTTGCCGTCACCAGCCCATTGGCAAACAAGACCGACACCCGGCCGTCCGCATAAAGATTGAACAGGGACAGATAACCGCTTTGGGTACTGTCTACCCGCAGTGCAAAGGCATCCCCTTCCAGCAGCTGGTCGACACTGGCACTGGCCCCGGTCTTTTTGATCAGCGACAACAGCAGTGTCTGGCTGCCGGTAAAATAAATCGCCTGAAGAATATCCTGCGGGGCAAGACGAACCTGGTGTTCTCCGGCAGACAGATACCAGCCGCCATGCAACCGTTTGAGGGCGACCCACACCGTCATGGCGTCTTCTGCGCCCTTGCCTGTCAGCCCCGCCCGCAATTCATTCACCAACTGCGATTCCAGCAAATACGGGTTTCCGTCCAGCACCACCGGCTGGCCGTGAAACGTCTCATTCAGGGTGGCGATCAATCGCTGCACCGCACTCCGGCTATCGAACTCGAATACTGCGTGCCACCGATCGCCCTTCACTGAATGGTGCGAGCAAACCTGCACAGCACTGTCGATGCGCAAGGTGGTTTCCAGTGTAGCGGTCGACAGAAAAGACGCGCTGGCGTCCTCACCCGCCATGTGCGTGCTGGACACACTCCGGCCGGTCACCCGAACCTGAATACGCTCGGCAATATCGCGCAGCGCCTCGACCTTGGCTTGCTGAAAATTCTCCCCTTCTCCATAGCCCCGGATCCTGAACGCCGCTTCGGTCGTGCCACTCAATGCGTTCAGCTTGCCGGCACAGGGTTCCACTTCCCGCACAGGTGTCGATTGGCCAAACCAGGCCACGGCCTGGCCGCTGGTCAATAACAGGGCCGTAAACACCATCATTGTGACCATTGAGGATAACGAGAACGGCTTCATGGCTGTTCCCCCGAATAGACCGCCAGCAGTCTGTCCTTGTTGCCCACCAGTTGCGGTGTCTGGTCGCTGGGCTTACGGGTTTCGAGAATATGATCTGCCACATTCCAACCCAGATACTGGTGCAGCTCTCCACTGGTGATACGGTTATCGCCATCATCATCGGCAGCACCACGAAGGCCTTTCAGAAAGAAGTAAGTGAACAGACTGTGGCGCCCTTCGTTGAACCAATAGCTGACCTGATTGGGCGAGGTACTGGTAAAGATGGACGCCTCGCTCATGCTGGCCGGGGTGATGCTTCCGGCACTGCGGAGCAAGGCCGGGCTGATATCCTTCTGCAGCAAACCGTCGTTACTGGCGCCGGAAAAGCAGGCATCAAGTACCACTGTGACATTATTACTGGGCAGGGCCGCAAGGCTGTCGTAAAAGTCCTCGAGGGCATAGCCTTCATACGGGAGATCGCGCAAGGTGGTATCCACCGGCACCAGGTAGGCCTTGCCATCCTCGTCCAGTGAGGGCGCCCCATGCCCGGAATAATAGACAAACACCGGTGGGTTCTCCCTGCGCCGGGCGTTTAGCTCAACCCTGCGATACAGCAAACCGTCACGGAAGCCGCGTTCGCGGGTACCAAACAGGCGACGAAAATCCCGGGTAGTCATGTCTTGCTGGAGCTTCACCCCCTCTTCGGGGTAACCCATTGCCTGCACAACATGGTCCGATATCACTCGGGCATCCTGATGAGCAAACCGCACCGCATCGAGATGACGGTAACGCCCATTGCCAATTACCACCCCCACCGCCAGGGATTCGCTACGCAGCCCTTGAGGTATCGCAAGACTGACATTTTCAATCTCACTGGCGCCCAGGGGTGGGGAGTTGGCCAGCAGCTCCCCACCAGATGAATACGCACCAGCAGGTACCATCAGCGCCAGTGATGTATCCTGTTCCGACGTCGCTTGTGCCTCACGCACCGTCAACCCGATCTCGAGCCCATCACCGGGGGCTCGACTGGTGTAAAGGCCAAATTCGACCGGCAGGCTCTCACCGGGGGAAATCGCCGCGATACGACGATGCCGGTCAGCGTCATCGCGCAGGATGGCATCACTTTTCAGGTTCAGTGTCAGGTCCACGTCTCGGGCAGCGCCTCTCCCTGCATTCACCAGCTCGTAGCCGATAATCAGCAGGTTACCTTCACCACGGCGAATGGATGGCGAGCGAACCAGAATCCGGGCGGGTTGATAGGCACGGGCAACAGACTCCAGAACCGATTCGGGTGCCTCAAAGCCATCACTGTCTTTTGCCGTCAGACGAAGCGACAGGGTACCGCCCGACAGACGTTTTCCCGCCTGGTACGCAATGGCTCGCACCACACTGTCGCCAGCACCGACAGTGCCCAGCGGGATCTGCGACGGCAGCGACAAATCGCTATCACTGCGGCGAATTGTCAGCACCACATTATCTGCTGCAGAGCCCCCGTGATTAGTCAGCGTCACCAGCAGTTTTCCGTTTTCGCCACCGTCAACAATGCGATCATTTCCTGCGTCCAGCAGCTCGACCGCTACCCGCAAAGCAGGCGGGTTGATGAACTTGTCCCGCTTCTGCTGTTGCGAGCGGGCGGCGATTTGTGCCGCTTCCTGCTTGGCCAGCAAGGCGTTCATTCTTTGTGCCGGGAAATACGGTTCTGATCGTGAGGCACTTTCGATTTTCCTGCGCGCCATCCCCCTGGGTGTCTCATACCACTCATAACTGACTTCACCGGGAAACGTGATTCGGCCATCCCCGTCACGCTCGGCAATGGCCTTGCGATACCACTCAATGGCTTCCTCAAAGGCCCCGCGTGACTCAGCCTGATAGCCACGTTGATAAAAACCCAACGCCTCGGATGCCCCAGACCAACCAGACTGGGCAAACAACACCAACAGAAAGCCAATCAGGTATCGGTACACGGCCACGCGGCCCTGCAGGCCAGCCCCCATCGCGATAATCATCAGAAGGCTCGGGAAATCGACAGGCTATGTAACGTCTCATCCTGATCCTGAACCGCTGCATAGTCCGATTTCAGGATAGTCCGTTGCTCCATGGCGTAATCCACAATCCAGTCCCCCAGATACACGCCCAGCCCTGCTGTCACCGCCTCTACGCCCGAGGAATAAGGACGAAAACGGTCATTGCTACCGTCAAGCAGGGGCGCCGCATCCCCTTCCGCTTCAGAGTCATACCCCCCGGCACGAATAAAGAAAGATTGGTTGGACGGTGTGATGAACTGGAACTCCGCACCGTAGGCAATGCGCTCATGATCCACCGCAATGCGGTTGTCGGAGCGTTCGATGCCGTCCTGTCCCAGATACAACACCTTGCTGTAGGCGATATCATCAAACTGCACTGAACCGGTCGCCGACATCCCCCACCCCGCACCGAGATCAAACGGCCGCTTCACCGCCAATCCCAGACTCAGGACTTGCGGACGGTTGGGCAGATCCTCGAACTCTCCCAGCAACGCGTCCACATCCGTACCCGATCGCCAGGTTGCCCCGGCACGCAACTCGGTCTTTCGCGCCGCATCCATTTTCCACTTTCCCAGCACCCCAAGGGTGTAGCCAAAACCGGTTTCATCGTTTTCATCACAGCTTTCGCAATCGGAATCCGTGCTCTGACTAATCATGTCGATACTGCCACCGACTGCCACATGATCATTCAGATCCACGCCGAAACCGAACTTCAGCTCACTGTATTCGGTGCGGATACGGGTAATATCGCCCTTGTCATCCTTCCCGTAGGAATGAAAGTCATAGGGACGAAAATAAGCCATACCGAATCCCTTTCCACTGAAACCGAGATACTTCAACTCGCTTTCCGTGTCATAGAGGGCAATGTCTGATCCGCTCGCTGATCCCACATCTTCGCTGCCAACCACAACGGTGCCGTAGTCCAGAGTGACATCCATGCCCGAGAGAAATCCCAGCCCCCCCGGGTTGTACCAGACCGTACTGCTGTCTTCGGCCACCGCGGTGAATGCCCCGCCCATTGCCATGGCCCGGGCCCCCGGCGCGGTATAGAACTCCTCCATTGCCAGCCCCTGCTGCGCGAGCAATAACGTCCCCAAGGTAGTCAATGCCATCTTGTACATGCTGCACCTGCCTTCTCTCAGTGGATGATCCCGTTGGTTTTTACGTTCTCGAGGTCAGAAGCTCTCGCCATCCCGGTTACGGGCGGCATCCAGACGTTGGCGAGCCTGAGAAGACAGAAATTGCTGATAGAGGACATCCTCATCACGTGCATCCAGTGTTGCCCCCTGCGCAGACACAAGACTGTCAAACAGAACTCTGCTGCGATCGCCATTCAGAACCCACATGGTGCACAGCTGGGTGTCACCTTCGATCTTGCCGAAGGCCACCGCATCAAGGATGGCGCCATCCAGGCTTTGTTCGGTCAGCTGCTCAGAAACCGCTGTGAAATCGGAGCCCTCAGCGGCACGGCCGCTGCCCGTACCAGTACGGTTCGCCATGGTTTCAACCAGGCTATCCACCGCAACGGAAATCTGCTGGGCCAGCTCCAACCGTGCGTTGGCAGAGGAAGCCTGCTTGCTGATATTCATGTTGCCGTTGAATGCCGTGCAGTCTGTGCCGACAAACTGTGCGTCATTTGGCGGGTTCAATACCCAGTCAGGTAGCGTGATGTCATCAGGAACCGGTGTGACATCGACATTCTTGTTGGCACAGCCTGTCACCAACACGGCGCAAAACAGGGCAGAGAGAGAGAATGGGGTCTTCATGATCGCTCCAACAGAAACCTGGTCGGTGACCGTCACCTGACCTCTTGTTTCAGTAAGAGGGACCGAACACCGGTTCTGAACACGCAATCGCGAAAAACAGTTAGCCGGTATTGGTATGAAGATTGAAGCGACCCCGGCCGGGGCATGGTGAATGAGCAAAACAAAAGCCCACAAAAAAACCCGCCGAAGCGGGTTTTTTGCGTGAAGCCTGTCGTACTGGAAATTACAACCAGTAGACCGTCACGAACAGGAACAGCCATACCACGTCCACAAAGTGCCAGTACCAGGCACCCGCTTCCCAGGCAAAGCAATTATCTTCACTGAAATGCCCCTTGAGTACGCGGATCAGGGTGATGAACAGGAAGATGGTGCCAATGGTCACGTGGGCACCGTGGAAACCGGTCAGCAGGAAGAACAGGCTGCCGTAGATACCAGCGTCCAGAGTCAGGCCCATGTCATAGGCGTGAACGTATTCCAGCGCCTGCAGGCCCAGGAAGATCACCCCCAGGACAACCGTGGCCGCCTGGAACAGAATCAGGGTACCGCGCTTGCCTTCCAGCAGAGCATGGTGGGCGATGGTCAGGGTGACAGAGGACACTAACAGGATCGCCGTATTGATGGCGGGCAGGCCCCAGGCACCCATCGGGGTGGTGGTAGTGCCGTCCGGGGTTTCCGTCAGCGGCCACATGGCCTGGAAGTTCGGCCACAGCAGTTCGTGGGTCATGGCACCGGAACCTTCACCGGACAACCACGGGATGATCAGCCAACGGGTGTAGAACATGGCGCCAAAGAAGGCGGCAAAGAACATCACCTCGGAGAAGATGAACCACAGCATGCCCTGACGGTAGGAACCGCCCAGCTGATTGCTGTGCAGACCACCAACAGATTCCTTGATGGTATCGCGCCACCACAGAGCCAGAACCACCAGCAGCCAGGCCAGGCCCAGGAAGAACAGCGGCTTGCCACTAAAGCTCGGCGCCATATCTGCCATGGTGCTTTGCTGGATGAAATGTGCGCCGCCCACCGCGGTCATGCACAGACCGATGGACGCAGTCAGCGGCCAGGGGCTGCTTTCCGGTACGTAATACTTGTCAGTAGCCATCAAAATTCTCCTCTACAACCGGCTGTTATCAGTTCACAGCCACGCTGTTGTTTTTACCGGCGACCCGCTCTGTCACATCGAAGATCGTGTACGACAGAGTGAATTGATTGATGTGACGCGGAATTTCAGGGTCCAGATAGAAGATCATCGGCATGTCCTTGCGCTCGCCTGCCGCCAGAGTCTGCTGATCGAAGCAGAAGCACTGTGTCTTGTGCAGGTACCGCGCGGCTTCCCCCGGGGTTACCGACGGGATGCTCTGGGTCACCATGTCCGAGCCTGTGGGGTTAGTGGCGTAAAAATGCACCAGGGTGATTTCACCCGGGTGGACTTTTACCCGTTTGGTCTCAGAGGTGAATTCACCGCTGATGCCATCCCCTCTCTGGGTAATGAACTCCACTGTCACGGTACGATCAGCTACCACCTTTTCCGGGGCTTGCGTAGCTGCCGTACTGGATGTCTTTCCGTTCAGTCCGGTGATGTCACAGATCACGTTATAAAAAGGCACCATGAGAAAGGCAAAGCCAAACATGGCCACCGCCCAGATCACCAGCTTTTTCAGCGTACGCTTGTTGCGTTCTTCCACGCTGAGAGGCTGATTGTCGCTCATAGTGCCCTCGTTCCGTGTCCGTTACTTGATAACCGGGGGAGTGTCGAAAGTGTGGAACGGCGCCGGAGACGGCACTTCCCATTCCAGACCTTCCGCACCATCCCAAGGCTTGGCCGGCGCCGGCTCACCCTTCTTCATGGCACAACGAATGGCCACGATCAGGAAGATCACCTGGGACAGACCGAACCAGAAACCACCGATGGAAATCCAGAAGTTGTAGTCCGCAAACTGCAGCGCGTAGTCAGCGTAGCGACGCGGCATACCGGCCAAACCCACAAAGTGCATCGGGAAGAACAGCAGGTTGGCGGAAATCAGGGAGTTCCAGAAATGCAGCTCACCCAGCAGCTTGCTCGGCATCACACCAGACCACTTGGGCAACCAGTAGTAGGCCGCAGCAAAGATGGAGAAGATGGCACCGGTCACCAGTACATAGTGGAAGTGAGCCACGACGAAGTAGGTATCGTGATACTGGAAGTCCACCGGCGTGATCGCCAGCATCAGACCAGAGAGGCCACCACAGGTGAACAGGATCACGAACGCGATCGCCCACTTCATCGGCAGTTCAAAGGTCAGGGAACCGCGCCACATGGTGGCAACCCAGTTAAATACCTTCACACCGGTGGGTACGGAGATCAGCATGGTCATGTACATGAAGAACAGGGTACCGGCCAGCGGCATGCCCACGGTGAACATGTGGTGAGCCCATACCACGAAGGACAGCAGTGCAATGGACGCGGTCGCGTACACCATGGAGGCGTAACCGAACAGCGGCTTGCGGGCAAAGGCCGGAATGATCGCTGACACGATGCCGAAGCTCGGCAGGATCATGATGTACACCTCAGGGTGCCCGAAGAACCAGAACACGTGCTGGAACAGTACCGGGTCACCACCACCAGCAGCATCAAAGAAGCTGGTGCCGAAGTGACGGTCTGTCAGCATCATGGTCACCGCACCGGCCAATACCGGGATAACGGCAATCAGCAGGAAGGCGGTAATCAGCCAGGTCCACACGAACAGCGGCATCTTCATCAGGGTCATGCCCGGGGCACGCATGTTGAAGACAGTCACTACTACGTTGATCGCACCCATGATGGAGGAGATACCCATCATGTGAACGGACAGAATGAACAGGTCGGTAGATGCCGGACCGTACTTGGTCGACAGCGGCGCGTAGAAAGTCCAGCCAAAGTTCGGCGCGCTGGGGTTACCGGCACCAAAGGCGCTCATCAGCACGGCGAAGATCAGGATGCCGAAGGCGAACGGCAGGATCCAGAAGGACCAATTGTTCATCCGCGGCAGCGCCATATCCGGCGCACCAATCATCAGCGGGATCATCCAGTTGGCCAGGCCAACCGTGGCGGGCATTACCGCACCAAACACCATGACCAGACCGTGCACGGTGGTCATCTGGTTGAAGAACTCCGGATCCACGAACTGCATGCCGGGCTCGAGAAGCTCGGCACGAATGACCATGGCCATGAAACCGCCAACCAGGAACATGGCAAAGCTGAACCACAGGTACAGGGTACCGATGTCTTTGTGGTTGGTGCTGAACAGCCAGCGTTTCAGGCCGGTCGGGGCGTGGTGATGATCGTGGTGATCATCATGGGTTGCAGCTGCAGTAGACATTGCTATCCCCTCCCTTATTCGTGGTCGTTAACATCGGCGGGCTGAATCAGATCGCCGGTGTCGTTGCCGAAAGCGTTACGCTCGTAGGTGACTACCGCCGCAATCTGGCGCGGAGTCAGCTGAGCCTTGAATGCAGGCATGGCAGCACGGCCATTCACCAGCACATCGATATGTTCGTTCAGGTGTTCGCTCTTGGTGGCGAAATCCGTGCCCGCGAACGGCAGACCAATACCGCCTTCACCGTTGGCACCGTGACACAGGGCACAGGCAGAGGCGTAAACCTGCTGACCTTCTTCCATGGCCTGGTCGAGACCGGAGAACGGTGTCAGGTCAGGGCCGGATGCGGCTTTTTCTTTCTCTTCGGCGATCCAGTCACGGAATTCCGCCTGGGTCACCACTTCCACGGCAATTGGCATGAAGGCGTGGTTCTTGCCACACAATTCAGCACACTGACCGTAGTAGGTGCCTTCCTTGCCTTCCGGGACCAATGCCCAGGTTTCGTTGACGAAGCCGGGGATCGCATCTTTCTTGCCACCGAAGTCCGGCACCCAGAAGGAGTGGATCACGTCGTCTGAGGTCACCAGGAAACGCACTTTCTGGCCGGACGGGATGACCAGCTTCTTGTCCACTTCCAACTGATAGTTGTGGTCTTTCTCGGGAGCTTCCTGACCGACCCGATCCTTCGCGGTGCCATAGGGGAACAGGCCACCGGCAAGCACCGGGTTGTTGTACTGTTCCGGCGGGGTCGCCAGGTTGGAGAAGAAGGACACGCCAATATCGTTGTCGTCTTCGTAAGTCAGGTACTCATAGCTCCACTTCCAGCGGTAGCCGGTCACCTTCACCGTCAGCTCGGATTCTGCTGTGTCGTCCAGTTTGACCAGCACGCGGGTGGCCGGCACGGCCATGGCGATCAGAATCACGAAGGGAATCACGGTCCACAGGACTTCCAGAAGCACATGCTCGTGGAAGGTGGCCGGATTGGGGTTCTTGGCGCGGCGATGGCGGATCATGGAGAACACGATCAGGCCGAACACCAGCAGACCGATAACGGTCACGATCCAGAGAACGGTGGTATGAAGGTCTTGAATTTCCTGGCTGACCGCGGTGACACCGGGTCGCAGATCAAGATTGGAACGTTCGGTCCAGTCGCTGGCGAAGGTCATGCCACTGATCATCAGTGACGTGAGACCGACCGCCGCGCGGTGGAACAGAGTTGACTGCATGCGTTTGCTCCCTGTTTTCCCCAGCGATGCCTCTATATGGGCACGCTTGTTCTTTGCCGTCACCGGCACCTGGAAAGCGAAGTTTCAGGATTGATACAGCGAGACCCGCCCCACACCTGTCCCTGGACAGCAACGGCCAAGGGGGTGGCCGATTGTTGCTATCGCACAGAGCACAAACACCAATAAAATCAAACAGCTAGTACCCAACTGCCTGGATCCCACCGGGTTGCCATGGGTGCGGCAAAATGTCCCATTGCATTTATGGGCGCCAACTGTAGTCATTCAGGTTATTAAAGTCCAGCCAAATGGTAGGGATTTCAGGCATATGCGCGGTCACTCCCTGTGCTAGACTCCGCGGCCATTTTCCATTAACGGGGCGGTAGATAGCCATGCCGGAAGAGCGTCAGATTTACCGGGTAATATTCCATAACAACGGTGAAGTTATGGAGATCTATGCCTCGCAGCTATATCAAAGTGAGCTCTACGGATTTATCGAAGTGGAGGCGTTTGTGTTTGGTGAGCGCTCCGGGGTGGTGGTGGACCCAGCCCAGGAAAAGCTGCGGAACCTGTTTGGGGATGTCACCCGTTCTTTCATTCCCCTGCATGCCGTGATCCGGATAGACGAGGTGAACCAGGCCGGACCAGGTAAAATTACCGATAGCAAAGCCTCCAACATCACCCCTTTTCCGTACCCACCAGCACCGACAAAAAAATAGGGCGCCGATTGACTCGAACGCCCGAGGGTTGCCTGATATTTTTTTGGAGGAGAAAACGTATTGCTTTCAGGTAATAAGAACACTGCAGCGGGAAGAAGTTCCCCAGCAGGACAAAATTCTTTTACCGGGAGACTTTCACCGGGAACGCCCCTGCCGACTCTCCGTCCGCCACCGCTGGCCCCTGTTCAGCACGGGCCACCAGTCGAATAAACACCGCCAGAATCAAACGCATCACAAACATGACAGGGCTCCCCTGTTATTACTGGATTCTCTGGTTTGAGCCTGTTCGCCGTGGCCGGTTCGCCCCCGAGCCCAGGTTTTACGGGGCTTTTACGGTTGTTCGCCCGATTCCAGCCCAGCTGGAGCCGCGGAAGACGGAGCCTGGGACTGCTCGATGGGCTGCCCATAGCGGAGCGTCGGGTTCACATCATGGGGCGCAATCCAGCCCATCATCATGCTGAACAGGATGAACAGGAAGATCACTACCGAAAACCCTACCCGCCAGGCGAGCGCACGCATGGTCTTGCCTGACTTGCTGTCCCCCTGCACCAGCCCCATCAGGGCGCGCCCCAGAGAAAACACCGCTGCCAGCAGCAACACGATAACAATCAGTTTTACCCACCACATGAAATGCCTGACTCCTTGAGGGACGCCACACCTGTACTCCTGAGCCGTCCTATGTAGAATGTGCCGCCATTGTACTGACCGGCCGCAGCACTGCCCACCAAAGATGGTGCAGTCCGCGACATCACTGGCCCTCCCCAAGGAGCCTCTGATCATGGCAAGCCCCCGTAACGGTTCACGCTGGATGACCCTGATCGCCTTCACTGCCTTGTTCGTGGTGGTCGGCATCTGTTTACGTCTCAGCTGGTGGCAACTGGATCGCGCCGAAGAAAAGCGAGTCTGGCTTGAACAGCAAACGCAGCGCGCGGCCCTGCCACCTGCCGACCTCCATAGCTTGCTGCAAGACAGCTCACCCCTGCACCGTTCAGCTCGGCTGAACGGCCTGGTGGACAATGCCCATCCGGTTTTGCTCGATAACCGCACCCTGAACGGCGTGGCCGGCTACCACTTACTCAGCCCCCTGCAAACGACGGCAGGTCAGTGGGTACTGATCAACCGCGGGTGGCTGCCTCGTGGCCCCAGCCGCCAAACCCTGCCAGACATTCCCGCTATTCAAGACGCTGTGACCGTCACCGGGACGGTCTATCACACCTCTGGCGATGCCTTTGTCCTCCAGGAGGAGACATTGCCTGACAATCAGTGGCCATTACGGGTGCAAAAAGTGGATTTTGACGCCATTGGCGAAAAACTTGGGGTAGAATTGGCGCCCTTTGAAATCCGGGTCACCCCGGAACTGGCGTTGGGCGGCCTGACACCCCTGCCCCGCCACTGGCAGGACGTCACGCCCATGGGCCCCGAACGGCACAAGGCGTACGCCCTGCAGTGGCTCTGCCTGGCCATCGCGGCACTGGTGATTTTCCTGTTCGCCGCCAGCCGGGCACAACGTAAGCGTCTCACTCAGCAACAGGGCCGTTAAATTCGCCCCGGGAAGCAGAACAGACCATGTCACCGAAAACGAAGAACATCGTTACCCTGGTTGCCATCATCAGCCCCTTTATTCTGTTTGCCCTGGCAGGCCGCTATCTGATCGATCTGCGGGAGATGCCACGGACCAACAAAGGCCAGCTGCTAATCCCCCATATCGACATCGCCGACCTGCAGGTGCGCGATAACAAGGGTGGCGACTACACCGGCGAGGACATGACCGGATTGTGGACCATCCTTTATATAGCAGACGGCGATTGTGATACCCGCTGCAAGAACGCGCTCTATTACCAGGTTCGCCAGGTCAGGCTGACGCTGGGTGAGGACATTGACCGGGTTCGCCGGGTTATCCTGCACACCGCGCCAGCGCAAGAAAGCCTGAGCCAATTCTTGAATGACAATGTGGAAGGCATGGTCTCTGTACATGCCTCCCCGGACACCGTACGGCAGGCGCTTGCGCCGGTGTACGCACCGGCAGAGAGCCTGCCGGTGGGCGATATCTTTCTGGTCAGCCCGGACGGCCAGATCTTCATGCGTTATCCCACGCACGAAAACATGGATGCCACCCTGGAAGAGGCGGAGAACATCCGCGTCGATCTCAAACGCACCCTTAAAGGGTCCCTGATCGGTTAATTAGGCTGCTGGTATGCAAACCCCGACTTCTTCACAGCGCTGGCTGCGCGGCTTCTGCGTTCTGGCGGTTATTCTTGCTGCAGGCGTGATCACCCTTGGCGCCTGGACCCGGCTGTCTGATGCTGGCCTTGGCTGCCCTGACTGGCCTGGTTGTTACGGCCATCTGGACGTGCGCAAAGCCATCGACCACGTCAACACCACCAATGAAGTAACACCGGGCAGTCTGCGCGAAGCTCACAAGACTGTCCCGGAGATGGTACACCGCTACTTCGCCTCCACCCTGGGGCTGGTCATCATCGTCATTGCGGTGCTTTCCTTTATTAACCGCAAGCGGGAAAAGCAACCGCTCAAGTTACCCCTGTTCCTGGTCGCTCTGGTGATTTTCCAGGGCATTCTGGGTATGTGGACCGTCACCATGGGGCTGCAGCCCACCATTGTGATGCTGCACCTGCTGGGAGGCTTTACCACCTTTACCCTGCTGGTGCTGCTGACCGCACGGGTGTTCCGCTGGCCCAGCTTTCTCAACGACTGCGATGTGCGGATGCTCAAGCCCCTGGCCTCCATCACACTGGCCGCGCTGATCCTGCAAATTGCCCTGGGCGGCTGGACCGCCAGCAACTACGCCGCTGTGGCCTGTACCGAACTGCCGGTGTGCGAAGAAGGCTGGCAGGAGCGTCTGGACTTCGAGGAAGCCTTTATCTTCTGGGGCCATGAGCATGATCAACCGGATTTTGAATACGGTGTCCTCGATAATCACGCTCGTACCACCATTCACGTCATGCACCGCTTTGGCGCTTTACTGGTGACCCTGCTGGTACTGGCGCTGGTTGCCAAAATCCTGCTGCGCGCCCGCAGCACCTTCTTCCGTAACTTCGCCCTGACCATCCTGTCCTTGCTGGTCGTTCAGCTCGCCCTCGGCATCAGTAACGTGGTGTTTGCGGTCCCTCTGGACGTGGCCGTTGCCCATAATTTTGTAGCCGTTATTCTGCTCGCATCACTGGTACTGTTTATCCGTGCCATCAATGTGAAATGCGGCATACGCAATCCGCGACAGGAAGGAGCAAAATCATGAGCGATACTACAACCTGGCGCGACTACCTTGCCCTCACCAAGCCGGGCGTAGTGATGCTGTTGATGGTCACCGCCGTGGCGGGCATGTTCCTGGCGACCGATCCCCCGGGGATGGTGCCGCTGGATATTTTTATTCCGTCCTTTATTGGTCTCACGCTGGCCATGATGTCTTCTGCGGCCATCAACCAGATCATGGATCAGAAAATCGATGCGATCATGACTCGCACCGAAAAGCGGCCTCTGGTCGCCGGCAAGCTCAGTCCGAAAGCCGCCATTACCTTTGCCGTTCTGCTGGCGGCGGCGTCCATGATCATGCTGTATTTCCTGGTCAATCCACTGACCGCCTGGCTGACCCTGTTTGGTTTCGTCGGTTATGCGTTCATTTACACCCTGTACCTGAAACGGGCGACCCCGCAAAACATCGTGATCGGCGGTATTGCCGGCGCTATCCCGCCGCTGCTGGGTTGGGCTGCCGTGACTGGCGACGTTCACCCCTATGCCTGGCTGCTGGTGCTGATCATCTTCGTCTGGACCCCTCCCCACTTCTGGGCGCTGGCCATCCACCGCAAGGACGAGTACGCCAAGGCTGACATCCCCATGTTGCCTGTCACCCACGGCATCCCCTTTACCCGGGAATCCGTGCTGTACTACACCATCCTGCTGTTCATCTGCACCTTGCTGCCCTACCTGACCGGCATGAGTGACCTGATCTACCTGCTGGCCGCGCTGATTCTGGGCCTGGTATTCCTGTACCACGCTGTGCGGCTGCGCTTTTCAGATGACCCGAAACTTCCCATGAAGACGTTCGGCTACTCCATCACCTACCTCTTTGCCCTGTTCACGGCTCTGCTGGTGGATCATTACCTTCCCGTAAAACCCACTGACGTAGCCATCTGGCTGGGGGCGTAAAAACCAATTGATAATGGATAATTGATAACTGGCGCGAGCCAGGTTTGAGGTTTTCAGACGCGAGAGGCCGTGCCCAGACTTTGGGCGCGGCCTCATTGCTTTCAGATTCCTGGCCAGCCCTTCCGCGCCGTTATCAATTGCCCCCTCGCATCCTGCCCACCACATCGCGCTATACTGTCAGCATCGAAAAATTACCGGGAGGCAACCATGGCAACCCGCAGCATGGATGACTGGCTTGACGCCTATGGCGAGAGCCACCAGAACCCCACCAACAAGAAAGTGCATTTTGTCTGCGTGCCGGTGATTTTTTTCACCATCGTCGGTTTTCTCTGGGCGATACCCGCCCCCCTTTTCACCGGCTTCTGGGCCTGCCTGGCGCTAGTGTTCGTTACCGCCTACTACGCCCGCCTCTCCAAACCTATCGCCCTCGGCATGCTGGTCTTCAGTGTTATCTGCCTGGCCGGGCTTGGCCTGATCACCTCGATCGGCATCAGCGTCGGGCTGTTTTCACTGGTGGTCTTTGTACTCGCCTGGATCGGCCAGTTCTGGGGCCACAAGGTCGAAGGCAAGAAACCCTCGTTCTTTGAAGACATCCAGTATCTGATGATCGGACCCGCCTGGATCATGGGCTTCCTGTACCGCAAGTGGGGCATCAAGTACTGATACTCCGCAACGGCTTCGGCGCAGAACCACCTTTCCCCACTGGTACTTTTGCAGTAGTTTAGAGCGACAATCATCTCTGCTTGGGGAAGGACCACCCGCATGGGCACTTTGCTTTTCTTTGGCGTGATCGCCGCCGTCGTTATCTACATCATCGCTGTATACAACCGACTGATCGCCCTCAAGAACCGCTTCAAAAACGGTTTTGCCCAGATCGACGTGCAGCTACAGCGCCGCCATGATCTGATCCCCAATCTGGTGGAGACCGCCAAAGCCTATATGAGTCATGAGAAAGAGACCCTGACTCAGGTTATCGAGGCGCGCAATCAGGCGGCCAGCGCCAAACAGGCCGCCGCCGCCCACCCCGATGACGCCAGCGCCGTGGCCCAACTCGGCAAAGCAGAATCCATGCTGTCCGGCTCCCTCGCCAACTTCTTCGCCCTCAGTGAAAATTACCCGGACCTGAAAGCCAACGAGACCATGAGCCAGCTCATGGAAGAGCTGACCAGCACCGAAAACCGCATCGGCTTTGCACGGCAGGCCTTCAACGATGCCGTCATGAACTACAACACCTACCGCGAGCAGTTTCCGCAAAACTTTATTGGCGGACTGTTCGGCAGCTTCAAGGAAGCCCAGCTGCTCAAGATCGAGAACGAAGAGGCCCGCAAGGCCGTCAAGGTCGGTTTCTGATCCGCTGAGATTAGACCATGGATTTCTTCCAACACCAGGAACGTGCCCGGCGTAAAACCGGCTTGCTGGTGCTCTATTTCGTCGTGGCAGTGGTGGCAGTGATCGCCAGCGTGACCGCCGCCATGCTGCTGATCCTGCATTTCTCCGGCGCGGGAGTCTCTCTTCAGGCTCCCTGGGCTCATCCCTTTACGGCCTGGATCGCGCTCGGCACCTTTGTGGTCATTGTCGGCGGTTGTCTGGTGAAAACCTGGCAGCTACGCAAGGGCGGCCCCGCCCTCGCCGAGATGATGGGCGCCAAGCCAATCGACGCCACCACCACCGATAACAGCGAGCAGCGTCTGCTTAACGTGGTGGAAGAGATGAGCATCGCTGCCGGCATCCCGGCACCCAGAATCTACGTGCTTGAGCAGGAACCGGCCATCAACGCCTTTGCCGCCGGCTTCCGTCCTTCAGAAGCCATCGTCGCGGTCACTCGGGGCACCCTGGACAAACTCTCACGGGACGAGCTGCAAGCGATTGTCGGGCATGAATTCAGCCACATTCTCAATGCTGACATCCGCATCAACCTGCGGATGGTGGCAGTGCTTGCCGGCATTCTTGCTGTGGGCAAAGTCGGCGAATATCTGCTTCACAGCCAGCGTCATCAGTCCCGATCGTCCAGACGCAACAACAAGGGCAATCTGGTTATTGTCGGGCTGGCCCTGATGGTCATCGGCTATGTGGGCTTGTTCTTCGGACGCCTGATCAAGGCGGCTATCAGCCGTCAGCGGGAGCTGCTGGCTGATGCGTCTGCCGTGCAATTCACCCGTAACCCCGATGGCTTGGCCGGCGCCCTGATCCAGGTGCGCAACAACGGCGGCTCCTATCTTGCCAACGCCCATGCGGAAGACATGAGCCATATGTGCTTTGTGCTACCCGTCAAGATGCACCTGCAACGCTGGCTCTCCACGCACCCGCCGGTTGATGAACGCCTCACCGCTCTGGGTGAGGGCTGGGTTGCGCGAGCCAGGGCCCGGGCCAGACAATCCGGCGACCCGTCACCCAACCCACCGTCAGCGCCACAGGCTGCCAATGTGGACGGTTCTCTGGGCTTCGCCCCGGGCGCCAACCCTGCCCGGGTCTCCAGTCAGGTAGGGACCGTCAAAGACGCCGACATTGATTGGGCACAGACCACGCTGGCGCAACTGCCAGAGGAAATTCGCCAGTCCCTGCGCCAGCCGCAAGGTGCCCGCAGGGCATTGCTGGCCCTGATTCTGGCCAGCAATCGCAACGACACGGCCCACCAGCTTCGTCAAGCAGGGTTGGCTGACGAGCAGCCTGCCCTTGAGACACTGGCAGAAGCACTTCGCCCCCTGGGCGCCACCCTCCGCTTGCCGGTCATTGATCTGGCCTTGCCCGCACTGAAGAACGAACCCCGTGCCGCCCGCGAACAGCTACTTGCTGAACTGGAGTCTCTCGCCAAAGCGGACAACACCTTCAGCTTGTTTGAATGGGCGTTGCTGGGGCTGGCAAGGCAACAACTTGGCGAGCGGGCGGGGCGCAACCGGCACACCCGTTTTCATCGCTATGGCGCGGTAGCGGCAGAACTGCAGCTACTCTTTTCCCTGCTGGTGTGGGCCAGTGGCGCCACACAAGACACGGGCACGGCATTGTTCAGCCGCTATACCCAGGGACTCCTTCCTGCCGGGCGTACCTTGCTCCCGTTGACCCACTGCAGCAGCGACAAGCTGTTTCAGGCTGTCGACCGCCTGACGGATCTGTCCCCCTTGCTAAAGGGTCCTATCATCGACAGCGCCGTCGACCTGGCCATGGATGATGGCGAGCTGAAAAGTCAGGAGCGGGAAATGCTGCGCGCCCTGTCCTCCCTGCTGGAATGCCCCCTTCCACCCTGTTTTGGCGACCACTGATCGCTTTGCCGAAGTGAATCCTCTTCAAAAATAGGAAAAGGCTTACACTGAGTTACGCAAATCGCCTATTTTTTAGCACGTTTGTGCATGCAGAATCAGGTCATTGTAGGGAGAGGTTGAAAGGACATGGAATTCAACAAAGTCAGCACTCGCAATGCCTGGGCCGCCGTAGAGCACATCACCTCACAGGTGCGGAGCGGTACCCTGAGCCCTGCCCTGACCCAATGGGTACGCGGCCACGGTTTTAACCCCGATACCACGGTATTTTCGGGTGTATGCCTGTTCGATGATGATATCTACACTGGCACCCTGATCGACCACCACGAGCATGTCTGGGAATTCCTCGCCGACCTCAATGATGACAGCGCCAGCGAGCTGGACGATGTCACCGCCGAACTGGGCCCCAAATCACCGGACCACCCTGATGCCGATCTGTGTGATCGTGTGACGATGGCGATCCTGTTTCACCGCGAAGAATTGATCGCGGCCTGATTCAGTCACTGCCACGCCGGTAGGGCAACAACGAACGCGCCTCGTCACGGTAACGCTGCACGTGCTCGGCCTCCTCCCGGCAGAAATCAGCAATGGCTCGCTGAAAGGCAGGCTCACGCAGGTGATGCAACGACCAGGTAATCACCGGTTCGAAACCGCGCAGGATCTTGTGTTCTCCCTGCACCCCGGGGTCGAACTCTGACAGTCCGGACGCAATGGCATGCTCAATGCCCTGGTAGTAACAGAGCTCGAAGTGCAGCCCGTCGCACTCTTCAAGGCAACCCCAGTAACGACCGTAAAGACAGTCGCCATCCTGAAAATACAGGGCCGCCGCCAATGGCTGCTGGCCACGACGCGCCAACACCAACATCAGCTGATCCGCCATGGCCTCACGAATCGCCGCAAAAAACGCTTCATCCAGATAGGGGAGCTGCCCACGTTTCAGGTAAGTGCTGGCATAGCACTGGTAGTAGAAAGCCCAATCCTCATCGGTAATTTGCCCGCCCTGTAAACGTGTGACAGCGATGCCCTGCTCGGCAATGCGGCGCCTTTCCTTGCGCAGGTTCTTGCGCTTTCGCGACTGGAACCGGCTCAAAAAGTCTTCGAAGTCCTGATAATCACGGTTGAACCAGCGAAAGTGGCAGGCCTGCCGGGCAATCAGGGGTAATGTCGACAGCTGCTCTCGACACGCCCTGTCAGGAAACAGCACATGCCAGCCACTGGCGCCCTGCTGCTCCATTTGCTCGCTAACCGCCCCCCAAATCTGGTCTGCATTCAGGGTGCCACGCCAACGGGGCCCCACCACAGGCGTAAACGGAATCGCCGTCACCAACTTCGGATAGTACGCCAGCCCATGGCGCTGATAGGCGTCTGCCCAGCTGTAATCGAAGACATACTCGCCACGGGAATGACTGCGGGCGTAGAGGGGCAACCAGCCTTGATTCAGCGTTTGATGACAGGGGCCCCAGCCGCGCTGGGGGCTCACCGCCCCGCCACTTTCCAGTGCCGCAACAAAAGCGGGCTTGAGAAAAGGATAATCAGTCAATGTGACTCCACATGAGTTTCCCTGCCGGCTTGGGTACAATGCGCCAGTTGCACGGTCGTACAGAGCGCTGACAAGCCCAAACCGGGCCCGGTACCGCGCCGCCCTGCTTCACCGCCTCCTTTTTATCCGGCGGTTTTCGACACTTTCATCATTGTGAATACATTTTTTCAACAAGGTAATGTCTAGTCCATGAATGTTTCCAAACCCCTGACCGCATTTTATATCGCTGCGGCACTGTTACTGGCCATCCCCGGCGCCTGGCTGCTTTTCGCCCCGGAAATGGCTGTTGTCACTATCCACGAGAATCTGGCGTTTGTGCAGGTCTCCAACATTCACAGCCAACAAACCGGGCTGGGCCTGCTGCTGGCCGCGGCGGTCAACCTGGCCTGCCTGCTGGGCGGCCCGCAGCGGGTTCCGCTGCATGTGGCAGTGTTTTTCTACCTGGCAGGTCTGGTCGCCAGCCACGGCAACGCGGTATTCGCCGACCAATGGTGGCTGTGGATCCCCGCCCTGGTCTACCTGCTGCCGCTGATTCCGTTTGCGAAGCTGGTGCCCGCAAAATTGCCACTGCCAACGGGCGGAAGCGGCCAGCAACGCGGTGAGGTGAAGTGGTTCAACCCCAACAAGGGCTTCGGTTTCATCCTGACCGACAAGGGTGAGGAGCTGTTTGTGCACTTCAAGGCCGTTCAGAATGGTGGCCGACGCAGCCTGCGGACCGGCACCCGGGTTCGCTTCGACACGCGCATGTCCGACCGTGGCGAACAGGCCGATAACGTTTATATCGAGCAGTAACCCCGAACGCATTTCGGGGCTCGCAACACAACCCTGTTGCCGCCCCGATTGCCCGACCCGGAATAACAACAATGACACTGGCAATCGCAGACTGGATTGTCCTGGCCGGTTATCTGTGTATCGTGCTGGGCATTGGCATTTACTTCTCTCGCCGTAACACCTCTACCGAAGAATACTTTGTCGGCGGGCGTCGCTTTCGAGGCTGGGTGATCGGCCTGTCGCTGGTGGGCACCTCCATCAGCTCGATCACCTTTCTGGCCTACCCCGCCGACGCCTTTAAAACTGACTGGCTACGCTATCTTCCCAATCTGGCATTACTGCCTGCGATCCTGGTGGCGGCCTTTGTATTTCTGCCGTTTTTCCGCCGCGGCAACATGACCAGCGCCTACGAATTTCTGGAAATGCGCTACGGGCCCTCAGTACGGGTCTACGGGGCGGTAGCGTTTCTGGTGGCACAGGTGGTTCGCCTGGCCATGATCCTGTGGTTGCTTTCCCTGCTGATTCAGCAAGTCACGGGCTTGTCGCCCACCACAGCCATTGTGCTCGGCGGGCTTTTTGTGGGGTTATACACCGTGATTGGCGGTATCGATGCGGTGATCTGGACCGATGTGCTGCAAACTGTGGTACTGCTGTTGGGTGGGATTCTCTGCTTGTGGGTGATTCTGGAGGCACTGCCCGGCGGTCTGGGCCAGATCGTCGATCAAGCCGGGGCGGCCGGCAAGTTTGCGTTGGCCCCCTGGGAGAATGGCGCTCCCGGTGAGACCTCCTGGTCACTGTCGCTGAGCGAAAAAACGGCCACCATGATGCTGCTGATCGGCCTGACCAACTGGCTCACCGAATACTCCAGTAATCAGAACACGGTGCAGCGATACTGCGCCTCACAATCCACCCAGGAAGCCCGTCGCGGCCTGTGGGTGTATCTGTTCACCGCCCTGCCGATCTGGGCTTTTTACATGTTTCTGGGTACCGCGCTCTGGGTGTTCTTTGAAACATTCCCGGATGCTCAGGCCAGCGCCATTCTGAATGGCGAGGCCCGTGCCGAAACCCTGATGCCGCATTTCATCACCGGCTACCTGCCTGCCGGCGTGGCCGGCCTGGTAATCGCCGCCGCTCTGGCGGCTGCCATGAGTTCTCTGGATTCCAGTATCAATTCGGTGACAACGGTGAGCGTGGTCGACCTCTACCGTCGGCATTTGCGCCCCGGCGAAGACGATCGCCACTACCTGAAAGCGGCCTGGACCATTGCCGTCGCGGTGACAGCCCTGATGATCGCTGGCGCGTTGTGGCTAAATGGCGCTGACACCAAGACCCTGCAGGACACCTCGACCATTCTGGTCTCGCTGCTCGGCGGCGGGATGCTGGGGCTGTATCTTCTTGGTTTCTTCAGCCAGCGTGGCGATGAACGGGCCGCCTGGTGCGGCATTGCCTGTACTCTGGCCTTTACCGGCTGGACCGTGTTGACCAACAAGGGAATGTTGCCGGAGGCGCTGAGCGCCCCCTTTGATCTCTACTACACCGGGTTGATCGGCAACGTACTGATGTTTGTCGTGGGTTATCTGGCCGCATCACTGTGGTCTGCCCGGGCCACGTCAGCCCGGTCTTCCTGACACTCGCCACGGGACCGCAACAAGCGGTCCCGTAACAGCCAACCCACCGCCCAGCACACCAGCCAGGGGTCGAGCAGGTAATCCCAGAGGTTATCACTGACCAGAAGATCGGCCCGAAAGGCCAACTGCGCCGCCACCAGGATCAGGCAAGAGGCGTAAGCACGGGTGACCCAGCCTACCAGCCCAACCAACAGCAGCCCTGTGCTCAAGGCAAAGTCACCAAACCCCATGGCATAGGGGTCCGCATAGGAGGAACCCATACTGGTCGGGTAGAACCAAAGCGCCAGCACCACCAGCATCAGGCAGGCACTGCGCAACTGCCCCACCGGCAACCAATAGTAGCCGGTGATCCGGTGCTTGATCGCCAGAATGGCCAGTAAACCACTGGCAATACTGAACCCCGACAGATAGCTATTCACCCAGGCCGCCGGCCCCCACGGGTAGGGCAGCAGCGCCCAGACAAAGACCAGCACCGCCAAAACGATACGGGGTTTGCGCTCAAGCAGTGACGCACTGATTCGCAGCTGTACCGCCACCAGCACCAGTGCCGTAATCAACAGATCAATGGTCATTCTGGCGCTCCTTGTCTGAGGGGGATGCAATGTCTGGCTGGCTCGGCGGGTTCTCACCAGCCGGCAACCAGGCATGACGAATCGCGCTCTTGTTCCAGGTGTAAAGCACGTGCAGATCCCCGTTGCGGGCGCGAATCATGTAGGGGTAGTCATACTGGAACCGGCAACCATGTCGCTGATCACACTTATTGGCCTTGACCCTCTCCAACAACACATCCGGGTTGTCCGGAGCATTTTCCGCCTGCAGTTCATCGCGAATCAGCGCTTCGTACTGGCCTGTCGTCAACTTCTCGTCACGCCACTGCTCACGGTCATGCAAGGTCCAGGCGACCTGCCAGGTTGCCCCCGCATCCCGGGTTTCGCGGATACACAGATCGTCACGCTCTTCCCGGTTACAGTTGGCCACCAGCAGCCAGTGATTCTTGCCCAGCACCACACCACCCACTGCCGCGCTGGGATTTTCCAGACGGGAGTATTCCAGCGGCGACCATTGCCATCCCCCATCGCCACTGTCGGATTGATACAGATAGCCGTTGTTGGGCTCGTTCTCGTTTCTCAGGAAAGACACCGAATGGTCAGGAGCATCCACCAGCACCAGAGGCTGGATCGCCTTGCGGCCGTGACCAATACGCGCACGACCAAGAATCCGGCTGTCCTCGTCGAGACGTAGGATCTCACCGTATTTGCCAATCATTTCGTGATAAACGGGCAGGCCGATAGTGCCGTCTGCGTACTGCGCCGGGGGCGTTTTGACCAGGGTACTGATATTCAGGAACGGGGTCGTGACCAGCGCCTTGTCGAACGACCAGGTTTCTCCCTGATCGTCAGATTCCAGCACCACGATGCGACTGGCTGCCCAGCCACCAAAACTGACTGCGACAACAAACAGTCGCATGCGGCCATCGTCATCCAGAACGGGAACCGCATTGCCCAGCTTGCGGACATGCCGGTTCCAGCCCACCGCGATCTGTTCCCGGGTCACCACCACGGCTTCGTCAGTCCACTTGTCAGCGGCGGGGTCAAACAACGCGCTGTGAATCGCCACATCCGCCGCCCCTTCACGGGTACCGGCGAACCAGAAGGCTCTCAGCCTGCCATCCGGTAATTCGACCATGGACGGCGCATGCACCAGGCGGGTATCGGCATCGGAGGCAAATTGCCCCGCCCACTGGCCGTCATACTGCGTATCGACCGCAGGCATGTCCGGTATCAGGGGAGGCGTCGGACGCCATATGTGAGAGGGTGAAGCAGCATAGTAGCCCGCCACCAGGGCCATCCCCACTACAAGATGAAAAGCGCGTTTCAACATAAAGGACAAGTCGTTATATCAATGATTGGCGCGCCTATTGTCCATGAATCGCACGCCAGTGCCACCGTAGCCTGCCCTGCGGCACATCAGAATAGACAAGACGAGTCGATTTCGCTGCTGATCAGTAAATTGCCTGCCATTGACCAAGCCATCTCTGCCGACCGTCCGAAGTTGTGAACTCCTCCACTGGCTTTTGATCAGAATGTGTTCACAGCGACTGGGCGATGTCATAATGATGACAGACATTATTCGAAGAACAGCACCAAGGACTCTGCATTCTGCAATGGAACGTTTTGCAATTGCCTGGCTGGCATTATTGCTGGCCCTGTCGTGCCTGCCAGCCCACGCTGAAGACGACAACGACTGGAAACTGGTCAGCGAACGCAATGGTATTCAGGTCTACATGAAGCATCGTGATGAATCACGACTGAAAACCTTCCGGGGTACCACTCGCTTCACTCTCAAAGACGAATATGCACTGGTGGCATTAATGAATGACTATGCCTCCTACCCGAAATGGCTGCATTTCATTGACAGCGCCGAAGAGTTTGACCGGCAAGGCCCGCTCGATCGTAGCCTGCGGTTTACCACCCAGCTCCCCTGGCCGCTGGCCGATCGCGAGGCCGTGCTGCGTGCCAAGGTGCACCAGATCCTCAACGACGAGGAAGAGTCGGTGATGATCGAATTGATCAATCGCCCGGATGCCCTCCCTCCCAATAATGACTACATCCGGTTCCCGGAAATGTGGGGAAAACTGGGCTTTACCCGTATTGGCAATGACGAGGTGGAAATGGTCTACGAGATCATTCTCGATCCCGGGGGGTATATCCCCGCCTGGATTGCCAACATCCTGCTGCGTGACGCGCCGTATTTCACCCTTGAGCGGTTGCGACGCATCGTCATGAAACCGGAATACCAGAACCGCTACTATGACTATCTGGATCTGCGCGGCCCGGGACGACCTGAGTCTGCCGCCCCGCTGACACCAGAGGAAAGCGCGCCAACCCAAAACGCTCTGTAAAGGCCGAAAGGGAGATAATGAAAACGTAACAAAGTGATTATCACCCTGTCATTTTCGGCCACACCTCCCTTAACATGGGTACCTATCCGTCCTTCTGGAGCGTACCCATCCATGACACGGCTGTTCTATTTTCTTTATAGCTGGCTGATCTTTGTACCGCTGATGGCAGCGACCACTCTGGTCTGCGGAGCGATCTGTCTGGCCCTGGTGCCCTTTTTGCCTGCCGACCGTGTTGCCCGCTACAGTGCGGTCCCCTGGGCACGCCTCTGCCTGTTGTACAGCGGCGTGCGGGTAGACCAGTTTGGCCACCACAATCTGCAGCCAGGCCAGAGTTACGTCATCGTGGCCAACCACCTGAGTCAGTTCGATATCTTTGTTCTCTACGGCTATTTGGGCGTGGACTTTCGGTGGGTAATGAAACATGAACTGCGCAAGGTGCCCGTGATCGGCATCTGCTGCGAAAAGCTGGGGCATATTTTTATCAACCGAAGCGACCGGGACGCCGCCATCGCCAGCCTCAACGAGGCACGGGTACGGCTGAGTCATGGCGCCAGTGTGCTGTTTTTTCCTGAAGGCACCCGCAGTCGTGACGGGCAGCTCAAACCCTTCAAGAAAGGCGCCTTCAAAATGGCACAAGAGCTGCAACTGCCGGTATTGCCTGTCACCCTGACTGGCACCTTTGATATTCTGCCACCCGGCACCGCGCGGCTACAGCCTGGCCACCAGGCCACATTAACGCTGCATGCTCCACAGCCCATACCCTGCAACGAGGAAGACATCGATCGGCTGATGAAGACCTGCCATGCGCTCATTGCACAACCCCTTACCCATGCGTGCCCACAAGCGCTGGTATAGCTACAGCGACCGCCATAACCGGCGGTGATGCCATACCGGGCCGATCCTGTCGGACAGGATTGGCCCATTCGGCAGTGACAAAGTGTCTACACTCGGTGCCCATCGACCACGGGACTTGAACACGGAGTCATCATGAAGAATTTTAAAGACAAGGTTGCCGTTATCACCGGTGCCGGTTCCGGTATCGGCCGTGCACTGGCCAAGGAACTGGCCGCCAGCGGAGCCAAACTCGCCCTTTCCGATATCAACGAAGCGGGCCTGAAGCAGACCGCCAAGGATCTCGGCCTGGCCGAAGACCGCCTGCTGACCAAAGTACTGGACGTGGCAGACCGCCAGGCGTTCTATGACTTCGCCGACGACGTGGTGAACCATTTCGGTTACGCCAACCTGATCTTCAACAACGCCGGTGTCGCCCTGGGCGCCACCGTGGAAGACATGAGCTACGACGATTTCGAGTGGCTAATGAACATCAATTTCTGGGGCGTGGTGTACGGCACCAAGGCGTTCCTGCCGTACCTGAAGCAGTCCGGCGAGGGGCACATCATCAATGTGTCTTCCATCTTTGGTCTGGTCGGCATTCCCACCCAGTCAGCTTATAACGCTGCCAAATTTGCGGTACGCGGCTTCACCGAATCGCTGCGCATCGAACTGGAAATGGAAGGTAGCCCGGTATCCTGTACTTCCATCCACCCCGGTGGCATCAAAACCAACATCGCCAAGGCCGCGCGCATGAGCGAGGGCGTGGAGCGCATCACCGGTGCCAACAAGGAACAGTCCATTCAGGATTTCGAGAAACTGTTCCGCACCACCCCGGAAGAAGCCGCCAGCACCATTCTCAAAGGGGTGCGAGGCAACAAGCGCCGGGTCCTGATCGGTTCCGATGCGGTGGCAGTGGACACCATGCAGCGCCTGCTGCCGACCAGCTACCAGAAGCTGATCGCCATGGGCCAAAAGTACATGAGCAAGAAGTAACCGTGTCCGAGCGCCCTTTTTCCCAGGCCTGCGAAAACAACAAGGGGCCGATCCTGGCCGTGCTGCAACAGCACTGCCAGGCACCGGGGGCGCTGCTGGAAATCGGTTCGGGCACCGGGCAGCATGCTGCCTGGCTGTCCGCCCAGCTTCCTCACCTGCAGTGGCAAGCATCAGATGTGGCGGACAACCTGCCAGGCATCCGCCTTTGGCAGCAAGAGCCGGCCAACCGCTCCCTGCCCGCTCTTGAACTGGACGTGTCCGGCGACTGGCCTGCTGGTCCCTACCGTTATCTCTTTACCGCCAACACCTTCCATATCATGAGTGCAGAACAGGTATCTCGCTGTATCAAGCAAGGATGCGAGAGACTGGAAGCCGGAGGAGCCTTTCTGGTCTATGGCCCGTTCAATTACGACGGTCGCTATACCAGTGAATCCAATGCCCGTTTCGACGCGTGGCTAAAGGCAGCCGGTAGCCACCGTGGGATCAGGGATCAGGAATGGGTAGTTGAGGCCTTTTCACGCCATGGCGCTACGCTGCGGGCAGACCACGCCATGCCCGCCAACAACCGGATACTGGTTTTTACACGCTAGCCTGGCGGGCACGGCGCATGCGAGGCTTGAGGTAGAGCACCCCGAAGATCATGATCATCACCCCGTCACGCCAGTGAAACAGCCCTCGGCGACGGATCCAGACCCCAAACCCCACCAGCTCCAGGGCATGTAAAAAGGCCACCACCGCCCCCGCGCTCAGTAACAAACGGTCGAACGGTACCGGTAAATCCGCGAAAATGGCTAACAATACCGCCAGCCAAAACACTACAATGACCCCGCGAAACATGTTCATGCTCAAGATCCTCTGACAGCGCTGGCTATTTTTTCTACAATAGGTGGTTTAGAGGATCGGGGCCGGTCTGCTGGCCGGAACCTTGGACCTGCCCGACAAGCAGCAGGTTCTACAACAAACCACTCGCATTCAGACTGAGCGAATACATGCAAAAAGACAAGGCAACCGCCTGGACCCTGGATCAGTTCCCGGTCCCCGAAAAAGACGGCGAACGCCGCTTTCACGATTTTGATCTGGACCTGCGCCTGATGCGCGGGATTGCCGATCTTGGCTTCCAGTATTGCACCCCCATTCAGGCCGAGGTGCTGGAACACACCCTGGCCGGCGCCGACGCCATTGGTCGCGCCCAGACAGGCACCGGTAAAACCGCCGCCTTCCTGCTGACCGTCATCAACGATCTGCTCAAGCACCCGCTGGAAGTGAAACGCTACGCCGGTGAGCCCCGCGCATTGATCGTCGCCCCTACCCGCGAACTGGCGATGCAAATCGAAAAGGACGCCAAAGGGCTGGCGAAGTACACCGACCTGCAGGTCATGAGCGTGGTCGGCGGCATGAACTTCAACCGCCAACAGGAACGCCTGCAAAGCCGGGAAATCGATATTCTGGTTGCCACACCCGGGCGCTTGCTGGATTTTGCCAAACGCCGTGACCTGTGGCTGGACCGGGTGGAATTTTTGGTTCTGGACGAAGCCGACCGCATGCTCGACATGGGCTTTATTCCAGACGTGAAGCGTATTGTCAGCATGACGCCACGCACCAAATACCGCCAAACCCAGCTGTTCTCGGCCACCTTCAACGACGATGTGATGAATCTGGCCCGTCGCTGGACCCAGGACGCCGAAGTGGTAGAAATCGAGCCGGCACAGGTCACCACTGAGCGTGTTGAGCAGAAGGTCTATATCACCAACACCGACGACAAGTTCAAGCTGCTGTACAACCTGATTACCGGCATGAACATGGACAAGGTGATCGTGTTTGCCAACCGTCGGGATATTACCCGCCGCATCAACGACCGCCTGCACAAGAAAGGCCTCAAGGTTTCGATGATCTCTGGCGATGTGCCCCAGAACCAGCGCATGAAGACACTGGAGCGCTTCCGCTCCGGCGACCTGCAGGTGCTGATTGCCACCGACGTGGCCGGGCGAGGCATCCACATCGACGGCGTGTCCCACGTGGTGAACTACAACCTGCCGGAAGACCCGGAAGACTACGTGCATCGTATCGGCCGTACAGGTCGCGCGGGCGCCAGTGGCATGTCCATCAGCTTCGCCTGTGAAGACGATGCCTTCCTGCTGCCCGAACTGGAAAATGCCATCAGCATGAAGCTGGAATGCGAATACCCTCCAGCAGACTTGCTGCAGGAACGAGAGGAAAACCATGCCTGAACGGATCAGCCCTGCGGAAGGCAAGGCCCGCTTTGATGACGGCAACGCCCTGTTCGTGGACATCCGCGATCCCGCCAGCTTCGCCGCCGGGCATCTGCGCGGGGCTATCCACCTGAGCAACGCCAACGTGGATCAGTTCCTGGCTGACACCAGCCGGGAGCGTCCCCTGGTGATCTACTGCTACCACGGTAACAGCAGCCAGGGCGCCGCTGACTGGCTAGGCGAACAAGGTTTTCAGGCCGTGAGTCTCGATGGCGGCTACGACATCTTTCGCCAGCAATTTCCGGAGACTCTCGAGGAAACCGCCTGATAGACGTGGGCGGCAAGCTCCCTGTCAGCAGGGCAATCTGACCTGAAACCAGATCACCCTGCTCGGCAGTCCCCTGCCCCTGTCACAGTGACGAATCAGAAGCGGTAGCCCAACCCGACCATGTACACCCATGGATCGATTTCCACATCGATCTTGTCTACCCGGGCATCATTGACGTACAACCGGGCCTCGGTGTCGATATCGATATTCCAGACGCTCACGTTGAAGAGCCAGTTATCATTGATCGCCACATCCGCCCCGACTTCCCAGGCAAAGCCCACGGAATTACTGAGCTTGACGTCGGCATCTGCGCCACCCAGCAACGGACTGACCACGCCATCATCAATGGAGTCCTCAAAGAAGAGCGTGTAGTTGATACCCGCCCCGAGATACGCCCTTACCGGGCCAACCGACGGCGCGTAATACTGGGCAAGCAAGGTCGGAGGTAAATGACTGGTTTCACCAATCACGACACCGCTGCCACCGGTATCCAGAATAATGTCATGGGTAAATGGCGTCGCACCCACCAGCTCTACCCCAATGGCGTCGGTCACCATATAGGCAAAAGTCAGCCCCAACTGGGTATCGTCGTCCACGTCCACCCCCAACCCGCCCACGACGGGCATGGCAGAATCGAACGTCTCACTACTGACATCGGGATCAACCTGAATTGCCCCAAAACGCACAATGAAATCCCCTGCTTCATGAGCCAATGCGGGTCCTGCCGCCATCAAGGCGACCAGAGCCATCGCGTTTTTTCCCTGTCCTCGCAGCTTCATATTTTTCCCCTTTCGTTAGCACTATTCTGCTGTGGCGCCTGCATCCCACTCTCTCTGAGGCTGGACATCATTGAACGCCACAAGCAGCCAATGGGCATTGCGCTACGTCAATATGGCAAGCGAAAACAGCCGCAATCCCCTGCCCCCGGTGCCGCAACCACTGCTGGACTTAACTGGTCTGTAAGCCAACGGGGACGCCCCCAGAATAGGCAGAGAAAACCAATGCATGCTTATGCGTATCGACAAAATGAAGCGAATGGAGGATCAACGGTTCTTGAACGAAAATCACCCAATCTGACACATTCGCACTAGCGCCCTGATTTCACGTCAACCCAGTTACATACACATCAAGCGTGATAGCGCAGTATAGGAAGCCATCATTGCGAACGCCCTGCGCCCCACGCTGACTCGCAGGCCGCACACCAATAACAAAGAGATATTCATCATGGCTTCAAGCTCTCTGATCAACGCATTGCGTGACGCCCACAAGACTCACCTGACCCAACAACTGCAGGCCCCCGAACACTGGCAGGCGATGATGAGCCAAGCCAGCGCCCTGCTCACCGATGTGCCGCTGGGAAAGCTGGTTGACGCCGACAGCCTCTGCCAGGTGGTGGATGCCTGGCTGCAAGACGCCCTGAGCGCCCAGGGACTTCAGCAAGTCGTCACCGATGTCACCCTGGCCGTCTGGGACACTGCCGAACGCGATGACGCCACCCTGGGTGAGCTGCTGCGCGAAGAACACTTTGAAGCCATTCTCGAACAGGCCCTGCAACTGCAAACCTTGCGAGAAAAAGCCGTACATGCCGCAATGAACCACCCTCTGGTCAGTGAGATGGTCAGCGAGATGCTGTACACCGGCATCAAGAACTTTCTTCTGGAAGAAAATGCCCTGGCCAAGCTGCCAGGCGTCAGTAGTGTGATGAAGATGGGCCGCAAGAGTGTGGTCGGAAAGGCCATGGGCGGCATGGAAGAATCCATCCGTACCTATCTTCAAAAAAATATTCGCGTCACCCTGAAAACCGGCGAGCAGTGGCTGAATAAACAACTCACCAACGAACGCATCGAACAACTTGCCCGAGACGGTTACCGTCGGGTCGCCCCACTGAAGCCCGCTGACTACCTGGCCCTGGTTCCCAAGGCCACCATTGGCGACGTCATTGAGCAAGGCTGTCTCATCGGTGACGAAAGCGCCCGGCTGGATTACACCCGTCGCCTGGTCGGTGTCGGTATTCGGGCCGCCGTGGATTCTCTGAGCCAGTTGCCCCTCAAGACCCTGCTGGAAAACATGCAGATCAGTGAACAACGGGTCCACGCCATCACCACCCCGGCGCTCGCCAAAGGTGCCACTGTATTGGTAGAACAAGGCGTTCTGGAGCCGTTCGTGGAATGGGTGGTGGAGGATTTTTATGGGTCGGAGGCGTGCAAAAAAGTTGTTGAGGCAGTTAACAGTTAATAGTGAACAGTTAACAGCGACGCGCATTGGCATTGCTGTGCGCTGAGAGCACAGAGGCCGCGCCCAAGGTCTGGGCGCGGCCTCTTTCATTGGTGAAAAGAAAAAATTTACCGCGAGTATTTCGCTGTTAACTGTTCACTATTAACTGTTAACTAGAGGAAGGACTCCGCATATTCCGCCAACAACGATCTCGGCACTCCATTCAACTGCACCGACCCGCCATGGACAAAACGCTTGAAGCGTTCAGTCATGTAGGTGAGCCCGGAGCTGGTGGGCGAGAGGTAAGGGGTGTCGATCTGGGCCAGGTTGCCCAGGCACACCACTTTGGATCCTTCGCCTGCCCGGGTGATGATGGCTTTCATCTGATGGGGGGTCAGGTTCTGGCTTTCGTCGATCAGGATCAGGGACTTCTGAAAGCTTCGGCCACGGATGTAATTCATCGCCTTGAACTGAATATTGGCGCGCTCTTTGACGTACTGAATGCTGCCCGTGGGATTCTCATCGTTCAGGTGCAGGGCTTCGATGTTATCGTTGATCGCCCCCAGCCAGGGATCCATCTTCTCTTCTTCGGTACCAGGCAGAAAACCATGATCTTCAGCCAGCGGTGGCGTGGAGCGGGTGGCGATAATCTTGTTGAAGCGCTTCTGCTCCACCGTCATTTCAATGGCCGCAGCCAGCGCCAGAATCGTTTTCCCCGAGCCTGCCGCCCCCGTCAGATTGACCAGATGCACATCCGGGTCGAGCAATAATTGCAGCGCGATGGCTTGCTGGATGTTCATGGGCTTCAGTCCCCATGCCTCCTGCTCCAGCATGCTGTCTGCCTTGTAATGCTTCAGGGTCACCACCCCGTTTTCGATATGCATGACCCGGCCGACAAAGCCTTGCTCATCAATGATGTACTGGTTGGGATAGACCTCTTCCCCCAGAATCTCGCTCACCAGCAAGCCGTGGGACAGATAATGCAGGGTGTCCGGTCCGTCCTGCTCGGTTTCCACCTGGGTCACCTGGTCCCAGAACGAGCCGGGCACCTCAAAATAGCCCCGGGTCAGTTGCTTGATATCCGTGACCAGCTGATCGTTGTGGTAGTCCTCGGACTCGATTCCACAGGCCCTCGCCTTGAGACGCATGTTGATGTCCTTGGTCACCAGGATAAAGCGTTCATCCGGGGCCTGGGCCTTCATGGCGACCACATCGTTGATGATGCGGTTATCGTTCAGGTGATCCGGCAGGGGAGCCTTGATGTCCTCCAGGCTCGACATGAGTACCGTGAGGGTGCCCTGGGTTGAGTTATCCGGGCCGCGCGGGATGGGAATCCCGGCCTCCACCTGTTCCGGCGTGGCGTGGCCGAGCACCTTGTCGATTTGGCGAATAGCCGCCCGGCAATCGGCGGCGGTATGCGACTTACCGCTTTTCAGCTTATCCAGTTCTTCCAGCACCGTCATGGGGATCACCACGCGGTGCTCTTCAAAGTTCAACAGGGAGTTGGGGTCGTGGATCAGGACGTTAGTATCGATGACGTAGGTTTTTTTCTGTTCTTGCTCGATGGTGCTGTCGTTCTGGCTGGCGCTCGCGTAGTGGCTGGTGGAAAGGGTGTGGAGTCTGGCCGCGCGCTCTTCCATGCGTATCCCCTGTGCCGTTAAACGGTACGGTTGCGTTGGTTTGGCGGCATTCGGTGAGCGTCAGGTCTGAAATTGCGAGAGTGACGCCTGCCCCCTGCCGCCCTGGTTTTAAGCCTTTTGGCGGTTCAGTTGCATTCAGCTGTTAACAGCTTTTGATCGCGATCACTCCCGCAAGGGCGGGAATGGAATTACCATAACCCAGCTTTTCGAAAGGGATCAATAGTCCTCCTTGAAAACTTTTGCCTTTTCTTTTTCCGTTCTGTCCATTTCATCTGTCCGCTAGACTGGTGAACATCAAACATCGCATAAACGGTTAATCAATCTTATGTCTCTCGATCACCCTCAGGTAATGATGCCCCCGCCAGCGCTGTATCTCGGCGGCTTGTTAATGGGCTATGGCATCGACAGGGCAATTCATTTCCCGGCTGTCCAATTCCCCGGCAGCGTCTGGCTGACCAGCCTGCTTGCTGTATCCGGACTGTTACTGGTAGCACTCGCGGCCCTCCAGTTACGACGGGCGAGGACAACCCTCATGCCTCACCGCGCGGCAAGCACACTGCTGACAACGGGCGTTTTCGCACTGAGCCGTAACCCGATCTATCTTGGCTTCAGCCTGCTGGCCATCGCTGCCGCGCTCAGCCAACAAAGTGCAGGCATGCTGTTGATGCAGCTCCCGGTGCTTTGGGTCATACATTCACATGTGATTGCCGCAGAAGAAGCGTTTCATGAACAGCAGTTTGGTGAGGCCTGGCAACAATACCGTAATCGCACTCGACGCTGGCTCTAACCTGAATTCGTTCACAACCCGGTCCCTGCTTGAGCCACAGTGGCGGCTCAAGCTTGCCGTTTTGCAAACGCATGTGACGAGATCCGAAGTGGCCAGGTACCAGCGTGCTGGCGCGCGTATCAGGCGGCAACCAACCCACGCGGCGATAGAGCTCGGCAACCAGCTCTGAACAGAACCAACCGCGCCGGTCCGGCTTCCGCTGAAACGCGGTCAAAACATCAATGGCATTACAGAGCAGGTAATTCTTGTAAGGACGATGCAGTAACCGCCTGACCAAACGCTGCAGTAGCCTGTCCTGACGGTCAGAAAGATCAGGCCCAAGGCGACGTCGCACAGCAACGGATCCGGGATAATCCGCCAACTTGCTGGAAAGGAATACCAGTGACACCCCCGCGACAGGTTTCCCCAGTCGAATATCTACCGACTCCCCCAACGTGGTGGACTCCAGCACCAGCGGTTCGCTGCATTCCGGCAGTCGCACCACCATGCCAATGTGGCTCCAGGGGCTTCGGGTAAACAGCCGAATAACCTCACTGGTCACCCCGCGTCCGGAGAACAGCAGTATATCGCCGGTCCGTAAGGTAAAAGCAGAATCCAGAGTGGATGCCATCGCAGACGTTCCCAGGTTTCTGATCATTCCCGTTGAGAGCACGCTATGCCTGTCGAATGACAGATCGCTGACAGGATGGTCACGGTTTGGTGAAAGCACCTCCCGTTTTCTCTGCATCCAGCTTTAGGCGCTTGCCTGCAATCGATCCGAGCGCTAGCGAGGCAAAGGTGTCAGAAGGGAGTTTCGAGTAACGAGCAGCGAACCAATAATGGATGGCTGCGGAAAAAAGATTGAGGTTGTGCCTTTCCTCGCATGGGCTCGGTTCGCAATGCGAGCCGTGTCTTTCATAAGCTCTGGAATCCATACCTCGCCTAGGCTCGGTTCGCCATGCAAGCATGGTTATTCGCTTCGCTCACCCCTTCGGGGCCGCACTGCGTGCGTTACTTCGCTGCGCTACGTTCCTACTAGGTGCTCGGGTTATTTATTGGCGCCGAACTCAACGATCTGGAAGGCGTTTCCGTTCTTCAAAATACCTCGGAACTATTTGGATTTCCCTTCTAATCAAGCGTAGCTTGTAGCTTGTAGCTTGTAGCTTGTAACTCACAGCTCACAACTGATAGCTGATAGCTGATAGCTGTGAGCTTTCACATTTCTGTTACCTCCCTGCAGTAACCTCTCCGACACATTCTGCTCCTGCCCTGCCCCGCCTATGGAAGAACGACTCTACCTGTTGCAACGCCACCTGCCGGAACTGCTGGAGCTGGAATCCCTGATCCGGCATGGCAAACGGCATTTGCGGGTCAGTACCGTTCATGACGTTCCCATGGGAAAGATCAGCCTGCCCATCAAAGTTATCGAGATGGGATCCACCGCTCCCCGGGCTCCGGTGATTGGTTTTTTCGGTGGCGTTCACGGCGTCGAACGGATTGGCAGCCAGGTTCTGATGTCATGGCTGCATAGCCTTATCCATCGCTTGCAGTGGGATGATCAGCTCCACCGGCGACTCGAGCAGGTGCGGCTGGTGTTCATGCCGATGATCAACCCCGGCGGCATCTGGAACCGCACCCGCAGCAATCCCAACGGGGTTGATCTAATGCGTAACGCCCCGGTGGATGCCATGGGCAAGGTACCGTTTCTGGTAGGTGGGCATCGCATTTCCCGACACCTTCCCTGGTACAGAGGAAAGAGCGGCGACCCCATGGAGCCAGAAGCTCAGGCCGTGGCCAGGGTGGTGCAGGAAAAGTTGTTTCCCGCGCCTTTCTCCATGAGCATTGATTGCCACAGCGGCTTTGGGCGCCGGGACAGAATATGGTGCTGCTACGCCCGTAGCCACAGGCCCATTCCACACATTGGCGAGGTCTACCGGCTTAAACAAACCCTGGAGGGCACCTACCCTCATCATCACCCCTACCTGATTGAACCTCAGTCCGTTAACTACACCACTCATGGCGACCTGTGGGACTACCTCTACGATGACGCTCAAGAGAAAGCGCCAGCGCATACCTTTCTGCCCTTTACACTGGAAATGGGCTCCTGGCTTTGGGTGCGCAAGAATCCCCGGCAAATGCTCGACTTCTTTGGCTACTTCAACCCGGTAATCTCTCATCGCCACCACCGGGTGCTGCGCCAACATCTGCCGTTGTTCGAATTTCTCACCGCCATGACCGCCAATGCCGGAAACTGGCTCCCCTCACCTGCCGAGCGTAAACAGCTAAGCCATCAGGCAATACAGCACTGGTTCAGCCACCAATAGTGAGACTTCATGAAGCTGGCCCTGGATTTGCATCATTTTGATGCACACAGTTGGGTCATCAGGCTCACTGGCTTACACTTGCCCAAACCCGATCTCAGGAATTTCAGGTATGAAACGATTCGCTCCGGCTCTGGTACTGGTCCTTGCAGGCTGCCAGAACTTTGGTTATCAGGCCCCCTACGGTGACGACACAGCCCAGATCACCTTTACCAGTAACGATACCGCGGCCCAACCGGCTATCTGTGTTCCGGGCAAGGGCTTCCAGTCCACCGAGTACTCCATCGCCCAGAAACCCATGGGCGGAGACGCGCTCAACGACTTGCTTGAGACCATGAAAAAGAGCACGGAAGTGACCACCACTCTGGCCCCTTCCAGCCAGACTCGGGTCGGTATCATCTACAACCAGAAACATCCCAACAGCACCCAGCGCGACCGCTGCCGGGTCGCGCTGCAATTTGAGGCCGTTGCTGGCGAGCACTATCAAGCGGTGTTCAATTACAGCCAGGCACAGTGCGGACTATCCATTACCGATAGCAAGGGTCAGTCTGCCGATGCCGTCCGGGTTGACTGGGAATGCCCATAAACAACATACCAATTTGGTGCACCGCACAATAACGGTGCACCAATACCTCTATTGCAGCCTCTTTACACCCCTTCCTCCTCCCCAACAAAACAGCAACCCTCTGTTTTAAAAAAGAAAATAAAAACTGGCACGCTCTCTGCAATAGCTTATGCGAGCCTGATAGGCGGTGCGCCACTAGCGCACACTTGAACAATTAAGACTTGTTAAGAGGGTTGCACATGAAGAACGTATTTGGTCTGAAGAAAACGGTTATCGCCTCTGCGGTTGCAGCTGCCAGCGTAATGGCGCCTGCCATTGCTGCTGCAGAAATCAGCGGTAGCCTGGGCATTGCCAGCATGTACCTGTGGCGTGGTCAGGACGTGTCTGCTGGTACTGCAAACGTTTCCGGCAGCCTGGATTTCACCACCGACGTAGGCTTCTACGCCGGTACCTGGGTATCCTCCGCTGGTACCTCTGTTAACTCTGCAGGCACCACTTCCACTGAAACTGACTTCTATGCCGGTTTCGGCGGCGAAGCAGGTGGCCTGAGCTACGACATCTCCTACTGGACCTACGTTTACCCGGAAGATGATGTAGGCGCAGGTGAGCTGGCTGAACTGATTGCCAGCGTAGGCGTCGCAGGCTTCAGCCTGACCGGTTATGTCAGCGCCAACGATCTGAGCGATTCCGAAGACGAGAACTTCGGTGACGACCTGTACCTGACTCTGGGTTACGAATACGACAAGTTCGCTATCACTGCGGGTGCGTTCATGTTCGACGCTGACGACAGCGACTATGCCCACGTTGACCTGAGCTACTCTCCCATCGAAAACCTGACCTTCACTGTGTCCAAGGTTGTCGATAGCGAGTCTGCTGCCCCGGTTACCGATGAGCAGGATCCGCTGTTCGTTGTTGGCTACAGCTTCCCGCTGTAAGCACTGCACGGCATCTCGGGCGGCAACTGCCGCCCACTGTTTCAACGCCGCGGGGCTCTCCCTGGTCCTCGCAAACACGCAAGCAACCCCGCGGCGTCTTTTTAACCCGATTTACGCATGCTTGCTTCATGCAACATACGCCACCCCACCCCACGCACGTTTACCCGCTCCGACTTCCGACACTCACCGTCTAGCGCTCAAAATACACCACCAGCGCATCGTGATCAGAAACTGGTGATACGCCATCTGTTCCATACAGGCTCTTGTAGCGCCCGGCGTTCCCGCGACTGGCCGCTACCGCTTTAAGACGATGTTTCAGCGTGGGAGACAACCAGACATGATCCAGTGCCTGGGGGCGACAGCGGTAACGGTAGGAGTAACGCTCCGAGGGTTCCAATGCCTGCCAAACGTTGAACAGGCCGGCAAGCGCGAATTGCCGATAGCTGTCCGAGAAGCGACCGGCACCCCAGGTGCTGTTGAAATCACCCGCCACGATCACGGGCCCTGTCTGATTGCCAACCCATTGTGCGAGACGTGCCGCCTGCCGTCTGCGCTTCTCGAACACCCTCGACGAGGCCAGATCACGCGCACTGCGCAGGTGCACTATCACCAGATCCGCTTTCATGGGCGCTTGCAACGACACCCGTAATGGCGGACGAGAATAAAGCGGGTGCCCCTGAAATGGCTCTGCGGCAAAAAGGGCACGGGGGTTTTCCAACACCACTGGCGCACGGTACAGCAAGCCCACATCCATGCCGGAAGGATCGTTGCCTTCAATCAGCACAGAACGGTAACGATAACCGCTGGCCGTCAACCGCTCAGCCAGTGAATCCAGCAATGCGCGATTCTCCACTTCCTGAAGCACCAGCGCATGAGGGGCCTGCAGGTGTGTCGTGATGAATCGGGCAATGGCATCCAAACGCTGCTCAACCCGCTTGGGCGGCAAGGGGGAATCCAGATCCGCATCCTTGACGGCATCACGAAGACGCCACAGATTCAGGGTTGCCAGCATCCATTCACCCTCACTGGCCACCGGCACGCCACGATCGGGGGCAAGATCCCGGCAGTCCGCCAGAACATAAATCGGGGCAATCAGCAGCAAGACAAGCAGGGGTCGTTTCATGGCAGCAGTCTACGATGAGAGCCACACCACCAACAGAGGAAAAGCACCCCAAAACGGGTAGGAAAACAGACGGTCAGGAAGACAGCGATATACTGCTGCTCAGGGCAAGGGGGCAACCAGGACGACCACCACAACAGGGAAAACCTAAAACGCTTTCCCCCTGCTCCCCTCGCAGGGAGCAGGGAAAAGCAGTCTCTCAAGGCCGGAACACGACTTTGAGATCCGAGGTAACATCGGCCTCGTCCATGTAACCGATGAAATGCCGATCAGACCCCACCAACAGTGTCATCTCCCTATCGCTGGAGACTTCCCGCGGCGGCATACCCCGGCCAGTAAAGATCATGCGTGCCCAGTAGCTTTTCATCTGCTCTACGGACTTGCCCATGACCCGCTGGTAAAACAGCTCCCGCTGGCTCGCGGCCACCGGCATATCCAACGGCTTCACGGACACTTCGCCAACCCGATTCAGCTGGCCATTAAAGATCTGACGCACTTCATTGCGGGTCAACCCTGCCAGATCACTGCTTTTGGAAACCACTACCACGATGCCAGCCTGTGCAGCACCCGTCAGGAGCAGAAAGAAGACAACCAGAAGACTTTTCATTTTTTCCACTCCCTAGAAAACCAGATCCATACTGAGACGTACCACGCTGGCATGATCGTTTTCCAACGCCCCGCCATCAGTCACGACAAAAAAGCCATTGGTCGTCACGTCTTCATCCGAAAAATCATAGTAGTAGCTGTACTCCCCCTTCAGTGCGATGGCATCCGTCAGGGAATAACGTAACCCTGCGGTCCAACTCTTCTGGCGCTCTGCCAGGCCATCATTGAGGGCACCCGGCAACTGCTCATCGAGCTCGTCCGGATACACCGCCGCCCAGGTCACCAGCGGCATCCATTTGCCCAGATATTTGCCCACCGACACGTAACCGCTCTCGCTGCTGGGATACCAGTTGCTGAAGCTCAGGCGAGCCACTTCCGTGGCCATAAACCAGCTACCGTCGTCATATTGCAGACCGAGCCCGGCAAAATAGGTGTAGACATCATCCAGTGTCAGCCCAAGAAGCGGGGCAGGCGGCACCAGCGCATTAAGATCGTCCTGGGGAACGGTAACTGATGCACCGGAATACGAGGCGCGGAAACTCCAGTCCTGCCAACGGCTCGTCAGGTTAATCCCGCTGAGGTCGTCTGCCTGAAAGTTGGCGTTGCCAGTCCGTGGCCCACCATCGACCGTGCTGGACCCCCAGAACGCGGCCAGCCGATGAGACAAGGCCCCGGTGTTGAATGACCAGGCGGCTTCAATCCCTTCCATGGTCTTGATCGGTGCCAGCTGGTACACCTCAGCCGGGGGGCTGACCCAGGGATAGGCATAGCCCACATCAACATACTGGGAGTGCATATAAAACGGCGCCACAATCCGGCCCGCCTTGATGGCTACCGTGTCCGTGAGGTCGTAGTCCAGGTACCCCCATTGAATCTCGGCGTCAAAATCGTCCTGACCGGAGGCAAACAACTGCACCACCGCCTCTGCACGATCATTGATCCGGGCATTGAACTGAATCCCGGCACGGGTGAGGGCATCATGACTCCAATCGTCATCCGCGCCATCGATATGACTTGCCTCGCCTGCGGTGGTGTCCGCATTTGCCTGACTCATGCCCGCAGAGATAAACCCGTTGATACGCAAACGATCATCCACCGCAGAGTGGTACTGATCACTCTCCAGTTGCTGCAGGCGTCGTTCGTATTCCTGTAATTGTTGTTCCACATCACTGTGTGGCGTCTCCGCCCACACCGTGTTGCTCCCCATTGATACCGCCAAAACGGCAAATACGATGCGTTTCATGACTCTCCCATGCCTAACTAGCCCATTGGGATGATAATAGGCTACGACAAAAGCATGGCATTATGCTGGATTGGAACGTTCCTTCAACTGTCCGATGGGGCCGCTTTTCGCACCGGAATCGTCTCGCAATCCACAGACACCTCCACATCGAAGCAAACTTGCACCGCTTCACCCTCGCCCGGCACCCGTTTGAGATCCATGAACATCAAATGCTTGCCACCCGGCGCCAAGGTGACCGTCTCTCCCGGTGCCACCGTCAAACGGTGAAGATGCTGCATGGCACGGGTGCCGTCGTCCCGGGTCACCGTTTCATGCAACATCACATGCCCGGCAAAGTCACTGGTAATGCCCACCACGGTTCTTGGCTGTATCCCTTCATTGGTAAAGGTCAGGTACCCCGCCATGGATGAGGCAACCGGTGGCGCTGCACGCAACCAGGCATCATTCACTTCAAGTGTTTCAATTTCGCCAGCATGGCCCTGCACCGCCAACACCAGCAAACCGCCAAGCAGTCCCTTAAAGAAGGCTTTTCGCATCGTTTATCACCTCATCAATCTTGAAATCCGCCGGATACAGCTTGCGCACCCGCGCCTGATCGTCCAGCAGATAGATATAGTCACTATGGGTAAACAGGTAATCCTGTTTTTCCTGGCCCTTGATGAACACCACCCCGTATTGTTCCGCAACCTGCCGAATCTGCTCCAGGCTACCGGTCAGGCCAATCATGTCAGCCTTGAACCAGGGCAGGTATTGCTTCAGGTGTTCGGCCGTATCCCGCTCCGGATCAAAGGTAATGAAAACAGGCTGGAAGCCTTCTGCCTCCCCGGCCTCATCCAGTTGCCGATAGACCTGCGCCACCCGGGCCAGTACCGCCGGGCAAATATCCGGGCAATGGGTATAACCGAAGAACAGGACCGAGACCTGGCCCTTCAGGTCCGCGTGGGTATAGGGCTGCCCGTCCTGGTCAGTCAGCGTAAACTCACCCCCCAGGCGAGTATTTACAGGCAGGTCGCTTTCCGGCTTGTCACACCCGGCCAGCAATACCAGTAACAGCATCGGCAGGATGTACGGCAGTTTTCGCATGATCGCTCCGGTTGATATAATCCGCGCCCATTTTGACGCTATTCGACGGTGAGGCAACCCAAAAGGGTGGCCACCATAGATGGAGGTGCCCCTTGGCACGCAAGCTTTTCATCCAGACCCACGGTTGCCAGATGAACGAGTACGATTCCACCCGCATGGTGGATCTGCTCGAATCCAGCCACGGCCTTGAGCAGACCGACAACCCTGATGAAGCGGATGTTCTGCTACTGAACACCTGCTCGATCCGGGAAAAAGCCCAGGAAAAGGTCTTCCATCAGCTTGGCCGCTGGAAAAAGCTCAAGGAAGCCAGGCCCGACATGATTATCGGCGTCGGCGGCTGCGTGGCCAGTCAGGAAGGCGACGCCATCCGTGACCGGGCCCCCTATGTGGACGTGGTCTTCGGCCCCCAGACCCTGCACCGCCTGCCCGGGCTGATCACCCAGGCCGCCAGCACCCGTGAACTGGCCATCGATGTGACCTTCCCGGAGATCGAAAAGTTCGACAACCTGCCCGAGCCCAGCGTCGACGGCCCGACCGCGTTTGTGTCCATCATGGAGGGCTGCTCCAAGTACTGCACCTTCTGTGTGGTGCCGTACACTCGGGGAGAAGAAGTCAGTCGCCCGGTACAGCCGGTACTGGCGGAAATCGAACACCTGGCAGAAATGGGCGTTCGCGAGGTCAACCTGCTGGGGCAGAACGTGAATGCCTACCGTGGCCAGGGCGCCAACGGCGAGGTACTGGATCTGGCCGACCTGATCCTGCTGATCCGTGACATCGATGGCATCGACCGCATTCGCTACACCACCAGCCACCCGGTGGAATTCTCGGATGCCCTGATTCAGGTCTACGCCGAAGTCCCCGAGCTGGTCAGCCACCTGCACCTGCCCGTGCAATCCGGTTCCGACCGCATTCTCGCCATGATGAAGCGCAACCATATGGTGCTGGAATACAAGAGCAAATTGCGCAAGCTCAAGCGGATTCGCCCGGATATCTCGTTTAGCTCCGATTTCATCATTGGCTTCCCCGGTGAAACCGACCGCGACTTCGAAGACACCATGAACCTGATCCACGAGATCGGTTTCGATATGTCCTTCAGCTTTGTCTACAGTGCCCGCCCCGGCACCCCGGCAGCCGACCTGCCAGACGACGTGCCCATGGAGGTCAAGAAACAGCGGCTGGCGATTCTTCAGCAACGCATCAACCAGAATGCCCAGGACATCTCCCGCAAGATGGTGGGCAGCACCCAGCGCATTCTGGTCGACGGCTTTTCCAAGAAGGACCCTGGCCAGCTCAAGGGCCGCACCGAGAACAACCGGGTAGTGAACTTCCGCTGCGACGACACGGACCTGATTGGCAAGTTCGTGGACGTCACCATCGCCGAAGCCTACAGCAACTCCCTGCTCGGTACGGACCCACGCAACCCGGGGTAATAGCCACGTTACAAAGCCACCGCACGGCCGATAAACAACACCGGCCCGGTTGGACGATCCCCCGGCGAACCGCCGGGGGGTTCCAGGGTCAGCTCAAACAGCTGCCCGCTTTTCACCTCTCCCACCTGCGATGCAGGAATCACTACCGGCTGGCCCCGCTCCACCAGCCCCAGCGATCGCGGTCCCTTGGCCGGATCTTGCAGGGTCCAGAACTGGACACTGTGCTGACGGGGATACGCCACCTCCTGCAGAGGAATCAGTTGCAGGTCACCTGACGCGGAGACCGTGACTCGCCAACCCGGCGCAGCAGCCTCTCCCGGCGCCTGCAAGATCACCGTGTAGACCGGTGCTGGCTGACGCAAGGGCCCCAACAGCAAGGCCACCACGACCAGCAGGCTTGCACTCACCGTGCGCCACACAACAGGACTCTGCCACACCCACTGCCAACGGGAAGGTGCCACACCTGCCTGACGGGCAATCCGGCGCCACAACCTTGAAGGCAACGGGGCCGGTTCAAGCAGCTCTGCTGCCCCAAGCCAGTGTTCCTGCCAGTGACCAGCCAGCCGCGACGCGTCCTCATCTTGCGCCAGCCAGGCATCTATCTCCTGGCGGCGTTGCGGGTCATGCAATCCCAGCACATGCTCGGCAATCAGTAGCTGCCGTTCCTGCGGATCATCAGGAATCATAGTCGCAAACACTCCTGTAACCCTTTTAATCCAGATCGAATACGGCTCTTGATGGTCCCCAGCGGCACCGCAAGAGAATCCGCTATCTGTTCATAGGACAGCCCCATGTAGTAAGCCATCAGGATGGGGCGACGACGCTCCAATCGCAGTGTTTTGAGACATTCGATCATCACCTTGCGATCATTGTCTGCCAGCGAGCACTGCTCGGGAGACAACCCCGGATCCGGCCAGCTTTCATCTGGCAGATGACCGACTTCGTAGCGCGATGACCGCCGTTGTTGGTTTAGCAAACGGTAGCGGAGTAATCCGTACAACCAGGCGCGTGCACTGCCTCGCTCATGGCGAAAACGGTGAGCGTTTTTCCAGACCTGTACAAAGGTGTCCTGCAGGGCATCTTCGGCGCAAGCTGACTCACCGGTAAAGCGCCGCGCAAAGGCCAGCATGCGCGGCGCCTCATTGAGATAAAGTTGGTGAAAGGCCTGCCGATCGCCACCAGCGCATGCCTGCATCAGGGCATTGCCGGCCTCCAGATCTGCGGAGATATCATCCATGAAACGGTTTCCCGAAAGGGTAATGGAGCCTTGATACTCCACCACCCCACGAGAAGACCGTGTCAAGACAGGCTGTGCTTACCGTTACTCCGGGCTGCGCCCAAGATCATCGCTGATCAGTGACACGGATTCCGGAGCGGACTGCATCCAGGTCAGTGACGGCGCCACATCGCCGCCAGTGGAGGACAGAATGTTGTCGAAACGCAGCACCATGCCCTGGGACTTCTCCGCCACATAAAGATGCTCACCGTCGAAGGCAATATCCACCGGGTTGCCCAGCTGGGTGGCACCAACCGCATTATTATCACCGTCATCAATGCGCACCGACACCTCCGTGAGCCCATCAGCACCAGACGCATTGCCAAGCACGTACAACTTGCCATCGGTAGGATTTGCGCCACTGCCAACATCAGAAAGAATCAGCTGATCGGTTTCTGCCACATGCACGATACCGTGAAGATTTGTGGGGGCGGCAAAGGCCACCCCGCCCTCTGCCGGAGTGATGACCCTGTCAGCTCCCGCACTGCCACGGCGAGTGCTGTACTCGTCGAAGACCGCCACCGAACCATCGGTGAGCGCAACATACAGCCGGTCTTCATCGGGGTCATAATCCAGATCCCAGGGCGCCACACTCAAGGAAGTACTGAATAGAGGGGCCACATCGCCACCGGCCTGAGCACCATAGACCCGCACCGCCGGGTCACCATTATCGGTCACCAGCACCCAGCCCTGCTGGTCCGCTACATCAAATCCTTTGGGTGATGACAATCCGGTGTTGGCGCCCTCAATCAGCCGATCGCGGCTGGCAGCAAACATTTCACCATCACGGCCCGTGGCCAGGCGGTTGATCACCGCCAAGCCGGTGTCATAGGTGATGTAGGCATCGCCCATTTGATTGAACCCCAGGCTTTCGCGATCCAGTCCAGTGGTAAAGCCACGCTGCATGGCGCCCAGATCGAGGTCCAGCACCACGACATCCGGGTCCGAGGGTGACGCTGGCGCATTACTGGTCACCGCAACGCCTGTGAAGCCCGTGCCGCTTTCATCAATGTCAGAAAGGTCTGCCAGCACCGGCTGGTTGACCACCAGCACCAGAGACTCCGGTTTGGTGCTGTCGACGACATTATCCGGCGCCACATCACCCGAATTACCGGAGACCACATTGTTGTAGACCAGCACCGCATCATTGGATTTTTCCGCGATGTACGCCTTGTCGCCATCCAGCACCAGGTCCACCGGGTTACCCATCATCGTGGCCGGGCCAAACAGGGACCGGGAGGGGGTTACCGTGCCATTAGCCGTGGAAGCATTACCAATCACATACAAGCGCCCGTCATCAGCGACTGCAGCGTCAGCCACATCCGTAATCACCAACGTATCGGTGTCCGCCTGGTAGGCAATACCGTGGATATTAGAGACCGTACCGGCCGTATCCGGGGTCAGGGTACGTGACGGAGTCGCCATGAACCCGCCAGCCACATAATCGTCCACGACCACCACCGTGCCATTGGTCATGGCCAGAAACAGCCGATCAGATGGCTCGTCGTATACCAGATCCCAGGCGTTGCCCGCCAAGGGAGTACTGGCCAGCGGAACCGCGTTTTCACCGGCGGCAGTACCAAAGACTTCTATACTGTTGCCACCCAGATTGGCCGCCATGACCAACCCTGCTTCATGGGCAATCGCAATCCCCTTGAGTGTCATAGACCCCGCGGCAGGCAGGGAGCGATCCAGAGTCGAGACCGCAGAGGCATTATCACTGCGCTCCACCACCTTGTGCAGCGCTTGCAAACGGCTCGGGGCGCCACCACTGTCGTTGGCGGCATAGAGATTCCCCAGCAGGTCCAGCGCAATGCCTTCATTGGCATCGGCGTTAAATGTCTGGATCACATTCAGGCGGCCATCCAGCAGATCCACCTGTCCGGCATTGCTGCTGCCGTTATGCATCACCAGCAGTTGATTGCCCGGCTGCTCACCCGGGAGGGTAATCCGTCCCCGGTCGTTATCGTCACTCCCACAGGCTGCCAGCGCTACCGCCATGGCCAGCGGTGAAAGCCACAAAAAACCTTTGCCGTTCGCATTCATGCGTTATCTCCTTGATGGATATCAATTCCGGCCCACAGCCGGTTGGTGGGGACGCGAGATCCTGCTGCTGATACCCGCAGACAACGCCAACGGATGTAACATTGAGTAAGGCTTTGATGACTTACGGTAAAGCCCTGCGTCTTGGAGCCCCCTGCCGGTTGTTCGACATTCGCCCCGGCGGGCTTGCTGATGGTCAATACACGCGCTAGCCTGCACCGCGAATTTCGCTTCCCCGTAGCCTGGCTTCGGGGTATTCTGGAAGCCACCGCAACAGCCCGAAGGGCCACCTTTTCCATCTTGGACACACCACTCGCTTCACAGCACATCAGCCTCGAACCGAACGATTCCCGTCGCCTGGCCAGCCTCTGCGGCCATCTGGACGAGCACATCAAGCAGATCGCCAACCGGCTGCACGTGGATATTCATAACCGCGGCAACCAGTTTCATCTGGCCGGCGAGCCGGATCTGGTGGAAGCGGCCCGGGCCATCCTCAACGAGCTGTACGACCAGACCCGTGACGGCACCGAGTTGACCCCGGAAATGGTGCATTTGCACCTGCAGCAATCCAACGTGGCTGACAAGGCCGACAACACCGTCGCCTTTCCCACCGACGAGGTGGTAATTCGTACCCGTCGGGTGCGTATCAAACCCCGCGGCGAACACCAGCGCGAATACGTCAAGAAGGTTCGCCAGCACGACATCAACTTCGGCATTGGCCCGGCCGGCACCGGCAAGACCTGGCTGGCCGTAGCCTGTGCCGTCGACGCCCTGGAAAGAGCCGAAGTCCAGCGTATTCTGCTGGTGCGCCCGGCGGTGGAAGCGGGCGAAAAGCTGGGTTTCCTGCCCGGCGACCTGGCCGAAAAAATCGATCCCTACCTGCGTCCCCTTTACGACGCCCTTTATGAAATGCTGGGCTTCGAAAAAGTGGCCAAGCTGATGGAGCGCATGGTGATCGAGGTCGCTCCGCTGGCCTACATGCGCGGCCGCACCCTGAACAACAGCTTTGTGATTCTGGACGAAGCCCAGAACACCACCCCGGAACAGATGAAGATGTTTCTCACCCGTATTGGTTTCGGCACCCGTGCCGTGATCACCGGTGACGTTACCCAGATTGACCTGCCCCGCCATCAACGCTCTGGGCTGATCAATACCCTGGAAGTCCTGGAAGAGGTGAAAGGTATCGGCATCACCCGATTCGACAGCAAGGATGTGGTTCGCCATCCGCTGGTTCAACGCATTGTAGAGGCCTACGACCGTCATGAACGGGATACCGACCCCGACCGTTGAGATCCAGTGGGCCACCGACGCTCCGGATGCCCCCGACGAAAACCACCTGTGCGAATGGGTGCGCAATGCCAGCCGCGCCGCAGGCGGTGTGGTTGGTGATATTACCTTGCGGATTGTCGATGAGAGTGAAATTCGCGAGTTGAATCGCGACTACCGCGACAAGGACAAACCCACCAATGTGCTCTCCTTCCCGTTTGAAATGCCGGAAGGATTACCACAGGATGCCATTGACCCCCTGCTTGGCGACATCATCATTTGTGATGCCGTAGTTCGCCGTGAAGCCGACGAGCAAGGCAAGGCTCTGGATGCCCACTGGGCTCACATGGTCACCCATGGCGTTCTGCACTTGCTGGGCTATGATCACATTGATGACGACGACGCTGCCGTCATGGAAAACCTGGAAATTCAAGCGCTTGGCGAACTGGGCTATTCCGACCCCTACGCCGGGCCCGACCACAACACGGAGCAAGCCCCCTGATGTCAGACGATTACTCGGATAACGGTACCGGCCGAAGTTGGCTGGAGCGTGTCGGCCAGTTTTTCTCTTCCACTCCGGGAGACCGGAGCGAATTACTGGACCTGATGCGCTCCATGCGCGACAGCGACGTTATCGACGGGGACACCCTCGGCATCATTGAAGGGGCCATTGGTGTGGCCGACATGCAGGTGCGGGAAATCATGATCCCCCGCTCCCAGATGGTCAGTATCAAGGCCAGCTCCGACCCTCGGGACTTTCTGCCAACGATCATCGACTGTGCCCATTCCCGCTTCCCGGTGCTGGGCGACGATCCGGATGAAGTGATTGGCATTCTGCTGGCCAAGGATTTGCTACCGTTGATCCTCGAACCGGCCCGTATGGACCGTTTTGCCATCAAGGATCACATCCGCTCGGCTATGGTAGTACCCGAGTCCAAACGACTGGATTCCCTGCTGCGGGAATTCCGTATCAGCCGCAATCACATGGCCATCGTCGTCAATGAGTACGGTGGCGTGGCCGGGCTGGTCACCATCGAGGATGTATTGGAACAAATCGTCGGAGAAATCGAAGACGAGCACGATATCGAAGAAGACGATTACCTGATCAAGGATCTGGATAACGAGGAATATACCGTCAAGGCCCTGACGCCCATCGACGACTTCAACGAACACTTCAACTGCGAGTTCAGCGATGAAGAGTTCGACACCATCGGGGGACTGGTGATGCAGAAGTTCGGGCGCCTGCCAGGACGGGATGAAAGCGTGGAGCTGAACGGCTATCTCTTCACCGTACTCAGCGCCGACGGCAGAACAATAAGATTGCTGCGGGTGACACCGCCGGGGGAAGAACAGGATGACAACATCGTCAGTGAGGCAGAAAGCTGACACCGCCATCTGGCAGCGCTTGCCCTGGGTTATCCTGACACTGGCGCTCTGCCTGCTGGCAGGCGCGCTGTTCAATAGCGGGCAAGGCAAACAACCCGCACTGGTCTGGTACGCACAAAGCGGACTGCAACAGCTGGAATGGGATAACTACCTCTCCTGGCTACGCTTCAACGGCCAGGGCGAGCAAGCCCGCCGGCTGGAACAACAGCTCAGCCAGGGTGACCACCACGCCTACGCAGCTGCCCTGTTCGCTAACGATTTTGTTGCCGATAGCGACGCCCGCGCCCGAGATTTCTGGACTGCCTCACAAAGAGAGCAGTGGAAGACCTTGCGGTCACAAGTCCCCGCACAACTGGCCAGCAGCCCCCTGTATCGCTGGGGGCTCACCGATCAGGCCCCGCGACCGGCCCACTTTTTCACCGCTCCGCTCACCGGCGCCCCGCTCTGGCTGACGCTGCTGGCACTGGCACTACTGGTGCCTCTGGCCGCCCCGCTGGAACAGCGCATCGGTCATGGCAAAACCTTGCTGGTCTGGATTGCCGGCTGCCTGCTTGCCGGTGGCGGCTATCTGCTACTGGCACAGCCTGGCCAACTGCCGTTGCATGGCGCCGCTCCCGCCCTGCTGGGGTTATTCGGCGCAGCCATCGCCAGCCAGAAAACGCCCCTGTCGCTGACGTTACCCGGTGACAACGGCAAACAACTGACGCTTCCCGCCGTGGCATTGTGGGCACTTCCCGCCGCCCTGCTGGCTGCCCTTTCCCTGCAGGCCGACCCTCTGCTGCCCGCCCTGTGCGCCGGCATCATTGCGCTGGCTGGCAGCGCGCTGCTGGTTCAGATACTGCTGCCCCGCGAATCCTTTGATGCAACTGACACCCAGGCGGCACCGGCGCTCACCCCGGAACAGCAACAGGGATTAACCCAGGGCTGGGAAGCCCTCGCCCGACTGGACGGCGAGGCTGCGGCCAACGCGTTCGGCAACCTTCTGGAGAGCGAGCCGCAGCAGTTTGATGCGCTCACCGGGCAATTCACCGCACTGCAACTGGCCCAAGAGGAACTTGCCTGGCAGCACCTGGCCAACACCCTGTTCAGCCACCCCGCTGATGCCCCGGGACAGGCGACCCAGGTCAGCCAATGCTGGAAACAGTTCCGCCAACGCAGTCACACCCCCATCGAAACCCAGGCCGGCTGGCAGCTGGTCAAAACCCTGACCCGGGCCGGAGAGTTCCAGCAGGCGGAAGCGCTGGTGGGGCAACTGGATGACCATGAGTCCCGCAAGAGTGCAATCAGAACCCTGCGTCAGGCGCTGGAAAAAGAAGGGCTCTCCCATCGAGCCAAAGCACTGACCCGCTGACGATAAAGGAATACCCATGTTGAAAAGAATCACAGCCTTCGGCCTGCTGGTGGCAGGTATCAGCGGATGTAACAGCGCCGACATTCCCCGCAACAATCTGCCGGACCGCTACTATCAGCCGGCTCCCTCTCTCAATCAGACAACGACGACCCTCCCGGTCATCAGCATTCGTTATCCCGCGGGGATCGAACCGCAACACCGCGACGCTATTGCCACCCTGTTTGCCGACCATACGCCCTACATGGCCAGAATGGCGGATCAGAAAGAACAAAAGATGGTGGCCAAATTCAAACGTCAACTGGACATTAACCCCAAGGCCCTGCAACAGAGTCTGGAAAAAACCAGTTTTTATGCGCTGTACCTGTATCAGGCGATGCAGGACCAGCTTGCCGACAATGCACACATCGTTCTGGAGCCCACGGTACTGACGCTGGATAGCAACGGAAAACTCACCCAGAAACGTCCCTACCCCGGACTGCCCGCAGACATCTGCATGAACTTCCTCAGTTATGTGGATCCGTATTTTCATCCCGGCACGTGGTCCGGGTTACCCGCTACCTACGGCAAGGGCATCGCCCCCATCGTTAGCCTGCGCATGGACCAGGCCACTCTGGCTGACAGTGATGGCCTCTATGCCGCCACAACACGGCTGATGAATGGCACCCAGTCCGTTCAGGCAGACACACTCGATTGCGATGGTGTGAGTGCCGATATGTTCTCCTTGCTCAACCGTAGCCAGCACTGGTCGCAAGACAGCAAAACCCATTACAGCGCCGTGGTGCCACAGCAATATCCCTACTTCATTCTCAAGATGGATAACTTCGATGAGCGCTTCCCCGCTGCGGATTATCTGAAAGTCTTCGCACTGGACAGCCAGCGTCTGCTCTCTGAGCTACCGCCTTCAGGCAGCCTCATTGGTGCAGCACGTTATGGCCAGTTTATCGCAGGCTTCGATCAACCCCTGGCGCAACGCTGGCAACAGGACTCACTCGCTCCCGGTGATGATCAAGCCCTCGCCGATATCGAATCATTCCGGTTGGCACTGGCCGACTTTGCCGTGGCCAAAAGTCAGGTCCACTTTGATTTGTATCTGGCCACCGATGACTTTCCCGTCAATCAGGCCAAGATTATGGAAGAGGCAAAAATCCTGCGTAACGCCAATCTGCTGACCGGCCTGAAAATCGCAAAAACCGCCTTTATTACCGACCCGCTGAAACTGCTCAACGCAGCCAACGTGAGTGCGGACGAACTCGCCTCGAGCAAGGCCAACCTTTACTTGCTCAGTGGTTACAAGGAAACCGCAGTGGCGGCAGCCGGAGTCTCCATACCGGTATCGGCCACCCTGAACGGCAACCCCACCAGCGTCTCGGCAACCTCCATGGAAAACCTGATTTCACAGCTACAACAACGTTATCGGGACAGCCACCCCACAACACAGTGAACCATAGCGGCCCAGATCGCTACGCCCCCCAGGCCGCTCTGTACTCCGCTACCTGCTGCCGTAGCCTGGCATCGCGGCAATGGCTTTCCACGAAGCGCAGGTACTGCTCAGCCTTGCCACCGAGCCCGAATTTTTCTGCCAACGCACGGGCCAGTAGCAGGTAGGCATTACCCAACTCGGAAAACTCCGGGTGGCGCTCGTGCATTTCCTTGAGCAGATTGACCACCAATTTAGGATCAACGTCATACAGCCCCCGCGCCAACACCAACCGCAGCCCGGGATCGCCCGGCAACCATTGCGGCTGACGTTGCTGCTGCTCGGCGATCAGTTGCCGGGCAGCGGACCAGTTCTCCGCGCTCACCAGCGCATCCAGATAGGGCTCGGCGTTGGCCTGTCGCTCATCCTCACGTCCCAGCACCTGCAGCAATCGGTCCAGACGCTGCCAATCGGCCACGGTGGCCTTTTTGGTTTTCACGACCTTGGCAGTGCTGAGCAATACCTTGTCGTAACGCCCCGCACATAGCTGTACGTTTTGGCGTCGAGCGGCCAGTGGGGTGGTCACTCTCGCGCTCCCGGTATTGATGCCCCACAACCGCCCATGGCGGCCCAGCATTTCGCCGCACAGGGCCGCCAACGATAACCACCAGACAGCCGCGAGCACACCGCCGAGCCCCTGCACCAGCGGGCTCGGCATCACATCTACCGCTACCAGCAACACAGCCACCACAAGCAACCCGCCAAGAGAAGCCAGACCCGCCGCCACGGCATAGTCACGGGGCACACTCACCAGATAGGCAGGAGCCGCCGCATAAGAACCTGGCTCGGCGCCCTGCACCTGGATCGCCAACCACAGGGCGGGTACCAGTAACAACAACAGGGCCCCCATCACCAATCCCGCCGGCACAGAGAAGAACCACATCACCGCCCCGGCCATCAGCATGACCAGCAACGCCGGGGCTGCTTGCAACAAGGCCCCTTTCCAGCCCTGCCCTGAAGACAACGCGTCCCAGCCAGGGACAGCCACCACCGCCCGCCCCCGGCGCGGATGGGTCCGGGCAGCCATGATCGCCTGCCCGAATCCGAATGCCGGCACGCCGCCCAGCAAGGTCAAGGCGAGCAGCTCAGGCACCGGCGGAATCAAGGCGGCCACCAGCCCCCAGACCAGCAACACAGGCAACAGCACTGGAGTGAAGGGCAACCGCAGGCAACGCTCCAGTTGTTGCCAGAGAGGGCCACCGCCCGACTGCCCGGTGGCCTCCACATCCTGGTTACACAACAGGCAGCGGGCTTCCACCAGATTGTCTTCCCGGCCATCCACACACTGCTGACACAGAAACAGACCATCATGACGACAAAACCAGAGCGCCTCCGTGGCCGGATGGTACTTGCAAGGGTGATTCACTATGATGCCCCCAAAGCCGCCGCTGCCCTTTCAGGCCTGGGCCAGTTGAAAGTTCAACTGCCCCCCGGCGGTTGAACGTTATTATGTCCGCTACTTTATTCAATCCATTGCACAGACTCTACCGTTGGCCGCCAGGCGGCTATAAAACAAGGATACCCATGCGTGACCGTCTGCTGGCCCTGATTGCCGGCCTGCTATTTCCGCTTGCCTTTGCGCCCTACGACCTCTGGCCGCTGCTGCTGGTCAGCATCGGCGCCAGCTTCTGGAGCCTGCGTCACGCCCCCAGCGCCCGTGAAGCCATGCTGCGTGGCTGGCTCTACGGGCTGGGCATGTTCGGTTTCGGGGTAAGCTGGGTGCACGTTTCAATGCATGATTACGGCTTCGTGCCCCTGTGGATGGCAATCCCCTTTACCGCGCTCTTTGCCGCCTTTCTGGCGCTCTTCAATGGTCTTGCCTTCTATGCCAGCTGGCGACTGGGACGCGCCGCGCTGGCGTTTGCCGGCTGCTGGCTGCTGATCGACTGGTTCCGGGGCTGGTTCCTGACCGGCTTTCCCTGGCTTTATGCCGGCTACGCCCTGATCGACACCCCGTTTGCCCCCCTCGCGCCTATTGGCGGTGTCTGGCTGCTGACGCTCACCGCGGTACTGCTGGCAAGCTGTGCGGTGCAATGCCGGACCGCCGGTACCCCCCGCCTGACCAGCCTGGCCGTTATCTCACTGCTCGGGGTCATCACGGCAGCCTCGCACTTCGTACAATTCACCCAGGCCACGGGCCAGAACCAAAAGGTCGCGCTGGTGCAGGGCAACATTCCCCAGGACCTCAAGTGGCAAACCTCCATGCGTTCGCGCACCCGGGAGATTTACCATGAACTGACCAGCCACATCCCTGACGGCCATCTGGTCATCTGGCCAGAATCCGCCCTCACCGAGCTGTACCAGGCCATCACGCCGTTTGTGGAAAGCGAAGGTAAAGCATTGGCCGAACGTGGCGGCGGCTTTATCACCGGTGTGCCCTGGCGGACCCTGAGCGACAGCGGTGTTACCTATTACAACAGCATTGCGTCCATCCCCCTGGATGATGGCCAGGGCCATGAGCGGGTTTATCACAAGCAAAAACTGGTGCCATTTGGGGAATATGTTCCTCTTCAATCCCTGATACGCGGCCTGATCCCGTTTTTCGACATGCCCATGTCCAGTTTTACCCCTGGAGATCCCCAGCAACCCAACCTGACGGCTATGGGTCACACCATCGCCCCGTTTATCTGCTATGAAATTCTGTATCCGGAACTGGTGGCGCAACGAAGCCATGATGCCGATGCCCTGATCACCATCAGCAACGACGCCTGGTTCGGCACCTCTGCCGGCCCCCTCCAGCATTTTCAGATGGCCCGCATGCGCGCACTGGAAACCGGCCGCTGGCTGTTGCGCGGCACCAACAACGGAGTCACCGCGGTGATTGACCATCACGGCAAGGTGGTGGATGAGCTGCCCCAGTTCACCCGCGATGTGCTCTATAGCCACTACCAACCGCGAGCTGGGGTAACCCCGTTCATGGCCACCGGTGTATGGCCATGGCTGTTGGTATCCGGGCTGCTGATCCTGGCTGGCTGGACACTGAGGATGAAAAGCCTCACTTAATATCTCTTTTGGGAATAAGCTTATAACCTTATTTGACATTCGGCCCGTAATCGCCTGAAAATAGGGCATCCGATCTTGTCCGACGACCTACGGAGATCCCATGTCCCGGCCCGATGTCACTGCTTTTTTCGATCAGGACACCCATACCGTCAGCTATGTGGTGGCCGACCCGGAAACCCGTCACTGCGCCATTGTGGATTCGGTGCTGGATTACGCTGCCAACGCCGGCCGCACCTCCTGTAGCGGCGCCCAGCGCATTGTCGATTTCGTACGTGAGCAGTCCTTGACCGTGGAATGGCTGCTGGAAACCCATGTCCATGCCGACCATCTCTCTGCTGCGCCCTGGCTACAGCAGCAATTGGGCGGCAAGCTGGCCATTGGAGAACACATCCGCACGGTGCAGGACACCTTCGGCAAGACCTTTAACGCCGGCAGTGACTTCGCCCGGGACGGCAGTCAGTTCGATCACCTGTTTCAGGATGGAGAGACCTATCGGGTCGGCAATCTCCAGGCCAGGGCCCTGCACACGCCCGGCCACACCCCCGCCTGCATGAGCCATGTCATCGGCGATGCGGTGTTCGTGGGCGACACCCTGTTCATGCCCGATTACGGTACCGCCCGTTGTGACTTCCCCGGCGGTGATGCCCGTACCCTGTATCGCTCTATCCAGACGCTAATGGCCTTGCCCGACGCCACCCGCATGTTTCTGTGCCACGACTACCTGCCCGACGACCGCGACCATTTCATTTGGGAGACCACCGTGGGCGAACAGCGCCAGCACAACATTCATGTCCACGACGGCATCAGCGAGACCGAGTTCGTGACCATGCGTGAAACCCGCGATGCCAGCCTGGACATGCCGCGACTGATTCTGCCATCGGTACAGGTCAACATGCGGGCAGGCCATCTACCGCCAGCAGAAGACAACGGCGTGCAGTACCTCAAAATTCCATTGAACCTGTTTGCCGCCCAAGGATGAGATCGGCGCCACAACTGCGTAAGCTGATCGCCTCCGACAACTAACGGCAACGCTATCAAGGGAAACCTATGACCGATTTCAAGAAGCTGACCGACACCCTTTTTGTCTCCGCCCAGCTGCGCCCGGAAGACATGCAAGCCGTAGCCGATGCCGGCTTCCGCACGGTGCTCAACAATCGCCCGGACGGGGAAGGTGAAGACCAGCCCAGCAGCGCCGAAATGGCCGCCGCCGCGGAAGCAGCAGGGTTGGAGTACGCCCACCAGCCGGTGGTCGGCAGTAACATCGCCGAAACAGACATTGATGGCTTCGACGCCATCGTCTCACTGGCCGACACGCCGGTACTCGCGTTCTGCCGCACAGGCACCCGCTGCACCACCCTGTGGGCACTGAGTCAGGCCGGGGAGCAAGATAACCAGAGCATCCTGACTACCGCGGGCCAGGCCGGCTATGACCTGAGCAAACTGGCCGACCGCCTCGACCAGCGCCGGGGCCAGTAATCCATGCCGCGAGCCCTCCGACTGCTGCGCTGGCTACCGGCCAGCGACTGGCTGGCTCGCTACAGCAAGGACGATGCGACGGGGGATGCCATTGCCGCCCTGATCGTCACCCTGTTACTGGTGCCCCAGGGCCTCGCGTATGCCCTGCTGGCTGGCATGCCCCCGGAAACCGGGTTGTATGCCAGCATGCTGCCTCTGATCGTTTACGGCCTGTTTGGCACCAGCCGGGCACTCTCGGTAGGCCCCGCCGCCCTCACCTCCCTGATTACCGCCTCTGCCGCAGGGGCCATCGCCGCAGGCGACCCGGAACGCTTCCTGCAGGCCGCCATCGGCATGGCCTTGCTCTCAGGCCTGATCCTGGTCGTCATGGCGGCCCTGCGCATGGGCTGGCTGACCAACCTGCTTAGCCACCCGGTCATTCTCGGCTTTGTCAGCGGCTGCGCCATCGTGATTGCCGCCAGCCAGTTCCGTCATTTGCTCGGCATTGATGCCCATGGCGAGAACCTGATCCAGCTGGGGTTCAACCTGTTCTCCCACCTTAACGAGACCCACTGGCTCACGGTCGCCATCGCGATGCTTGCCATCATCTGCCTGGTACTCCCCAAAAAACTGGCCGGGGCTCTCAAACGCGCCTCTCTGCCCCACTGGCTCGCCGCTTTTCTGGGCAAGTCCGGACCGGTCCTCGCAATGCTGGTGACGACGGTGCTTTGCCTGTTGCTACAGCTGGACCAGCAGGGGCTTGCCGTGGTCGGCACCATCCCCGGTGGGCTGCCACAACCGGCGCTGCCGAGACTCAGCCAGGACGAATGGCAGCAGGTGCTGATGCCCGCCCTGCTGCTGGCGCTGATCGGTTTTGTGGAATCCATCTCTCTGGCCCAGGCCCTGGCCGCCAAACGCCGCGAACGCATCAATGCCAACCGGGAGCTGCTGGGCCTGGGGCTGGCCAATATGGCCAGTGGCGTATCCGGCAGCTTTGCAGTGACGGGGAGCTTTTCCCGCACCACCGTCAGCTTTGACGCAGGTGCCCGCACCCCCATGACCGGCCTGCTGGCCGGGCTTGCCATGGGCGGCGTTGCCCTGTGGTTTACCGGCGGGTTTACCCACGTTCCACAAGCCACCCTCGCCGCCATCATCGTCATGAGCGTCATTTCACTGATCGAATGGCGGGAGCTGAAACACCTGTGGCAATTCAGCCGACCGGACTGCGTGGCCATGGCGGCCACCCTGGCCGGAGTGCTGTTGATCAATGTCCAAACCGGTTTGCTGATCGGCGTGGTGCTGTCACTGGGCCTGTTTCTGTGGCGTACCAGCCAGCCCCACGTAGCAGAAGTCGGGCTGGTCCCCGGCACCCATCACTTTCGCAATATTGATCGCCACGATGTGGAGCGTCAGGCACACCTTCTCTCCATTCGCGTGGATGAATCTCTCTGGTTTGGTAACGCTCGATCGCTGGAAGACCTGCTCTACGATCGCACCATGGCCAGGCCAGAGGTGCGCCATCTGGTGCTGATGTGCTCCGCAATAAATCATCTGGATGCCAGCGCCGTGGAAAGCCTGCAAAGCCTGAATGCCCGGCTGGACGCCGCCGGGGTGCAACTGCATCTATCGGAAGTCAAAGGCCCCGTCATGGACCTGCTGAAAAAAACCGGGCTGGAAAGCGAGCTGAGCGGCCAGATATTCCTGAGCCACTACCTGGCCGTAGAGGCTCTGGGCTAGCGAATCTTCACCGCCACGCCCCACTCCGGACCTGAAACCCTGTTGGCCAATCGCGTTCTTCAGAGATACCGCAAGTGGTACCACACCAACGCCAACCATTCGTACCAGATTTCCGGCACCATGGAGAGAGCCCCGGCAGACGGTCGCCAGGCATGTTTCGGCAGACGCTTTTGCCAGGCGGCCTGGGCTAACACCCCCTGACTCTGGAAACACAGCAGGGCACGGGGAAGATGGGTACGGTCGCTCACCAGGATAATTTCATCCACCCCCCTGGCCGCCAGCAACTCCGCACTGTTGAGCGCGTTTTGCCAGGTATTGCGACTTTGACCTTCCTCAATCACCTCGAGGGCAGGCCAGCGCCGGCGTACCTGTTCCGCCATCAACGCGGCTTCCGTGGGCTCCCCATCCGACTGCGGAGCCTGGTTCATGCCACCGCTCACCAACAATGGCAGCCCATGCTCGTTGGCCAGACTCGCCGCCAGCTGCAACCGACGCAGGCCCCGGGTGGTGAGGGAGACCTGGCCGTTCTGGCGTCGGCGCCCCGCCCCCACCACCACCACGGCTTGCGGAGAAATACCGGTATTGCGACGCGGCAGCGGTGGCAACAGCCCCCTCACCACCGCAGGCAGAGTGGCGCCGACCAGCACCATCAACGCCAGCCAGGTCAGCCCCATGCCTGCCATCCCCGACCGGGGCCTGAGAGGAATGCCAAATGACACTCAGACCATTGAGAAATCCACGCCAAGCTCATGTATCCTATGTCTCCTTTGCCGGCACCCTCTGGATAGTGTGGCCCTGTTGGCCAGCCAAAGGTTCCGAACCCGTACACCCGTTGTTTTTTTGATCAGTAAAGAGACCCGATGGACGCACAGTATCGCCCCGATCAGATCGAAGCCCAAGCCCAGCAGTACTGGGAGGATAACCAAAGCTTCAAGGTCACCGAAGAGGCCGGCAAGGAAAAGTTCTATTGCCTGAGCATGTTTCCCTACCCTTCCGGTCGCCTGCACATGGGCCATGTGCGCAACTACAGCATCGGCGATGTGATCAGCCGCTACCAGCGCATGCAGGGCAAAAACGTGCTGCAACCCATGGGTTGGGATGCCTTCGGCTTGCCTGCGGAAAATGCGGCCATCAAAAACAAGGTGGCCCCGGCCAAGTGGACCTTCGAAAACATCGATTACATGAAGGGCCAACTCAAGCGTCTGGGCTTCGGGTACGACTGGGACCGCGAACTGGCCACCTGCACGCCAGAATATTATCGCTGGGAACAATGGTTCTTCACCAAGCTGTACGAAAAAGGGCTGGTGTACCGCAAGCAGTCCACCGTGAACTGGTGCCCCCACGACATGACCGTGCTGGCCAACGAACAGGTGATCGAAGGTTGCTGCTGGCGTTGTGACACCCCGGTGGAGCAGAAGAACATCCCTCAGTGGTTCATCAAGATCACCGATTACGCCGACGAACTGCTCAACGATCTGGACCAACTGGATGGCTGGCCGGAACAGGTCAAGACCATGCAGCGTAACTGGATCGGTCGCTCAGAGGGCGTGGAACTGGAGTTCGCCATCGACGGTGAAGACCCGCTGCGCGTCTACACCACCCGTCCGGACACCCTGATGGGAGTAAGCTACGTAGCCGTGGCCGCCGGTCACCCACTGGCGCAGAAAGCCGCCGCCACCCGTGCTGACGTGGCCGCCTTTGTAGAAGAGTGCCAGCACACCAAGGTCGCCGAAGCCGACATGGCCACCATGGAAAAGAAAGGCATCGCCACCGGCCTCACCGCGACTCACCCGATTAGCGGAGAGCCCGTGCCGGTATGGATCGCCAACTTTGTCCTGATGGGCTACGGCACCGGCGCGGTGATGGCTGTACCCGCCCATGACCAGCGTGATTACGAATTCGCGAAGAAATACGACTTGCCCATCAACCAGGTGATTGAGCCTGCCGGTGATGAGTCCATCGACCTGGCCAACGAGGCCTTTACCGAAAAAGGCAAACTGGTGAACTCCGGTGAATTCACCGGCAAGACCTCCGCCGAAGCCTTCGACGCCATCGCGGCCTGGCTGAGCGAGCGCAACCTGGGCGAGAAGAAAGTGAACTACCGCCTGCGCGACTGGGGCGTCTCCCGTCAGCGTTACTGGGGCGCCCCCATCCCCATGGTAGAAACCGAAGACGGTGAACTGCACCCCACCCCCGCCGACCAGCTGCCGGTGGTACTGCCCACCGATGTGGAAATGGATGGGGTGAACAGCCCGATCAAGGCCGATGCGGAATGGGCCAAGACGACGCTCAATGGCCAGCCAGCCCTGCGCGAAACCGACACCTTCGACACCTTTATGGAATCCAGCTGGTACTACGCCCGCTACTGCTCACCGCAGAGCGATCAGGCCATGCTGGACCCCGCCGCCGCCAACTATTGGCTGCCGGTAGACCAGTACATTGGCGGTATCGAACACGCCATCCTGCACCTGCTGTATTCGCGCTTCTTCCACAAGCTGCTGCGTGATACCGGCCTGGTGGACTCCGACGAGCCGTTCAAGCAACTGCTGTGTCAGGGCATGGTGCTGAAAGATGGCGCCAAGATGTCCAAGTCTAAAGGCAACACCGTGGACCCGCAGGAAATGATCGAACAGTACGGTGCTGACACCGTACGTCTGTTCATCATGTTTGCCGCACCGCCGGAGCAATCACTGGAATGGAATGATTCCGGCGTCGAGGGCGCGTCCCGTTTCATCAAGCGCCTTTGGCGGCAAGTGGCCGACCACGTGGAAGCCGGTCTGCCCGCTGCGCTGAATCTCACCGGCCTGGACGACAACGCCAAGGCGCTGCGTCGCAAGACCCACGAAACCATCCAGAAGGTCAGCGATGACTTCGGTCGCCGCCACACTTTCAACACTGCCATCGCCGCCGTCATGGAACTGATCAATGAAGTCAGCCGTTTCGAGGGTCCCGGCGAGGCAGACCGCGCGGTGAAACACGAGGCCCTGGAAGCGGCCGTGTTGCTGCTCGCCCCCATCATCCCCCACGCTGCCCATGCCCTGTGGCAGGCCCTTGGGCATGATGAGACCGTACTCACCGCCGGCTGGCCCACCGTGGACGAAAGCGCCCTGGTGAAAGACAGCATCGAGCTGGTAGTACAGGTGAACGGCAAAGTGCGCGCCAAGCTGAATGTGCCGGCCAATGCCGATAAGGAAGCCGTGGAAGCCCTGGCGAAGGATGAGCCCAACGTGCAGAAATTCACCGAAGGCAAGACCATTCGCAAGGTTATCGTCGTCCCTGGCAAACTGGTCAACATCGTCGCCAATTGAACCGCAGGGCGGAGATCGGTGTTTGCCGATCTCCGCCCCTGTGTCGATGGTCTGTGTGAATGGAGAGTTCCATGAAGGCGTCTGCCGGTATCACCGCCCTGATCCTGACCCTGCTGCTGTCGGCCTGCGGCTGGCAGCTGCGTGGCACCACCAGCAAGCCCAACCTTGAAACCCTCACCGTTACCGGTGCCAGTACCGAGCTACGCTATACCCTGGAAGATGAGCTGGAAAACCAGGGCGTCCTGGTGCATGGCGAATCTCCCTATCTCCTGGTCATTGATGATGAGGACTGGATGCGTCGCACCTCTGCCGTGGATGCGCAGGGGCGCCAGGCCGAAATCGAGCTGCGTTACACGCTCTACTGGCATATCAAGGATCGCAAGACCGGCGCCCTGCTCACCACGCCCAAACGGATGATGGCACTGCGCACCCTGCCCTGGTATCCGGAGAACGCCACGGCATCCTCTGACGAAGAAACCATGGTGCGCGACGATCTCTACGAAGACATGAGCTACCGCCTGATCAACCAGATTGCCACCGCATCCCAGCGCTGGGAGCCCTACTAATATGCGCCTGCGTCCGGAGCAACTTGGCAAGCATCTGTCCTCAGGGCTGTTGCCGGTCTATCTGGTCGCCGGCGACGAACCCCTGCAGCAACAGGAGCTGCTGGACGACCTGCGCCGTGCCGCCCGCGATCAGGGTTATGACGAGCGCCATCGCTTTTCCGCCGACACTGGCATCGACTGGAATGCGGTGCTCAATGAAGCACAAAGTATGAGTTTGTTCGGCGGACGCCGGATTCTCGAACTGGTGCTTGGCGAAAAGCGCCCCGACAAGAACGGCAGCCAGATCCTGCGTGATCTGTTCGCCAACCCCTCCCCTGACACCCTGATATTGATCCGCTGTTCCAAACTGGACCGCCGCAAAGACATAAAAAGCGCCTGGGTCACGGCCCTTGACGAGATTGGCGCCATCATTGAGGTGTGGCCGGTGGAAGGCAATCAACTGCGTAACTGGTTACAGGACCGGCTCGCCAGCCGCGGACTGCACGCTGGCGATGACGCCCTTGCCCTGCTGATCGAACGGAGCGAAGGCAACCTGCTGGCCGCCGCCCAGGAAGTGGACAAACTTGCCCTGCTGGTCGACAACGGCCAGGTATCCCCTGAGCATGTTCAACAGGCGGTCGGCGATTCCAGCCGTTACTCCCCCTTTGACCTCACCGAAGCCACCGCCCAGGGCGATGCCCATCGGGTACTGCATATCATCCAGACCCTGCGAGCAGAAGGCGTCGAACCACCGGTATTACTGTGGGCTCTGAGCCGTGACATTCGCATTCTTGACGGCATGCTCGGCGGCGGGCCACCACCACGCCTGCCCCCACAGCGAGCCCGCGCCATGCAGGCCCAGGCCAACCGTCTCAACCCGCAGCAACTGCGGGCCGCCCAGGCGAGCGCGATCCGCGCCGATCAGTGCGTCAAAGGCATGGCCAAAGGCGACCCCTGGCAACATGTCACCAACCTTGCCCTGCGCCTGGCCGGCCAGCCCCTGCCGAGAAACCTGGAACGATAACCTCCCCTGTAGTGTAGAGGTTATTTATTGGCCCCAACGCGACGATCTGAAAATCCTTTCTGGTCTTTGGGAAAACCCGGGAACCTTTTCGCTCCTCCTGATCCAATTGCGTGTAGCGTGTAGCGTGTAGCGTGTAGCGTGTAGCGTGTAGCGTGTAGCGTGTAGCGTGTAGCGTGTAGCGTGTAGCGTGTAGCGTGTAGCGTGTAGCGTGTAGCGTGTAGCGTGTAGCGTGTAG